>Ga0304730_1000001_pt1 | contig 521370 bp, 462 predicted proteins | sample M_130628_MF_Meta_FD_190474 | JGI IMG/M metagenome (GOLD analysis project Ga0304730, IMG submission 190474) | Freshwater microbial communities from Lake Montjoie, Canada to study carbon cycling - M_130628_MF_MetaG (v2) (version 2) | ecosystem: Environmental > Aquatic > Freshwater > Lake...
CTTTAGTTTAAAAAAAAAAACAATAAAAGAATTTGTATAATTTTAAAAATTGAAATCAGTATAATTTATTTATAAAATGATAGAAAATATTTCATTTTGAATTCAATGATTTTTAATGTTTTAACATAGTTTGTTTAAAACCGTTGATATTAAAGGGTTTTAAGAGGAAAATGACTAGATGGAATGTGTTGAATTTTGTAGAGTTAAGTGGCGCTTACTTCCCGATACAAAACTTCGAGAAAATATTTCCTAATAAATCATCATTGGTCACTTGTCCTGTAATTTCGCCAAGGGCTTCAAGGGCATAGCGGATGTCTAAGGCTAAAAAATCACTTTGTATGTTGGTTGCAAGGCCTTCGTTTACTTTGCTTAATGCCGCAAAGGCTTTGTTGAGTGAGCTCACGTGGCGCGAGTTGGTAACAATGGTATCGGTTGTGTTTACTGTGCGTGTATCAAATAAAGAAACTAATTTTTGTTTTAGTTCCTCAATGTTATTTTTTTCTTTCGCAGATATAAACGTCATGTTTTCAATGGTTTGAAATTCTTTTTTCAGAGCGTCTACATTTTCAAAATCAATTTTATTACCAACTACAAGCAATTGCGATGTGCCAATGTGTTCTTCTATCACGTTCAGTTCTTGTTGCAAATCGCCCAAACTTAATTCGTGTGTGTCAAACAAATAAATAATAATAGCCGATTTTTTAATCACCTCAAAGGCTTTGTTAACGCCAATTTGCTCAATCACGTCGGTTGTGGTTCTTAAACCAGCTGTATCAATAAATCTAAATAACACGCCATCAATAATCAATTCATCTTCAATGGTGTCGCGTGTGGTACCTGGTATTTCGCTCACAATGGCTCTTTCGTCATCAAGCAATACATTCAATAAAGTTGATTTTCCAGCATTGGGTTTCCCAACAATGGCAACGGGTACGCCGTGTTTAATCACATTACCCAAATCAAAACTCAGTATTAATTTTTCAATGATGGTTAAAATGTTGTGAACTAGTTTTTTTAAATCGCTTCTGTCTGCAAACTCAACATCTTCTTCGCTAAAATCTAATTCCAATTCAATTAATGATGCAAAGTTTAATAAGTTTTCTCTCAACACAGCAATTTTACTGCTAAATCCGCCACGCATGTGTTGCATGGCCACTTGATGTGATGAGGCCGAATTACTGGCAATTAAATCAGCAACCGCTTCGGCTTGGCTTAAATCTAATTTTCCGTTTAAAAAAGCACGTAAGGTAAACTCGCCAGCTTGTGCAGGTCGTGCGCCTTGTTTAAATAATAGTTGTAAAATTTGCTGTTGTATAAATACCGATCCGTGGCAAGATATTTCCACAATTTCTTCGCCCGTATAGGTTGTTGGTGCTTTAAATAGAGTAACAAGTACTTCGTCAATAATCAGGTCTTTATCGGCTATCACACCAAAATGAGCCGTATGACTGGCTTTGTTGTGTAATGGCTTTGGCTTTAATGTTTTGGTAAAAAATACGCTTTCAGTAATGGCAATAGCTTCTTTTCCGCTTAAACGAATAACAGCAATGGCACCAAAACCATGTGGTGTCGCTAATGCAGCAATCGTATCGTTATTTAAGGTGTAGTTTGCCATGGTTTAATTTTCAACCGCAAAGTTATCATTTATTGTGTGTTCAGCCTAATTCCTATTTAGCTAATATTATTTTTGGATTTTTGGGCGTTCCCTGCGGGTCAGGCTTTTCGTTGCAATCTTTTGCGCTTCGACAGGCTCAGCGAGCAAAAGGATTTTCACTGCAATCCTTAACGCATCGTTAAACCCGCGTTAGGGATAGAGCGGAAAGCCCACAGCTTTGACGAAGGAAAAGCGAGGACTTGGAATGATAGCCCGACCCTTTAGGGGAACGCCCACATCTAAAGAATTCTGCTTATTAATATAGATCATCTGAAAATTGAAATCAATTCAATAAAAAAAGAATTTGTTGCGATAAAATAAAAATTATGTGTAAATTGGCACCACAAATTGAGCTTATAAATCAACATACATAAATTAACATTCAAAATTTCAACAAATGGGCGTTTTAGTCGGAAAAAATTCAAAAGTAATTGTTCAAGGTTTTACAGGAGGCGAAGGTACTTTTCACGCTACTCAAATGATAGAATACGGAACTAACGTTGTAGGTGGAGTTACGCCAGGTAAAGGTGGCACAACGCATTTAGAAAGACCCGTTTTTAATACAGTAAAAGACGCTGTAGAAAAAGCAGGAGCAGATACATCTATTATTTTTGTACCAGCTGCATTTGCTGCTGATGCTATAATGGAAGCTGCTGATGCAGGTATCAAAGTTATTATTTGTATTACAGAAGGTATCCCAGTTAAGGATATGATTTTGACAAAAGAATATTTAAAAGGAAAAGCATGTCGTTTAATCGGGCCTAACTGTCCGGGAGTTATTACGGCAGGTGAAGCAAAAGTTGGTATCATGCCAGGATTTGTATTTGTAAAAGGTAGAGTAGGTATTGTTTCAAAATCAGGAACATTAACTTACGAAGCTGCTGACCAAGTTGCTAAAGCTGGGTTAGGAGTAAGTACTGCAATCGGTATTGGAGGTGATCCAATTATTGGAACCCCTACGCGCGATGCGATTGAATTATTAATGAACGATCCAGAAACGGATGCGATTGTTATGATTGGCGAAATTGGTGGAAGCTACGAAGCGGATGCAGCTCGTTGGATTAAAGCAAACGGAAATAAAAAACCAGTGGTTGGTTTTATTGCTGGTCAAACAGCTCCAAAAGGCCGTACAATGGGTCACGCTGGTGCAATTGTTGGCGGACATGATGATACAGCTCAAGCAAAAATGGAAATTATGCGCGAGTGTGGTATTCACGTTGTGGATAGCCCAGCTGAAATTGGAAAAGTAATGGCAGCTGTTTTAAAAGGACAAACAGCATAAGCACATTTTAAAATTTTATAAAAACACAAAGAAAAAAAGCCTTTCAGCTTTTTTTCTTGTTTTAGGACATTTGTTTTTTTAAGTTCAATGTTTAAAACAAAACCAAATTAAGTAGTTTAATCATAGTTATTTTTATTCAAAAAAATTACATTTGTATCTGTATCATTAATGAATATAAGGTATGACAAGAGAAGAATTAATTTCGGAAATCAAAACAAAAAAAACATTTTTGTGTGTGGGTTTAGATCCAGACATTGAAAAAATACCAAAACATTTATTGGATGAAGAAGATCCTATTTTCGAATTTTGTCGCCAATTGATTGATGCAACCGCTCCTTATTGTGTAGCCTTTAAACCTAACACCGCTTTTTTTGAAGCCTACGGTTTAAGCGGACTTACTAGCATGGAAAAAACCATTAAATACATTAAAGCAGATTACCCCAATCATTTTTTAATTGCAGATGCCAAACGAGGCGACATTGGAAATACCTCAAGCATGTATGCAAAAGCGTTTTTTAATCGTTTGCATGCAGATGCGATAACGGTTGCGCCCTATATGGGAAGTGATTCCGTAAAACCATTTTTACAATTTGATGGTAAGTGGACCATTTTATTGGCTTTAACTTCAAACGAAGGGGCTAAAGATTTCCAGTTAGATGAAGGAAAAGTTGACCCATTATACAAACACGTCTTACGCGTTTCAAAAGAGTGGGGTAACGACCAGAATATGATGTACGTGGTTGGCGCTACAAAAGCCGATATGATAACAGAAGTAAGAGCTATTATACCAACGCATTTTTTATTAGTGCCTGGTGTTGGTGCTCAAGGTGGAAGTTTAGCAGATGTTTGTAAATATGGTTTAATTAAAAACGATATTGGTTTACTAGTCAATCAATCACGTTCGATTATATACGCAGGAAGTGATAAAGATTTTGCAACGAAGGCTGCTTTGGAAGCACAAAACGTAGCAAATGAAATGAGTGCTTATATTTAGATTAAACATAATCTAATGCAATTATCTAATTTTTTAGTTTATAAATCGTCGGCAGGTAGCGGTAAAACGTTTACCTTGGTTAAGGAATACCTTAAACTCGCTTTAAAGGACAAACACCATTTAACGAATTCGTTTAAAGGCATATTAGCGATTACCTTTACAAATAAGGCTGCTGCTGAAATGAAGTGGCGAATTGTGAAAGCCTTACGTGAAATTAGCACCGATAAAAATGATTTTTTAACGAACCTTATTGCTGAAGAATTAAAGATAGATCAACACGATTTAAAAGAACGAACATCTGTTCTTCTCACATCCATATTGCATCATTATTCTGATTTTTCTATTGGTACAATTGATAGCTTTACACACCGCATCATTCGAACGTTTGCTATTGATTTGCAATTACCTTTTAATTTTCAAATTGAAACAGATACCGACAGTGTATTTAATAAAGTGATTAATACATTGATTAGTAATTTGGGAAAAGATGAAACCATTACCAATTATTTAGTTCAGTTTTCCTTAGCTCAAGTAGAAGAAAATAAAAGTTGGGATCCCGAAAAATTGTTATTTGATTTTGTTAAAGAAATTAATAAAGAAGGCGATGTAGATGTGACGGAAGAATTTAGTGATTTTACTATTTCGGATTTTGAAGTTATTAAACACAAATTAAATACCTACATCAAATCGTATCAACTTTTCTTAAAAGAGCAGGGGAGCATAGGATTAGAACTGATAAAAAAAACAAACATTCCATTGTCTGCTTTTTCCGGTGGAGGAACCATCCCCAGTTTTTTTAATAAAATTCAAACAGGAGAAAAAATAGCACAAGAAGAAATTTTTCTTCCCAGTGTTTTTAAGACTTTAGAAACGAATGTATGGCACGCAAGTAAAGCATCACAAAGTGAGAAGGAGTTGATTTACAGCATCAGCGAACAGTTAAAAGATATAGTGTATGTTGTGCTGGATTATGTGAAAGAGAACGAACAAAAGTATACTGTATACGATTTAATTTATAAAAACATCTATGCAATGGGTTTAGTGAATGAATTAGCTAAATTAACCAATGCTTATAAGTCCGACGAAAATGTGTTATTCCTTTCTGAATTTAATGAACGCATTTCACAAATCGTTTCCGATGAACCAACACCATTTATTTTTGAAAGATTAGGCGATCGTTACAAACATTTTTTGTTAGACGAATTTCAAGATACATCAGCTATGCAATGGCGAAATTTATTACCATTAACAGATAATGCCTTAGCAAATGGAAATCTAAATTTGGTAGTGGGTGATGGTAAACAATCTATTTACCGTTGGCGAAATGCGAACGTAGAACAATTTGTTAATTTACCTTACATCAACAATCCTGAAGGGAATGAACTAATTAAAGAACGAGAAGCGTCGTTGATTCGAAATTTTAAAGAAGATTTTTTAGATACTAATTTTAGAAGTCAGCCCGAAATCGTAAAATTTAATAATCATTTATTTGATCAATTATCTTCTTTGTTATTAAATGATGATTTTAAACGTATCTACAATAAACAAGAACAAAAGTATAAATCAGGAACAGCAGGTTATGTCAGTATTCAATTTCCTGAGTTAAGCAAAGAAGATGATAGCGATACAGTTAATACTAATTTAGTCTTATCACACATTCAGCAAGCCATTTCAGATGGTTATTTATACAGCGATATCTGCGTTATTGTCAATAAAAACTCAAATGGAAATGTTGTTGCTAATTTTTTAATTGAACGCAATATTCCTGTTGTTTCGCGCGAATCACTTTTATTAGCCAATGCCACAGAAGTTGTAACGTTAGTTGCGTTTTTAAAATTTATTTTAAATCACAATGATTTAGTATCGGCATCAGTAGTAGTCAATTACTTGTTTTTAAACGCTTATTTTACTGAAGAAAAATACATCGAATTATTAAAGTACATCAATTTAAATAAAAAATCATCCTTGCTCATGTTATTGAAAGAGCAGGGAATTAAGATTGATGAATTTAAAATTAACAATTCTAACCTATACGATTGTTGTGTAGAAATAGTAAAAGCATTGCAGTTACAAATTAAGAATCCTCAGTACATTCGCTTTTTTTTAGATGAAGTATTGTCTTTTTTACAAACCAATACGTCTAATGTTTCTACTTTTTTAACGTGGTGGGAAAAACGCTCTATCAAAGCATCTGTTATCATTCCAGAAGGAATCAATGCGGTCAATATCATGACCATTCATGCATCCAAAGGGTTGGAGTTTCCAATTGTGATTACGCCATACATGAATTTCAGAACAGATAAAACAAATCCGATTTGGGTAAAATTGGAAGAAGAAAACGATGACTTAAATTTACCCATTGCCTTATTAAGCATTGGAAAAAAAATAGCCACAACTCCTTACAAGCATTTAGCAGAAAAGGAATTGATGATGGTAAAATTGGATTGCTTAAACATGTTGTACGTTAATTTTACGCGTGCTGTAGAGCGCTTACATATTATTTCGCCTAAGCCAAGTATGAATGCAGTTAATAGTACGTACACATGGCTATTAAATTATGCGAAAACTCAAGCGCATTATGATTCACTAACGTCTATTATTGAATTTGGTGCACTGACGCCTAAAGATACGCAAGCTCCTGCGCATAACAAATTAGAACAATTGCAATTAGTGTCGTTACAGTTTAATGACGAAAATCCCATTAAAATTAAAAACGGTAGTGCTTACAATTCTTCAGAAGAATCGGTAAGAGCAAGAGAATATGGTATTTTAGTGCATTATATTTTATCTCAAATAAAATCAAAGGACGACATCGCCGCTGTTGTTCAAAAGTCTATTTTAAAAGGAGATATTACAGAACAAGAAGCTGTTTTAATTACAACAGATTTGTCTGTTATAATGATGAATGAAAAAATAAGCGCTTACTTTGAACCTAATTTAGTTGTAAAAAACGAGTTTGAAATAGTAACCGAAATAGGCGAAATCTTGCGCCCCGATAGAGTCGTAATTATGGATGAAACAGCCATCGTGATTGATTATAAAACAGGTAAAAAACAAGTTGCCAAGTACCATTCGCAAATGCAAGATTATAAAAATGCCTTATTAAAATTAGGGTATAAAACAGTCGTTAAAATTTTATTATACATCCACGAAAAAGAAGTTGAAATTTTAAATTAAAAATTAACTCCTTTTTTATTTTGCCTCTTCCTCATCAGGATCTATCATCTTCATCTTGCGTAAAAAGTCATCACGTTTTTTTGGCGCACAAGGTAAAAATTGATAAGAAGGTCCTTTGTTATCTTTTGCTAATTCCTGCTTTCTGTCTTTAGGTTTTAGGTTTTTAATGTCGTTATTAAATTCCACATTACTGCTCACAACATTCATCACACCTTTAAAATAGCTAAAGAAATACCACGTTTTTGGATCGAATTCAAAATACATAGTTAAGTTATCACCACCTTTTTGTTTTTTAATTTGAATGTAGCCAGCTGTTTTACGATATATTTCGTTTTTATTTATTGCGCCAATTCCTATTTTTCCAACCGATACAAACGATTTACTTGGTCTATCGTATTTGAAATCAACGTCAGTAATTAATAATGTTTTTTCAAATTCGTCAGGAAAACGTTTAATCGTTCCATTCAAATTTAAATCAGACATAATTTTATCTCCTTTTTCTTTACCTACTAATTCTGTTACACCTTTTGTAAACGTGAGGTTATTAAAGTCAATAGGCTCTAAGGTATTTAAAAACACTTCCATGTCTTTATACATTTTTTTGAGTGCCCCTTTGTCCATAAAAAAATCAATGGTTGTCATCAGCTCAAAGTTTACCGAATCATTTATGGTATTATGCGTAGCAACACCAAATGTGTTAAGTTTTACTTGACCTAAATCAGCACCTAAATCCATTTTCCCTTCAGCATACACCTTACAGTTTGTGGTGTTTAAACTGATGTAATTTCCTGGTAAATTTTGTTCAACAAATTTTTCAGCATTAGTAATAATATATTCTTCACTTTCTTTATTATATCCCAAAAAGCCCGACGCTTTAATGACATCTAAATCTCGTTTTCCGCCTCGTAAAGACACAAATGATGAGTAAACCATGTTGGTGTCAGGTCCGAAAATTATAGCAGATCCAACAGACTTACCGTTCATGTCGGTTGTATTTTCTGGTAAAGGAATTAAAATTTCTTTTGGATTAATTTCCCCGTTAAATTTCAAATAGGCTTTTCCAATTTTACCGCAATTGTGTACAATTTTTGTTCCACCATCGTAAGTTAAAAATTGATTATTGGCAAACAGTTTTACTCTACCGGCAAAACTAAAATAATCATTGAATTGAAACATGGCTTCTTCACTAATATTTCCCGAAGAAACGGTTTGTCCAGATGTATCTGGTTTAATCGTATTGAATTTGATTAAATAAGCTTTGTTGTTTTCATCTAAGTATTGGTATTCACCACTTCCTAAATAATTTTTTCTTCCAAAAATATTAGCTGTTACATTTCTGATGGTGTGATATTTTGTAACGGTATTTGCCAATATGATTGAATTTTTTAAGGTATCCATCACTGCATTTTTTCTTAAGATAACATTACCAGAATCTGGATAAAGTCGTGCATCGGCCACATTAATAAATGGAACATTGATAGTTCGAATAATGTAACGTCTTAAATCATATTTGGCCGCTGGTGCAAAAAATCGTAAGGAATCTTGTTTGGGATGAACAGATATAAACTCAGGACCTTCTAAGTCAATCGCATTTTCTATGTCTCCTTTTAGTTTAACGTTTTCATCTCCTAATTGAATTTCTTCAGAATCCATAAACCACTTAAAACGTTCCATGTATGCCACGTATTGATTTTTCGGAAACTGAACAATCGTTCCTTTTCCGTTTGTAACAAATAAACCAAATCGTTTCTCTAAGTCCATGGTTGCTTTTACATTGTTTGATGCAAATGTTAAGCCTGCTTCTTCAACGGCTTTGATGTGAAAGTCAGAGGTATCGGCAAAAAATTGATGTTGCTTAAATAAAATATTGGAAGAAACTAAGTCTGCTTTGATCATATCCACGGTGCCACTTCCACGAAGTTCAGTTGGATTTAATCTATATTGCCCTTTAAACGTGCATTTACCGTTATACGTTTTAAATGCGCTCCCTTTATTGCTTGCATACATGATGTCTTTGTAAGGCAACCAATGTATATATACTGTATCGCCATGCGTTTGAGCAAATTCAATAGGTTCAGTTTGTTCTTTATTATTGAATGTATTTGCCATCGTGTTCATACTATCAGGAAAAAATATGAAATCTTTTGAGCGAGTGGTGGAAGTAACATAGTTAATAACACCATCTGCTCTTAATCCCTTGTTAGATAATTTTATTTCGTTTTCAAACTTTGCTTTCCCACCGTATACTGGAAATCCTTCTGGCGGAGCATTTCTAATAAATCCGAGCGAATAATCTTTTTGTAAACTTATTTTTTCTCTAAATTTTGGAAAGATTCCAGCTGATACAAATTCTCCATCAAAAATTAAACTTTCATTTCTAAAGTTGTCCAAACTATCCACAACAAATGGGTCTAATTTAAAATAAAATTTATCTCTGCGATAAACCCCTTTAAAGGTGGTGTATTTATCATAAAAGGTATAACTCTCTTTAAAACTTTGAAACAATGGAAAAGACGGTGCTTTACCCCAACCACTGTGATTTTTTGGCGCATCTATTTTTAGTTCTCCATTTAAATTTTCGATTACGCTTTGCACTCTTTTGTATGGAAAATTACCATTTACATCAGCCTCGCGTGCTGTTACATAAATTCGCAACGAATCAATGGTTTTCATTTTAACTTTAAATAGATCGTAGTCAAAAATAAAATCCTTTCCATGAAATTCGAATTTACCAGATGCCACCACGCCATCAAATTCAATCAATCTATTTTTCTTTAAAATGAGTTCATCCTTTTTTGGAAAAATAAATACTTTTTGAGTGTCGCTTAATAATACATTTTCAACACCTTTGATGGTTATGTCATAACAATTATTGACCAAACTCATTGTTGCATTTGTTTTATTTGGTAAAATGGAATGAATCGTAATTACATCAAAGTCCTTTTCGTGTTTTAAATTATTGGTATAATCAAAAAAGCGCTGCCTCATGGTGATGATGTCTGTTTCTGGATCGTAATAAATTAAACCAAATACTGCCATCTTAAAAATAATGGGGCGTAAATCCACCGCTAAATATTTAATGTATTTAGCAAAATCTACAACTGTAAATGAAGTTGGATTACCATTTTTTATATAGTATTCATTCATTTTTTGCAATGGACTCACTTGCTCTAAACCTCTAATAGCATCTAAACGTGTGCTATTAAAAAAGTCTTGGGATTCAAAGTAAGCTTCACCTTGCGTATTATTTGGTAAAAAATTAAACTCTATTTTAGGCTCATCAATGTTCCAAACTAACTGTTCAAAATACATATCAATTTTATGATAGGTATTAAAATAGGGCGATTTTTCTAAGCCATCTTCCGTTCGTAAAAGTGTGATTGTTTTTTTTTCAACTTGGTATACAAAACTTAATCCTGGATGAATGATAGAATCTTTGTCAAGAAAAAATTTTACACTGGCGGGCTTGGAATTAATTTTTTCTTTGGTCATTGAAAATGAACGTGCCGAAATTTCTAAAAACTTCTTATTATTTCTATTAAAAACAATTTTAGCTGGATTTGAAGAATTTCCTGTCCCAACAAATTTATTTCCTCTCATACCAAATCCACCGTCATAATCTACATCAGGATAAATATTTTTTACAAGTAATCGCTTACTATATGAATCAAAACGAGGGTAGGTAGATTCTCCATTTTCAGTAATAATTTTATCTGTTACTCTACCAATTTGCGGTTTTTCGAAATATTGCTTGCCATAAAAAATGGCTGAATCAGTTGAATAACCGCCAGTTTTACAATCAATCACAATGTTTTTTAAATCAGCAAACACATCTTTATTAATGTCTGTTTTACTCCAAATTAATTTTCCTCCTTTGCCAATAAATTTTCCCCACGTGGGGTAATACGTACCGCTCGTTTTTTCAATCATAATGGAATCGCCTCTCGGACTTAATCCCACTAAATTAAATTCAGAGAAAATGACTTTAGGAATCGAATCAAATTCAAATTTATAATTGGCTGTTTGACTTTTATAAGTATAGGTGGGTGATTGATAAAACGCATTATTAAAAAAAATGCTTTCACTCATTTCTAAATAATTCGTAAAACTTTTTAAATTTTTCGAGGCAAATATTTTATCAATACAAACTTGCCAGTTTTCAAATACTTGCGATTCTTGTCCTGATTTAATGCAGTTTACGACAGTATTTAAATAATTCATAAAAAACGGATAAGGCTTTAATCTCCTTTGCAACATCACGTTGCTTGTTTTATAAACGGCTTGGCGATAATTACTAGCGAAATTAGGCGATTTCCATTCTTTACTAAAGGCCGACATGTAATCGTGTGCAATTTCTTTATTAGCCGAAAATTCGATAAAATAGTCGTTTAGTTCTTTTATAAATTTTACTGAATCAGAACTAAATTGTATTAATTTTTGTGCTTTAATCGTATTTGAAAAAAATAAAACGAATGCTATGAAAGTTATTTTTTTAAACATGTTTTGATAGTTATTTATACTCAAATATATTGATATTGCTTTTATTTTTAAAGTTTAGTTATGAATAGTATTGAAGTTAATTTGAAACAAAATCATTAAAATAATGACTAATATTTTTTTATATTTACCCTAAAAATAAGACGATGGCTTCCTTTGATATCACAAGTAAAACAGATGCACAAACATTAGATAATGCGATTAATGTAGCAAAAAAAGAAATTTTAAATCGCTTTGATTTTAGAGATTCTAAAAGCGAAGTTGAATTGAATAAAAAAGATTTAACTATATCGATTGTTACCGAGCACGATATGCGTTTAAATGCTATTATTGATGCAATTCATAGTCGCATGATGAAACAAGGTTTAGATCCTCGTTGTTTAGATGAAAGCAAGGCTCATTATCCTTCAGGCATGGTTATCAAAAAAGAAATTAAAGTCCGACAAGGCATCGATAAAGAAGTTTCTAAAAAAATATTGAAGGATATCAAAGACAGTAAAATAAAAGTAACGGCTCAATTAATGGATGACATTATCAGAGTTTCAAGCAAGAGCATCAATGATTTGCAAGGTGTTATGGCTATTTGTCGTCAAGGTGATTATGAAGTTCCTCTGCAATTTGTAAATATGAAATAATTTATATATAAAATTAGTTTAATATACGTAGCTTGAATCATAATTTAAATAGTGTGAGATTCCAATTTTAATAGTATTTATTGATACTAAAGGTTTCACGTTATTTTATAAAAAAGTATATTTGTTGCAATAAATTATAATAATTATGAAAAATTTAATCACACTATCCATTGCCCTTATTTTATGTTCAGCATTCGTTAAATCAGATGGTAACAAAATTCCTTCTGCTGAATTAAAAAAATTAGACGGCTCAAAAATAAATTCAAGTACTTTTAGCAATAATGGAAAACCAATGATCATTAGTTTTTGGGCAACGTGGTGTAAACCTTGTAAGAAAGAGTTAGATGCCATTAATGAAGAATATGCTGAATTGCAAAAAGAAACAGGTGCAAAACTTATCGCTATTTCTATTGATGATGCTCGTAGTTCTGGAAAAGTGGTAACCGATGTGAAAGTAAAAGGTTGGACGTATGAAGTTTATATCGACGAAAATCAAGATTTTAAGCGTGCTATGAATGTGAATAATGTGCCCCATACGTTTTTAGTGGATGGTAATGGTCAAATAGTTTGGAGTCACAATTCTTATGCAGAAGGCGATGAAGAAAAATTATTTGAAAACGTTAGAAAACTAGCTAAAGGAGAAAAATTGTCTCACTAAATTAAATTACAAATTTACAATCATCGAGTATGACACTAAAATTTCAACCACGCTATTTTTTCTTTATAGTATCAAGTTTGTTTTATCAGTTTTCATTTGCACAAACCAATCCTGATTTGGGAAACATTCATGGTAATTTTCAAATTGATGCAGCCAATTATCAAAGAGATACTATCATTGGTGCCGATCCAGGAAGTGAAGTGTTTAGATACAATGCATTTGGTAATATTAATTACACCAAAGGAGGTTTCAGTGCAGGTATGCGTTACGAAAGTTACAATCCACCATTAATAGGTTATTTAGCTGGTTATAAAGGTTCAGGTGTGCCATATCGTTTTGCACGTTATCAGCATAAAGATATCGATATTACGGTTGGTAATTTTTACGAGCAATTTGGAAGTGGTATTACACTGAGAGCATACGAAAATAGAGGATTGTTATATGATAATGCTTTAGATGGTATGCGTGTTATTTTTACACCTAGAAATGGAATTACATTAAAAGGGTTGGTTGGTAAGCAACGAACGTATTTTTCGTTATCACCGGGCGTTGTGCGTGGTTTGGATGGAGAAATTAACGTAATGGAATTGTTTGATACTGTGTTAGGCAATTATAAAACCAAAGTAATTTTAGGTGGTAGCTTCGTAAGTAAATACCAAGTAGATCAAGATCCAACCTTAGTGCTTCCAGAAAATGTAGGAACAAGTGCAGGACGTTTATCTGTGATACGTGGCGGTTTTAATTTTAATGCGGAGTATGCTTATAAAATAAATGACCCGTCTTATCAAAATAAATTAAGTTACAAACCAGGGCAAGCTATTATTGCCTCAACATCTTATGGCACCAATGGTTTTTCAATCATGTTTGCAGGAAAAATGTTAGACAATATGAGTTTCAGAAGCGATAGAAATGCAACAAACACCATTGACATGATTAACTATCAACCTGATTTGAGTAAGTTTCACACGTATTCCTTAATGGCCTATTATCCTTATGGTACACAGGCTAATGGAGAAGTAGGTGGAAGTGGTGAAATTCAATACAAAGTAAAAAAAGGCACTTGGTTGGGCGGAAAATATGGAATGGATATCACCTTAAATGGTTCTGTGTTTTATGCTTTAGATACGACAGGAATTAATTCATCTGCTGATTCTATTAAACATTTAAAATATTCTACTAATTATGGTAATGTGGGAAACGAGTTTTACCACGATATTAATATTGAAATCACAAAAAAATTGTCTAAAAAATTGAAGTTTACACTGATGTATGCCAATCAATTTCTTAACCAATCGGTAGTTCAATTTAATACGTTGGATAAAGAAGAACATCCAGATGTAAGTTCTCATATTGGTGTTTTAGATGTGACGTATAAATACAAATCTAACTCTGCCATTCGTTTTGAAACGCAAGGTTTTTTTGGAACTTATGATTACAAAGAGGCCAAGTTTGAGTCAAATGGAGAATTGAATAAAAAGAATAATACAGGCTCTTGGGTTTCAGAATTAATAGAGTGGACTCCATCATCGCATTGGAGCATTACCATAGCCGATCAATACAACTATAACAATCCAATACAAGCTAAGCGCGTTCATTATTATTTCGGTATGATAGGTTATGTTAATGGACCAACGCGTATTTCAGTAAGCTATGGTCGTCAGCGCCAAGGTATTTTTTGTGCAGGAGGAGTTTGTCGATTTGTGCCTGCTTCAAGTGGTTTATCAATCAGTATTTCATCCAGTTTTTAATAGCTTAAAAAGTAATTAATATGAAAAAAATAATTTCAAACATATCAGTTTTACTTTTAGTAATTGCGATATCTTCCAGTTGTGATTTTGTGACAAATGTAAATCCCCCAGTTGAGCCCTCTACCACAGGTGGTGGAACTACAGGTGTTGATATTTCAGATTCAACAGTTGGATCAAACCCCGCTCAAAAGAAAGCTTTAGTAGAAGATTATACAGGTCATAAATGCGGAAATTGTCCACAAGCGGCTATTGTATTAAAAAATTTAGAAACAACATATACAGGTAAAATAGTACCATTAGCTATTCATGCAGGTTTTTTTGCAACTACAAACGTAACGTATCCTACTAATTTTCAAACTACAGCAGGAACGGCTTACGATAGTCAGTTTGGAAATTCTGCGGCAGGAAATCCTAACGGACTAGTCAATAGAGTAGGATATGGTTCAGGTGGATTTATTAAAGCCTATACAAATTGGGGAACTGAAGTTGTTGCCCAAATTGCGCAAACCCCTAAGTTTCAATTAATACTTAAATACAAATACAATACAGGTACATTAAAATTAAATGCAGATGTAAAAGTAAAATCATTAGCAAGTAATACTGGTATTTATAAAGTAGTAATGTTACTAACAGAAGATAAAATTGTAGCAGAACAACTAGATTACTCATTGCCTGTGGGTAGCCAAACTGTTTTAAATTACGAATTTAATCATGTATTACGAGGCGCTATTAATAGCGAATGGGGTGATGTTGTTTTTTCGGGCGGCGCTGCTTTAAATGCAACGCAAACTATTTCAAAAACAAATTTTCAAATCAATTCAAACTATGTTCCTTCGCATTGTCATATGGTTGCTTTTATTTATGATGCCGATCCTGCAAGTCCAACGCATTACGAAGTTCTACAATCAGAAGAATTAGAATTGAAATAATTTTTTTATTATAATTATGTGTTAAAAGGCATTCTTAATGAATGCCTTTTCTTTGTGAAGATTTTACACTAAATAAAAATAACAAAATACTGTAATTAATATTACACCGATAACATCTAATACCAAGCCAACTTTGAACATGTCTTTCATGTCTATGCGCTTGGTTCCAAATACGATGGTATTAGCAGCTGTAGCAACAGGGAGCATAAACCCTAAAGAAGCTGCAAATGTGGCGGGTATCATTAATAACAATGGCGGTAAATCCAAATCTTTTTGAAGAGCAATCATCACAGGAATAGCTAACTGAATACTGGCAATGTTGGAGGCAAATTCGCTAATGATGGTTACAATGACACAAATACCTAAAATAATAAAAATAATATGAACGCCTTTTAAGGCCGTTAATGAATGTGCTAACCAATCGCTTAACCCTGAAACATCAAAACCATAAGCTAAGGCAAAGCCACTACCAAACATTAAAATAATATCGTATCGTATTTTTTTGGCATCATCCCATTCTAATAATGCCTCGCCTTTATGTTGTTTACTTGGAATTAAAAATAATAATAAAGCTGCTAAAATGGCCACACTAGCATCATCTACCAATTTTGGATTTGAGAATAAATGATTCCACCCTCTATAAGTAAATGTTTCAAAAGCAATATCAGAACGGGTAAACCACAACAACATGCATGAAATAAATATACCCGAAATCCATTTTTCTTCGTAAGAAAATTTTCCTAACTGTGTATAGTTGTTTTTAAAATGATGTTTTCCTAAATTAGTAATAACTACTTTTTTACGTAAGTAATAAAAACGTAAAACAAAAAATGTAGCTATTAAAAATAAAGCTGAAAGCGGGAAGCCTATTGAGGCCCATTTTAAAAAATTTAAATCATTTAAATGAGGAAAAGCTTCCTTATAAGCTTTAAAAAAATACATGTTTGGAGGCGTTCCTACTGGTGTTGCCATTCCGCCAATGGTTGCTGCAAAAGCTAAACCTAATAAAATGGCTGCTGCAAATCGGCCTTTACTTTTTTCGCCATGTATAAATTCATCTGTTTCACTGATTAAGGCCATTACGGCTCCAAATAACATCATGGTTGTGGCCGTATTCGAAATCCAATTACTTATTAAATAAGATGATAACATCACGCCTAATAATATGTGATGTGGTTTTGTTCCAACTACCGATAATATTTTAATGGCAATACGCTTGTGTAAATGCCATTTCTCAATGGCGAATGCTAACATAAAGCCTCCTATAAACAGGAAAATAATGCTATCAGTGTATTGTTGAGCCACCGATTTTGTGTCAGCTATACCAAGTATGGGCATGAGTAAAAAAGGAATGAGCGCCGTTACGGCCAAGTGAACAGCTTCTGTAAACCACCATAAACTCATCCAGACCGCGATTCCTGCCATTAAACTAACGTTATGGTTTGTTGGATCTAAATCTGTAAGTAACCAAATACAAGTAGCCGCAAGAGGCCCTAAAAGGATGACAAGGTATTTTAATATATTTTTATTCATATATAGTAGATAACAAATGTAAGATTTTAACTTTACACAAAATTAAATCACGATGCGAATTGTTTTTATGGGAACGCCAGAATTTGCGGTGGCAAGTTTAGATATATTAATACAACATCATTATGATGTAGTAGGTGTTGTAACTGTTCCTGATAAACCAGCAGGGCGAGGCCAACAAGTGCAGCAATCGGCTGTAAAAAAATATGCTTTAGAAAAAGGATTGAACATTTTACAACCTGAAAAATTAAAGGACGAACAATTTGTGAATGAGTTAAAAAAATTACATGCCGATATCCAATTTGTTGTGGCCTTCAGAATGTTACCCGAAGTGGTTTGGAACATGCCTCCATTAGGAACATATAATTTACATGGTTCGCTTTTACCAAAGTACAGAGGTGCCGCTCCAATCAATTGGGCAATCATTAATGGAGAAACGGAAAGTGGTGTAACAACTTTTAAACTCAAACATGATATTGATACAGGAAATGTATTGTTTCAAGATAAAGTGAAAATTTCTCCAACAACAACGGCTGGCGAATTGCACGATGATTTAATGATGGTTGGTGCTCATCTCATTTTAAAAAGTGTAAAGCAAATTGAAAGTGGCGATTACGAATTAAAACCACAAGCAGATGCAGAGGCTATACATGCTCCTAAAATTTTTAAAGAAACATGTTTAGTCAATTGGAATCAATCAGTAGAATCCATTTATAATTTGATAAGAGGTTTATCGCCTTATCCAGCTGCGTTTACAACGTATATTGATAAAAACAATCAATCCATTTCTATTAAATTGTTTACCGTTGAAAAAGAATGTTGTCAGCACCAATTACATATTGGAGCTATAGAAAGTGATTCTAAAACGTTCTTGAAGGTGGCCTGTAGCAATGGTTTTATACATATTAAAGAATTGCAAATGGCTGGAAAAAAAAGAATGTCTATTGAAGAATTTTTGAGAGGCTTTAAAGTATTTCCTGAATTAGTATTTATTACTTAGTGTATTGCTAACAAAACCAATACCTTACACGTGTTTTTTTGAAATAAGCTAGCTATAGGTATTAAATGGGTGGATTTGGTGTTCAAAACCCTTATTATCATAGAGAATAGAGCCTAACTTATTAACAAAACGCCAATTTATAAACAAAACGAGTATTTTTTTCACTCAAACACTTGCTAAATAGCGTTTAGCGTATACATTTGTATCACAAATAATTTATTAAAAGTTTAACCCTTAAAAACAAACAACATGAACAAAGCAGAATTAATCGAAGCAATTGCTAACACAACAAAAATGACTAAAGCTGACTCAGGTCGTGCATTAGATGCTACAATCGAAGCGATCAGCAAAGCATTGAAAAAAGGAGACCGTTTATCTTTAGTAGGATTTGGTTCTTTTTCAGTAGCTAAACGTGCTGCACGTTTAGGTCGTAATCCTCAAACAGGAAAAGAAATTAAAATTGCTGCTAAGAAAGTAGTTAAATTTAAAGCTGGAACTGAGTTAGCAACTAACGTTAACAAAGGAAAATAATTAGAAATCTAATTAGCTTAAAACCCTTTCAATCATATTGAAAGGGTTTTTTGTTTTTTACCGAATAATAAAAGCGTATTTTTAGACTTACATTATGATAGACCGTCAGCGCATTGAACCTTTCTCGAAATTTGAATTGCTTGCAAAACAAGTGGTAGAAGGCTTTATTACGGGTTTACATAAAAGTCCCTTTCATGGCTTTTCGGTTGAGTTTGCCGAGCACCGTATTTATAATACAGGAGAAAGTACCAAGCATGTGGATTGGAAATTATTTGCTAAAACCGACAAGTTGTTTTTAAAACGCTACGAAGAAGAAACAAACCTGCGATGTCAAATAGTGATTGACACATCAAACTCCATGCTTTTTCCTTTGGAGAAAAAGAATGAAAATGCGTTGAACAAGTTATCGTTTTCGGTTTATGCAGCAGCAGCATTAGTAGAATTATTGAAACATCAGCGTGATGCTATTGGTCTCACATTTTTTGATAAAGAAGTTGGGAAACACTTTCCTGCAAAAAGTAATCCAACTCAACAAAAAATCATGTATCATGAGTTGGAAAATTTATTAACTAAACCAATTGCTGAAGAAACGACATCAACTCAATCTGCCATTGCTATTAATCAAATTGCGGAAATCATTCACAAACGTTCGTTGGTAATTATTTTCAGTGATATGTTTGAAGATCAATCCAATTTGGAAGGCATTTTTGCCTCCTTACAGCATTTAAAATACAGAAAACATGATGTTGTTTTATTTCATGTTATCGATAAAAATTTAGAACTTAATTTTGATTTTGAAAATCGTCCATATCATTTTATTGACATTGAAACAAAGGCAGAAATAAAATTAAATCCAACTCAAATTAAAGAGCTCTACACCAAAAAAATTACTGAATATATTGAAGCTATTAAATTAAAATGTGGTCAATACAACATTGATTTTGTTGAAGCCGATATTAATCAAGGATTTGATAACGTTTTACAGACTTATTTAGTGAAACGTGGAATGTTGCTCAGGTAATTTTATTTGGGCGTTGCCTTCGGCCAGGCTTTTCGTTCCAATCTTTTTGCGCTTCGACAGGCTCAGCGTGCAAAAGGATTTCCACTGCAATCCTTAACGCAGTTTATTATCCTATTTAATTTTTTTGTTTGCTTCGGTAATTATGTTTTTTTGAAAGACTACAACATGAATGTGAAATTAAGTTTGCGTTAAGGATTGAAACGAAAATCCTTTTTTTGAACACTAACTTCGGTTACTGAGCTGGACTCCACTGAGCTTGCCGAACGTGTCGAAGTACCTAAGTGTTCGAAAAAAGATTGCAGTGTAAAGCCTGACCCGCAGGGTAACGCCCAATTCAAAAATGAAATTAACCAAACCTCCCATTTCTTATTTGGTAATGTATTTTGATATCTAAGTAGACGTAAAGTTTTCTAGTTTCAATTGATTTTTAATCTCATCATGATGTCGATTTGTTCATCATTTCCAAGCTTAAAAACATGTGTATCAAATTCAATAAAACCATTTTTTTTATAAAAACTGATAGCTCTTTTATTCTTTTCCCAAACACCTAACCAAATTTCGTTAAAGCCACGTATTTTTGCTATTTCAAGTGCTTTCTCATACAATAGTTGCCCCATATTTTTCCCATGAAATTCTTGGAGAATATAAATTCGTTCAATTTCAAGCGATGAATTATTTTTGAGTTCAGTTTGAGCTTCTCCGAAATTTAGTTTTAAGTAACCTATTGTTTTTTGGTTGAGTAATAAAACATAAAATTCAGAATTTGTATTTATGATTTCTTTTTCCAAGGTATCTAAACTTAAATTTTCATCTAAATATTGTTTCATATCACTTTCAGAATTTTCGTTTGAAAATGTTTCAAAAAATGTTTGTTTGCTAATGTATTGAAGTTCTTCAGCGTCTATCAATGAAATTCGTTTAATGGTTAGGTTTTTTAAATTTAGATTAGGATGAACCATTAGATTAATTGGAAAAAATTAATTCTTTTTAATGATGATTTGAGAAGGAAGCGGAATGCCGTATAATTCAAAAATGAAATTAACCAAACCTTCCATTTCTTCTTTAGTATTGTATTTTGATAACGAAAAACGAATGGAGTTTTCAGATTCTTCTTTGGATAAACCCATTGCTTTTAAAACATGAGAATTTTCAGTTGTTGCTGACGTGCAAGCAGAACCAAGCGATACAGCGTATTTAGATTTTAGATGAGAGAAAACACGATCTCCATTTTTTAATTTAGGAAAATAAATATTAGCGGTATTATATAAACGGTAACGCGTCGAACCATTGATTCGTAATTCTGGAACTTCTAATAATTGATGTTCTAAATAACCTCGTATTTTTGAAATATGGGCATTGTTTTCCCAGAATTCTGTTTTTGCAATTTCACACGCTTTTCCTAATCCTACAATTGACGGTACATTTAGCGTTCCGCTTTGTTTGCCGTGCTCTTGCGAACCGCCATGAAATAAGGGTATTAAATTGACACGTGGATTTTTTCTTCGCACGTATAAAGCACCAACTCCTTTTGGTGCAAATAATTTATGACCGGATATACAACACACATCAATGCCCATGTCGTTAACATCAATGGGTAATTTACCTGCTAATTGTGTGGTATCACTAAAAAATAAGGCTTCATGTTGGTGTGTCATCTCCGAAATTTTTTCTAAATCTTGTAACACGCCCGTTTCGTTATTAGCGGCAATAATCGATACTAAAATTGTTTTTGTCGTAAAGCTTTCTTTCAGTTCATCTAAATCAATACGACCTTCTTTATCAACTTTTAAATAAGTAATTTCAGCTCCATGTTGTTTTAAATAGTCGCAGGTGTCTAAAACAGCTTTGTGTTCTGTTTGAGTGGTTATGATATGATTTCCTTTACTCTTGTAGGCTTCAAAGATGCCTTTTAAGGTCATATTTATGCCTTCGGTAGCCCCAGATGTAAAAATGATTTCGCTTGGCTCTGCTTCAATAAAATCAGCCACTTGTTGTCTTGCTTTTTCTATGGCGCCATTCGCGTACCAACCAAACTCGTGTGTTGAGCTATGCGCATTGCCAAAGTGTTTGCTGAAAAAAGGAAGCATCTCTGCTAAAACTCTTTCATCGACAGGCGTTGTGGCGTTATAATCTAAATAAGTCAAAGTTTATGTGTTATTAAATTAATACTATTACATTCTTTCAGGAACTTCAATGCCTAAACACTTCATTCCATTTTTCATAATGGTAGCAGTTGTTTCAATTAATTTAATTCTAAATTCTTTAATCGTTTCATTTTCTTCTTTTAACACTGGGCATTCGTTGTAAAACTGATTAAATAATTTAGTAAGTTCATAAACATAGTTTGCTATAATAGCTGGGTTAAATGAATTGGCCGATTCTTCTAAGGCAATTGAGAATTCATATAATCCTTTGATCAGTTCTTTTTCTTTTGCGTGTAATTCAATACCATCAGAAATAATGAGTTCTTTAGTTGGCTTTTCAAACTTGCGTAAAATAGATTTAATTCGAGCATGAGCATATTGAATAAATGGACCTGTATGCCCATTAAAATCAATACTTTCTTTAGGATCGAACATCATTTTCTTTTTTGGATCTACTTTTAAAATGAAATATTTTAAAGCACCCATTCCAATTGTTTCGTAAAGTGTTTCTAACGCCTCGGTTGTAAAGCCTTCTACTTTTCCTAATTCTTCAGTGGTTTCTTTGGCTGTTGCAACCATGCCATCAATTAAATCATCCGCATCAACAACTGTTCCTTCGCGACTTTTCATTTTTCCTTCCGGTAATTCTACCATCCCGTAACTTAAATGAAAGCATTCTTTGGCCCAATCATATCCTAATTTTTCAAGGCATTTAAACAACACTTTAAAATGATAATCTTGTTCATTTCCAACCGTATAAATCATTTGATTTAATTTTGGAAATTCCTTAGCACGTTCGATGGCTGTTCCTAAATCTTGAGTAATGTAAACAGATGTGCCATCGCTACGCAATACTACTTTTTCATCTAAACCTTCATTTGTTAAATCAATACAAACACTTCCATTTTCTTTTTTATAAAAAATATGTTTTGCTAAACCTTCTTGTACAATTTCTTTTCCTAATAAATAGGTATTGCTTTCGTAATATAATTTATCAAAAGTAACGCCTAGTTTTTTGTAAGTGATGTCAAATCCTTTGTAAACCCAGTTATTCATGGTTTTCCAAAGTTCAATGGTTTCAGGGTCATTAGCTTCCCATTTCAACAACATGTCTTGCGTTTGTAACATAATTGGTGCTTTCTTTTCAGCTTCCTCTTTTGTTAAACCCACTTCGATTAATTCAGCCGTTTGTTTTTTGTATTCCTTATCAAACGCAACGTAATATTTTCCAACTAAGTGATCGCCTTTTTCATTTGTAGTTTCGGGTGTTTCACCGTTTCCAAATAATTTCCAAGCAATCATACTTTTGCAAATATGAATACCACGGTCGTTTATTAAATTTACTTTAATAACCTCATGTCCCTGTGTTTGTATGATATTAGCAACAGAGAATCCTAATAAATTATTACGAATGTGCCCTAAGTGCAAAGGTTTATTGGTGTTGGGCGATGAATATTCCAACATAATTTGTTTGCCACTGCTATTTGCTTTTTTGATGCCGTAGTTTGGTTGAGCAACAATTTCTTTAAATTCGTTTAACCAAAAGGTGTTAGCTAATGAAAAATTTAAAAATCCTTTGACAACATTAAAATTAATGATGTTCGCATTTTCTTTTAAAAGCATGTCGCCAATCAATTGGCCTGTTTGTTCGGGAGTTGCTTTAGCGGCTTTAATAAACGGAAAGGTTACTAATGTGTAATCCCCTTCAAATTCTTTTTTTGTTTTTTGTAAAACAATACTTTCTGGAGTGGTTGATAATTCGAATAATTGATTAACAACAACGGATATGGTTTGTGATAAATAAGATTCAATGTTCATGGCTTAAAAATACAAAATTTTAATTTTATATTTACCTTATGATTATAGATTTAAGAAGCGACACTGTTACCGTTCCGAGTAAAGGAATGATGGATGCCATGATGAGTGCAGAGGTTGGAGATGATGTATTTGCAGAAGATCCAACGGTCTGTTTATTAGAAAAAAAAATAGCGTTGATGTTTAACAAAGAATCTGCCTTGTTTTGTCCAAGTGGCACGATGACGAATCAAATTGCCATTAAATGCCATACGCAGCCAGGCGATGAATTGCTGTGCGATGTAAATTCTCATATTTATAACTACGAAGGTGGTGGCATATCTTCAAACTCAGGTGTACAGGCTAAATTATTGCAAGGCGATAGAGGACGAATTACTGCAAATTTAATTGAAGAAAACATTAATGGCAATTATGATTGGTTAACCAAAACATCTTTGGTGTGTCTGGAAAATACCGTAAATAGAGCAGGAGGGAGCTATTATCAATTTGATGAGATGTTGAAAATATCAACATTATGTAAAGAAAAAAAATTAGGTTTGCATTTGGATGGAGCAAGATTATTTAATGCCTTGGCAGAAACTAAAGAAAGTACCATCGATTTTGGTAATGCCTTTGATTCCATTTCTATCTGTTTATCAAAAGGATTGGGCGCTCCAGTTGGTTCGTTATTGTTAGGCACAACTGACTTTATAAAAAAAGCACGCAGAGTTCGAAAAGTATTTGGTGGAGGTATGCGCCAAGCTGGCTTTTTGGCTGCTGCTGGCATTTATGCTTTGGATAATAATGTTAATCGTTTAACAGAAGATCATCAACGAGCCAAACACATTGAAACTATATTAACAGGATTGCCTTATGTAGAAAGTAGTTTACCAGTTGATACAAACATTATTATTTTTAACCTTTCTCCAAATTTACAATTCGAGGTGTTTGAAAGTAAATTAAAAGAGCAAGGCATTAAAATGTCTGCTTTCGGCAAACAAATCGTGAGATTTGTAACGCACTTAGATTTTACAGACGATATGCTAATGAAGTTAGAATCTGTTTTGAAAGGGATATAAAATTATCCCTTTAGTTTAATCAAGGCAAATACGCTGTAATTAAGCATATCCATGTAGTTGGCATCAACCCCTTCGCTCACAGTTGTTTGTCCTTTATTATCTTCAATTTGTTTTACTCTAAAAATCTTCATTAAAATTAAATCTGTTAGTGAACTCATGCGCATATCACGCCATGCTTCACCATAATCATGGTTTTTATCTTCCATTAATTGTTTGGTAATACCAACGTATTTTGCGTATAAACTGGCTACTTCATCGTATGGTAATTCCATGCGCGTGTCGTTTACTAATTCAAGTTGAATCAACGAAATCACACAATAGTTAATAATACCAACGTATTCGCCAGTAATATCATCCACCACTTTTTGAGTTCCTTTTTTCTCAATACTTTTGATGCGTTGTGCTTTAATGAAAATTTGATCGGTTAACGACATTGGCCGTAAATTGCGCCAAGCAGTGCCATAATCCTTCATCTTTTTTAAAAAGAGTTCTTTGCACAAATTTATGGCTGTATCATATTGTTTGGATGTTGTATTCATAGTATATTTAGAAATGCTAATTTAGCAATTATGTATAAAACGTATTTAACAAATGGTAAACAATTGAGTTTTAATAAACCTCAAGTGATGGCCATTATCAATGTAACTCCCGATAGTTTTTACGACGGAGGGAAGTTTTCATCACTTTCGGATTTAATAAAGGATGCTGATGAAAAAATTAGACAAGGCGCTACAATCATTGATATTGGGGCCGCTTCGTCTAAGCCAGAGGCTAAATCGGTTACGGCAAAAGAAGAAATGCTACGCTTAGCTGAACCACTTTCGCAACTTAGAAAAGAATTTCCTCATGTTTTTATTTCTGTTGATACCTACTTGGCAGAAGTAGCTGATATGGCCATTTCACTGGGTGCTGATATCATCAATGATATTTCGGGCGGAGTATTGGATGATAACATGATTGATGTGGTTGCAAAAAACGATATTCCTTACGTGATGATGCATATGCAAGGTACACCGCAGACGATGCAACAAAATCCTACTTATCAAGATGTGGTTACTGAAGTAAAATCATTCTTTGAAAACACGATTAATAGTTGTAAAAACAAAGGTTTTGAGAAATTAATCATTGATGTTGGTTTCGGTTTTGGAAAAAGTGTCGAGCATAATTATCAGTTATTAAAACACTTAGATGAATTTAAATCTTTTGAATGCCCTTTGCTAGTTGGTTTTTCTAGAAAATCGATGATAAATAAAGTTATACACACCAACCCAAACACGGCATTAAACGGAACCACGGTTTTAAATACCTTGGCGTTATCGCACGGCGCTAGTATTTTAAGAGTTCACGATGTGAAGGAAGCTCAACAGGCTATTGATTTATATAGTTTTTATAAAAGTGTTGATTAGTTAGTCATTTCTTAAATTGTTAAAACATTTTTATTTTGTGATAAAGTTTTTTCAAATTTTACGTCTAAATTTTATAAATTTGTTTCATAGCACAGTAACCAATAAAAATATATATAGCAATGGAAGTAACAGGTCAATTAAAATTAAAGTACGACATCCAAAAAGTAAGTGAGAAATTTCAAAAAAGAGATTTTGTTTTATCAACAGATTTAAGCACGCCTTATCCACAACATGTGAGTTTTCAAGTAACTCAAGATAAATGCAGTATGTTGGATTCATTCAACGAAGGTGATGAAGTTAAAGTACAATTTAATTTGAGAGGTAGAGAATGGAATGGCCCACAAGGCATTAAATTTTTTAATACGCTTGAAGCTTGGAGAATTGAAAAAGTTGCTGCTGGCTCATCTAACGCAGCACCTACTCAAAATACTCAAATGCCGCAAAGTACGGCAGCTCCTGTATTTAACAGTAGCGTAGCTGATAACGACGATTTACCTTTCTAATTTTAAAAAAAAGTGAATTCAAAGACACAAGAAAAAAGACACCAACGTCTTAATCTTGTGTCTTTTTTATTTAAATAAATACATGAAAAAACCTTCCGTTTTATTAATATACACTGGTGGCACCATTGGAATGATGCAAGATCCTAAAACGGGCGTTTTGAAGCCTTTTAATTTTAAAGCACTTACCAAACAAATTCCCGAACTTCAAAAATTTGATATTGAATTATCATCTATTTCGTTTGAAAAGCCTATTGATTCATCTAATATGAATCCAGAAACGTGGATTCAATTAGCTCACATTATCAAATCAAATTATGAGTTATATCACGGCTTTGTTATTTTGCATGGTTCGGATACAATGGCTTTTACTGCAAGTGCCTTAAGTTTTATGTTGCAAAATTTAGCGAAGCCAGTTATTTTAACAGGTTCTCAATTACCAATAGGAACAATCAGAACAGATGGGAAAGAAAATTTAATTACAGCCATTGAAATAGCAGCAGCTCAAAAAAATAATAAACCTATTGTAACAGAAGTATGTGTTTATTTCGAGTATAAATTACACAGAGGAAATCGTACCTTAAAATACAACTCAGCACATTTTGATGCATTTAAATCACCTAATTATCCTGCATTAGCAGAAGCTGGCGTAACTATTGATTACAAAACCAATTATTTATTAAAGCCATCAAAAAAACAATTTACTATTCAAACCCAGTTGGATAATGACGTTGTCGTTATCAAGTTATTTCCTGGCTTAAGTAAAAAAATAACCCTCGCTATTTTAAATATTCCTGGAGTAAAAGGCGTTATTATTGAAACCTTTGGCGCAGGAAATGCAAGTACTCAACCTTGGTTTATTGAGGCTTTAAAAACAGCGATTAATAAAGGAATTATTGTGTATAATGTTACGCAGTGTCCTGAAGGCAAAGTTGTTCAAGGTATGTACGAAACAAGCAGCCAGTTAAAGAAAATAGGCGTGTTAAGCGGACAAGATATTACCATTGAAAGTGCCATTACAAAACTTATGTTTGTGCTTGGACAAAAATTATCATTAGAAAAAACAAAAAAACAACTCGAAACTAATTTGGTTGGAGAAATATCTGAATAAAAAAATGACACAAACTATAAATATTGAAGGTGTAAAATTATATGCTTACCACGGTTGTTTGCCAGAAGAAACAAAAGTTGGGGGCGAATATATTGTGGACGTAAATTTAGAGTATAACTTTACTGAAGCTTCAACAACAGACGACTTAACCAAAACAATTGATTATTGTAGTGTTTTTACTATTTGTAAATATGAAATGGCTATTCCAGCAAAGTTAATTGAGCATGTTTGCCAGCGTATTTTTGATTCTATTATTAAAACATTCCCAAGTTTAATACATACGAAAGTTACAGTTACAAAATTATTACCTCCTATGAATGGCCCAGTAGATAAGGTTTCTGTGAGTATTGCTAATTAAATGACAGCTACCTCAAAAACATATTTAGGTATTATGAGTGGCACGTCCTTAGATGGGCTAGATCTTGCTTTGTGTCAATTTGAGGAACTGAATCATAAAATGAATTTTAAATTCATTGCTTCTGAAACGATTAAATATAGTTTGGATTGGAAAGAAAAATTAAATCAGGTTTTTAATGCCACTGCAGTTGATTATTTTAAACTTAATGGTTTATATGGAACGTTTATTGCAGAACATGTCAATGCGTTTTTAGAAAAAAATAATACCACAGCAGATTACATTGCATCTCATGGGCATACCGTTTTTCATCAACCATCACATGGTTTCACTACTCAAATTGGCTGTGGAGCAACAATCGCCGCCTTAACGGCTATTGATACAATTTGCGATTTTAGAAGTTTAGATGTGGCCTTGCATGGCCAAGGAGCACCATTAGTTCCTATTGGCGACAGAGATTTATTCGGTAATCATGAAGCGTGTTTAAATTTGGGAGGCATTGCAAATATTTCTCTTACAAAACATAATTCGACGATGGCTTTTGATGTTTGTATGGCAAATTTATTATTGAATTACTTGTCGCAATCAATTGGTTTAGAGTTTGATAAGTCAGGAGATTTAGCTTCAAAAGGAACAATACATCCAATTCTATTAGACGAATTATTAAGTATTGAAACTCATTTTAAATCCTTAGGTCGTGAATTAGTTGAACACACCTTTTTTCCTATTTTAGAAAAACATAGTATTTCTTTGGAAGATAAATTAGCATCATGTGTTGAATACATGGTAGTGAAAATAAATCAAACGTTTATTGATTCAGACTTAAAATCTGTTTTAATTACAGGTGGCGGCGCGTACCATACTTTTTTTGTCAATCAATTAAGAAAACGTTTTGCCGGAACGATAACAATCCCAAGTTCAGAAATAATTGAATTTAAAGAGGCTATTATTTTTGCCTATTTAGGGTATTTAAGAATTAATAATAAAGTCAATACCTTGCAAAGTGTTACTAAAGCCAAGCGAGATAGCGTTGGTGCATGTGTTTATTTGGGAGCTAATCGCTAAATTTTTAATTAAATTTTATCAATTTATTTTCTTTGTTAACTTTAAAATTTATAAAATTTCTAAACTTTTTGATAATGAATTTTTTACTTATTTTTTTAGGTGGTGGTTTAGGAAGTGTTACACGATTTGGAATTTCATTGTTCATTGCTAAAACAGCTTTACATTCGGGTGTATCAACCCTCATTTCAAATGTAGTAGCATGTGTTATTTTGGCAGGTATTATTTTTGTGTTTCAACAAAAAAATGTAGTCCCAGATACTTATAAATACTTTATTTTAATTGGAATTTGTGGTGGATTAAGTACTTTCTCAACATTTAGTTATGAAACCTTTGAACTCCTAAAACAAGGCATGATTGCTTGGGCTGTTGCTAATATCCTTATAAGTTGTGGCTTATGTTTATCAATATTTTACGCTTTTTCTAAGTGAGCTTTACTATTTTTCATTTTTAGTTTGGGTTTTGAATGCTTATATTTGCTTGATATTAGGCTTATTAATAAGTTTAATGATTGATGTGAAATTATGAAATCTCAAAAAACAACAAGTATGATAAAGCCAATAAAACTCATTGAAGTTAAAAGCGAAATAGGAGCAGGAACCAGGGGAGCAAGTATGGGGGTTGATGCCATTAAAATTGCGGCTCTAGATTTCGGAAGTAATTTCTTTAAAAAATTTAAAGGTGCTGAAGTTCAGAATGAAAATCATTTATTATTAGAGCCCGTTGTTAATGATTATGCGAAGCGTATTAAAGGTATTTTTACATTAAATGAGCGATTAGCAAAGGAAATAAAAGAAACATTATTAAAAGATGAAGTGCCAATTGTTTTAGCAGGCGACCATAGTTCGGCTTTAGGAACAATTAGTGGTATAAAATTAGCTTATCCTAATAAACGTGTTGGTGTTATTTGGATTGATGCACATGCAGATTTACATACGCCTTACACAACTCCAAGTGGAAATATGCATGGTATGCCATTGGCTTGTGTACTTGGTGAGGATAATAAAGAGCGTCAGCAGAATAAACCTGATGATGAAACGATTGAGTATTGGGAGAAATTAAAACACATGGGTGGTGTTTGTCCAAAAATTAATTATAACGATTTGGTTTTTATAGCCTTGCGTGATTATGAACCACAGGAAGAATTCTTAATTAAAAAAAATAAAGTTCGGGTATTTAATTTACAAGAAATACGTAAAAAGGCCGTTGAGCGTGTTGCCATCGAATCATTAAACTACCTTGATCATTGTGATATTATTTACGTGAGTTTTGATGTAGATAGTATGGATAGTCGTATTTCTAGTGGAACAGGAACGCCTGTACCAAATGGAATTACTGAAAAAGAAGCTGGTAATTTAATTTATTACATCATGCGTTCTAAAAAAATTGTCTGTTTTGAAATGGTTGAAATCAATCCAACGTTAGATAAAGAAAATTTAATGGCCGAAAATGCGTTTGAAATTTTACAAAAAGCAACCAATCAATTAAATAACGATTTTTAGAAAATGAGTTGTTTAGACTATAAATCTTTATAACTCAATCACTTTATTCGCATCTCGTAAAGCTGAATCACGGTGAGAAATAATGATGCAGGTCTTATCTTTCATGATGTCCTTCAAATTATTTAAAATTAAATGTTCTGTTTCCACATCCACTGCTGACAAGCAATCATCAAATATGAGTATTTGAGGTTTGGAAATGATTGCTCTCGCAATCGAAATGCGCTGTTTTTGGCCACCAGATAAGGTAATGCCTCGCTCACCAACGACTGTGTCAAATCCTTCAGGAAAGGACATGATGTTATCATAAACGCCAGCAGCTTTTGATGCGTCAATAATTTCTTGATCTGTAAATGTATGGTTTGATGAAAAGGCAATATTATTTTTAATGGTATCTGAAAACAAAAATACATCTTGAGGCACACAGGCAATACTCTTTCTTAATTCAAATAAGTCGTAATCTTTTATGGCTTTTCCTTCAATTAATAATTCGCCAGAGGTAATGTCATACATGCGTGTGAGTAAATTTACTAAGGTTGTTTTACCCGTTCCAATTTGCCCTTTAATTCCAATGATATCGCCCTTGTTTATTTTGAGATTAAACTGATTGACGGCTTTTATTTTCGTATCGTCATAAACAAAACTGACATTTTTAAATTCAATATTACCTTCAATTTTTTTATCCGTTGTTGGTTTATTGATGATTTCTGATTGATAATTTAAAAATTCATTGATTCGGGTTTGAGAAGCAGAAGCTCTTTGAATGAGAGATGTTACCCAACCCAAAGAAGCGAATGGCCAAGTGAGTTTGTAGACATAAATAATAAATTCAGTAATGTTTCCAACTTCAATGCTTCCGTTTATAACGAGTTTAGAGCCAATCCAAACAGTCAGAATAACACTAATACCTACCATTAAAACTAAAATAGGTTGAAAGAATGCTTCTACTAAGGTTAATTTTAAACTATGTTTTTTATAACTCTGATTTAAATTTTCTAACTCATGAACGTAATAAGCTTCACGATTGTATGCTTTGATGACCCTAATGGCAGAAAAAGTTTCTTGAGTATGTGAGGTCAATTTTGAAAGTTCTTCCTGTACAGTTGTTGAGCGCTTATTGATTAAATCAGATACTTTATAAATGATGAATGATAAAAATGGTAGTGGTAAAAAAACAAATAAGGTTAGCTGCCAATTAATGTTGAGCATAAACACCAAAACAATGATAATAGTTGCAAATGTATTTATTAAGTACATAACCGCAGGACCTGTAAACATGCGTACTTTGCCTACATCTTCGCTAATACGAGTCATTAAATCGCCCGTTTTATTTTTTTTATAAAAATTAAAATCAAGTGATTGAAAGTGGGCGTAAAGCTCGTTTTTTTGATCAAATTCTATCTTACGACTCATAACAATTAATGTTTGTCGCATTAAGAATAAAAAGAAACCACTAATTAATGCAAAAACCAATAACATCAACCCATGCTTTACAAATACATTTGAGTTAACAACCGATTGTTTTTCAAAAATTTTATAAATTTCATTCGTAGCATTTCTTACAATAACGCCTTGATAAATCGAGAAAACACTTGATAAAACAACAAAAGTAGCTCCTAAGAGCAATTGCCATTTATACTTTAAAAAATAGACGTTTATAGCTTTGAGTGATTTCAAAAGATTGATTTAATTGGTGACGAATGTATTAATATTAAATTAGTTTTAATAGTATTTTTATGTGAAAATGTTAATGTTAAACGCATATAAATGAATTGAAACTATTTATAATGTATCTTAACAATTCACTGTTCAAAATGCGCTTGAATACTTGTCTATGTTACTTTAAAATGTATTTACTTAGTCATATATTTTAGACGCAATGAAAGTTCATTTAATAGCAATAGGCGGAAGTGCAATGCATAATATGGCCTTGGCACTGCATGAAAAAGGATTTAAGGTTACTGGTAGCGATGATGAAATTAATGAGCCATCAAAAACGCGATTGAATAATGCAGGAATTTTACCATCTGAAATTGGTTGGTTTGCCGATAAAATTACATCTGATTTGGATGCCGTTATTCTTGGTATGCATGCTCGAGAGGATAATCCAGAATTAATAAAAGCAAAAGCATTAAATCTTAAAATATATTCTTACCCCGAATATATTTATGAGGCTACCAAAAACAAAACACGTGTTGTAATTGGAGGTAGCCACGGTAAAACGACCATTACGGCCATGATTTTACATGTTTTGAATTTTCATAAAATGGATACTGATTTTTTGGTTGGGGCTCAATTAGATGGATTTAAAACCATGGTGAGGTTAACTAATGAGGCGCCAATAGCTGTCATTGAAGGCGATGAATATTTAGCTTCGCCAATTGATCGACGCCCTAAATTTCATTTATACAAACCAACTATTGCCGTATTAAGTGGAATTGCTTGGGATCACATCAATGTGTTTCCAACATTCGAAAATTACGTGAATCAGTTTGAGATTTTTATTAATTTGATTGAGCCCAATGGTTCACTTATTTATTGCAACGAAGATTCTGAACTAAAACAATTAGCTGATAAAACAGGCATTATAAATCATTTAGATAAACAATCGTATTCTATTCCTAATCATTTCATTGAGAATGGAATGACCTATATAAAAACAAACTTAAAAGACATTCCATTACAAATTTTTGGTAATCATAACCTCATGAATATGAATGCGGCTAGATTAGTGTGTTATAAATTAGGATTAACAGATGAATTATTTTATGAAGCTATACAATCGTTTACTGGCGCGGCAAAGCGATTAGAATTAGTTAGTAAAACGGATACTTTTAATTTTTATAAAGATTTTGCACATTCTCCTTCTAAGTTAAAAGCTACGACACAAGCGGTTAAACATCAATTCGAAAACAGACGTGTAATTGCTTGTATGGAATTACATACGTTTAGTAGCTTAAATGAAAATTTTTTGGCAGAGTATAATGGCTCAATGGCCGATGCTGACGAAGCGATCGTGTATTTTAATCCACATACGATTGCACACAAAAAATTAAAGGAAATAACAATTGATCAAGTTTTAAATTATTTTAATTCACCTAATTTAAAAGTATTTACAGATAGTTTAGAATTAGTGAATTATTTAAAATCAAAGTCCTATCACCAATCCGTTTTGTTAATGATGAGTTCAGGAAACTTTGATGGGATTGATTTTAAAGAGCTTTCGTTGCAATTGCATTCATAAGTCTTGCTTTTGATATTTAAGGATAAATAGTAACTTTGTTAAATAACTTTATTTTATGCGTGTTTATAATTATTTTTTTATAGTTCTGTTTGTTTTATTCTTTACTTCCTGTAAAGTATTTCGATCAAATTTAATGCTTAAAACGCCTACCGATTTTACCTATGATCAATTGCAAGATTCCGTTACAAAGCAAAGTTATAAAATCGAAGTCAATGATTTAGTTCAAGTTAGATTATTCTCTAATGATGGATTTAAAATCATTAATATTGAAAACGTAACTGGTAATTATTCACGCATTGATTTAGATTATTTGGTTGAAAAAGATGGACGTGCGAAGCTACCTTTAGTTGGTAAAGTCTCATTATTAGGCTTAACCATTGCTGAAGCGGAAACTTTTTTACAAAGTAAATATGATGATTTTTATGTCAATCCTTTTGTCAGTGTTAAAGTTGTAAATAAAAGAGTTATCATTTTTCCAGGAAATGGTGGTAAAGCTCAAGTGATAAATCTTCAAAATAATAATACTACAGTTATAGAAACTATTGCATTGAGTGGTGGTATTCAAGAAGACGGAAAAGCATACAAAGTAAAATTAATTCGAAACGATGGGACAAACAAGCCAAAAGTCTATTTAATGGATTTATCAAAAATAGAAGGAATTGCTATGGGAAATACTGTTGTAATGGCTAATGATATCATCTATGTTGAACCACGTTACCGTTTAGCAAAAACATTAATTGGTGAAGTTACACCGATTCTTTCTTTAATAACCTCAACTTTTTTACTGTATTCTCTTTTTATTAAGAAATAATTTTGTAAACGGTTTTAATTTAATTTTATTGGCATCTGTGATGGAAATATTAGAAACAAAAATAAAAGATTTGTTAATCATTAAACCGAAAGTATTTGAAGATGCTCGTGGTTATTTTTTCGAAAGCTATAACAAAGATGTTTTTACTAAACATCATATTCTTGTTGATTTTATTCAAGATAATCAATCATTATCACACCGTGGTGTTTTGAGAGGTTTACATTTTCAATCTCCGCCATTTGCTCAAGGAAAATTAGTTCGTGTTATAACTGGTGCTGTGCTTGATGTTGCTGTCGATATTCGGAAAAATTCACCAACGTACGGTGAACATGTAACTATTGAATTGACGGAAGAAAATAAAACCATGTTTTGTATCCCACCAGGATTTGCTCATGGATTTGCAACATTGCGTGATAATACGATATTTTCCTATAAATGTTCGCATACCTATCATAAAGAATCTGAAGGTACAGTTTTGTGGAATGATCTTGATTTAAATATTGACTGGCAATTACAAAATCCATTGTTATCTGAAAAAGATATGAATGGTACTATTTTTAAATCATTTCAAAGCCCTTTTTAATTTATATTTTAAATTATAAATGAATATTTCTGTTTGGATACTCCGCTTGTTTAATGGAAAAACAAGTATTCATTTAAAAACGTATGTTGTTTTTTTAGTATGGTTTTTTGTTCTTTTTTTTGGACGAATAATTGTATTTAAAATAGACGAATTTCCTTTAGATTATGCTAATACAAATTTTAAAGTGCTTGGATTAAACTTCCCAAAAAAATTATCATTTGCAGGAGAAAAAGTCCCCTTAAATGATTTTGAAATCAAAGAAAGTCTAGAAAAAGAATTTTATAAGAAAAAGTCTTGGAAAAAAACATCACTCAATTTATTTATGAAAGCAAAAAAATGGTTTCCATTAATCGAAGACATTTTAAAAAAAGAAGGTGTTCCTGATGATTTTAAATATGTAGCTATTATCGAAAGCCATTTATCTAACGTTATTTCTCCAATGGGCGCTGCAGGGTTCTGGCAATTAATGCCTAATACGGCTCAAGGATACGGTTTGATTATTAATGATGATGTGGATGAACGTTATGATGTTGAAAAGGCAACATACGCAGCTTGTAAGCATTTTAAAGATGCTTATGACTATTTTAAAAATTGGACATTATCTGCAGCAGCTTATAACGTTGGTATAGGGGGAATTCAAAGTGCGTTAAAAAAACAAAACACTAATAATTATTATGATTTGTTGCTCAATAAAGAAACAGGTAGTTTTATTTATCGGATCTTAGCATTTAAGACATTATTATCTAATCCTAAACATTTTGGTGTTGAGCATCGATTGAAATTAAATTTACATTTTCCTTCTTTTAAAATTGTGAAAGTGGATTCAACGATTTCGAGTCTTACTGCATTTGCAACACATTTAGAGATAAATTTAGCTACATTAAAGGCTTGTAACCCTTGGCTTTTGAGCGATAAACTAAGCAATGAGGATAAACATGTATTTAAAATAAAAATACCTAAAAATAAAAATATGGATATGAGTAGTTATGAAGCTGATCTATTTCCTAAGAAAATAACGATTGATACTTTAACTAAAATAATACCATTAGATTCTTTAAATGTCACTGCCGATACTTTAAAAACTAAAGAATTTAAACATTAATTTACAGCGTTTTTAAAACTTGTGTAGAAAAATAAATATATAAAATACAAAGTGAAACACCAGAATAGAGCTGAAACACTTAAATACCCAATTACTTTTTTTTTGTCTTTATAAAATCGTTCGGCTAAGAATGCTCCAATTGGTATAGATAAAAAAATGGGTGTTAGGATAGCAATCCCCGTTAATCCAAAACGATGTTTAATTCTTAGTACTCGTCTATTGGATTTTGTAAATATTTTCTTTGGATGTTTTGAAGTAAACCATTTTTCTTTTAATTGATCCCACCATTTCAATAAACCTGCACTCAAATAGGTAAATACGATTGTACCGAAAATAGATCCAGTACAACTACTTAGAAGAGCTAACAAATAATTTGATTTATAAATTGCAATAACAGAAGGTATTCCAATTTTTGATAATGATATTGTGCAAGCTAGAGCGGCGGAAATAAATTTCCAAATTTCTATAGTATCCATGTTGTGTAGTACGTAATTATATTTTTACTCCATATGCTAAGTCACCAGCATCTCCCAAGCCAGGCACAATATAGGAATGTGATGTTAATTCTTCATCGATAGCTCCACACCAGATTGTAAAATCTTTTGTTGGTAAATTTTTTTTTACAAAATCAACACCTTGTTGACTGCTAATGGCGGAAATGATATGAGTGTGCTTCGGTGTTCCTTTCTCTAAAATGGCTTTATAGGCTAATACGATAGATGAACCAGTTGCAATCATTGGGTCGCATAAAATTAATGTTTTACCATCTAAATGTGGACTAGAAACATATTCAACATGAATATCAAAACTATTGTCTTTATGATGTTTTCTATAGGCAGAAATAAAGGCGTTTTCAGCTTGATCAAAATAATTTAAAACACCAATATGCATAGGTAATCCTGCTCTTAATATCGTTGCAATTACAGGTTGAGCCACTAAGTGAGATGTTTGAGCAATGCCCAACGGAGTTCGTGTTTCTCTAGTTTCGTAACTTAATTTTTTTGAAATTTCGTAACTCATAATTTCTCCCATTCGTTCTAAATTTCTTCGAAAACGCATCCTGTCTTTTTGTATGGAAGTATCTCTCAATTCAGCAACAAATTGATTGAAGATAGAATGTTGTAATGATAAATTTTGTATCATAATTAGAAAGATTGGTAAATTTAGATGCTCTAATTTAAAGTTTAAAATCTATAAATTATAATTTTTCTTACTGACTAAAAATACACCTAAAATAATGCAAAGTGCAGATGCTATTTTGATGGGCGTAATATCATCCTTGCCAAACGATACAGCTATAAGCGTCGCTAAAAAAGGTTGAAAATAAATATACATACTCACAACCGACGAACTTAATGCCTTAAGCGCATACATATTTAATAAATAGGCTAAAAAAGTTGTTCCTATGACAACAAAGGCCATTCCAAATAAAATATTGGACGATAAATGCAACCAATCCACTTCATAAATAGCTGGCAAACCAAATGGCGCCATATAAATAAATCCAAATAAAAACAACCATTTCATGACAGTGATGGTTTGGTATTTAATCATATAAGGTTTTGCCATCACTACAAAAATTGCCCAAGACAGAGAATTAATTAAGGTCATGATATCGCCAACAAGCGTTTCACTCCCAAAACTAAATGTATCTTTAAATAACAATAATAAAAGTGCTCCTGTTACGCCCAATAGTAATCCACTAATTTTAAAAATAGTTAATCGCTCTTTAAAAACAATAATTGTAAATAACATGACTGCAATAGGATTACTAACCATGATAATGGCTGAATTTATGGGCTTTGTGAGACTAAGACCATAAATAAAAAAAACTTGATTAATACAAACACCAAATAATGCCAATATCATTAATTTTTTTAAATCTGTTTTTTCAATTTTTTCTGATTTTATAAACAATGAAAATGTCCAAAATAAAATGAAAGCACCAACGATACGAAGCATAACCAAACCTATTGGCTTAATGGCGTGTGGCATTAAATCTTTTGCAACGATATAATTTAAAGCATAAATTACTTGAGCAATAAATAAAGATACATGTGCTTTTAAAGAAGAGTTCATTTTATTTTGTAAATATGCATTATTTTTCTTGATATTTATAGTGTGATTTTTACTGACCAAATAGGACAACACATAGAATTAGCAAATCAACCAAAACGGATTATCTCATTGGTTCCGTCTCAAACAGAATTATTATGGGATTTAGGTATAAGAGATGAACTCATTGGAATTACAAAATTTTGCATACATCCTAATGAAATGTTTAAACTTAAAGATAGAGTAGGCGGCACTAAAACATTAGATATTCATAAAATAAGAAGTTTGAAACCCGATTTAATTATTGGTAATAAGGAAGAAAATGAATATGCTCAAATAAAAGAATTGCAAAATGAATTTCCAGTTTGGATGAGTGATATCTATAATTTGAAAGACGCATATAAAATGATTAGTGATATTGGTGAATTGGTAAATAAAAAAAATGAGGCTAAAGTTATGGTTTCCAACATTCAAAAATCATTTTCATTAATCAAAAAACACCACAAAACAGTTTTATACCTCATTTGGAAAAATCCATACATGGCTGCGGGTAAGTCAACATTTATAGGTGACATACTAAATGAAATGGGTTTAATGAATGTTCTGGAAACGAATGATTTACGTTATCCAGAAGTATCATTAGAAAATATAAAAAAATTAAATCCAGAATTTATTTTTTTATCATCAGAACCATTTCCATTTAATGTAATTCATATCAATGAATTACAAAAACTCGTTCCAAATGCTACTATTAAATTAATTGATGGAGAATTATTTAGTTGGTATGGAAGTCGGTTATTAAAAACAGTAACTTATTTAAATCAATTAGAATTATGATTCTTTAAATGCTTGGTTTAAGCGCTTTAAAAGTAAAAACATAATTCCTGTTGCAATTAACAATAACATGCAGTTTACTAAAAAGAAATTGCCTTTATCATCAAATTTATCCCAGTTTTTTGCTAAAACACCACTCAACTTATTTCCAATGGCAGTGGCTAAACTCCAACCGCCCATCATTAAGGCCGTAAATCGCAATGGAGATAATTTTGAAACCATGGATAATCCCATTGGACTTAAAAATAATTCTCCAATTGTTATTACACCATAACTTCCAACAAGCCACATCGCGCTTGCTTTATTTATACCATTATTAGAGTAATGAACGGCTAAAACCATAACTAACGTTGATAAAGCCGAAATTAATAAACCGAATGCTATTTTAGTAGCTGTGGTTGGTTCTTTTTTCTTTCTTCTTAAAAAACCAAAAAACATAACAATTAACGGTGTGAGCGTTACAACAAAAAATGGATTGATGGATTGAAATAATTCAGTAGGAATTAGGTTTAAAGATTTATCTGGTTCAGGATAGTTTTCTTGAGATAAATTTTTAAAGTAAGATGGATATCCAAATTCTTTAATAGGTCTGCCATTTGCATCTTTTATTTTTCTGAAATGTTGATCGAGTTTTATAACTGAGTCTTTTTTAGCAATAACAGAATTGTCGCAAATGTAAATAGCCTTTGTTGAGTTAACTAAAGCACTTGGCATTTCACGGTCGGTGTAAGAGTTTGCATAGGTTGTTAAGGCCGTTCCATTCAATTTAAATACTGCCCAAAATACAATTACAATGCCAAATATAGTAAACATGGTTCCCATGGGTTTTTTCTCTTCAGTTGTACAACTTTTATAAACGGTATAATAGAAATAAATAACAGGAATACAGGCAAATAAAAAGGCATCTGTACTATCACTGCCAAAAATTGTATCTGGAATCATCCACCCAATGACACCAAATCCAATAGCGATTCCTAATACGGCTAAAAAACGCATGATAACTGGCTTATCTTGTGCTGTTGGTTCTTTTCTAACATCAACATGCTTATAGTGTTTCATACCAAACCAAAAAGTGATCACACCAATAAACATACCGCAACCAGCGGCGATAAAGGCCCAATTCCAACCATATTTAATACGCATATAAGCTGCAATAAAATTGCATAAAAATGCACCCAAATTAATACTCATGTAAAATAAATTATAGCCAGTATCTTTGTTAGCCTTGTATTGTGGGTCGTTATATAAGTTACCTAATAACGTTGAAATGTTTGGTTTGAAAAAACCATTACCTACAATCATAATACTTAGCGATGTAAAAAAGGCCCATTCTTCTCTGATGGAAAGTAAACAATAGCCTATGCCCATTAAGATGCCACCAAAAGTGACAGAAAACCGATACCCAAATTTCATATCAGCTAACAATCCACCAACAAAGGGCGTTAAATAGGCGCAAGCAATAAATGTTCCAAAAATATCAGCTGCTTTTGCATTTTCCCATCCAAAGCCTCCACTAACCGTATCAGTTGTCATGTAAAGAAAAAATATACCAATCATTAAATAGTAACCAAAACGTTCCCAAAATTCTGTAAATGCTAAAAATAATAATCCTTTAGGGTGTTTTGATACTGGCGACATAAGTTATAATTAAAAATATAATAAAATAGATAGGTTTTCTTTAAAGATATTAAATATGCTTTAATAAATAATAAATTTATTTAATAATGTAATTCTTGAAGTTTGAGTGTTTTTAATAATTATTGTAATGTTTTTTGTTTCACTCGAAATACCCTCCACAAGCGTTTCTAAAATAGTATCTTGTATGGTGTGAGAATATTTCATACCATTGATTGGAACTAAAACATACGTATTAACTTTGTCTGTTTTATTAAACTTACCATTTTCTATCATAATTTTATAATGTGTACTTAAACTGTCTGGTATTTTTATATAAAATAAATCAGTTTTATTTTTTAAAACAGTATCATTTTTTATTCCAATTTGATAAAACAAAAAACGATTATCTTCCCTTTTTAATTTAATGTGATGTTGACTTTTTAAATTAAAATTCAGTAAGAAAAACGTAATAATGAAAATTAATTTGCGAGCCATTTTTCTATTTCTGTTTGATCAAGGTGCATATAATCAACCCAATTTTCCACAACAGAATTATTCACCATGTATATAGCCGGCATATCTAATCCAGCTAAATAAATAAAATTTTTCCCATTTAAAATGCAGTATTGAATATCTGTAGCTTTAGTATCTTCAAAAAATGGTTTAATTTTTTCATCTTCTCCATTTAAGACCAAATACATACTAATGCTTGGATTTTTTTCGTGTATGATTCGCATTTTTTTTGCAGCTATGCGGCAATGAGGACAACTCATACTCATAAATGCAATGATGTGTTTTCCTTTACTTAAACTTGTTGGAGGACTGTTTTTTTTAGCATCTTTATATAAGCTATCTAATTCTAGGTTAAAATGATCTTCTTTTTTAGTTAAGTATGCCGAAGAATAATCCAAATCAACGTAATTTAAAATGTGAGGTAAGGCGAACGAACCTAAAAATAATACGCCTAATAACCATTTACTTACTTTTCCATAGTTAAAGCCATCATAATATTTATAGATAAAAAAACAGGCAATAAGTGTAATTCCATTTTTAATTAAAGCTTCAAGAGGTGTCATGGATATTTTATTTCCAAAGCAGCCGCAATTGCCATTATTGCCTGTATTTAATATCACAAACACTAAATACAAGCAAAAAATGAGTAAAGAAATGACCGTTAATTTAATAGTTAATCGCTTTATGAATAGCCCGAAAATGAGCAGTAAACCAATGAAAAATTCTAAGCCAATCATAAATCTTGCAATGAAGGGCGCTGAGCGCCAACCAGCAATACCCATATCAACAAATGTAAATTCAAATGGCTCAATGGGTTGTAACTTTGCATAGCCACTGTAAATAAATAATAAGCCCATTGCCGAACTTAAAATAAAAAGAAAAATGTTAAGTAAAAGTTGTTTCCTTGTCATAGGCTACTAAGGTAATTATTTAAACATAAAAAAGCTCTCGTAAATTCATACGAGAGCTTTTATTGTAACTTAAAATCTTATTTTAGTTTACAAGTTCCAGAAGCTGAATTAGCTACTGCTACGCCACCTACAGTTACCGTAGTTTTGCCACCATTTTGAGCTTCACACCATGAAGTTGCATCTTTTTTAGTACTTTTAATAGTTGTAGTTGCAACTACCGTAATTCCACCTGTAGAATCAGTACACTCACAAGTTCTGTCTTTACGACAAGATACAACTGAAATTGCTACGAAAGCAACTGCTAATAATGTAATTTTTTTCATTTTTTTTAGTTTTAAAAGATTATATAACAAATTTATACAATTTTTTTTAAAAATCAAATAGATTGTATTTTTACATTTAACAACCCCACTAAATTTAAAATAAAAAAGCTCTCGTAAATTCATACGAGAGCTTTTTTAATGGGTAAATAGTAAATTAATTTAAATTGCAAGTTACCTCTGTTGTAATAGTTGCTCCGGTAGATGGGTTAACATAGTCTGTTTTGTAGCTTAAACAAGCTGCTCGAGCATCACTTTTTCTAGCTTTTAAATAAGTTACTTTGTCTGCCGTACCTCCTGATGTACAAGTACAAACTCTGTCTTTTTTACAAGAAGAAAAAGAAATAGCTACGAAGGCAACTGCTAATAAGGTCATTTTTTTCATGGTTTAGTTTTTAACGCTTTATTATACAAAAATACCTATTATTTTAAAAGAAAAAAGTTAATCATCATTTTTAATATTTTTTATTTTATCATATTTAATTCAAATAATCTTCACCCATGAATAGTTTCTTTTTTTCCATATTTTTTTAATAATTCAGCTTCAAATTTTAACCACTGCAACCACCTCGCATCCACGTCCTCTGTTTCAGCACCGTATTTTCTGGCAAAACCAAGAAAAAGTGTATAATGTCCAGCTTCACTAATCATCAATTCTTTGTAAAATCCTTTTAAATCATCATCATTAATTTGTTCTGATAATAATTTAAATCGTTCACAACTTCTGGCTTCGACTAATGCGCTAAATAACATTCTATCAATAAAAACAATTTTTTGATTGTGACCTTTTCTTATAAATTTATGGAGTTCGCCAACGTATTCATCTTTTCTTTCGAATCCTAATGTCAAATTCCGCTCTTTTATTTTCTGATGAACCATTTCAAAATGAGTTAGCTCTTCTTTAGCGAGTTTGAGCATTTCGTCAACTACATCTGTATGGTAAGAAAAACTAATTAATATGGAAATGGCGTTGGTTGCAGCTTTTTGCTCGCAATAGGCGTGATCTGTTAATATTTCAGAAATATTTTTTTCAACAATATTAACCCAGCGTGGGTCTGTTTCAAGTTTTAATCCAAGCATAGCATTTTAATTTTTTATAAAAGTAAAAAATTAATCTCTCAGCTTATCAAGTAAGGTATTTAAATTTTTTATTTCGGATGAAGATAAATTTTTAAATAATTCTTTTGGCATCTTATCCATATTATCTAATGATTTTAGTAATTCTAAACCTTTTTCTGTAATGAGAATGTCAACACTTCGTCTATCATTAGGACATTCTGTTCTAACTACTAATTTTTTTAGTTTTAATTTATCAATGATGCGAGATGCATCACTCATTTTATCGAGCATGCGTTCCTTTACCAATTTAACGCTGCTTGGTTTTGGATATTGACCTCTCAAAATCCTCAATACATTGTATTGCTGAACAGTGATGTCCATATTTTTAAAGCATTCGGCATGTTTAGAGTTAAGCCAATTACCTGTGTATAAAATATTAATAGTCAGTTTATGAGCTTCACTATTAAATTTTTTTTGATGTATTTCGTCTTCTAATTTCAATTGAAACGCTGTAAAAAAAAGTCCCTAGGTTAAACTAGGGACTTTTAAAATTAAGATAAATTATTTCGCTTTTGTAATTTCTACGTTAAAATCTAATCTAACTTTTTCACTTACAGCAACTCCGCCAGCTTCTATAAGGGCGTTCCATGCTAATCCATAATCTTTACGATTAATAGAACCTATTACTTTAAATGCATAACGCTCCATTCCGTATGGATCTTTTACAATTTTAGAAGCACCAATGGCAGTTAAACTAATTGATTTAGTAACACCATGCATTGTTAAATCACCTACTAAGGTATAAGTTCCTTTAACTTTACCTGGATTCATAGATGTACTTTTAAAAGAAATTTTTGGAAATTGTGCAACATCAAAAAAGTCAGCACTTTTTAAATGGCCATCTCTTTTTTCATCATCTGTGTTAATACTTGCTGCATCAACATTAAAGAAAATAGAAGCGCCAGTAAAGTCAGCATCCGATTTTAATGAAGATACTTTACCTTCGTAAATTTTGAATTTACCTTCTGTTTCGCTAACCATCATGTGAGTTACAGCGAATCCTAATTTACTGTGAGATGCATCTACATTCCAGTTTGTTTGTGCAGTTGCGCTAATTGTAATTAGGGTTGCTGCAGCTAGTGTTTTAATGTTTGTTTTCATGTTTTAATAATTTGTGTTTTAAATTTATATTACAAATATAAGTTATAACATTAGATGTTGCAACATTTAATTTGATGTTATGATTAAATAAATGTTAAATAATAATAAATCGGTTTATTAACATGTAAACAGGTTAATAAATACTGACTTGAAATTGATAAAAATAATGTTAATTTTACATTCTGATTTAAACAGCAAATTATGAAAGACATTTTCTCAAAAATAGAACAAAACATGGGTCCAATTGGCGAACATTCAAAAGCTTCGCATGGTTATTTTACATTTCCAAAGTTAGAAGGTGATGTATCGCCACACATGGGCTTTAGAGGAAAAAAATTATTAAATTGGAGTTTAAATAATTATTTGGGATTAGCAAATCATCCGGAAGTGAGACAGGCAGATATTGAAGGTGCTACGCAATTTGGATTAGCCTTACCAATGGGAGCTCGTATGATGAGTGGAAACTCAGATTTACATGAAGAACTTGAAAAAGGGTTATCTAAATTATCAAAAAAAGAAGATACTATTTTATGTAATTTTGGCTATCAAGCGGTTGTTTCATCTATTGATGCCTTGGTTGATAGACATGATGTAATTGTTTATGACGCTGAAAGTCATGCTTGTATTGTAGATGGAGTTCGCTTGCACATGGGAAAACGTTTTGTGTTTAAACATAATGATGTTGAAGATTGCGAAAAGCAATTAGTAAGAGCACAACGTTTAGCAGAACAAACAGGCGGTGGTATATTAGTAATCACTGAAGGAGTTTTTGGAATGCGAGGTGATCAAGGAAAATTAAAAGAAATTGTTGAATTAAAGAAAAAATTCTCCTTTCGTTTATTTGTTGATGATGCTCATGGAGTAGGAACAATTGGTCCAAATGGAGGAGGAACTGGTGAAGAACAAGGATGTCAAGATGGGATAGATATTTACTTCGGTACGTTTGCAAAATCCTTCGCTTTAATTGGTGGATACATTAGTTCTACAAAACAAGTTGTAACGTATTTGCGCTATAACATGCGTTCACAAATTTTTGCCAAATCTTTACCAATGCCTTTAGTATACGGTTTATTAAAAAGATTAGAGTTAATAAATAAACATCCTGAATACCGCACGCAATTATGGTTAGTAGCCGGAGAATTACAAAAAGGATTAGTTGAAGCTGGCTTTGATATCGGAGTAACAAATACACCAGTAACACCGGTATACATGCGAGGTTCAATTCCTGAAGCTACAAATATGGTGATTGACTTGCGTGAAAATTTTGGAATTTTCTGTTCAATGGTTGTTTATCCCGTTATACCAAAGGGTATGATTATTTTAAGATTAATTCCTACAGCTATGCATACCTTAGAAGATGTGAAATATACCATTGAAAGTTTTTCTAAGATTAAAGATAAATTATACGGCGGCGAATACGCAGCTGCTGAAATTAGAGAAGGATTCTCTCAAGCATTATAAAGGTATTATTATCGTACTATTCACCCTATTTTTCTAACGAGAAATAGGGTGTTTTTTTTAGTTTATTTTTTCTAATTAGTATAAATGACTAATAGTTTTATATAAATTTATCAACTGTTTTTGTCCTAAAGCCCCTGTAAATTAAGATAAATAAGTTATTTACAAAATTGTGTTTTAAAATAATCGACAAATTAGTTTGTAGTTATAAAAATTATCTGCTTATTTGCCGCATAATTTTGAAACTATGATAGCAATAGCTGATATTAAAATAGAAAAAACTAATAAGAGTCGTGTTACAGATTACGATGTTAATGATGTACCATTTGGAAAATGTTTCTCTGATCACATGTTTATTGCAGAATATGCAGATGGTAAATGGCAAAAAGCAAGTATTTCGCCTTATCAAGATATGCCTATGAGTTATGCAATGTCAGCCTTGCATTATGGCCAAGCCATATTTGAAGGTATGAAAGCTTATAAATCAACAACAGGTGAAGTAAGTATTTTTCGACCTTTAGAAAACTTTAAAAGAATTAATAAATCAGCTATCAGAATGGCGATGCCTGAAATCCCTGAAGAAATTTTCATGGGTGGTTTAATTGAATTATTGAAGTTAGATTCTGCATGGATTCCAACGTCCGATACTGGTTCTTTATACATTCGACCTTTTTTAATAGCAACAGATGAAGCCATTGGAGTGAAAGCAAGTGATACTTATAAATTTGTAATCATTACGTGTCCTGCCGGTAAATATTACACAGAACCAATTAAAGTGTTAATTGAAACAAAATACATCAGAGCTGTTGAAGGTGGTATTGGCTTTGTAAAAGCTGCCGGAAATTACGGTAGAAGTATGTATCCAACTCGTTTAGCTCAACAAAAAGGATATCAACAATTAATTTGGACAGATGGAAAAACACATTCATTTGTGGAAGAATCAGGAACCATGAATTTAATGTTTGTTATCGGAGATACTTTGGTAACACCGGCTTTAAGCGATACAATTTTAGCTGGAATTACGCGTAACAGTGTATTAGCATTGGCAAGAGATTGGGGGATGAAAGTAGAAGAGCGTAAAGTTTCTGTAGTAGAAATAATAGAAGCGCAAAAAAATGGCATATTAAAAGAAGTCTTTGGTGTTGGTACTGCAGCTACTATTGCTCAAATAATTGGAATTGGACACATTGATAATTATTATCCATTACCTCCTGTTGAAGAAAGACAGTTTTCTCCAAAAATTGACGAAACTTTAAGAAACATTAGAAAAGGAAAAGCTGAAGATAAATTTAATTGGATGTTTAAAATTGCTTAGTTTTTGATGCATATGTAATTTTTAAAAACTATATTTTAATGTGATAATTGTTCAAAACATTATTTTATAAAACAATTCAAACATTTAAATTTGTAGCTCTTTTTAATCCATTAAATTAAACTATATTAAATGAAATTTTTAGCAAGTATAAATGTAATGCCATTGAAAGCATTGCTTGATCCTCAAGGTAAAGCCGTTACGGGTTCTATGAAAAATTTAGGATTACCTGAAATTGAAAATGTACGAATTGGAAAACACATGACCTTAGAAATCGAAGCATCTACCAAAGATGCAGCCTCAATTAAGATTGATGAAGCTTGTAAAAAATTACTTTGTAATCAAATTATGGAGTTTTACGAATTTGACTTAACTGAATGCTAAATTATTAAAAAAATAATACTAAAAAATAAAACTATGTCATATCTTTTCACATCAGAATCAGTATCAGAAGGCCACCCAGATAAAGTTGCCGATCAAATTTCAGACGCTTTAATTGATAATTTTTTAGCCTTTGATCCACAAAGTAAAGTAGCTTGCGAAACGTTAGTAACTACTGGTCAAGTTATCTTAGCAGGAGAAGTTAAATCGAAAGCATACTTGGACGTTCAAGAAATTGCTCGTGAAGTAATTCGTAAAATTGGATATACAAAATCTGAATATATGTTCGAAGCAAACTCATGCGGTATTTTATCTGCTATTCATGAGCAATCTGCAGACATTAATCAAGGAGTTGATCGTAAGAAAAAAGAAGAGCAAGGGGCTGGTGATCAAGGAATGATGTTTGGTTACGCAACGAATGAAACGGCTAATTATATGCCGCTAGCATTAGATTTAGCACATGGAATTTTGTTAGAATTAGCAGTGTTACGTCGTGAGAATAAAGCAATAAAATATTTACGTCCGGATGCTAAATCTCAAGTTACATTAGAATACGATGATAACAATACACCTATTCGTATTGATGCTATTGTAGTTTCTACTCAACATGACGATTTTGATGCTGAAGGAAAAATGTTAGCGAAAATTAAAAAAGACATTATTGAAATTTTAATTCCAAGAGTTAAAAAGAACTATCCAAAATACGCTCATTTATTTAATAATAAAATTAACTACCACATTAATCCAACAGGAAAGTTTGTTATTGGTGGGCCTCACGGTGATACTGGTTTAACAGGTCGTAAAATCATTGTTGACACGTATGGTGGAAAGGGAGCGCACGGTGGTGGAGCATTTTCAGGAAAAGATCCGAGTAAAGTGGATAGAAGCGCTGCTTATGCAACGCGCCATATTGCAAAAAATTTAGTAGCTGCTGGTATTTGTTCTGAAGTATTAGTTCAAGTATCCTATGCTATTGGCGTTGCTCAACCAATGGGTATTTTTATTGATACTTATGGAACAGCAAAAGTTAAAATGACTGATGGTGAAATAGCTAAAATTGTTCAAAAGGTATTTGATATGCGTCCTTACTTTATTGAACAACGATTTAAATTGCGCACGCCAATGTATAGCGAAACAGCAGCTTACGGGCACATGGGACGTAAAAATGAAATTGTAACTAAAACATTTAAATCTCCTGATGGAAAAGTAAAAACCATGAAGGTTGAATTATTTACTTGGGAAAAATTAGATTATGTTGCAAAAGTTAAAGCAGCTTTCAAAATTAAATAATTGTTATTTTTTCTTATTTTACAAACGCCCTTTTAGGGCGTTTGTAGTTTATAGTAATATGTAATTTGATTAACTTGTTTAAGTGAAAAAATAAATTATTTTTTTGTTTGAAAAAAGATTAAATTTGAACAACCAAAACCTTGTATTATGAAAAAATTAGCTAAAATTTCGTCAAGTATTTTATTTTTGATCTTATCATTAAATTTAAATGCACAAGTTATTTTATTTTCTGAAGATTTTGATGGTGTTACTGAGCCCACATTACCTGCTAGTACTAATTTAACGGCGGGCACAACTGATAATATTGAAACTTTTTCATCTTTTGCCTGTGATGTTGTTGGTTCATCAGCTTTAAATGCTTTGTTTAGTTATGCATTAGCTACGCCAGGAACAACGCAAGGGTTTTATTTTGGGCCTTTAAATGCTACAGCTTTTACTAATTTACAAGTGTACTGGAATGGCATACGAAATGCAGGTTCTCCATCATTAAGCCTTTCTTACAGTACAAATGGTACTTTGTTTACAAACGTTCCATTTACAGATGTTTCTAATGATGGTAATTGGCATGCTCTAAGCCCCGTGTTTTTGCCTGCGGCTTCTTTTACTTGCTCTACATTATATATAAAAGTGGAATATGATATGGCAACGGGTAGCGTTGGAGATTTTTTTGCGTTCGATGATTTTGTGATTGAGGGCGATCAAAATTCTGATTATTATTGGAAAGGATCTGGAAATTTAGATTTAGTAACTTCATGGGGAAAAAATTCGAATGGTACCGGTGCTAATCCTCCTGATTTTTTAGGGCCAAATAAAACTTTTAATATTAAAAATGGCTCTTCAGCAACCATTGGCGCAAATTGGACTTTAGGTTCTTCTGTAAATGTTGTTCTTGGAGATACAATTTCAATACCAAGTGTTAATTTTACTATTCCTTCATCATTTTCAATCTCTATCAATTCTGCAAGTGGAGCTAAATTATTTGTCGCTAACAATAGTACTTTAACGCTTCAAAACGCGAGTATGCCTGCACCAGCTGCTTTATCATTAAAAACAGGTTCAACGATTGATTATAATCAATCAACATTAACTACCGTTATAAAAACAAACCATTCTAATTTAACAGTGTCAGGCAGTGCCAATAAAAAACAGGCTTTAGGTATTTTTACAGTGAATGGTATTTTAAATTTAAACGGAACAAACTTCGAAGCATCTACCAATACCGTTTTTGCATTAAAGCTTAATGGAACTGTTACAGGGTCTGGCTCTATTGTTACCACAACAGCTTCTCCCATTCAAATTGGAGGAACAGGTGCTTTAGGAACTATTACTTTTTCTTCAGCTACCCTTCCTATTTCTTGTGGTAATTTAATTTTAACTAGAACCTCTTCAGGTTCTTTTACATTAGGTTCAAATCTTGACGTTACAGGCACCTTTATTCAAACCGATGGAAGTATTAATTTAAATGGAAAAAGTTTGACTCTTAAAAAGAATGTTACTTTTCCTGCTTCAACTGCAAATGGTACCATTAAAGGTTCATCAACATCTAGTTTAACTATTTCTGGATCTGGAAGTATTTCAAATAGCTTATTAATGGACCAATCAAGCGCAACGACAAGAGCCTTACATTCTTTAGAGATTAATAGAAGTGGTGCGACATTAACTGCAGGAAACACCTTAGATATTATCAATTCAATTACACCTACGTTGGGAACTTTAAATTTTAATGGCAACGTTACGTTAAAATCTACTAGTACTTCAAAAGCTCGTTTGGGTATTGTTGGTGGAAGCGTTTCAGGTAATTTGAAGGTTGAAACATATATTCCGGGTGGCTCCGCTGGATGGAATAATTTAGGTCCTGCAGGTATTAGTGGTTTAAGTGTTTCAAATTGGGATGGTGGCGCTGGTAGCTCTACTTCAATTGCTATGTCTTGTAATGGTTGTATTTATGATGAAGTTTCTGCTGGTGGATATTTTGTATCAATTCAAAGTGATCCAACGGGTAGCGGTATCTATACAGAGTTAACAGCTAGTTCTCCTTTAACTCCTGGTGAAGGCTATTGGGTATATGTTGCTAATAGTTTAACTTCAGCGGCAGATATTACTCAAACAACTAGTGGGCCTGCTGTAACTGGTAATGTTATGTCTGGTAATACGTTTATGTCTAATCCATACGCTTCACCAATTTCAGTTGATAACATCAGATTACATGAGCCAGGTCTTACCTCTGTCGAGATTTGGGATCCAAATTCAGGTGCCTATATTCCATTTAATGGTGGTATACCTAGTGCCGCTGTTATACCAATGGGTCAAGCATTTTATGCAAACGGTGTTGCTGGAACTTTTATGTTTCAAGAAAGTGATAAATTTGCAGATAATTCAACAAGTTTGTTAAAAACCACAACGAGTTATTCTGTTGGTAACGTTCTTGAATTAAAAATAAATTCCGCATTTGGTGAAATAGATAAAACGTACATTCGTTTTCATGGAGGAGCAACCCCAAATTTTGATAATTACTTAGATGCTTATAAACGTTACTCCACCCCAGGCTATTTAGGATATCCAGGCCCTTATAAAAAATACACAACCATTGCAACCGTAAATTCAAATAAGGATTATGCAATTAATAGTTTGCCTTATGCTTTAACTACTGACGCTGTTATTCCAGTGGTAGTTAAGGTTTCTGCAACTGGTCAATACACCATTGCACCAGCTTCGTTAAATGATATTGCACCAACTGCTTGTGTTATATTAAGGGATAAGTTGTTAGGTATTGATCATAACTTTAGAACTGGAAGTTATATTTGTAACATTAATGATACAACCTCAGTTGCTCGTTTTGAATTAAAAATATGTGCCGACATTACGGCTGGAATCAATGAATTGAAACCTTCTAATTCAGATATACAAATTAACCAAGATGTATATGGCGCTTTTGTAAAAACCAAATTTGAAACATCTACCAAAGCAACTATTTCTGCTTATAATATGATGGGACAACAAATCATGACTGATAAAGAAATTGAAGGTAAAGAAAATACAACCTACTTAAATTTAGGCAATACAGAATCTCAGATTGTGATAATTAGAGTGACAACTGCAAAAGAAAGTGTCTTTAAAAAAATCTATCTCAACTAGAGATTAACAGTATAAAAAAAAGCGACTTTAAAAGTCGCTTTTTTTTGCTTTTAACTTTTCGTTCTACTGCCTAATTCAATAATAGCTAAATCTTTTATTTCAGTATCCTCAATCACAAAACGTAAAGCTGTTTTTAGTTGATGAAACCCATGATTACCGCAAGCTCCAGGGTTTAGATGAAGAACTTCATATTTATGTTGGTACATAACCTTTAAAATGTGAGAATGTCCGCAAATGAAAATTTTAGGCTTTTCTATTTCTAAAATGTCTTTTACTTCTTTTAAATAGTTAGTTGGTTGACCACAAATGTGTGTGATATAAACTTTTACATTTTCGCAATTAAAAATCAAATGTTTTTTAAATTCTTTGCGCAATTCAATCCCATCAATGTTCCCATAAACAGCTTGCAGTGGTTTTAATTTCTTTATGGTGTCAGTTAATTCACAATTACCAATATCACCAGCATGCCATACTTCGTCGGCTTCATCAATATGCTTTAAAAGTTTATCATCTAAGTAACTGTGAGTGTCAGATATCAATAAAATTTTACGCATGCTGGGTTTAAAATTATTTCAGTATTTTTAGAAAGTATAAAAGTAGTTTTTAAATGCAAAAAAATGTGAATTTAAGGACTACTTTTATTGACTAATCGTATTTATGCATACATTTGTACCCTAAAAAACTAAATTAATGAAAACAATAAAATTAGCATTTATTGCAGTTGTTATATCAGCAGCAAGTTTATTTACAACGACAGGTTGTTCGGGCGACAAAGATGAAAACCCTTTAGCTGATAGTTTATCAGGCGTTAACGGTGAGTTAAATGGTCAATTGTCTCAAAAAGAAAAAGCATTACAAGAGTTTATCAATTCTTTTAATGAGATTCAAGATAATTTAAATCAGATTAAAGAAAAAGAGAAAATTGTTTCTAAACAAGCTCAAAGTGGCGATGTCAAAAGTAAAGAAGAAAGTATCAAAGAAGACATTCAAGCAATCTATGATTTGTTAGCTAAAAACAAAAACAGAATAGGGTCTTTGACTAAAAAACTAAAAAGTGCTAAATCTAAAATTTCTGGATTGGAGCAAATGATTGCAACGCTTCAAGCTCAAGTTGACGCTAAAGATTCTGAAATTGCAACGTTGAAGGCTCAATTAGAATCTAAAAATATTGAGTTAAGTAATATTCAAATGAATTTAGAAACGGTTGAAGCAGAATGTTCTGCAAAAACGGTTAAATTAAATTCGGCTTATTACGCAATTGGTACAGTAAAGGAATTAAAAGAAAAAGGTGTTATTAATAAAGTTGGAGGCTTTATTGGATTAGGAAAATCGACTAAATTAAATGATGATTTTAATAAAGATTACTTCACAAAAATAGACGTATCTTCTGTATCATCAATTAGCATTGGCGCTAAAAAAGCAAAGTTATTATCGAATCATCCTACTAATTCGTATAAATTGGTTGGCGAAAAAAGCGTTGAGAAAATTGAAATTTTAAATGCTGAAGATTTTTGGTCTAATTCAAAATATTTAGTGATTACTATCGAACAATAGTTTCTTAAACGCTAAAAAAAAGCCATTTGTAAATTTTACAAATGGCTTTTTTTTATGTTATTGATGTAATACTTTAATTATTTTTTCGGCAATTATTTTCCCCATTTTGTAATTAGATTCATGTGTCCAACCAGCAATATGTGGTGTTAAAATAACATTTTCACTTTGTATTAAATACTGCATAGGTTCTGGTATTTTACTTAAATCCATGTTTTCAAATGATGTACTTTCATACTCTAATACATCTAAACAAGCGCCTTGTACTTTACCACTTTTCAAATTTGAAACTAAATCTTCAGTCTTTAAGCAATTTCCACGTGCTGTATTAATGATGTAAATATTTTTCTGGAAAGCCTGAATAAAATCATCATTAATCAAATGAGTTGTTTCGTTCGTTAAAGGGGTGTGTAAGCTAATAATATCAGCTTCTTGTTGTATGGCCTCAAGAGTTGATTCAATGATACTATCGGTCCCAAAATGTTGCTTGTATTTATCAAATACCAAAATTTTACAACCAAATCCTTGTAAACGTTTTGCAAATTCAGAACCCATATTACCGTAACCGATTATACCAATTGTTTTGTCTTTTATTTCAAAACCTCTATTTTCAGCTCGTTTCCAAATCCCTTGTCTTACTTCATTGTCTGCTATTTTTAATTTGTTAAGTAACATTAATAACATTCCTAATGCATGTTCAGCCACAGCATCTCTATTTCCTTCTGGTGCGTGTACACATGTAATTCCTTTTGATTGAGCGTAATCCACCTCGATGTTCTCCATGCCGGCACCAACTCTTCCAATACAAATTAATTTTGGACAGCTGTCAATTATTTCTTTTGTTATTTTGAATTTACTTCTAATCACGACAGCATCATAATTTGGCATCAAATTAATGAGTTCTTCTTTTGTTTTATTCCAAAACAAATCGCAGTCAAATCCAGCATTAATTAAAGTTTCGTGTAATACCGAATGGTTAGAATCGATGCAGAGTATTTTTTTTGACATACTGATAAACTATCTTAAGTGTTATGTGTTTATAGTGTAAATGTAAAATAATATAAATTACCTTAACACAATTTTAATTCAAATTTACAGTTATTTACATCCCACACTTATTAAAAATGAAACGATGATTAGTAACAAACCAATACTGATAAAATCAACATTAAAAAAAACAATTCATGTATTAATTATGTGTTTATTTGTTTTTTTAAATACGCATTGTCAAACAAATACAACTATAAAACAACAACCACATTCAACTATGGAATTAAATAAACTCACCGACCAAGAACAATTTGTTATTTTACATAAAGGTACTGATGCCCCGTATACGGGAAAGTACACGGACGAAGAAAGAAAAGGAACGTATTATTGCAGACAATGTAACGCTCCATTGTATAAATCAGAGTCAAAATTTCATTCTAATTGTGGATGGCCAAGTTTTGATGATGAAATTAAAGGCGCTGTGAAAAGAGTTCCTGACACTGATGGAAGAAGGATTGAGATTGTTTGCAATACATGTGAAGGTCATTTAGGTCACGTATTTACGGGAGAAAAATTTACTGAAAAAAATACAAGGCATTGTGTCAATTCAACATCTATGGTATTTAAGGAAGAATTAAATGAATCAACTTCTTCAATAAAAGGAAAAGCAATTTTTGCGGGTGGTTGCTTTTGGGGAGTTGAATATTATTTTCAACACGCAAAAGGTGTTACTGCTACAACAGTTGGTTACATTGGTGGAAACACCGAAAATCCAACTTACAAAGAAGTTTGCGGCCATCAAACAGGTCATATTGAAGCTATGGAAGTTGAGTTTAATCCTTCTGAAACTAATTTCGAGGAATTAGCTAAATTGTTTTTTGAAATTCATGATCCAACTCAAGCCAACGGGCAAGGACCAGATATAGGGCCACAATATGTTTCTGTTATTTTTTACATGGACGATGCGCAACTAAAAACATCTGAAAAACTAATTACTGTGCTTAAATCAAAAGGTTATAAAGTTGTTACTCAACTCAAAAAAGCAACGCGTTTTTGGCCTGCTGAAGATTATCACCAGCAATATTATGAGCACAAAGGTTCGGAGCCATATTGTCATAAAAAAGTGAACCGTTTTTAGAAACTTTTTAATGTGTATTTTTGCAATCTAATTTAGATTATTTGCAAAAAAATAAAGTCATAGTTTCAGTTATTAATGATTTAGTTACCGATCAAAGAGTAGCTAGAACATGTTCTGTTTTAATGGAATGTGATTATGATGTCTTGTTAGTTGGAAGGGTTCAAAAACAATCTAAACCATTAGAATCTAGATTATACGAATGTAAACGAATGAGATTACTTTTCGAAAGCGGTATTTTATTTTATTTATTTTTTAATATCCGTTTATTTTTTGTTTTACTTTTTACAAAAGCGAATCTTTTATTTGCTAATGATTTAGATACGTTGTTGCCAAATTACCTCGTTTCAAAACTTAAAGGCATTCCACTGATATACGATAGTCACGAAATTTTTTGCGAAGTGCCTGAATTAATTACTCATCCATTCAAAAAACGAGTTTGGGAATTACTTGAAAGATGGATTGTTCCCAATTTGAAACAAGCTATTACAGTAAACGAAAGTATCGCCAATTATTTCTTCAAAACATATAAAACGCCCTTTATTTTTGTTAGAAACATTCCTAATTATTTACCATTAGTAAAACATAAATCAAGAGTAGAATTAGGATTGCCTATTAACAAACACATTGTAATTTTGCAAGGCGCAGGCATCAATGTTCAAAGAGGTGCAGAAGAGTTAGTAGCCGCTTTTCAATTTTTAAGTAGCGATTATCTTTTAGTAATAATTGGTAGCGGTGATGTTATTCAACAATTGAAATCAGATGTCGTAAAATTAAATTTGAGCGAAAAAGTTATCTTCTTTGATAAAATGAACGCTTCTGATTTAAGGCAATACACCATTAATGCTAACTTAGGTATTACAATCGATAAAGACACGAACATGAATTATCATTTTAGTTTACCTAATAAAGTGTTTGATTACATTCATGCGGGCATTCCTCTGTTAACTAGCAAATTACCAGAGATATTAAATATAGTTACAACATATCAAATTGGAATGACTATTGATAATCATCATCCTGAGCACATTGCAAAAAAAATCAGTGAATGCATCACAAGTGAACATTATTCAACGTTCCAACAAAATACTAAGAATGCTGCTTTACATTATAATTGGGAAACAGAAAAACAAAAATTAATTAAATTATTAAAAGCCCACATTAATTTTTTTTAATCATATAATAATCAGCATTTTACTTTTATTGATTGATAATTAGGTTAGTCTTTTAAAACTCTGTACCTTTGAATTCTTGAAACGGAAACAACATCATTCTCTTTATAGATTAAAATTACTTTAATCTCCTATTTCGAGTTCACATAAAACATAAACAATACATGACATTTGCACAATTAGAATTAATTAAACCATTATTAGACGCCTTAACAAAAAAAGGTTACGAAAGTCCATCACCAATACAAGAAAAAGCAATTCCACCAATTTTATTAGGAAAAGATATATTTGGCTGTGCACAAACTGGAACAGGAAAAACAGCCGCTTTTGCATTACCGATTTTACAATTAATGAATGCGAATAAAACGCCAAATAAGCGTCGCGAAATAAAAGCTTTAATACTTGCACCAACGAGAGAATTAGCATCTCAAATCAGCGAAAATTTTAAAGAATACGGATCTAATTTAGGGTTTGTTCACCATACTGTTTTTGGTGGTGTTTCTCAATTTCATCAAGTTGAAGCAATTAGAAAAGGAGTTGATATTTTAATTGCAACGCCAGGAAGATTATTAGATTTAATGAATCAAGGATTTGTTAAATTGGGTGGAATAGAATATTTTGTGTTGGATGAAGCAGATAGAATGCTAGACATGGGTTTTATAAACGACATTAAAAAAGTGATTGCAAAATTACCAGTAAAACGTCAAACCATGTTTTTTTCTGCAACAGCAGCACCAAACATTATGAAGCTGGCTAATACGATTTTAAAAAATCCGGTGAGTGTGGCCGTAAATCCAGTTTCATCAACGGCAACACTGATTAAACAAACTGTTTATTTTGTTCAAAAAACTAAAAAAACAGATTTACTAAAACACATTATTAAAACAGAAAAAATTAACCACGTGTTGATTTTTACGAGAACCAAACATGGTGCCGACAAAGTAGCTAAAGCCTTAAATGCATTTAACATTAAAGCAGAAGCTATTCACGGAAATAAATCTCAAAACAATAGAGAACGTGCTTTAAAAGGGTTTAAAGACAGAACATTGCAAGTATTAGTTGCTACAGATATAGCTTCTCGCGGTATTGACGTTGATAAATTGACGCATGTAATTAATTTTGAAATTCCTGAACAAGCTGAAACGTATGTGCATCGTATAGGAAGAACGGGTAGGGCTGGCGAAAAAGGAGAAGCTATTTCATTTTGTTCACACGAAGAATTACCATACTTTAAACAAATACAAAAACTGATTCAAAAAGAAATTGAGGTTGTAAAAAAACATCCATTTAGTTAAACTATTTTGCCGTAATTTTATCGCGTGGAAAAATACTTAACACATCCAGTTTTTAAAATTATTTCAAGTTGCGCCAACCAGTTAGGTGTTGAGGCATTTGTTATTGGTGGCTTTGTTCGCGATTTATTTCTTAATAGAGAAAGCAAAGATATTGATGTGGTTACTCTAGGTAAAGGCATTGAGCTTGCCGAACTTGTACACCAACAATTACCTGATTCCTATTTATCGGTATTTAAAAATTTCGGAACCGCTCAAGTTAAATTTCATGATTTAGAAATTGAATTTGTTGGTGCTCGCAAAGAATCGTATGATCACAGTTCGCGAAAACCAACGGTAGAAACTGGCAGTTTAAAAGATGATCAAGATAGACGTGATTTCACGATAAATGCTTTAGCTATTGGATTAACAGAAGCAAATTTTGGTAAGTTATTAGATCCATTTAATGGCATTCTTGATATTGAACATAAAATTATTAAAACGCCACTTCAACCGGATATTACCTACAGTGATGATCCATTAAGAATGTTGAGAGCAATTCGATTTGCTACACAGTTAGGATTTACTATTGAGGAGAAATCGTTTGAAGCCATTATAAATAATAAAAAAAGAATTGATATTGTTTCGAAGGAGCGAATTGCTGATGAACTCAATAAAATCATTCTCTCTCCAATTCCTTCTGTAGGATTTAAACTTTTGTTTGATTGCGGTTTATTACATTTAATTTTTCCAGAAATGGTTAAGCTATATGGCGTTGAAACAGTTAATGGAAAATCTCATAAAGATAATTTTTATCACACGCTTGAAGTGCTTGATAATGTTTCAAAATTAAGTGATAATCTTTGGTTGCGTTGGGCGGCTATTTTACACGATATTGCTAAACCAAATACCAAACGTTTCGAACCCGATCACGGTTGGACCTTTCATGGTCATGAAGATAAAGGGGCAAGGATGGTTCCTAAAATATTTGAAAACCTACGTTTGCCATTGAATGAAAAAATGAAATACGTTCAAAAGTTGGTATTGCTTCATTTACGTCCCATTGTTTTAGCAAAAACAGAAATTAGCGATAGTGCTGTGCGACGAGTTTTATTTGAAGCAGGCGACGATGTGGATGATTTAATGAAACTATGTCAAGCCGATATTACTACTAAAAATCCCAATAAAGTAAAACGTTATTTACAAAATTTCGAAATTGTAAAAATAAAACTTAAAGAAATTGAAGAAAAAGACCATATTCGAAATTGGCAACCTCCTGTAAGCGGCGAAGAAATCATGGCATTATTTAATTTACAACCTTCTAAAACGGTTGGAGACTTGAAAAATGCATTGAAAGATGCTATTTTGGATGGGGTTATATCAAATGATAAGGTTGAAGCACTTGCTTTTCTTAGTGCTAAAATAAAAGAAATTCAACACTAAACTCGTTTTCTTTTAAACAAATTATTAGTTTTCTTGTTAAAATTGTGGAAAAAGGGACTTAGAAAACACGTTTATTTTTCTTAAATTTGTCGCACTAAATACAAACTAAATTCTTTAATATAATGAACGAAATGGGATTAAAAGCAACTGATTTTTCAATTGCTGAATTAGGATTAGAAAATGTGGAAATGGCTTATTGGAATCTTCATCCATCTGAATTGGTTGAAGAAACAATTATCCGCGGGCAAGGCGAATTAACAGACATAGGAGCCTTAGCTATAGATACTGGCGAATTTACGGGACGTTCTCCAAAAGATAAATATGTAGTGTATGATGAAAATACAAAAGATAGCGTTTGGTGGGGTGATGTAAATAACCGTTTTGAATCTGATAAATTTGATGCTTTACACAATCGCATGTTAGCGTATTTAGGTAACAAAGAAGTTTGGATAAGAGATTCTTACGCTTGTGCTGATCCTACTTTCCGTATCAATATTCGTGTTGTAACAGAAACGCCTTGGGCCAATTTATTTGCATCCAATTTGTTTTTACGTCCAACTGAAGACGAAATTAAAACTTTTAAACACGATTGGGTTATTTTAAATGCCCCTGGTTTTATGGCAAATCCAAAAATTGATGGAACTCGCCAGCATAATTTCGCTATCATTAATTTCACTAAAAAAACGATTTTAATAGGTGGAACAGCTTATACTGGAGAAATTAAAAAATCAATTTTCTCAGTATTAAATTATATTTTACCACATGAAAAAAATGTATTATCAATGCATTGTTCAGCAAACATAGGTAAAGATGGCGATACAGCTATTTTCTTTGGCTTATCAGGAACAGGAAAAACAACCTTATCTGCTGATCCAACGCGTAAATTAATTGGTGATGACGAACATGGTTGGGCTGATAGTTCAGTGTTTAACTTTGAAGGTGGTTGTTATGCAAAATGCGTTGATCTAACCGCTGAAAAAGAACCTCAAATTTTTAATGCGATTAAATTTGGTTCATTATTAGAAAATATTAATTATTACGAAGGAACAACAACGGTTAATTACGCTGATATTTCGCGCACAGAAAACACACGTGTGAGTTACCCTGCTAATTATATTGATAATGCTGTTACTCCAGCAATTGGGGATGTTCCAAAAAACATTTTCTTTTTAACGGCTGATGCATTTGGTGTTTTACCCCCAATTTCTAAATTAACGACTGGACAAGCGATGTATAATTTTATTTCTGGTTACACGGCTAAAGTAGCAGGTACTGAAATGGGAATTACAGAACCAACAACAACGTTTTCTGCTTGTTTTGGAAAAGCATTTTTACCGTTACACCCAACTAAATACGCTGAGTTATTAGGAGAGAAATTAAAAAACGGAAATGTAAATGTTTGGTTGCTTAACACAGGTTGGGTAGGCGGAAGCTACGGTGTAGGTAGTCGTATTAAATTAGCTTACACACGTGCATTAATTACTGCTGCTTTAACAGGCGAATTAGATAACGTTGAAATGGGTGTAACCAATTATTTTGGATTACAATTCCCTAAAACTTGTAAAGATGTTCCTTCTGAAATTTTAGATCCTCGTAATTCATGGGCTGATAAAGCGGCTTATGATGCTAAGGCTAAAAATTTAGCAGAGCAATTCATAAAAAACTTTGATCAATATGCATCTGCAGCTAATGAAGAAATTTTAGCAGCGGCTCCAAAAGTGGCGCAAGAAGCATAAGCAAATAATATAACCACATCAAAAACCCTTAAATAATAACTGTTTAAGGGTTTTTATTTTTATACGAATAAGACTATGACATTGATTGAACAATATAACTTACACAATGATTTTGGTAAAACTATCGGGATGCATTTTGAAATCATAGAACCTGGATTGGTTCATTATTTTATATCCATCAAACAAAAACATTTAGCTACTCCTTTAGCAGCTCATGGTGGTGTTATTTCGTCCTTAATGGATGGTTTATTAGGTGTTACAGCTTTATCGGTAGTTGAAAAAGAAAACAAAATTGTTTCTACCATTGAGTTTAAAATTAACTTTTTATCACCTGCATTTATTCATGATGATTTACAAGGCATTGGAAAAGTTGAGCAAAAAGGGAATCGATTAATTGTGGTGAGTGGTGATATTTTTTGTATAAATAGAGGAAATAGTTTAATTGCAAAATCAATAGGAACCTTTAATGCATATGATGCTGAAAAAGCTGGCTTTAAAATTTAATCGCATTCATTAAATTCTCCAGGCGGCTCTCTTTAAACGGTCGTTTATTGCTATTCCTAAATGTATAGGTGGTAAGTAATCAGCAATAATAACATCAATATCCATGTCGTCAAATTCACGCAAATAATTAAATAAATTCACGGCAGCTTCAGTGAAATTTTCGTGTAGAGATAAGTTTTTTACAACTGTATTTTTATTAGTCGGAACGTATTTTCCAAATACCAACGCACCAATTTTTTTATCGCTATGTGTTTTTTCTAATTCAGCTAAATCGCCAATAAACAGAGGAACTTTTGGCGCATAATGACTTTTTAATTGGCCAGGCGCTTTTGGGTTGGATGATTGATTTAATTCAATTGAAACTTTTCCGACCACGTTTTCAATATCTGAAATGGATAAACCACCTAAACGATAAATGATGATTTGTCCATGTTCTTCGCCAACGATTGTACTTTCCAATCCAACTTCACAAGCTCCACCATCTAATACGTATGAGATTTTTGAGCCCAACTGTTTTTCTACATGTATGGCTTGTGTTGGACTAATATATCCAAATGGATTAGCGCTAGGTGCCGCTAAAGGAAATGAAATGGATTTTAATAAATTTAAGATTAATGGATGATTTGGAATGCGCACACCAACTCTGTCTAAACCTGATGTTACTAAATTTGAAATAGACGTTTGCTTCGGTAGTAAGAGTGTTAATGGCCCCGGCCAAAATGCCTCAGCTAAGGCTAATAATTTAGGATGAATATTGGTAACAAATTTCCTTACTTCATCAATATGATGCGTGTGTACAATCAATGGATCAAAGGTTGGACGGTTTTTGACTTCAAAAATTTCGGCAATGGCAACGTCGTTAAATGCGTTGGCCGCTAATCCGTAAACGGTTTCAGTTGGTATGCCAACTACCTCGTTCGTTTCTAGGAACTGCTTAGCAATTTGTATGTCGTTACCTATTTGAGCCACAGTGTAAATATAAGGCAATTTTATAATTTAGTTTTTGTATTTTTAAAGTCTTTAAATAAGCATACATTTATCCTATGAAAATATCTTACAGTTTGTTAAAAACCCTTATAAATATTGATTTAACACCACAGCAAATTGATGAATACCTTACTTCTTCTGGTTTAGAAGTAGAAGGAATTGAAGCGTTTGAAATGATTAAAGGTGGTTTAAAAGGCATTGTAATTGGAGAAGTTATTGAAAAAGAAAAACATCCTGATGCTGATAAATTAAGTATCACTAAAGTAAATATTGGTGGAACCGAATTGTTAAACATTGTATGTGGTGCGCCAAACGTAGAAGCTGGTCAAAAAGTATTAGTAGCAACCATAGGTGCAAAATTATATCCTACAACAGGAGAACCATTTGAAATTAAAAAATCAAAAATTAGAGGACAAGCCAGTGAAGGAATGATTTGTGCTGAAGATGAAATTGGTTTGGGTACAAGTCATGATGGTATTTTAATTTTACCTAACGATGCGGTTGTTGGAACGCCAGCAGCGCAGTATTTTAACTTACAAGAAGATGCTGTTTTAGAAATTGGATTAACACCAAATAGAGCGGATGCAGCGTCGCATTATGGCGTTGCCAGAGATTTAGCAGCCATTTTAAATTGTAAAAACAATACAAATAATTACCAAGCGCATTTGCATAATGTATTTGAATTACCAGAAGCGAGTAACTTAAATAAAATTGAGGTTACAATTGAAAACACAGAGGCTTGCCAACGCTACAGTGGTTTGGTTATTTCAGGTATTACGGTTAAAGAATCGCCATCTTGGATAAAAAATTATTTGTTAGCCATTGGTTTACGTCCAATCAATAACATTGTCGACATCACCAATTTTGTGATGCATGATTTAGGACAACCATTGCATGCGTTTGATTTTGATAAAATTACAGGTTCAAAAATTAGTGTAAAAACAGGTTTAGCTGGCACTAAATTCACAACGCTTGATGGCACTGAGCGCACTTTGTTCGAAAATGATGTAATGATTTGTAATGAAGCTGAACCCATGTGCTTAGCTGGTGTTTTTGGTGGTTTAACCAGTGGTGTAAGCCAATCAACAACAAGCATATTTTTAGAATCAGCGTATTTTAGTCCGGCATTCGTTCGTAAATCAAGTAAACAGCATGGTTTAAAAACAGATAGTAGTTTCCGTTTTGAACGCGGAACAGATCCAGAAATGACTATTATTGCGTTGAAACGCGCTGCCGCACTTATTTTTGAAACGGCAGGTGGTGTTTTAAGTATGGATTTAATTGATATTTATCCTAATGTGTTAGAACCATTTCAAATCGCCTTTTCATACCACAATTGTAATAAATTAATTGGTAAAGAAATTGAAAAAAATACTATTAAACATATTATTACATCATTAGGTATTACGATTCAGCAAGAAGGAGGTGAAACACTTTTATTGGCGGTGCCTCAATACAAAACCGATGTAACACGTGAAGCGGATGTGATTGAAGAAGTGATGCGTATTTATGGATACAATAATGTAGAAGAAAGTTCGCAAATTAAATTTACGGCTAATTTTGCAGATAGAGAAAACATGACATCGGCTGAAAACACAACGGCTAATTTATTAGCAAATACTGGCTTTAACGAAATAATGGGATTATCACTCACCAAAGAAAGTTATTACAATCCCGAAACACCATTAGTAAAAGTTTTAAATCCTTTAAGTACAGATTTAAACGTGATGCGAAATTCTATGCTATTTGGAGGTTTAGAAAGTTTGTCATACAACATCAATCGTAAACAAGCAGATTTAAAGTTTTTTGAATTTGGAAAAACATATCAAACCATTGATGCCGATTTTAAATATGCTGAAACCAAACACCTCACACTATTTGTAACAGGCAGAAAGTACAATGAAAATCCTTACGGTGAAAATAATAAAGTAGATTTTAATTACTTGAAAGCCTGCGTAGAAGCTATTTTACACAAATTGTCTATTCCATTTAAGGTGACTGATTTGGAGCATTCAGATTTTAATTACGGTTTGTCTTTTGTATTTAAAAATAAAAACCTAGCTAATTTTGGTTTGGTAAATAAATCCATTTGTAAAAAAATGGATATCAATGCGGATGTGTTTTATGCTGACTTTAATTGGGATAACGTGCTTTCTTTGGTCGGAAAAACAAAATTAGAATTTAAAGAAATTTCTAAATTTCCATCGGTAAGACGAGATTTAGCACTATTGCTAGATAAAAAAATCACCTATAAAGAATTAGAAGAAATTGCTTTTAACACGGAAAAGAAATTATTGAAAACAGTCAATTTATTTGATATTTACGAAGGAGATAAATTAGAAGATGGTAAAAAATCATACGCACTTAGTTTTAATTTGCAGGATGATGAAGCCACTTTAAATGATAAGCAAATTGAAAATGTGATGCAAAAATTAATTAAAACGTATACCGAAAAAGTAGGAGCAACCATTCGTTAATCAATCTATAAATCAACTAATCTAATTAAATTATGAGGCAAATAAGAATGTTAATCATGATTTTTGTGTGCGTATCTCAATTGGTTTGCGCGCAAACTAAAAAAAAGGTGCCAGTAACGAATCCAAAAAACATAAAGACCAGTTCTTTGCCTAAAGAAAGGGATTACACAAATTTGAGTATGAAGGTTGGCGCAAACAACAGCGTTATTTTTTTGGCTCGAAACACCAAGGATAATAATAATGTATTAGGTTACTGTGGTGGTTTTACCTATGATGTTAATGATTTTGTGAGAGTATCTTCTCTTTACACACATTTCAAACCAATTAATATTGAGCCAACTTGGCTAAATATTAAGGCCAATACCTTCGAATTGAATTTAGAAGTCGTGGCAAAATTTCCAAATAATAAAACCTTATTATATCCTTTCGCTGGCTTTAGTTACAATACATTCAAAGGTTTTTTTACAGGTCAATTAGATTATTTGAATTTGAAAGAATATTATAAAGTGAACACTGAAATAAAAAATAATTGGCTTGGATTAAATTTAGGAACTGGTATTGAGCATCAATTTGACTTATTGGGTATTTTTATTGACTATAGAATGCGTGTTGGAAAACAAGATAAAGTCATTAACATTATGGATGTTTGTTACACAGGAGGCATTAAAATCAAATTTCCTCACGGTAAGTTACTAAAAACATTAACCCACATCAATGATCGTTTTTATTGGTTTTAAGGGTTTTGGCACCTTTTTACAATAAAAAACTATAGAATAGGTTATTTTGATCAGAAAGATGAATTTATTTTTAAATAATTCTCATTTTATTCCCTTTTTATTTTTAAAATTCAAATTAAAGCATATCTTTGCACCCCCGATTTTTATTTTTAAATCGTTGATTTTAAATATTTTGTAAATGACTAAAGCTGATATAGTAAACGAAATTTCAGAAAAGACAGGAATTGAAAAAATTGTAGTGCAAACTGCGGTTGAAGCCTTTATGAAATCAATTAGAACGTCTATGACAGATGGTAAAAACGTCTATTTAAGAGGTTTTGGAACATTTGTAGTAAAAAAACGTGCTGAGAAAATTGGAAGAAATATATCGAAAAACACAACGGTTGTTATTCCTGCTCATTTCATCCCAGCTTTTAAACCAGCCAAAGTATTTAGTGATAGAGTGAAACGCAATGTGAAAGTTGCTGAACCTCTTGATAACAAACAAGTTGAATGACACTAGCTCGTAAAATACAAATTGCTTTAGTTTTAACGACATTACTAATATTCGTTCTTTTATTTCTTGCGCCAAAAACAAATTCAGGTAAACAGCTTGAAAACAAAGCATCTGTACCTAACGTTTCAGTTGCTACAACCTTAGATTCATTTTTAAATACAGCCGTTAACTCATTAAGTGCTGAAGATAAACAACAATACAATATACTTTTAAAAATTGCTTCTCAATCTCAAATTGATACGTCGTTTATTCCCGTTATTCATTTTTGGGACGAATTAAAGCGACCTGATTTAGCGTCTTTTTTCGTTGAAAAAATAGCAGATAAAGTGCAATCATCGGAAGGATATTTAAAAGCGGGTGATAGGTATTACTTTTCAATTAAATTCATTAAAGATGAAATTGAAATTGAGTCGTTATTTCAATCTGCCACGCGCTGTTATAGCAAAGCTATTGAGAAAAATCCTAAAAATGTAAACGCTAAAATTCAATTAGCAGCTTGCTACGTAGAAAATGGAAAGGACCCAATGAAAGGTATTGCTTTATTGAGAGAGGTAGAAAAAATAGATTCTACAAATATTAAATTACAATTAACATTTGCATTTTTTTCTGTTAAGTCAGGGCAAATTGATAAAGCGATTAAACGTTTTAATAAAGTGTTAGACATTGATCCTATGTATATCGAAGCGTATTTGCATTTAGCTGATGCATACGAACAACAAGGTGATAAAAATAAAACCATCAGCATGTTAACTAAATACGCAAGATTAACGGATGATGCCATGGCGAAACAAGAAGTATTAAAATACATTGAACAACTAAAAAAGTAAATAATTAACAGAATATAAATTTTTAAACAATACAATTATGCCAAGCGGAAAGAAAAGAAAAAGACATAAAATGGCCACTCATAAACGTAAAAAGCGTTTAAGAAAGAATCGCCATAAGAAGAAATAATTAGCTCAGCTAATTGTTTTTAGTTATGATTAAGTCAATATAGAAAGATTTATAAAATCCTTTCTGTATTGGCTATTATATATAGTGTAGTCATTTGTACTAAAGTTTTAGTATTTCTGAATGTGCTTAAAATTTAAATAAAATTGGAACTTATTTCAACTGGTAACCGTTATATGTTTATAACTGTTTTACGTGCGCAATAATGTTTTACTAAAAAATAATAAAATGAATGTAGAGCTAGTAATTAATTCTACGCCAAACGAAGTTGTTATTGGATTATTAAACGATAAACGTTTAATTGAATTACATAAAGAAAAAAATAACTTAAAATTTTCAGTTGGCGATATTTACCTGGGTAAGGTAAAAAAGGTGATGACGGGCCTTAACGCAGCTTTCATAGATGTTGGTTACGAAAAAGATGCCTTCTTGCATTATTTGGATTTAGGCCCTCAGGCTGATTCACTTTTTAAATATGTGGATGCTGTTCGTAATAAAAAGCAAACGGTTTCAAATTTAATGTATTTTAAAAATGAAGGTGATATCAGCAAAGACGGTAAAATTAACGAAGCCGTAAAATCTGGTCAATATGTATTGGTTCAAGTGGCTAAAGAACCCATTTCTTCAAAAGGCCCACGTGTAACTACCGAAATATCCATTGCAGGCCGATACATTGTTTTAATTCCGTTTTCTGATAAAATTTCAGTGTCTTCTAAAATTAGAAGTAGTGAAGAAAAAAATAGACTAAAAGCCTTGATGCAAAGCATCAAACCTAAAAACTTTGGTGTCATTATTCGTACGGTTGCCGAAGGTAAATCCGTTGCAGATATTGAAGGAGATGTAGCAGATTTAATTTCGAAATGGGACACTTGTTTCAAAGCCTTGCAAAATGCAGAACCTCCTTTTAGATTGCTTGGTGAAGTAGATCGAACCAATGCTATTTTACGTGATTTTTTAAATGCCTCGTTTAACGCCATTCATGTGAACAGCGAGAAAGTATACGACGATTTAAAATCCTATATCAAAACCATTTCTCCTGATAAAGTTGATATTTTAAAACACTATACCGGCAAAGTTCCTATTTTTGATAACTTCGGAATTGATCGACAAATTAAATCGTTATTTGGAAAATCGGTATTCATGAAGAGTGGGGCATACCTTGTGGTTGAACACACAGAAGCTTTGCATGTCATTGATGTCAATAGTGGAAATCGCGCTAAGAGTGATAAATCACAAGAAGAAAACGCTTTAGAAGTTAATTTAGAAGCAGCTTTAGAAGTTGCGCGTCAATTGAGATTGCGCGATATGGGTGGTATTATTGTTATCGATTTTATTGATTTACATAATCCTGAAAACAGAAAATTATTGTTTGATACCTTGAAAGAGGAAATGAAATCAGACAGAGCAAGGCATAATATTTTACCTCCAAGTAAATTTGGTTTAATTCAAATTACACGTCAACGTTTGCGTCCTGAAGTAAATGTTGAAGTGCTAGAAACATGCACAAGTTGTAATGGAAGTGGAAAAGTTCAACCAACTATTTTATTTGTAGAACAAATTGAAAATGCATTACGTTTTATTATTAAAGAACAAAATGCGAAAAAAATCACATTATCTGTACACCCATATATTGCTGGCTATTTGAAGCAAGGTGGTTTGTTTAGAAGTAAGCAATGGAAATGGTTTTTTGAACATAAACAATGGATTACAGTGATTAGCTCGGATAGTTATTCATTCATGGAATATCATTTTTTCAATAAAGATATCGATGAAATAACAATTTAAATTAAGGTATTTATTTCCTATTTAAAAGAGCATCAATTTGATGCTCTTTTTTTTATGCAAATAAGAAAATAAATGAATAATCCAAATTTAGTTTCACTCATTGAGTTGTTACTAAACTGATAAAATTTGCATTAATTATTGTATTCCTATTTTAAGTTCTGAATGAGGTGTTGATAGTAAATCACTGATTTTCAATATATAATAGTAATAATTGTTAATAAAATGAATAATGAACTAAAAAACTCAAAAAAAACTGCTTTTCGTTTAATAAATTAACATTTGAATGTTACTATTTTTTTATATGTTTGGCGAAATAAATTAAAACCATTATGATAAAAATTAAAAGTTTGGTAATTGGAGCGTTCTTTTTCTCCATTACAATAGCTAAAGCACAGCTATCTGGTACTCTAACAGTGCCTGGTTCTTATGCCTCTATTGCGACAGCAGTAAATGCATTAAACACTTTGGGAGTGAGCGGCCCCGTTACGTTTAACATTGCAGCGGGTTATACCGAAACTGCTCCTGTTGGTGGTTACTCTTTAACCGCTACTGGTACAGCTGCAAATACAATCACATTCAGAAAGAATGGTGTTGGTGCTAATCCCTTAATCACAGCCTATGCTGGAGGTACAGGAACACCAGGTACGGCTGTTCAAGACGGTGTGTTTGAATTAATTGGTTCAGATTATGTGACCATTGATGGTATTGATATTACTGACCCTAACACAGCTAACCCTGCAACCATGGAATTTGGTTATGCATTGTATAAAGCAAGTGTAACAGATGGTTGTCAAAACAACACCATTAAAAATTGTGTCGTTACTTTGAATCGCATTAACTGGGCTTCGGGTACTGCACCAATGGTAGATGGATCTGTTGGTATCATCATGATGAACGCAACTAACATAGCTGCTACAACTGTATTAAGTTCTTCAGTAGCTGTTTCAGGCGCTAACTCAAACAACAAGTTTTATTCTAACACCATTCAAAATTGTAACATTGGTATTGCCTTAATTGGTTTTGCTGACGTAACTCCTTTCACATATGCGGATTATGGAAATGATGTAGGTGGTTTATCTGCTGCAACTGGAAACACTATCATCAATTATGGTGGTGGTCCTTTGTCAACAAATCCTGCTACTGGTATTCGTACTTTAGCACAATACAATTTCAATGCTTCTTATAATACTATTAATAATAACAATGGATCTGGTGTAAGCCACGTTTCTACATTAAGAGGTATTTTATATAATCAAGCGGCAGGAGCTTCCGTTGCTATTACTAATAACACTGTAACTATTAAAGGTGGTGGTACAACATCTCAATTATCAGCTATCGAAAATTTAGCAGGTGCTGCTGGTACAACAAATACCATTACAATTTCTAATAACGTGATTACTAACTGTACCTATACAACGGCTACTACTGGTATTTTTTACGGTATTTATAACAATGGTGCTAATGCTCAAAATTTATTCATTAATAATAACTTATTGAGCAATAACTCTACCAACTCAGCTAGTGGGGCTTATTATAATATTTATAATGCTGCTTCTATTTCTAATTCGTTAACTGTAAATAATAATACAATTAGCGCTATCACTTTTTCTGCGGCGACTTACTCTGGTACTTTTTATAATATTTATAACTCTTCCTCTTTGTTAACTACAAAACGAAGCATGAGTAATAACTTGGTGCAGGGTCTTAATTTCATTGGAGCAACAGGAGGAACTGGTACTTTTTATTGTTTTTATGATTATGGAACAGGTGATCAGGTTTTGTTTCAATATAATAACTTAAATAATTTAAGTTTAAAACATACAGGTTCTTGGTATTTATTTTATAACTACGTACAGCCAACTACTTTGTTAGCTTGTAATAACAACTCCATTACGGTTGGTTTAACAAGAACTGCAACAGGTGGAGCTGGTACAATTTATGGTTTATATAACACATATGGTTCTACTACCTCTACAGCAACTGTAACTGTTAATGATAATAACTTATCAAACATTAATAATGGAACGTGTACGGGTTCATTATATTTATTGTATTATATGGGTGGTTTTACAACCAATTTTTACAATAACTCTATTACCAACATTACAGCGCCTAATGGAACAGGTGTTTTATATGGTATGTATCCTTATTATTATGGAGAAAATGTAAACATATTTAATAATACGATTTCAGATTTTTCTTATGGTACAGGTACAGTTTATGGTATGTACTATTATGGTTATTATCAAAGAAATGTAAATGTGTATAACAATACCATTAAAAACTTATTCAATACTGGTGTGACAAATGCTGGTCTTTATGCTTACTATACTGGTAATGCACCTGGCTATGGTGTGCAATACAGCTTTTATAAAAATAAAATATCGGATATCGGTAGTACAAGCGCAACAGCTAGTGCTATTGCTGGTATGAATATGTATTGTTATTATGGTGGTCTAGTAAATATTTACAATAACATTGTGGCTAATATTACAGCTACTAACACTTCAAATTCTAATGGTGTAACTGGTATTAATATTTCTTCACCAAGTACTGGTTTATTAGCTAATTTATCTTATAATACAGTTTATTTATCAGGTACAAGTACAAATACAGTTAGTTTTGGTAGTAGTGCCTTGTTTACAACGGTTGCTCCTAACTTAAAGTTACAAAATAACATTTTTGTTAATACGCAAATACCAACTGGTACTGGAACTATTACAGCTTTCCGTAGAACAGCAGCAGATTTAACTACCTATAACATTGCATCAAATAATAACTTATATTATGCAGGTAATACAACGTTAACCACTCCAATCTTTAATGATGGTGTGGCTTCTCAACAAACATTAAATGACTTCAAAACATTGGTTGGTCCAGCAAGAGATTTATCTTCAGTAACTGAAAACCCAACTTTTGCAAGTTTAGTAAGTTCTAGCCCAAGCTTCTTACACTTTACACCAGGTACGAGTACCTTAGCAGAAAGTGGTGGATCTAACATTTCTGGTATTACAAATGACTTTGATGCTCAAACGCGTCAAGGTAATCCAGGATACGTTGGTACAGGTTCAGCTCCTGATATTGGAGCGGATGAATTTGAAGGAACATCTCCAAGTTTAGCTTTGAACTCTGTTTCAATTTCTCCATTAGGAAATCAATGTACAGCTGCAGCTCGTACTATTACAGCTAATATTGCGCCTTCATCTCCAGCTTCGCCTATTACATCTGTTGTATTGAATTATTCATTTAACGGAGTAGCTCAACCAACAATTGCGATGGCAGGTGGTACATCTACTGTAGCCTCTAACTGGACAGCAACTATTCCTGTAACATTAGCAAACGTAACTTGGTTTGTTTCTGCAACAGATGGTTACTATACAAAAACAGCTACTGGTGTTTCTTATAAAGATGAGCCTTTATCTGGCGTTGTTATATCAGCAACATCTTTAGTAAATCCAGTTTGTGCAGGTTCTTCTACTACATTAATGCCAGTATTTAGTTCTACAAATGCACCAATTTGGGCTCTACCACCTGCAGTATCTTCTCCAGTTAATGACGAAGATTTTGTAGGAATTGCTTTTGGTTCATTAGTAAATAACTCTGGTTATAACTCATTAGTTGGTACATTAGGTACGGCTACGGGTGTGGCTGGTAGTTATTCTGATTTTACAGCCTTTGGTCCATTTAACTATGTGGCTGGTTTAACTTATACATTAGCTGTTTCTTCATCTTTAACTGCTACTTATGGTAACGGTTTTGGTGTGTACATCGATTACAACAGAAATGGTGTATTTACTGATCCAGGTGAAAAAATATATGCATCAACGGCTACAACAGCTGGTCCTCATACAGAAACAGCAGTTATTACAATCCCTACAACAGCATTTAACGGTATTACGCGTTTAAGAGCAATTGTTAACGAAGGTTTAGTAACGAGTCCAACTCAAGCTATCTCTTGGGGTGAATACGAGGAATATAAAATTAACATTGCTGGTGGTCAAACTGGTGGTGGTTTAATTCCTCCATTCTCTGCTTATACTTGGAGCGTTGGTACAACAGTGGTTGGTACAACAAGTGCTACAACTCAATATCCAATTGCAAATACAACATACAGTGTAAGAGCAACGAATCCTGACGGATGTTCTATTGTTTCTGGTCCAATTACAGTAACTGTTCAACCTGCTCCAGCTGTTCCAACGTCAGTAAATAATTCACAATGTGGTATTGGTGTTCCAACGGCTTCTGTTTCAGGTGCTACTAACTACAAATGGTATGCTTCACCAACTTCAACCACTGTGTTGCAGTCTGGTCCTGCCAATAATTTCTCTACATCTATTTCAGCTACTACAACATGGTATGTATCATCTTACATTGGCGCTTGCGAAAGCTCTCCAAGATTAGTTGTGACGCAAACGGTGAATCCTACGGATCTTGTAACAGCAAGTACAAGTTCATCTAAATTATGTGTTGGTGGTGTTAATACCATTACCTTAACGGCCACTAAAACAGGTACTTTAAATACATTTGCTTATACTTGGACAGCTTTACCAGTAGCAGGAAGTGGAATTGCTACTTCATTAACTGGTGCTAACGTCGTAACAACGCCAACGGCAGCAGCAACTTATACCTATTTAGTAAGTGCTAACGATGGTCCTTGTAATACAGCAGCAACGGTAACAGTTGCGTTAAGCAATTTACCTCCAATCATCTCTTCAGCAACGCCTACGGCTATTTGCTCAGGAGCTAATGTTAATTTAAATGCCTTAACTTTTGCGCCTATTGCTACTGTAACTGCGATTGGAACAAGTTCATTCGCAACAACAGGGTCTCCAATGCCATATTATACATCGTTTTGGGGTTCTAAAAATCAGTATTTAATTACAGCTGGTGAATTAGTGGCAAGTGGTTACACACCTGGTAATATAACAAGTATTGGTTTTAATTTAGTAAGTTCTACTACTACCTTACCATTAACCAACTTTAACATTTCAATTGGTTCTACAACGTTAGCAGTAATGCCAGCAGTATGGCAAACGGGTTTAACAACGGTTTTTTCTAACCCGTCTTATACTTTGATTCCAGCTACGATCAATACGCACTCATTTACGACGCCGTACTACTGGAATGGTACAGATAATATTATTATCGAAACTTGTTTCAATAACTCAGCAGCAAATGGTTCTCAATCGGTAAGTTATGAATCTCCTGGATATTCTTGTTCGTTATATACTTATGGAAATGCAGTGGATATTTGTTCATCTCCTCCAACGGCTTATGTAACAACATTACGTCCTTGGATCCGTTTAGGTGGTCAAATTACAACTAACGTAACTTCTTCGATGAACTATGTTTGGAATCCGGGTGCTATCCCAACTCCAACAGCTTTAGTGAATCCAACAAATGTTACAGCAACTCCTGCTAATAGTAACTATACTGTAACAGTTACTAACTCTGTAACGACTTGTTCAAACACGTCTTCAGTATCTATTTTTGTTACGCCAGTGCCTAATGTACCTGTTGTAACAAACAACACACAATGTGGTTATGGCATTCCAACAGCTTCAGTAAGTGGTGGTGCAGGTTACAAATGGTATGCAACTCCTACTTCAACAGCAGTGTTGCAAGCGAGTACAGCGCCTAACTTTACAACACCAATTTCAGCAACAACCACTTGGTATGTGTCTTCATATTTAGGTGTTTGCGAAAGTAATCCAAGAGTAGCAGTTACACAAACCGTAACAGCAGCAGATCCAGTGTTTGCAGCGACAAGTACAAATAAATTGTGTTTAGGTGGTGCTAATACGATTACGTTAACAGCTACCAAAACGGGTACAGCTAACACGTATTCTTATTCTTGGTCAGCCTTACCATCAAGTGGAAGTGGAATTGCATCTTCATTGCCGGGTACTATTGTTGCACCAACACTGACAGGAACAACTGCAGTAACATATACTTATGTTGTAAATGCAACAGACGGAACATGTAATGCCATAGCAACCGTAACGGTTAATTTACAGAACCTACCAAGTTTAACAGCAACAGCTAGCCCAACTTTGGTTTGTTCAGGTTCTAACGTGTTCTTAAATGCCCTGTCTATTGCAGCAACTGCTACAACAGGAACTGTAGGAACAGGTACATTAACATTAAGTGGTTATCCAAACCCTTACTATACATTATACTGGGGTAATAAAAATCAGTATTTAATTACGGCTGCGGATATGATTGCTTCTGGTTATACTGTAGGTAATATTACTAGTTTAGGTTTGTACTTGATATCGTCTACAACGACCTTACCATTAACAAACTTTAATATTTCAATGGGTACTACTACATTAACGTCTATGCCAGCTGTTTGGCAAACAGGTTTAACATCGGTTTATAACAACCCTTCTTATACTTTGATTCCAGCGGCAGTTAATACACATTCGTTTACTACGCCGTTTTATTGGGATGGGGTTTCAAATTTATTAATTGAAACTTGCTTTAATAATGCTGCTTGGAATGGTTCTCAGTCTGTTTACTATACGACAACAAGTTATGTATCTTGTTTAAACTCATATGCTGATATAGCTACAGTTTGTTCAGCGCCAACTTCAAGTTACACAAGTTCTACTCGCCCTAACTTTATTTTAGGAGGACAAGTTGGAACCAATGTAACATCTAGTATGAGTTATACTTGGAATCCAGGAGCAATACTTACTCCTACGGCTAACGTAGCGCCTACAAATACGGCTGTTACAGCAGCAACAAGAGTGTATACAGTTAATGTATATAGCCCAGCATCCACTTGTTCAAATAGTGGAACGGTAAGTGTATTGGTTAACACAATACCTACAGCTCCAGTTGTTTCAAACTCTGTACAATGTGGATTTGGTTTACCAACAGCATCTATTACAGGAGGTACAACGTATAATTGGTATGCAACTCCAACTTCTACTACAGCAGTTCAAACGGGTACAAATACAACGTTTACATCTCCAATTAGTGCGAGCACAACATGGTACGTATCTTCAGCTAGTGCATCCTGTGAAAGTAATAGAGCAGCGGTAACTCAATCTGTTACAGCAGCAGATGCTATTACTAGTGCAGTTAGTTCAGCTTCGGCTTGTCCTAACAGTTCAGTAACGTTAACAGCTACTAAAACTGGAACGTTAAATACTTACACCTATGCTTGGACTGCAGGTCCATCAGCAGGTAGCGGTATTCCGACTTCATTAGCCGGTAGTACAGTCATTGTAACACCAACCTTATCTGGTACTTATGTGTATACAGTATTAGCAACTCAAGGAGCTTGTAATGCGGTAAGTACATCTAGTTTATATGTATTCACGTCTGTTACACCTCCAGTGGTTACAGCTACACCAAATCCATTATGTTTTGGTAAAACAACAACGTTAACAGCTAGTTTTGTAAGTGCTGCTCCAACGCCTACTTATGTATTGCCTCCAGCAGTTGGTTCACCATTATTTGACGAGGATTTTGATAACGTAACCATTAAACAAGGAACGACTACTATTTTGAGTAATACTACTGCAAATGGGTCGTTAGTTGGAACAATTGGTACAGCAGGTCCTCTTTCAGTAGCTGGTTCTTATTCAGATTTTACAGCCTTTGGGCCGTATAATTTAGTGCCAGGTTCTGTATACACGTTCTCTTTATCATCTAATACATCTGGTACTGCTTATTTTAATGGTGTTGCTTGTTATTTAGATTTAAATAGAAATGGTGTGTTTACAGATGCTGGTGAATTAGTATATACATCACCTACAACTATTTCAGGTCCGCATACTGAATCAACAACGTTCACTATACCATTAAGTGCTTCATTAGGTACAACTCGTATGCGTGTAGCGGCAAATGAAGGTTTAATTACAAGTCCAACTCAAGTATTTACTTGGGGTGAGTACGAAGAGTATACTATCAACATTATGCCGAATACATCATCATTCTGGACGAATGGAGCAACAGTGGTAGGAACAACAAATCCATTACCAGTTACTCCTACAACAAACACAACGTATTTTTTCAATTCATTTGATAATACATTAGGTTGTTCAATTGTAACTCAATCTGTAGCTGTTGTTGTAGCACCAAACCCTACAATTACTGTTAATAGTGGTAATATTTGTGCAGGAACATCATTCTCAATGGTGCCAACAGGAGCAAGTACGTATACTTACTCTAGTGGTTCAGCGGTTGTTTCTCCATCAGCATTATCAAGTTATAGTGTTGTAGGAACAAGTTCATTAGGATGTTTAAGTACAAATACTGCAGTAAGTACTGTATCTGTAACAGCTTCACCAACCATCACTGTAAACAGTGGTATCGTTTGTGCAGGTCAAACATTTACAATGGTACCTACAGGTGGTACATCTTACACGTATACTGGTGGATCAGCAGTTGTTAATCCAACTACTACTACATCTTATTCAGTATCTACAACAAATACATTAGGTTGTGTAGGAAATGCAGTAAGTACAGTGGTTGTTAATCCACTTCCAGTGATTGTTGTGCCAAGTGCAGCTATTTGTATCGGTAATTCATATACATTAGCACCAACAGGAGCAACATCTTATACGTATAGCAGTGGTTCAAATGTTGTAACACCAACATCAACAACTTCTTACTCAGTAACTGGTGCTAACTCATTTGGTTGTGTAGGTTCAGGTGTAGGAACTGTAACGGTAAATGCATTACCAACAGTAACTGCAACAACTCCTAATACATTAATTTGTAATGGTGAAATTGCATACTTAACTGCAAATTCAACAGCTACAAACGTAAGCTGGAGTACTGGTCAAACAACAAGTAACATTTCAGTATCACCAACAGTTACATCTACATACTATGTAAATGTTACAGACAACAATGGTTGTACAAGTAACGCAGCAAGTGTATTAGTAACAGTAAATGCGTGTATTGGTATACAAGAATTAGTTTCTGATAAAGTATCTGTTTATCCAAATCCAAGCACAGGTGTGTTAAACATCACATTAACTGGTGCTTTAGCTCAACATACTTCTATCGAAGTGTATGATGCGATTGGTAAATTAGTATTAGCTAAATCATTAACCAATGAAATGAATACAATTAACATTTCTAACTTAGATAATGGAATTTATGTATTCAAAATCTTAAATAACACTACTGCTGTGAAAATCGGTAAATTAGTGAAACAATAAGATTCAATAATTATCTTTCCTTAAATAGGCTGTCTGAAAAGACAGCCTATTTTTTTGTCTAAAAATTGATGTTGAATTAATAAGCTGTTCATTAAAAATAAGTTTAAGAAATATTGAAAATGGAGAGATTTGTATATCTTAGTTTAAAATTATAACGCGATGAAAAAATTTGTTTTCTTATTTACGATTGCCCTTATGGCATCAACTTTGGTTTCATTTATCAATCATAATGAATTGGGTTTAAAATCTGGCATTCCATTGGCTTCTGAAAAAATGAAAGATGTGAGTGGAAAAATCATCAGTTTAAATGATGTGAAAACAAAGAAAGGATTGCTCGTTATTTTTTCTTGCAATACTTGTCCATACGTAAAACTAAGTGAATCACGCATCAAATTATTAACGGATTCGTGTGTTAAAAGTGGAATAGGATGCATTATTATAAATAGTAATGAGGCAGAGCGCGCGGAAGATGATAGTTTTGAAGCTATGGTGAATTATGCTGCTAAACAACAATTTTCTTGCTACTACGCCGTTGATGTTAATTCAAAGCTAGCTGATGCTTTTGGAGCGACACGCACACCACAGTGTTTTTTATTTAATGCTGCTGGTTTAGTTTATAAAGGTGCTATTGATGATAATGTTAAAGACGCGACACTAGTAAAAGCACATTATTTGAACGATGCCATAGATGCATTATTAAGAAATGAATTGCCTTCAGTACAAGAAACGAAATCGATTGGATGCACGATTAAACGCTTGGAATAAAAACTATTTAAACAGTTCTATTTTATCTGTATAATTTATTTTAAATTTCTTTCTGATTAAAAGTTTGCCTGTTTTCAAATAGCCGTCTAGTTCTAATTTGGCGTATTGGCTGGTCATGATTTCAAGGAGATTGATTGGATTTAAATTTGCATCTTCAGAGCTTAAATTAAAAGCATATGTTTTTTCGCAACGCGCATCAATATTTACCCGTTTCTGTAATTTTGCTTTTCCTAATTGAATATTATTTAGTAAAATATTGCATTGAGAAGGATATATAGTGAAACCAAAATCATTCGTATTTTTAATGGTTATAAAAATATCAGCTTTTAAACCTTTTGCATCTATCTGCTTTAATTTTACGTTTTTAATGCCAACCACTTCAACAGCTTTAATAGTTCTACAAGAATTAAATACAACTATTAATCCAAAGACAACTAAACCATATAGATATTTCATTGCATTATTATTTTAAGATGGCTTTTTTATAGGCTGGTAATAAATCAACAAACTCTTTAACTGTTTTTTGTAAATCATAAACATGACCTCTACCACCTGCAGCATTGATATGTCCACCGCCATTAAAATATTTTCGGGCAAATTGATTGACATCAAATGAACCTTTGCTTCTGAAAGATATTTTTATTTTTCCTTCTCCTTCACTGAAGAACGCACAAAATTTAACGCCTTTGATGGAGAACGGATAATTAACGATGCCTTCTGTATCACCTTTTTGATGGTCAAATTTTTGTAATTCTTTTTCAGTTAATGAGATATAAGCCGTTTGATATTCAGATAGAACAACCATTTTTTCGGTTAAGCAATAGCCTAATAATTTGACTCTGCTTTCGCTATATGTATCGTAAATAGATGTATGAATATCGCTCGGTTTTAATCCTGTAGCAAGCAAATGCGCTAATATTGAATGAGTTTGCGGCGTCACGCTATCAAATCGAAACGAACCGGTGTCTGTCATAATACCAGTATATAAACAAGCTGCAATGGTTTTATCGATTAACTGTTTACCACCCAAACCACAAATGAATTCGTAAACTAATTCGCATGTAGAACAAGCAGCGACATCGTGATAGTAAAGTGTAGCATAATCATCAGGTTGTTGATGATGATCAATGAGTATTTTTTTTGCTGTAGCTATTTTTAATACTTCGCCTAAACCTTCTAATCTTGAATAATTATTAAAGTCGAGCGTAAAAATTAAATCACTTTTTTGAATAAGGCTCGTTGCTTTTTTGGATTGTTTACTATATTGAAGCACTTTTTTATTTCCAGGTAACCAATGCAAAAATTCAGGATACTCATTTGGCGTAATAACAGTGACATTCTTTTCAATCTTAATTAAGTAATTATAGAGCGCTAATGAAGAGCCCATTGCATCGCCATCAGGGTTATAATGCGTAACAATAACGATATTATTGGATTTTTTTAATAAGGCTTTAAATTTAGGAAACGAATCTTTTTGCATAGTATAAATTTGATTGTAAAAGTAGTATTATTATTTGGTTGTTGTGAATGCTATCCGTTGAAAAAAACTGTCTAATAAGGAAGAAAATACTGTCTTTAAAAAATAGAATTTGTATTAACCACAAAAAGTGTATCTTTGCACTCTAAAAAAAGGAAAATGGCAGGAAATATTACTTTCACAATGATTAAGCCCGATGGTGTTGAGGCTAATAATATCGGACCGATTTTGGCTAAAATTAACCAATCTGGTTTCAAAATTGTAGCGATGAAATACATGAAATTAAGTGTAGAAACAGCTGGTAAATTTTATGAAGTTCATAAAGAGCGTCCTTTTTACGGAGAGTTAGTGAGTTATATGAGTAGCGGACCAATAGTAGCTGCTATTTTACAAAAAGATAATGCTGTAGCAGAATATCGCACGCTCATTGGAGCAACAGATCCAACTAAAGCGGATGAAGGGACTATTCGTAAATTATTTGCTAAATCAATAGCTGCTAATGCAGTTCACGGTTCTGATAGTGATGAAAACGCACAGATAGAATCTAATTTTTTCTTTTCTCAGATAGAGCGTTTCTAATTAAAGATAAGTTATTTGTAAAAAAAATCCTGATAAGTATTTATCAGGATTTTTTTTGTTTTTTAATGAAAGTATCGCATTTTTATATGTGGTATTTCATCTTCTAAATAGGATGTTCCTTCAGTTTTAAACCCTAGCTCTGTGTAAAATTTTTCTAAATACAATTGTGCAGAAATAACGATTTCGTTTGTATTAAAATGATGGCATGTTTCAGAAATTGAAAATTCCATTAATAATTTTCCATATCCTAAATGCCTTGTATTTAATTGGGTTAAAACCCTTCCAATTCCTGCTTCCTGATGATAGTAACCTTTTGGTAGTAATCTTGCGTAAGCAACTAATTCTTCATCCAGAAAACCTAATACATGCAAAGCACCAACGTCATAATTGTCAATATCTAAGTACACACAGTTTTGTTCAACTACAAAAACTTCAGACCGTAGTTTTAAGACGTGATATAATTCTAAGTTTGATAAGGCATCAAATGGCTTTGTTTTAAATTGAACCATGTTAATAGTGATTAATGGATAATAAGACTAAGGTACAAGCAATTTCTGATTCTATTCCATTTGTTTGGGCAATAGCTATTAATTCAGAGTTTTCAGTACCTGGGTTAAAAATTAGTCGTTTTGGTTTTAAGGCTAAGATATAATCATACCATTGCGGTTGATTTTCGGGACCGATATATAATGTGATGGTATCAATATCTAATAATGCTGGTTTGTTATTTATGATTTCTAAACCATTGATATTACCTTTTTTTATGCCAATAGGGTAAACAGTATGTTTATGATTTTGTAAACTAACAGTGGCCTTAAAACTATATCTATCCGCATTTGGCGAGGCTCCAATAACGACGGTTGGTTTATTCTTCCACATAATTTAAATCTTTATGAAATGTTTCTTCTAAAAAATAGAGGGCTATAAAGCCAAGACTAATAATAATACTACCTGTAATAATTGTAGCTTGTAATTTATCAACACAAAAAACAGAAATGATAGTATCTAATAATAATGAAATTAAAATAGTTGAGCCTCTTACAAAGTTTGGTGCTGTCGTAGTTGCTGTCGCACGAATATTGGTTCCAAATAATTCAGAAGCCGTGCTAATAAAAACAGCCCAGTAACCGGTAGCAAAGCCAATAAATCCAACAATACTATAAAATGTGGATACGGAATTACCTCCATATACAAAGTATAACACGTTACCAAGTATAGTTAACGATAAAAATATAGCAAATGTTTTTTTTCTTGATTTTAAAATTTGACTGATTAATCCGGATGCAATATCCCCAACCGTTATACCGGCATAAGCCCACATAATAGCCTTTCCAGCTGAAATAGCTTTGGGAGCTAGTCCTAATTTTTCACTCAATTCAGGCGAAAATAAAACCAAAGTTCCCATAACGTACCATACTGGAACGGTTACAAAAATAATGGATAAGTATTTAATCGTATTTTTTTTACTTGAAAATAAATGAATAAAATTTCCTTTTTTTATTTTAGAATCTGTTTTAATTGTATCGAACATCCCTGATTCAAAAACACCAATTCTTAAAACTAATAAAGCAAGTCCCATAGCGCCGCCCAAGTAAAATGAATGTCTCCAATTGGTTATGAAATCACCCATAAATCCGGCAACGACGGCACCAAATACGCCAACGGTTGCAACAATCATGGTACCATAGCCTCGTTTTTCTTTACTCATGCTTTCGCTAACTAAGGTAATGCCAGCGCCTAATTCTCCAGCCAAGCCAAATCCTGAAATAAATCTTAATACCATGTAGGTATCAGTATTTTCAACCATTCCATTTAAAATATTAGCAATAGAATATACTAAAATAGAGCCAAATAACACGGATAATCTTCCCTTTTTATCACCTAAAATACCCCAAAAAATGCCACCAATCAACATTCCAAACATCTGCCAATTCAATAGTAATTTTCCGTAAGTAGCATTTAAAATTTTTAAAGTGTCGTTAGAAATGTTAGGAAATTGAATGGGTAAAATTGTATTTAAACTATCTGTTCTTTCAACACCAAATAGGAGTAAGTCGTATATATCAACAAAATAGCCTAATGCAGCTACAATAATTAATTTATTGAGTTGTTTTGAAGGTGTTGATGTTAGCATCATAATTGATTAATTATCTAGTACTTCTTTAAGTGGTTTACCAGTTGTTCCATTTGGAAAAGATATGTGCAACATGGAAGAGATAGTAGGGGCAATATCAACGATGTTTACTTTATTAACGGTAGAACCATGTTTAATGTTCATTCCATAAAATAATAAGGGAACGTGGGTATCATAACTGTAAGAAGCGCCGTGGGTTGTCCCTTTCGAATGGTATTCCATCCAAGCTGGATTGTATGAAAAGGCAACGTTTCCGCTTCTTACATGATTATATCCTTTTTGTATCAGTGATTTAAAACTTCCCTCTCCAAAATTTTCATATTTTAAAACATCTGAAGGATAGGCTTCAGCCACTCCTTTGATCGTTAATAAGAAATTGGCAATATCATGCTCAACTTTTAATTTAGTTAAGCCTAAAGTTGATAATTTAGGTTCATTTAAAAACACCTGTTGATTGACGATGTCATTTACCAAACTATCAGTAAATTGATTGTAACAAAACGATTTAATTTTAGTAGTTAATTCAGGTTCGTTGATGTAGCCGCCAGGAATTTTCATGTCGATTAAATGGGCTGGTACATCGCAAGCACCATGATCAGCGGTTAAAAAAATAATGACATTTTCTTTTCCAATAGATGCATCAATATACGTTAGTAGCTCTTCCAAGTCTTTATCTAAGCGTAAATATACATCTTCAATTTCTACGCTGCGTGGGCCATAAGAATGACCAACATAATCGGTAGATGAAAAACTAATGCATAACATATCGGTTTCTTTGTTTTTACCTAATTGTTCAGCTTTTAAACAAGCTATTGCTAAATCTTTGGTAATACTATTACCGAAGGGTGTCGCTTTTAAAATTTCAAAATTATTTTTTTCTAATTGTGCTTTATAATTATACGGAAAAATGGCGGTGTCTTTTCTATTCGGAGCTTGCTCGTAATTATTATTATCACTGATACTTTCTACATATGTTTTTAATGGGTATAATGTATTCCATCCTTTTGATAAATAGTTTTTTACAAATTGCAAATCATTAAATTCATTAAGCCAGTTTGGCAATGCATTCATATAATGTGAACTTGATATGAATTTCCCTACACTTCCATCAAACCAAAAAGCAGCATTAGCACTATGGCCAGCAGGTAAAATGGAACTTCTATCTTTTAATGAGATAGCAAATACTTTTGAACGTTGGTTTGAGTTTATTTTTAATTCATCACCAATGGTGGTCGTTAACATTTTTTTTGGCGACATCATTCCTGCTTTACTGTCCGAACCTATGGTTTTAGCCTCCTTATCATCCGTGCAATAAACAACGGCATTTGTTTCTTTATCATACCAATCGTTGGCAATAATACCATGCGTTGCAGGGCTTGTTCCACAATAAATACTGGCATGGCCTGGACCAGTGTAGGTTGGCACATAATTGAAATGGGCATTTTTATAAAAATAGCCTTCTTGAATTAATTTTTTAAAACCACCATTTCCAAATTTATCCCAATAGCGATAGATGTAATCCTGGCGCATCTGATCTACAACAATACCGATTACTAATTTCGGTTGTTTCAGGGAGGTTTGCTTTTGCGGTGTTTGCGCTTTCGAAAAAAGTGTAGTAATTAATAAACAGTAACTTAAATATTTCATAGTAATGGATTAGTTAATCTAATGATTGAAAAACGGAGTTATTACTCACGAATTCAGGAACAATATCTTTCATTTTAGAAACGATAAGCGCATTATTTTGTGTATTAAAGAGTAATATCAATTCATTAATAAATGAATTGATGTCATCAAATTGATAAGCTCTCACTTTACCAATCAATATTTGCTTATGATGCGTTGGTAAAGCATTTTCATCATTAGATAATAATTCTTCGTATAATTTTTCGCCTGGACGCAATCCAGTGTATATAATTTTAATGTCTTTATTTTCAATTAAGCCTGAAAGTTTAATCATTTTACGCGCTAGATCAACTATTTTAACAGATTGCCCCATATCAAAAACGAAAATTTCGCCTCCTTTACCCATACAACCAGCTTCTAAAACTAATTGACATGATTCGGGTATAGTCATAAAAAAGCGTGTAATATCAGGGTGCGTAATAGTTATTGGTCCGCCCAATTCAATTTGTTTTTTAAAGCGTGGAATAACGGATCCATTTGAACCTAATACATTTCCAAACCGCGTCGTAATAAATTTTGTTTCTGATGTTGTACCTAAACATTGAATATAAATTTCCGCAATGCGTTTGGATGCCCCCATGACATTGGTCGGATTAACCGCTTTGTCGGTTGATATCATCACAAATTTTTCAACCTGAAAATTAGATGATAAGTCTGCCATATTTTTGGTTCCTAATACATTCGTCAAAATGGATTCAGATGGATTGTCTTCCATCATTGGAACATGTTTATAGGCTGCCGCATGAAAAACAATTTCTGGTTTAAATGTTTTAAATACGTGGGTAAGTCTGTCTTTATTGCGAACATCAGCTATCACCACTTCGTGAATTTCAGATAGTAAGCTTTCTTTAAATTCTAAATCTAACTCGTGTAAGGGACTTTCAGCTTGATCTAATAAGAGTAATAATTTTGGTTTAAATTTCAAACATTGTCTTGCTAGTTCGCTTCCAATAGAACCTGCAGCACCCGTAATTAAAATGATTTTATTATTTAATTGATGGTTAATTTCATCAGTATTTAGTTGAATGGGCTCACGTTCGAGAAGTTCTTCAATGTTGATACTTTTAATTTGATTGAAACTTAATTCACCATTAATCCATTTGGCAACAGGAGGAACATTTAGTACTTTAACATTGTTTTGAATGCATTCATCAATGATTTTGTTTTTGACTGTAGGAGCCAAATTTTGTATGCTTATGATAACCGATTCTACTTGATTTTCATGGATAAGTTCGGTTAATTTGGAAGTAGAATAAACGAATACACCTTCTAAACTTCTACCTTTCTTTTTTTCGTCATCATCAATAAATCCTACCACTTTATATCGTACAGCCACATCTCTGTCGAGTGTACGTTTGGTAATAATACCTGATTCTCCAGCACCATAAATAATCACATTTATTTTTTCTTTAACAGGATTTCTACTTTCAAAATAAATTGCCTTAATAGCTAAACGTGAGCTAATCATAATAAAAATGGTCACTAAGGCATCAATTACAATAACAGAATGCGGAATGATATAATGTCCTAATAAAATTTGTCTTGTGAAAATATTAATTCCATATAATACCAAACTACTTAAAATAACTACTACAAAAATACGCGTGGCATCGCTTGAACCTGTATACCTAACAACGCCTTTGTAGGTTTTAGAAATAATGAAGCTGATAAGTCTAACGCCAATAACAATGGAGTAGGCGATAGGAAAATTATCTAATTCGCTATGAGGAATGGATTTAAAATTAAACCTCAAGAAAAAAGCCAAGGTTAAAGAGAAAACGCAAATAAGCAAATCTATGAACAATATAGACCAACGCGGTAAATTATACTTCCAGAAAAAATTTAAAATATTATTCATTTGTGTAAAAATACATTTTTACCATTTACTATCAAAATTGAGTAATTTTGTAAAAAAATTATGCTTAACATCATCTTTAATCCTTTTCCTATAATCGAAACCGAGCGTTTAATTTTAAAAAAATTTAACGAGTCGGATGCGAAAGATTTATTTGCTTTAAGGAGTTTAGATGAGTGTATGAAATACATCGGTAAACCAACACATACAAGTTTAAATGAATCAATCGACCTAGTTAAATTATCCAACAAAAATATAACGGATGGTAACGGAATTAATTGGGCTATTTTTTACAAACATGAACAAAAAATTATTGGCTCAATTGCTATTCATAAAATTGATAAACAAAATCATAGAGGCGAAGTTGGTTATATGCTTCATCCGACTTATTGGAAACAAGGAATTATTAGTGAGGCTATTCACGAAGTCATCAAATATGGATTTAATACTCTTAATTTACATAGCTTAGAAGCTTTGATAGATAAAAACAATGACGCTTCCATAGCTGTTTTAACTAAGTTCAAATTTGTACAGGAAGCACATTTTAAAGAAAATTATTTTTTTAATAATGAATTTATTGACACTCTTGTATATTCATTATTAAAATCAAATTACGGTCAATAAAATATAGGAGTACTTTTATAAAAAATAAATTAACTTTAACCAAAAAATTAAAAATGGGAATAGAAGAAAAAATAAATGCAGATGTAAAAGCATCCATGTTAGCTAAAGATGCGAAACGTTTAGAAGCCGTAAGAGCTATAAAAGCAGTTGTGTTATATTTAAAAACATCAGCTGAAGGTTTAACCGAAGAGAGCGCTATCAAAGCCATTCAAAGAGAAGTAAAAAAACGTAAAGAAACAGCTGAATTATACACAACACAAGGTAGAGAAGATTTAGCTCAAGTTGAATCAGCACAAGCTTTAATTATTGAAGAATACCTTCCTAAGCAAATGTCTGAAGATGAAATAAAGGTTGGTTTAAAAGAAATCATTGCTCAAACAGGTGCAAGTAGTATAGCTGATTTAGGAAAAGTAATGGGCGCTGCCAACAAAGCATTTTCTGGCAAAGCAGATAATAAAATAGTTTCAGCTTTAGTAAAAGAATTGTTAGGATAGATTTCTTTATTTCAATATTTTGAGAAGAGCAGAATGATCTGCTCTTTTTTTATTGTTTTATACCATTCAAATAAACACTTTCAATTAAATTACTTCCAAAAGAATAAGGGATAAACGCATAACTACTAATTGGCTTGGTGATGAAAAAATTCGCTTTTTTTCCGATAGTAATACTTCCAACTTCGTGAGATAAATTCATGGCATAAGCCGAATTTATTGTACTCGCATTAATTACTTCTTCAGGCGTTAATTTATATTGAACGCAACCTAAACTCATCATGAGATTCATATTGCCACTTGGAGAACTTCCAGGGTTATAATCACTCGCAAATGCAATCGGTAAACCAGCATCAATCATTTTACGGGCTGGTGGCAATGGTAAACCTAAAAAGAAGGCAGCGCCTGGTAATATGGTTGCCATCGTATTTGATTGTTTTAAAACCTCAATATCTTCATCATTACAATATTCCAAATGATCTACACTAACAGCATCACATTTTACCCCAGCTTGAATGCCGCCACTGTGGCTTAATTGTTCAGCATGTACTTTTGCAATTAACCCATGTTTTTTTCCAGCTTCTAAAATGGATGTGGTTTCATCTGATGTAAAATAATTTTGTTCGCAAAATACATCGATGTAATCTGCTAATTTTTCTTCTGCAATTTTAGGTAACATCTCATTGATGATACAATCAATATAACCTTGCTTATTATTTTTGTAGGCTAAAGGCAATGCATGCGCACCGAGGAAGGTTGCTTTTACTGGAATTAAATTTAAATCTTTCATGCGTTTGATAACACGTAGCATTTTTAATTCACTTTCAACACTTAATCCATAACCACTTTTAATTTCTATACTTCCGGTGCCTTGACTAATCACTTCATGCAAGCGGACCATGGCTTGCTCAAACAAATCATCTTCACTGATCTCGCTTAATCGTTTTGCTGAATTTAATATTCCACCTCCTCGTTCAAATATTTCTTCGTAGGTTAAACCATTTATTCTATCTACAAATTCACCTTCTCTATTACCTGCATAAACAATATGAGTATGACTGTCAGCATAACAGGGTAAAATTAGTTTTCCTTCACAATCAATTATTTCTAAACCTTTCCAAATTTCGATTCCTGGAAAATCTTCCATCGAACCAAAATCTGCTATTATTCCGTTATCAATAGCTAACCAAGCATTTTCAATACAAGGTAGATCTTTCATATCTAATCCACTTACTTTCAAACAAGAAGCTTCCCTTACTTGGACTAAAGATTTTATATTTTTTAGAAGTAATCGTGTCATTGGTGTTTTTTGAGGTGCAAGTTATTTATTTTATGGAAAACTTTACAGCATAATTGTTATTTTTACCATATGGCAGGAAATACTTATGGAACTCTTTTTAAACTGACTACTTTTGGCGAAAGTCATGGTGTAGCCATTGGTGGCATCATTGATGGTTGTCCGGCAGGTTTAAAAATAGATTTTGATTTCATTACGTTAGAATTGAATCGCCGTAAACCCGGGCAATCTCATATTACGACGCAACGTATAGAAGATGATTCAGTTAAATTTTTGTCTGGTATCTTTGATGGCACAAGTACTGGGCATCCTATTGGTTTTTTGATTGAAAATACTAACCAAAAACCGATTGATTATGATCAGATTAAAGATGCATTTAGACCATCACATGCTGATTATACCTATCAACAAAAATATGGTATAAGAGACTATAGAGGCGGTGGCCGTTCATCTGCCCGTGAAACAGCTTGCAGAATTGTTGGTGGCGCCATTGCAAAATTAATATTGAGTCATCATAACGTGAGTATTAACGCGTATGTTAGTCAAGTTGGAACCTTAAAGCTGACTAAACATTACAAAGAATTAGATTTATCCCTTACAGAGAAATCAATTGTTCGTTGTCCAGATATAGATATGGCAACTAAAATGATTTCACTCATCGAAGGTATAAGAAAACAAGGAGATACTGTTGGCGGGATTGTTAGTTGTGTTATTACAGGAACGCCTTTTGGTCTTGGTGAGCCAATATTTGATAAACTACATGCCGAATTGGGAAAAGCGATGCTTAGTATTAATGCCGTTAAAGGATTTGAATACGGTGAAGGTTTTAATTCAACTAATTTTAAAGGTTCAGAGTTAAATGATGTTTTTATTTCAAATACTCAAACAGGCAATAACAATACACTAACAACTCTAACTAATCACAGTGGTGGAATTCAAGGCGGTATTAGTAATGGTGAAGATATTTATTTTAATGTAGCATTTAAGCCAGTAGCAACTATCATGCAAGACCAACAGTCAATAGATACAAATGGAAATGAAATTATCATGAAAGGGAAAGGCCGACACGATCCTTGCGTATTACCTCGCGCAGTTCCTATTGTTGAAAGTATGGCGGCTTTAGTTTTAGTAGATGCTCTATTGAGAAATAAAACTTCTAAACTAATTTAAGTTCAAACAAAAAACATTTTTCCCATAACTAATCACTTTTTAAATATGTTCAGCAAAAAAAATAGACTCATTACCATTATCATCATTTCCATGATTTTGGGTATTATTTTAGGTTACAGTATTAATAAATCTTTAACCAACAATAGTCCTAAAATTGAACAATCTTACATTAAGCAATTGTCAAATGGGAATTCGGATGTTGAGGAAAAATTAGTCACCATCGTTTCTAAAATGGAGAAAGATCAGTTAAAACAGGCAAAGAAAAAAGTGGCTGCTAACTATTCTATTTTAAGTGATATTTTTTTAAGACTCATTAAAATGATTATTGCACCACTTGTGTTATCTGTTTTAGTAATGGGTGTTGCAAAAGTTGGTGATTTTAAATCAGTGGGTAGGATAGGAGCAAAAACCATTATTTATTTTACGTTTGCTACTTTGTTGGCCCTTGGTTTAGGTTTAGTGATAGTTAATTTATTTGAGCCTGGACATAAAATTGCTTTAGAAATGCCCGATTCTAATGCTGATGCTGGAGTGAAAGCAAATACACAAGACGCTAAAAATTTTGTTTCACATGTTGTTCCCGATAGTATTATCAGAGTGATGGCCGAAAATGAAATTTTGCCCATTGTAATTTTTGCTTTGTTTTTTGGAATTGCTGCTGCTAGCATTGGAGAGCAAGGAAAACCAATGATTAGAGCAATGGACAGTTTATCGCATATTATGTTTAAGGTGACACATTTTGTCATGAATTTTGCTCCAATCGGTGTATTTGGAGCTATTACAGCTGTTGTGATACAACAAGGTTTAGATGTTTTAAGTGGCTACGCATACTTAATGGCTTGTTTTTTTGGTGGATTGCTATTCTTTGTTTTTGGAATATTATTGAGTATTTGTATGGTATTAAGAATTAATTTTTTCTCATTATTATCTCACGTAAAAGAACCTATTTTATTGGCCTTTAGTACAGCAAGTTCTGAAAGTGCGATGCCGAAAACTATTGAACAATTAGAAAAGTTTGGAATTAGCAATCGAATTGTATCGTTTGTATTGCCTTTAGGTTATTCGTTTAATTTGGATGGATCAATTATGTATATGACATTTGCGACTGTTTTTATTGCACAAGCTTATGGCATTGACATGTCGATGGCAGATCAAATTCAAATGATGCTCATTTTATTAATTACGAGTAAAGGAATGGCAGGTGTGCCAAGGGCATCTTTGGTTGTTATTGCGGGTATGCTTAGTATGTTTCATATTCCAGGTGAAGGTTTATTATTACTTTTAGCAGTCGATCAAATTTTAGACATGGGTCGTTCTGCTACAAATGTTGTTGGAAATGCAGTGGCTAGTGCTGTTGTAGCAAAATGGGAAGGTGAAAAATTTGTAGCAAAGTCGAAAATTTAAAATTTATTTTCACGTTGTATCTGTGCTATTAGTTTTTATTTTTTAAATAGACATTGCTTAAAACAAAAAAAACTTTGAATATTAAATTTAAAAACTTAGCACCTTTACCGTATTAAAAATCAAATATGCAAGTAAAAGAAATTGGATATATAAGTAAAACCCACGGATTGAAAGGCCATGTCATTTTGCGTTTAAATGAATTTGTTCAAATTGACCAAGAGGCTATTAAATCAATATTTTTAGATTTAAATGGTTCACAGGTTCCTTTTTTCATAACTGAATGTAAACCAAGTAATACGGGTTATATTTTAAAATTAGAAACCATTGACACGATTGATACTTCAAAAAAATTGATTGCTAAAAAAGCATTTGCCCTAGAAGATTTTATCCTAGAAGATGAAGAAAATTTCAGTGAATTTATAGGTTATTCTATAATAGATTCTATTCATGGAAACATTGGAAATATTATTGAGGTAGATGAAAAAACGGAGAATGTTATTATAAAAATTATGCACCCAACTGGTAAAGAAATTATTTTACCGTTTAATGATGATTTTATTATCGAAATTGATGATGATTTAAAAATCATTGAATTTAATTCTCCCGAAGGACTTGTTGAAATGTATATTTCATAAGTTTTTTAAGATTAAATTTTATGATTAATTTAGCACTTTATGATTAAAAATGAATCTTCTTAGATTCAAAAATATTTTTTAAATGAAAAATCAATATTGTATAATAATGGCTGGTGGTGTTGGTACTCGGTTTTGGCCAATGAGTACAACAAATCATCCTAAACAATTTTTGGATATACTTGGTACAGGTAAAACATTGATTCAACAAACCTTTGAAAGATTTGCTGAACTTTGTCCACCAGAAAATATATATGTAGTTACAAGTGATATTTACGAACAATTAGTTGCCCAACAATTACCTGATTTGCCTGTAAATAATATATTAACCGAACCTTCTCGAAAAAATACAGCGCCTTGCATAGCTTATGCTAGTTACAAAATACATCAACTTAATCCTAATGCGATTACTGTTGTAGCGCCATCTGATCACTTAATTACAAAAGGAGATATTTTTTCTAAAGCCATTAAATCATGTTTCGTGAAAGCAAAACATGAAGATTGTTTATTAACTCTTGGTATAAAACCGTCTAGACCTGATACGGGATATGGTTACATTCAGTATGTAGATACGCCATTACAAGAAAAAGATAAACGTATTTTTAAAGTAAAAACATTTACTGAAAAGCCTGATTTTGATATGGCTAAATTTTTCATTGAAAGTGGTGATTTTTTATGGAATTCTGGTATTTTTATTTGGAGTACAAAAAGTGTAATTAAGGCTTTTGAAAATCATGATCCAGATTTAGCAAATTTATTTAAAGAAGGAAATGAATTTTACAATACACCTCAAGAAAAAGAATTTATTAAAAAGACTTACATTAATTGTAAAAGTAATTCGATTGATTATTCCATTATGGAAAAGGCAAAAAATGTATTTGTTCGTTCTTCTATTATTGGTTGGAGTGATTTAGGTACTTATGGTTCTTTATATAATCACATTAAACATGATAAAGGTAATAATGCATTAGTAGGAAAAAATATTATGCAATATAACTGTAAAGAATGTATTGTTCATGTGCCAAAAGATAAATTAGTCGTTATACAAGGTTTAGAAGATTACATTGTTGTGGAATCAGATGGCGTGTTGATGATTTGTAAAAAACAAGACGAACAGCAAATAAGAAATTTTGTGAACGACGTAAAAGTTCAAAAAGGAGATAAATTTATTTAAAATAAATTTTAAAAGTATTCCAGAATAGATAATGAATCTTGGTTAATGACTCGTTTCTTGACTTTGTTCAAATAACATTATTTTACCTAAGGCAATGATAAATCCACCTATAATTTGTTCAATTATTTGCCATGCGCAATCCACTAATATATAAGTTACATTGAAGTTTTTAGTAAATGAAATACCTAAAACAGTAACGAATGCGAATAAAATAAACCCAACTGTTAATCCAGTCATTAAACCTCTTAAAATGGGTGGGTAGAAAAGGCGTTTAAATAATTTCGATTCAAATAGGCGGTATAAAACGTATGAAATGACAAGATAAACAAGGGCTGCTAAAATTAAAAATATCCAAATCGGGAAGGTAATGAAACTTAAATCATTCAAAAATACGCCATGCCAAAAATAAAAAGCGCCATACATTAAAATGGCAGAAATAATCCAACTAATATAAAATCTAAACGTGTAAAGCACATAGCAAATTTAACTTTTCTTATTGATAAAAAAAACTTTAATTTTTTTTTTAGGTTTTAACTTTTAGATTATTTAAATTTGATTTATGAGGTTTTTGATTAAATTTAGTTTAAGCTGTATTCTTTTAACATCCATAGTATCTTGCAAAAAAGAAACTTCTTGGGACATTGATGCTGCTTTCCCAATAGCTAAAAGTCATTTAGACCTTAGAAATTTTTTTGGAGATTCCTTATTTAAAGCAGATAATACTGGTCTTTTGCATTTAGATTACACAGCCCAAATTCTAAATTTAACTATGGATAACTTGGTTAAATTGCCTGATACAACGATTACCATTGGTTATATTTCTTTTTTTAATGCTAGTTTAAATCCAGGCGATTTAATTTATACCAATGCATCAACACCTGCTAATCAAGAAGTAACTTTTGACGTAGCTGATGGCGTTCAGTTAAATAAGGCTATTGTGAGATCAGGGTATTTAAAAATAGAGTATTTGAATACCTATGCTCAACCTATTAATTTTAATTATGATATTAATTCTGCTAAATTATGGGGAACAGTTTTTCATGTGAATCAAGTAATACCAGGAGGTTCTTCCACAAGTCCTTCAGCTTTTACGAGTTATTTCTCTTTAAAGGATTATGAGTTAAATCTTACAGGAATTGCAAATAATAAAATCAATACACTTGTTCAAACCTATTCCATAAAAACGGATCTATCTGGTTCTGCTGATATTTTGCATGTAGGTGAAGGTTTAAATATAAAATTATCATTTATTGATATCGTTCCTGAATATGTGCAAGGTTATTTTGGTCAACAAGATTTAACTTTCGGTCCTGATTCTGCTTACTTCGGATTACTCAATAATTTTAATACTAGTAATTTTAAGTTAACGCAATCTTCTTTTCAATTTTCTATTATTAATGAATTAGGCGTTGAATTAAATAGTTCGATTAATAAACTTAAATCCATAAAAATTAATCCATATAATGCTATTACATTAAACTCGGGTGTCTTGCTTCAATCTATTAATGTTAATAGAGCAGGAAAAACAAATGTTCAGTCAAATCCTGTATTTCCTGTTGTTAAAAATATAACGTTAAATCAATCCAATTCAAATTTAAATCCATTTTTAGAAAATATTCCTAATTATTTATCTTACTCTGTAAAAGCTAAATTAAATCCTTTAGGAAATATTTCTGCAGGAAATGATTTTGCCTATTACGGACATGGTTTAAAAGTTATGGCCCATGTTGATATTCCTTTAGCTGTATCAGCTGATTATTTTAAATTGATAAGTTACAATAGCTCTGATTTCAATAAGTTAAAACAACTTAATAATGTAAACAGTTGTGAATTAACCTTAACTGCCAAAAACAATTATCCATTTTACGCTAAATTGCAAGCTTATCTGTTAGATGAAACAAATACAGTAATTGATTCCTTGTTTTTGCCATCCGAAAATAAAATTAATGCTGCTATAACGGATGTTTCTAATACAGTGATTAATGCCACTGATACGAAGTTAGTTTTCACCTTAGCGAATACAAAATTAGAGCATTTAAAAAAATGTAAGCAGATTAAGTTTGTGAGCGCTATGTATTTTTCAAATCAGCCAACCCCCATTAAAATAAATGCCGACAGTTATTTGGATTTAACTTTGAGTGCAAATGTAAACTATACTTCAAAATTATGAGTTTAAAACATGTTCTTGTTATAGTGTTCTCTTGTTATTTTGTTACGGTTTTCAGCCAATATAATTCCGAATTTCTAAATTTTGATAAAACAGGTCGTTCTGTTTCTGTAAACGCTGAATTTGAAATGGGTTCAAACGGTATTTACAATGGCTTACTCAATAAATTTATTTTTGGAGGAAAAATAAATAACAATCTCAAAGACGCATCAAACAATAAAATGAGTAGTAGCAGTGTTGTAGGTGCAAATATGAATTATGATATATCTGCTTTTTTTGGTAGAAATTCAAAATATTCATATTTAATTGGTTTTAAAGATCAACGAATTTTTAATTCAACATTCACTAAAGATTTTTATCAGTTAATGTTTTATGGTAATAAACCTTATTTAAACGAGACTAAGCAGTTAGGCGGAACAAACATAAATTCATTACGTTTTCAAGAATTAAAATTTGGTTTTATTTATCATAAAATTGATTCAACGGCTAAAGTAGGAGCTTCCATTTCCTTCATAAAAGGTCAAGATTTATTTTATGTCAAAACAAAAACGGGTTCATCTCTATACACAAATAGTGATGGCACTGAATTGATTTTTGATTCTAAGTTTAACATGGCATTTAGTGATACAAGTCGAAAATCAAATCCCTTAGCCTTTTCTGGAATAGGTGCAAGTGCCGATTTGTTTTTTGAAACGCCTTATCAAAGTTCAATTGGAAAAGGAAGTGTACTGACAGTTAATGCCAATAATTTAGGATTTATTCATTGGTTTGATCATAGTGTTCAATATAGTAGTGATTCTGTTTTTACATTTGACGGAATACATATTGATAATTTAGTAGATTTGAAAGATTCGGCACTTGCTTATATCAATAAAGACACACTCATTCAAAAATTATCAAATGCTCGTCGTGAGTCTTTTAATATCAATATTCCAGCTAATTTATTAATAATAAATAAAATTACAGTTAATCAAAAACTTGCTGTTAGTGCTGGTTTTAGGTATTTATTCAATTCAAATTTTAAACCGTATTTATTTTCAAATGTAGAGTATAAATTATCAAAGACAATCGTTGGTGATTTACACATAGGTTATGGTGGTTATTCGCGCTTAAATGTAGGTTTAACATTTGCCTACATGAATGATAACTGGTATATTAAAATAGGTAGTAATAGTTTACAAGGTTTTATTGCACCAAAAAAAACATTTGGACAAGGCTTATTCTTTGCTTTAGCGCGTAAATTTAAAAATTAATACAATGAAAAAAATTGGCATTATTGTTTTCATCTCCTGCTATTCAATGATACTATCCCAAGCGCCATCAAAATTTTTTCAACGTTTTGGTGGCAATGGTTACGATGTAGCTTATGATTTAAAACAAACGCTTGATAGCGGATACATTGTTGCAGGTTCAACCAGTAGTTTTGGCTTTGGTAATACGGACATGTATTTAACAAAGCTTAATAAAATGGGGGAGATGGTGTTTCAAAAAACCTTTGGCAATTATAACAATGAAACAGCTAAAAGTGTTATTCAATTAATAGATTCGAGTTATGTGATACTTGGTTATACAAATTCATTTGGTGCTGGTGGCTATGATATGTATTTGGTTAAGGTTGATAAGCTTGGCGAATTAGTTTGGCAAAAAAATTATGGAGGTGTTGATTGGGATTTTGGTTATAGTTTGAAACAAACCACAGATGGTGGTTTTATTATCGCTGGCACTACCTATAGTTTTGGACGAGGTAATGCAGATGGCTATGTTATTAAGACAGATGCTTTAGGAAATGTGGTATGGTCTAAGACATTTGGTGGAAGTTATGATGATGAATTTAAATCAGTCATTCAAACATCTGATGGAGGTTATGCACTGACAGGTTATTCAAAAAGCTACTCAGATTTAACGTATGGTGATATGTGGGTGTTTAAAATAAATGCTTTAGGTGATTCTACATGGTGTAAATTTTATGGAGGAGTAAAAGAAGATTTTGGTAATTGTATTATAGAACATCCAAATGGAGATTATTTAATTGCAGGAGCAAAACAATCGATTACTACTGATTTTTTAGAGGCCTTTGCCTTAAGAATTAATAGTAGTGGTGTAGTTGGATTTCAGTTTTTAGATAACGATGTTTTTAATCATCGTGTGTTTAATTCTGTAACAATTTCAAAACGAAATAGTAATATTGTTACATTCATTGAAAAAGAAAATTTTCCTGGCTATAATTTACAATTTAAAATACTAGAATTACACGTTAATTTATTTTATTTGAATGCTACAGATTACGGTTCTCTTGATTATGATGAAACGTTTTCAATTATTGCATCATTAGATAAAGGTTATGCGGCTGTTGGATATACAAAAGGCTATGGAGCAGTTTTAACAGATGTTTATGTTGTAAAAACAGATTCTATGTTAGTTGGCGGTAATTACAGTATTGTAGGGATTAATGATGTTGATAAAAAAACTTCTATGATTCAAGTTTTTCCAAATCCAGTTAAGGATTTGTTGATGTTGAAATCAGAACATGTTTCATCGCTTTCTTCTATTTCAATGTATGATTCGTATGGCGTTGAATTAGATTTGAAACAAAAAGTTTATCAAAAATCAACACATGAGATTATAATTGATGTGAAGGATTTATTGAATGGAATTTATTTTTTAAAGATAGAAGAATCAGTCAAAAAAATAATTATTAACCATTAATTTACTTTAATTGTTTTAAATATAGTTGAATTGTATTTTCCAATCCAAAATACAATGCATCACTTATTAAGGCGTGTCCAATAGAAACCTCTAATAGATTTTTTGTGTTCTGTTTAAAATAAGCTAAGTTTTGTAAACTTAAATCATGACCCGCATTGACGCCTAATTCTAATTTTAAGGCTAGTTCAGAGGCTGCTGTAAATGGTTTAATCACTTCCTCTTTCTTTGTATTATAAAAGTGAGCGTATGTTTCGGTGTATAATTCGATGCGATCTGTTCCAGTTTCTTTGGCGCCTTCTATCATGTTTAAATCAGCATCAACAAAAATAGACGTTCTAATTCCTGCTTTTTTAAAAGTGGTTATAATGTCTGTTAGGTAGTTTTTATGAGTTAGAGTATCCCAACCATGGTCAGAAGTAAGTTGCCCGTCGCTATCCGGCACTAATGTTACTTGCTCAGGTTTTACATCTAATACTAAATCTACAAATTTTTGAATTTTAGGATTTCCTTCAATATTAAATTCAGTTTTTAAGAGTGGTTTTAAATCATATACATCTTGATAGCGAATGTGTCTTTCGTCTGGCCGTGGATGCACAGTTATGCCCTGCGCACCAAATCGCTCTGCATCTAATGCCACTTGAATTAAATTGGGCGTATCTCCGCCGCGAGAGTTTCTTAATGTGGCAATTTTATTGATGTTTACTGAAAGTTTTGTCATGGTATATTATATAAATCGATGTTTAATTTGGTTATTTGGTGTCATACAAGTTTCGGTTTTGCCAAACCACTTGTATCTGTTTTTAGCTATATAATTATAAACGCTGTCTCTTATAAATAATGGTATTATTTTAAAACCATACAAAAGTGAAAATCCTCCTTTTAAATAGGTTAAGATTTTAAGAGCAGCCGTTGATTTTTTATAGATAACATTATCTTCAATTAATAAAACACTTTTTTCATTCATCATATTATAAAAAGATGTAATCTCTTTTCCAGTTTCAGACTGTAACGAACAAAATAAAAGTTCAGGTTTTTTTTCGTATTTTAAAATAAACTGAATGGTTTTATTGCAAAAGTTACATTCACCATCAAATAGAACAATAGATTTATTTAAATAAGTTGAGTTCATTATGGCCTAATAGTTATAGAGTAGGGGTCTGCAGCAACTTCTGTTTTCTTATTTAAAAGTTCCATGGTTAAGATATTAAAATAATTTACAAATCCATTTCTTCCGCATACTCCTGAGTGATGCGGTGCAGGGCCAGTGATATTAATATTTCTACTTGCTACAATTAAATAGCCATTGATGTCGTCTACAGCCATACCATGTGGTTCGTATCCTACTTTATAATTCGTGCTAGCAAATGTATTCATATCAATTACTGTTACAGAACCTTTGATTTTTTGATTGACGTTGGGATCATTTTCACAACTCACATATAATTTATTCGTTAGATTGCTTTTGACCATTTCTAATGGATATACACCCGTAGGAATAACATGTAATAAATTATCCCCAAGCCTACTAAAAACCCTTATTTCATTGCTATTTTGACAACTCACAAAATATTTTGTTCCATCTGGTGAAAATATAATTTCATGTGGATCTAATGAGGACACTGAACTTGGAGCTTGAGTGGGATCTAATCTAATTTGCAAAGGTAAACTTGAAAATCCGGTATCGATTTTAAAAATAAAATTTCCTGTTTGACTTGTTACATATAATGTGTCGTTTGTATGATTTAAGGCTGTGCCATGTCCGTTTAAAAAGGCATTAGAAAAATAATGTATCACTTGCATATTTTTTAAGTTAACAACCGAAATATTTCCATTTGGCCATGCCATGCAATAGGCTTTTTTATTGTCATCACTAATTGTTATGGTATTCCAATTTTGTTGTGGACCTAAGTTTACTTCACCAACTAATTGATCATCACTTGTTCTAAATTTTTGTAAAATAGAATTGCCAACAAACACAACGTACCAATAATTGCCATCTGGTGATACTCTAATCATGTGTGGGCTTTCAGCAATGTTTGGAAATTTACCAACGGTAATGCAACGGATTGGTAATTGTGTTTCTGAATCAAATACAGTAACTACATCACAACCTTGATTTAATACATAGTATTTTTTTCTATTTGAATTCTCACTCCACATCACCTTACCATTTATATCTGGCGCTCCTTTATCAATCCAATCTTTGATTGTTTGTACTTCTGATTGGCTGAGTGGATTAGTGTTGAGTGGCATGGTAGGGCTATTTATTAAACCTAATGTTGGATAGGTATTAATAAAATAAAAGAGGGATGAAAAATCACTTCTATATGGAATAACTGGCGAGCCATTACTTGAACCTTTAAATAAATCAGCATAACTACTTAAATTTAAATCAGCAGCTGCTTTATAACTTGCATTGTTGTGGCAACCAGCAGTAGCGCATTTATACGTCATTATTTTTCCAATATCAGTTGGATATTCTCCAAATGTAGGTGGCGCAGAATCTTTAGTGCATGATATTAAAATAATAGCGAGTAAACTATATTTACTTAAACGAAATAGGCGTTTGATATTAAAAATAGTTTTCATGTTTAAATATACAAAAGAAATAATTGATTTAGATATTTCGTTTTGGCGGTTCCCAAGCACTTTCGTTTGTTGCCGATATGTATTTTAAATAGCCTATTAACAAAGCAAAATTCATTAAAATAAAATGCCCTAAGGTATTGATAATAGGAATTTTTAAATTTAATTTTTCTAAAAAAATGGTTAAGCAGGGTAAGATTAAAATCAAACAGTATCCAAAGCTAACGAAAGTAAATACATCGAAATAATAACCTAATAAGTATGACAGCATAAATGAAAACACGATTGCAAATGGCGTGAACCAACGTAATACTTTGTGAGAAAAGAATGCAAAACCAAATCCTTTATGTATGGGAAATAATAAGCGCTTGTAAAACTTTAAGTTTCTGAAATTACCCAAAGATATTCTTATCTTTCTTTTAAATTCAATCATAGGGTCGTCATTCACATCTTCATAACACACCGCTTCTGGTTCAAATAAAACTTTGCCATTCTTTGATATTACATCTAGTGTAATAAAAAAGTCATCCATTAAAAAACCGTCTGGTACTTTTACAAAATACTCTTTTAATATGGCGTAGCAACCACCTTCAACACCTACACAAAAGCCATACTTTAAGCTTTCGTTATATTTCAATTGGTTTTCGAAATTCATGTAAAAAATTTCTTGTCCAGATATGCCACCGTTTTTAGGGGAAAATTTAAGAATATTCCCTCCGACCATTCGAGTATCTTTTTTTATTAAATTATAAACTAAGGCCTTTACAGTAATCGGTTCAAAAAACACATTAGCATCTGTAAATACTAAATGTTCTGTTTGCACAAGGTCAATAAGTTCGTTAATAATTTTAAGTTTACCGTTACGCGATTCTTTTTTAATTAAAGTAATGTTTTTATGAAGCGAACTAAATGCTTCAATAATGTTATTCGTTTGATCAGTTGAATGATCTGAACCAATAAGTACATGAAGTTTTTCCGACGGATAATCTGAATTTAAAATAGATTCTAATTTTCTTCTAATTACTTTCTCTTCATTAAATACTGAAAAAACAATGGTTACATGTGGCCACTCTTTCACACTGTCATATTCATTTTTTAGTTTATTCACATGTTTTGTTGATACGTTCATGTACCAAGGAAAAACGATGTAACTAAAAAGTGGTATTAGAACGCAACTAAAAAAAAGTATAAGTAGGACGAATTCCATTTAAGTTTAATTGATTGAATAATCTTTTACAACATGATACAAGGTGTCTCTTTCAACTGGTGTGCGTTTTACTTGAGTAATTAAATCAACCAATTCTTGTGTGCTTAATTTTGGTGTTTGTTCTTCAGCACCAGCCATGCTATATATTTTGGTGGTATCGTCAATAGTTCCATCAATGTCGTCTACTCCAAAATTTAAAGATAGTTGTGCCGTGCTTCTACCAATCATCGCCCAGTAGGCTTTAATGTGATCAAAATTGTCTAAATAAATTCTGCTAATGGCGTAGTTTCGTAAATCTTCAATTATACTTACTTCAGGCACATCAGACATATCATTATTTCCATTTCTAAACTTTAACGGAATAAAGGCATTAAACCCTTTTGTTTTATCTTGTAATTGCCTTAATCGTTCTAAATGATCAACCCTGTTTTCAAAGCTTTCAATATGGCCATACAACATGGTTGCATTAGATTGCATACCAAGGTTGTGCCAAATTTCATGAATACTCAGCCATTCTTCGGCACTGCATTTTCCTCCAGCAATTTTATCTCTAATCTCTTTATCAAAAATTTCTGCACCTCCGCCTGGCATGGAATCTAATCCAGAGTCTTTTAAAATTGTCATGCCTTCTTCGTAAGTTACCTTTGCTTTTTTAAAGATATAATGACACTCAACAGGAGTTAAGGCTTTAACGTGTAAATTAGGGCGATGTGTTTTAATGGTTTTAAATAGGGTCATATAAAATGTTAAATCTTGTTTTGGAATAACACCTCCCGTAATATGAACTTCTGTAACATCTTTATCATCGTATGTTTTAATGATGTCCATCATTTGTTCAATAGATAATTCCCAGCCTTCTTCACGTTGTTTAATTAAACGAGAGTAGGCGCAAAATGAACAGGTGTAAACGCAAATATTAGTTGGTTCAACATGAAAGTTACGATTGAAGTAAACGAAGTTTCCATTTTTTTGTTCGCGAACAAAATTAGCTAAGGTTGCTAAGTAAGATAAATTCGCGTTTTTAAATAAGTAAACACCATCTTCAACAGAAATGCGTTCATTATTTAAAACTTTATGCGCAATTGTTTTTAATTCGGATGATTGGGACGATTGATTTATTAGTGTGCTTAGTTGTGTGTTTGAAATCATCATATAAAAGTATAAAAAAGCTTTGCAACATACAAGGCATTATGTTGTATTAACAAAAACGGTAAACGATTGTTTTGTTTTTGATAGGTTAATCCAAAATCGCTAAACTACCCAATCCTTTTCGAATAACAACAATGTCATCATTTTCAGAGCAATCTAAAACCGTTGAAGCGACTAAATTTCCCAAGCCACCATCAATAACAATATTTACTTTTTTTTCATATTGATCATGTATCACTTCAGGGTCGGTGTAATAATCTAAAATATCATCTTCCATATTATGCAAACTAGTTGTAATTATTGGATTACCAAGCGCTTCAATAATGGTTTTACAAATCAAATTATCAGGAACTCTGATACCGACTGTTTTTTTATTTTGTTTTAATAATTTGGGAACATTTGAATTTGCTTCTAAAATAAAGGTATACGGACCTGGAAATGCTTTTTTCATTACCTTAAATAACGAATTAGAAATTGGCTTTGTATAATTGGATAATTGACTTAAATCACAACATACAAATGAAAAGTTTGCTTTTTCTGGTTTGATATTTTTGAGTTTACATAATTTTTCAATGGCTTTTGGTTTCGTAATATCGCAACCAATGCTATAAACCGTATCAGTTGGATAAATAATAAGTCCGTCATTTTTTAAACAATCTATAATTTGTTCTATATCTTTTGGATGTGGATTGTTATAATTTAACCTCAGTAGCATTTTTTCCACATAAAGGTACGATAAACTAAGGTGTATTGAATGATTTTTTTTATAATCGGGTATTAAAAATATATGAAAAAAAAGGGTCATTCAAATTTGAATAACCCTTTTTTTAATTAATTAAATAAATAATTGACTATGAGGAGTTTATGCTACTTCATTTCTTTAGTACATTTAGCATACAAGCCAACAAAAATAAGATCAACTAATACCATTAATACAATGCCAATCATCGCGAACTTTGCACCACCAGATACAATAGAATTAGCCATGCTAAAGGTATTGTTTCCTAAAAAAAGATAGGCAGTGTATGGCAAAATTTCAGCGATGCTATAAATAAAGAATCCTGTTTTGTTTAAATTCCACATCATGAATACACCTAAAAATGATAATAAAATATAAACCAAATCGATGTAAGGCGCAATTTTAAAATAGGGATTTTCTTGCATTGCAATCATTTCGTTTTCCATCGTGTCAGCCATATCAGGTTTTATTTGTCTGATTTGTTCGATTTGTTCACGCTTTGCTTCAGGCGTATCTTGAAATAAGCGTGTAATGCCTTGTAATAAAGATAAGCCGCACATCACAAAAGATAAAATACATAGTACTTTTAATAACTGTGAACGTACTGGTTTTGTATTTTCTATGTCTAAAAACGGTGATTCCATTAGTCTTTTAATAATTCTCTACTGATTACTAATTTTTGAATTTCGCTTGTTCCTTCGCCAATGGTACATAATTTACTATCACGGTAATATTTTTCAGCTGGAAAATCTTTTGTAAATCCGTAGCCTCCAAAAATTTGAACCGCTTCGTTTGCATTTCTAACACACACTTCAGATGCGTAATATTTAGCAAAAGCACCTTCTTTAGTCATTTTTTGATGACGGTTTTTTAAATCAGCAGCTTTAAAGGTTAATAATTCAGCAGCCTCTAATTCTGTTGCCATATCTGCTAATTTAAATCCAATGGCTTGAAACTGAGAAATGGCTTTACCAAATTGTTCACGTTCTTTTGAATATTTTAATGAACACTCGTAAGCACCACGAGCGATACCACAACTTAATGCCGCAATAGAAATACGACCACCATCTAATACTTTCATGGCTTGAATAAATCCGTCGCCTTCTTTGCCCATCATTTGATCTTTGTGCACTCTACAGTTATCAAAAATTAATTCAGCAGTTTCGCTAGCACGCATACCTAATTTATTTTCTTTTTTTCCTGATTTAAAACCTGGCGTTCCTTTTTCAATAATAAAAGCACTCATGCCATGACTATCGCCCTTTTCACCTGTGCGAACAATTACAACTGCCACATTGCCACTAATAGCGTGAGTAATAAAGTTTTTAGAACCATTAATAATATAATAGTCTCCGTCTTTTACAGCTGTTGTTGCCATTCCACCAGCATCCGATCCAGTTCCTGTTTCTGTTAATCCCCAGGCACCAATCCATTCAGCCGTTGCTAATTTTGGTAAGTATTTTTTCTTTTGTTCTTCGTTACCAAATGCTAAAATATGCCCTGTGCATAAGGAGTTATGAGCCGCCATGGATAATCCAATAGAACCACATATCTTACTCAATTCGATAATGGCCGTAACATATTCTGTGTAAGATAATCCTGAGCCTCCAAATTCTTCTGGAACCAAAACGCCCATTAATCCTAATTCTCCAAGTTTTTTAAAAACATCAACGGGGAAGATTTGAGCTTCGTCCCATTCCATCATTTGTGGGTAAATATGGTCTTTACCAAATTTACGAATCATATCAGCTATAGCGATTTGATTTTCATTTAATCCAAAATTCATACCTGTGTTATTTTCTAATACTGTGCTAGACATGTTATATTATTTGAGTGTTTAATTAATTTATTTTTTCCGTTTAAAGATTCTAATCCTACAACAAAGGTAAAGCCACTTACTTTTGCACCTTGCTGTTCCACTAATTGAGCTGCCGCTTCAGCCGTTCCGCCAGTAGCTAATAAATCGTCGTGTATTAATACATTCCAATTTTTTTTTAAGCTATCTACATGCATTTCTATTTTTGCTGTTCCGTATTCTAAATTATATTCGTAGCTAATTGTTTTGTAAGGTAATTTCCCTGCTTTACGAACCAAAATAAAAGGTATATTCAATTTGTTTGCTAACAATAAACCAAATAAAAATCCTCTGCTTTCAATGCCAACAATGGCATCTGGCTTATGGCCGATAATGGAAATGAAGCCATCCACAATATCATTGCACAAAGTTTGATCTTCAAAAATAGGAGTAATGTCTTTAAACATAATCCCAGGTTTTGGAAAATCAGGAACATCTCTGATAGCAGATTTTATGTTAGTTTCTAAGCTCATTTTTTTAGGCAAACAAATTTAATGAAATTTGGTTCAAAATGAAGCTAAAAAATGGTTATTATTTAAAAAATGCAATTAGATTTCGGTTTTTGGATTATTGCTATCACTTCCAGCAATTGGCAAAACTTATCTGTTTAATTCTACAAATCCTTTAAACGTTTTGTTTTTTGTTTCAATGAGGTAATAATAAGTCCCCATTACACACTCTTCGCCATCTTTATTTTTTCCATCCCAAAATAGACTTGGGTTTTTTGTTTCAAATACAAGTTTGCCCCATCTATTATAAATACTTGTTTGTATTAATTCTTCGCAATGGCTAACTTTAAAAAAATCATTTATTCCATCTTTGTTTGGTGTGAAGATATTTGAAATATTAGGTTTGCAAGAACTAGTAGGTGTATCATCGGCTTTATATAACCTAACATCATCAATATAATAATAGGAAGAATAATCAGGAACATCAGGGTCTATGGGTATTATTCGTGCTGTATCACTTAATAAGGTATCTGTAAAATTGCCAATGGTAAAATAATTTTCAGTGCCAGTGGCTATAAATTCACCTTCTAATTTAGTCCAATTAAGCGTATCTTTAAAATAGTCTGTTGAAGTTAAAGTAATTGTTGGCATGTTATTCAGCGGTTTCCAGGAACCCATCACTGAAATTTTAGCATTTGTAAAAGTAATTCCAATATTTTTGACTGCTAAAACTGAAGAATTTGCCAAGGATATTTGCATACTAAAATTGTATTTTTTTCCAGCTTGCAAGGTATTAACAAGTGTTCCTTGAATGTATTCTCTATAATGACCATGAGTAGCATCTCCTAGAAAATAAAAATAACCTCCAGTATATCCACTTCCATTATATGCATATTGATACCCCAAACCGTTTTTTGGCACCCCAACAATATGTGAGAGTACAGCATTATTGCAAACATTAAAATAATCACTCGTACCTTTTGATGCAACCGTCCAGCCCAAGCAATGCTCGATTTCTAAATCCCAAGGGCTAGATTCGTAAATAGGGCAAGTGTCATATAATTCAAAATCACCATTATATATCATATTGGTTTGTGTTTTCATTTCATTACTTTTCAGTAATAGAAAAATAAGTAGAAACCATATCGATAGCCTGCTATTAGATATCACCACAATGAACTGAGGTTTTTTTAACATAGTGTAGCTTATTTTTGTAACCACCTGATTACTCGAATAATTTAATCTAAAATAAAGCAAATAAATAGCAATAACAAATTACTAATAAGAACCCGCACTTACATTGACTTTAATTGTTCTTCAATAGAAGCAATTTTACTTAAAGCATCGCTTTCTTTTTTACGTTCTATCGCAATAACTTCTGGTTTGGCGTTTGCAACAAATTTTTCGTTAGATAATTTAACGCTCACACTTTTTAAGAATCCTTTATGGTATTCTAATTCTTTCAAAAGGCGTTCTTTCTCTTCCTCAACGTTGATGTTTGAAGATAAGGGAATGTAAAATTCAGTCGTTTGTATTTGAAACGAAAATGCGCCATCTACTTTTTCTGTGGTATAATTAAACGCCGAAAGATTGGCTAATTTTATAATGACTGTATCAAAATAAGAACGCTCAGAATTTGATTTTTCAAACACTTCTAATTTCTCTTTAGGAGATAATTGTTTTTGTGCTCTTACATTTCTAACCATAGTTACCAATTCCTTAGAAACTTCAAATTCGGCTAATTGTTTTTTATCAATTGCAGGTAATGATGTGGGCCATTCAGCCACAATGATGCAATCCTTTGCATCACGCTCTTTTAAACTATGCCAAATTTCTTCGGTAATAAATGGCATCCATGGGTGCATTATTTTTAATAAGGCTTCTAAGAAACGAATTGTCGCATCAAAGGTTGATTTATCCATTGGTAAGGCTTTTCCATCAACAAAATCAGGTTTGATGGCTTCTAAATACCAAGCACAAAAATCGTCCCACACCAATTTGTATGTGGTCATTAATGCATCACTCATTCGGTGTTTGCTATAGTGGTCGTTAATAATTTCTAGTTGTTCACTTAGCTTATTTTCAAACCAAGTAATGGCCGCTTTTGATGATTGTGGTTGATTGATTGTTTCTCTGCCTTCGAGAGCCTCAGGCATCGCAACTTCGAGAGCCTCAGGCATCGCAACTTCGAGAGCCTCAGGCATCGCAACTTCGAGAGCCTCAGGCATCGCAACTTCGAGAGCCTCAGGTATAACAATTTCGAGAGCCTCAGGCGTCGAAACTTCAAAACCGTTTATTAAGCGAAAGGCATTCCATACTTTGTTTGCAAAATTGCGACCTTGCTCACAGTAACTTTCATCAAACATTAAATCGTTACCTGCAGGGGAGCATAAAAGCATCCCAACACGTACTCCATCAGCTCCATATTTTGCTATCAAATCTAAAGGGTCGGGCGAATTACCCAAACTTTTACTCATTTTTCGGCCTTGTTTATCTCTTACAATTCCAGTTAAATAAACGTTGTTAAATGGCTTTAAACCAGTGTATTCTTTACCAGCAATAATCATTCGTGCTACCCAAAAAAATAAAATTTCGGGAGCGGTTACTAAATCGTTGGTTGGGTAATAATATTTTAAATCTTCGTTTGCTTTGTCCCAACCATTTGTAATAATTTTTGGATCAAACACGGTCATTGGCCATAACCATGAAGAGAACCATGTGTCAAGCACATCGTCATCTTGTTTCACATGTTGGATATCTAATGAAGTATTTTTTTCTTTTAATAAGGCAATAGCTTCTTCTTTTGTTTTAGCAACTACTGTATTTCCTTGTCCATCGTACCATGCAGGAATACGCTGTCCCCACCATAATTGACGGCTAATGCACCAATCATGTACATTTTCCATCCAATGTTTGTAGGTATTAATAAATTTTTCAGGAATTAATTTGACATCACCATTTACAACCGCATCTAAAGCAGGTTTGCTGATGTCTTCCATGTTTAAAAACCATTGCATACTCAAACGAGGCTCTATCACAGCGTTTGTGCGTTCGCTGTATCCAACTTTATTTTTGATCTCTTCCACTTTTTCAACTAAACCTTGTTCAGTTAAATCTAAGATAATTTGCTTACGGCAAGCAAAACGGTCTAATCCAATGTATGCACCTGCGGCTTCACTAATTTTTCCTTCTTGTGTTAATGCATCGATGGTAGGTAGTTTATGTTTTTGTCCTAAATTAAAATCGTTTATATCATGCGCAGGCGTTACTTTTAAAGCACCCGTACCAAATGCAGCATCTACATAGTCATCAAAAATGATAGGAACCACACGATTCACAACAGGCACAATGACATGCTTTCCTTTTAAGTGAGCATAACGTTCATCAGTAGGATTAACACAAACGGCGGTATCTCCCATAATGGTTTCAGGGCGAGTAGTCGCAACGGTAATAAATTCGGGTACTTCTTGAGTTTCTGTACCCGAAATCATATATTTAACGTACACTAATTTACCAGTAGATTCTTTATGAATAACTTCTTCATCGCTAACAGCGGTTAAACCCTGAGGATCCCAGTTTACCATACGGACCCCGCGATAAATATATCCCTTGTTGTATAAGTCAATAAATGTGTCAATAACTGCTTCACTCATGCCTTCATCCATGGTAAAACTTGTTCTATCCCAATCGCACGAAGCACCTAATTTTTTTAATTGTTCTAATATAATTCCACCGTATTTTTCTTTCCAACCCCAAGCATGTTTTAAAAAATCTTCACGACTCAAATCAGCTTTATGAATACCTTGTTCTTTTAATAAGGCAACCACTTTTGCTTCGGTAGCAATGCTGGCGTGATCGGTGCCAGGAACCCAACATGCATTAAAACCAAGCATACGTGCTCTTCTAATTAATACATCTTGAATGGTATTATTAAGCATATGTCCCATATGTAAAACGCCAGTTACATTTGGTGGAGGAATAACAATGGTGTATGGAGTGCGGTTATCAGGCGTTGATTTAAAAAACTTATTTTCTATCCAATATTTATACCAAGTTGATTCTGCTTGTTGGGGGTTATATGTTTTTGCGATTTCCATTGCTATTAATTAAATTTTGTTAAATTTGGCGTAAAAATAATGAAAGTAAACCATGTGTATACTATCTTTATAGCACGATATGATAATATATTAAAAAAAATAAACCAATACATTAATAACTAATAAACAAACAACATGAAAAAAGTAATTTTATCTTTAGGATTAGTAGCGTTTCTAGGCTCATTATCAATGGCGCAAGAAACTCATTCTGCAAATGATGGTCATAATCACGCAGCAACACCAGCAGCAGCAGCTCCAACGAGTTTAGCTGATATTAAGTTAGATAAAATGGTTCATGATTATGGTAATATCATGCAAGGTGATAATGGAGAATGTACATTTAAATTTAAAAATACTGGTAAAGAGCCTTTAATCATTACAATGTGTCAAGGTTCTTGTGGTTGCACAGTTCCTCAATGTCCAAAAGACCCAATTTTACCTGGAAAATCAGGCGAAATTAAAGTTAAGTATGATTCCAATAGAGTGGGACCTATCAGTAAATCTGTGACGATAACATCTAACGCAAAATCTGGAACTCAAACAATTATGATTAAAGGAAATATTGCAGCTAAACCAGTTGAAGAAGCATTTCCAACAACTCCTCCATCACAAGGAGCTCCATTAGAAAAAAAATAATTTTAACCTTATAACAAAAAAGACATGAAAAAGATATTTATCGCTATTACATTGTTTTTAGGATTAACTGTAGTTTCTAAAGCACAAGTTGTGCCTACTGAACCAATGAATCCAAATGCACCTGAAATGAAATTTGAAACAGAAGTTTTAGATTTTGGAAATGTTAAGTTTGATGGAAATGGTGTGAGAGAATTTAAAGTAAAAAATATTGGACACTCTCCATTAACAATTACTAATGTGCAAGGTCAATGTGGCTGTACATCTACAACCATTGATAACAAACCAGGTTGGCCAGTTGAACCCATTTTACCAGGTAAAACAGCTAGTATTCGTGTAAAATATGATACTAAACGTGTTGGTCCATTCGAAAAAAATGTAACAATCTCTTCGAATTCAAAAGAACCAAGTAAAGTTGTAAAAATTAAAGGTGTTGTTGAAGCAGCTCCAGTTGCACCTGCACCAGATGCAAAATAATAATAAACTATTTGTAAAGAACCCTTCTATTTTTAGAGGGGTTTTTTGTTTTATTTTAATTTGTCTGACGATGAATGGGTTTGCACAATCTACCATTCAATTTAAAGATTCGAAAAAGAACTTTGGAATGGTTAAAAAAGGCGAACTGGTTAAATTGGTTTATGAATTTAAAAATAGTGGAAACTCACCCTTAATTATTTATGATTATAAAGTTGGTTGCGCATGCACAGAAGTTGAATTTTCGAGAGATCCGGTGCTTCCAGGCGAATCTGCTGAAATTCTTGTAAAATTTGACACGAAATCTGCTTATGATAGGCAAGATAGGGTAATTGAAATTATTTCTAACGCTAAAAATAGCAGTCAAAAAATAAGATTAAAGGGTGTTGTATTAACGAAATAATGACCTCTTAAAATTTAATAGAATATAAAACGTTGAAGCAGTTAGTTATTGATATTAGTGATATGTCGACTCATCAAGTTGCTGCAAAGCAATTATTTGAATTTGCAGGAAAACAAAACGTGTTTTTGTTTGAAGCAGAAATGGGAAATGGCAAAACTACCTTTATAAAATCCATGTGTTTGGTTTTGGGAGTAACTGATACCATGAGTAGCCCAACCTATTCCATTGTGAATGAATATAACGCACCAAAGGGTAAAGTTTTTCATTTTGATTTATATAGAATTACAGACAGAAATGAATTATTTGAATTTGGTTTTGAAGATTATTTAAATGATAAAAATCATATTTTCATCGAATGGCCAATGTTTTCAATTCCTTTCTTAGACTCTTATGTCAAAATAAATTTAAAGCTTGAGAATAATAAACGTTATCTTTACGCCGAAATTTTTACTACTTATGACTAAATTATTTTTAACTATTGCTTTGTTAGTGAGTTTTACAGTGAGTGTATTTTCTCAAATTCCAACTTCATCTGTTTCAATTATTCCAACCAAAACGAAGAACAAATTTTCGGATGGTAGCATGTATTTACTTTGGGGATATACACGCGCTATGTACTCAAAAAGTACCATTCATTTTAGTGATAACTCTAACACTTTTTATCCAAGCACTGGAAAATATCACGACTATAATTTTACCATATATGATGCTAAAGCGCATGATAAGCCTGATTTTGATGGTATAAAAGATGTGGTTAACATCACGATTCCTCAATTTGTAATTCGATTAGGATATTATTTTAATAATAAAAAAGATTTTGGTGTAGAAATAAATTATGATCACACAAAATATGTGGTAACTGATTATCAAAAATTAAGAATAAAAGGAACGTTTAATGGACAATCTGTAGATCAGGATACCATTCTAAATCCGAATAGTTTGTTACATTTTGAACACACGGATGGTGCTAATTTTTGGATGTTTAATTTTATTAAACGTTGGAAATTATATGAGCCAAATAAAAATTTTAATTTAGGTTTTGTTGTAAAACCAGGGGCTGGCTTCGTTTATCCTCGCACTGATGTAACGATGTTAGGAACAAGACTGAATAACAGATGGCACATTGCAGGATGGATTGTGGGCGTAGAAAGTGGTATTAGAGCTGAATTTTTCAAGCATGGTGTATTTGAATTTGTTGCCAAAGGCGCTTATGCCGATTACACCAATGTGTTAGTTTTAGGAAAAGGCAACGGTAAAGCCAATCATCATTTTTTTGCTGGACAACTTTCGGCAACATTAGGATTTAGTTTTTAAATATTATATCGCAGGTAATAGAGTTGCTTTGCATTCGCCGAATCCAATTCTTATGCCATCTTTTTTGCAATACCCTTTTAAAATAATAGTGTCGTTATCGTTTACAAATTTTCTTTCAGTACCATCTTTTAAAGTCATAGGTTGAGTTCCTTTCCAAGTTAATTCAAGAAAGCTACCATACTCTTCTTTTTTAGGACCACTAATAGTGCCACTTGCCATCATATCACCCACATTGATATTGCAACCATTTACCGTATGATGCGCTAATTGTTGTTCCATGGTCCAATACATGTATTTGTAATTAGAAGTAGAAACTAAATTATCATCTCCATTTTCTGTGATTAAATGAACTTCTAAATTGATATCAATATTTTTATCTCCACTGTATTCTAAATAAGGTAATACGCTTGGTTCTTGCGTATAACCTTTTGTTCTAAATGGTTCTAATGCATCTAACGTCACAATCCAAGCAGACGTAGTTGACGCAAAATTCTTTCCTAAAAAGGGCCCTAGCGGCACATATTCCCAAGCTTGAATATCACGAGCACTCCAATCATTAAATAAAACCATTCCAAAAATATAATCATCAGCGTTTGATGTGCTAATGGCTTCACCCATTTTTGTTGATTTTCCAATAATAAAGGCTGTTTCTAATTCAATATCTAATTGTTTTGTTGGACCAAAAACAGGAGCGGTAGCATCTAATGGTTTCATTTGTCCTTTTGGGCGATGAAAAGAGTGACCGCTCACGCATATACTTGACGCTCTTCCATGATAACCAACAGGTATGTGTTTCCAATTTGGTAATAAAGCATTGGCAGGATCTCTAAACATGGTTCCTGTATTCGTTGCATGATCAATACTGCTAAAAAAATCAGTATAATCACCAATTTTTACTGGTAAAAGCATACATACATCACTTTGTTTTTTAAATACTAAATCAAAAATAGCGGTGTTTGTTTGTAGTTCGTTATTCGTATTGGTAAGTAAGTCCGATAAGCGAAGACGTAGCGCACTAGTAGTTTGTTTTCCTAAAGAAATAAAATCATTTAAGGTTGATTGATTGAAAACGTCATGTGATATGTTTAAGGCAGAAAAATAACCTTGCTCGTTAAGTACAGATAAATCAATAATATAATCGCCAATAGCAGAACATGCACGGTATTGAATTGTTTTGTCGCCATAAATTCCAAAGGGTAAATTTTGAATTGAAAAATCAGAATGAGCGTCAACAGATATCCAAGATGTTAAAGTAGATTGTAAGGCGTTATGTGTCATGATAGTTGGAAATTAAAAAATAAAATTAAAGGTCTATTTTAGGATGTAATTATAATCAAAATTATACATTTGTAGGATGAAGTTTTATAAATATATTATTTTTTTTTTAATACTAATTTCTGGTAAATCTAAGTCTCAAAACTATAATGATTTTTCTTTCATTTTGAACGAAAAGTCAATTAATAAAATTTTTACAGCTATTGGTGAGATAAGCGGTAAAAACGAGTTTAGTGTTTTGTTGGTAAAAGGTCATTATACATGGACCATTGTAAATCCCAAAATTAATTTGAGACCCGATAGCAGTGATTTTACCTGCGATGCTAAAGTTATTGTTGGTCCATTTGATTATAGTACGCAAGTTTTGGGCAATGTAAAAATAGATTACTCAAATAAAACAAATTTAATAAGTATTAAAATTACAAAAGCTATTTTTGAATTGTATACCGTTATTTTAGGTAAGAAAATTCATATAAAGGATATTCATTTGGAAGATTATTTTAAAGATCCCTTTGTATTTGAAGGTCCAAAAAGTTTAAATACCGAAATGAGCTTTACAATGCCTGATAGCACTCAAAAAAAAATATATGTAGCACCCACACAATGTGTTATGAAAGTATTGAAACATGCTATCGTGACATCCTGTGAAATTTCCGCAAGCGATAAACCATTTCCAAAACCAATGAAATTAATGCCTCCCATTCAAAATGGTGATAAACCCAAGGATTCAACTATCAAACCATAAATGAAAACATTTCTTAAACAAAATTTCATATTCATTATTACTTACGGTATCCTATTATTTTCTGTTATGGTTGTTTTATTACTAGACGGAAAAGTACAAATACATAGGACTATCAACACGTTGGTTGGTAATCCTTTTTTGGATGTTTTTTTTAAGTATATCACTCATTTAGGCGACGGTTTATTTGCCATAGCCATTGTACTTATTGGTTTGTTCTTCAATGTCAAAAAATCAATCTATGTTTTAATCACTTACGTTTCGGCATCATTAATTTCTACCATCATAAAAAACTACATTTATTTAGATACGTGTCGTCCTTCTTTCGCGTTTCAGTATTTTGTTCGAGAACCTTTGCAACTTATTTCAGGTGTTGAAATGAATACCTTTCATTCGTTTCCAAGTGGCCATTCTACCACAGCGTTTGCCGTATTTATGTGCTTTTTGTTTATGAGCCAAAAAATAAGGTATAAATTTTGTTGGTTTATTTTAGCGCTTTTAGCTGCATTTAGTAGAACCTATTTGTCGCAACATTGGTTAGTAGATATTTATTTTGGTTCACTAATTGGTTTTTCTTTTTCTGTATTTTTTTATTTTTTGTTTTACATCAAGCCCTATTCAAATACTTTGAATCATGGTATTGTTAATCTTTTTAAAAGTAAATAAATGTTTAAACTTTTAAATACAGATATTAAAGCATATACGTTTATTGCCGTTTTGAGTGGGATTATATTTATTCCTTTTATTGGTAATATGCCATTGTTTGATTGGGATGAAATAAATTTTGCAGAGTGTGCGCGCGAAATGGTTGTTTCAAATAACTATAACGATGTGCAATTGTATTTTCAGCCATTTTGGGAAAAGCCTCCTTTATTTATATGGATGCAAGCATTAAGTATGAATGTATTCGGAATCAATGAATTTGCAGCTCGCTTACCAAATGCAATGTGCGGAATTGTTACGTTATTAGTGTTATTCCGCATTGGCAAATTAGTAAATGATCACCGTTTTGGTTTAACATGGGTATTTGTTTACGCTTCAACTTTGTTACCACATTTATTTTTTAAAAGTGGTATCATCGATCCATGGTTTAATTTATTTATTTTTTTATCTGTCTTTAATTTAATACACCATTCCAATAATCCTGTTGGTAAAACTGGTTTCACAACCGCTATGTTAGCTGGATTCTTTTTAGGATTAGCTTTAATCACTAAGGGGCCAGCAGCTTTGATTTTAGTGGGATTAACAGTAGCTATTTTTTTTATTTACAATCGTTTCAGAAACATTTCAAGGTTTAAATTTTTAATGACGTTTCTTTTTTCATTTCTGTTAACTGGATTAAGTTGGTTTATTGTAGAATTAGTAAAAGGAAATGGACACGTTATAAATGAATTTATTGACTATCAAATTCGATTATTTAAAACAGAAGACAGCGATCACGGCGGACCGTTTATCTATCATTTTGTGGTGTTGCTTCTAGGATGTTTTCCTTCATCTGTATTTTTTATATTAGCTTTAAAAAAACAACAGACTGATACGCCATTTCAAAAACATTTTAAATCGTGGATGCTGATTTTATTCTGGGTTGTTCTTATTTTATTTTCTATTGTTCAAACAAAAATCGTTCATTATTCTTCTTTATGTTATTTTCCTTTAACTTATTTAGCCACATATTCCATATCTAAATTGAGATTGAATGCCCTACAATGGCATCGATATACACATTGGTTGATGGTAAGCATAACCATAATTTTAGGAATCGTATTTGTAGTCATTGGAATATTTCCGTATCTAAAAAACACAATCATTAATAGTCAATTAATTAATGATAAATTTGCTGTTGAAAATTTAAAGGCTCAAGTTTATTGGAATGGTTTTGAATGGCTTATTGGTGTTTTTTTTATAATCATTAGTTTGATTTCTATTTTTAAAATAAAACAAAAGAAGTCTCAATTTATTTATAGTTTATTTTTTGGGTCTTTACTTACAGTTTATGCTTTTATCATGATTATAGCACCAAAGATTGAGCGTTATTCTCAACATGCTTCTATTGAGTTTTATAAAATGTGTGCTAAACATCATTATGAAGTGGAATCAATTGGTTTTAAAAGTTATGCTACTTTGTTTTATGCTCAATTTAAGCAATCATCTAAAACGAATCCAGCCTTGCTAGAATATATTAAATCTAAGCAGTTTGAATACAAAGCAAAAGGTATTGATCCTCGTGTGTCATTTGCTTACATTTATACTAACTTTTTAATTGAGGGCAAAATCGATAAATCAGTATGCTTTGTTTCTAAAATAAACGAACTAGAAACCATTACTCAAAATCATCCAAACTTAAAATTGCTGTATAAAGAAAACGGGTTTTGTTTTTTTATTCGAAAAAAAGATAACCAAATAAAATAGGATTGCTATTATTAAAAGGCTTCGTGTTAATTTAACAGAGAGTTAAAAACTGATAAATAGACAGGCATCACCTAAGATTTAATTATCTTTATTTTTTTTAACTATGTCTATTAATAACATTTTCATATTTTTTTTCTGTTTTTTATGGAATACGTTGTTATCACAAACAGATAGTTTGGACTCTCAAATATTGAATGTAAAAACAAGTTCTATAAGTATTATTGATACGTTGAGTCATGCTAATTCAAAAATAGACTTAAATCAAAATGTAACTAATTTTGTTATATCTGGAAGAATAGTCGACGAAAAAAAAACTGAACTCCCATTCGTAAATGTTTTTATTGAAGGAACCACTGTGGGCACAACGTCTAATGCTGATGGCGAATTTATGATTTCCGTAAAATCATCGAATCCTCTTGTTTTAGTATTTCAAACTTTAGGCTATGTGAAACAAAAGTTAAAAATCAATTTGAATGCTCCATCGAATAATTATCTTATTGTCTTGAAGTCAGAAAATTACCTTATTCAGGAAGTTGTTGTAAGGCGAGATAAAAAAGATCCTGCTTATGCCATCATGCGTGAGGCTATCAAACAACGGAGTAGAAATAATGATAAGGTAAAATCATTTTCAGCAAATGTTTACATGAAGAGTACCGTGAAAATGTTGGATGTTCCTAAAAAATTACCGTTTTTTATTAATAAAAAATCTTTACCCGATTCAACTAATTTAGGAATTGTTTTTATGTCTGAGTCTGTTGCAAAATACAGCATGCAAAAACCAAACGATAAAAAGGAAGAAATGATTGCCAGTAAAGTGGCCGGTCAGAAAACAGGTTTTAGTTGGAATAGGGTGGAAGATGTGTTTGTCAATTTTTACGAACCATCTATTAAAATTTTTAATTATTCTGAACGCCCCTTTGTTTCACCATTAGCAACAGGTTCTTTATTGAATTATAAATATACGTATTTGGGAACTTTTTACATTGATAATAAGCCCATTCATAAAATAGAAATTATTCCACGCCGTAAAGGTGATCCACTTTTTCATGGACAAATTTACATCAATGAAGGAGATAATTACCAAATCTATTCGAGTGATTTATACATGACGAGTGATGCTCAAATTGAATTTGCCGACACCGTTCATATTAAACAAGAAATGATAAAAGTAAATGATAGCATTTGGGTGCCAGTGCAATTACAAATTTATAGTCATTTTAAGTTTTTTGGTTTTACAGCCGCTGATTTAAGCACGGCATCTATTTCTAATTATGAAGTCAATACCGTATTTCCGAAAAAATATTTTAATAACGAAGTTTTTAAAATTGAAGATAAAGCGAATAAAAAAGACTCGTTGTTTTGGACAACCACTCGGCCTGCCATATTATCGACAGAAGAGATGAAATATTATGTAAAAGGTGATAGTTTGTTAAAACGCATGGAAACCAAGTCTTATAAGGATTCTGTGTCTAAAGCTAACAATGAATGGAATTTTGGTTTAGATGGAATTCGTAAGAAAAATGATTTTACTGGAAGTACTTTTAAAACCAATTCTTTTTTTAATATGATTTCTTATAATACTGTTGAAGGAATTTCAATTCATACAACGGCTTCTTTTTACAAAAGAAATAAAGATACACGTGTTGCCAAAGGTTTAACTGCAAAAGTTCAATATGGTTTTGATAATTACAAATGGAGTGGTGGAGCTAGTGCGTTTTGGTTTTTTAATCCAAAAAAGAATCAAAATATCTCTGTAACGAGTTCACGAAGTTTAATTCAGTTTAATGAGTTTGAACCAATCGGAACTTTATTTAACGCAGCTTATACATTACTAGATAAAAGCAATTACATGAAACTATATCAAAAAGATATGGTTCGAGTTAATTATAATTATGAATTGATTAATGGATTAACGTCTAATGTTGATTTGCAATATATAGCAAGAGAAGCCCTAGTCAATTCTAGTTTTGATTATTTATATGGTGATGACAATAAACATTTCACATCTAATAATCCAATTTTGGATGAAGGTGCTTATAGTGATACAAAATTTTTTAAGCCTGAACAATTAATCCAGTTTAAAGCTAATTTTAAGTTTATTCCCTTTGCTAAATACGAAACCTATCCAACGTTTAAGCGTATGCTAAAAACAAAGTGGCCTGAATTTTCAATGGCCTATAAGAAAGGAAAATCAATTCAATCATCTGCATTTAATTATGATTATTTAGAATTAGGAGCTGGAAAAGATATTGAATTGAGAAGCCTTGGGTTGTTTAAGTTTGATGTGGTTGCAGGCGATTTCTTTAATATTAAAGGAATGAATTTTACGGATTACAAACATTTCAATGGGAATCAAACATTTTTTTTAATGAATAAACCCAGTTCAGATTTATCGTTTTATTCAACAAGAGATCAAATCTCAGAATTTCATAATTTGAATTATTACACATTAAGCACCAACACAAGGTTCATTGAGTACCATGTGTCTCATAATTTTAGAGGTTTTTTTATTGGAAAAATTCCATTATTACGAAAAACGAAATTTTACGAAATAGCAGGAATTAATGGCGTTGTAACAAAAACAGGCAGTTACCATGAAGTTTACGTTGGATTTGATAAAATAATAAAAGTATTTCGTTTTGATTTAGGGACCGCCATTAATGAAAATAAAAAACTAGATTTATTTTATCGCTTTGGTTTAAGATTGAGTTTATTCTAAAAAAGATTACTCAACAAACCAACCAATTAATCTACGACGCAATTTACTTGAATAAGTTTGAGTTTGGTAATCAGTATAATTATTGGTGGCATTAATGCATTTAGAAAATTGTTTCACTCGGTATGCTACTTCTGGTTGCAATAAATCAAACAATTCAAAGGCTTCATCAAAATCTGCTGCATTATCTTTAATTCTACCAAAATGGTCATCAAGCGAATGATCTAATACTAACTGAGGCTTTAACCCTTTTCTAAGACATTGCAAGTAATGCTCACGAACAATAAAGGCTTCTGCTGATGAGTTTAAGAAACGCGCTTTAATATCATCAGGTAATTCGTAATCGTTTTCAAGTTCGTAATCCCATTCTTCTTTATAACGATGTTCTAAATATTGATGTGGAGCAACAAATACATGTTTCCAATCAATTGGAAATTGCCATAAATTAAAGCGACGAGAATTATTACCTAAATCAACAATGTTGAAACTTTTTTTATGAGGTAAGACACGAGAACCACGACCAATCATCTGATGATAGAGTGTTAATGATTTCGTTGCTCTATTTAAAATGATGGTTTCAACTTCTGGTTCATCAAATCCAGTTGTTAAAATACTTACGGAGCTTAAAATACCATCTTTTGTATTTTTAAACCATTCCAATGTTTCAGCTCTGTCTCTATCGCTAAATGTACTGTCTAAATATTTTACAGGATATCCTTTTGCTTTAAACATATTGTATACAGCAATGCTCGTTAAAATTCCTGCATTAAAAATAAGTGTCTTTGTTCCTTTTCCTATTTCTTCGTAGGCATCTAATAATTTACCTTGCATCATATCTTGCGTGTAAAGCAATTCGTGAGAGCCTGTTGTAAATTCGCCATTATTACCAATACGCAGCGTGCTTAAGTTAACATCGGCATTGTGTGTAACACCATCTGCTAAAAAACCTTGCTCAATTAAAGAAGGGATACTTTCTCCAACGATAATTTCTTTGTAGGTTTGATAAAGTGGTAATTTTTTATTAGAACTTAAAGGTGTGGCTGTTACGCCTAATATATTGACGTTTTCGAAGTAATGAAATATTTTACGGAACGAATTATAATGCGCTTCATCTACTATAACTAACCCAATGTCCTCTAAAAATTGATCATCTTCTTGTAAACGGTTATTTAATGTTTCAACTAATGCCGTGAAACTTTGAAAATCACTTTGATTAGGTAAATCTTTTACATCAGCATTGATGATTTTATTTTTAATACCAATTCCTGATAATACATTGGACGTTTGTTTACTTAACTCAATGCGATGTGTAAGTATTAAAACTTTTCTATTGAAATGTTGAATGTATTGTTTTGCAATTTCTGAAAATATAATTGTTTTTCCTCCGCCTGTTGGTAGTTGAAATAAAATATTTTCGTTGGGTTTAGCATCTCTTAATTTATTAAAAATGGATGTTACAGCCTCTTGTTGATAAGGATATAACTGACGAATGATGGTATTTTCTGTTTGTTCCAATTTTTAAAAATAAGGCTATAAATTTAAGATTTTTTTAATAATACTCAAATTTAATCGTCAATTACTTTTAATAAATATGTTAAACTATTATTTAGTTTATTTTTAAAAAATGAGGTTATTAAAGTTTAATGAACTTTAAATTTGAAGTTCGATTCTCGTTCTTCAAATGAAGTAAATAGATTCCTTTTTTCCACGATGAACAATCAATCTCAATAGCATCTATGTTTGCATTTGTGTCTACAAGAATAATTTCACCAATCATATTGTAGATAGTCATTGAAACGTTTTCGGAGTTTACGTTATGTTTCTTAATGAGATGAAACGAATTTGTGGATGGATTTGGAAATAGTGAAAATGAATTTTCAAATTCAAGTGAATTGATAAATACAGCTGTTGTAGTTGCCCAAATACTATCTGCCCATTCAGGATGATCAATAAAAGGATTTCGATTATTTTGAAATTTATAATAGATAGAATCGTTTCGAGCAATTTCTTTTATGCTTACAGGATCTAAGTGGCTCCAAGATAATAGGACATTCATTTGCCAAGGTAAAATTTCCGATTTAATGGTTGCATCCGAATTAGACCATGTTGCATCTTCCGAATAATAACGAGTGGACATGTAAAAATAGCCCCTTGCTAAATCTCCTTTATATTCATCAAGTGGTTCAAATACGGTTAAGTTATATCCTGGGTTTGTGCAAGGTCCAAGCTTACTTCCGTTTAAACTCGTCCAACTAGCAGTAGCTACATTACCGTATGGAAAATTATTGCGTTGCCCATTTACTTTTCCGTCAGTAGGGTAAATATGAAATAAATCAGAGGTTGGTCCTGCGACCGAATTAAACCAACTTTGTGGCCAACTATGTTCTCTATTGTAACAATTACCTTCCGTTGAATAACTGCCGCATTGATTGGTAACAAACGTATATTCGTATGGTGGTGTTCCTAACGGTATATCACTATACATATCCCAAACTTTTCCATTTATTTTAACATCTGTTTTTTTATACGCTGTCCATAAACCAGCATATGATACGATGGTATGATTTTTTATAATTTGATGAAGCGCCATTTTTAATGGATTTCCTTGTAAACCAATTGCCGAATTATAATAACCAAATGGGATTTGTGCAAGACCTATACGTGTAATAAATAGAATGAGAATATATGTTTTTTTCATATTTTTTTTAATGATTTGCCAGAAATTTTTTAAAGAGTAAATTGTACGGCTTAATTTATCTGAGTATTGAAACAGTACCTTTATAGGTTTTTTCTTCTCCGTCATTTAATATATAAAAATAGGTCCCTGAAGGAATTTCTTCACCTAAATATTTTCCATCCCACGTATTTTTATAATTAGAAGCAGAAAAAATGACTTTACCGTATCGATTATATATTTTTAAGCTATTATCTGGATACTTATCAATATTTCCAATGTAAAAAAAATCATTATCACCATCGTAATTTGGGGTGAAAGCGCTGTAAAAAAACAATAAATCACCCTTAGTTACATTGATGTAAACATCATCATAGGAATAACATTTATGTTGATCTTCAACTGTTACTGTATAATTGAAGCCAGTTGTTGGCCATACATCTGGATTATACGTATTAATGTATTTGATATTATAGTCTGGTTCCCAAAAATATTTTGTACCGCCGCTTCCATGTAAAGTAATGGTATTACCTTCATCAATCGTAGTGTCTTGCCCTGCATAAGCAATTGGTTTAGCGAACGGGGTAACGGTTACATAGCTAATATTATCAGGACATTTACCATCTGAAACTGTAAGTGTGTAAGTCGTAGTAATAGTTGGTGTTGCTAAAGGATTTGCTAACGTATTATTATTTAAACCTAATGAAGGTGACCAAGTAAATGAATGCCATGTATTATTATTGTTTGATGCTCCAATGATAACACCGCTCGATTGTTCCACACAATAACCTGTATCAATTCCTGCACTAAACACATGAATTTTATCAATGTAGATGTTTGTAACAGCAAAAGCGGTATCACCGGCTGCATCAACTACCATGAGGGTGTATGCAACATCGAAATTATAACCACTTACTATAGGATTTGCAATGGTATTATTGTTTAGAAAGGTTGTAGGTTGCCAATTATATGAATATGGTGGTGTTCCACCTGTAGCTGTTGGCGAACCTCCTAAAACAGTTGATGTGCCAATACATAAAATACTGGCAGGACCGGCTTGAATAGTTAATTGACCAAAAATAACTTGAGCTGAAAAACTTAAAAGTAATACTATGTAATATTTTGTTTTCAAGATGGTAAATTTAATATTTTATATATCTCTATGAAATAATTTTCGTGTAGAATGACTAATATCTCTAAAATAAGTCATTGATACTTTGTTTGAAATTAAAGTGGATAAAAATAATTCGCTAGTCATTTCTTTAGAAATACTAATAATCATGGTTGTTCCTGCATTTTCAACTTTTAAGCTCGTGTTATTAAACATGGATAAAAGTTTAGCTCTATCTGCATCGCACATGATTTCAAAGGTATTTAAATCACTTTCTGTTCCAAATGCTTTTTGATTTCCGTTATAAACCGTTTTACCTTGCTTAATAAAAATAATATTATCTGAAATTGTTTCCACTTCATGTAATTGCTGCGAACTCAACATAATGCTTAATGGAAATTTAGTTGACTTGACAAAGAATTGTAAATCTTGTAAAAACAACTGTTGTGCATTAATATCTAAATTGGCTAAAGGCTCATCGAGTAATATTAATTTTGGGCGCCACATAATGGCTTTGGCTAATTCAAAACGTAAACGGTAGCCACTTGATAATTCAGACCATTTCAAGTGTTTAAATTTTTCTAATCCTAATCGAAATAAGATGTACGAAATTTGTTTATTATTTTCTTCACTGGTAAAACCATGTATACTCGCAAAAAAACGAAGGTTGTCAACTAAACTTCCGTGCCAACTTGGAATACGTTGTGGTATAAATACAAATTGATTTTTAACCTTATACCAATTTGTATCATCAGCTTGCAATGCAGGATAGGATATATTTCCTGTATCACTTGATAACTCTCCTGCTAAAATACGAAGTAATGTCGTTTTTCCATTTCCGTTTTCACCAACAATTCCAGTGATTTCTCCAAATCGTAATTGAACGTCTAATGGTTGTAAATGAAATGGACTTCCTCCATTGATATAGTGCTTGCTAATGTGTTTAGCATCACACACTAAATGTATCGTGTTACTAGGTCTTTGTTCTTCTAACGTAATATTCGTAATGGCTTGTAAAATAGAATCAGCATCGTGTTTCAAGGCATCTTTCGAATCTTCACTTAAATACCGTTTTCTAAAATCGTATATCGAATTTTCAATTTCAGTATCTAAATTATTTTCTACACATACATCTAACAGTTTTCTAGATAACTGACTATAATCTTCTTGATGCAGTAAAGATTTAAATGCTTCGATTGTTTGGTGTGGCATTATTTATTAATTTTAAACCATATAAATTTAACCAATCTCATTTAATATAAAAATGAAAATTTTTAAAATAACTTTTATTTTATTTAGTCTTTCTGTTTTAGCGGTTAAAGCTCAATATCCAACTATATTAATTAGTTCAAGCAATGATCCTGAGGAAGTTACCATCGCTATTAATCCCAAAAATACCAATCAAATTATTGCAGGTGCTAATTTAAATAACCGTTATAAAAGCAATGACGGCGGTTTAACATGGCAAGCAGGTATTTTAACGTGCAATGCTTACAGTGTTTATGGCGATCCTGTGGTTTTTTGGGACACACTTGGTTCAGCTTATTTTATGCACCTTTCAAATCCAAATCCAAGCATTACGCCAGGTGGCACTTGGGTTGATAGAATCGTAATTCAGAAATCGACAGATGCTGGAGCTACTTATCCTATTTGTAAAGCAACAGGAAAAAGCGGAACGAAAGTTCAAGATAAACCCTGGTTCGTAGTAAGTCCGTTTGATAATTCCATTCATGTTACCTGGACACAATTTGATGCTTATGAAAGTTCTTTATCATCGGATAGTTCGCATATTATGTATTCGCATTCGCTTGATGCAGGATTAACGTGGAGTGCACCCTTACGCATCAATCATCAAGGTGGCAATTGCATGGATAATGATACGACCGTTGAAGGTGCTGTTCCAGCTATTGGACCAAGTGGTGAAGTGTATGTGGTGTGGGCAAGTTTGCAAGGTTTACGATTTCAAAAATCACTAGATAACGGATTAACGTGGATGCCTTCCGAAAAATTAATTGGAACTATAAACGGTGGTTGGGTTTATGAGGTTGGTGGTTTAATGCGATGTAACGGTTTACCTTTTACACATTGTGATTTGAGTCAAGGACCAAATAGAGGAACTATTTATGTGAATTACAGTGATCAAACCAACGGCATAAATGATGTGGATGTGTATGTGATTAAATCAACAGATGGCGGAACAACGTGGAGCAGTCCAATACGTGTTAATAATGATGTGCCAGGTAAAAATCAATTCATGAGTAGTATGACGGTTGATCAAGCAACTGGTTATGTGTATGTTATTTTTTATGATCGTAGAAATTACACAGGCACTAATTTAACGGATGTATACGTAGCTATTTCTAAAGATGGAGGAACTACATTTTCAAATCATAAAATAAATCAAACATCTTTTAATCCAACAAGTAGTGTGTTTTTTGGCGATTACATTGGTATTTCGGCACACAATAATAAAGTTAGACCCATTTGGATGCAATTAAATGGCGGTGCTTTGTCTGTTTTTACTGCTAATTTAGATGCCTTAACATTAACTGGCATTCCAGAAAATGAAAAGTCTGTTATTTCAATCATTACGCCACAGCCCAATCCATTTTCGAGTCAAACTAAAATTATATTTAGTTTAACTAAAAAACAAAAAGTGACCGCACAGCTTGTGGATGCTTCGGGTAAAATTATTAAAGAGCTTGTTACCGATAAACTATTGGCTAAAGGAAAGCATGATGTGGTGATTGATAAAAATGAAAATAATTTAACCAAAGGCTTGTATTATTTGGTTTTATACGGCGAAGCAAAAAGTGAATTTGTAAAATTAATCGTAGATTAAAAAGTATGAATTTAGTTAAGTATTTATTTATATCTCTAACAATTTTATTTTTATCGGCTTGCAACAATCAAGCTGATTTAAGTGAAGATTCTATTTGTAAATATTATGATTCTTCAGCCATTGAACAGGCAAATTGGTTTTTAGGGACTTGGAATTCTAAAACAACAAATGGTAATTTAACGGAAACATGGAAGCAAATGAATGACTCTGTTTATGTAGGGGAAAGTTATGTCATTGTAAAAACAGATACGTTGTTTTATGAGTCCATTCGTTTAATGAAAAAAAATAAAAAGTGGAATTATGTTGTGGCTGTTAAAAATCAAAATAACGAACAACCTGTTTCTTTTGAAATGACTCGCTTGACGCCCACTCAATTAGTGTTTGCAAATCCAACGCATGATTTTCCTTCCACCATATCTTATACGCAAATTACACAAGATTCAATGATGGCCGAAATATCTGGATTGATAAAGGGCAAAAAACAATCACAACACTTTTACATGAAACGTTTCAACTAATTTTTTATAAGACTATGATGATACACAGAACAACAGAATCTGATTCTAATTACAATAACCTCGAACACATGAGTATTCATGATCTTTTGCAAAACATGAATGCCGAAGACAATACGGTTCCAAATGCAGTCAATAAAGCCATTCCTCAAATCGAAAAACTAGTGGAACGCATCGTTGAAAATATGCAAAAAGGTGGACGCTTATTTTATTTAGGAGCTGGCACAAGCGGACGATTAGGCATTGTGGATGCAAGCGAATGCCCACCCACCTACGGCATAGAGCAGGGAATTGTGGTTGGCTTAATTGCAGGTGGCGATACAGCCATACGAAAAGCGGTAGAATTTGCCGAAGACGATGTCAATCAAGGTTGGGAAGATTTGCAAGCGTATCAGATTAAAACAAATGATGTGGTAATTGGTATTGCGGCATCTGGCACAACGCCTTATGTGATAGGTGCTTTGAAAACATGCAATAAACAAGGTATTTCAACTGGTTGTATTGTGTGTAATACGGGTTCAATGGTTGCCGAAGTGTCTCAATTTCCAATTGAAGTTGTGGTAGGTCCCGAATTTGTAACGGGTTCTACACGCATGAAATCAGGTACGGCTCAAAAGCTTGTATTGAATATGATTTCCACTTCGGTGATGATTAAATTAGGAAGAGTAAAAGGCAATAAAATGGTGGACATGGCTTTGAGTAATAATAAATTAGTAGACAGAGGCACTCGCATGGTGATGAAAAATACGACTTTAGTAGATTACGAAAAAGCAAAGGCGTTATTATTAGAACACGGAAGTGTGCGTAAAGCAACGGATTATTATTTGAGCACTAAATAAAACATCGTTATGAAATTAACCAACATCATCTTGACATCCATGTTATGTATGTCTATAAACGGATTGCCGGCGCAAGATTTAAGAAAAAATGGTTCTCTATTCGGTAAGATAGAATCGAATGGAGCTGTTCGCATCCATGGAAGTATCAGAGGGAAATTTGAATCGAACGGCGATATCCGTGTGAACGGGAGCATTAAAGGGAAAATAGAATCAAATGGTAGTATTCGTAAAAATGGTTCCATCGTAGGTAAAGTAGAGGCGAATGGAGATGTGCGTTTAAACGGAAGTATTGTTGGTAAAATTGAAAGCAATGGAAACATCAGAAAACAAGGGAGTATCATTGGTTCAGCAAAAGGCGTTGATACTTACCAAGCTGCCATCATGTACTTTTTTGATTTTTTTTAGATAGGTAAAAAATTATATTTTTAATCTATTACAGGTTTTTCGATATGCCGTGAATACTTCAATTTTTTTTGAAATTACTAAAAGTCACGTCAACTATATATTGATAGTATCATTTGATAGTATCATTTGATAGTATCAAAAATCTTAAACCTCCAGCATTCTTAGTTTAGAACTGCGATGTATAAATCTCCTTAAAGTGTTTTTTTTACAAAAATTAATTAATTAGCTTTAATAATTCCAATAGTGAAAAATTAACACATGGTGTTATTAAAAAAAAGAATTTAGAAAATAGCCATCAACTAATTCTAATACACGCCACCAATCTTTCTTGCATTTAGTAAATCGTTATTTTCAAATGTCGGCAAACTCATAGGTTTTGTTGTAATCTTTGTTGAATCACTGAGTGCTTTCATAAATGAAATGATATCAGCTATTTCACCTTTCGTTAAATTGAGTTTATCTTCGCCTAAGGTTTGGGTTGGCACATCTATTTTTAAACCTTTTCCACCGCCATTGTTATAAAAATCCATCACATCTTCTAATGTTTTGTAGGCGCCATTATGCATGTAAGGAAAGGTATATTCAACGTTTCTAACGGTAGGTGTTTTAAAGGAATAATTATAAAATTCAACGCGTTCTTTTAATAATGAATTTCCTCTGCCTTTATCGTCGTCTAGTGTTTGCTTTTTAGCATAGGGATTTTTAGCTACTCCTAAAACTTCACTTTCGGATTCTTTAAAATAAGGAGGAACCGTTCCATTAAAAATAGGTGCATAATGGCAAGTGCCACAAGCCGCTTTTCCCATAAATAAATTATAACCATTTTTAACTGACTTTGAAATTGTTTTACTTTCACCTCGTACATATTTATCAAATGGAGAATTTAATCCTTGTAAAGAGCTAACATATGCTGATAATGCAAATTGAATGTATTTAAATTGAATGCTTGAATCTGTATTTTTAAATGTTTTATTGAACATATGTTGATACGTTTGACTCTTATTTAGTTTATCTAGTATTTCTGTGGTTGTTGTATTAAATTCTTCAGGACTTGAAACAACATGTTCTGTTTGATCTTCAAATGATTTAGCTCGTAAATCATGAAAAAATTTCTCACTATAAATGGCATTGATTAATGTTTGTGCATTTCGTTTTAAATATCCTTTTTCTCCATAAGCCACACTTGTTGGCAATTGATCGGTAAATCCTTTAGTTGGATTGTGACAGCTGGCGCATGACCGTTGATTGTTCTTAGAAAAGATGGGATCATAAAATAATTGACGACCTAGTTCAACAGTTTGTTCATTATTAAAATCGTTTGGAATTCTATTGTAGTAAATTGTTTTTAAAAAATTAGCATCAAATAAATTGGTTGCTGCATAATTAACGGGTTGTGTTTTACTCATAATTTCTTCTGGAACTTCAAATCCAAATTGTGTATGCACTTCATAAAGATTTTTATAAAGTGGATTAATATAATTCATTAAAAACGCTAAGCGATCAAATGTTTCAAAGTTTTGATGTAAACTTAAATACGATATGGTTCCTTGTAATAATTTAGTTGTCGAATCTGCTAATGTTTTATTTTTTAATTGGGTTAAATAATATGGAATGTCTTCAGCCATGGCTTCTATCACATGCTTTGAATCTTCTAATCCGTTGAGCGATCCTGGTGTGTCAAATCCAGTTACACCAAGTGTATATAATCTAACAAGTCCTTGACGCGCGGCTATAAAAACGTCTCGGTCATATATTTTAAGTAATGTTTGATCATCAAGTGCTCTTGACATGTCATGTAATGCTTTAATGATTGATTCTTTGGATTGTAAGGCATCTTCTGAAAATAATAATTCATCTATGACTTGAAGTCCTTTTGGTTCAATAATATTAGGTCCAAAGCTATTCGCTTCAATCTTTTGCAAGGGAGCGCCGTTTATGTATTCTTTAACAAAGGCAGGATCAATAAATTCACTTAAATATTCCCATTTTTTATAGGAAGTTCTTAGTTTAAAATAGTCGATACGAATGGCTTTTAAATTGTCTTTAGTGAAAGGTAAATCTTTTACTTTTTGACTAAATTGAATGATAGCGTTTTTAAAATTTGTATTCCTTAAAATATAATGTTCGGTCACTTTTTCCAGTGCTGATTTTTCATTAAAACTGAATGAATAAAAGAAAAGAACGGAAATAAAAGTAAATGCGATAATATATAGTTTGGATTTCATTTTATTAGAACTGTTAGGTGATTATGGAACTAGGTGTTTAAATTAAAAATACCAGTATGAAATTTTCATACTGGTATTTTAATCATTAATTAATAAATTTATTCAACAATAAATTTAACTGTTTTACCTTCTGTATTTTGAATAAAGTAAATACCAGGAGTTAAATCGCTAACATTAATTGTTTTAGTATCTCTTACTACTTTTAAACGCTGTCCGCTTACATTATAAATTGCAGCATCCATTTCTTTGTTTAAATTAATTTCACGAGAAGTTGGATTAGGATAAATGTTGAATGACTCAGACGTTTCATTTTTAATTAATTCGCCATTGCTAGTAAACATATTGTTAAATCCTGTAATTGCATACGTTAATGAATTATTGTATGGAAATGTATTTGCCACGTCAGGATGCTGAACGTTTAATAACATGATGTTATTACTAATCATAGTTGCACCAGTAATTTCGGCACCTGGAGAACAAGCTGAAAATCTTACTAAATTTGTGTAAGTAGGGTTTGCAATAGACATATCTAATAGAAAACTTTCGCAAGTTGTTAAAGGATAACCTGCTGGCATTCTATTCCAGTTTACACCATTTATATCTTCTTGTACAATCATGTAAGTTTTAGTTCCAATAGTCATAAAGTCAAGTCCATCAGGATTAGAAAAATGAATTGGAGGATAAGAAGTTACACTTTGAGAAGTTGCAGAAGCTGATAAAGGACCGCCTTCTAAATAAGATCTAATCAAATTAGTAGCAGGATCAAATTCGTTTACACGACCATAGTAGTCAAAAAACTTACCAGCTCTCACTGAATCTGCTGCTGCTGCGTCAGTTCCAGGAAATGGCACTGAATTTTTGATTTGGTAACGAATTTTATAACCTTGAACTAATGTTGGAGATATTTTTCCGTTCACGTTGTTACCTGTATTATAAGCTTGTACATCTCTTCCTGTTTCACTAATGTAAATTTTGCCATTGTGTTGTTGACCCCATTCTAAACGGTTAAACATGGTTGCTCCTCTTCTAACTGCTACTTTATTTATGATAGCAAGTGTATCAAAGTTGTTTTCAATTGGAATCCAAAATGTTGGTGCATCATGCTTATATACATACATTTGACCTGCTGTAAAATCGTTTGCAGTGGTTGCAACAAATTTTCCAAAAATACCTGGAGCTCCATCTTCAAACATGTAAACTGTTTTATTATCAGACATTACAACTCCGCCTTCCCATCCAGCTCTTCCCCAATTGTATTGCTTTCTAACAGCTTTAGCCGTTAAAGGATTAATTTCAACAAGCCAATTTAAATTTTGGTAACGCTTAATTGATTTTCCGTTAAATCCAGGGAAACCAGCAGGAGTTGTTGTTCCAATAATAAAGTTACTTGTATCTCTGATACCTGTTCCAGCAGTGCTGATACTAGCATTACTTGTTTGCATCCATTCTTCAGCAGTCCACATTCTTCCTGATGGCATAGTAATACCACCACAGTTCATTCCTGTTTCACCAACTGTATTAACGAAGTCAACGTTGAAAAACTTTCCAGTACGTCCGTCTGTTAATGTTTGTGTTACTACAGCAAGAGTATCACTAGTTGTTTTCTTTCTAAGTTTAAACATGGTCATACCACCACCATCACCAATTTTAGGATCAGCTGAAACCATTTCATGGTTTACTACAGCCCAACCTAAATCGCCGCTTGTTGAATTGTCTTTAACAAATCCAATATAATCATGCCATTGTTTTGCAACTGTTGAACCAGCAGGGCTAGTATACGTTGCTGTTGTTTGAACAATGTCTGTACCACCAACAAAAATCGTTTGACTTTTTAATGGTGATTTTGGCATCCAGATTGTCTTTACTGACCACGCTGTGTCAATATTAACAGGGAATGCCAGTTGTGCTACTGCGGGAGAAGCTAATCCTCCAGCAATTAATAAGGAGTAAATTTTCTTTTTCATTTTATTTTTTTTAAGGATTAAGATGCACCAAATTTAGGCGGTTTGAAGATGTTTACGCGTTTAACATAATTTATGGTTACGTTAATAAAAAATGACTTTTATCAGTTTTTTTTTTTATTAATGTATTTTTTTTGTAAAAAAATATTCAGTTTTCTTTACATTTTATTTACTAGTTCTTCATAATAAATAAATATGTCAGGGAATTCAGAATATAAATTATTTTAAAATAAACTAATAACCTCATTCGATATAACAGCCAATAGCGATTGTTTTGGGATTTTTAATAGGTCTTGCATGTAAAATATCTTCTAATGCATTGAGTAAATTATGTTCAGTAATATTTTTTCTTTTCTTGCCTAATGCATAAGCCCAATCATCAATTCTTCCTGAATAAAGGGTATAACCGTTAGTACTTACTACAACTACTTCTGGAGTAATCGTAGCTTGTAATTGATTGGTTATTTTTTTGTTAGAATCAAGGATGAATGTTGGTTTTAAATGATAGCGATTTTTAAATTCTTCTATCGATTGAGTTGAAAATTGAGTTCCTGAAATAACACAAAAAAAATTAAATCCTTTAGTTTGGTATAGGGAATAAAGATCATTGATGGTTGACGTATAAGATCGGCATATTGGGCATTCTGGAGATAGAAATAAATAGACATTCGCCTTTACAGTTGAATCATTTGGATGTAATTCTATGTTATTATTGATATCATTTGAAAAAATAAACTGAGCCTTTAAGTGTGATGTTAAGATTAAAAAGAATATAAAAAATAATACCTTACCTGTCATTATTTTAAACTTTTAATTTCATCACCTATTTGATAAGGAAGATATAGAAGCACAAGTCTCATCATTTCGCTATCTTCATTCATGCCCCATTCAAACATGATGTCTTTGGGCGGTGAGTATGGATTATCTAAATTCTTTTCAGAATTGTCATAAACGGCTTCAGCATATAATACAGATCCTTTTGGGATTTTAATCATTTTTTTAAATCGATAAAATTCTTGCCAATTATGATCCCAATTTGGAATTTCAATTAAATGAATGGTGTCTTTAGTTGGTGTAATCACATAGGATACAAACGTTTTTCCAAGTCGATGCATGTGCGGATTGATATTCAATAAAGAAACATCGTTGTGAAATTTCACGTTTATGTGCGCAACAAAATTACTGTCGTTTGCTTTAATAAACCATTTTCCATCTTTGGTAGGATTTTGTGGTTTGAAAGAAGCAAATCCCAACGTTCGTGAAATTTTAGACCGTGTAAAAAAAATATTAAATCCTGATAAGTCAGTTGTTTCGATTGGAGTAGGGGAATAGTGAAAGTTTCGAATTAGTAAAACACCTTTTTTTGGTATTCGAATACCAATTCCATTTTGATATACTTGCGCTGTTGTTCCTGGTAACCAGCCACCATGGTAAGTTTCAAGGGGCATTTTCCCATCTTTTCCAATCAAATTAAAAAAACGGAAATCATGGTCATCCGTAACTCTATTTAACGTATCAGCATCAAAAACAAAATGAGTAGGACCGCTAGTAATATCAACGTCATCGGCAACTTCTAGAATTTGATAACTGGCATGATGCACAATGGATTTATTTCCTGGTACAAACTCAATGGCACTTGCAAACGTATCGTTTTTAATTTCGTAAGGTATTTTGTAACAGATATAGGTGTTTTGGTTAATTCCTTTAACGGTAAAAGGTTCCTTCATTCTTAATTTTAAATCAACCTTTAATGGCAACTGTGAAGATTCTCCGTAAGTTATTTTCTCTTTTATTTTTGGTTTAACGCCTTCAACAGAACCTGAATCAATCCAGTTTATTATTTTTTTTATTTGTTCATCCGAAAGCGATCTATTGTTTGCAAAATCTCTGTAATGATTGTTCGCATTCCACGGTGGCATGATGCGATTCGAAATAACGTGTTTAATAAATTGAGATCTTTTAGTTATATCGCTGTAAGTCGTTAAACTAAATGGACCATAACCGTCGCTTCTATGACAATTGACGCAGTTTTTTAAAATGATTGGGTAAATATCTTTATAATACGTTGTTTGGCTATTTCCATTTTTTGAAAAAAATAGTAAAACACAAACAACTACATTCGCAAATAACCTTGAAGAAAACTTTAAAATATATGTATTCATTACACAACAAATATACTGACAGGAATTAATTATCAAATAATTTGCATAGTAAACAAAAGGTTACTTAATCGTTAAATGCATTATCAAATTTTCAAGGATTTATTCAAACCTAATTTGATAATTATCATTTAAATATATAAAAAGACGTTGTTTTGAAATTTAGTCTAGCATTTTAGTGGTGTTGCAAAGCACTAAACCGTTAGTAGATTTTTATAGAAATTTAAATATCATTTTTTATGATTCTTTCTTTCATCTTTAAGGCAGGATTTCCTTGGTAAATTCCCCAAGGCTCAAGGTTTTTAGACGCCACACTGTTAACCGTTAGTACAGAATGATTTCCTATCGTTACACCAGGACAAACCACTGATTTTGCACCAATCCAAACACCTTCCTCAAGTGTGATGTCTTTAACGATTAAGTCAAAGCTTGTTTTCGAATAATCATGATTACCGCACAACAACATAGCGCCTTGCGAAATACAACAATGATCGTTGATGGTAACACGCGATAAATTATCTATCCAAACGCCTTCGCCAATCCACACATGGTTTCCAACGGTTAAATGCCAAGGGTATTTAATATTGACGTTGGGTTTAATAGTCACCGATGTTCCAATGCTTGCTCCAAATAAGCGTAATAAAAACACTTTAATCGAACTAAAAGGAAATACAGAATGAATAAAAATAGCGTTTATAAAATACCAACATAAATTTTTAAGCAAAGAACCACCAGGCTTGTACCAATCATTATTGTATTTTGATAAATCTGTTTTACTTGCTGACATATTATTTTACAGTGTCGCACAGACACGTTAATGCTTTATTAAACAGCGTAATATCATCAATGTATGTAATAGAATCTCTATCTTCCACAGTCATTGTATAATCTAAAGGAGTGTTTTTTTTAGCTTCTAATACATATAATCCATAAGGTTCTTTATGTACTTCACTTAAACTATAATTGACCTCAAACTTTTTTAAGTTTAATTTAAATCTAGATTCAGTTTGTTTTAAGCAATTTAGTTTACATAAAGCTTTGTTTCCTAATTGCAAGCGTTGAAATTGTAGTTCTTGCATTTTTAATTCATTTGGACTTGTACATCCTTTTTTATTAATAATGAAAAATAAAATGATACAGCCAGGTATAAATCCTACTAGAAAAAAACGAAAGCGTTGCCAAAAGTTCATGATGTTGGTTGTTGTGATTAGTAATTATTTTTTTATTACATAGCAGCCATTAATAAATTAATGTCTTTAAATGGTAAGTTAAATGTTTCGCCTAAATATTGATTGGTTAAAATGCCATTGTACACATAAACGCCGTTTCTAACACCAGCATCTTTTCTTACGATGCTATCAAAACCGCCTTCATCGCCCATACTCATTAAAATTTGCTGAAAAATATTACTAAAGGCATAAGAAGCAGTTCGAGCAACACGTGATGGAATATTAGGCACACAATAATGAATAACACCATGTTTTCTAAAGACTGGTTTTGTGTGATTGGTTACATCAGAAGTTTCGAAAACACCGCCTTGATCAATACTTACATCAATAATGACAGAACCTGTTTTCATCTCCGAAACCATGGTTTCAGTTACAATACACGGCGTTCTTCCTTTCGCAGCTCTTAATGCACCAATAACTACATCCGCTGTTTTTAAATGTTTTTCTAACACTTTTGGAACAATAACAGAAGTAAAAATACGCGTTCCTAATTGACTTTGTAATCTTCGTAATCGCGATGTTGAATTATCAAAAACTTTAACCGTTGCACCTAATCCTAAAGCCGCGCGAGCCGCAAATTCTCCAACCGTTCCAGCACCTATAATGACTACTTCAGTTGGTGAAACGCCACTAATACCACCTAATATAGAGCCAACACCATGATTGGCGTTGCTTAATAATTCGGCCGCAATTAAGATAGATGTTCCACCCGCAATTTCTCCCATGGCTCTAATGACAGGAAAAATACCAGCATCGTCGGTAATCATATCGTAGGCGACACAATTTAATTTTTTTGCAATTAATTTTTTTAAAAAATCTTCGGGCTGAACAGTTAATTGGAGCGAAGAAAATAAAGTTTGCTTTGTTTGCATGCATTCAATTTCTTCCAAAGTAGGAGGGGCAATTTTTAAAATGATATCCGCTTTATAAACTTCTTTAGCAGAGTAAACTATTTCAGCACCAGCCTCACTATAATCTGTATCTTCAAAATGGGCTGCGCTACCAGCTCCTGTTTCTATTACAATGCGATGGCCGTTATTAATTAATAAAGCAACAGCGTCAGGAACTAAGGGTACTCTATTTTCTTGAAAGGCCATTTCTTTTGGAATACCAATGTATAACTTTCCTTTTTTTCTAGCTACTTCAAGCATTTCCTCTTGGGGCGCATAACCGCCTTTTGTGAGAGAAAATAAAACATCTTTAGACATGACCATAATTTGCAAATATAAAATTAATAACTTGGACCGTGATATCGTGGTGCGTTGCAATCATCAATGGATGATTTTTTAGGACGATACATAATTCCTATGCGTAATTCAAACATTCTATTTGTGTGTGTAACGTTATTTACTTTTAATTTCAAAACATCTGGGTTATAATGCATTTCAATAAATGGTTTGAATTTACCATAAGTTACAAATTCATAGCCAATAGCCACATCAGGAGTTACTGTTATTTTTCTTACAGATCCTGCAACGGCCGAATAAGCCGTAATGGTGCGAAGTAGATTATATTCTAATCTCGCGCCTATCATTAAATAGGGCGTTCCGCTGTAACCTTCATTAAAAAAAAATTTAGCGAAGTTGTTCCATTGTAAATTTGAATATTTATTAACTGTTCTATTTCCTCTTTCAGCCGGCCATGGAACAATTAAAGGACGTTCAACAGCTCCTTTATTACAATATTCAAATTCTGTTTGCCATCTAAAGTGATCGTATCTAAGAAATTCTGCAACAATGCCTGCACTCCAGCTAAATCTTTCTGCCGAGCGATGCGAAGGTGCAGGTGAGGTATGTGCGAAAAAAAAACTATCAGTTGCTAAACTATTTACATAATGATGGCTAGACATTGTACCACCCGCAAAAATTCCAATGCCTCTAAAAAATTGTGCATGAGAATGTAATGCAATGACGAAAAAAGCTAAACAGATGGTTATTTTTTTTATCATAATATTTATGCGCTAATAGTTTCTATCGATGGATTCACTTTTTTTACTAAGCCTTGTAATACTTTACCAGGACCAACTTCAGTAAAATGTGTGGCGCCATCGGCAATCATTTGTGTAACTGTTTGCGTCCATTTGACAGGAGCTGTTAATTGTAAAATTAAATTTTTCTTTATCTCGTCAGGATTTGTAATAGCACTGGCTGTTACATTTTGGTAAACTGGGCAAATAGGATGATTAAAGGTTGTATTATTAATAGCGGCTTCTAATTCAATACGTGCAGGTTCCATTAATGGAGAGTGAAAGGCTCCACCAACTGGTAATACTAAGGCACGTTTTGCGCCAGCTTCTTTCATTTTTTCGCACGCTATAGCAATGCCTTCAATAGATCCAGAGATTACTAATTGGCCTGGGCAATTGTAATTGGCTGCAACAACAATGTTTCCAGCATCAGTGATTTCTTTACAAATGGTTTCAATAATTGTGTCATCTAAATTTAATACAGCAGCCATGGTTGATGGTTGTAATTCGCAAGCTTTTTGCATGGCTTGAGCTCTTTTAGAAACTAAGGTTAAGGCACTTTCGAAACTTAATGTTTTATTAGCGACTAATGCCGAAAATTCACCTAATGAATGTCCTGCTACCATATCCGGAATAAATGTTTCACCTAACGACAAAGCTAAAACAACAGAGTGTAAAAAAACGGCTGGTTGTGTCACATTTGTTTGTTTCAAGGCTTCATCCGTTCCCGAAAACATAATATCAGTAATATTAAAACCTAAAATATCATTAGCTTGATGAAATAGTTTTTTGGCTATGTCAGAATTTTCATATAATTCTTTACCCATTCCAGAAAATTGAGAACCTTGACCTGGAAAAACGAATGCTTTTTTCATGAAATAAAATTGTTTTTGTTCAGTTATAAAGATAGCGTAAAATTAATTGAAATAAAGGTGTTTAGGGTTTGAGTTTTAATTAGTGCCTTGTTTAAAACATGCCTATTTAATTTCATTGTTTAAAAATTAGTTTTTATGAACGGATTTTAAGTTTAATAAATTCATGGGGTTTGGAGTAAACCCTGAAATGTTTTTATTAACTAATCGGATAGACTGATCGTAATAAAGAGGAACAATAGGAGCCTCTTCAATCAATAGCTGATCCATTTTTTGATATAACTCATTCTTTTTATCGCCCGCTTGTTCTTTTACAGCTAATTCGAATAAGCGATCGAATTCTTGATTTTTAAAATGAGTGAAGTTAAAACCTAATGGCGCAAAGTTTTTACTGTAAAATAAACCCATAAAATTTTCTTCATCTGCGTAGTCACCAACCCATGATTTTTTATAAAAATTGTATTCGCAGTTTGACACGGATTGCTTTAAAACAGACGCTTTATCAACGCTAATATTTATTTTGATATTGTTTTCAGCTAATTGTGATTGAATAAATTCAGTTTGTTCCAAAAAATTCTCAGTTGTATGTAATGTAATTTCAGGTAAGCCTTTTCCTTCGGGGAAACCCGCTTCGGCTAATAGTTGCCTTACTTTTTCTGGGTTGTAATCATATCCTTTAACAATATCTTGATTGTAAGCAGGTAATTGAACAGGAATAAAGCCTGCAATAGCTGGAAATCCAATGTTGTTTCTGAAATATTTAATTAATTTTACACGGTCAAATCCATAATTGATGGCTTTTCTGATAGCTTTAATCTTTAAAGGTGAGGATTGGACAATAGGCATATTTTCATCAATTAAAATCCCTAAGTAATCCGTTTTTAAAAAGGCTTGTTTTTGTAAATTAAATTTTGCGGCATAAATTGATTTTAAATGACCATTTTTATCAAGCACTTCATTTATGTTAAATGCATCAGCGCCGCTTAACATATCGTATTTTCCATTTAATAATTCCATAAAGGCTGTTTCCCTGTCCTTCACAAATGAAACGGTAACAGCGTCTAAATAAGGTAATCGCGTTGTACCTTCAAATTCAAAGTAATGTTCATTTTTGAGCATAACTAATTTTGTTCCTTCTTCCCACATCTTAAACACAAAAGGCCCAGTACCAACTGGATTTTTTCTAAAATCTCTGCCATACAATTCAATCGCTTCGAAAGGTATAACAGAAAAATATTTCATTGTTAAAATACTTAAGAATGGACTAAATGGGGCTTTTAACTGTATTGTAAACGTTGTATCATTCAATGCAGAGAAACCTTTGTAATGTGTTTTTTCACTTTTATCAATATTATCTAAAAGAGTAAGGGCGCTACTCACTTGCGTATCATATAATCTATTAAAGGAAAATACAAAATCAAGTGATGTAATTTTTCTTCCTTTCTTATTTTTAAAACAAGCATCATCATGAAAATACACGTCATTTCTTAATGTAAATGTGTAGGTTAAACCGTCATTACTAATAGACCAACGTTTAGCAATGCAGGGCATAACATGTAAAGAATCATCCATTTGAACTAATCCATTAAACAGTAGATTGATAGGCCAAATGATTTCTAGATTACTCGCCATGGCTGGATCTAAACTCGAAATGCCAGCCATTTCATTATAATTAAAAACGTGTCTATGTTCATCATTCTCAGTTTGATCCTTACAATTTGTAAGAACCACCATGGTCAAAAAACTAAATAGCAGAATATATTTCAATGATGAGAACATGATTTTAATATTAATGAATACTATCAATATTATGCATTATGTATGAATGATTAAAAAAGTATTTAAACAGTTTTACACAATACGATGTCAATTCTGTTTTAATTTTATAATTTAACACGTTGTTATAAAATCTTTTATTTAAGGATTTAAAAAACAAAAAATAACTATACGATACATGGAATTTTCTTCTAAATTAATAGAACAAGCTGTTGGGCATTTTTCAGGTTTACCAGGCGTTGGTAAAAAGTCGGCTTTGCGTTATGTATTACATTTAATTAAACAAGAAACACAAGATGTTTCTAATTTTGCTGATGTGATAAAAGCATTAAAAACAGATTTGAAATTTTGTGTTAAATGCCATACTATATCTGATCATGATGTCTGTTATGTTTGTTCAAACGCTTTACGTAATCATAGTTTAATATGTGTGGTTCAGGATTATAGAGATGTTATGGCTATTGAAAATACTGGTTTATATAAAGGCGTTTATCATGTGCTTGGTGGATTGATTTCACCTATGGAAGGTATCGGACCAAGTAATTTGAATATTGATACCTTAATTGAAAAAGTAGCAAAGGAGGAAGTGAGCGAAATTATATTAGCTTTAAATGCAAATATGGAAGGCGAAACAACCAGCTTTTTTTTATTTAAAAAATTAGCGGCCTTTAACGTCACATTATCAGCTATCGCTCGAGGGATTTCTGTTGGAGAGGAATTAGAATATACAGACGAAGTTACACTTGGTCGTTCTATTGTCAATAGAATTCCATATAACAATAGCTTGTCGCGTTAAATAACAATTAAAAAATAAGCTTAACACATTCATGTTAAGCTTATTTTTAAAAAGATGTTATGTTTTAATTATTTTCCTAGATCATCAAAGTTAATATCTGCTCCTTTGTTTTCAGAATAATAATCACTAGATCGCTCTTCTCTTTCTACTATTGGTGGTGCATTTTCTTTGATAATATCTACAGCTTCATTTAAACCTTCCATAAATTTTGCAAAATCTTCTTTGTATAAAAATATTTTGTGTTTTTCGTAAGTAAACTTTCCATCTGTTCCAAAACGTTTTTTACTTTCTGTAATGGTTAAATAATAATCATTCCCTTTTGTTGATTTCACATCAAAAAAATAGGTGCGTTTTCCTGCTTTAACTGCTTTTGAAAACAAATCTTCTCGGTCATTTCTTTCAATCTTTTCAGACATAATTTTAGGTATATAAGTACTTAACAAATATTTAAATTTTTTGTTTAATATTTGTCTAATGTTGAAAATTAGTTGATAATTAAAAATGGCTTAAATTTAATTAGTAAGATAAAAAAATGAAATGATAGTTTGAATTCTTCCATTCGTAGTAATTACAAATTTGAACCTTAAAGAAAACAAAAATTGATTAATCCCTTTATTTTTAGTATTTTTGCAACCTTAAAAAATTAAAAATGGTTTCTATTAATGGCGTAACTGTATCGTTTGGAGGATATAATTTATTTGATAATGTTTCTTTTTTAATCAATCCAAAAGATAGAATTGGTTTAGCTGGTAAAAATGGTGCCGGTAAAAGTACCATGCTCAAAATTTTGGCAGGTTATCAAACTCCCACCAAAGGCGAAGTTTCTCGCCCTAAAGATTGTAAAATAGGCTATTTACCTCAGGATATGACTCACCAACATGGACGAACAGTTTATGAAGAAACTGAATCTGCCTTTGAGGAAATTAAAATACTTCAAGCTAAGTTGAATGATATAAACCATCAATTAGAAACCCGTACAGATTATGAAAGTGATTCCTATATGGATTTAATTCATGATTTAACGGATATCAATGAGCGATTAAATATCATTGGAGCCGATAACACTGAAGAAGAAATTGAAAAAGTATTAATTGGTTTAGGTTTTCAGCGTAAACAATTTCACATGCAAACTTCGGAGTTTAGTGGTGGATGGCGTATGCGTATCGAATTAGCAAAACTACTGTTACAAAGGCCAGATGTATTGATGTTGGATGAGCCGACAAACCATTTAGATATTGAAGCGATTCAGTGGTTAGAAGAGTTTATGGATGTTTTTTCGGGTGCGGTTATTTTAATTAGTCACGATAAAACCTTTTTAGATACAGTAACAAAACGAACCATTGAAATTGTTAATCAAAAAATTTACGATTATAAAACAAACTATTCTCATTATCTAGTGCTACGTCAAGAGCGTAAACAACAACAAGAAAACGCTCAAAAAAATCAACAAAAGATGATTGATCAAACGGAAGTATTGATTGATAAATTTAGAGCAAAGGCAAGCAAATCAGCCATGGCTCAATCGTTGATAAAGAAATTAGACAGATTAGATAGGGTAGAAGTAGACGATATGGATACGGCTTCTGTTCGTTTTCGTTTTCCGCCGCCAGCACATAGTGGTAAAATTGTAATTACAGCAAATGAAGCTGGAAAATCTTATGGAGAAAAACATATCTTTTCGGGCGCAAATTTCATTATTACAAAAGGCGAAAAAATTGGTTTAGTTGGCCGTAATGGCGAAGGAAAATCTACGATGATGAAAATGATTGCCAGTAAAATAAAGTACGATGGCGAGATACAATTAGGTCATAGCGTTTTGATGGGCTACTTTGAACAAGATCAAGAAGAAAAAGTTGATTTAGATAAAACAGTGTTTGAAACGATTGATGAATTAGCTGTTGGTGATGTCAGACGACAAGTGCGCAGTTTGTTAGGCTCATTCTTATTTGGTGGAGATGACATTGATAAAAAGGTAAAAGTACTCAGTGGAGGAGAACGAGGTCGTTTGGCGCTTTGTAAATTATTATTAGAACCTTATAATTTATTATTGTTAGATGAACCAACCAATCACTTGGATATTAAATCGAAAGAGGTTTTAAAACAATCTTTAATTGATTATGAAGGTACACTTGTCATGGTGAGCCATGATAGAGATTTTATGACCGGTTTATGTGACCGTTTATTCGAATTCAGAGATGGTCATTTAAAAGAATATTTATGTGATATTAAAGAGTTTATGGAAATTCGTAAAGTGGAAAGACTCAACGAATTAGATTTAGATAAATCAGGAGTGAAAGCGACAACTGTGGTTGAGAAAAACACTTCGACTAACTCAGTGAACAAAACAAATAGTGATTTTGAGGCTCAAGAAAAGAAAAAGCAACAAAGCCAAATTCAAACGCAAATTAAAAAATCGGAAGAAGACATTGAGCGATTAGAATCTGAAATTAAAAAGTTAGATGATCAATTATCCGTTCCCGAAACTTACGATACGTTAAGCAAAGACCCAAACTTTTTTAATTCCTATAATAAACTAAAAAAAGATTTAGAACTAGAAATGCAAAAGTGGGAAGAGTTAAGTGCTAAACTTAATTAATTTATTAAGTGTATTACACTTAAAAACTATTTCTTAATCCTAACATTTTAATAGCAGTAACAGCGGCTTCGTCGCCTTTGTTGCCGTGTTTTCCGCCAACTCTATCAAGCGCTTGCTCTTCTGTATTAGTCGTTAATACACCAAATATAAATGGTTTATTGTATTTTATATTTAAGTCGGTAATTCCTATTGCAACCGAATTGCATATAAAATCAAAGTGTTTTGTGTCACCTTGAATAACGCATCCCAAACAAATAATGGCATCTACGTTTCCAAATTCGGCCATGTATTGACCACCTAAGGTTAATTCAAAAGCACCAGGCACTGTTTTAGTTACAATATTATTTTCTGTTGCACCATATTTAATTAATGTGTTATACGCACCTTGCATAAGAGCATGCGTGATATGGTGATTCCATTCTGACCAAACAATACCAAATTTCATGTTTTCTGCATTTGGAACATCAGACCCTTCAGAGTTCGATAAGTTTTTTAATTCGCTTGCCATAATGATAGTGTTGTAAATAAAAAAAGGTGAATGAATTCACCTTTTTAATTAATTTAATTATAATTGATTAGTCAATGTTACCTAAAACTTTTACGCGAGCAATGTATTTTTCAATTTCACGTGCTTCATTACTTTTAGAATATTCACTTTTTAAACGTTCGTATAACGCTAAAGCTTCGGTGTAGTTTGCCTTTTGTTCATATGCGAAAGCTGCTTTCTTTAAAAACAATGGTGTTGTAAAGTTATTGGTTGATTTTTCTGAAGCGCTTAAATAAAATTTAATAGCTTCATCTGTTTTGTTTAATTCCATATTTGCATCACCAATTGCGCCAATGGCCATAGGAGCAACCATTTCATCATGACCGCTAAATGCTTCAAAATAAGTTATAGCTTCATCAAATTTTCCAGCGCGCAATAAACAAATACCTGCATAATAGTTTGCTAAATTACCAGTTTTAGTGCTTGAATAGGCCTCAGCAATTTCTTTAAAACCCATCATCATTTTAGGCCCTTCAGATGATTGAACATTTAAACCACCATTTAAAGCAATGTTAAAACTATCTCTTTCAAAATAATTTTGAGCATAAAATATTTCGTTACTTGCTGCTTTTTCCTCTCCAGGTAAATAATAGAATTTATAAAAACTAAATAATGCCACGATAGCTAATAAAGCGCCACCACCGTAAGTTATTGCTTTTTTATTTTCTTCATAAAAATCTTCCAAACCACCTAAATTAATAGTGTTTTTATTAGATGATTTTGTTTTTTTTGGTTTTTTGGTAACTTCTTCAAATTCCACTTGATCGTTTTGCACTAATTCTTCTGACATATAATCTATTTTTTTGAATTGCGAATATAAACATAATTATCTATTTCCAAAAACAAGGCAATAAATTCTTTATGAAAGCAGGGGTGTTAATTTTTTTATTCGGTAACCGCCATGTTTTTGACGAGTTTTTCATTGTTTCTTAATGAAATTGAAAAACCACCTTTAACCAAGTGAGGGTATGCTACATCTAAATCATTGCCTTTAGCATATACATAATAACTTCCTTTGTAAAAGGAGATTGCATAATTTCCTTCTTCATCTGCTTGCACGCTTGTATCGTATAGTTTGTAATCATCTCCGGGAAACTCAATTGCATTAAATTTAATGTAAACGATTGCATTTGCTATGGCTTTTCCATGGTGATTCACAACCCCCTTTAATGAACTTTTTCCACCCAATTGATTTTTTTTGCAGGATTGCAAACTGAACAAAAAGATAATACTTAAAACTATTTTTATTAATCTATTCATAATTTTTAGTGTTAAGTTTACTCGGCAAATCGTTTGTCATTTAAAAACGTTGGATCTGTTAATGTTTTTAAGAATGAAATGATGTCTTTTTTATTTTGTGTTGTCAATGAAATACCTCCAACTAATAAAGGGTCTAGGGTAGAAGACGAAGTAATAGATGAGCTATAGTGATTTAAACAATCTTCTAATGTGTTGAAACGTCCATCGTGCATATATGGTGCAGATTTCTCAATATTTCGTAAAGAAGGGGTTTTAAATTTAAATAAATCACTTGGTAAATTCGTAATGTGAGCTCTTCCACTATCATTTAAAAGCGTTACACCAATACCATTATTTTTAAATTCGTAGTTGGTAAATAATGGTTCGGTGTGGCAGGTAGCACATTTTGCAACAAATAAATTATATCCATTTTGCTCATCAGCCGAAAACGATTTGGTTCCTTTTTTTACCTCATCGTATTTACTATTATAGCTATACATAGTTCCCATAAACTGTGCTAATGATTTGAGAAGTCTTTGAGAAGTCATCACTTCATCTCCGTAAGCTGCCTTGCATAAGGATTTATACTTTGTTGTGGTATTTAATTTTGTAATGACATTTCCTATGTTTTCATTTTGTTCGATAGAATTTGCAATTGGACCAAGTGGTTGTACTTCTAAATTTAAAATTCCACCATCATGCATAAATGAGGTATTCCAATTTAAATTTTGTAAGGCTGGCGAATTTCTTTTTCCTAATATGCCATTTATACCGTGACTTACATCATGCCCGACATTTGAAAAAGCACCAAATTGTTGATGGCAAGAACCACATGAAATAGTATTATTTGCAGATAAAATAGGATCGTAAAATAAATTCTTCCCCAGCAAAAAACGCTCTGTACTAATCGAATTATTATTAAAATTATATGTTGGAGTAGGCCAACCTTCAGGTACAATTTCTTTAATTCCTTCAACATTAACAACAGGAATAATTTCAGGGTCAACTGAACATGAATAACTTAGAAATAAAACAGAACCTATAATTAATTTAATTTTCATTTTCAAAAATCTAGTTTGAATTAAATAATGATGTGTTTCAAAAGTAGTTAATATTTGATAAAACAAATAGAATAAAAAATAGTTCAGGCTTTTGCTAATTCTATCACTGTAATTTCAGGCCAAATACCTAATCTGCCGGGGTAACCTAAAAACCCTAAACCTCTATTCACATATAAATACTGATTATCTTTTTTGTATAATCCTGCCCAATTTTTATATAAATATTGTACCGGACTCCATTTAAAACCAGGGATTTCGATGCCAAACTGCATACCATGTGTATGGCCACTTAACGTTAAATCAATGTCGTTGTATTTTGATTCTTTTAATACTTGCATGTCCCAATGTGATGGGTCGTGAGACAATAAAATTTTAAAAGAATAATTTTCTGTACCAGCATGTGCGTTTTCTAATTTACCATATTTAGGAAATCTTAAATTACCACCCCAGTTTTCTATCCCAAGCAAGGCAATTTTTTCTCCATCTTTTTCAATAGGCACATGCTCATTCATCAATAAGCGCCAACCTGAATTTTTATGAACATCCTTTAAAGCATCTAAGTTTTCTTTTTTTTGTTCGGGAGATTGCCATTGAATGTAATCACCATAATCATGATTACCTAAACAAGAATATACACCGTATGGAGCTTTCAACATTTTATAAGTATCAAGATGCGGATTAGTTTCTGAAGTTTCGTTGTTTACTAAATCACCTGTAAAGAAAATAATATCTGGTTTTTGATCCAACACAATGTTAAAGGCTTTAACCAAGGGCTCTGTACTTAAAAAACTTCCGCAATGAATGTCAGATAATTGAACAATTTTAAACCCAATAAATGCATCTGGCAAATTGGGTGCTATCACCTTTACCTTATGAACTCGGTATTTATAAGCTCCTCTAATCATTCCATAAATTAAAGAAATAGCAGGAATGACAGAAAAAGTTAAAGCTAAATAACTGAAAAATTTTAACCGACTAATAGAATGATTTGATTCAGTAATGGGCTGATTTGTATTGGTTGTAAATTTCGAAATAATCCATCTTATTCCTCTTATTATATCATCGATAACTAGAAAAGTGCTACCAATTAATTTACTTAAAAAAAATAATATAAAAATAAATAGAATTAATCTTAAAAATACGTTCCATTCTGGTGGAGGAAATATAGTTGCTAAAGCAGAGAATAAAATGGTTAATGCGCTTATAACATATGCCACATTCATGATATATTTTCTTTTTAGAGGAGTATAATCAGCTGTAATTACTTTTAATGCCTGTGTAAAATATAATTCGACCGCTAAAATAAAAACAAAGACAATAAACAAAAAAAGGAAGGAAGGTTTCATAGTATAAAATAATATGCAAATATATTGATAAGTACCTAAATACAACTATTTTACTAACGAAATAGAAATACTTCAATGTTAATTACTTGTAAAAATGTTGAATTTTTTTTTATAAATAGTCAGCAATCAAAAATCAAAGTATTACATTTGGCGCAAGATAAATTTAACTATGATAAAAGAAGTATATATTGTTTCGGCAGTTAGAACACCATTAGGATCTTTTGGTGGAACATTAGCAGGAATTTCTGCTACAAAATTAGGATCAATAGCTATTAAAGGAGCTTTAGATAAAATTAAATTAGATCCAAGTTTAGTGAACGAAGTGTTTATGGGTTCTGTTATTCAAGCTAATTTAGGACAAGCTCCTGCGCGCCAAGCTGCGAAATTTGCTGGTTTACCAGATTCAGTCAATTGTACAACCGTTAATAAAGTTTGTGCAAGTGGAATGAAAGCTATTGCGTTAGCAACTCAAGCTATTTTGTTAGGTGATGCTGAAATTGTTGTTGCTGGTGGAATGGAAAATATGAGTCAAGCGCCATTTTATTTAGAAAATAACCGTTGGGGTGCAAAGTATGGTCACGGAACCGTTATTGATGGTTTGGTTAAAGATGGTTTAACTGATGTATACGGTAATGTACCAATGGGAAATTGTGCTGATTTATGCGCAAAAGAACATAATTTTACACGTGAGCAACAAGATGCTTTTGCTATTGAATCATACACACGTTCGGCAAATGCTTGGAAAGCAGGTAAATTTGCAGATGAAATCGTTCCAGTAGAAATTGTAACCAAAAAAGGAACCGTTTTATTTTCTGAAGATGAAGAATACAAAAATGTGAATTTCGAAAAAATACCAACATTAAAACCTGTATTTACAAAAGAAGGTTCAGCAACCGCAGCAAATTCATCAACTATGAATGATGGTGCGGCCGCTTTAATTTTAATGAGTAAAGAGAAAGCAGAAGCATTAGGTTTAAAACCTTTAGCAAAAATTAGAAGTTACGCTGATGCTGAACAAGCTCCAGAATGGTTTACAACAACACCAGCCACTGCACTTCCTAAGGCTGCAGAAAAAGCGGGATTAAAAGTTTCTGACATTGAGTATTTTGAATTAAACGAAGCCTTTTCGGTTGTTGGACTTGCCAATATTAAATTAATGAATTTAGACTCTTCAAAAGTGAATGTGAATGGTGGAGCTGTTTCTTTGGGTCATCCTTTAGGAGCGTCAGGCGCAAGGGTTATTGTAACCTTAATTAATGTTTTAAAGCAAAATAATGCTAAAATTGGTGGAGCAGCTATTTGTAACGGCGGCGGTGGAGCATCAGCTTTAATCATTGAAAATATGTAATATTCCAATAAACTGATAAAAAAAAACGCTACTATTTGTAGCGTTTTTTTTGTTTAAAAAATCATGAGCGATATTATTTTAGCATTTCCCAGAGGACGATACCAATAGTTACAGAAACATTAAAAGAATGCTTGCTTCCAAATTGTGGAATTTCTATACATGCATCACTTTGATTTATAACAGCTTGTTCAACGCCATAAATTTCATTTCCAAATACTAAAGCCAAAGGTTGTTTAGGCTTAGTAAAATGATTTAACATGATACTGTTTTTAACTTGTTCAACAGAAGCAATAAAATAGTCTTTTTCTTTTAGTTCAAAAACAGCTTCTTCAGTTGTTTTAAAATATTTCCAATCCACCGTATTAGTTGCTCCTAATGCTGTTCTATCAATTTCCTTATTTGGTGGTATGCCAGTTATTCCACATATATAAATAGCTTCAATTAAAAAAGCATCCGCTGTTCTAAATGCTGTACCAACGTTGTTTAAACTTCTAATATTATCGAGAATTATTATTATTCGATTTTTTTTCGCTATTTTAAATTCTTCAGAACTCAATCGCCCTAAATCATTCATACTTAATTTTTCGTTCATAATTTTGTTTTATGATTTAGCAATTGTTTGTGTAATGCTAAATATGAATATTGTAAAAACAAAAAATCCCTCATTAAAGGGATTTAATAATAAAAAGATTTATGTAATATTCAATTACTTAACAATAACGGTTTTTTCAACACTTTTACCTTCTTCTAATTTAATAATTCCAATACCAGATTTTGTTAAATAAGTAGCTTTGATGTCTAATATTGCTGGTAATTTAAATGTAAATGCATTGGCACCATCTACATCAGAAGTTGATTCAGCTTTTAAATCAGCTTCAACCGTTGCACCTGAACTGGTTTTTACATTTGCATATAATTTTACACTAGCTTTAGATAAGGGTTTACCTAACGAATCAACTGTGTAAATAGTAAGTTTACAATCTGTATTTTTTTTACAGGATGTTGAAAACGCAATAACAAACATTGAAATGGCTAAAACAGCTATAAATAATTTTAATTTCATAATAATAATAATTAAATTTAAATTGTTGGTCTTTCAAAAATACGTAAAAAAACAATATCATGTATCTAAAAATAAAACAAATGAGTGTGATGCTAATCTTAGTTATTAATATGGCATGTGCTCAAACATTATCTAAAGAAACTATTTTGATTGAAACAAGTTTTGGAAATATGAAAGTGAAATTATACAATGAAACTCCCTTACATAAAGTAAATTTTTTAAAGCTTGTCAACCAGCATTTTTATGATAGTTTACTTTTTCATCGAGTTATAGAAGGTTTTATGATACAAGGCGGAGACCCTTATAGCAAATATGCTGATCCCTATATCTTATTAGGAGATAGTGATTTACATTACACCGTTTCCTCTGAATTTAACACGAATTTATTTCACAAAAAAGGTGTGATTTGTGCTGCAAGAAATGGAGATGATGTAAATCCTGAAAAGGCATCTTCAGCAGTTCAATTTTACATCGTTCAAGGTAAAGTTCGAAATGATGATGATTTTAAAAAGTTTGAAAAAAGAATTAATAAAGATTTAGTAAATAAACTTAATGCCGAAATGTTGTTAAAGCCTGAAAATAAAAACCTTAAGAACCAAATTGAAATTTTTAAAGCGCAAAAAAATCAAGATAGTTTATTGGTTTACTCTAAAAAATTAGATGATTTAATTGCCTTTGATTACGAAAAGTCTTCTAAATATTTAATTAGTAAAGATCACAAAGATGTTTATAAAACAATTGGAGGTACTCCGCATTTAGATAACAATTATACGGTGTTTGGTGAAGTCATTGAAGGTATTGATGTGATAGATAAGATTGCAAAAGAAAAAACCAATAAAGATGATAGACCTCTTACAAATATTAGAATGAAAATTTACGTATTAAATTAAACTATCTCTAATTCACTTAGTTTTAATGCCATTACATTTATAAGATCATTTAACGGTTTTTCTGTCATTACCTTTAAAAAAGGATTCATTTCTCCCTCTAATTGCACATGATTAGTTTGATTTTCAAATAAATGAATGTGGAGTATAAAAATAAACTTTGCCAAACCAGATGTTTCAAAAGTAATTTGACTAGGATTTATTTTATTTTTAAGTTTAATAGTTAAAGGTGTCATGCCTTTAATTACGAACGAACACTGATCGCTAGTGCAAGTAAAATTTTCAATTTTATCGGAAGGTAATAAATGTTTGAAATTATTGAAATCACTCATATATTCATATAAAACAGTTCGTTCCGTTTTATTAACATGAGTTTGACTTTTAAAACTAAAATTCGCCAAAATAAATTGTAATTATTGTTTCCAAACGGAAGGATTTTCTCTCCATTTTTTTAAAGATTCCAAATCTGATTCATTTATATACTCATGTTTTAAAGCTACTTCAATTAGCGTATTGTAATCGCATAATGAATTTGTGATACAATTTGCTTCCTTTAATTTTTCATTAGCAACATCAAATCCGTAAGTAAAAATAGCCACCATTCCTTTAACATTGGCTCCTTTTTCTCTTAATGCTTCAACTGCCTTTAAACTACTACCTGCTGTAGAAATTAAATCTTCAATTACTACTACATTCTGACCAGACGTTAATTCACCTTCAATCATATTAGTTAAGCCATGTTTTTTAGCTTCACTTCTTATATAAACAAAGGGTAAGCCCATTTCCTGAGCAACTAACGCACCAATAGCGATACCACCTGTAGCAACACCCGCAATTACATCTGGAGTCGCAAATTTTTCGTTTATTAAACTTACAAACTGTTGTCTAATAAAAGTACGAATTTGTGGGTAAGATAGTGTTTTGCGATTATCACAATAAATTGGAGATTTCCAACCACTTGCCCATGTGAATGGTTGTTCTGGTTGCAATTTAATTGCTTTGATTTGTAATAAAAATTCAGCAATTTTGAGCGCTGAATTATCAAATGGTTTCATTGTCATAGGGCGGTAAATTTAATTACTTATTCACTATTATCTACATCAATTTATGAACATTACAATTTATTATTTGTCGAAAAGTATTCTGATAACAAAAAAAAAACAAAATACTGAAAATTCAGATTTTACATGTTTAGATGAACTAAAAAAAAAAGAAATAAAATCCATTTTCACAACTTTTATCGAATCGCAAAATAAATTATTAACTTTTGAAACTCAATCAATTGAAAAAGGATTTGATAAATTTAGGAAGGCTTTTAAACTCATATATGCTGCCGGAGGTATAATTAAACACGAAGACAAATTTTTATTTATTTATAGATTAAATACGTGGGATTTACCTAAAGGTAAATTAGAAATGGGAGAAAGTCCAGATGAAGCGGCCATAAGAGAGTGTGAAGAGGAATGCGGCATCACACAACTTTCTATTCGTAATGAATTACCTTCAACTTTTCACATTTACATGTATAAAGGAAAATTTACTTTAAAGAAAACATTTTGGTATTCTATGACTACTATGCATCAAGGTCTTTTGGTTCCGCAATTGGAAGAAAAAATTGAAAAAGTGGAGTGGTTGGATAAAAAAAAAATCAATGAAATTGTTTTAAAAAATACCTATCCAGCCATTTTAGATGTTATAAATCCTATTCTATAGTTTTTAGTTATTCCTTTTTATTTATTAAAGTTTAGTGTAACGATATTTCCCTTTTATTTCTTGATTTAGAAGTATAATATTGAATAAAAAACAATATATTTAGCCTTTCTAAAACAACCATACTATGAACTACGATGTAATTGTAATAGGAAGCGGTCCAGGCGGTTATGTAACTGCGATTCGCGCTTCTCAACTAGGATTAAAAACTGCTATCATTGAAAGAGAAAGCCTTGGAGGCATTTGTCTTAATTGGGGTTGTATTCCAACAAAAGCTTTATTAAAAAGTGCACAGGTATTTGAATATTTAAATCATTCAAAAGAATATGGTATTAGTGCAGATAATATTAAAGCTGATTTTGGAGCTGTAATTAAACGCAGTCGTGATGTGGCAGATGGCATGAGTAAAGGCATTCAATTTTTAATGAAGAAAAATAAAATTGATGTTATTATGGGTACTGCAACCGTTAAAGCAGGGAAAAAAATAGAAGTTAAATTAGCTGATGGTAAAACAGAAACTTACGAATCAAAACATATCATTATTGCCACTGGAGCTCGTTCTCGCCAATTACCTAATTTACCTCAAGATGGGAAAAAAATAGTTGGTTACCGTGAAGCAATGACTTTACCAAAGCAACCTAAATCTCTTGTAGTAGTTGGTTCTGGAGCTATAGGTGTTGAATTCGCTTATTTTTACGCTACGATGGGAACAAAAGTGACTATTGTTGAATTTATGCCAAACATTGTTCCTGTTGAAGATGAAGAAGTATCTAAGCAACTAGAAAAATCATTGAAGAAAATTGGTATTGATATCATGACAGAAGCTTCTGTTGAAAGTGTTGATACTAAAGGAGATTTCAGTAAAGTAAATGTAAAAACGAAAACTGGCAATTTGGTTTTAGAAGCAGAAATAGTATTATCTGCTGTTGGAATTGAAGCAAACATTTCAGGTTTAGGCTTAGAATCAGTCGGTATTGCTACAGATAAAGGTAAAATTGTCGTAGATAAATTTTACGCAACCAATGTTCCTGGATATTATGCTATTGGAGATTGCGTTCCTGGGCAGTCGTTAGCTCATGTTGCAAGCGCTGAAGGTATTACATGTGTTGAAAAAATTGCAGGTATTCATGCTGAGCCTATCGATTATAAAAACATTCCTGGTTGCACATATTGCCAGCCAGAGGTTGCTTCCGTTGGTATGACAGAAAAACAAGCTAAAGATGCTGGTTACACATTAAAAGTTGGAAAGTTTCCATTCTCAGCATCAGGTAAAGCAAGCGCTTCTGGGGCAAAAGATGGATTTATTAAATTAATTTTTGATGCTAAATACGGAGAAATTTTAGGAGCTCACATGATTGGAGCAAATGTTACTGAAATGATTGCTGAAATTGTAGCAATCCGTAAATTAGAGACAACTGGTCATGAATTAATAAAAACCATTCATCCGCATCCAACAATGAGTGAAGCTATTATGGAAGCAGCTGCTGCAGCCTACGGAGAGGTTATTCATTTATAATTTATTTAATTATAAATTATCAAAACAAATTATTTAAAATACTGTTATTAATTAAAACTATTTAAAAAAACACTATGCAATTTCAACTAACCGAAGAGCAATTAATGATTCAAAGTGCAGCAAGAGATTTTGCACAAAATCAATGTAAACCAGGAGTTATTGATCGTGATGAAAATCAAAAATTTCCAGCTGAACAAATGAAAATGCTTGGAGAACTAGGATTCATGGGAATGATGGTTGATCCAAAATATGGTGGAGGCGGTATGGATGCTATTTCTTATAGTATTGCTGTTGAAGAAATTTCAAAAGTTGATGCTTCTTGTAGTGTTGTGATGAGTGTAAACAACTCCTTAGTTTGTTGGGGAATAGAGCATTTTGGTAACGAAGAGCAAAAACAAAAATATTTAGTGCCATTAGCAAAAGGTGAAATTATTGGCGCATTTTGTTTATCTGAGCCAGAAGCGGGCAGTGATGCTACTTCACAAAGAACCTTAGCCATTGATAAAGGAGATTACTATGAATTGACTGGAACAAAAAATTGGATTACAAATGGTAGTAGTGCGTCTGTTTATTTAGTAATGGCTCAAACAAATGTAGAATTAGGTCATAAAGGTATTAATTGTCTCATTGTGGAACGTGGCATGGAAGGCTTTACTATTGGTCCGAAAGAAAATAAAATGGGAATTAGAGGAAGCGATACGCATTCTTTAATGTTTGATTCCGTAAAAGTGCCTAAAGCAAATAGAATAGGAGAAGATGGTTTTGGTTTTAAGTTTGCTATGAAAACATTAGGAGGAGGTCGAATTGGTATCGCATCTCAGGCTTTAGGAATCGCACAAGGTGCTTATGAATTGTCGTTAGCCTATTCTAAAGAAAGAAAAGCATTTGGTAAATTAATTTCACAGCATCAAGCTATTCAATTTAAATTAGCTGATATGGCAACTCGTATTGAATGTGCTCGTTTATTGATATATAAAGCAGCTTGGTTAAAAGATCAAAATTTACCTTGTGAAAAAGAAAGTGCTCAAGCCAAAGTTTTTGCCTCTGAAACGGCTATGTGGGTAACAACTGAAGCAGTTCAAATTCATGGGGGCTATGGTTATGTAAAAGAATACCATGTTGAAAGGTTGATGCGTGATGCAAAGATTACACAAATATATGAAGGTACAAGCGAAGTTCAACGCATTGTTATTTCAAGAGCTTTATTAGCTGAATAATAGAAAATTAATTATAATAAAAACTCCCAATTTATTAATTGGGAGTTTTTTAGTTTAAATACTTTTAACTAAATATTATTGAATAATCAATCGCTTAGTTTTAGAACCTGATTTTGTTTTTACTGTAACAAAATAAATACCTTTAGATTGAGAAACTAAATCGATTTTTATATTACTTCCATTTGATTGAATTTGTTTTATTTCACTAACAACTTGGCCTAAAGTATTAATTACTGAAATTGAAAAATCTTCAGAATTAATTAAATCAAGAGAAACATTGAGTAATCCATTTGACGGATTTGGAAATAAATTAAATTCTAAGATGGATGAATAATCAATTAAATTTACATTACCACAAACTAATGACGTATTTAATGAATTTCGACGCGTACAGCTTGCCATTACAGCCTGCATTCGAGCTTTTTGACCCGCTGTAAATAAAACCATACATTTATCATCACTATAATCCATATAGTTTTGATACATTCTACCAGGAGGATTTGGGCTAGCAGTGCAACCAGATGCTACTGTTGCTCCAGCTGTTGTAGGACACGTTCCCGATAAATTATTTTGAGTAGGAGTGTCACCGACATAATCATTGCCACAAGATGCATCCCCATTAATGTGTCTTAATCCCAGCCAATGTCCAGATTCATGAGTTAATGTTCTACCTAAATTATAAGCGCCAGTTGTATTTCCTGTTGCAGAATAATCAATAACAACCCCATCTGTTAAAGCAGAGCCTCCCATTCCAACTATATCAGTTACTGGAGATGTTCCACTTGGTACTGTTGGAAATTGTGCATATCCCAAAGTGAGATCACTGAATGCAGTAACCCAAACATTAAAATATTTAGTTGGATCCCAAATAGAACTTGGTTTTATTGTGTTTTCTATAGTTGCACTGCTACCAGTATATGGTGGAGCTGGCCAACCCTTATCTGAATATTTAATTCTATCAATTCCTGGCTCTGCCATCATAGTTCCAGATGGATTTATTTGAGCTGCGCAAAAATTAATTTCAACGTCAGCTGCAGCAGAGACAAAAGATGCTTGAGTTAAATAAGTACTTTGATCCGTATTAGTTTTTCTGTAATCGGCATTTAATCTAGCAATTTGCTGATTAATACGTGTTGCACTGATATTATATCCGGTTCCAACTGCTTGTCCTGTGTGTATAATATGAAAAATAATGGGAATGTTATAAACAACAGCTGCTTTTTTTTCATTAGTAAATTGTTGTTGTTTTTGAATTTTATCCGCAATCCAACTTTCAAATGATTCATCTAAAATAGGAGTTGCACATTTTCGCTTAATTGGAGTAGCTTCAGATGAGGCTGATTGAGAAGATAGGCTTGATTGTTGGGCAAAGGTATTGAATACTGTTAATACAAAAACCCCTAAATAGGTAAATTTTTTTTTCATAGTTTTAGTTTAGGTTTACATAAATACAAAAATTTATTTGAATTTCATCTTAAATTTCAAATTTTGAGGTAAATTTGAAATAACTATGAGTTTTAAAATTTTAATCATTGAGGACGAGATATCTTTATTAGATACCTTAACATTAAATCTTCAGCTTGAAAACTTCGATGTTTATCCTTTAACTAATTCAGTTAATGCTTTCAATGTTATACAAGACATAAAACCAGATTTAATTATATTAGATATCATGATGCCGCATATGAGTGGAATTGATTTTTATCAACACTTATTGAATCATCACATAAAAATCCCAACCATTTTTTTAACGGCAAAGAACAATATTAAAGATAAAATTGAAGGTCTCAAGTTAGGTGCAGATGATTACATTACTAAGCCATTTGATTTAGAAGAATTACTATTACGTATCAATATTGTTTTAAAGCATTCGAATCAAAAAAAAGATACATTAACTTCTTATACTTTTAATAATTGTGAAGTTAATTTTGTTACGTATTTAGTTTTAAAATTAGACAAAACCACTGAAGCGCTTTCTAAACGAGAGATTGCGTTGTTAAAACTATTAATAGAAAATAAAAATACAGTTATTTCGAGAGAAGAAATTTTAAATAAACTATGGGCTAAAGATGAAAATTCATCTTCACGAACCATTGATAATTATATTTTAAACTTTAGAAAAATGTTTGAAACCAATCAGAAGCAACCTGCTTACTTTTTATCAATTAGAGGAGTAGGTTATAAGTTTCAAGATGAATAGAAAATTATCTTTTCACCCATTTATCAATTTGCCAAACTAATATTGAAGAACTAATTCCTAAAATCATTCCACCTAATACATCGCTTGGAAAGTGAACACCCAATCGCATTCGAGAGTATCCAACTCCACAGGCATATAAATAACTAGGAACGGCTACATACCATTTTTTTGATGAAAGTGTAACTGCCGTTGCCATGGCAAAAGCTGACGAAGTATGCCCAGATGGAAATGAATATTGACCTACTTCAGTTCGTTGAATAATATCATTAGGATATTTTTTAAATGGACGCGTTCTATTTACCAGGTATTTTAAACTTGTCGTTAAAACAATATTTAGTCCTATTGCAATTCCTGTTTTTAAACCATTGCGCATCATTGGTTTATTATTTTGAATATATCCAGTTAATAAAAGAGATCCTGGTGCTATTATCAATGCCGGGTAAATAGAATGAGAGGTAATTTGCATTGTTTTATCCCAACAAGGCATTTCATTTTTATTGATTGATTTTAAAATAGATAAGTCGGCCGTTTGACAATAACTTTTATTATAAAAACATATAAAGACAAAAATGATAATGTATAATTTCATTATTTAATCATTAATAAAACATAAATAGCGGGAATAATAATCATAAAAAACACATAAGTCAGAATAATGGCAGTTTTTTCTAACCATTTTACATCTCTTAAAAAAGGTGTTTTTAAGACTGCTGAAACATGATTAATTATACCGGCTTCAATAATGCTATAATTATGAACTCCGGCTTTAACACCACCATATCGTTTGCTAAATGATAATAATATGCAATCTCTAATTAACCAATAGTTAGTATCCGTTAGGTCATTATAACTTACTGTATAGTTTATGTTTTCAGTTATTAGGTAATTTCTGATTTTTTGATTTTTAATTTCCATGATAAGCTCAAATGTCATAGAAACAGGAATAATTAAAAAGAATAGATTTTGACTTGTTAATGAAAAAATGGCTAACCCTACTATTGAAATGATTGTAAAAAAAGTTCGAATGTTATGATTTTGTTTTAAAAACAATACTTCAATTAATCGACCTCCATCTAAAGGCATAAATGGTAATAAATTAAATAGATTAAGAAACAGAAAAATATTAGCCAACATAGCCATTTGTTCATTTGGATAAAAAATATCAACTAAAAATAAACAAAACCCAATTATAATTCCTGGCAATGGCCCAGCTAAAATAACGACACTCATTTGTCGTTGAGAGATAACTGTTTTTTTTCCTGAAACATAAGCTCCTAATAAGGGAATAAAAAATAGTTTTACATTATTGTAATTAAATAGTTTCATTGCAAAAAAATGGCCAAGCTCATGAATTAATAAAACCACTAATAATCCCGCCATATAAGAGATGTTTTTATCGAAAATAGTATAAAATAAAAAAGCATATATCACTAAACTAATAACTGATTTTCGAAGCCAATTTTTTTTATTTTCTTCTAGTATAGGTTTTGGTAAAACTGTATGTATAGTTTGGTCGTTTTCTGTTGAATTAAAATTTTCCACTTGGTATATTGATTTTTTTAAATATAATTTTATTCTCAAATTTATTCTATTAATATAATTCTTGTTCCTGTTACCAAAACTGAATTTGTAATAGAAATATTACAAATCCTGATAAATAGCCCATTAGAGCAAGGAGTGAGATGTTTTTAAAATACCAGCTAAAACTTATATTTTCTATTCCCATGACCGCAACGCCTGCAGCACTGCCTATGATTAGACAACTTCCACCAGTTCCTGTACAATAACAAATCATTAACCAAAAATTATCATCAATTGGAAAGTCATACATTCCTAAAGTTGCAGCAAGTAAAGGCACATTATCAACTACCGCAGAAAGCAATCCAATGCAAGTTGAAATTACTTTTAAATTTACAAAAGTTTCATTTAAATAAGAGGCTGCATTATTTAAAATATTTACTTCTTGTAAACAAGCTACAGCAAGCAGAATACCTAAAAAAAATAATACACTTGGAACATCTGTTTTGGAGATGGCATGGGCAACTGAAAATTTTTCTTTTTCAATACTGCTTTTACGTTTATGAATGAGTTCAGTAACGATCCATAAAACACCTAATCCAAAGAGAATACCCATATAGGGTGGGAGGTGAGTTAATGTTTTAAATAGGGGAACAAATAATAGTGCTGAGATGCCCATTGTAAAAATTAGTGTTTTTTCTTTTTTTGAAATTGTGTTTTCTTGATTTTTAGTATGAATGATTTCGACTTCACCTTTCATTTTAAGTAAACCAATTCCTAATGGCATCAACATAGAAACTAAACTCGGTAAAAATAAACGACTCATCATATGAGTCGCTGTTAGTTTATTGCTAACCCATAACATGGTAGAAGTTACATCTCCAATTGGGCTAAAACAACCACCAGCATTACATGATATTATAATTAATCCGATAAAAAAATACCGATCGTTTTTTTCTGGAATTATTTTTTTTACAATGGTAGCCATGACGATGGCTGTTGTTAGATTATCCAAAACTGCAGATAATACAAATGCTAATACTGAAATTATGATTAAAAGTTTACGTTTGTTTTTTGTTTTAATAGTATCTGTTATAATATCAAACCCATTGTGAGCATCAATTAATTCAACAATCGCCATAGCTCCTAATAAAAAGAAAATTATCTCAGAGATAGAAGCCAAATGATGACTTAATTCGGAAGTAATGTCTGAACTTTGAGATAGTAGAGCATAAGCAGTCCAACATAAAACACCTAATAAGAGAGAACTTCCAGATTTATTAATTGCAAAGCTATGTTCAAAAGCAATAAACAGATAACCAATAATAAAAAGAGTTATAATTATGGTGATCATTTTAATTTTTCTTTTAAATAGTTAGCTGTATAACTTGCTTTTATTTTAGAAATAGTTTCTGGTGTTCCTTCCGCAACAACGTTTCCACCTAAATCACCTCCTTCTGGTCCAATATCAATAACCCAATCGGCACATTTGATAACGTCTAAATTATGCTCAATCACAATGATAGAATGGCCTTTGTTTATTAAAGCTTCAAATGATTTAAGAAGTTTAGCAACATCATGAAAATGTAAACCTGTTGTTGGTTCATCAAAAATAAAAAGCGTTTTAGTAGTTGAACTTCCACCAATTAAAAAAGTTGCAAGTTTTATCCTTTGAGCCTCTCCACCGCTTAAATTACTTGATGATTGACCTAATTGCACATATCCTAAACCAACTTCTTGCAAGGGTTTCAATCGATCATTTATTTTTCTACAAATTCGTTCAGAATCATCTTTGCTAAAAAAATCAACAGCATCATCAATTGTCATTTCTAATACATCCGAAATGGATTTTCCTTTATACAAAACCTCTAATGTTTCAGTTTTAAACCGTTTACTGTTACAAGCATCGCATGGCAGTTCGATGTTTGCCATGAATTGCATTTCAACTGTAATTGTTCCTTCTCCTTGACAAATTTCACATCTTCCTCCATCAACATTAAATGAAAAATGAGATGGTTTATAATTTCTAATTTTAGATAAACTTTGTTCAGAAAATAATGTTCTAATTTCGTCATATGCCTTTGTATATGTCACAGGATTACTTCTTGATGACTTTCCTATTGGATTTTGATCTATAAATTCGATGTGTTTAATTTCGTTTAAACTTCCTGAAACTTTATCACTTTTTACACTTGTAAAGTAACCTTCTAAATGTTTTTTAACGTTAGGAAATAATACTTTTTTTACTAATGTTGATTTTCCTGAACCGCTGACACCTGTTACGCAACACAGCGTATTTAAGGGAAATTTAACGGATATGTTTTTTAAATTATTTTCACTAGCGTTGCTTACTAAAATAAATTCTTTCCATGTCTTGCGTTTTTTAGGTACTTCAATGCGTAATTTATTAGTTAAGTATTGCGCTGTTAAACTTTGTTTACTTTTCAGTAATTCATTATGGTTTCCTTGAAAAACAAGGTTTCCACCGTGTGTACCTGCTTCTGGTCCAATATCAATTAATTGATCTGCAGCTAACATCACATCTTCATCATGTTCAACAACAATGACTGTGTTTCCTTGAGCTTGTAACGATTTTAAAACGCCGATTAATCGTTCAGTATCACGAGAATGTAATCCAATACTAGGTTCATCTAAAATATACAAGCTTCCAACTAAACTACTTCCTAACGAAGTTGCTAAATTAATACGTTGGCTTTCACCACCACTCAATGTATTTGCAACTCTATTCAAAGTTAAATAACCTAATCCAACATCTAATAAAAATTGAAGTCTTGTTTTTATTTCTACTAATAAACGTTTACCAACATGAATGTCATGTTCGGTTAATTTTAAATTTGAGAAGAATAAACTCATTTCTGATATTGGTAAAATTACTAATTCAGAAATTCCTAAACCTCCAATCTTTACATAATTAGCGTCTTTTCGAAGTCTTGTGCCGCTACAATCAGGGCAATTGGTTTTACCTCTATAACGGGCAAGCATAACTCGATATTGAATTTTATAACTTTCTTTTTCGAGCATTTTGAAAAAAGAATGAATCCCTTCAAAATAGTCATTTCCTTGCCATAACAATTGATAATCTTTTTTTGATAATTCTGCAATTGGTTTGTGGACAGGGAAATTAAATTTATGAGCTGATTTTAATAATTGATTTTTATATTGACTCATAACCTCACCATTCCAACAGACAATGGCATTTTCGAAGACCGATACACTTTTATTTGGTATAACTAAATCTGGATCAATACCAATCACACTTCCAAATCCTTCACATGTTTTACAAGCACCAATTGGGTTATTGAAACTGAAAAAATTTAAATCTGGTTCTTCAAATAACATGCCATCTGCTTCAAATAAATTTGAGAAATGATGTTGTTTAAATGCTTTATTTTCTTGTTCAATAAACACATCACATTCATTTTGACCTTCATTAAACGCTGTTTGAATACTATCCGAAATACGGTTATCAAAATCTTCATCTGCATGATCAACACTTATTCTATCAATTAATAAAAAAACACTATCATTCTTTTTTATGGAATTTGTTTTTAATTCATTAATTTTTAGAACGCTATTATTGACTAAAATCCTTGAAAATCCTTGTTGATTTAATAATTCTAAATGTTTTTCAAGCGTTCTATCTTTTGGAATGGTTAACGTAGAAAGTATTAAACATTTCGTTTCATTTTCAAGTGTTTTTATAAAGTCCACTACATCGCTGATGGTGTCTCGTTTAACTTGCTTACCAGAGATTGGGCTAACAGTTATGCCAACTCTTGCATACAATAATTTGAGATAATCATAAATTTCAGTTATTGTACCGACGGTACTTCTTGGATTACGCGATATTACTTTTTGTTCAATAGCAATGGCAGGGGAAATACCATTTATGTAATCAACTTTTGGTTTTTCTAATCTTCCTAAAAATTGTCTTGCATAGGCTGATAAACTTTCTACATAACGTCTTTGTCCTTCAGCATAAAGTGTATCAAAAGCTAACGACGATTTACCTGATCCAGATAAACCGGTAATAACAATGAATTTATTTCGAGGAAGTGCAACGTCAATGCCTTTTAAATTATGCATGCGTGCTCCTTTAATAATAATAAAATTCTTAGGACTAAGTTTTGTAATATCTTTTTCTATGGCCAATGTTGTTAAATATAATGTTTAAAAATAAGAGAATATTTGATGCAAGACCCTTTTCTTTATTAACACATTTGGATATTAAAAGTTTAATTCAATCCACTAATAGATTAAGCGCTTCTTTTGTGTTTCCATCTTCTATGGCTCCACAACCAGATAGATGGTTGCGCCATAATATCACTTTCAAGCTTTTTAGTATGTAATTCAGAGATTTCTCCTAATGACGTATTTTTAGGCTCGGTAACTAATACTTCAGAATCAACTTCGTAATACCCACGCTTTATTTTTTTAATGGTAATGTATACAATGGGATAATTTAATTTCTGTGCAATTTTCTCTGTTCCCCAAAATACTGGTGTATCTTGATTCATAAATTTTGTCCAATAAGCATTTTCAGGAGCCGGAGTTTGGTCTGCTATAAAAGCTGTTGCATTTACTTCATTTTTATTTCTGATCATTTCGCGCATGGTATCTTTCATAGCATATAATTTTGTTCCGAAACGCGTTCTTAAATCATACATTAATTTATCGAAATATTTATTAGATAGTGGGTGGTAAATGACGTAGAGCTGTTGTTTACATTGTAAACTAAAACTATTTCCCGCCCATTCCCAATTTCCATAATGGCCCATTACAATGATGCAAGATTGGTTTTTAGTGGCTAAATGATTAAATAATTCGGAAGTTTTAGAATTAAACTTACAACGTTTTACAGCTTGGCTTCTTGATATAGTTAATGTTTTTATGGTTTCTAAAAACAAATCACAAAGATATTGGTAAAAATCTTTTTCTATTTTTTTTAGTTCGTTATACGATTTCTCAGGAAATGAGTTTTTTAAGTTTTCGAAAACAACTTTTTTCCTATATCCAACAACACGATATAACAAAAAACAAATCGTATCCGAAAACAAATAGAATATTGGAAATGGTAGTAAAGAAAGTAAATACAAAAATGGAAGTAAAGAGTAAAATAAAATAGCACCCATGTTATAAAAATTAAGTTAAAGATGATATTTTTTTTCTTTGAAACAAACTTAAAGTTTACAAAGTAAATAATTATATTTAATCCATAAATAATACTATCATGATAAAGAAAATTATATTAATCTCGTTGATTTCAATCTCCATTCAATCTGTTTCTTATTCAAAAGATACGCCCGAACAAATTAAAATGGTTTTAGCTAAACAAAAATTATATGCTGGTCAATTTACGACCGCTTTAAACATGTATAAGGAGATACTCATTAAAAGTCCTCAAGATGTAGATGTTTTGTATTACATAGGCTATTGTCACTTTGAATTAAAAAAATATGACTTAGCCGAAGAATTTTTATTAAAAGCACTTAAAATAGAAAAAGGGATTAAGCCTGAAACGTACTTGATTTTAGGGAAACTAAACTTATTAAATGAAAACATTGACCAAGCTTTTGGATATTTTTCGACTTTTAAAAACATAAGTCATTCAAAAGAGGTTGAAATGGAAGAAGTTGACGTATTTATCGCTCACTGTAATAATGCCAAAAAAATGATGGCAGATAAAAAAAATATGAAAGTTGAAAACTTGGGCTTAGCCATTAATTCAGTTTACGACGACCAAACTCCATGTATTACAGCAGATGGTTCAACTTTAGTATTTACAACACGTCGGCCTCAAACAACTGATTCTCCTAAAGATATAGAAGGTGATGGGAAATATTTTCAAGATATTTACTTATCAACGTATGATACCATAACACATAAATGGCTTCAAAGTAATGATGCACCTGGAAACGTAAACACTATAGCTCATGATGCATGCACAAGCATTTCACCTGATGGAAAACAATTGTTTTTATATAAAAATGATGTTAATGATTCTAAATCAAGAGGAGGAAATATATTTGTTTCAAAAATCATTAGCGGTAAATGGAAAACACCTGAAGTATTGGATAAACCGATTAATTCTAGCTATTGGGAAGGTGGCGCTTGCATTTCGCCTGATGGAAAAACATTATTTTTTATTAGTGAACGAAATGGTGGTTTTGGTAGAGCGGATATTTGGATGGCAAAACGTATCAATAAAAAAGAGTGGGGGAAACCAATTAACTTAGGTCCTGAAATAAATTCTGAATTTGATGAAGTTGGTGCTTTTTTAGCACCTGACGGAAAGACGCTTTTCTTTTCTTCAAATGGAAAAGGTTCGATGGGTTCTTACGATATTTTCAAAACAACATTAAATGGAGATACTTGGAGTAAACCAATTAATTTAGGTTTCCCCATTAATACTGTTTACAAAGATGGCCCATTAGTAATTAGTGCTGATAATAAATTAGCCTATTTTGCGAGCGACAGAAAAGGTGGTATTGGTGAAAGTGATATTTATAGTGCAGATATAAGTGAATACAATATGTTTGAAGTTGAAGGTCAAAAGAAAATAAATACCAGTTGGAGTATTTTAAAGGGAACTATTAGAGATGGATTTGAAGGAAGCGGTATATCTGGAGCTGAAATTCAAATTTTAGATTCAAATGGCATTCAACAAGCTAATTTAGCAACCACTGATAATGGAGAATACTTTATAACCTTAAAAGGAAATGAATTATATTCTATTAAAATTATAAAAAAGGGTTACAAAACGTTAGAAGAAAAAGTTGAATTAAAAATGGGAAAAAACAACACCTTCTCATTAGAAAAACAATTTATGTTAAACAAAGAGAAATAAAAATGTTTAGGTCAAAAAAAAGCTGTATCGGGATATCGATACAGCTTTTTTTGTTTAAATATAAATTACATATGAGCTTCTAACTTACCTGCTAATACTGATTTTGCAGCAACACCAACATGCTTTTCAACCATTTGACCATTTTTAAAAAACAATAAAGTTGGGATATTTCTGATTCCAAATTCAGCAGGTATTTTTGAATTTTGATCAACGTTTACTTTTCCAATAACAGCTTTTCCTTCGTATTCAGTTGCTAATTCTTCAACAACTGGACCAACCATGCGGCAAGGGCCACACCATTCTGCCCAAAAATCTACTAATACTGGTTTGTCTGATTTTAATACTAACTCTTCAAAGTTAGCGTCTGTAATTTCTAATGCCATGTTTTTTATTTTTTAATGTTTTTAATTTTAGATTACTAAATTAACTGTGCATATAATAATAAGCAAACATTAATCCAAAAAGTTATTGATGTCTTTTTGACATCTTTAGTAAAATTAATGATTAAATAATTTTTATTTCTATTTCAAATGAATAACTAAATCATGTAATGGTTTTCTAACTTTTGGCGCATTTGCAAGAAAATCACCTTCTGCATCTCTGTATCCTAATGGCAATAAAACAACACTTTTAAGACCTTGTTCTGTTAATCCTAAAATAGAATCAAATTCTGAATTATTAAAACCTTCCATTGGTGTTGAATCAATTTTTAAACTTGCCGCAGCAACTAAGGCTGTTCCTAATGCAATATAAGCCTGACGAGCATTCCATTGAAAATTAATTTCAGATGGTCTTTGTAAGGCACTGCCTTTAATAACGTTTTTATAATCATTAAAATTTTCAACGGCAACACCTCTTACAGATGCTGTTAATTCAAATAAATCATCTACATTTTTTTCTGTTATAGTATCAAACGCTGCAAAAACTAACAAATGAGAAGAATCAGCAATTTGTGATTGATTATATGCAGCAGGTTGTAATTTCTTTTTCAATTCATCATTTTCTACCACTAAAACCTTGTATGGCTGCAATCCATAAGATGAAGCAGTTAAGCGAATAGCTTCTAATATTTCATTTACATTTTCTTGAGAAACTTTATTACCGTTCATTTTTTTTGTAGCGTAGCGCCAGTTTAAAGATTCAATTAAGTTCATTTTTTTTATGTTTTTTTAATTTATAATTATACCACAAAAATATATATATTTGCTATACAAAAGTAACTACTATACTAAAGTATAGTTAAATTAATACTAAATTTATGATAATGCATAAAAATTCTTGTAAAATCCCTCAATGCTCAGAAGATTTTGCAATGGCAATAAGAGACACCTTAGATTTCTTTAATGGAAAGTGGAAATTACCAATTTTAAGTACATTAATGAGAGACAGTAAACGATTTAGTGAAATAGAAAAAATTATTCCAAAGATATCTCCACGTATGTTATCTAAAGAATTAAGAGATTTAGAATTGAATAGGATGATTAAAAGACAAGTTTACGATACGATTCCAGCTACAGTTGAGTATGAAATTACAGATTATGGAAAATCAATGGATACTGTTCTTTTTGCTATGTATAAATGGGGTATTAATCATAGAAAAAAAATAAAAGAAAAATAAAATAATTAAGTAATTAAAATTCTTAATAATTATTAGTTAGAGACTTTTTGGATTGCTCATAATTATATTACTTTTACAAAAAAAATTATGGCGGTATTAGTTGTTTTTAGACATGGTCAAAGTGTATGGAATCTAGAAAATAAATTTACAGGTTGGGTTGACGTAGATTTAACTGAAAAAGGTATTAAGGAAGCCAAAGCGGCAGGAGAAAAATTAAAGCCATATCATTTTGATTTAGCTTACGCCTCTGATTTAAAAAGAGCGCAACATACGCTAAGTATAGCATTAGAAGTTGCAGGTAAGACTGTACCAACTACTTATAATAAAGCTTTAAATGAAAGAATGTATGGTGATTTACAAGGTTTAGATAAAACGGAGACCGCAAAAAAATATGGGGAAGAACAAGTTAAAATTTGGAGAAGAAGTTTTGACGTTCCACCTCCAAATGGAGAAAGTTTAAAAGACACAACGGCCAGGGTTATTCCATACTATAAATCTGAAATTGAACCAAAATTAAAAGAAGGTAAAAATGTTGTCATTACAGCTCATGGAAATAGCTTAAGAGCACTCATTATGTATTTAGAAAATATGACACCTCAACAAATTTTAGAATTTGAAATTGGAACTGCTCAGCCTCGTTTGTATGAACTAGATTCAGTTTTAAACGTTTTAAAAGCTGAAAACATATAATTAATATGCAACCAACTTTTTTAAATACGAATAGTAAAACCATAGCCATTGATTTTGATGGAACCATTGTAGAGCATGATTATCCTGCTATTGGCAAAGAAATGATGTTCGCATTTGCCACTATAAAAGAGCTTCAAAAAAAAGGACATAAGCTCATTTTATTTACATATCGCACAGGAGTCTTATTGGATGAAGCAGTAGAATATTGTAAACAAAATGGCGTTGAATTTTATGCTGTAAATTGTAATTATCCAGAAGAAACTTTAGAAGAAAGATTACCTAGGAAATTAAATGTTGATATTTTTATTGATGATCGTAACATCGGTGGCTTTTTAGGATGGAGTGCCATTTGGCAAATGCTTCATCCAGAAGGTGGAGATTTTAATCATGTGATTAAGAACCCTCAAGCTCATAATAATTACAAAACAAATAAAACACTTTTTCAAAAAATATTTGGTAAATGATAATTTTAAAGACACGAGAAGAGATTGAATTGATGAGAGAGTCAGCATTAAGCGTTTCTCGTACCCTAGGTATTATTGCTAAAGAGATAAAGCCGGGTGTTTCTACCTTATACTTAGATAAATTAGCAGAATCCTATATTAGAGATAATGGTGGGACACCATTGTTCAAAGGAATGTATGGTTTTCCAAATACCTTATGTATGTCCTTAAACGAGTCAGTTGTTCATGGTATCCCTAACGAAAAACCATTAGAAGAAGGTGATATTATTTCTGTTGATTGTGGTGTTATGAAAAATGGCTATTGCGGGGATCACGCCTATACTTTTGCTGTTGGAGAAATCAAAGCAGAAGTACAAAAATTATTAGATGTTACCTTAGAGTGCTTGTATATTGGAATTGAGCAATTTAAAACCGGAAATAGAATAGGGGATATTGGGTTTGCCATCCAACAACATGCTGAAAAGCATGGATATGGTGTTGTGAGAGAATTATGTGGACACGGACTAGGTAAAAAATTACATGAAGATCCAGAAGTTCCTAATTATGGCAAAAGAGGTGATGGACCTAAGATAAAAGATGGAATGGTTATAGCCATTGAACCAATGATTAATATGGGAACGCGAAATATAAAACAAATGAAAGACGGTTGGACAATTTTAACTGCTGACAAAAAACCATCAGCTCATTTTGAACATGATGTTGCCTTAATTGATGGTAAACCCGAGATATTATCGACGTTTAAATTTATTGAAGAGGCTTTAATTTCTAATAAATAAATAGTTAAGTTTTTTACAATTATCAATCAAAATTTGGTGTTTTCAATAAATAATACTTACTTGCGTCTTAATAAATTTCAACCAATCAATAAATTAATCCGATGAATAATCGTAATATTACGTTTAAATTTAGTTTTACTGTAATCTTATTAAGTTTTGCTTTTTTTTGTTCTTGTGGTGATTACATTACGGAAGAAAACTCAGACGAATTAATTTTTGAAGATACCGTAAAAGCTGTTACACTTAATGTTGGGGGTGAATTATTTTCCATTCCGTCGCCGATTCAGTCAGCATCTTTAGTTAAAAATTCGGGTGTGCCCTACAATAAACAAATTTTAAACTCCGGTAATAAATGTGGTCAATATGCTTCAGATTTTACAAAAGCTTTAAATTTAGGAGTCTATGGCGCTGATTTAGCATACATTAGCATGCATAATCAATCTCAAGATGCATTGAGTTACTTAGCTGCCACTAAAACTTTAGCTGATAAATTAGGAGTAAGTTCAGCATTTAATCAAACAACCATTTCTAGAATAAAAAACAATATCTCTAACAAGGATAGTATGTTAGTTATTATTAGTTTAGCATATCGAGCAAGTGACGAATTTCTAAAAACTAACAAAAGGACTGAAATGAGTAGTCTTATTTTAGCAGGTGGATGGTTAGAAAGTATGTATTTTTCTTTAAAAACATATAATCAAAAACCAATCAAAGAACTTAGATTTCATATTGCAGAACAAAAACAAGCATTAACAAGTGTAATAAAATTATTAACCTCTCATAACATGCCAGAAGCTAATGATTTATTAAATGACATTGAAAAATTGACACTAATTTATGATAACGTCATTACTAACTACAAATATGTAGAGCCAACAACTGATGAGGCAATTAAGACAACATACATAAACAGTACAACAGAAGTAATTATAAATGATGCGCAACTGGAAAAAATATCTGAAATTATTTTTCAAATTCGTGAAAAAATTATTAATACCAAAGCTTAAACAATATAGTATATAAATAAAATCTTTATTTTTAATCTGTTTTATGAAAAAAAATATCAAGAATATCATTTTCTGTTCATGTTTGATTCTCATCCATATAAATAGCTATGGTCAATGTGATTCAATCGCTAACCTCTGCTCAAAACATATTATTTCTCAATTTATTTCGGACGGACAATCATATCGTTCTTTACTTTTAAATTCAGAAGAAACGGCTGAATTTCACACCACTTTTTTTGGTGAAACAACATATCGCTTAGCAGCCTGCAGTGGTAAAACAGATAGAAATCTAATTTTTACAATCAAAGATCAAGATGATCATATTTTATTTAGCAATAAAAAATATGCGAATGCACCGTATTGGGATTTTAAAGTTAAATCGACTATCGTATGCACCATCAATGCTCAAATAGATCCAAGTAAAAATGCAGGATCTGGTTGTGCCGTCATACTAATTGGATTTAAGCAAAAATAAATGAAGTATTTGAAAAACAGTTTATTAGTTCTTCCATTTAAACGTTTTAATCATCTGTAAGATATCTGTTCTCAAATAGTCTACTACAATCTTTAATGAATCGATATTAGGAACTGAATTAAAATATAAAGCTCCTCTCATAAAATGATGAGTACTATCTGTGACATAAAATTGAATATTAGAAGCTGAATTCCCGCTTATATCGTATACTAACCCATACACTTTGGCGCTGTCTCTGATAATAACAACTTCATCAATACCTGTCGATTTTATTTGATGCTTTACAACAAAATCTCTACTTTGGTTTAAGATGGTATCCAAATTATTAGAAATAACTTTGTAACTCAAATGTATTTTCGCATTGTATTTCGGAAAATTGATATTTAACCAGCAAGGATCAGCATTTATATGTTTATCATTATCAATAAAAGCATAAGTTGGAATTTCAAAAGAATAGGGGCAAATACTATCGTAAACTCTATATTCTTTTTTGGGAAAATCAATCCTAAAATATCCTTTTGGTTTGGGAATGTAAATTTCGTCCTCATCATTAACACATGATGTTAAAATAATTATGGATGAAAAAATAAGAATTAAGTTTTTTAATTTCATAATGTAAATATAATGAAAGTCTAAAAATTAACTTTAAAAAGGCAAACTATCTTTATTATCAAAATCATTTGGTTGCGAATTTAGAAATGAGTTTTGTTTGATGTCATTGACTTCTTTCTTTTGCAATACTTGAAAGGATTCCGCAATAATTTCTGTAATTGTTTTTTTTACTCCTTGTTTGTCATTCCATTCTCGGCTTTGAATTTTTCCTTCTAAATAAATTGGCATACCTTTTTTTAATATTTTTTCAGCGCCTTCAGCTAATGCTCCCCACATTACAATATGATGCCATTCAGTACGTTCAATTTTATTTCCGTTTTTATCTTTGTAAAATTCGCTTGTTGCTAAAGTAAATTTAACCTTAGCTAAATTACCTTCTAAATATCTGATTTCAGGATCTTTACCTAAGTTCCCTAAAAGTATTACTTTATTAACGCCAGCCATTTTAGTTTAATTTTCATTCGGTACAAAAGTATCAAATCATTTTCTTTACTAAATAAATTTCAAAAAATGATATCAACAACAATAATCATAAAAGAGGTTTATCATTACATTTGTAAAACAATGAGCGACTATTTAAATGAACTAAATCCCGTGCAGCGAATGGCTGCCGAAACAACAGAAGGTCCAGTAATGATTATAGCTGGAGCTGGTTCTGGAAAAACCCGTGTTTTGACCTATCGCATTGCGCATATCATGACGAAGGGCGTTGATGCCTTCAATATTTTATCATTAACATTTACTAATAAAGCAGCTCGAGAAATGAAGGCTCGAATTGCAAAAATAGTAGGGGATAAAGAATCGAAAAATTTATGGATGGGAACTTTTCACTCTATTTTTGCTAAAATATTACGATTTGAAGCTGAAAAATTAGGTTATCCAAGCAATTTTACGATTTATGACACTGATGATAGTAAAAGTGTAATTAAAAGTATATTAAAACAATTAAACCTCGATGAAAAAGTTTACAAGCCTTCTTTGGTTTTAAATAGAATTTCTTCTGCTAAAAATTCATTAATTTCTCCTCAGCAATATTTGAACAATCCCTTAAATCAAGCTGATGATAGAGCTTCGAATAAACCTGCTTTAGGACAAATTTATTTAACTTATCAAAAAAGAAATTTCCAGTCGGGTGCAATGGATTTTGATGATTTGTTGTTTAACACCAATTTACTTTTAAGAGATTTTCCTGATATGTTATTGAAATACCAAAGTAAATTTCGATATATATTGGTTGATGAGTACCAAGATACCAACTTTTCACAATATGTTATTGTTAAACAATTGGCAGCTAGGTTTCAAAATATTTGTGTGGTAGGTGATGACGCACAAAGTATTTACTCGTTTAGAGGGGCGAACATTCAAAACATATTAAATTTTGAAAAAGATTACCCTGATTTAAAAACGTTTAAACTTGAAGAGAATTACAGAAGTACACAAAACATTGTTAAAGCGGCAAGTGCAGTCATTGCTAAAAATAAAGATCAGTTTAAAAAAAATATTTTTACATCAAATGAAGATGGTGAGCTAATTAAAATCATTAAATCGAATACAGATAACGAAGAAGGTCAAAAAGTGGCTTCAAGTATTTATGAAACTCACTTTACTCAACAAGCTCATTTTAAAGATTTTGCAATTTTGTATAGAACCAATGCACAATCTCGTTCATTTGAAGAAGCCTTGAGAAAGTTAAACATTCCATATAAAATTTATGGTGGATTATCTTTTTACCAGCGAAAGGAAATAAAAGATATGCTAGCTTATATTCGCTTAACGATTAATCATAATGATGATGAATCGTTGAAGCGTATTATTAATTATCCATCTCGCGGTATTGGGCAAACAACACTCGATAAAATAATGATTGTAGCCATGGAACATGATACAAGCATGTGGCATGTTTTGGCTAATTTAAAAGATTTTAATGCAGGAATTAATAGTGGAACATCAGCTAAAATTGAAGAATTTATAACTTTAATTAAAACGTTTGCTATGATATTGCCTTACAAAGATGCATTTGAAAGTGCGAATCATATTGCCGTTACGACTGGTATTTTAAAAGATTTATACATAGATAAAACACCAGAAGGAGTAAGCCGATATGAAAATATTCAAGAACTTTTAAATGGTATTAAAGATTTTGTGGAACAGCCAAGAACGCCGCAAGAAGAAGAATTAAAAGAAGCCATATTTAACACAACTGATGAACCAAATCCTATTGAGTTATTTGATGCCACCGAAAAATCATCAGACTTAAAAACATTGGATGAATTTATGCAAGAAATTTCTTTATTAACCGATGTGGATAAAGAAAGTGAAGATGATAAAAATGCAGATAAAATAAGTATGATGACCATTCACGCATCAAAAGGATTAGAATTTCCTTATGTACATATCGTTGGTCTGGAAGAAAATTTATTTCCGTCACAGATGGCACTAAACAGCAGGAGCGAATTAGAAGAAGAACGCCGTTTATTTTATGTAGCGATTACTCGTGCTGAGAAAAAAGCAACCATTAGTTTTGCAACTACGCGTTATCGTTTCGGGAATGTTATTTACTGTGAGCCAAGCCGATTTATAGATGAATTGGATCCAAATTGTATTGATTATCCTCAGGAACCTTCGAGTAATAAATTTAGTGATAATGTTTTTGGCGAATACCGTAAAAAGCCATTTACTAATCCTTTAAAGTCCATCGATTTTAATACTAAGCCAAACGAAAAAATAACAAACGAAGCAAACCAAATTAATTTTTCAGCGCCTAAAAAATTAATTCCATTAGCAAAACGAATGTCGTTAAATAATTCTTTAACAGATAATAGTGCTAATGCTAGTTTGAGAATAGGTAGTATTGTAGAGCACGAAAAATTTGGAATAGGGGAAGTTGCCAAAATTGAAGGAGTTTATCCAGAATCAAAAGCTTTAATTATGTTCAGAGATGCAGGGGAAAAGAACTTATTATTAAAATACGCTAAACTTAAAATTGTTATATAAATGCATGTAATATTTACAATAATTTGCTAAATCATAAGACTTATTTAACATAATGTATATTATGAATACTTTAAATAAATAAAAGTATTATGATAATAGTAGCCCTGTCAGGAATCGAACCTGAATCTTAAGTTTCGGAAACCCACATACTATCCGTTGTACTACAGGGCCATATAAAAATACATGTAAAGATATAGATTTATAAGTTTCTTTAATAATGAAATATTAATAATATAATAATAAAATTTAAAATAAAAAGCAATAAATTCACATCGAAATCGTTTCTTATTTATAGAACAAAGGATTTAATCGATTTAATTTTTTAATAAATACAATGAACTTGAAACACTATTTTATATTATTTTTTATTATCATTACTCAATCTTTTTTTTCTCAAATCAAAATTGGCGAATGGCAAGATTATCTTACTTATAATACAACGAATAGTGTTTCTAAAATTGGCGATATCATTTATGTTTCTAATAAAGAAGGATTAGCAAAATATAACGTCAATGATCATAGTATTGAAAAATTAACTAAAATTGATGGTTTATCTGATGTAGGTATAAGTGTTATTAGAAAAAATGATTATAATGATGTATTAATTGTTATTTATGAAAATTCAAACATCGATTTAATATTACCAAACGGGAAAATTTTCAATATTTCTGATTTAAAACGAAAAATTATCGCTGGTAACAAAACAATTTACGAAGTATATTGTAAAAATAAATTGGCCTATTTATCCTGCGGTTTTGGTATTATTGTTATTGATACTGAAAAATTTGAAATTAAAGAAACTTATAAAATCGGAAATGGCACTACTTTTAAAGAAGTTAGACAGATTACGTCTTCTGATAGTGCAATTTATGCTGCAACAGAATCAGGTATTTATTATGGGTTATTTTCAAAAAATCTATCTAACTATCAAAATTGGAAACCATTAAATATTGGAATAACTGCAGGCCCATACAATTCTATCATTAATTTTAATGGGAAAATTATGGCGAATTATTCAGGAAGATTGGCTTCTAACTTTTCTTTTGCTGATACCGTTTGGCAATTTGATGGTTTTCTGTGGAGTAAATACCCCTACAAAACTAATTCAGAAAATTTTAAATTATATGATTATTCTAAATATGGAAAAATGTTGATAATGGATCGCTCTGGTTTGTCAGCATTTACATCAACAGGTATGCTGGGTTCTGTAATAACTGGTTATGGTTATTTATTTGATGTTTATTACGAAGGATCTTCCAATTATTGGTTTGCTGATTTAAATTACGGTTTAATGAAATCAAATGTTAACGCGCCATTTAATTATGAATTTATTTCTATTGCTGGCCCATCAAGTAATTATGTGAATGATTTATCTATTTTAGACGGAAATTTAGCCATTGCGCCAACGAATTTGGGTGATATTTATACATTTCAATATAATAATACAAAGCCGAATTTATTACAAAACACCTATTGGGAGCGTATTATTAATTTACCTGATTCTATCAAAGATTATAATTGCGTTGCCATTGATCCAAAAGATAAAAATCATATTATTTTTGGTTGTTTAGGTTACGGTGTCGTTGAAATTAAAAATAAGGTTTTTTCGAATGTTTATAATACGAGTAACTCAACAATGGTTGGTTACAATAATGGATATCAGCTTTGGACAACAGGTGTAAGTTTCGATAAAAATTCTAATATTTGGGTAATGAATTCGGCTAGCTCTAGAGCAGTTTCTGTTTTAAAAAATGGAAATTGGAATAATTTAAACTTTGATTACATCATTTCAAAACCTACAATTCCTAAAATTATTTTCGATAAAAATAATCAAGCCTGGATGATATTAGCCAGAGGTGGCGGAATAATGGTTTATAAAGATGTTAATGGCTTATCTCAACCTTCGACTACTAATACTAAAATTTTAACTGTAGCAAAAGGAAACGGATTTTTACCAACTCCTGACGTATATGCAATCTGCGAAGACTTGGAAGGTAAAATTTGGGTTGGCACCTCAAAAGGCATAACTGTTTTTTATAATCCGGAAAATGTTTTTACAAATTCTAATTTTGATAGTCAACAAATTTTAATTGAACAGGATAATCATGTTCAAATACTATTAGAAAATGACATTATTACCTCTATTGCTATAGACGGTGTAAATAGAAAATGGGTTGGTACTGAAAGTTCTGGAATATATTGTTTTTCTGCAGATGGTCAAACTCAAATTTATCATTTTACAACGGAAAATAGTCCTCTCTATTCAAATGTAATCAGAGATATTGTAACTGACGAAACTACTGGTGATGTTTTTTTTGCAACTGTAAAAGGAATTCAATCCTATCGAACGAGTATTATTAAAGGTTATGATAACTTTACAAATATGCATGCTTTTCCTAATCCAATAAGACCTGGATACACTGGAACTATTCATATTACAGGTTTAATTGATGAAGCAAGTGTTAAAATAACAGATGTGGCAGGTAATCTTGTTTGGGAATCAAAGTCACAAGGCGGTCAATTAGAATGGGACTTGAAAAATTTTAGTGGTTCGAGAGTAACAAGTGGCGTTTATTTAATATATGGCGCATCTGCTAACGGCGAAAAATCAGCAACTGCCAAACTCCTAGTCATAAACTAATGTTATACAGAACAGAGGGAATTGTTTTGCATAATATAAAATATGCAGATAGAAAAATAATTTCAAAAATTTACACAAGACAATTTGGTTTAATTACCGCCATGATTCATTTTGGTAATGCACCAAAATCAAAAATAAAAGCTGGTATTTTACAACCACTTACGCAAATTGAATTTGAGTTATCAATAAAAGAAAATAAAGACATTCAAACCATTTCTGAAATAAAATGTCAATACGTATATACAGATTTACAAACCAATTTTAATAAACTATGTATTGCTCAATTTCTTAATGAAATTTTATATAAATGTTTAAAGGAACAATTTTCAAACGAAGATTTATTCGATTTGATATGTGATACTTATAGATGGCTTGATTCGGCTAATGATGGCTTTCAAGATACTCATATTTACTTTTTATTCGAACTTTCAAAACATTTAGGTTTTTTTCCAACCAATAATAGAGATACGCTTCACCCCTACTTTGACACTATAGAAGGAAAATTTGATTCAATTCCAAAAAGTTTTCCTCTAGGGTTTGATAAAGAACAATCAATTTTATTTTCAAACTTATTTTCACATTCAATAACTAATCCTAAGCCAAGTAATCGTTCTGAACGTCTTATCCTTTTAGATTGTATTATGCATTATTACAGAATGCAAATTCCCAACTTATCTGAATTAAAATCTTATCAAGTAATTCAAGAGATGATTAATTTAATGTAAAAGAGCTTAAAAAATAAGACTTAACGCGAAAATAGTATACATTTGTATTTTAAATTTTTAAGCAAAATTGATGGAATTCTATCTATTAAATGTAAAAATTGAAATACGATTACCAATTTTTAAAAACCTAAAATGGAATACAAAGAAGATAATTTAATTTTTGGAACACGAGCTGTAATAGAAGCCATAAATGCAGGAAAAGAAGTTGATAAAATCATTTTACAAAAAGGGTTATCTAATCAACTATTCAACGAATTAAGAAATGCCATAAAGCATTTAGACATACCATTACAATTTGTTCCGCCAGAAAAATTAAACAGAATAACTTCCAAAAATCATCAAGGTGTTGTTGCTTTTGTAGCTCAAGTAACGTATTATGAAGTAGAAGAATTATTGGCTCAAGTTTTTGAAAAAGGAAAAACACCCCTCGTTTTAATTTTAGATAGAATAACTGATGTGAGGAATTTTGGTGCTATCGCAAGAAGTGCAGATTGTGCTGGAGTAGATTTTATTGTCATACCAAGCAGAGGTGCTGCACAAATTAATGCAGATGCTGTAAAAACAAGCGCTGGCGCATTAAACAGGATACCAGTTTGTAGAGAAGAAAACTTAAAACAAACAATAGAGTATTTTAAAGAATATGGTTTGCAAATCATTGCTTGCCATGAAAAAACAGATAGCTATTATTATAATGCTGATTTAACAAAACCTACAGCCATCATTATGGGATCAGAAGAAAATGGAATTTCAAATGAATACCTAAAGCGAAGCGATTTACAAGTGAAAATTCCAATGGTTGGTAATATTGCATCACTCAATGTATCGGTTGCAACTGGCATTATTTTATTTGAAGCTGTAAAACAAAGGCTTTAATTTGTTTAAAAAATTCTAAATTAATTTGAATTTTAAAATATGATGTCTTTTAATGATTCTTACAAGCTATTATTATTTAAAGAATGCAGATTTAATACAGCCCGCTCTGGTGGCGCAGGAGGACAACATGTCAATAAAGTGGAAACCAAAGTTGAGTTATGGTTTAATATATCTGATTCCACCCTCCTACTCGACTCGGAAAAACACATCCTACTTTCTAAATTAAAAAATAAACTCGATAAAGAAAATAACATCCATCTTCAAGAGCAAACGGAACGAACTCAGCTGAAAAATAAAGCTTTATTAAAAGAAAAACTTTATCATTTAATTGAGACTAATTTAAAACCTGTTATACCCAGAAAACCTACTAAATTGAGTAAAGCAGTAATAAAAAAACGATTAGATAAAAAAAGAATAGCGAGTGAAAAGAAATATTTAAGAAAAAAAATACAATAACTCTTATGGCAAAAATATTATTGATTGATGACGAAAAATCTATACGTAGATCCATTAAAGAGATTTTGGAATTTGAGAAATATACTGTTGATGAAGCTGAAGACGGTTTAACAGGCTTAGAAATGTCATTAAAAGGTCAGTACGATGTGATATTGAGTGATATTAAAATGCCAAAATTAGATGGGATTGAATTACTTCATAAACTTATTTCAAGTGAAACAAATTCAACATTAATTATGATGAGCGGACACGGCTCTATTGAAACCGCTTTAGATTGTGTGAAAAAAGGCGCTTTTGATTATTTAGCAAAACCAATTGACTTAAACCGATTATTAGTTTCAATCAGGAACGCATTAGATAAAACGCTATTAGTTACAGAAACTAAAAATTTGAAAAAGAAAATTAATAAATCTTATCAAATGGTTGGCGAATCTAAAGCATTGCAAAGTATTCGTGAAATGATTGAAAAAGTAGCTCCAACTGATGCACGCGTTTTAATTACTGGTAGCAATGGTTCTGGAAAAGAATTGGTTGCTCGCGAAATACATAATAAAAGTGCGAGGGCAAATGCTCCATTGATTGAAGTTAACTGTGCTGCCATCCCAAGCGAATTAATAGAAAGCGAATTATTCGGTCACGAAAAAGGAGCTTTTACAAGTGCAATTGCCACACGAAAAGGAAAATTTGAATTAGCTGAAGGAGGCACCATTTTTTTAGATGAAATTGGTGATATGAGTATTTCAGCACAAGCAAAAGTATTAAGAGCTTTGCAAGAAAATAAAATTACACGTGTTGGTGGTGACAAAGAAATAAAGGTTAATGTAAGGATTATAGCTGCAACCAATAAAGATTTAAAAAAAGAAATTGTAAAAGGTGAATTCAGAGAAGATTTATTTCATCGCTTAAATGTTATTCCTATTCAAGTACCATCTTTAAATGAGCGGTTGGAAGATATTCCGTTGTTAGCTAATCATTTTTTAAATTTAATTTGTACCGATCATGGAGTTGCTTTTAAAAAAATAACTAAAGATGCTATTATTGAATTACAAAATAAGAATTGGACGGGTAACATTAGAGAATTTAGAAATGTCATTGAACGATTAATTATACTTTGTGATAATGAAATTACGCAAGCTGATGTTATTCATTACTCGTAAAAAAAAAGGCTGAATTATATTCAGCCTTTTTTTTTAATTATGTTTTTAAATAATAATTAAAATCCTTGTTTTTCTGTTACTTTATGTTCAATTAATAAGCCAACACAAGCAGCATCAATTGGTTTATGTTTTTCTTTTTGAGCAGCAACTTGTGGAACTGTCAATTCAATAATCAGCTGACGTGTTGTAGAACTTTGAAATTCAAAAGTTGGCGCATTTTCTGTTGTTTGATTATCATATAATAATTCGTTTGATTTAGAATCAAATATTTTATAAGATAATTTTTCACCTAAAGAAGCGTCGCAACATACATTAATGCGATAATCCATGCCTTTATAAATCACACAACGAATCTTTGAGGACATACCTTGATTGAATAAGCCACTGCGAGATTGCGTGTCATAAATCCAATTTTTATCATTTTTGCTGTTTTTAACACTACAACTTTTGTGATAATTAAAACAAACACCTGTTTGTGAAAATAATGAAATACAAGCTGTAACAAAAAATGTTAATATAATTTTTTTCATACTAATAATATTATTTAGTTAATGTAAATGAATTTCTAATGAACCTTATTTTATCAACTATGTGTTTATATTGATCTGCCGTTGCAATAAGATTTTTTCCACCAGATAAAATACGTTTTGTTTTATTTTTCGCTTCTAAAGTGTCTGCCTCTTTTTCTTCAATTTTAGAAAATTCTGATTGTAATTCTTCAAATTTAATTAATACAGAAGCTACGCTTTCATCAGTTCTATACTTTCTTAAAAACTCAATTAAATTATCCAAGGTGTATTTTTGATCGCAAATACGCTCAACTACAACACTTTTTGTTTCATATTTAGCTAAATTTGTAACAATAAATAAACTTTCTATCCAACCACCTGCAACCACTAAAGATAAGGCTGGTCCTTGTTTCGATCCTTCTAATGTTTCGAATGATGCGAAGTATAGCTCATCTGTAATCAAGGCTAATGAATCTGAATTTCCAATGTTATCTTGTAATCGTTTTAAGTTTTCAGGTTTTATTGCTGCTGAAACGCCAATTTGATCTCCTAATTCTTTTAAATTTTTAAAATACTTTAGAGCTTCTGTGCCTATTTCAAAAACACTGCAATAACTTAAATCACAACTATAAATACCAAAATTTAATGCTTTTAATTTTTGATCTGTGTATTGTTTTTGATTTTCTACTTTATTTAAAAAACTAACATTCTTATTGTTCTTCCCTCCAACTTGCTTAATAAAACTTAACATTTCTCCCGGAGAAGGCACTTGATAAAATGTTTCTGTTAAAGTTGAGGTTGAATCAGCTGTTGTATCAACTACCGAAATATCGTCGGCATTTTCTGATTTTTTTTCACCACCGCAAGAGCTAAGCATTGAAGCACTAATTACTGCAGCAAATAATAATATGTTTTGTTTTTTTATAGTCATGAGTGCAATTAATTTAATATTTGAATGATTAAGAAATTACTTTTTTAACTAAATCAGCGGCTTCTTGTAATTGAATAGCAGAATAAACTTTTAAACCTGATTCATCAATTAATTTTTTTGCAGCTTCTGCATTGGTTCCTTGTAAACGAACGATAATTGGTATATTGATAGTCCCCATGTTTTTGTATGCATCAATTACACCTTGAGCTACACGGTCGCAACGAACAATTCCACCAAAAATATTTACTAAAATAGCTTTTACGTTTTTATCTCCTAAAATAATATGGAATGCTTTTTCAACACGCTCAGCATTTGCAGTTCCACCAACATCTAAGAAGTTAGCTGGTTCGCCACCACTTAACTTTATGATATCCATGGTAGCCATTGCTAAACCTGCACCGTTAACCATGCAGCCAACGTTACCATCTAATTTCACATAGTTTAATTCAGCTTTACGAGCTTCTACGTCAACTGGATTTTCCTCTAATTCATCACGCATCGCTTCAATATCTTTATGTCTAAATAAAGAATTATCATCAATTGAAACTTTTGCATCAACTGCAATGATTTTGTCGTCAGACGTTTTTAAAACCGGATTAATTTCAAACATGGATGAGTCTGTTGCATCGTAAGCCTTATAAAGTGCCGCAACAAATTTCGTCATTTCTTTAAACGCATTACCACTTAACCCTAAATTAAAGGCAACTTTACGGCATTGAAAATCGCGTAAGCCAACTTTAGGATCAATTTCTTCTTTCCAAATTAAATGAGGAGTTGCCTCAGCAACTTGCTCAATATCCATTCCTCCTTCAGTACTGTACATAATGATATTACGGCCAGTTGAACGATTTAATAATATACTGATGTAGAATTCTTTTGTTGGAGTTTCTCCCGGATAATATACATCTTGAGCCACTAATATTTTGCTAACTAATTTTCCTTCAGCGCTCGTTTGAGGAGTGATTAAGTGCATACCTAATATAGCAGTAGCAACTTCTTTCACTTTTTCTAAATTAGGCGCAAACTTTACGCCTCCCCCTTTTCCACGACCACCTGCGTGTATTTGGGCTTTAACAACTACACCACCGCACTTGTATGTCTCCATAACTTGTTTAGCTGCTTCTACAGCTTGTTCAGGCGTTTCCGCTACAATTCCTTCTTGAATGGCTACGCCAAAACTTTTTAATATACTTTTTCCTTGATATTCGTGAATGTTCATAAGTAAGATGGTTCTAATTTGATTCAAAAATAATGTTTTTATTGGAATTGCAATCTATTTTTGAAAAAATTAACCTAAGAAATTATAGTTATCGCAAATATGTTAAAATAATCCAGCTGAATTGTATTTTACCCAACCTTCATTACCGTTTTCTAACTTAATATTAAGCCATTTATCAGTTTGATTTAATACAGAAACTTTTGTTCCTTCATGAAGACTGAACTTACTATCTGACAAGTCATTAGGTTCTGTATGTATTTTTACTTCATGTGATAAGATGATAGCAAAATGAGTTTGTCTTTTTAAATTGAGAGAAAAATAACCAAGTAACATCGCACAAACAAATACACAAAAACTCAATATGCATACAATAAAACCTAATCTTTTTAAAAGTATGGATTTTGACAAAGTAATTAAGAGTAAAAAAGATAAGGTTATTATTAAACTAAAAATGCTAGTCCATGCCAAGCTTGCCGTTGAATAGTAATTGGCAATACTTGATTTAAGCGCTCCAATAAAATAGTTCTCCTTATTGTTTATTTTATCAATGGTTTTACAATTTGCAATGTTTAAATTTACTTTTATGTCGTCGTCTTTCGGATTTAATTTGGCTGCTAATTCATAGTTGTAAATTGCTTTTCCTATTTGATTTGTTTTTAAATAACAATTACCAAGGTTGAAATAGAGTTTATCAGATTCTTGATTTTTTGATAAAATTTGCTCGTAAATAGAAATAGCCTCGTTGAATTTCTTTTGTGAATAGAGTTTTTCAGCTTGAGATGAAGCTTCAGTATTTGCAAATACTTTAGCATAAACAATAGTTAACAGAAAAACTATTTTTAATGACTTTATTTTCAAAATTTTAAACCGTTTCATGTTCATTTTAACGTTTAATTTGTTCCTCAATTTTTGAAATTAATTCTAAGGTATCTACGTAAACCTTGTTTAAGTCTCCTGTTACCGAACTTGGTGCGTATTTCGCATATTCGCAGGTATTTAGAGTTTCAAGTAATTGTTGAATGGTTTGTTCATTTACTTGTTTTGATAAAAGCATTTCTGAAATTTTATCCTTTGATAAATCTAAAACTGACATATTAAATTTATCGCCAACATAGTTATTTAGGGCATTTAAAACTTCATTAAAAAATAAATCTTTGTTATTTAAAAGTAAATGCTTTTCAGCGATAGATAGTTGTTTTTTAGCCAATTTAGCTGCCTTTCGTTCTTTTACTAATTTCAAATTACTATTAGCGTTTATTTGGTTCTTCTTAAATATAAAAGTAAAAATAAAGCCTAACAAAGAAATAAGTAATAATAAATAATGAGCCATAGATGAGAAAAATTCATCTTCTTTATGCTTCAAATTTAAATCACCTGCTTTAATATATCGTAAATCATTTTCTGTTTCTTTTATTTCTTTCTTATTTGATGAAATAATTTGTGCATTTGTTCCATCTCCCTCCAGCACATGCAATGTTATTTCGGGTGATGGAATAGAAATGTATTTCTTTTTTGTGACATCAAAATAACTAAAACCCAAATCGTTTAATGTAAAATCTCCTTTTTCCCTTGGTATAATTAAATAATCATAGGTTTTACTTCCACTCACACCACCAATGGTTTTAATTGATTCATTTATTTTAGGATCATAACTTTCAAAACTTTCAGGTAGATTTAAATTCATTGGCTCTACTAATTTGATATTACCAGTTCCGCTGATGGTAAATTTCAAATTGACTGCATCATTTGCTTTGACTTGACTTTTACTGATATCGACTTTAAAACTAAAATCACCAACTGCCCCAGTAAAGTCTTTTGGTTTATTATCAGTTGGCAAATCAATAACCTCCACTTTTACAGACTTACTTTTTACTTTAACAGCAACATCTTCATAGCCCCCTGCACCAAAAAACTGTTCGAAAATATTACGAGGTTGTCTTTTAGTTTGTCTTCTAACAATACATTCCAGTTCTACCGGATCAATCGTTATATTTCCAACTCGCTGAGGAAATAAGTAAACCTTATTATAATCTGCTACATAATAATTTACACCATTTACATTTTCTTGCTGTAAATTAATTTGCTGATTGCTATTCTCTTGTTGTGCCCAAAAACCATTATATGGTGGAAATTTTACATTTTGAAAACCGCGTAAATCCACCCTCGAATAAACTTTTTGAGTAATGGTAATTTGTTCGCCTAAGTAACATTTTGTTTTGCTTAAAAAAGTTCTTACGAACAAATCATCCTGACTTAATTCGCTAGCATATTGACTTTTTTCTTTGCCAGAAGTCTGTTGTTGCGATTGATTTTGCTGCGGTTGGGGATTACCTTTTACTACATCAATAATAATGGGTTTAGTTTCTAATTTTTGATTTCCAGACATTACAGTAGCCGCGCCAATGGTATACCTTCCTTCTACTTTCGCCAAAATATAAAATGATAAGGTCGTGGATTGCGATACATTTCCATTCACCATGCTAATACTTTGACTTTGATTAGGGCCTGAATAAATTTCAAATCCTTTAAAGTTAGGATACGTTAAATTACTTCCCGTTCCATTTAATGTAAAGGCCACTGTAAAAACCTCGCCGATAGCTACTTTATTTTTGCTTACTTGTGCTGTAAAAGCTGGCGATTGCGCGAAAATATTAAAATGACACAATGCAAATTGTATAATTATTAAGAAAACTATTTTATGTTTTGTATTCACTTTTTTTCTATTAACTAAATTCTTTTAATTAAAACGAAGTATTACCAATCTTTTTCAACTTTTATTTTTTGGCCAGGATCTCCTTTTTTCTTTCGAAGTGATTGCATTTTTCTTTCGGAATTCTTTAAGGCATTGAGCATTTTTTCTGCTTGTTCCTTACTCATTTGTGGTTGCTGAGATGGTTCTTTTTGTTCATCATTTTTATTATTTCCTTTATCCTTATCTCCTTTGTCTTTTTTATCTTCAGGTTTATTTTCATCCTTTTTTTGATCTTTATTCTTATCCTTATTTTTATCGTTTTTCTTTTGTTGATCTTGTTGCTTTTTTAATTCTCGCTGTGCGTAAGCTAAATTATAACGCGTATCTTCATCCTTAGGGTTTAGTTTTAATGATTTTTTATACCCTAAAATAGCATCTTCAAAACTTTTTTGTTTCAACTTCGCATTTCCGTAATTATGCCAAGCTTTCTGAATCGTATCTGCATTTGAAACAGATTTAGCAACTACTTCGAACTGTTGGGCTGCTTGATCATAAACTAAATTTGCAGCAGAATCTTTTGTCATTTGTTTATTAGGAGTTGGAATTTTACCAGCACTAATACCTTCTGCTGTTTTGTAAAAAGCATCTCCTAAATTAAAATTCGCTTTATAATAATCTGGCTTTTCTTTTAATGATTTAGAAAAATAATTAGTAGCTTCTACTGGTTTACCTCCATAATAAGCGTCGTTTCCTTTTCTCAATGTCATTTTTTCTGTTTGCGACATACCACAAAAAGATAAAACTAAAAACAATAATATATAGTATATTCTAAAATTAGGCATGAGGTGTTTTAAATACATTTAATTTTTTCCATAATTGGCTTACTCGTTCAGATATAAGTGTTTCAACAACTAAAAATAAAAAGGCTGCCAGTAAGAAAATCTGAAATTGATCTTCATAATCGCTGTACATTTTACTTTCCATTTGTTTTTTATCTAACTCTCCTATTTTGGTAAGTATTGCATCCAAACCTATATCCGAACTACTCGCTTGAACATAAACACCTTTTGTTGTTTCTGCAATGTCTTGTAATATTTTTGCATCTAATTTTGTTACTATGGTATTTCCTTCGTTATCTTTTTTGTATCCAGCTGCGTAACCATCAATGATGTTAGGAATTGGAACACCTTCTGCAGAACCTACACCAATGGTATGAATGACGATATTTTTCTTGGATGCTTCTTCTGCAGCTGATACAGCGCTTTCTTTATCTTCTTCATTGTTTTCGCCATCCGTAATAATAACGATTGCTTTATTCTTCCCTTCATCTTTACCAAAACTTTCTACTGCTTGATTTATCGCATCTGCAATGTTTGTACCCTGAGTTGGAACAATTTTAGTATTAATGCTTTCTAAAAATAATTTCGCTGAACTATAATCGGTTGTAATAGGTAATTGAACATAAGCTTCGCCAGCGAAAACAATTATCCCTAAGCGATCCCCTTGTAATTTATCAATCATGTTTTCTATGGCCATTTTGGCTCTTTCCAAACGATTTGGTGATAAATCCTGAGCCAACATACTATTTGAAACATCCAAGCATATCATGATATCTGAACCTTCCCGTTTGACTTCTTGCATTTTAGAACCTGTTTGTAAATTACATAAGCCTAAAATTAAAAACGCAAAACTAAGTAAGAATAAAATGAATTTACTTGTTTTTTTAGCTTTAGAAACCGCCGGTACTAATTGCTCAATTAATCCTAATTCACCTAATTTTTTTAAATTCTTTTTTGTTCGATAACTATACCAAATAAATATGGCTATGAATAAAGGCAATAAGCCAAAAGCATAAAAGAATATGTTATTTTCAAATTTATACATTATGGAATGGCTTTAAATACAAAACGTTTCAACAAAAATTCTAATAGTAAGCAAATAGCTGCTGCTAATGCAAATGGTAAAAAATGTTCTGATTTATTACTAAAATTCTTTTCGCTAATAATCGTTTTTTCTAACAAATCGATTTCTTTATAGGTCTTTTCTAAACTCTCTCTATCGGTTGCTCTAAAATATTTTCCACCCGTCATTTCACTAATTTGTGTCATCGTGGCATCATCAATGTCTACATCTACATAATCATATTCCATTTCACCATTTGGATACAAGGCAACTGGCTGCAAGGCTTTTCCTTTACTACCTACTCCAATGCAATAAACCCTTACCCCAAATGTTTTTGCAATATCCGCAGCCGTTAGTGGTGCTATTTCGCCAACATTACTCACACCATCCGAAATTAGAATAACAACCTTACTCTTAGCTTTACTATCTTTTACGCGCGCTACACCATCTGCTAATCCTAATCCAATGGCAGTTCCTTGATCTAACATGCCCGCTTTTATATCGCCAAACATATTTTTAATAATTTTATGATCGGTTGTTAATGGACATTGCGTAAATGCTTCTCCACTAAAAACAACTAAACCAATTTTATCGTTAGGTCTTGCATCAATAAAATCGCCTAATACTTCTTTAGCCACCTCTAATCGGTTGGGCTTAAAATCTTTTGCAAGCATAGATAAAGAAACGTCTAAACTAACCACAATATCAATTCCTTCCGTCTTTACATCTTTCCAACTGCTTCTGCTTTGTGGACGTGCAATGGCTAATATTAAAAATGATAATGCCATTATCCTTAATAAAAACAATACATGTCTGAATTTTGCTTTTAAGGATGATTTGATTCCGTTAAATAAATTAAAACTTGAATAGTTTAATTCTCCTTCATATGTTTTTAATTTATATAGATACCACGCCAACATCATTGGTATGATTGCGAATAACCAAAACCATTGTTTTTCTGCAAATTGTATGTCGTTATAATAATTAAGCATTAAAATAGTTGTGAGTTATTTGTTTTAAGTTGTTTGTCAATTTATTTTGATTTATTGTTTTTTTTATTCCGCGGTCCTATTCCTCCCCTTCGGGGAGGCTAGGTGGGGCTTTCATTTTCTTCTTCTCTCTTAGTTCCATTCACAAAATCAAATGCATTGTTTAAGGTTAATGTATGTTCTGCTTCAATTGGTATTTGTTTTGCAAACTTTACAAAATCAGATAAGGTTAATATTTGATTCAATTTAGCTTTACTTTCACTATCAACTACCTGAGATCTAAATATTTTAATAATTTCATCCGAAGTTAATTCTAGTGCATTAATTTTAAATCGTTCTTCAATGTATAAACGAATGGTATCTGCAATGGATGTGTAATATTCTTTCGTTTTATTCTCTTTCCAAATGGCTTCTGCTTTTATTTTTTCTAGTGTTTGTAGCGCTAATAAGTGAGCCGGAATGTCTGGTTTGTTTTCAATCACTTCAGCGGGTTTAGCTTTCGTTAATTTTTTAATAATTAAAATTAAAATAATAAGCGCAACCAAAATCGCTAATCCCCAATACGCATAAGGTAAATACCATCGCCAATCAAATGGCTCGTCAAATGGTGCTTTAATGTCTTTGACGCTTGCAATCGACGTATCTGTTGGAACAGATCGTACTTCAAGCATCAATAATTCAGTTAATTTAGGATTGGCAGTGTCTTTATTGATGATAAACTTAAAACTTGGAATGGCATAATAACCTGAGTCGAATGATGTAATTAAAAGTTGTACATGTTGCTGAATGATATCAGGATTATTTTTATCGGGAAATGTGGTATCTATTTTAGTGACGCTCAGCACTTCAATTTGTTTGATGATGGTATCTTCAAAATTTGGCCATTCAATAGATGTATTTTTTTCTTGCTTGGCATTGTAGTTCATATAAATATCCAAACGCGTTTGTTCACCAATACGCAATACGTTTGTATCTAAAACAGCATGAACTTCTACCTGCGCATAATTTGCATACGGTATGAAGCAAAATGCAAATACAAAAGCGATGATATGTTTTATTTTATTCATTAGTTAAATCCTTTTGTTGTTTCTTCCATCCCTTAATTCCCTTTAATCCCTTATGTCTTTTTTATTCCCTTCCGTGCCTTCCCCTACCTCTTTTTAAACAAATTCATTAAAGGCTTTATATAGCCTTCATGTGTAAATATGGTTGCAAAATCAACGCCACTTTTACTAAAAGTGTTTTTTAGTTCAGCTTCAAATTTTAAATGGTTTGCTTTTTGTTGTGTTTGAAATTGCTTGCTACTCGTATCAACCCACATAGTTTTACCCGTTTCATTATCTTTTAGTTTAACTAATCCAACCTCTGGTAATAAACTTTCATGCTGGTCATTAATTCTTAAGGCCACTAAATCATGTTTTCTATTAGCAATTTTCATAGCATCTGCAAATGAATGATGATCGTAAAAATCAGAAATTAAAAAACAAACGCTTTTCTTTTTGATTATATTGGTTAAGTATTTCAACGCCAATTCAATATTCGTGCCTGTTTGCTGTGGTTCCATATTAATAAGCTCTCTTATGATTCTTAAAATATGAGATTTTCCTTTTTTTGGTGGAATAAATTTTTCAATTTTATCACTAAAAAATATAACTCCAATTTTATCATTATTTTGTGATGCTGAAAATGCAATAACCGCGCACAATTCTGTAATTAAATCTTTTTTAAATTGTTTTTGCGTTCCAAATTTTCCACTGGCACTCACGTCTACTAAAATCATCACGCTTAATTCGCGCTCTTCTTCAAACACTTTAACATAAGGTGTTCTTAATCGTGCAGTCACATTCCAATCAATCGTTCTTACGTCATCACCAGGCGTGTATTCGCGTACTTCACTAAAAGCCATACCACGACCTTTAAAGGCAGAGTGATATTCACCAGAAAAAATCTGATTACTCAACCCTTTGGTTTTAATTTCTATTTTTCTTACTTTTTTAAGTAATTCCGCTGTTTCCAATTTAATTAATGTTGAATTTTAAGTGGTTAATTTTTAATATTTCTGAATTATTAAAAACTAATAACTAAGCACTAATAACTGTTACGGTACTTCAACAGCGTTTAACAATTCATGAATGATGTGTTCTGTTGTAATGTTTTCGGCTTCTGCTTCGTAAGTTAAACCAATACGATGGCGCATCACATCTAAACAAACAGCACGAACGTCTTCTGGAATAACATAACCTCTGCGTTTAATAAATGCATAAGCTTTTGCTGCTAAAGCTAAATTAATACTCGCACGTGGCGAACCTCCATAAGAAATTAAGGGCGCAAATTTTTCTAACTTATAATCTTTAGGAAAACGCGTAGCGAATACAATATCAACAATGTAGCGTTCAATTTTTTCGTCCATGTAAACATCTTTTACAACGTTACGTGCATTTAATATATCTTCTGGTTTTAAAACCATGTTTGCTTTTGGCATGCCTTCTCTCGAAATATTGGCTGCAATCACTTTGCGCTCATCTTCCTTAGTTGGATAAGTAATAACCACTTTCAACATAAAACGGTCCATCTGAGCTTCAGGTAAAGGATAGGTTCCCTCCTGCTCTACTGGATTTTGTGTAGCTAATACTAAAAATGGATTTGGTAATTTAAATGTTTCGTCGCCAATGGTTACTTGTTTTTCTTGCATGGCTTCAAGCAACGCAGATTGTACTTTTGCCGGAGCACGGTTAATTTCATCGGCTAATACAAAGTTTGCAAAAATTGGTCCTTTACGAATCGAAAACTGTTCTTGCTTTTGATTGTAAATCATGGTACCAATTAAATCGGCTGGTAACAAATCGGGCGTAAATTGTATACGGCTAAATTTAGCATCAATGCATGTTGCTAAGGTGTTAATAGCTAATGTTTTTGCTAAACCCGGTACACCTTCTAATAAAATATGTCCGTTGCTTAACAAACCAATTAAAAGCCTTTCTACCATGTGTTTTTGGCCAATAATCACTTTATCCATTTCAGATGTTAATACATCTACAAAGGCGCTTTCACGTTGTATGCGCTCATTTAATTCTTTAATATCTACTACCATAATTTTTAATATGAATGGTTGCAAAGTTAATATTGGTAAAGGTTTCAGCTACTATTCGGTTGTTAAAATTTGTTAAGGATTTGATGGAAATAGTTGATTTCAGTGAGATAAAATATTAAAAAAAATGAAATACATTAACAACCATTTCGTGACAATATTATTTTATTTATTCAAAGTCCTTTTTGTATCTTTACACAAATACTTAAACTATGGTAGTAGAGATGAACCTTTCAGCAAAAAGTCAACGCATGATTGATTTAGAAGATAAATATGGTGCGCATAATTATCATCCGCTACCAGTAGTTTTAGAGCGTGGCGAAGGAGTATTTGTTTGGGACGTTGACGGCAAACGTTACTTTGATTTTTTATCGGCCTATAGTGCAGTTAACCAAGGACACTGCCATCCAAAAATTACAAAAACGCTTATTGAACAATCACAAACATTAGCTTTAACATCGCGTGCTTTTCATAATAATGTGTTGGGTGATTACGAAAAATTTATCACAGGAATTTTTGGTTTTGATAAAGTATTACCTATGAACACTGGAGCTGAAGCTGTTGAAACAGCCATGAAATTAGCTCGTAAATGGGGTTACGAAAAAAAAGGTGTAGCTGAAAACGCTGCTAAGATTATTGTTTGCGAAGGTAATTTTCATGGTAGAACCATTTCTATTATTTCTGCAAGTACTGATCCAGATTCACGCAAAAATTTTGGTCCTTATACATCTGGTTTTGTTACCATACCTTACGACAATGTACAAGCCTTAGCTGAAGCATTAAAAGATAATACCGTTGTTGGTTTTTTAGTAGAACCAATGCAAGGCGAAGCTGGTGTGTATGTGCCACACGATGGTTATTTAAAAACCTGCGCCGATATGTGTAAAGAGGCTAATGTGTTATTTATAGATGATGAAGTACAAACCGGTATTGCCCGTACGGGAAAAATGTTAGCTTGCGATCATGAAGGTGTGAAACCAGATATTTTGATTTTAGGAAAAGCATTATCGGGTGGTATGTATCCAGTATCAGCTGTTCTAGCCAATGATGACGTGATGTTGTGCATTAAGCCAGGACAACATGGTTCTACTTACGGTGGAAATCCATTGGGTTGTAAAATTGCTATTTCGGCGATGGAAGTGGTATTAGAAGAAAAATTAGCAGATAATGCACAGGCCTTAGGTGAAATTTTAAGAACTGAATTACGAAACATTAAATCGGATAGAATTACTTTAGTAAGAGGAAAAGGCTTATTAAATGCCATTATCATTAAAGAAAAAGATGGTATCTCTGCTTGGGAAGTGTGTTTAAAATTAGCAGAAAATGGTTTGTTAGCAAAGCCTACACACGGCGATATCATTCGTTTTGCGCCGCCTTTAGTCATTACCAAAGAGCAAATTTTAGAATGCGCCGCTATTATTGAAAAAACAATTTTATCGTTTGATTAATGCTTCCCTTGTTGGTGTTATCATCAACAAAGGCGAAAAAAGAGTTTGAATAGTTTATTTTATTTATAAACTTGAATCAATACTTCTGTTGGAATTTTTAAACTGTTATGAAGCAGTCTTATCATGTCTAAAGTTAATTTTCTTTTCTTATTAAGTATTTCGCTAGCACGACTTTTTAGTCCAACTAAATTAGCTAAATCTGTTTGAGTATATCCCATTTGCTCCATGCGGAATTTAATAGCTTCAATGGGATCAGGAAATCCGATTGGAAAATGTTCATCTTCATATTTTTCAATTAAAATTCCTAATATTTCAAGTTCATCTCCTTCGCGCGAGCCTTTCTTTGCATCAAAAATAACTTCAAGTCTTTCCAAAGCATTTTTGTAATCTTTTTTTGTTTTGATTGGTTTTATTGTCATGAGTTCTAAATTTTAGTTGCATCTATTTTGTCGTATTCGGCATGAGTTCCCACAAAACGAATCCAAATCATACTATAATCATAATTTATTTTCACAATTAATCGATATGTATTTCCCTTAATATTAAATACGACGCGATTGTAAGCTAAAAAACTTGCACTTAGATATTCCTTTTTAATATCCTTTGGGCCTTTCCATTGAACAGCACTAGTCTCTTGAAACCAAGATTTTAATTGTTGCTGACTATCAGCGTGCTTTTCCCAAAACTCTCGTACTATTTTTTTAGAAATTATTCTCAAACTATAGTTTTTTTACAAAGATACTAAAAGTTCCCATAATGGGAATACGCAGAAGTAAATATTTTTGATAATTTTTTACACTAATGAGATTGCAACTCCAACTGTGTTTAATCAAATTGCTGTTGGTGATAACACCAACGATGGCCTAAATTTTAGAATGTGCTGCTATTATTGAAAAAAACAATTTTATCGTTTGATTAGTTACCTTAATTAGTTGTTAGTTCAAGGTTTTTAATAAACTATGTATGCTGGTTGTTTTGGTTAGGATACTTTGTAAATCGTCTATAGCCACACGCTCTTGTTTCATCGTTACGCGGTCTCTAATCGTTACCGTATTATCTTCTAAACTTTGATGATCAACCGTGATGCAATAAGGTGTTCCAATGGCATCTTGTCGGCGGTAACGTTTTCCAACGGTGTCTTTTTCATCATAAGCCAACATGAAATCAAACTTCAAGTTTTTCATAATGCTTTCAGCTAATTCTGGTAAACCATCTTTTTTCACTAAGGGAAAAATAGCGGCTTTGTATGGCGCTAAGGCTGGTGGTAAATTTAATACCGTGCGTGTTTCTCCATTTTCTAACACTTCTTCTTTTAAGGCTGATGACAGCACAGATAAAAACAAACGGTCTAAACCCACAGATGTTTCTACCACATAAGGCACCACACTTGTATTTGTTTCTGTATCAAAATACTGTAATTTTTTTCCAGAAAATTCTTGATGTTGTTTCAAATCAAAATCGGTACGAGAATGTATGCCTTCTAATTCTTTAAAGCCAAATGGAAATTGATGTTCAATATCACATGCAGCATTGGCATAATGCGCTAATTTTAAATGATCATGAAAACGGTATTTTTCTGAACCTAAACCTAAGGATAAATGCCAGTTTAAACGTTTTTGTTTCCACTCTTCATAGTATTTCATTTCCGTTCCAGGCATCACAAAAAATTGCATTTCCATTTGTTCAAATTCGCGCATACGGAAAATAAATTGGCGCGCCACAATTTCATTACGAAACGCTTTACCCGTTTGAGCAATACCAAATGGCAACTTCATGCGTCCTGTTTTTTGCACATTTAAATAATTTACAAAAATACCTTGTGCGGTTTCTGGTCTTAAATAAATAATATTGGTAGCATCTGTTACAGCGCCTGTTGATGTATTAAACATTAAATTAAACTGACGCACATCGGTCCAATTTTTTGTTCCACTAATTGGGCAAACAATTTCTAAATCTAAAATGATTTGTTTTACTTCTTCTAAGTTATTATCGTTTAAAGCCTTTGCAAAACGCTCGTTAATGGCGTTAATTTTATCTTGATATTCTTTAGCGCGTGCGTTTGTTGATTTAAACATCTCAGCATCAAAATTCTCAAAACGCTTGGATGCTTTTTCAACTTCCTTATTTATTTTATCTTCAATTTTAGCAATATGTTCTTCAATTAATACATCGGCACGATACCGTTTTTTACTGTCTTTATTATCAATTAATGGGTCGTTAAAGGCGTCAACGTGTCCACTTGCTTTCCACGTTGTTGGATGCATAAAAATAGCGGTGTCAATACCAACAATGTTTTCGTGCATTTGCACCATCGATTTCCACCAATAATCTCTGATGTTTTTTTTAAGTTCGATACCCATTTGTCCGTAATCATATACGGCACTTAGGCCGTCATAAATTTCGCTACTTTGAAAAATGAAGCCATACTCTTTGCAATGTGATATAATGGATTTAAAAAAATCTTCGGGTTTGATAGTGCTCATTGTTGTAAAAAATTAAAAATAATTTAGAGTTTAAAAATAGCATTTTTTATGGCTTATTTGTTCACACTGTAAACAAACTTTTAAAAAATAATTTTATATTAGAGCCTATTTAAAAAGGATATGGTATTTAGTAGCATTGTTTTTCTTTTATATTTTTTACCAATTTTTTTATTGATATATTATGTTTGTCCAACAAAATTTAAAAATTTTGTTATACTAACAGGAAGTATCTTTTTTTATGCTTGGGGCGCTCCCAAATTTATTTTTGTTATTTTATTTACTACACTTTTAGATTTTTATTTGGTAAGATGGATGGATAACATCCAACATGAAACCAAACGAAAACTCTTGTTATTACTATCAGTTTCGGTTAACTTAGGCTTATTGGTTTATTTTAAATACTCTAATTTTTTTATTGAAAATGTGAATGCAGCCTTATCTTTATTTGGCGATAAACAAATTCATTGGACGAAATTAATCTTACCAATTGGTATTTCGTTTTACACCTTCGAAACCATTACTTACGTTGTTGATGTTTATAGACGATTACATAAACCATTGACTAAATTTTGGGATTATCAATTATACATCATTCTCTTTCCTAAACTCATTGCAGGGCCAATCATCAGATACCACGAATTGGCCGATCAAATCAATGATAGAAGCGCTAATGAAACCATTGACCATAAACTTACAGGCTTTTACCGTTTTGCCATTGGATTAGGAAAAAAAGTATTGATTGCAAACCAAATGGGTTTGGTAGCAGATGAAATTTTTGGAAGTAATTACGCTGAAATGGACATGGCTACTGCTTGGATTGGAAGTTTAGCGTACACACTTCAAATCTATTTTGATTTTAGTGGATACAGTGATATGGCTATTGGTTTAGCAAAAATGATTGGTTTTAAATTTCCTGAAAACTTTAATAATCCTTATATCTCTCAAAGTATTACTGAGTTTTGGCGAAGATGGCACATGACCTTAGGCAGTTGGATGAAAAATTATTTATACATTCCATTGGGAGGAAATAAAGTGGGTCAATACAAATTGTACTTTAATTTATGGTTGGTGTTTTTAGCTTCTGGTTTATGGCATGGCGCCAGTTGGAGTTTTATATTTTGGGGTGCGTTTCATGGTTTTTTTCTTGTTATAGAACGCATGTTTTTGGGTAAGGTGTTAACTAAATTAGGGAAACTACCAAGTATCATCATCACGTTTTTAATTGTAAATTTTGGTTGGGTATTTTTTAGAGTCGAAAAAATAAAAGATGCGTTTTCCTACATTCAATGCATGTTTTCGTTTAAATTTAATCCCACCTTAAGTTTTGACAGCGAATTTAAAACCTATTTTTTAATCGCACTATTCTTTTCATTTTTTGCTATTAGTAATTACACTCAAAAAATTCAGAATGCCATTTACTTCAATGCATACACCACCACAAGACATGTATTGATATGTTTTACAAGTATTTGCTTATTTGTCTTGTCGATTAGTTCTATTACGTCTTCAGGTTTTAATCCATTTATTTATTTTAGATTTTAATGAATTCATTTTCTAATATATTAAAAAAGGGTTTATTACTGATTGTGTTTTCAGTGATGTTGTTACCAATGATTCAAGATAAATTTAATTTTATTGAATTGCCAGCTTTAAAAGGAGATGTTAAATACCCAAGCGACTCTGTAATCAATAAATCAAAATGGTTTTCTGCCAAATATCAAGAAGAAAAAGAAACGTATCTTAATTCCATGTTTGGCTTACGAAGCCTATTTGTTAGATTACATAATCAAATCAGTTATTCATGTTTTAATAAAGCGAATGCGAATGGTGTTGTTATAGGTAAAGAACATTATTTATATGAACAAGGCTACATTGATGCCTACACTGGTAAGGATTTTTTAGGAGAAGATAGTATTACGCACACGCTAAATAAATTAAAGTTTATTTCCGATACGCTTAATAAATTAAACAAACAACTTATTATTGTTTTTGCACCAGGTAAAGCATCTTATTACCCTGAATATATTCCAGATAACTATTTACCAGTTTTACAATCAACAAACTATAAATCATTTTCAGATGGTGCTAAAAAGCGTAGCTTAGTAACCATTGATTTTAATAAGTGGTTTATAGACAATAAGAATAAATCCCAACATCCCTTATATCCAAAATATGGAATTCATTGGAGTATATACGGCTGTGCCCTTGCAGCTGATTCTATTATTAAAAAAATTGAGGATTTACGACACATCGATGCTCCTCATTTTTATTTTAAAACAGTTAGTTTAGAAAAACCTAAAGACATTGATTACGACATGGCTGATGGCATGAATTTACTTTTAAAATTAAGTAGTTTCAAAAACGCTTATCCAAATATGATTATTGAAGATTCTATTGGGAAAACGAAACCTCGTGTATTAACCATTTCAGATAGTTTTTATTGGGGAATGTATAATATGCAAATTTCAAAATGTTTTAGTAATCATCACTTTTGGTATTATAATAAATTGGTTTATCCTGAATCGTTTAAACAAGAATTAGTAACCGAACAATTAGATTTAGAACTTGAAGTTAAAAACCATGATGTCATTATTTTAATGGCAACAGAAGCCAATTTAAAAAATATCGGTTGGGGAAGTATTCAAAACTTAACTAAATTATTTACAGGAAATTATGTGAGTGCTAACAAACAAAAGGAATTAAAAAATAAAATATCAGGATACATTGATTTAATAAAAAAAGATAGTCAATGGTTTTTTGATACTAAAATAAGGGCAAAAGAAAAAAATATCTCATTAGATTCTATGTTAGTATTAGAAGCTTTATGGCAAATTAATCAAAATAAAAAGCCGTAATTTTCAATTTACTTTAATTATTTAATTAAAAAAGCTCCATTAAATATGGAGCTTTTTTAGTATTGAAAAAATTAATCTTCTTTTTTCTTTTTAGTTTTAGGCTTTATTGTTTTTACAGTAATTTCCTTTTTTTCTGTATCGTAATCTATTTCAATTGAATCGCCTTCGCTAATATTACTTTGAATAATTTCTTCAGCCATTGGATCTTCTAAATACTTTTGAATAGCACGTTTTAAAGGACGTGCGCCATATTGAATATCATAACCTTTTTCAACGATGAAATCTTTAGCTGAATCAGAAATTTTAATAGTGTACCCAAGTTTATTAACTCGGCCAAATAAATTAAATAATTCAATGTCAATAATTTTATGAATATCTTCTCTGCTTAAAGAATTAAACATCACTACATCATCTATTCGATTTAAAAATTCAGGAGCAAATGCTTTTTTCAGGGCATTTTCTACAACACTCTTATTATTATCTTCTATTGCTTCAACACGTGTTTGAGTTCCAAAACCAACACCTTGTCCGAAGTCTTTTAATTGACGAGCGCCAATATTAGAAGTCATTATAATGATGGTATTTTTAAAATCAACTTTACGGCCTAAGCTGTCAGTTAGTTGTCCATCATCTAATACTTGTAATAGCATGTTAAATACATCAGGATGAGCTTTTTCAATTTCATCCAATAATACAACTGAATATGGTCTACGTCTTACTTTTTCAGTTAATTGCCCACCTTCTTCATAACCAACATATCCTGGAGGAGCACCAATTAGACGAGTAACCGCAAATTTTTCCATGTACTCACTCATATCAATTCTAATTAAAGCTTCATCATTATCAAACAAATGTTTTGCTAAAATTTTTGCTAACTGAGTTTTGCCAACACCAGTTGGGCCTAAAAATATAAATGAACCAATTGGTTTATTAGGATCTTTTAATCCAGCACGATTACGTTGTATCGCTTTCACAACCTTTTTCAAGGCTTCATCTTGCCCAATAACTTTGCCTTTTAGTTGCTCCACCATTTTCACTAATTTCTCCCCTTCATTTTGAGAAATTTTTTGAACAGGAACACCACTCATCATCGAAACAACTTCTGCAACATTGTCTTCTGTAACAATAACTCTGTTCAATTTAGTTTCTTCTTCCCAAACTTTTTTAGCTTCCTCTAATTGAGCTTGCAAATGTTTTTCAGTGTCACGCAATTTAGCTGCTTCTTCGTATTTTTGAGATCGTACCACTTGATTTTTGAGTTCTTTGATGTCTTCCATCTTTTTTTCTAACTCAATAACATTTTCGGGTACATGAATGTTTGTGATATGAACACGTGATCCCGCTTCATCCAAGGCATCAATGGCTTTGTCTGGTAAATGTCTATCTGTTAAATAACGAGCAGTTAATGACACGCAAGCTTTAATAGCTTCAGGCGTGTAAGTAACATTATGATGATCTTCGTACTTACTTTTGATGTTATCCAAAATTTGTAATGATTCTTCTTGCGTAGCAGGTTCAATAATTACTTTTTGGAAACGTCTTTCTAAGGCTCCATCTTTTTCAATATGCTGACGGAATTCATCTAACGTTGTTGCACCAATACATTGTATTTCGCCACGAGCTAAAGCTGGTTTAAACATATTGCTTGCATCCATACTTCCACTCGCTCCACCCGCTCCTATAATAGTATGAATTTCATCAATAAATAAAATCACATCTGGATTTTTTTCCAACTCATTCATCACCGCTTTCATTCGCTCTTCAAATTGGCCACGGTATTTAGTACCAGCAACTAGCGAAGCTAAATCTAAGGTCACAACGCGTTTACCAAATAATACACGGCTTACTTTTCGTTGTACAATTCGTAAGGCTAAACCTTCTGCAATAGCTGATTTACCAACACCTGGCTCACCAATTAAAATAGGATTGTTTTTTTTACGACGAGATAAAATTTGAGAAACACGTTCAATTTCTTTTTCCCTGCCAACAACAGGATCTAACTTTCCATCTTCAGCCATTTTGGTTAAATCTCTACCAAAATTATCTAAAACAGGTGTACGAGATTTTGAGTCGCCAGTTTTTTTGGAAGTGCCAGAACCACTATTTGTAAATGATTCTTCACTTTCATCTTCATCACCGCCAGCGGTCGAATTTTCTATTTTAGTAGGGTTTTCCATAAGGCCTTCTAGTTCTAATTTTACGGCGTTATAATCTACGCCTAATTTTGTGAGTGCTTTGGTAACTACGTTATCATTATCTTTTAAAATACATAATAACAAATGTTCTGTTCCAATTTGTGGAGCTTTAAATACCTTAGCTTCTAAATAGGTAAATTTCAAGGTTTTTTCAGCTTGTTTTACCAATGGAATATTGGATAAACTATTTAATTTACGCATCGAGATTGGTAAATTCTTTTCAATGTTCTTTCTTAAATCATTTAAATTTATTTCTAGATTTTTTAATAACTTAATACCAACACCTTCTCCGTCTCTAATCATACCAAGCATCAGATGTTCTATACCGATGTAATCATGACCAAGTCTTAAGGCTTCATCTTTACTATATTTTAAAACGTCATTTACACGTTTAGAGAATTTTGCTTCCATACACTTATTAATTTTTTATACTTTCCGAATTAATATATTCACATATTATGCCACATTCAAAAGTAACCGAATATGGCAGGTTAAAAGTTTATTCATTTAGTTTTTTTTAACATCAAAACTGTTAATAACTATACTCTTTAATTACCTATAAAATATCTATTTTCATACACTAATTTTAATTTTTATTGAAGAAAAAAGTGTGTCATAAGTTTATTAAAATCAATGACAAAATTTCATATCAATACCATACTATATTATAAACATAAAAACGAAGTAAACTAAAGAACATGAGCGGAGAGAGAATTATTCCAATTAACATTGAAGAAGAAATGAAAACAGCATACATTGATTATTCAATGTCTGTAATTGTATCGCGTGCCTTACCTGATGTAAGAGATGGTTTAAAGCCTGTTCACCGTAGGGTTTTATACGGTATGTTAGATTTAGGTGTATTACACAATCGTCCTTATAAAAAATCTGCCCGTATCGTGGGTGAGGTTTTAGGAAAGTATCATCCACATGGAGATGCTTCTGTATATGATACAATGGTGCGTATGGCTCAAGATTGGAGTTTACGTTATATGCTAGTAGACGGACAAGGCAACTACGGTTCAATGGATGGTGATCCACCTGCAGCCATGCGTTACACGGAAGCACGTTTTAGAAAAATTACGGAAGAAATGATTGCTGATATCGAAAAAGATACCGTTGATTTTCGCCCCAATTTTGATGATTCATTATCAGAGCCAACCGTAATGCCTTCTCGTATCCCAAATTTATTAATGAATGGCGCTTCTGGAATTGCAGTTGGTATGGCTACAAACATGGCTCCACACAATTTAACAGAAGTTATAAATGGTATTTTAGCTTACATCGATGATAATAATATTGACATTGATGGTTTAATGAAACACATTAAAGCACCTGATTTTCCTACTGGAGGAACGATTTATGGTTACGAAGGTGTTAAAGAAGCGTTTCACACAGGTCGTGGAAGGATTGTGATGCGTGCCAAAGCAAACATTGAACCAGTTAATAATCGTGAACGTATTATTGTTACAGAAGTACCTTATCAAATTAACAAAGCCGAAATGATTAAACGTCAGTGGGAACTTTGTAATGAAAAAAAGATTGAAGGTATTTCAGAAATTCGTGACGAAAGTAACCGTGAAGGTATGCGTATTGTTTATGAATTAAGAAGTGATGCTATTTCAAATGTTGTATTAAACAATTTATATAAATATTCTGCACTACAAACTTCATTTTCAGTTAATAATGTCGTGCTTGTAAAAGGTCGTCCAGAAATGTTGAATCTAAAAGATATGATTCATCATTTTGTTGATCACCGTCATGATGTAGTGGTTCGTAGAACAAAATTTGAATTAATTCAAGCAGAAAAACGTGCACACATTTTAGAAGGTTTATTAATTGCTCAAAAAAATATTGAGGAAGTTATTAAAATCATTCGTGAAAGTGAAAGTCCTGATACAGCTCGTGAAGAATTAATGCTTCGTTTTTCTTTATCAGAAATTCAAGCACGTGCTATCTTAGATATGCGTTTAAGAACATTAACAGGTCTTGAAGTGGGTAAATTAACGGCAGAATACGAAGAGTTAATGAAAACCATCACGCACTTAAAAAATATTTTAGAAGATGAATCTTTACGCTATAAAATTATTAGAGAAGAGTTAGTTGAAATAAAAGATAAATATGGCGATGAGCGTCGTACAGATATCGTTTACGCTGGCGATGATTTAAAAATTGAAGACATGATTGCTGATGAAGATGTTGTGATTACAATATCTCACTTAGGTTATATGAAACGTACTAACCTTGCAGATTATCGAGCTCAAAACCGTGGTGGACGTGGAAGTAAAGGAACTGCAACACGTGATGAAGATTTTGTTGAACACATGTTTATCGCATCAACACATAATTATATTTTATTATTTACTGAAAAGGGGCAATGCTATTGGATCAGAGCATACGAAGTGCCTGAAGGAGCAAAAAATAGTAAAGGACGTGCAATTCAGAACATTATTAGTATTGCTCCAGATGATAAAGTAAAAGCGTTTATTAATATCAAAAATTTAAATGATGAAGAGTATATTAAAAACAACTTCATTATTTTATGTACAAAAGATGGTATCATAAAAAAGACTTCAGTAGAAGCCTACTCTCGTCCACGCGCAAATGGAATCAACGCCATTACCATACGTGAAGGAGATGTTTTATTAGAGGCAGCTTTAACTAATGGCAATAATGAAATCATGATTGCTACAAAAATGGGTAAAGTTTGCCGTTTTCCTGAAGCTAAAGTTAGACCAATGGGTAGAAATGCAAGTGGTGTAAAAGGTATTGATTTAAATGATGAAGAAGGTGGAACTAATGAAGTCGTTGGTATGATTTGTATCAGTGATATGCAAGCCAATGTTTTAGTGGTTTCTGAAAAAGGATATGGTAAGCGTTCGGATATTGACGAATACCGTATTACAAACCGTGGTGGAAAAGGCGTTAAAACCATTAATATTACCGAAAAAACAGGAAATTTAGTTGGAATAAAATCTGTATCAGATGCTAATGACTTAATGATTATTACAAAAAATGGTATCGCTATTCGAATGGCAATTTCTAATTTAAGAGTTATGGGAAGAGCAACTCAAGGTGTAAGATTAATTAATATTCAGGATAATGATAGTATAGCAGCTATTACCAAAGTTGACCACGAAGAAGATGAAGTTACTGAAACTGTAAATGAAGGAACAGTAGAAATAACGGAAATACCATCAGTACCTGAAACACCAACAGAACAAGAAGGTAATGAAACCAACGAAAATCCTGAAAATAAAGAAGACTAAATTTTAAATAATAAACATAACACAAATAAACTATATCTTAAATTGAATAAATAAACACGCATAAAATTTTTATTATGAAAAAAACAATTCAACTATTAGCCTTAGCAGCTCTGCCATTAATGGGAGTTGCACAAAAAGCAAAAGTTCAAAATGCTTGGAGAGCCTTAAATGATTATGAATCGACATTAAGTGATAAGCCTGATTTCGATTACTTAAAAAAGGCAAAAGAAAATATTGATTTAGCTGTAGCTCACGAAGACACGAAAAATCAAGCTAAAACGTATGCTTATAAATGCAGAATCATGTATAACATTTACCAATATAATTTAAGAGCCGAACAAAAAAAATTAGAAGCTACTATTTTAGATAAAAATGCACGTATTGAAGCTTCTTATGGGTCAACGCCATTATTGGAATTTGAAGAGGCAGGAAATGCTTTAGATAAAATTAAAGAAATGGATCCAAAATACTTTGATAACATTATGGAAGTGATGAAAGGTGGAAATATGCCAAGTGAAGACGATTTGAAATTAGCTAATGTAGCCGCTCAATTAAAATTTGAATCGTCAAATATTGCCATCGGTAAGTATAAAAATAAAGATTTTGAAAAGTCATCTGAATATTTCTACAAGGCTGCTGTTATGAATTCTGTAATGACAGGAAAAAAAGATACAGCTGGTTTTTATAATGCTTGTATTTCTGCACAAAAAGCTAAAAACTATACAAAAATGATTGATTATAATAAGAAAATGATTGATCAAAAAATTTCTTCTCCTTATAACTACCAAACTATTTATGACGCAAAATTGGCTCAAAAAGATACGGTTGGTGCATTAGAATATTTAAAATCTGGCAGAAAGTTATTTCCTAACGATGTCTATTTAATGAATAGAGAGACTGAAATATTTTTACAAAAAGGGCAACAAGATAAAGCACTAGCCAATCTAGAAGCAGCAATTTTAAAAGAACCAAACAATGCTCAATTAGAATTAGTATTAGGAAATGTGTTTGATAACTTAGCAAATCCAAAAGGTAAAAGTGGAAAAGATACAACGAAACCTGCTGATTTTGACAATCTAGTCATGAAAGCGGCTGATCATTATAAAAAAGCTATTGATTTAAAACCCTCAAACCAAGAAAGCTATTTTAATGCGTTATACAATATTGGCGCATTGTACAATAATTATGGTGGTTCTTTACAAACGCAAGCCAACAATTTACCTATAGCTCAAGCGAAAACAAAAGGAAAAGATTTGGAAGCTAAATCACAAGAAAATTATAAAAATGCCATTCCTTATTTAGAGCAAGCTCTTTCAATAAAGGCAGATGATAAGTCATGTATGATTGCTTTACGTAAATTATATTTATTAACTGGAAATGAAGCGAATGCCAAAATCATGTCAGATAAATTAAAAAGTGGGAAATAATTAAAACCCATTTAAAAAGAAATCCCTGTTAAGTTATCTTAACAGGGATTTTTTTAAAGATTAAAATTTAATTAAGCGTAGTTTGTAATCAATAAAATAATACCACATGACATTATCAGAAAAATACGAGGGCGTAATTAATTATTTTAAAATAAATGTACCTATTGCTGAAACAGAATTACAGTATTCAAATCCCTTTGAACTGATTGTAGCTGTAATACTTTCGGCACAATGCACAGATAAACGAATTAATCAAGTTACGCCTAAATTATTTAAAGATTTCTCAACAGCTGAAGTTATGGCTGCATCAAATTCTGATACTATTTTTAGTTATATCCGAAGCGTGAGTTACCCCAATAATAAAGCCAAACATTTAGTTAATATGGCAAAAATGTTGTTGGCAGATTTTAATGGAATCATCCCAAGTGAAATTAATGAATTAGTTAAACTGCCAGGTGTTGGAAGAAAAACAGCTAATGTGGTTGCATCTGTTATTTATAATAAGCCTGCCATGGCAGTTGATACGCATGTTTTTCGAGTATCCAATCGATTAGGTTTAACAAAAGCAAAAACGGCCCTTGCCAGCGAAATGCAATTAATTAAACATATACCAAAAGAAAATATTGCAACTGCTCACCACTGGCTTATTTTACATGGGAGATACACTTGTTTAGCTCGCTCTCCAAAATGTGACGCCTGTCAATTAACAGAATGGTGTACGTTTTTTAAAACAAAAAAAATAAACAAAAGCTTTCCTCATTCGTTATCACAAAAAACTAAAGTTATGCCTGTAAAAAAAACAATTAACCCAAAAGAACAAAAAAAAGAAACAGTTAAGGTAACTGTGAAATCAAAAACAAAAGAAGAAACGAAATCAAAATTTATAGCTCACACCACTTCTTTAAAAGTTGGGGATAAAGCGCCATCATTTAAAGAAAAAGATCAAGATGGTAAATTAATTTCGTTAACTGATTTTAAAGGTAAAAACGTTATATTATATTTTTATCCTAAAGATAGTACACCAGGTTGTACCATGGAAGCTTGTAGTTTAAGAGATGATCATTCTACGTTAACAAAGAAAAAATTTATAACACTTGGCGTAAGTGCAGATGATGAAAAAAGTCATTTAAAATTTGCAACCAAAAATGAATTGCCATTTTCATTATTAGCAGATACAGAAATGAAAATCATTAAAGCTTATGATGTTTGGGGAACTAAACAGTTTATGGGAAAAATTTATGACGGAATAATTCGCACTACATTTGTAATTAATGAAAAAGGGGTAATCAAACACATTATTACTGATGTTAAAACAAAAGAACACGCTAAACAAATTTTAGCATTGTCTTAAACTATTTTAAAGATCCAAAAACAAGTGATTCCATAAATAGAATCATACTTTTTTCATTATTGTCTTTTTTAAAATCAGTTAAGGATGGTAAATTTTGAATGAAAAAGTTTTGAGAATGAGCCGTTTCAAGCATTGTGCTTGCTAATGAATGAGCATATTTATATTTGGGATTATACTCTTTAATGATTTTCGCAATTCGTTCGCACAAATCTTTATAAGGCTTAAATAAACTATCTTTATTATCTTTACTTACGTTTTTAGTTAAATAAGCTTTAGACCCTTCCCACATGATTAAGTGATAGGCATCTTTTTCTAAAATAAAATCATTATGTGTGTTATTACTCACAGGCTCTTCAATTAATAATTTTATAATGGTTTTTAATTTCAGTTGGTTATTTGTTATATTATTTAGGTAAAAAACAATTTTGCATTCAATATAACTCCAATACCAAGTTATGAGGTAAACTAAAAATTTATGTTTGTTTTCGAAATAACGGTACACACTAGCTTCTGTTGTATCAACTTCGATTGACAACTTTTTAAAGGTAAACTCTTCAAAACCAATCTTATTGATAAGTAAAAGACCATGTTTCACAATTTTTTTTCCTAAAACCGTTTCTTCCGGATTTCGTAAAAATAATTTGTTATTCATCTTAAATCTAATATCTAACTCCATATACACTAAAAAAAATTTTAAGTAAATATATAAAATAATTATTTAACTATTTTTAATAATAGTAATACTATTATTAAAAAATTATTCCTACTTTTGAAAAAAAATAAAAAATGACAAAATCAAAACTATTATTTAAATGGCTAAACAACGAGAGGAAGATTGTTTATAAGATTTATATTTTAGCTTTATTACAGGGTTTGATGTATTTAGCCATACCATTGGGCATTCAAGGAGTAATTACCTACATCATGGCTGGCAGTTTTTCCGCCTCCTTAATTCTATTAAGTAGTGTCACAATAATTGCAACCATGTTTATTGGTTTTTTTCAAATTTGGCAAATGCGAATTAACGAAACATTATATGAGAAAATATTTGGAAACTTAGTTTCACGTATTGCAATTTACTTAGATAATGCTGTTCCTACATCTACTATTTTACATAAACTAAATAAATATTTTGAAATCATTACACTTCAAAAAGGAATTAGTAAAATATTATTAGATTTTTCGTTTTCTATCATTAGCATCGCTTTTGGTATAATTTTATTACCTCTCTACAGTTCATGGTTTTTAGTATTTACCATACTCATCAGTATTTCATTTTATTTTATTATTAAATATTATGGTAAAAAAGGAATTGAAACAAATGTAAGCACGTCTAATGAAAAGTATAACCTTATGCAATGGTTTCAAGAAAAAGCAATGGCTCAGGATGCAAAAAGTCTTGATTTTTTGAATACCTCAAATGATTTATTAAATGAGTATTTTTCTTCAAGACAAAAGCATTATCATATTTTAGAAAAACAATATAAAGGCATCATTTTATTTAAAATTATTTTTGTTTCCATCTTATTATTTTTTGGCGCTTATTTAGTTCAAGTTGGCGAATTAAACATCGGCCAATTTATAGCTTCAGAAATAATTATTTTATTAGTTATTAATTCAGTTGAAAAGCTTGTTAGTAGTCTGGGCACTTGTTATGATATCATTACCTCATTATATAAAATTGAATCCATTTTTGGAGAAGATGAAAATTATTCCATTTTAAATACTGAGGTCGAAAATTTAGCAAGCATTAATAATATATATAATCGCCCCTATTCCAAGGCCATTAAGTATGCTATCTTCAGTTTCTTTATGATAGGATTTATTATTTTGTTTATGCCTTGGACTCAAAATGTAGAATCGTTAGGGAAAGTTTCAACCTTAAATCCAACGAATCGTCCACAAAATATTACAACACGAATTGCAGGAAGAATTGAAAAATGGTACATCAACGAGGGTGACTTTGTTAAGAAAAATGATACCATTGCTTTTATTTCAGAAATAAAAGATGAGTACGTAGATCCTCAATTACTTCAAAGGTCTGAGAAAATTATTAAAGCTAAAGAATCTACGCTTGAAAATTACGAGCAAAAAATTAATGCGGTTAATTCACAAATTGATGCTTTAAATAATGCTTTAATATTAAAATTAAATCAAGCAAAAAATAAAATATTACAAATAAAATTAAAGATTGCATCTGATAGCATTGACGCTCGTTCTTTATCAAATAATTATAAAGTAGCAGAAGAACAGTTAAAAAGGTATGAAGATTTATTATCAAAAGGTGTTATTTCAAAAACAGATTTAGAAAACAGAAGGGTAAAAGTGCAAGAAGTGTTATCGAAAAAAACATCGGCCGACAATAAATTTATGTCAACAAAGAATGAATTATTAAATTCAGAAATGGAATTAAATTCAATTCAACAAGAATATCAGGAGAAATTAATGAAAGCTGAATCTGATAAATTTTCTGCTTTATCGTTTTTATATGAAGGAGAAGGTTCTTTAACAAAACTCCAAAATCAGTTGGCAAATTATACCATGAGAAAAGGGTTTTATTATGTATTAGCACCGCAAGATGGTTACATCACCAAAACGTATGTTCAGGGCTTAGGCGATATTTTAAAAGAAGGCGCTTCATTGTGCAATATTGTTCCATCACAAGATGAACAAGTTGTTGAATTGTACATTAATCCTATTGATTTGCCATTAGTTCGTATCGGTCAAACTGTTCAACTTACTTTCGATGGTTGGCCAGCGTTTGTTTTTTCGGGTTGGCCAGGCATTAGCTATGGAACCTATAGTGCGAAAATTGTTGCATTTGATAAAACCATTTCAGACAATGGGAAGTTTAGAATCTTAGCAAAAAATGATCAACAAAAGTGGCCTGAAGCCATACAAATAGGTTCTGGCGTTAAAGGTTTCGCATTATTAAGCAATGTGCCATTATTTTATGAATTGTGGAGAAAGTTAAATGGATTTCCACCAGAATTTTATGTTAACACTAAAGAGAATATAAAAAATGAAAAGAAATAATATAGTTCTAGTTTTTAGTTTTTTTTATTTATTTCAAATCAGTCAGTCGTTTTCACAATCCACATGGATTGAATACAACTCTTTTGTAGATAACATTATTAAAAATAATCCATTAGCAAAACGAGCAATTAATTTAAAAACATATGGTGAATTAAATTACAAAAGCGCTAGAGGAAATTATGATCCAAAAATTAATGGAAGTTATACCAATAAGTTTTTTAATGGTAGTAATTATAACAGTAGTTTAAATAGTGAGATTAAACAGCAAATTTTCACAAATCAATACTTAAAATTTGGCTACGACTATGGAATAGGAAATAATTTAAATCCTGATATGTATACACCTACTTCTGGCCTTCCATACTTGGGTCTAGAGGTTGGATTATTACAAGGTTTGATGATTGATTATACTAGAGCCAGTGTTTTAAAAGCAAAAGAATACAAAAACTATTATTCAGCAGAAAACAAAATTCAACTTAATAATTTACTATTTGATGCTTCCTCTCAATATTTTGATTGGCTTTTTTCTGCTAAGCAATTAGCATTAAACAATTATTTTATGCAGATAGCTAATCAACGTTTAAGAGGCATAGAATCATTGGCTGAAATAGGAGAAAAAGCTGCTATTGATACAATCGAAGCGGCTATATTTTACCAATCAAGGTTACTCGATTTTCAAAATTCAACCATTGATTTTCAAAAAACAAATAATGACATCGCCTCATTTAATTGGAGTGAATCCTATACTCCAATAGAAATTATCAATTACTCAACTTCAGATAGTTTGGATTTATATTTTAATAAAGTTAAAAATAGCTTTTTGAAAACGCTATTAATTGACACATTAAATAATCCTGTTTTATTAAAATACAATTCATTACAACAGGTTTTAGAAATTGAAAACAGATTAAAGAAAGAAATGATTAAACCTAAACTAAATGTGAGTTATAACTTTCTTTCAAATGAAAATGCACCCGAAAATACAGTTCTTTCAACAAATAATTATAAATGGGGAGCCAACATTTCCTTCCCACTTTTACTGAGAAATTCTTTAAACAACTATAAAATGAGTAAAATTAATTCGCAGAATAATAACTATGAATTAATGAATAAGAGTAATGAATTAAATTATAAGCTAAATTCTTTAAAACAAAACATAACCACATTATCGGATCAATTGCAAAATGCAGAAAGAACTGCACGATACAGTAAACAGTTAGTTGAGGCCGAAAAAATTAAATTTACAAATGGAGAAAGTTCTCTTTTTCTATTAAATACACGTGAAAATAAATGGCTAGAATCAGAACTAAAATTAGCTGAGTATAAATTGAAATTTATAAAAACCGTTTTACATGTTATTTATTTAAAAGGTAACTTAAATTATAAAATTAATTAAAAATAAAGAATGAATTTAAACCTACTACTATCAAACATAACAAGTCCTGCATTTTTATTTTTTTTATTAGGTATTTTAGCAGTTAAATTAAAAAGTGATTTAGAAATTCCAGCTAATTCTTCAAAATTTATTTCTCTGTATTTACTTTTTTCAATTGGCTTTAAGGGAGGGCAGGAATTATCAAACGAAGTTTACTCGGTTGAAATTTTTTGGTCAATGCTTTTTGGAGTGGCTATTTCTTTTTTAATTCCTTTATACACTTTTTTTATTCTAAAACGAAAAATGAATGTATTTGATGCTGGAGCAATTGCGGCTGCTTATGGTTCAGTAAGTGCTGTCACATTTGTAACAGCAGTTTCTTACCTCGATTATGAAAAATTACAGTTACATGGGCATATGGTTGCTATCATGGCCTTGATGGAATCACCTGCCATTATTGGTGGTCTCATTTTAATTTCAATTTATAATAAAGAGGAAAAAACTCAAATTAATAAATTATCTGTTATCAAACATTCGCTTACTAATGGAAGTGTTTTACTTATAATTGGAAGTCTCGTTATTGGATTATTAGCTAATGCAAAGCAAGCTGAAGGCATTAAACCTTTTACAAATGATATATTTAAAGGGTTCTTAGCCATTTTTTTATTAGATATGGGAATAATGAGTGGAAGAAAATTAAATTCTTTTATTTCATATGGTTGGTTTCCTGTGGTGTTTGCAATCATAATTCCATTATGCAACGGTTGCTTGGTTTCCATTTTAAGTTCATTTATTACATCAGATATATCTAATCGATTTATGTTTGCCGTATTAGCTGCAAGCGCATCTTATATAGCTGTTCCAGCGGCTATGAAATTAGCAGCTCCAAAATCAAATCCAGGTTTATACATCCCCATGGCATTAGCGATTACATTTCCATTAAACATAACTATTGGAATGCCATTGTATTTAGCTATAATTAAGATGTTTTAAATTACTTACATTCTTAAATGATACAGTTTTTTAAAATTCAAATTCAATACCATATTTGTGGTATTGTTTATAATGATTCTAAATAATATTTTTGACTCATAATTAAATCTAACAAGCCAAATGAAAAAAGTAATTATTCTAATACTACTTAACACAATCATAAACCATTTAAACTCTCAAACCAAAGATTCACTGACTGATTTGATTTTAAAAGAGATTCCAATTTTAGTTGATAAATTAGACATAATGCCTGACGTTAAAGAAAATGTTATTTATGCAGGAAAAAAAAATGAAGTGATTTTACTAACAAAAATTAATGCTGATTTAAGTATTAATAATGCGCGTCAAATATTTGCAAAAGTTCCAGGAATACATGTTTGGGAAAATGATGGTTCTGGAATACAGACTGGAATTGCTTCAAGAGGTCTAAGTCCAAATAGATCTTGGGAATTTAATGTCAGACAAAATGGATATGATATTTCCCCCGACATTTTTGGTTATCCTGAATCTTATTACACACCGCCTACAGAGGCCGTTGAAAAAATTGAAGTTATTCGTGGAGCCGCATCACTGCAATACGGCCCACAATTCGGCGGTTTATTAAATTATGAATTTAAAAAACCAAATTCTCAAAAACCACTAACATTTCAAACACAACAAACCGTTGGTTCGTATGGTTTATTTAATAGCTTCAACGCCATTGGTGGAACTATCAAGAAATTTTCGTATTTCGGTTTTGTTCACAATCGTAGCGCTGATGGCTGGAGAAATAATAGTAGATACTCCATATTAACTGGACATATTTCTTTAAATTATCAACTTACCAGTAAATTTAGTGTGACTGCTGAATACACTAAAATGAATTATGAAAGTCAGCAATCTGGTGGTTTAACTGATGCTAATTTTAACGCGAATCATCAAAAATCTACACGAGAGCGAAATTGGTTTAGTGCTCCATGGAATGTAGCTTCTGTCATACTGAAATACAAAGTGTCAAATTCTTTCAACCTTCAATTAAAATCATTTGCAACTATTGCCGAAAGAAACAGTGTTGGATACTTAAAATCAATAAATTTTAAAGATTCAATAAATCCTTCTACACTCCAATATAATCCACGCCAAGTTGATAGAGATTATTATGAAAACTATGGATCTGAATTAAGAACCATGATAAAATATAATCTATTCGGTAAACAACATACTTTAACTGGAGGAATAAGAATTCAATCTGCACATACAAAAAGAAATCAATTAGGCGTTGGTTCTACAGCAAATGATTTTGATATAAGCTTAATTGGGACTCAGCAATACGGTCGTTCGTTAAATTACACAACAACAAATTATGCCCTATTTGCAGAAAATATTTTCTATGTTGGGAATAAACTAAAAATTATTCCTGGATTCCGTCTTGATAATATTGAAAATACCATAAAAGGATACATCAACACAACGGCCTCAGGAGAAGTAAATCCTGAGAAAAGAACGCGACATATTTTTCTTTATGGGTTAGGTGGCGAGTATGCCATTACAAATAAAACGAATATGTATGCTAACTATTCATTAGCCTATCGACCAGTTACATTTTCTGAATTAACACCTTCTGCAACCACCGAAATCATTGATCCAAATTTAAAAGATGCAAACGGATTTAATGCTGACCTCGGTTATAGAGGTAAGATTAAACAGTTTATAACATTTGATATATCTGCATTTTATCTTTTATATAATAATAGAATTGGTTCTATTACCCAAAATGGAAATTTTTTTAGAACTAACATAGGAACTTCTGTGAGTAAAGGAATTGAGTCGTATATTGAATTTAGTGCGAAGGATTTATTTAAGGAAAACTCTAAACTCGGGTATATTACTATTTTTACATCTAATTCTTTTATTAATGCCATTTATACAAAGTGGAATAATCCTTCAATCTCTTCAGACCCAACAAAATCAATAGAAAACAAAAGGGTTGAAAATGCACCAAATTATATTCATCGTTTTGGAATTACTTATTCAAATAAAAAACTTTCTATAACTTGTCAATACAATGCTGTTGGCGATATATTTACTGACGCTGCAAATACAGAAATAGCCAATGCAACAGCTACCATTGGAAAATTATCTGGTTACAATGTCATGGATATTTCTCTGACTTATCAGTTTCTTGACATTTATTATTTTAAAGCTGGAATAAATAATTTGACTGATGAGAAATATGCCACTCGTAGGTCTGGCGGATATCCAGGTCCAGGTATATTACCAGGCAACGCAAGAACTTATTTTATTAGTTTTGGTGCTTCATTTTAATTTTAATTATTTAATTTTTAAAACCTATAAACATGATACTATTTGATATAATTCAAGACAATGAAGAAAGAGCAATTGCTATATCAAATTATTTAATTAAAAATAATTTCGCTCTACAAACGCATATTGATACAAATAAAATTGTTAGTGCAAATAATCACAAGCAAACGGTTAGATTATTTTTTATAACAAAAGCGTTGCTTTATACCATTATTGAAAAAGAAATTAAAGAGCACTTTTTTTGTCCTGAATTGATTATCTATGCTACGCCAGTTAGCCAAATAAACGAAGAGTTCGGTGAATTATTGAGAACTAAGATTAAAGCGATCTAACTAAAAATAAGGTTATGCATTTTTCATCTGAAGAAACATGTCATTAAAACGCATTCGAACGGTTTCAATAAAATCAGCATTAATCATTTTCTTTAAATTCTCAACTGATTTTACTTGTTCTGTTTGAAATTTAAAACTTTGCTCCATCGGTCCTGCTTCAAATTTAACAATGAATTTATCGTTCATGTTAAATATTGAAATACTAATTGAAGGATGTGGGATGCTATCTATTATTCTCATAATTATTAATCAAATTTCTTTTTAAAATCAAACAAATTTTTCATTACACCCCAAGGAGTTGTTGCTCTATCTCCATCATCATGAATTTTTCCTAATATTGATTTAGCTAAGGCAATAAAGTGGTATTTTCCTGTTGTTTTTAAGGCGGCTTCCGCTTTTTCATCTCCATTTACAATATTGGCACAAGCAGCCCAATCATATGCTTTAGACGAAATTAAAAATTTAAAAGCTTTTTCATCATCCCATATAGTATTAACAAAGGCAGCTAATACCATGTATTTACCTTCAATTAAATAGTTGAATGCCTTTTTATCATCTCTTATCGCATCCATAACAGCTATTAATTCGCGATAGTCGTTATTAATTAACCAGTTAAACGCTTCAACATCACCGTGAATGTGTTTACAAAATTGTTCAATGGCGAATGTGGAATAATGCTTCATTTATTTTAATAATTATTAATCTTCCCAATCCGCAATAAATAAATTAGTATCTCTTGTTCCTCCATTATTTCTGTTTGAAGAAAAGATTAATTTTTTTCCATTTGGAGAAAACATGGGAAAAGCATTAAATAAACTTTGATTTGTTATTTGTTCCAAATTAGTTCCGTCATCATTAACCATAAATAATTGAAAATCATAGCCTTTTTTACTATGATGATTGCTTGAAAAAATTATTTTTTTTCCTGAGGGATGAAAAAATGGCGCCCAACTTGCTTTTCCTAAAAAGGTTATTTGTTTTAAATCACTTCCATCAACATTACAAGTGTAAATGTCCATGGTTGTTGGTGCGACTAACCCTTGTTTTAATAATTCTTTATACTCTTTTACTTCATCCTCAGTTTTTGGTCGAGATGCCCTAAAAACAAGACGTTTGCCATCAGGCGAGAAAAAAGCACCACCATCATAACCAAGTCCAAAGGTAATTTGTTTTTGATTTTTACCATTAATATCCATCGTCCACAATTCTAAATCACCACTTCTATCACTGGTAAAAACAATTTTATCGCCATTAGGAGATACTGTTGCTTCTGCATCATAACCAGGCGTGTTTGTTAATTGCTTTGTTATTTTTCCCTTTAAATCAGCTACATAAATATCAAAGGTATTGTATACAGCCCATAAGTATTTTCCTTTTGTTTCTGGAACTGGCGGACAATCTAAACTACCTTTAAATGTTGATGCAAATAAAATATGTTTATTGTCTTTTAAATAATAGCTACACGTTGTTCTCCCCTGCCCTGATGAAATTTGAGTTGGTTTATATAAACTATCCTTTCCAGCCTTTTCAATATCTAAATTAAATATTTGATCGCATTTTGCTCCCCAATTTTTATTATTGCTTTGAAACGAAGCAAATTCGCCATCATAACTAAAATAAGCTTCTGCATTATCTCCTCCGTGCGTTAACATCGTTAGATTTTTTAAATGCTTTTCGTTTTGTGAATATAATGTAGCTTGACATGCTACAAAAAGAAACATAAATTTTACTTTCATATTAATTTAAAAATGATTTATAATGCACCAAAGCGCATTTGTATAACGCCTAAGAACGCTTCCTTAAATATTTTGGTACTCATTTTACTGACTCCAAGAATCCTGTCTGTAAATAAAATAGGCACTTCTTGAATTTTAAATCCTTTTTTATAAGCTCTATATTTCATTTCAATTTGAAAGGCATATCCCATAAATTTGATGCGATCCAATTCAATATTTTCTAAAACTTCTTTTCGGTAACACTTAAATCCTGCAGTAGTGTCTTTAACTGGTAACCACAATATAAAACGAACATAAACAGAAGCGAAATAACTCATTAATATTCGTCCAATGGGCCAATTACTAATTTGCCCGCCTTTGCAATAGCGTGAACCAACGGCAACATCTGCGCCATTTTCGCAAACCTCTAATAGTCTCATTAAATCTTTAGGATTGTGACTAAAATCGCAATCCATTTCAAATATAAAATCGTAATTATTTTTTAGAGCCCATTTAAATCCGTGGATATAGGCTGTCCCTAAACCTAATTTTCCTTTTCGTTCTTCGATATGTAATTTACTAGGGAATTCGTGTTGTAGTTCTTTTACTTTAGTTGCCGTTCCATCTGGCGAACCATCATCTACAATTAAAATTTCAATTAACCTTGGTAAATCAAAAACAGTACGAATCATTTTTTCAATGTTTTCGATTTCGTTATAGGTTGGTATAATTACTAAATTTTTTGCCATCTAAGATGTTGCTAATATAACTATTTTGTTAGAAACAACATCTAACTATTTATAGTAAGCCAAGCATTAAAAACACTTCTATTTTCAGAGTTTTTTAATTTGTAATTTGAAAAATAAGTTGCACCCTTAGCGTTTTTAACTAGTTTAACTGTTTTTAATTTTTGTGCTGATGATACGGTTAATTCAATATCTGAATGCTTATAATAATTCATCCAATCATTAAAATCATTTTTAAGTGTATAACCATTTACTGCAACAATTTCATCTCCAATACTTAAACCTGATTTCCATGTAGGAGAAAAAGGTGCTATCAGTGTTATTTTTCGATTTAAACCGAAATCAATTGTTTTAAATCCAAATAGATCTTCTGAAATATGGAGACTAGATTGTTTTGAAAATTCAATTGATAAATAATTAAAGCATTCGATTAATTGCGTTTCATAATCTTCAGTTCCAAAGACATAGTTTTCAAAAAATGAACCTAATGAAACTCCAGCCATAGTTTCACAAAGTGAAATAATATCAGATTCTTCATATCCTTTATTTAATTTACCAAATTGATTATAAAGTACTTGGCACACATCTTTCAAACCTTTAGTTTGATTGGAATACTTGAAAATTTGAATATCTAACATAAAGGCTATGAGATTTCCTTCGTCATATATGGATGTTTTTCGATATGGCGTTCCTGGTACGTAACCGTCTAACCATGTATCATAGCTCGACGCGGCAACAGATAAATTAAATCGACCATAATTATGAAAATGTTTATCTAAGCGTTCTTCTAAGGTTTCAAAATATTGCTCAGTATTAAAAACGCCGCTTGTTAGTAAAAGTAAGTCGCCGTAATAGGTTGTAAAACCCTCGTACACAAAACCAGTTTGTGCATGATTTTCTTTAGAGAAATCATAAGGCAACATTTCAATTGGTCTGATGTACTTAATATTCCAAGTGTGAAACAATTCGTGACATGAAACACCTAAAATACTTTCATAAGTATTACCAGTATTTAAATTGTAACCCGGACCAATCGCAATGACGGTACTTTTTTGATGTTCAACACCATGATAAAATTTATAAGGTAATATTTGAAAAATAAAATGATACTCATTCACGGGAATACTCCCCCAAAACGATAATTGTGTTTGAGTAAATTTATAAAAATCAGTTTTAAATCGTTCAAAATTTGGGTTGCACTCACCATTAAAATGTAACCAATATTTAATCCCATTTACTTCATAAAAATCCGATTGTATAGATTCGCTTGCTAAAATTGGACTATCGGCTAGTTCATCAAAATTAGGTGCAGTTAATGTTTTATTATTTTTTTGAAGTGTCGAAATAATTTGATAAGAATCTGGTACATCTAAATCAATGACATGCGGAAGTTGTTTTCTACTTTCTTCATACAGACATAAATGAACAGGATTAATATACAGTTGATTTTCATCTGCAAAACAATTACCCCCATTTATCTCATAAGTATGATAACTATAGGTAACCGTTAATTCGTTACAACCATTCGTATTAATATGCCAAGTATTATTATTTGTTTTATGATAACTGAGGAGTTTTTTTGAATGATCAAAAACATCCACACGTTTTATATTTTTAGCAAAATTACCAAGTTCATACCTTCCTGGACGCCAAGCGGGTAGATGAAGTTCTATAAAAGGTGTATTAATATTTGAAATGGTTAAGTCAATATAAATATAATGAGATTGCGGGTTTTTTAAATAAATTTTATAATGCATCATAATCGTAAAAATTTAATACAAATTAAGTAAAAACAATTTATATTTACCCATAATGAATTTGAAAGTCTCTATACTATTTTTTTTGTGTCATTTAATTATCAAAGCACAAACCTCTGATTCTCTTTTATTTCAATTAAATAGTATTGAAAATGATACTGAAAGTGTTAATCAGTTGTATACACAGGGCTTTGAACTTCGTAATTCAGATCCTAATAATGCATGGCTCTTTGCTAATGCTTGTTACAAAAAAGCTATAAAAAGCGAAAATCAAAAACATTTAGCAAAGGCTTATAACTTGCTAGGTGTTTTACATTATAAAAAAACACATTATTTAAAGGCTGTACAATATCAACAAAAAGCTTTAACCCTTAACAAAAAAATTGGTAACAAAAAAGGTTGTGCAATTAATTTATCCAATTTAGGAAACATTTATAGTGATATTAACTATTTTAAACAGGCTGAATCTAGCTATTTGGAGGCGATTCAAATAAACAACTCATTAGGAAATACAAAAGAAATAACCCGTTGTTTAATCAATATTGCGGCTTTAAAACATACTCTCAAACAAAATGATGCTGCTGTTTCTAATTTAAAACAGGCTTTATTTTATGCTAATGAATTAAATAATTACGATTTAATTGCTATTTGTAATAATAATATTGGAATCGCTTTAACCAGTCAAAACAAACTCGATACCGCCCTATTCTATTTACAAGAAGCCTTAAAAATGCGCATTTTAATTGATGATGAAGTAGATTTAGCAAATAGCTATATTAATATTGCCAATGTTTTAAATAAGCAAAAAGAAATTAATGAAGCATTTTATTATATTGTTATGGCAGAAAGTTATTGTAAACGTTACGAAATTTATGATGAACTTGTAAATCTTTACAGTATTAAATCAGAATGGTTTGAATATCAGCATAAATACGATTCAGCTATTCATTATTTAAAAAAAAATCAATTACTTAAAGACAGTTTAATTACCATTGAAAGAGAGAATACAGATTTACTATCAAACGATGATTCTATTTCAGAAATAGAAAAAGAAACTAATACTAGTAAATTAGTTATTTTAGTAGCCTTATTCGGCTTGTTTTTTGGAAGCATAACGAGTTATTTCATATTTAGAAAAAAATGAGTAAAAAAGATAAATCAAGAGTAAATGTGGTTTACTCCACTAATCCAAATTTTAATTTCGAGAGTGAAGATGATGATTTGCAAGAAACGTTACCTCCTCAGCAACAGAATCTGAAATTATTTCTTGATCGTATTGGTGGGGGAAAATTAGTAACTCGTATCAGTGGATTTATTGGAACTGAAGTCGATTTAAATGATTTAACTAAATTGTTAAAACAAAAATGTGGAGTTGGAGGTAATTCAAAAGATGGAAACATCTTGATACAAGGCGATAATAGAGATAAGTTATTAGAATTACTGACCAAAGCTAATTACAAGGTAAAAAAAGCAGGGGGATAAACATTGTTTTGTGTTATAAGTTTTTAATTTTCATAGCAATCCGTATCTTTATAAATAATATGTTTTAAATTCAGTTATGAATTAATTCCTATAAATAATAATAAACATTTTAAACTACTATAATGACTCCTTTTATTGATTTATTAAAAATTATTATTCCTGCTGGTGCTGTATTTGCAGCGGCTTATTTTTTAGTTAAACGATTTTTAGACAATGAACAAAAACGTAGAGAGCACGAATTAAAAAAGTCAATATCTGCTTCCATTACACCACTTAAAATTCAAGCTTACGAGCGAATTGTTATTTTTTTAGAACGCATTCATCCTAATAGTTTAGTCATTAGAGTTAACCAAAATAATATAAGTGCTCGTCAATTACACCATGATTTAGTTGTTACGGTTAAAACAGAATTTGAACATAATTTATCACAACAAATTTATTTATCAAATGATGCATGGGAATTAGTAAAAACAGCCAAGGAAGAAATTATTAAAACCATCAATATTTCTTCTTCAAAAGTTTCGGCAGATGCACCAAGCAATGAATTAGCAATGATGATTTTGAACATTACAGCTAACCTTAATGCTAAATTACCAACCGAATTGGCAATTAATTTTATTAAAAGAGAAATTGCTCAAACGTTTTAATTGCCCCACTATTTATGGAAAAATTATTTTCTGATTTTACTTCAACCAACGCTCAAGCTTGGAAAGAACAAATAATAAAGGATTTAAAAGGAATTGACTTTAATACGCTTATTTGGAAAACGAATAGCGGTTTTGATGTTAAACCTTTTTATACAAACGAAGATGTTCATTTAACCAACGAGCCCAATACCATTAATAGCGATTGGAGTATTTGCGAATACATTGAGGTAGATGATGAGGTTGTTGCAAAAAAAAAAGCCTTAAACGCATTGCAAAATGGAGCCTCTGGTTTAGTTTTTAAAGTTTCTAAAAAAACCAATTTTGAAAAACTATGTCAAGGCATTTTATTCGAATACATTTATTCACTATTTGAAATCTCAAGTGAATGCGAAGAAGACCTCATTCAATTTTTAAAAAGTAAAAATTACCAAAAACATTGTTTCATTGACATAGATGAAACAGTGAAAGGCAAATTAAATGTTCAACACTTTAATGGTAAGCTATCCATCAATACAAGTATTTATAATGAATCTGGTGCTACTATTTTAAATCAACTTGCCTTTTCAATTGCGCATATTAACGAATACTTAACCGAATTAGCAGCTTTAAATAAATTAAAAGAACTTCACACTTTACATATTACATTGGCTATTGGTGGTGATTTTTTTATGGAAATCAGTAAAGTTCGCGCATTAAGAAACCTAACAAATTTTCTTTTGAAGCAATATGATTGTAACCCTGAAATTCATATTCACGCGCAAACAACGTTAGTTAATAAAACGCAAATGGATATGTATAACAATTTATTACGTTCTACAACTGAAACAATGAGTGCAAGTATTGGTGGTGCAAACAGTATTGTGGTATTTCCATTTGATTTTCATATTAATCCAGATAACGATTTTAGTAGCAGAATGTCTCGTAATCAACAATTAATTTTGAAAGACGAAAGCTACTTGAATAAAGTCTCTGATATTGCTGCTGGTTCTTATTATATTGAAACGATTACGAAAACACTTTGCGAAAAGGCTTGGGATATTTTTAAAGACATTGAAGCAAAAGGTGGTTTGATTAATTCATTAAAATTAAATTATATTCAAACGATTATTAAATCAGATGCTCAGCAATTAATCACTGATTTTAATGATGGTAAACTTATATTAGTTGGGGTGAATAAATTTCAAAATAAATCGGAGGAACCTAAAACATCCATCCATGCTCATATAGAGAATGTGACACAAAGTATGGCTATACAGCCAATCAAAGCATTACGATTGGCCTAATTTTTTTGTTGGGCTTTGCTACGGTAGAATTTTTATGTAATTAGTTGGTGTTGCCTACTTTAGGGTATATTTAATTTATTTGGCGTTGCCTTCGGCCAGGCTTTTCGTTGCAATCTTTTTGCGCTTCGACAGGCTCAGCGTGCAAAAGGATTTTCACTGCAATCCTTAACGCAGATTTCACTTCAATCATAATTATTTTTAGACCTTATTATTGTTTTAATTAAATACAAGTCAAAACAATAAAATCATTTTTTTAATTACTAAAAGTTGTTGTTGAAATCAAGAACAAAGGCAGTAAAAGTATTCAAAAAATTGTGTCGCCATTTGATAGTTTATGATAATTTGAATATATTTGATAAAGATGTAAGGATGAATAAAACATCCTTATATACTAAGATTTGGTAAATAAGGATGAAAAAATCAGACCTATAAGTAAGTTACAAGCAACCCTAAAATAACGACCACGAAAAAAAATAATTATTATCAAACTAATATGACACAACAGAATACTAGAAATTGCCAAAGTTGCGGAATGCCTTTAAGCAAAGACAAACAAGGAGGCGGAACAGAAAAAGATGGAACTAAAAGCACAAAATTTTGTAGCTTGTGTTACACCAATGGGGAATTTAATGGTGGTAATATGGCATTAAAAGAATTTTCCGAAATATCAAGAAAAGGAATGATTAAAGGCGGTAAAAACAAATTGTTTGCTTGGTTTTTTTCACGACCATTTATGCTTGGACATTTAGAACGTTGGAAAAATTACAACTAAAACACAATGACAATTGATGAACTTTTAAAAGACAAGGCAATAAAGCCGAAAGAAAAAACAGAAATTATCGGCAAATGGATTTTGGATAAATCTTTGCCGGTTGATGAACTTATTGCTTATGCTGAAATACAAAAAGACACAGCAAAGGCAACTTGTATTGAAGCAATAGAATTTGCTACCAAACAAAATTCTAACATTGCAGACGAAACAGTATTGACATTTGTAACTAGCACTCTAGCAGAAAAAGCACCAAGAATAAAATGGGAAAGTGCAAAAGTTATTGGTAACATTGCTCATTTGTTCCCGACAAAGTTGCAAAAATCTATTGAAAATTTGCTGACCAACACGGAACACGAAGGAACTGTTGTGCGTTGGAGCTCGGCTTTTGCGTTAGGCGAAATCCTAAAATTAAAGACAAAACACAACAAAGTTTTATTACCAATAATAGAAACAATTTACGAAAAAGAAGAAAAGAATAGCATTAAAAAAATATATTTAGACTCAATTAAAAAGACAAAGAAATAAGGGCAGCTTGTAACAGCAGTTTGTCAATATGGCGGGTTTAGGCTTAATTTGATGTAGGTTTTGTACTTGTAAAGTCAGTGTTTAACCGAAAGTTTCGGCTTCCATAAACCGCCACATCGCCAAGCTAGAAAACCTTAGCCATCAGCTCAAAACCAAAATTAAAAAAAACAAAATGAATATAACAATCATAGGAGCCTCGACTGGATTAGGATTAGAAACAGTAAAAAGAGGATTAAATAGAAATCACTCGATAATGACACTTTCTCGTTCTGAAATTAAAATAGAAGCAAAAAAATCATTAAATATGATACTTGGTGATGCAACTAATAAAGCTGACCTATTAAATTCAATTCAAAACGCAGATGCTCTCATTGTAACATTGGGGACAGGTAAGAATATGAAAACTACTACCCTCTTTTCAGATTTCGCAAAATTAATTGTTGAAATACATAATGAGAACAAAATAGTTATCCCATTTATTTTTGTTACAGGATTTGGAGCAGGAGAAAGTAAAAATTATGTTTCTTGGATTGTAAAATTGTTTTTAAAATACTTCTTAAAAGATGTTTATGCTGACAAAACTAAGATGGAAGAAATTATCACTAATTCAGATATGAATTGGACAGTTGTGAGACCAGGAAGGCTATTAGAAAAGGAATTGACAGAGAAATACCGTATTGAAAACAAATTATTTAAAGGCATTAATATTAGTGGTATTAATAGAGCCGATGTAGCAGACTTTTTAATAAAACAAGCCGAAAAACAAACTGAATTAAAAAAGTACATAGCTATATCTGAAAAATAGTATAAAATAATGTCGGTAATTGTTTTGATAGGTATAATTTTATTAAATTCGTGGCACTAAATTTAATTCACTAATTAACTAAATAACTACTCAACAATTAAATCCTATGGCATTTGATATCGAAATGATTAAAAAGGTTTACGCTAATATTCCGGCTCGCATTGAGGCAGCTCGTAAAAACCTTGGAAGACCTTTAACTTTAGCAGAAAAAATTCTTTATTCGCATTTAGATGCAAGTACAGAATTAAAAGATTATCCGCGTGGTTCTTCGTATGTAGATTTTAATCCAGATAGAGTTGCTATGCAAGATGCTACAGCTCAAATGGCGTTATTACAGTTTATGCAAGCTGGTCGTCCTACAGTGGCGGTTCCATCTTCTGTTCATTGCGACCATTTAATTCAAGCTAAAGTTGGTGCAAGTGATGATTTAAGTAGAGCAAAAACGGAAAGCGAAGAAGTATTTAATTTCTTAGCTTCTGTGTCAAATAAATACGGCATTGGTTTCTGGAAACCAGGTGCTGGTATTATTCACCAAATTGTTTTAGAAAATTATGCTTTCCCAGGAGGAATGATGATTGGTACCGATTCTCACACAGTAAACGCTGGTGGTTTAGGTATGATTGCCATTGGTGTTGGTGGAGCTGATGCTTGCGATGTAATGGCTGGTTTACCATGGGAACTTAAAATGCCAAAATTAATTGGTATTAAATTAACAGGTAAATTAAACGGTTGGGCAAGTGCAAAAGATGTTATTTTAAAAGTGGCTGGTATCCTTACTGTAAAAGGTGGAACGGATAAAGTGGTTGAATATTTTGGTGAAGGTGCTATTAGCTTATCTTGTACTGGAAAAGGAACTATTTGTAACATGGGTGCAGAAATTGGTGCAACCACTTCTACATTTGGTTACGATGAAAGTATGAGCCGTTATTTAAAAGCTACTGGCCGTGCTGATGTTGCTGCTTTAGCTGATGGTATTAAAGAACATTTAACAGGTGATGCAGAAGTGTATGCAAATCCTTCAAAATATTTTGACGAAGTCATTGAAATTAATTTATCTGAATTAGAACCATACGTTAATGGTCCTTTTACACCAGATTTAGCAACTCCAATTTCACAATTAAAAGCTGCTGCTGAAAAAAATGGCTGGCCAATGAAAGTGGAAGCTGGTTTAATTGGTTCATGTACAAACTCTTCTTACGAAGATATTGCTCGTGCTGTATCTTTAGCAAAACAAGTATCTGCAAAAGGTTTAAAATCTAAAGGCGACTTTATGATTAATCCGGGTTCAGAGCAAATTCGTTATACCATTGAGCGTGATGGTTTCTTAGATGTGTTTGCAGAAGTTGGAGCAACTGTATTTACAAATGCTTGCGGACCTTGTATTGGAATGTGGGATCGTGTAGGTGCCGAAAAACAAGAGAAAAACACCATTGTTCACTCTTTCAACCGTAACTTTGCTAAACGTGCTGATGGTAATCCAAATACGTATGCATTTGTGGCATCTCCCGAAATTGTTACTGCATTAGCTATTGCTGGTGATTTAGGATTTAATCCATTAACTGATACATTAACAAATGAAAAAGGCGAACAAGTAAAATTAGACGCTCCTAACGGTGATGAATTACCAACTAAAGGATTTGCAGTTGAAGATGCAGGATATCAAGCACCAGCGGCTGATGGAAGCAAAGTTCAAGTTTTAGTAGAACCAACTTCTAAACGTTTACAATTATTAGATCCTTTTGCAGCATGGACTGGCGTTGATTTTAAAGGCTTAAAATTATTAATTAAAGCTAAAGGAAAATGTACAACTGATCATATTTCAATGGCTGGTCCTTGGTTAAAGTTCCGTGGGCATTTAGATAATATTTCTAATAACATGTTAATTGGTGCTGTAAATGCCTTTAACGAAAAAACAGATTCAGTTAAAAATCAATTAACAGGCGAATATGCTGGCGTACCAGTTGTACAACGTGCATATAAAGCAAATAACATTTCATCTATTGTAGTGGGTGATGAAAATTATGGTGAAGGTTCATCTCGTGAGCACGCCGCAATGGAACCTCGTCATTTAGGTGTAAAAGTAGTATTAGTAAAATCATTTGCTCGTATCCACGAAACAAACTTAAAAAAACAAGGTATGTTAGGTATTACATTTGCTAATACAGCTGATTACGATAAAATTAAAGAAGATGATAGCATTGATATCTCTGGTTTAACAACGTTTGCACCAGGCGTTCAATTATCAATTACATTAAATCATGCAGATGGAAGTAAAGAAGAATTTAAAGTAAATCACAGCTATAATGCTCAACAAATTGAGTGGTTTAAAGCTGGTGGCGCTTTAAATATTATTAGAGCTACTGTAAAAGCATAGTATAATTCATACTTTTAAATTTAAAAATCCCATCAAATTATTGATGGGATTTTTTTATTACACCAAACAATTAGTATATACGGAAATATTGATTACCTTTGAGTACTTCTTACGAAGATTGTATCTCAATCTGTTTTGTAATATCCTTTACAATTCTAATATTTTTACACTTTTCTTAACGAATTATAATAAAATAAGTAAACCCGTTTGCCTATTGGTAAACACAAAACAAACAACAACATGAACAAAGGAACAGTAAAATTTTTTAACGAAGCTAAAGGTTTCGGATTTATTAAAGACGATAACGGACAAGAAATATTCGTTCACGCAACAGGATTAATTCACGAAATTCAGGAAAACGATCAAGTAACTTACGATATTCAAGATGGTAAAAAAGGTCTTAATGCAGTTAATGTAAGTCGCGTATAATTATCTATTTGCAAAAAAATAAAAAACCTTTGCTTTGCAGCAAAGGTTTTTTTTATGCCTTTAAGTAGTTAAACTATTTACCTGCTAATAAAAACATGGCTGCCATTCGAACAGCAACACCGTTTTCTACTTGATCTAAAATAATAGATTGGCTACCATCTGCTACTTCACTTGTAATTTCAACACCACGATTAATAGGTCCTGGATGCATGATGACAATTTTTTTAGAAAGAGAATCTAACATGGTTTTATCTAAACCATACAACATCGTGTATTCTCTAATTGAAGGAAAGAATTTAATGTCTTGTCTTTCTAATTGAATACGCAACATATTGGCAGCATCGCACCACTCTAATGTTTTTCTTAAGTCTAACTCAACCGAAACGCCTAAACTTTCAACGTATTTAGGAATCAATGTTTTTGGCCCACACACTTTAACTTGAGCACCTAATTTTTGCAAACAAAAAATATTAGACAAAGCTACTCGTGAATGAAGAATATCGCCAATAATAGCAATTTTTTTTCCTTTTAAATCTCCTAACTTTTCTTGTAACGAATAAGCATCTAATAATGCTTGAGTAGGATGTTCGTGAGCACCATCACCAGCGTTAATGATTTTTGCTTTTACCTTATTTGACAAATATACTGCTGCTCCAGGACTTGAATGCCTCATCACAATCATATCCACTTTCATCGCAAGAATATTATTTACCGTGTCGGTTAATGTTTCTCCTTTATTTACAGATGAAGAAGATGCTGAAAAATTGATGGTGTCTGCACTCAAACGCTTTTGAGCTAATTCAAAAGATAAACGTGTTCGAGTAGAATTTTCAAAAAATAAATTAGCAATGGTTACATCTCTTAAGGATGGAACTTTTTTGATTGGTCTATTTATGACTTCTTTAAAATTTTTAGCGGTATCTAATATTAATTCAATATCCTGTTTGGTGATATCTTTAATTCCTAATAAATGATTGACGCTTAATTGACTCATATTTTATTTATAAATATCGTTCTTTAATAATATTAACGTGATGCTGAGCATGTCCGCACATAAAATAACCTAATGCTAAAACCGAAACTTCACCTAATCCAATCTTACCTTTTAATAGTAACTCTTTTTCTGATAACTGTTTAAATAATAAGATATTAGACAATCTTATTGAATCAAATTCATCAACTAACATTTGCATATTGGTATTACTTAAATTTGCATTTTGAGCGTATAAATTTTCATCAAAACTTAATGGCTGTTGATTATCTCCCCTTGCAAATCGTAACGCTCTGTATCCTAAAATACGTTCTGTATCTACAATATGATTGATGACTTGTTTTACTGTCCATTTACCATCATCATAAAAATAATTTTGCTTCAAGCGAGGAATTTCTTCAATAAAGTCTAAAACAGATTGATGATTTAGTTTTAAAGCAGAAATCACATCACCTTCTTCAATTAACTGAAGGTATTTTTCAAAATAGTCAGGATAATCTTTTTTAGTAGGTCTCATTTTATTTATCAATCAGTGTTACACAATCTTTTCCATCACTCTCTTTCCATTCCACTTTCACATTTTGCGTTTGTATCGAATCAATTATTAAACCGGTGTATTTGGCTTGAATAGGCACATGACGACTGAATCGTCTATCAACTAATACAAGCAATTCAACATCATTAGGCCTTCCAAAGGCTAACATGGCGTCTAATCCAGCTCGAATGGTTCTTCCAGTAAATAAGACATCATCAACCAAAATAACATTTTTATCTTCAATGATAAAATCAATATTAGTTTTGTTTGGCTTTAATTCTTTTTTTCGAAAATCATCACGGTAAAATGTAATATCTAAATCACCACAATGAATCTTTGTTTTCAGGATTTTTTCAAGTAAAACTTGTAATCTGCGTGCTAAAAATACACCTCTTGGTTGCAAACCAATGATAACAGAATTATTAAAATCATTATGAACTTCTATTAATTGATAGCAAAGGCGAGTAAGAGTAACTTCTAATTGTTTATTTTCTAATAGAACTCTAGGCTTCAAGGTAATAGTTGTTTTATTTATTATTACTAGTTATTTGATGATATCTAGAGTTTAAATTTATAGTTATAATTTCAAACAACCAAACACTTCTATCAAACAACAATATTTTTTTACATAAAAATAGTTTGAGTTCTATCTGGTCCAATTGAGGTAATGCTAATAGGCACTTCCACTAACTTCTCAATGTATTGGATATAATCAATTAATTCTTTTGGTAATTCACTTTTCTGAGTCATTTTTGTCAAATCAACGTTCCATCCTTTTACTGTTTCGTAAACTGGTGTAACATCGCTTGGTTCAATGCTATAAGGCAAATAGTCGATTTTTTCACCTTTATGCATGTAATGCGTACAGATTTCTAATGTTTCAAAATCGGATAAAATATCCGCTTTCATCATCATTAATTCTGTAACCCCATTTATAGCTATGGCATATTTTAATGCGGGAATATCTAACCAACCACATCGACGTGGGCGACCTGTTGTTGCACCGAATTCACGGCCAATTTGACGAATCTTCTCCCCTACTTCATTTTCTAATTCAGTAGGAAATGGGCCACTACCTACTCGTGTGCAATATGCTTTAAAAATCCCAATGACATTACCAATTCGATTTGGAGCAATTCCTAATCCGTTACAAGCTCCTGCACAAATTGTATTTGATGAAGTAACAAATGGATAAGAACCAAAATCGATGTCTAATAAAGACCCTTGTGCGCCTTCTGCTAATATTTTTTTTCCTTTTTTAATTGCATCATTGATAAAGTGTTCGCTATCAATAAATGTTAAGTTTTTTAATTCTTCTATAGCTGCAAACCAAGCTGGCTCTAATTCAGAAAGGTTATATTCAAATTTATGAAATTCTAAAATTTGTTTATGTTTTTCAACTAAAGCGTTATACTTATCTTTAAAATTAGGACTTTCAATATCTCCTATACGTAAACCATTACGACCCGTTTTATCCATATAAGTTGGTCCAATCCCTTTTAATGTTGAACCAATTTTATCTTTTCCTTTTGCCGCTTCGCTTGCAGCATCTATTAATCGATGAGTCGGTAATATTAAATGAGCACGTTTACTGATGACTAATTTTTTACTGACATCAACACCCATTCCAACTAAAGCATCAATTTCTTTTTTAAAAATAACAGGATCAATCACAACACCATTACCAACTACATTTAAAGCGGTAGGATGAAATATACCACTTGGTATTGTGTGTAATACATGTTTTATTCCATTAAACTCTAAAGTATGACCAGCATTTGGCCCACCTTGAAAACGAGCAATGATGTCGTATTTAGGTGTTAATACATCAACAATTTTCCCTTTTCCTTCATCGCCCCATTGAAGGCCTAATAATACGTCTGCTTTATTCATTTTAAGTAGTGCTTTTTAATAATATTGAAAGTCATCAAATTTACAATTAACCTTTAATTAATATAGAAATAACAAATTAACAATTCATTGATTTTTGAACAATATACGGTGTTTTCACTAAGACATTTACCTATTAAAATGAAATAGATATTCGTGTGTTAATTTGTTTTTTTTGCTTTAGGTTTATGATGCTCGCAAAGGCCAGTTTCTTTTAAGGTTCTGCATTTAGCAAAGAAATTAAGAGAGTGATGGAATACATCGAAATTTAACATGTCTTCAGCCATTTTCTGAATTTGTATAATTCGAGGATCACAAAATTCAAATACTTTCTCACAATCACTGCAAATCAAGTGATCATGCTGTTTAAATTTATAGGCTTTTTCAAATTGTGCAATATTTTTTCCAAACTGATGTTTTGTTACCAAACCAGCGTCTAACAATAATTCAATGTTATTATATAAAGTAGCTCTACTGACACGGTATTTTTTATTCTTCATCATTACATAAAGCCCTTCAATATCAAAATGTCCATCATGAGAATAAATTTCGTTGAGAATGGCAAAGCGCTCAGATGTTTTTCGATGCTTATTTTTTTCGAGGTAATCTGTTAAAATCTTTACAACTGCTTCTTTTGTCTCGTTTGTCATGTTTTTAAATTAATTATTATCAATTCGAATCACATTTGTAACTCCCTTTACTTTTTTCATAATTTCTATCAAATGATTTAAATGCTTTGCATCATGAACGTATACCATAATGGTTCCTTCAAATATTCCGTCTTCTGTATCAAATTTTATGGAGCGCATATTAATATTTAATTGGCTAGAAATTACTTTAGTGACATTATTTACTAATCCAATTTCATCCGTTCCCATGATTTTAATTCCTGCTAAAAAAGAAATTAAATGATCATTATTCCATTTGGCTTTAACTACTCTGAAGGCATAATTTGAAAGCAATTTTACAGCACTTGGGCAATTTACGCGATGAATTAAAATTCCCTCATTCGCAGAAACAAATCCAAAAACATCATCACCAGGTATTGGAGAGCAACAGCCAGATAATTTGTAATCTAATTTTTGCATGTCATCTCCAATCACAAGCATATCAGAACTTCCTCTTACATTGGTAACTAATTCATCAATATTATTTTCTTTTTTGCGCGGTTTATGTTTATTAGGATCTGTTTTATGTTCTACAAATTCTTTTAACTCTTTTACATCAACATTTCCTAAGGCCACTCTATAATATAGCTCAGCTAATGAAGATAACTTTAAAAAAGACATAAATTCGTTAATACTATTTAACGTATAATCTAATTTAAATTTTAAAAATTTCTTTTCTAAAATAGCTTTTCCATCTTCCGCAATTCGTCTTCTGTTTTCTTTTAATGCATTTTTTATCTTGGATTTAGCTCTCGCCGTTACAACAAAATTAATCCAATCATCTTTTGGAGTTTGTTTCGAAGAAGTTAATATTTCAACTTGTTCGCCACTCTTTAGCTGATAACTTAATGGAACTAATTTATGGTTAACTTTAGCGCCAATACATTGTTCTCCAACTTTTGTGTGAATTTCAAAAGCAAAATCTAAAGCCGTTGCTGTAGATGGTAAATTTTTCATTTCACCCTTTGGCGTAAAAACAAAAATTTCGTCGGCAAATAAATTAAGTTTAAAATCATCAATAAATTCAAGCGCATTAGGATCAGGATTATCTAACATTTCTCTGATGCGACGTAACCAAATTTCTAAATTATTTTCTTTTTCAATAGCCGCTTCTTTGTACTTCCAATGCGCAGCATAACCCATTTCAGCTAATTCATCCATTCTCGTGGTTCGTATTTGTACTTCTACCCACTTTCCTTCTGGTCCCATAACCGTAGTATGTAAACTCTCATAACCGTTACTTTTTGGTGTAGAAATCCAATCTCGCAGTCGATCTGGATTTGGATGATAAAAATCTGTAATGATGGAATATATCTTCCAACAATCTGATTTTTCTTTTTCCATTGTTGAACTAATGACAATTCTTATGGCAAATAAATCATATATTTCTTCAAAAGGAACGCCTTTATTCTTTATTTTATTAAAAATAGAATAAATTGACTTAGGTCTTCCAAATATTTTAAACTTAAACCCTTGCTCTTTTAAAATATCATTAATTGGATCAATGAAATTTTTAATAAACTTTTTCCGAACAGGCTCAGTTTCTGCCAATTTTTGAGTAACTGTATTAAACCAATCTTCATCTGTGTATTTTAATCCTAAATCCTCTAATTCAGATTTAACAGAATTTAAACCTAAACGGTGAGCTAATGGAGCATATAAGTATAAGGTTTCGCCCGCAATTTTCATTTGCTTATCACGCTTCATATGATCAAGCGTTCGCATATTATGCAATCTATCAGCTAATTTAATTAAGATTACCCTCACATCTTCCGATAAAGTCAATAACATTTTTCTGAAGTTTTCGGCTTGCACAGAAGATGTTTGATCAAACACTCCAGAAATTTTTGTGAGTCCATCAATAATTTGACAAACTTTATCACCAAACATTCCTTTAATATCATCAAGTGTAATATCAGTGTCTTCAACTGTATCATGCAATAATGCACACACAATAGCTGTTGTTCCTAATCCAATTTCTTCGGCACAAATTTGAGCGACTGCAATTGGATGGTAAATATATGGTTCGCCTGATTTTCGGCGCATTTCTTTATGAGCATTTACTGAAACTTCAAATGCTTTTCTAATAATTTCCTTATCGCCCGGTTCTAAGCGACGCTTGCATGCATTTATTAAATTTTTGTACCTACTTAAAATTTCTTTTTTTTCGGCAACTAAATCTATATCCATAATTGACTTCTGTCTTCGAAAGATACAATTTTTAATCAAAAAAAAACTACTGTAAGATTACAAGTTGTTGGCAATATATTGTGAATAGTGGTATTTAAAAAAAACATATTTTTGTAAAAATGAAATTACTTCAGTATATCTACTATTTTTTACGTTCGCTTTGGTTGAGAGGACCGTTAAATACCTTTAAATTATTGTCTTATGAAAGATCAAATGAAAAAAAGTTTAACATTAAAACCTTATCTATAGTTAATTTAAAAGACTTAACACTTGCTGGAATTGGTTCGGCTGAAAACCACCATTATCAAGGTGCTAGTTATTATATTTTATTTAAAGTATTTGATTTACTACCATCGGACTTAAAATACAAAGCAATCATTGATTATGGTTGTGGAAAAGGAAGAGCACTCTTTGTAGCAGAAGCATGTGGTTTTAAAAAGTTAATTGGAGTTGATATTGCAAAAGAGTTAATTGAAGAAGCAAAAAACAATGAATTAATTTACATTAAAAAAAACATCAATAGTGAATTTATCTTTGAATTTGAAGATGCGATTAAGTATTTAATACCGGCCGATGCTGAGACTTTTTATTTTTTTAACCCATTTGGAAAACAAATACTTCAAGAGGTTATTAATAACATAAAAGACAGTTTGATTGATCATCCACGAACTATTTATTGCGTATATTTAAACCCCATATATCATTCAATTTTTGAAGAAAATGGATTCAACGTTTACAAAACAATAAAAAGTTGGAGGTATTTAGAAGGTGTTATATACACTATTAACTAAAAAACTATTTATCTAAAATAGATTTGATATTAGGTCGAAAATATAAATTACTTTTTAGGATTTTTCCATCTTCTCTGAAAATAGGATTGCCGTTTTCGTCTAATTTACTAAGGTTACTTTGTTGAATTTCATTAAACACTTCTTCAATTTTATGCTGTAACCCATGTTTACAAATTGTACCAAACAAAATATATAATTGATCGCCAATAGCATCAGCGATTTCAACTAGATCACCATTCTGACAAGCTTCTAAATACTCATCATTTTCTTCTTTTATCAAATTATAACGTAGGGTATAATCTTTCTCATCAATAAGGGTTGGTTCATCTGAATTTCCAATTTTAAATGTTTCATGGAAATGATGAACATCCATTATTTTATCAAACAAAGGCTTTTTCGTTTCCATTATTTTTTATTTTTCTTATTTTTATACTCTTGATTTATTCCTTTTAAAATATCGTTAGTGATATCTAATTTAGGATTAACTAATAGAATTGTAGGCATCATATCAGAATAAGACAAAACATAATCAAACTTTCCATTATTATACTTAGCTAAAAAATCTTTTACGTTCTTATTTAATTCAATATTTTTTTCTTCTAATTCAATTCCTAAGTTTTGCATTTGAAGTTCTTTGTTAGCGATATCTTGTTGTTGTCTCTCTAAATTTGTTTTTTGTTTCATTAAGTCCGCTTCAGAGGCAATACCCGCTTGAGCAGATTGTTGAAAAGATTCATAATCTCTTTGGAATTTTGCTGTTAATGTTTGCATTTGATTTTCAATCAAACTTTTTTTCGATTTTAAAACTTTTGTAAAATCAGCAATGTAAGCATAATACTCATTAATACTATCTGTATTAATATAGGCTATCTTAGCATCAGCTAAATTAGATGCACTTGTTGCTATAATTGGGCTTTTATTCTCTATTTCATTTTGTGATGAAACATTCCCAGAATTTTTTAGGGTATGAACTTGAAAAAATAAAATTGCAACGGCAATCGCTAATATTCCATTTATAATGAATGATAAATTTTTCATTTTGAAGTTTGTTTAGAGATGATAAATATAAGCAATGATTAAAAAATAATAAGATTATTTTACAATTTTTAAGACCGTTTTAACCATTATTCTTATATCAATGAAAAAACTTTGTTCTGCTATATATTTTAAATTTAATCCTAGTTTAATAGGCATAATTTCTTGTATATAGGTTTCTTCTGGTGAGATAGATTGAGCTAACAAGTCATTCTCATTAAAAAATTGCAGTGATGCGTAATCTGTAATTCCAGGTTTAACATTCAAAATGGTTAATTGTTCTTTTGTATATAAATCGACGTATTTCCTCACTTCAGGTCTTGGACCAACCAAACTCATTGTACCGAGTAAAACATTGAAAACCTGAGGAAGTTCATCTATTTTATATTTTCTAAGGTAATATCCCAATTTTGTAATCCTCGAATCTCTTCCACCAATTGTTAACAATCCTAGTTTATCAGAATCCGACCTCATAGTTCGAAATTTATACAAATTGAAATCAATATTGCCTTTTCCAACTCGCTTTTGAATATAAAATATTGGAAAGCCCGAACTTATAATCTGTAATAAACAAATGATTAGAAACCATGGAGCTAGCAATATAATTCCAATCAATGAACAAAAAATATCAAAGAAACGTTTTAACACAAAACTTTATTAACGGATTGAATTACAGATTGTATAACTGTTTGAATATTTTCAGAACTTAGATTATAATAAATGGGTAATGAAATCTCTCTACTAAAATTGTCATAAGTAACCGGGTAATTTTTTATATCGTAACCCAAATTTTTATAGTAAGACGTTGCAGGAACAGGCATAAAATGAACATTAACAGAAACATCACAATCAAAAATTTCTTTCATAATAGCATCTCGTTGTTTCTCAGTTATATTGTTAATTCGCAATGGATATAAATGATAACAGCCGTTTTTCATACCAGTAACATGCATTGGAATTTGAAATCTGCTATCATTTAAGAAGGCCTTATCATACATTTCAAATATTTCTTTACGTTTAATTTGTGTGTCATTATCATAGCGTTCAAGTTCTATTAAACCAATCGCTGCAGATAAATCCGTCATATTACATTTATAACCCGCCTCAATAATATCGTATTTCCAATTTCCTTTTTGTGTTTTTGCTAAAGCATCTTTATTCTGACCATGCAGAGTATACATACATAAATATGTGTAAACCTCATTATTATCAAATGGTTCGGGTAAATTTAAAGCAACTGCCCCTCCTTCGGCTGTACTTAAATTTTTTACAGCATGAAATGAAAAAACGGAAACATCAGTCAACGAACCACATTTCTTGCCATTATAAGTCCCACCAAAAGAATGAGCTGAATCTGACAAAATTAAAATTCTTCCTAATTTTTTTTGATTTTCGGTAGTTGGTACAAAAAGATCTTTGTACATTTTTGGTAAAGCATTAATTTCATCATAATCACAAGGATATCCAGCAAAATCAACCGGCATGATTACTTTTGTTTTTTTTGTAATTGCATTTTCAATATTAGACACATTGATATTAAAATCATGAGCATTAACATCCACAAACACAGGGGTTGCTCCACAATGAATGATAACATTAGCTGTAGCTGAATAGGTATAAGCAGGTAAAATAACTTCATCGCCGGGCCCTACCCCAAACCAACGCAACATAATTTCTAAACCAGCTGTTGCTGAATTTAAGCATAACGTTGATTTATTACCACAATACTCCGTTATTTTTTTCTCAAATAATTTTGTTCGTGGACCAGTTGTAATCCATCCAGATTTTAATGCTGCTGTTACTTCTTCAATTATTTTATCATCTATTCGTGGAGGAGAAAAAGGAATCATGTATATATGTGTTTTAAATTAGTTTTCTGAAACTTCTTTTAAATTATATTTTAATATTAGACATAAAAATAAGGTAAAAAAAGTGAATCCAGCCTGAGTTTGTAGCATAGATTCAACCATAAAATTAAGCGAAATAAGGATACTAAATAACATAAGAATATAGTTTTTTTTAATAAAACTATAAACAATTAAAAAGACCGTCATCATTAGAAGTAAAACAAATCCAACAAAACCTGTACCTATAAAGGTTTGTAAAAATTGATTATGGGCATTTAATTTTTTTGTCAAAGCACCTGATAAACCTTCTTTTTCGTAAGATTCAATTAATTTATCATTAACATCGCCTGGCGTAGTTCCAAACCAAAACTTATTTCGAATTAATTTAATAGATTCTTTCCATATTAGAATACGAACTGCCGTACTTTCAGCATCAGTTTTATCAATAGTTTGAGAAGATTTTGTGACGTTAATTGCTGTTTGAAAACGATTAAAAGGAGTTGGAAATAATTTATAAGTAACTGATACTAAAACTAAGGATGCTATAACTAAACCAATAATAGTTTTTTTATAACCACTGTTAAATAATAAAACACTGAAGGTAGCAGGTAATAATAAAAACGCTGACAGTAATCCCATCTTTGATGAACACAAGAATATAGTCACTAAAAATACAACGGCAATAAATCCAAGTTTTATATTTAAAAATTGAAGATGAGCTAGCCAATTTTTATAAAATAAAATAACTATTAATAAAGCAAATACTAAATACATAGCCATGTAACTTGGATGCATGAAATAAGAAAAATCAGAATAAAAAAAGGCATTTGTGTCTCTGAAAAAGTAAAGGTAACAAGATCTGAAAATGCATAAAAATGAAACTAGCAAACAACCTGATACAAATGAAATGATTATTTTTTTTACTTGTGTATTATTGAAATGAGATCCGAAAAATAAAACTGGAAATGCTAAAAAACAGAGTTTAATTTCAATTGCAGAAAGTGCTGCTGATTTATTTTCTGAATAAAAATATCCTACACTATGCAAAAGAAAAAATCCAATCGCTAAATAACTCCATTTATTTTTAATAATAGTATTAAATCCTTCTTTCACATCACCAAATAAAAAAAAACAAATTGACCATACTAATATAAAAAACGCATAATTGATACCAAAAGGCAAAAAAAATGAAATGAGTAATGGTATATTGTAACCAAACTTTAAATAGGTATGTTTAAGTTTAGTTAACATATTTTAATAATGCGTTATGAAAATTTTCGGCAATTGTATTTCTATTAAAATATTCTTCAACATATATTCGACCTCGCTTTCCTAATTGATGTCTCAAATCCACATTATTTGCTAAAAGTAAAACATTTTTAGCTAATTCATCAGCATTTTCCGGCTCAGAATACAAGGCACATTGACCTTGATTTACAAACAGCTCACGAGCTTCGCCATCAACGGCTAAAATTACAGGTTTTTCCATAGCTAAATTTTCAAATATTTTTGATGGAATGGCACCTAAAAATAAATCTAACTTACGAAGAGGAATAATTGAAACGTCTGATGCTTGAACAATTTGAGGTATTTGTAATTTTGAAACGGCATCAAAAAAATAGACGTGACTTAATTGCATGTTTTTAGTCATTGACCGTAATTTATCTTTTTCTGGACCGTTTCCTACAAAAATAAATTTTATAGATGGATTCATCTTTAAACGTTCAGCAACGTTTAAAATAATCTCTAATCCTTGGGCTAAACCAATTATTCCAGCGTATAAAAATAATATGTCGCTGTCAAGAAATCCGTTATCTTTTCTCCAATTTCCATTTACTGTTTCAGGATTGTAATATGAAGCATCAACGCCATTTGGCAACCAAAATGTTTTTACAGAAGGAAATCGTTCATTAATGTTTTTACAAATTCCCTGCGTTTGACCTGTAACTAATATCGATTTGTGATATAATTTTTTTTCTAAATGATAAGCCAATTTCAACATCCATTTATTTGTTACAACCCCCAATTTTTCAGCACTTTCTGGCCATAAATCAGAAACATTAAAAATAAGTTTAGCATTTTTTTTTCGTTTTAAATATAGTGCCGAATAGCCCAAAAATAAAGGTGGAGATTCACACATAATAACATCAACAGGCCCTATTTTATTTTTACCAATCTTAGCTGAAGAATAAACAAATGAAAAGTAATTTAATAAACGTTGAATAATCGATTTATTCTTAGGTAGATAAATTGAAGCCCTATGAACTGGAATTCCTTGTATTTCCTCAAAAGCGTAATGTTTTCCTTCATAACCTTCATAAATTTTCATTTGAGGGTAATTTGGCATGGCTGTTAAAACTGAGACATCAACACCCAACTTTTTTAAACGAACTGCTATTTCAAATAATCGATTTTGAGGTGCGCCCACTTCTGGCGGAAAATACTGTGTTAAAATTAGAAGTTTCAATTTCAATTAATGTAAAATAATATACGAATATACAAATCTGAATTTAAAAAACGATACTTTATATAATGGCTTACTGTATTGTTATTTATTTTCTAATTCAACTATTGCTTGTTTAAAATCAACAATTTCAATGTCTTGCGTTTTTAAAAATTCAATAAGCCACATATACCAATCCATCCAGGTTTGATGAGATTTAGAGAAATACCTATCATGAAAATCAATACCTAGGAAAGGTAAATCTAATTGAAAACTTTTATCAATAATTCGTTTAGTTTCATCGCAACATTGCATAAAATTTTTACTTTGCCATTGCTTTGGCTTTTGTATAATGTATCCATCCATAATTTGAAATGGAAATTCCCACATATCTCCTATTTTATAAGGTTTGTTAAAACTCATTTCGCTACTATCAAAAACATACCCTGATTTAGCCATATTAGCAAACGTCGATTCATTTGTTTTTATGTAATGCATCCGAGTGCCAAAGCTAGTTTGACCAGAAATATTTTTAAATAATAAATATTCTTTATTAATTTTTTCAAATGTTTCAAATGCTATTCCATGAACACCAACTTGACAACCCATTTGCATTAATTTATGAATCCAAAAAATGGACTGCTCTTTAGTATAAGATAATCCAATACCTTGATCAACTCCAATGAAATAAGTTGAAGCAACATTATTTTTAATATTAAACGCATGTAATGCTTCTAAATGTTGCCATTTATTTTTAAAAACATCAGCATACCGATAAAACAACTCTGTAAGAGAAATTTTTCCATTAAACAATTCTATAAAACTCCTCATAAAATATTTCGGAACAATCAAATCTTTCAAATAATGCTCTGAAAGAGTTAAGTGATCAATATCATGAGAAATAATGGCTTTCATTTTTATTAGTTAATTATAATTTTATTAAAAATTTAGTTTTTAAAAAGTTTAAGTAGCCAAGGTAAGTTATTAATTTTTAATATATAATAATTTATTGGTAATGATCCAAATCCTTTATAAAATGTTGCTAAACTATGCTTTGATCCACCCCCAAAGTCAAAAAAAAGACTTCTAGCTTCAAAAAACTTTATAGCAGAATGAGTTAAATAATGCATGCTTCCAGAGTTTTCTGACTTATCAAAATTGGTTCCTTTCAAATATACGGTATGTTTTCCATTACTAATAAAATGAGCAATGGCTTTCAAATTATTATTTTTATCAACAACTTTAAACGAAAATAAACAATGATTATTGACGGCTTCATTTAATAAAATTTCAAATTTTTGAATGGTAGCTCGAGACAAATTTAAAGTTTTAGAAAGAAATGGATTTAAGTTTGATTTGGAGAGCTCAATAATATCAGAGTCAATGATCCTCTCAAATTTTAAGCCTTGTTCAATGGCTTTCGTAATATTTCTTTTGGTATTTTGATTAAGATGATACCCATTTTTATATTCAATAAAATAGGTTGTTTTTTGTGAATGTTCCTTTGAAATAAATGAATTAGATGCATTAAATTCAATCTCAATAAATTTATAATGGGACGTTATGTAATTAAAAAAAGTTTCTTCAATCAGATTATTAATCTTACCGTATACACCTAACTGTGGCGTAAAAGGTGGTTGATATAAATAAGTAATGCCAAACTTTGAATTTTGTGTTAATGGAAAAACACTTTCGTAATCGCCTATGATTAATGCTTCCCAATTTGGACAAGTTGAATTCAGATAAAAAGATTGAGCAAAAACGAAAGGTATTGATGAATTTAAAATAGTATTATCCCATTTTAAAAAATCAATTTCTGAATGCTTTAAACGAATAATTATCATAATTTATCGAACAAAAGTGACAATTTGGTGTTTATTTTCTATAATTAATCTAATGAAATTATCCAGTGCCAAAAAAGAATATTTCGCCATTGATTTTGGATGACTTAAAACCATCATACTTTCATGATTTTGTTTTTCTAAGTTATATAAAATAGCAGGTAATCTAGAGGCAAAATAACCATCAGCACAAGCAAAATGGTTGGTAGGTTTGTGAAAGTGTTTGTAAATTGTGTTTTTATCCACTAGCCAATGACCATCTCCTATTGGTTTATAAAATGATGGATTTAATTTCATCTTAGCATATAAATTCCAATAAAAAAAAGGAGAAATTTTATCATATGAAATTGCTATTTCTTTAAATTGACCATGATTATTTTCTATTGTAGGATCACTATCAAAAAGCCAACTTGATTTATTTGGTGCATTTAAAAAATTATATGCATGTGCTTCAGAATCATGAAAACCTTTATAATAAACTGAACTGTCAATAAAAATATTATTCTTAATCAATGCATTCTTTATAAATTTAAAAGGTTGAATGCACCAACCACCAGCGCGGAATGAAAGACAAGGTTTTTTAATAATATCTATAATCGCTTGATGATAATTGGTAACTATATTTTCAACCTCAATTTCATTATAACAAGCTAATTTATAACGTTCTGTGTTAATTTTCCATTCACCATTTTCAAATTTACAATCTTCCCAATGAGGATGAATATGAAGTCCAATTTCATGGCCTAACGAAACTAACTGTTTCAACTGTTTTGAAATAGCCTCATAATCTTCTTTACAAGCTTTATGATGACTGTTTTTTTTTAGCTGAACCAAATAGCCTGCATCAACAAAGAAAATAAATGAAACTTTGTATTTTATGGCCATTTCAATTAACTTTTGAGTTGGTTCAAGAATACATTTATGAGCACTGCCTGAAGCCTTACCAAAAAATAATTCATAATCAAAACTAATGCGTATATCCATAATTTAATTTCCTTTTGGCGTATATAAAGAAATTCCTTTTGAAATGTAATTATTAACTAGCCAGTGATGCATTTGATAAGCATCAATAATCATACAACTTGCATCACCAATTTTAAAATGTTTTAAAAACCCTGCCTCTTCAAAATAGAATATAAATTCATTGCATTTTCTTTTTTTAGACCATTCTGGGTTATGAACTTTTGTAAGCATTGTCTTTATAAATCCATTTTCATCCTCAAGCCCTACTCTAAATTCTGTTTGATGATAAACAGGAAATTTAAAATTCGAAATGGCATCTTCTGAAGTATGAAAATTAGTTAAACTATTTAAATCTACTCCTAATAAAACTATTTTTGCCTTTAATTCACAAAGCCGATAAAAAGGACTAAAAGTATTGTATGGCGTTAATTGATTAAAATGATCTTTCACTAAATAATAGGCATGTTTTCCAAAAGCACAAACCGAATCAGTTGGATGAAGACTTCTCAATACATTTGATTTATTTCTAAAGACTTCTGTTATTATTCCCATTTTTGATGGTGTTAAATAGTAATTAAATACAGGATTTGTGCTTAAATAATCATAGTTGAATCCAATAGCAGGAAAAGCCGGCATTACCAAAGTACCTTCGAAACCAACTGCTTCCATAAATGCATCAATAACTGAATGCGCACCTTGTTCAACAAAACCAATTTTACTTAAACTAGCATGCAGCATCACTACATCACCATCAATAATTCCAACTTTATGTAACTCATCAACAATAAACTGTTTAGTAACAATTTTATTTTCCTTTTTTAAAAGTGCTCTATACTTTAGTCGTTTATTTTTTTTACCTTTTTTGTAAAAATCAATAACACTTTGCGGTAAAATATATAGTAATAGGGCTCTCAATATAATAGTTTAAAACAATTCTCTTTTTCTAAATTTTAATCCTAATTCTAAAGGAAGGATAGCTTTATTAACTGTAAAATAGGGAACGAGTTCGCCACCGAAACTTCTAAAAAATTTTTCAACACCTTTTATCATAGATCCTTCAAAATCAAATGTGGAACAACCTAATGCTTTTGACTTTTGAATACATGTTTGAATTAATAAATTATTGACACCCTGAATACCTGATATTTTATTAACCCCACCTAATAAATAATAACAAACATGTTTATCAAACACACAAAAAACAGAACCAAGCAATTCGCTATTCTTACTCGCCTCTATACTAAAAGAATTATAATCATTTGCAAATACATGAAAAACATTTTTTAATTCTTGAGCATATATATTTGCATCTGTAGTATTTAAAGTTTCAGTAAAAAAATTAAATAATTCTGATTTATTTAATGAATTTTCAATAATAGTTACACCTTCTTTAATCGCCTTATTAATTACATTTCTATTTTTAGAATCAAAATTTGACTGAATTGTTTCAATTGATTGATTGAGATTTATGCGGTAAGTATAATTAGGAATAACTTTAAATTTTCTCCAAATAAAAGCCTGAAAATCGATCATATTGGATGGAAAAGCCAAAATGGTTAATGCACTATTTTGATTTAAAAAATAAGAACAAACCTCATTCATAATCTCTTTAGAAAAATTATTGACTGAAGATGTATTTTTACTTGCTGAATGAAAAAATAAACCGCAATGTGGCGTATAGGGGGGTAATTTAATAAATGTTAAACCAAATTTTTTAGTCTTTAAATAATAAAATCCTCCTATTAATTGGTGTTCATCTTTATAGATACCTATTATAGAAAGTTTATCACCATAAATAGAAAGCCAATGTTTACTTCCAAATACACCAACACTAGGTTCGCATTTTTGAATAAATAAATCAATATCTTCTATCTTCTTTAAAATCATATCTTTTACTTGTTAAATAGATTAGAATAAACATCTATCATTTGTGTAACGTTATTATTCCAATTATATTTTTCAATTATTTTTTTTCGAGCTGCTAAACCAACTTTTTCTTTCAAATTACTATCCAATAAATATTTCTCTATTTCTAGTGCTGTTTGATTGACATTTCCAATATCAACCAGACTTCCAAATTGTTCATTCTCAATAATTTCTTTTAACCCACCAGTATTAGTAGCTATTACAGGCTTTTCACAGGACATGGCTTCAATCACGGATACGCCAAAACTTTCGTAATCGCTAAGGTTTGCTAATACATCAATCATATTAAAATAATTTGAAACTTCAGAAAACGAAATTCTTCCAGTAAAAATAACATCATCCATAAGATTAAGATTCTTTACTAATTGTTTTAATTCATTTTCCTCAGAGCCAACACCTATAATTAATAATTTCAATGATTTATCAATATGATTCGACCTTAAAAGAGAAAAAGCTTTAATCAAAACATCAATATTATAAAGACTTTCCAATGCTTTGATACAACCAATAACAAATGAGCTTTCTTCAAATAAACTGGTTACTTTCTTTTTACAAAAAACAGTAGTGTCAACGCCAAACGGTATAACTTTTATATTTTTTGGTGTGATTGGTAATAGATAATCTTTAATCGTATTTGAAGTTGCGCAAATCGCATCAGCCTTATTTAAATTGTAAGTAAGTACTTTTTTATTTAAGAAATTTTTTTGAGGAAATTTCATAACATCTGTACCCCAAGCTGAAATAACATAAGGATGAAATCCACTTAATGCCCCAATTAATCCATAACTCGTTGCATAATGAGCATGAACAACATCTGGTTTAAATTGGGTTATTGATTTTTTTAATGCATTTAAAAAAGTAAAATACGCTAATTTTCCAATTAACGAATTTGAATTATGCTTATTTTTTGGTTCAAATAAAAGTGTAATGTTCTTGTGTTTTTCAAACCAAGGGTATGAGGATGTATTAAAACTAAACAATCCAATTTCAATACCATGTTCAGCAAGTCCTATGGCCCATTTTTCAGTATGCTCAGAATATGTATCAGATAATAATAAAATCTTCATAGCTTTTTTCACTTTTTAAATTTAATAAGTATATTTAATTAAAAATTATAAAAGTTAGACCTTTATGAACAAACAAAGTTTAATGAAAATGGTAAGAAAATGTAAAAAATAGGAATAAAAAAATTGTATTTAATTTCTAGGAAATAATTTATGTTTGATTAACCTTAGATTAGAAAAAATCGTTAAAAAGTGAAACCATTTTCTTCCATAATCATAACTAATAAGTAATTGTTCTCTAACAAAAATAGGTGTAATACTGCCTGTTTTAGATGTTTTATAATATCTAAACTGAGAAACAGGTGTGTTACATTGATAAACGATTGCTTCATTTTTTAGGCAACGCAAAATATATTCATAATCAAAACAACACTGATATGATTTTAATAAACCAATTTTTTCAGTAAAAGACTTTTTAAAAAAGGAACCTGGCTGAAAAATAGCAGGTTCTTTAGTCACTAATTCCTCTAAACTGAGCATCCAAGAATCAATCGTTTTTAAATAATCTCCATTTTCATTTATATATGTTACACCACCATAAATATAATCTATTGCAGAATTAGCAATTAAAACATCAACAATTTCAAAAAAACCTTTAATGTCGATTAAATCATCTGTATTTAACCAAGTCCAATAATCGCTGGTGCATTTTAATATACCTTTATTAATGGCATCAAACTGACCTTTATCCTTTTCAATCTCAATAAAATCAAATAAAAACTTATATTTTTCAATTACCAATTGAGTTTCTTGATTACTACAACTATCAAACAAAAGAACTTCAATTTTAATTTCTTTTAATGAAGCTTGGCGTTTTAATTCTAATAAATTAAGAAATGTAAATTCAATAAAGTTAGGTTGATTATAAGATGGTATAATGATACTGAATGTTGGTTTCATTGAAAAATATATGAAATATAATAAACCAAATATACTAAAAATAGCAAAATAAATTTCATCGTTCTATTGACGAGATTTAAGTAAATCAATAAACCTAAATATTGGCAATAAAATAGTCTTATCCCAAATTGAAGGTTTTAAAAACGGATAATTGATAAAAGTCAATGAGTAATTACTCTGATTATCTTTATTAGCGATATATCGTTTAGCTTCATGCATTCGATATTTATAATAAAATACCAACTTCAATTTTTGCTTTAAAGAAAATAATTTTTGTATAGATATAAAACTATTATGATTCAATAATTTATACGCGAAATAAGCCTGTTCAATAAAACGTAATTGAAAATACTTATTATTTACGTTAGTATTTGTTGTTGACTGAGAATGTATTGCAAAATGACATAAAGGTTTATTGATAACATATACACCAACTTCAGATGCTAAACGCATATTGTATTCTAAATCACAAATTTGATGAAACAAATGATCATACAATCCAACTTTCTTAATTAGTGTTTTCTTAAAAAAAATAAGACTTGGTTCTGCGATAAAATTCAAAGCAATGTTTGAAATAACAACGTCTTTTATTTTTGAATTAGAAAAATAATAGCCTTTTTCATTATGATCAAAATAATCCTCTAGTTTTTTTACTTGCTTAGAATAATAAATTTTATCTTCATTAGTAGCCATTTCATTTAATATAAAACTTCTTTTAGAAACAATAAAATCGTATCCTTTATTCGCAATTTCAATAAATTCTTCAATGGCATTAACATCCATCCAATCATCTTGAAACAGCCATTTGATATATTGACCTGAAGCATAATTCATGCATTTGTTCCAATTTCCAACTAATCCTAAATTTTTTTCATTCTGAAAAAATTTAATGCGACTATCTTTTTTTAAATAAGGGTTAAGCACATTTAACATAGAATCAGTTGAACAATCATCGCATACAATAATCTCGATATTTCTATATGTTTGGGTTATACAAGATTCAATACACTTTTCAATGTATGGAGAACCATTATAGGTTGGAATGCAAATACTTATTAGTGGTTCAATGCTCATTTTTTAAATTGACGGTATAATTGAATTGAGATACGCGTGATATGATATTTAAACAGTGTAAACAAACTCATTCTATTTTTTTCGTGCTTAAATAATTCATCAAACGAAATAATCAATTTCTGATTGCAATTAACTATTAAATTAAGGTAAGGCTTTACAGAAAGCTTAAAATTCATTCTGGCCAAAGTAAATAACTCTTCTTTTCTATAGGATGAAAATAAAATCTTCTTTTTAATCATCGGAGAACCTTGCATTATATGTGAATTAACACATTGATAATATGGCGAAAACTCTCCTTTATAATGATCATTTCTTAAAAAGGAACCACTTTTAAAATCCTTTGAAAGTAAATATTGACTTAACCCTATTTCATAATCAGCAATTACTTGATGGATATTATTTGTTGACTTATTGCTTTTAAAAAAATATACTAAATTATTAAAAGTAGTTTTTTTAAATAATAAAAAGTAAGATTGTAAATGTGTTTTGGGAACTAAAGAAATTGTTAATCCACCAAAATCAAAATCTGAATGATTAAACCAATCTAGAACATTATCTAAAGAGGCAAATAAAACACACGAGTCATTGATTAAAGCTAACTGATCATATTCATTTAAATCAATATCCTGAATTATTTTTTGCCACTTACCAAAATCAAATCCATCATTTGTTAATAGTTTTGTTTCAATTCCTTGCACTTCAAAAAAATCTTTGGCTTTAACATCTAATAGATTAGAATGTAAATACATGACTTTAGAAAATTGATTTTTTAATTCTTTTACATATACTTCAGAATAATAAGGAACACCAATTCCTTCGACGTAAGATGCATATAAACAAAGGCTTTTCATCACTTATTACAAATTATTCTTTTTATAAAATTATAAGGAAAAGCCAATAATTTACCAATTTTATAGGTTAAAGAATTAAGTAGTGTATTATATTTCGATTGTAGGAAATAATTTTCATAAATTAACTCAGGTATTGAAAAGTACTGGTTATAAATATCTACGTGATTTAGAAAAATCTGATTTCGTAAGCGCAATTGTTTTTCAGAATCTAAGACGCTATTTCGTGAATTTTGTTTAATACGATAGTAAAAAAGAGGTTCATTTATTTTATATACTTTTTTATTATTATTTAAATACCTTATCCAAAAATCCCAATCTTCAAAGCCTTCAACCATGTTAACATTATAACCATGGACTGCAAGGAATTCATTTTTCTTAATTAATGCTGAACAAAAAATTGAATTTTCAATAAGCATATTTTTAAAGTCAAACGTTGGTAAAATCCATTTTTTATTTACATTTCCAAATAAAACTGCATCACAATATATCAAACTTAGTTGAGGGTTTTTATTCATGATTTCTATAGCCTTTTCTAAAAATGATTCAGCTATTTTATCGTCAGCATCTAAGGGTAAAATGTAAGATCCTTCTGATAATTCAACGCCAAGATTTCTTGCTAGCGAAACACCTTTTTGATCTGTATAATGGTATTTAATCCGAGAATCTTTATTTACATAGTTTTTGACAATAGATGAAGTACTATCTGTTGATCCATTATCAACAACAATGCATTCCCAATTTTTGAAAGTTTGAGAAAGAACACTATCCAAGCACTCACCAATAAAATTACCGTAATTATAGGCTGGAATAATGACTGAAATTATGATATTATTATTGATACTCATTAAAAAATATTTTTTAAATAGGTAAATAGACGACTTATTATTGATTGTTTTTTTTCATTCAATAAGTAATCAAATGAATATATTTCTTCATCAGAAAAATAGGATTTTAGAACTTGCAATCTTTCTATTTTTTCTTTCTTCTTATTAGAAGGTAATGAACTTAGGCCTTCAACATTATATTCTGAAATAAATACATTTAAATGATAAGTAGATACTTTATTCATTATTATAGTTTTGAAAAAAAAATCATAATCTGCAACAATTTTATAATTGGTATTATATAAACCAAATTTATCAAATAATTCTTTTTTAATAAAAGACACAGGGTGCCACAATGTATCTTTCACCATATGTTCTATCGTAATTTGATTTGGCATAAAACCCTCTGTAACCTTACTTCCGCCCCAATTAATTTTCATATTACCATAAATAATATCCTTAGTTTGCTTTTCTTTAAAAACATTTTGTAAGACATTTTCACATAAATAATCACCACTATTCAGGAAAAGTAAATACTGCCCGGAAGCATTTAATATTCCTTTATTCATAGCATCATAAATACCACCATCTTTTTTGCTTTCCCAATAATTTATTCTGTTATTCTGCTTAATAACATTAACACTATTGTCATTGCTACCTCCATCAATCACTAAATATTCAAAATCTTGAAATAATTGTGAGACAACACTATTTATGGTTTTTTCTAAACCTTCTGCATTATTAAAATTTATTGTTATTATTGATAAAATAGGCATTTTTAAAATAATTTTAATACATCTTCAAAATGCTTTCTTACATATTTAACATAAAATGAAAATCGTAATAATTTCACAATTAAGATAATTAAGCTTTATAGCACTAATGTAAGAATTTATAATTCTGTAGTTCTAAAATAATAATGATGTTTTAATTTTTTTAACAGAAAGTAACCAAATACATTACGCCTACTACTTTTTATTCCTTCCCTATAATATTTTATCAACGTACTAAGGCCTAATACATTGTAAGGAGATTTGCCTGAAATTCCATTTGAATGAAACATAAATTTAGGCTGATTCAATTGATTATCTGAATTCACAAGTTTTCTCGCATATGGCTTGAACAATAAATTAATAACTGTTTTATTAAGATCATATTCTGACGGTGCAATAGAAACTAATTGATCTTGATAAAATCTTAATCCATGAAAATGAACAAATACAATGTCAAATTTAACTTGAGATCTTTTTTCGCATCCCATTAATTTAAAATCCTCCATTTTAAAATCATACTGCTGTAAATTCCATGGAGCAATTCCACCACCAAGGTGTTTTAAAACATGTACATTTTTGAATCTAGTTGTCCAATCATCCAAATATTTTTGATCTCCAAACTTTCCATCCTCTGACCTAGCATAACACCAATCTATACAGGAATCTCTCCAATAATATAATGCTTCTAATCCTTCCGTATCATTTTTAAATCCTACAAATTGAACACAGTAAATGCCACTTAAGGCACTTTGATCATATTCATGTGTATACCGGTGTTCTGTAATCAAAACGGAGTTATCTCCCCATTCATCAAATAAAACTTGTGGATTTGAATAAAAACATAAATCAGCATCGATATAAACACAATGATTTAAATCGAAATTCTTTAGACAATATAAAACAGTTGAGGCTGTGCATGTCCAGCAATATTCGCCAGCAGAACGAGACGATTTAATAGATAGAAGTTTAACATCTTCAAACTGACTTAATGAAATGACAGTTAGTTTTTCATATGGATTATTCTGAAAGTAATCAAATGTTACATCATCAAAAGCAATGATATAGAGATGAAAATGAGGACAATGTTTTAACAAGGAATGATACATAACCAAACCTCTGGATAAATAATTTGAATTAAATAGAGTTACAAAATTTAGCATCAACTTCTTTTTTTAAAATAAAATCCTTTTCTATACACTTTTAATCCATCTTCAAGATTGTCCTCTGGATCAAAAGCACTTATAAATTCGTTTTATAATTCATGTTTTTAACTAAATTATTTTTTTTAATTTATCAAAAATGTTTAATACATGATTATTAAATGTATAATCCCTCAATGTTCTTTTTTGTGCATTTAATCCAATTTGTATAGCTTCATTAGGATGTTCTAAATAATAATTAAATTTTTCTAACGCTTCAGGAAAGCTCTTAAAAGCCACAATTTCTTTATCAATTTCAAATAACTGAGATAAATTATTCCCATAATCGTTTAATAACATCGTTCCAACACCACTCGCTTCAAACATTCTCATATTTCCAACATCTCCGTTTAATAAAGCTTCGTGAACATTTAATGTTATTAATGATTTTTGAAGTACATCATACATTTCTAATCCCCACAATTCTTTGTGATAATGTTTTAAAATATTTTTATTTTCTGGAAAGAAATAATTTTTGTAAAAACTTAAACTTTTCATACTATAGTTTTTTTTAAAACCATAGCCCCAAATACCAATAGAAGTTTTATTTACAAATTGTTTCAGTAATATTTTTCGATTAATATGAACATCACTCCAACCTCCAACAAAAGAAAAATTAATGGTTTTAGGTTGAGGATTTTTAATTTTTTCTAACACCCTTTCATCAAATCCTGGTAAAATATAAAATGATGGAATACCTTTATTATGAAATAACTTCACAAAATCAGGAGTTGATGAAAAAATAACATCAATATCATTTAAAGGCAAATCGCTTGTAAATGGAGTGGATATCCAAGCAGCCACTTTTTTACAATGTCTTTTAGCTTTTTTTATAAACGCACCATAAAAACTGAAAATACTTTCGATATAGAATACATCAGGTTTGAAATGTCGAATTTGTGCTAAGGCAATTTCTTTTTCCCAATTCAAATCATTAAACCTAAAATTATTTTCCTGAGCCCATTTTTTTTGCAGCAATTCACAATTGGCAATGATAATAGAGGATTCCATTCCGTTAAGATTAAAATAGTAATGAGCAGCTCCTGTATCAGCAAAAAACTGATTCAAAATTAAATGAAGCATTTCTTTATAACTTAGTTCTTTAAACTTTGGATAAGCTAAATAAAAACTATCTAAAAAAGGTGTATAATATTGAGTTAATATTTGGATTTTCATTATTATAAATAGTGTTTTATCAAGCTTTGCAATGAATAGTTAATGTCAGTTAATGATCTGATTTCTGCTTAAATACAGCTGGATTTCCATAAACTAAACTCTCTGCTTGACATGATTTTGTCACAACTGCATTTGTTGCAACGGTTGAATTCGAACCAACATGAACACCTTTTAAAATCACGCTTCTTTTACCTAACCAACAATCATCGCCAATGATAACAGGCTTAGTGTCTGGTTTTTCAATTTCTAAACCAATGTATGGAAAGTTTTCATGAGTCATTTTTCTTCTTGTTTCAGCAGAATAAGTACAATGAGTATTTGTATCATAAATAATACATTCATATGAAATCATGTTATATTCACCAATAGACAATTGTTCATCACATCTAATTTCCGTACCATGCATTATTCCTGTATAACAACCGACTTTACATATTCCACCAAAACGTATGCAAAATTCAGATTGTATGATGCAATTATTAGAAATTTCTAAATTGCCATTATCTAAAAAAACACTATTTGAATTAGTGTTTTTAACACCAATGAGCTGAGTATTATCTCCAATGGTAAAAACACCTTTTACAATTCGAATTGAATAATTATCAATGACCACATTTTCTCCAATGATTAACTGAGCGTCATTTTCTAAAATAATTTTACTGTTTATTATTTTTGAATTTTCAGGAATTTGATATTTCGCTTGTTCTGAAATTGAAAAATAATTTGAATCTATTTTGCGTTGACCAAAATGAACAATTTTTTTTATTAGATTAATCATCATTATTTTAACCAAGAGTTATTAATTAAAATACTTTTGTGTGTGTTTGGATTAATTTTACCAGTTCCATAAAAATCACCTGCAATCACATTTATGCTTGTTGCTTCTTGAACCCAATCTTGAGCAATTCCATTTTCTGTGATAGAAACATTAATAAAGTAATTTCCTTCCATTAATGGTAACTTTGGTATTGAACACACTAATTCGCCACTACCTTTAATGTTATCATAAATCACACCAGTATTTTCGCTATTGACAACAGTATATAAAATACCATCATCACCATAAAAAGCTAAAGCTACACTAATTCTTTGACCAACGAATGAATTAATACATTGGTATGAAACATGAATGTTAAGTTCTTGACCTGTTATCAATTCCTCAATTTGTTGTTGCACACTATTACTAAATTTAATATCTGCAACTTTTATTTTCCCTTCACCATCACGGTCTAATCGATCAACTATTGAAGTTCTTGCTGTTTGATTTGCTAATAGCATGTAATGTTTGATAGCTTGTTCTGAGGAAGTAACATTTAAAGACACTTCGCCTTTGTTTAACACTAAACCTTTATTACATAATGCTTGCAATGTATTTAGCTGATGGCTAACAAATAAAACCGTTCTACCTTCATTTTTACTTACATCATTCATTTTACCAATACATTTTTTTTGAAAAGCAGCATCACCAACAGCGAGTACTTCATCTACAATTAAAATATCAGATTCTAAATTTGCGGCCACTGCAAACGCTAAGCGCACATACATGCCACTGCTATAACGTTTTACGGGTGTATCCAAGAATTTTTCAACTTCAGCAAAGGCTACAATTTCGTCAAACTTTCGGTCAATTTCTTGTTTAGTCATTCCTAAAATAGAACCATTTAAATAGATATTTTCTCTACCTGATAAATCCCCATGAAAACCAGTTCCAACTTCTAATAATGAAGCCATTCTGCCACTATACTCAATTCGACCTTTTGTTGGTGGCGTAATTCTTGAAAGTATTTTTAATAAAGTAGATTTACCAGCGCCATTTCTACCAATTATCCCCACTCGATCTCCTTTTTCTATTTCAAAACTTACATCTTTTAATGCCCAAAAATCTTCGGTTTGCTTTTTTTGAGTTAACTGTTTTATGTTTTTTAAACCATTAATAAAATTACCATACAACGTGTCACTTTTTTGCATAGGAATTTTATTAAGTAAATAATGCTTACTTAATCCTTCTACTTTGATTATGGTTTGAGCACTCATTAAATATAGTCAACAAAATTACGTTCGAATTTATAAAAGTATTTTACTCCGATAAATAAAAACACAAATGAAATAAAGAGTGACAAGATAAAATAATTAAGATTGTAAATTGCATCTCCACCAAACAGAGCGTATTTAAAACCATCTATGGCTCCAACCATTGGATTTATACAAAATATCCAATGTAACCATTCTGGAATTCTATCTAAATAAAAACGAGTTGAAAAAATAACAGGTGTAGCATACATTCCAAATTGGATAATGACAGGTACAATAAATTTTACATCTCTGTATTTAACGTTAATTGTTGCGAAATATAAACCTATCCCAAATCCATTAATCAAAGTTAATGCGATAAATAAAGGTGCTAATACAAGATGCCAATGAATGGATTGTCCAGAAATAACAAACAACACAATTAATATAATTAGCGAAATAAAAAAATCAACTAAACTCACTAATAAAGTACTGATAGGAATAATAATTTTTGGAAAATAAACTTTAGAAAATAAATTAGCATTATTAATGATGGAATTACTTACTTCATTAAATACATTTGAAAATAACTGCCAAAGCAACATAGCTGATGCTACATAAACAAAATTTGTAGCTGTATTTCCTGTATTACTTATTTTTGAGGATATATATCCAAACACTAAAATATTGACTAAAGGTTTAATAATTGCCCAAATAATCCCAGCAAACGCTTGTTTATAACGTACCAAAAAATCGCGCTTTGCTAAATTATTAAGCAAAGTTCTGTATCTAAGAACATCCTTTAATGAAAAAAATGAACTTAAATGCGAATCAATAATAATGCGGTCTGGTTTCATATTAATTTATCATATCAATGATTACAAAGATAGTAATCCATTTAGTTTAATATATTTATTTGAAGAAAGATATTAAGTCTGCTTATTTGATAAACTATTATATAATTGGTATGATTTTAAAAGTAGAACATCATTAACTTCTATTTTTTATTAAAATATTTTTAATAGAAGATTAAATATTTAAAAATAAACTGTACATTTACAATCTCTAAAATTAAATTAGAGTTGGAGAGGTGCCTGAGTGGCCGAAAGGACATGTTTGCTAAACATGCGTACGGGAAACTGTACCGAGGGTTCGAATCCCTCCTTCTCCGCTGAATATTAAAAACTCACTTTATTATTAAATTATAAAGGTTTTTTTTTAAATTTCATTCCATAAAAAAAGCCTCGTATAAACGAGGCTTTTTTTATAAATCTATGATAAAAGATTAATACTCATCTTCATTAAAAAAGAAGTCATCTTTTGTTGGGTAATCGGGCCAAATTTCTTCAATGGTTTCGTATGCTTCGCCTTCATCTTCCATTTCTTGTAAATTTTCAATTACTTCCATTGGCGAACCAGAACGAATAGCAAAATCTATTAATTCATCCTTAGTTGCAGGCCAAGGGGCGTCTTCTAACCACGATGCTAATTCAAGTGTCCAATACATAATGTTTTGTTTAATTTTCTGCAAAAATAAAAAATTAATTGAATTATACAACATTTTTAATCAATTCCGGAAAAAGTTCAAAAAACTGATTATTAGCTATTTATACTTAAATCTTAAAACTTTTCTCGAAAAACGAATCAGTTTTATTTTGTAGCACCAATTTATAATTTCCTTTTTGCAACCCCGCTACATTAAAATTAGCTTGATAGGTTTTGCTTTCTGGATAAAACCATTGACTATATATTTCAGACACTTGATTTCCTTTTTCATCAATAATATAACAAGAAGCATAACATGTTTTATTTATTTTATGGTCTATATTAGCCTTGAATCTTAAAGGCAAATCATTAACACTGCCTAATTGACTGATTGAAGATCTTTTTAATAATGTATACCAAGGTTGGGGTTCACCTTTCATCTTAGATACAAAACTTCTTACTACACCAGCTAATGAATCATTTGAGCAGGAAATATTAGCTGTTTCTTTATTATCACTAATAGCCCAAACACTGTATTGTTGGGTATTTAAATCTATTGGTTGCGTGGACAAAAAACGAGCCAGTGAAACTAAATTACTATCGGCTAATTTGCCTAATGTATACTTAGCTCCCTTAATTGGACCGCCTTTAGTATATTCACAACAAAAACCTTTCACATCAAACGTTTTTGTTTGCTTTGAACCAAGCACAAAAACTTCAGGCCGTGTGGTTAAAATATCTTGATAATCATTTTTACCCGCATCAGAATTAAAACGCCAGCCAGCAGGAACCAAAATCACTAATGAGTCTTTAATTAAATTAGTAATATTATAATTTATTTCTAAACCACCCGCACAAATAGATTTGGCAATGATCATCTTTTTTTCTAAAGCTTGACCTAATGAAACCTTTGTTTTTGCTACCGATGTGTAAACACAATTGACAAGTAACAAACTACTTAAAATAAATGATTGAGTTTTCATAATAACTATATTTTAATTTTATAATGCTCAATCTGAAAATAGTAACATAATATTATTAGGTATCAAACCTTTTTTATATCTTGCTCGTTAGAATCAATGTAAACGTGAAATTCGTTGATTGATTTGAAGCAATTAATTGAATTATAAACAAAAAATGAAATGGATTTAAAGAAACGCTTAATTGTTATGAATTTTCTTCAATTTTTTATTTGGGGATCATGGTTACTAACAATTGGCTCCTATTGGTTTCACACAAAAGAATGGTCAGGTGCAGAATTTGGTGCTATATTTTCTACCATGGGAATATCATCTTTATTTATGCCAACCATTGCGGGTATTATTGCCGATCGATTTATTTCTACTGAAAAATTATACGGCCTATTTCATATCATCGGTGCGTGTATTTTATTTTTTGTACCCCAGGTAAACAGTCCTAACACCATGTTTTGGGTGCTTTTATTAAATATGCTATTTTATATGCCAACTATTTCATTATCTATTTCGTTGGCTTACACAGCACTAAAAAATAATCATTTCGATATTGTAAAAATATATCCGCCTATTAGAGTTTGGGGAACCGTTGGCTTTATTGCGGCATTGTGGACAGTAAATTTATTGGGTTTTGGTACATCAGCTAATCAATTCTATTTAGCATCCATATCATCATTATGTTTAGGAATTTATGCCTTTACATTACCAAACTGCCCTCCAAACAAAACAATTCAGGCAAAGGGTTTTACGGCAAGTTTAGGATTAAATGCCTTTAAATTATTTAAAGATTCAAAGATGGCGATGTTTTTTATTTTCGCTATGTTTTTAGGCGCTTCTTTGCAACTAACAAATGCCTATGGTGATACCTATTTATTAGACTTTGCGAAAAACGAACTGTATAAAGATTCGTTTGTGGTAAAATATTCACAAATAATCATGTCTATTTCTCAGATTTCAGAAACTCTGTTTATTTTAACCATTCCATTTTTCTTAAAGCGGTTTGGCATCAAACAGGTAATGCTATTTAGCATGATAGCGTGGGTTTTACGATTTGGATTATTTGCCTATGGAAATCCAAATGATGGGCTGTGGATGATAATCGCATCTTGTATTATCTACGGAATGGCTTTTGATTTTTTCAATATTTCGGGATCATTATTTGTTGAAACTCAGAGTGACCCAACCATTCGGGCAAGTGTACAAGGTTTATTTATGATGATGGTAAACGGCGTTGGTGCTGTTATTGGAAGTTTGAGCAGCGGATTTATTATTCAATCTTATTTCACCAATGCCGACAAATCACTTAATTGGCAAGGAATTTGGACAAGCTTTGCCATATATTCTTTAATTATAACCGTTTTGTTTGCATTGCTATTTAAACATAAACATAATTCAAAAGAATTAGAACATGTTACTCATTAATTTTTTTTAATTTTACAAACATAAAAATTGACCCTTTACAAAAACTATATTTATGATTCATTTAAAAACACAAAAAATAATAATCACGACTGATTTTTCAGAAACCTCTTTATTAGCAATTAAACATGGGGCTTTTTTAGCTCAATTTACGAAAGGTGAAGTTTATTTAGTGCATATTATTACTAAACACTGGGAAAAATTTAATGTATTTGAGCCAAGTATTTCTTTAGAAAATATTGAAAAAGCATCTCTTGCAGTTGAAACAAAATTGGAAGATTTAGCTAATGATATCAGAAAAGAATATGGTATAAATGTAACAACTGTTGTTAATTCAGGAAATCCAACAACTGAAATAGTTCATTTTGCTAAAGAAATAAAGGCAGATTTAATCGTTATGGGAACTCATGGTTACAGTGCTTGGGAAGATTTAACAATTGGAAGTAATGCACTAAAAGTAATAACGAAAAGCCCTTGCCCAGTTTTAACAATGAGTCAATACGCTAAAAACTTAGGTTATCATAAAATTATATTACCAATTGATACATCGGAACACTCAAGGCATAAAGTAACGTTAACCATAGAATTAGCAAAACAATTTACAGCGCAAATTTTTGCAATTGGATTACTAACGAGTGATGAAGAAAGTAAAAAGCCTGCCATGGAAGTGATGTTACATCAAGTTGAAACAGCAGCCACGAAAGCCGGTATTATTTGTAAAACAGAATTACACGATAATGTTAAAAACAGAGCAATTGAAACGGTAAAATACTGCGATAAAGTTGGAGGTGATTTAATTTCAATTATGACAGACCAAGATGCAGAATTAAGCGGATTCTTTTTAGGTAATTACGCGTTACAAACCATACACCATTCAAAAGTACCAGTATTAAGTGTGAAGCCAGAAGAACATCCAGAAAATGTATCTTACACCATGCTTTCAGGAACGTAATTTATGTTTTAATCAAAACAAAAAAAACACTTACTAAACGTAAGTGTTTTTTTTATCTAATTTCCCATTCTTTCCACTCCATTTCTTCACCATTTAAAATACCCAAATAGCTTTGATAGCGTTCTTCAGAAATACTACCTTCTTCAACGGATTTTAAAATAGAACAGTGTGGCTCATTAACATGAATGCAATTATTGAATTTACATTCATTTAGTAAGGCTCGTATTTCTGGAAAATAATGTCCGATCTCTTCTTTCTTCATCTCAACTAAACCCAATTCTTTTATCCCAGGCGAATCAATAATATTTCCTCCAAATGATAAAGGGAATAATTCGGCAAACGTGGTTGTATGCATACCTTTAAGATGGGCAGAAGAAATATCGCCAGTTCTTAGATCCAATTTACTATCAATGGCATTAATTAAAGTAGTTTTACCTACTCCACTATGTCCAGATAAAAGCGTTGTTTTATCTTTTAATAAGTCTTTAATCATTTCAACATCCTCATTATTAAAAGAACTTATAGAATAACATTGATATCCAATATTTGAGTATAATTTAATAATTTCGTTTTGAAGTTGAATCATTTCTTCATCTAACACATCGCATTTATTAAAAACAATTTTAGCATTAATGCCATATGCTTCGGCAGTAACTAAAAATCGATCAATAAAACCTAAAGAAGTGCGGGGGGCAACCAAAGTAGCAACTAAAATTGCCTGATCTAAATTACTGGCAATAATATGTGCTTGTTTTGATAAATTAATTGATTTCCGTATAATGTAATTTTTTCGAGGAAGAATGGTTACAATTTGATTGCTTCCATCTTCATCTCTCTGCAATTCAACAATATCTCCAACTGCAACAGGATTAGTTGTTTTACGATCTTCTAATCTTAATTTCCCTTTTAATCTACATTCAATGATAGAACCATCATCAGTTTTCACTAAATACCAACTACCTGTAGATTTCATTACTAATCCTTGCATGTGGCAAATTTATTATATAATATTTAAAAAGGCTCATAAAATAATTAAATTTGAATGCAAATAAACTATAATTTTATAGCATGTCGATTATTGTAAATAACATCACCAAATTATATGGCACTCAAAAAGCCTTAAATAACGTATCATTCGAAATTGGTAAAAATGAAATTGTTGGTTTTTTAGGGCCAAATGGTGCTGGAAAAAGTACCATGATGAAGATATTGACTTGCTACATTCCAGCAACAGATGGTTCTGCAATGGTTTGTGGTTTTGACACCAATGACCAAAGTATTGAAGTAAGAAAACAAATTGGCTATTTACCCGAACACAATCCCTTGTATTTGGAAATGTATGTAAAAGAGTTTTTAGAATTCATCGGCAATCTTTATAACGTAAAAAATGTGAAAGAACGTGTGAAGGAAATGATAGAAACGACAGGTTTACAGATTGAACAAAATAAAAAAATTGGGGCCTTATCAAAGGGTTATCGTCAGCGTGTAGGTTTAGCTCAAGCCATCATACACGACCCTAAGGTGTTAATTATGGATGAACCAACAACAGGCTTAGATCCGAACCAGTTAGAAGAAATACGCGAACTTATTAAAAAGTTAGGTAAAGAAAAAACAGTAATGCTTAGCACACATATTATGCAGGAGGTTGAAGCTGTATGTGATCGCGTTATCATAATTAACAAAGGAGAAATTGTTGCCAACGAGCAAACACAATCTTTACAAAAAAATTCGACCAAACAAATTATTACGGTTGAGTTTGATAAAGAGGTTTTAGTTTCTCAAATTAAAAACATAGAAGGTGTTGAAGATTCGGTTTTAATAGAAAAAAATACATGGAAAATCATTTCAAATATTGATACAGACGTCAGAAAAGCTATTTTTAATTACGCTGTTACTCATGATATTGGTATTTTAACGATAAATAAAGAAGAACAAAAACTAGAAGATGTGTTTAAACAACTAACCAAAAAATAAAAATTATTTTTTGGTGTTCATTTTATATTATCAATCTAAAATTTTACTTAACCATTAATTCATTTTATGTTAAAGATTTTTATTTAAAAGGTTTAGACTTTTGTAAAAAAAATTTAAAACATATCTAATGAAAAAAACAAACCGTTTTTTCAAAAAACAAACTCGATTTTTAATAGTAGCATTTTTAATTATCATTAATATTACAAAAGCACAAAACCCGGGTTTAATAATTAGTGAAGTACATGTAAATCCAGCAGGTAATGATTCTCCATTTGAATATGCAGAATTTAGAGTGTCCAAATACATTGATTTTTCTATTACGCCTTATAGTGTAGTGGTTTGTAATAATGGAACTGCTTTATCAAGTGGATGGATATCAGGTGGTGTTTTAACTTACGGTTTTAATATTAATACTGGTATTGTAAACGCTGGTGATGTTGTATATGTCGGTGGCAGTTCAATGGCACCAATGGGAGTAAAAATAAGAGCCATAAATACAGCTACAGCAAACGGAGATGGATTTGGTACTTTTGCTTTGAGCGGTGTATTTGGTAATGGTGGCGGAAATGCGGATGGAATTGCTGTTTTTAATGCAGACATAAGCACATTAACAAGTTCAACCGTACCAGTAGATGCTGTTTTTTATGGCACAAGTATAGGAACAGCTACTACAACGGTAGATGGTTATCAATTACCAGTAAATGATTTGTATGTTGGAGGAAAACTATTGAACTCAAGTTTTTTAGCTAGCGATCCGGGTGCATTAAATTTAATTGCAACAGGCGCTTATAATACGGTAACTAATACATATGCAACAACAAGAACATGGACTGTTGGTGCGTTAACAGATGGAACATCTTCTATTACCTTAACAACAACACCCCTTCCTGCTAGTTTATCTTTTTCTGCTGATAATCAAAATGTGATAGAATCTGTGGGAACTGTAACTGCAAATATTAATATAATAAGTTCCAACACACTACCTTCTTCAGTTGAGGTAGTCGTAATACCATTTGGAACTGCAATAAATGGAAGTGATTATGCATTTACAACATACACAGTAAACTTTCCTCCAAGTTCAACAGGCTCTTTACCAGTGACCATTTCTATTACTGATGATTTATTAGCAGAAGCTGCAGAATATTTTGTTATTAAATTACAAAACCCAGTAAACGCAACAATAGGTTTACTTAATCAACAAACCATTCACATTAGAGATAATGAAAATAGCACGCCTACCGGTAATTCAGAAATTAATATGAGTTTTATTTCTAGTTTTTCAAATGGCGCGTTTGCAACTAATTCAGCAGAAATAGTAGCGCACGATCCTGTAACTCAAAGAATATTTGTAGCTAATTCAATAGGTGGAAAATTAGATATTATCAATTTTTCAAACCCCGCAGCCATGTCCTTAATAAGTTCAATTGATATTACACCATATGGAAATATTAATAGTGTAGCTGTAAAAAATGGCATTGTAGCATGTGCTATTGAAAATTCAATTCCTGAGTTAAATGGTTCCGTTGTATTTTTTAATACAAGTGGCGTATACCAAAATAGTGTAACGGTAGGAGCTTTGCCTGATATGATTACTTTTAACAATTCAGGGACACGCGTACTAACAGCAAATGAAGGTCAACCAAACACAACCTATACTATTGATCCAGAAGGATCGGTTAGTATCATTAATATATCTGGAGGAATAGCAGCATTAACTAGCACTAATGTTACAACGGCTTTATTTACGGCATTTAATAGTCAACTTGCTACATTAAAAGCAAGTGGTGTAAGAATATATGGCCCAAGCGCAACGGTGGCTCAAGATATGGAACCAGAATACATTACTATTTCTGAAAATGATTCTATTGCATACGTAGTTCTTCAAGAAAATAATGCGATTGCTTATGTTAATCTTACAACAAACTCTATAACTGCCATAAAAGCGTTAGGATTTAAAAATCATAATACACTAGCAAATGCAATAGATGCAACAAATATAGGTTCTAATGTAAACATTGCTAACTGGCCAATTAAAGGAATGTATCTTCCTGATGGCCTTTCTCGTTTTACAGTTGGTGGAACAGACTATTTAATCACAGCTAATGAAGGAGATGCAAGAGCAGATTATGGAGCAGCAAATAACGAAGAAACAACAATTGGTGCAGCAACCTACTCTCTCGATCCAACTGCTTTTCCATATGCATCCGTTATGAAATCAAATGCAAATTTAGGAAAATTGAAATGTACCAATAAATTAGGTGATACTGATGGTGATGGTGATTTTGATGAAATCTATACATTTGGTGGTCGTTCATTTTCAATCTGGAATGCTACAACAGGAAGTTTAGTTTACGACAGTGGCGATGATTTAGAGCAAATTACAGCAAATGATTTAACTTACGGTGCTATGTTTAACTCTAGTAATACAAACATTACAAAAAAAGATAGAAGTGATGATAAGGGTCCTGAACCAGAAGGAGTTATTACTGCAAATATTGCAGGCAAAGTTTATGCATTTGTAAGTATGGAACGTGTTGGTGGCTTAATGGTTTTTAATGTGACTAATCCAGCTGCACCAATATTTGTTCAATATACTAATAATAGAGGATTAACAGGATTAACAGGAGATAGAGGTCCAGAAGGGATTATCTACATTAAACAACAAGATAGCCCTACTGGAAAATCACTTATTGTATTAGGAAATGAAATTAGTAGTACAACGTCTGTCTATGAAATATCATGTCCATCTGCAACAGCTACATTAACAACTATTGGTTCACCAACCACTTGTGTAGGAAACTCAGTTGCAATAAACTCTAGTACGTTAACTGGAGCAACTTACAATTGGTTTAATGGAGCAACTTCCATTCCAACAGCAACTTTATCATCTTATTCAACTACAACAAACGGGGCTTATTTTGTGAAGTTGAATAATGTGGGATGTACAATTAATTCAAATACTGTAACAAGCGTATTTAATCCATTACCAATTGTTTCAGCTCTTACGTCAAGTTCTTTAATATGTGTTGGAGGAAATGCTATATTAACAGCATCCACAACTGCAACATCATACACGTGGAGTAATGGATCAACAAACGCATCAACAACTGTATCACCTTTAGCTACAACGGTATATACAGTTTCTGTAAGTTCAATTAATGGATGCATTGCTTCTTCAGCTGTTACAGTAAATGTAAACACTTGCACTGGAATAGATGAATCAGCATTATCAAATCAGGTAATTAATTTATATCCAAATCCAAACGTTGGTATTTTTAACTTCCACTTAAATGGCATTTCAACAGTTATAATTAGTAATACTTTAGGTCAGATAATTTATAATGAAACATTAGAAAAAGGAAATCAAAGGATCGATATAACAAATCAAGCTAATGGCATGTACTTTGTGAAAATAATTCAAAATGAAAAAGAGCAAACTTTGAAATTGATAAAAGAATAGTTTGATTCAAATTAATACTAAGTATTAAGTGTTTATAATTAAAAAATAAAAAAAGAGACTGTTAGGTCTCTTTTTTTATTTTTATACTTATTAATTTTCAATACCAAAAAATACTATGCGATTAACTCATCGTTTGCATTTTATAAAGCTTAGCGTATTATTAGGTTTATTGACATCCGTTTTATTAAGTTATAATTTATGGAGTGGAGATCGTTATTTTCCAAAAGCTTCGATCCTATCTAACTACCATGCCATTATACCGCCATTTGATTACATGTATTTAGTAATAATGGTTTTATTAATTATTATTTCAGCCATTTCCCGCTCAAAAATTCCGCTTTTACTTATAATTTTATTTTCTGTTTTCTTATGCATGGATGACCAAAATAGAATGCAACCTTGGTTTTACAATTACAATTTAATTTTATTCATTTTATTGTTTTACAAAGAACGCGTAGACGAACCTAATAATTATACTAGTATTTTCATAACCATTCAACTTATTGTTGCATTCGTTTATATATATAGTGGTTTACAAAAATTTAATTCCCAATTTATTGATGTTTCACTAAAATATATCTTTTCGCCATTTGAACAGATCTTTTCAGAAAGACAGTTAAATTTGATATTCAAATTAGGTCGAAGTATTCCATATTTAGAAATATTAATTGGATTTGGATTACTATTTAAGCCTGCACGTTATTTAGCAATACCATCGATAATAACGATGCATGTGCTTATTTTAATTTTACTTGGCCCATTTGGAAATAATTACAATCAAGTTATTTGGCCATGGAATATCACCATGATTATTTTAAATGTATTATTGTTTGCCAATGTAAAACGTGATACGTTTTTTGACATATCTTTACTTTTCAAATACATTTACTTTTATATCGTTGTGCTATTAATGCTAGTTTTACCATTTTTTAGTTTCAATAATAAATACGATTCCTATCTTTCAAGTTCTTTGTATTCAGGTAATACTAGCGGAGGTGTGCTCGTATTAACAGATAAAGCTTATCAAAAACTACCCTATTATATTAAATATTTTACCACAAAAGCTCCAAATTACAATGTACTGTCCATTAAAAATTGGGCCATAACAGAATTAAATGTACCGTGTGTCCCCGAATATCGTATTTTTGAGGTAGTTCAGCAAGAAATAATAACACTGACTCATACAAATAAGAAAGAGGTACAATTGGTATTTACTGAACGAGAAAAAATATTTAATTTTTAAAATAATGGTAAGAAATATTACTCTATGTGTTTTAGCAACACTAACGCTAAATGGATTTACGCAAACTAATGAGAAACAAATTAAAAAAGATATTACATTCTTAGCATCAGATAAATTAAAAGGAAGAGGCACATCAACTAATGAAGAAAAATTAGCAGCAGATTATATTGCTAAACAATTTAAAAGTTGCGGATTATCTCCGAAAGGAAGTGAAGATTTTTATTATCAATTTACATTCAAAAAAAACAGTAACCCTCACGACACAGCAACAACAAGTATTCCAGAAAGAAAAGGAATTAATGTCATTGGTTATATAGATAATAAAGCCGAAAACACAATAGTAGTTGGAGCTCATTACGATCATTTAGGTTTAGGTCACGACCATAATAGTCTTGATGCAAATCCTGAAAATAAAATTCACAATGGTGCAGATGATAATGCGAGCGGCACATCAGGAGTGTTAGAATTAGCAAGGTATTTTTCAAGTAATAAAATAAAAGAAAACTTCAATTTTTTATTCATTTGTTTTAGTGGAGAAGAATTAGGTTTGCTTGGTTCTAAAAAATGGTGTGATAACCCAACTATTGATTTAACTAAAATAAACTATATGATAAATATGGATATGATTGGGCGATTAAATGATAGTACCAAGAAATTATTAGTTTATGGTGTTGGTACTTCTCCAAGTTGGGTTCCATTATTAGATAAAACAAACACTTATTTTTCAATAAAAAAAGATAGTTCAGGAATTGGTCCTAGTGATCAAACGAGTTTTTACTTGAAAGACATTCCTGTTTTACATTTTTTCACAGGGCAACACAGTGATTATCACAAACCAACTGATGATGTAGAAAAAATTAATGTTTCAGGAGAAAAAAAAGTATTAGACTATATTGTTGAATTGATTAATGCAACGAATTCATTACCTAGGTTAGCTTTTTCAAAAACAACTGCCCCTGTGTCGACAAGTACAAAATGGAAAGTAACGATGGGCGTTATGCCTGATTACGCATTTGAAGGCGAAGGTATGAGAATAGATGGTGTTTCTGATAACAAACCAGCATTTAAAGCAGGAGTAAAATTAGGTGATGTTGTTATTAAGCTTGGTGAGTTAAACGTAAAAAATGTACAAGATTATATGAAGGCCTTATCAGTATTTAAAAAAGGAGATAAAACATTCGTTATCGTAAAAAGAGGGAGTGAGAATTTAAGTTTAGAACTTGAGTTTTAATAAAAACATTATAACACAATTCAAACTAACAATATGATTACTGTACCACAGATTTTATCAAATTTAAATATTACAGCATTAAATCCAATGCAAGAAAAATCATTGGAAAGTATAGAAACAAGCAATAATGTTATTTTAATTTCGCCAACAGGAACAGGAAAAACCTTGGCTTTTTTATTACCATTAATTCCATTATTAAATCAAAATTTATTAGGAGTTCAAGCTTTAATTATTGTTCCATCGCGTGAATTAGCGATACAAATAGAAAGTGTGTTTAAGCAAATGGGAACACCTTTTAAAATTAATAGCTGTTATGGTGGTCATCAAGTTAGAGTGGAAGAACATAATTTATCTCAACCACCCGCTATATTAGTTGGAACGCCAGGAAGATTAGGACATCATATTAGAAAAAATAATTTAAACTTATCACAAACACCCATTTTAATTTTAGATGAATTTGACAAATCATTAGAATTTGGATTTAAAGATGAAATGGAATTTATAATTAAAAATTGTCAAGATCTTAAAAAACGAATCTTAACATCAGCAACAGAATTAAAAGACATACCAAACTTTGTTGGTTTAAAAAATGAATTAATCTTAAATTTTTTACCAAAAGAATCTGTCACAGAAAATAAAAAATTAATTACAAAATTTGTTAGAGTTGTTGAAGACGATAAACTAGAAGCCTTAATGCTTTTATTAGGAAATATAAGCGAACAATCAATCATTGTTTTCTGTAATCACCGAGATGCCGTCAATCGTATTTCTGAGCAACTAGATATTCATAAAGTACAACACGGTTTTTATCACGGGGGATTAGAACAAATAGATAGAGAACGCACACTCATCAAACTTAGGAATGAAAGTACACGTATTTTAATTACAACTGATTTAGCTTCACGTGGATTGGATATTCCTGAAATAGGCACGGTCATTCATTATCAATTACCATTTACTGAAGACGTGATGATACACAGAAACGGACGAACTGCGAGAATGCACGCCAATGGAACAGTCTATTATCTATTAGATAAAGAAGATTTTTTACCAAAATTTATAACTGAACAACCTATTGAAGAATCGTTGCCTAAAAAATTTATGTTACCAAAACCTAGCGAATGGCAAACCTTATATTTAAGTGCTGGTAAAAAAGATAAAATAAATAAAATGGATATTGTTGGTATGCTTTTACAAAAAGGGGGCTTACAAAAAGATGAACTTGGAAAAATTGAAGTACTTGATTTTAGCGCATTTGTAGCTGTAAAACGAAATAAAATTAATCAAACACTTGCTTCGATTAAAGATGAGAAGATAAAAAATAAAAAAATAAAAATAGAGATTGCTCTTTAAGTTTAATTCTAAAAATTTGGCTTCAATAAGTATTTGTTATAGAAGTCAACAATATGTTTAACTGCTTCATCAGCTGTATCAACTATTTTAAATAATTCTAAATCAGATTCATTGATATTATGTTCTTTATGCCACATCGTTTCTTTCATCCATGCAATCAAGCCACTCCAATATTCTGTTCCAACTAAAATAACTGGAAATTCAGCAATTTTATTTGTTTGAACTAAAGTCAACGATTCAAATAATTCATCAATAGTTCCAAAACCTCCAGGCATACCTATAAATCCTTGTGAGTATTTTAAAAATACTGTTTTACGCACAAAGAAGTAATTAAAATCAATGCTTTTATCTCTATCAATATAATCATTAGGTTTTTGTTCAAACGGTAAATTGATGTTTAAACCAACTGAATTTCCCTTTCCACGCTTTGCTCCCTTATTAGCAGCTTCCATAATTCCAGGGCCACCACCAGTAATAACACCATAACCCTCTTGCGTTAATTTAAAAGCAATTTCTTCTGCTAGGATATAATATTTGTTTTCAGGTTTAGTTCTTGCAGAACCAAAAATAGAAACACAAGGTCCAATTTGTTGCATCTGTTCAAATCCATTTACAAATTCGCTCATGATTTTGAAAATCTTCCAACTATCTGATGCCATTACTTCTCTCGATTCTCTGGCAGCAAAAGCTCTTCTTATTTTATCTTCCTTATCTTGATTCATCATATTTATAAATATAAAACTCGATTTTATTCACTAAAGTTAACCGTATTTAATTTTTAAATAGCTTAACTTATTTCATTTCTTTTTTCAAAAATGGAGCTGTAAATCCTTTTTTACTTTTTATTAATTCTTCAGGAGTTCCTGTAAATAGTATCTCTCCACCACCCTTTCCTCCTTCTAATCCAACATCAATGATATAATCAGCCACTTTAATCATATCCATATTATGTTCAATCACTAAAACAGTATTTCCATTATCTACTAATTTATTTAAAACTCCCAATAATATTCTAATGTCTTCGAAATGTAATCCTGTTGTAGGTTCATCTAAAATATAAAGTGTATTTCCAGTATCTCGTTTACTTAATTCGGTCGATAATTTTACACGTTGAGCTTCTCCTCCACTTAAAGTTGTGGCTTGTTGACCGAGCGTAATATAACCTAAACCAACTGCCTGTAAACTTTTTACCTGACGCAAAATAGTTGGAAGATTTTCAAAAAAATCGCACGCTTGGTCAATTGTCATATTTAATACATCACTGATCGACTTCCCTTTATATCTAACTTCAATGGTTTCGCGGTTATAACGTTTTCCATTACAGGCATCACAATTCACATATACATCAGGCAAAAAATTCATTTCAATCGTCTTCACTCCTGCTCCACCGCATGTTTCGCAACGACCCCCTTTTACATTAAATGAAAATCTTCCGGCTTTATAACCTCTGATTTTGGATTCTGTTAACTCTGCAAATAAATTTCTAATATCTGTAAATACACTTGTATAAGTTGCTGGATTACTGCGCGGAGTTCTACCAATTGGCGATTGATCAATATCAATCACTTTATCGATGTATTCTAATCCTGTTATCGATTTGTATGGTAATGGACGTTTTTCTGATTTATAAAAATAGTTGCTTAAAATAGGATACAGTGTTTCGTTTATTAAACTTGACTTTCCGCTGCCACTAACACCTGTAATACAAATTAATTTACCTAACGGAATATCTACTGAAACATTTTTTAAATTATGTCCAGTGCAGCCAGATAATACTATTTTCTTTCCATTTCCTTTTCTTCTGACTTTAGGAACTTCAATCAATTTTTTCCCTGTGATGTAATCAGCCGTCATGGTATTAAACTTCAACATCTCCTTTGGTGTCGCAGCAGCAACAACTTTTCCACCATGAATACCTGCACCTGGACCAATATCAATAACATAATCACTTTCAATAATCATGTCTTTATCGTGTTCAACAACCAACACGCTATTACCAACATCACGTAAATTTTTCAGAGCTTCAATTAAACGCATGTTATCGCGCTGATGCAAGCCAATACTAGGTTCATCTAATATATAAAGTACACCCACTAATTGCGAACCTATTTGGGTTGCTAAACGAATACGCTGAGCTTCGCCACCACTTAAGGTTTTAGAAGAACGATTAAGTGTAACATAATCTAAACCAACTTCTAATAAAAATCCTATACGAGTTCTAATTTCTTTTAAAACTTCTTTAGCAATGGTATTTTGCGATTTGGATAATCGTTTTTCAATTCCTTTAAACCAATCGTTTAAAATATTGATATCCATTTCAGATAATTCTGAAATATTTTTGTCATCGATTTTAAAATAGAGCGCTTCTTTTTTTAAACGGGTTCCATCGCATACCGAACAATTAATTTTATTAGTAAACCCTTCTACCCAACGTAGCATGGCGGGAGAAGCATCTTCTTCCGCTTGTTTAGTAATATGAGTAGCAATACCATCAAAAGCTGTACTATAACCATTTTCACTCGTATCTGATTTCACTGTAAATAATTCCTCACTTCCATGCAATAAAATATTAATTGCTTCTTCATCAATATCTTCGAAAGGCGTATCTAGAGTAAAATTATATTTTAATCCAATAGCTTCAATTTGCTTGAAAACCCAAATACCTTTTGATGGACCAAGTGGCGCTATCGCTCCTTTACGAATTGATAATTTTTGATTAGGTACAATTTTATTAATATCAACTTCAGACACAACACCCAAACCGTTACAATGAGGGCAAGCGCCATAGGGTGAATTAAAAGAAAATAAATTGGGTGCAGGTTCATCATACGAAATACCGCTTGTAGGACACATTAACATACGACTGTAAAATTGAACTTTACCAAAACCAAAGGCTACAGTTTTCTTTTTCACTTTCGGTTTTTCTTCTTCATGCTCTAAAACCATGATGGTTCCTTTACCATGTTTCATTGCCGTTTGTAAAGATTGATTTAATCGTGTTTTTATATCAGCACTAATCTCTAATCTATCAACCACAATTTCAATGTCGTGAATTTTGTATCGATCAACTTGCATTTTTGGTGTAATGTCTACAACTGCACCATCTATGCGAACTTTATTGAATCCTTTCTTTCTAATATCTTCGAACAACTCTCTGTAATGACCTTTACGACCTTTTACAATGGGAGCTAATAAGTTTATTTTTTTTAAATTATAAGTTTCTAAAATTAAAGCAATAATTTGATCATCGCTATATCTTACCATTTTTTCGCCAGTAACATAGGAAAAAGCTTCACCGGAACGAGCAAATAGCAAACGTAAGAAATCATAGATTTCAGTAATAGTGCCAACAGTAGAACGAGGATTTTTATTGACTGTTTTTTGTTCAATAGAAATTACTGGGCTTAATCCAGAAATTTTATCAACGTCAGGGCGTTCCATATTACCTAAAAACTGACGAGCGTAACTCGAAAAGCTTTCAATATAACGTCTTTGTCCTTCCGCATAAATGGTATCAAAAGCTAATGAAGATTTTCCACTACCACTTAATCCTGTTAACACAACCAACTTATTGCGAGGAATGGTTAAAGAAATATCCTTTAAATTATGAGCTCTAGCGCCTATTACTTCTATGTATTCTTCTTCCATTATTAATATTCTAAAGGCTCTCTGCTTGTGTGCCTAATTCTTAATATATTAATTTTATCCTCATCAATTTTATAAACAATTCGATAACTATAAATGATATATGCTCCATAAAGTCCATTATTATTAACTTTTAGTACATCGGCCTTATATATTTCCTTACCCGTTCCTAATATTTTTGTTGAAGCTAAAATTTTATCCTTAACATCTTTGGCAGATTTTTCTGAATCTTTTTTAATAAATAGGTAAATTTCTTTTAATTGAAATTTTGCATTTTCAGACCAAATAACATCGTACTTTTTAATCTTTACCATAAATCAGATTCTTTTTCCAAATTAAATTGAGTGATTGATTTACCTTTTTTAATTTGTTGTTCAGATTCTAATAACTCCTTATTATATTGTTTAACGCTAATTCGCTGTTCGGAATTATCAATTTGCAAAATGTTTTTCACCATATCCAATACCAGCTCCTGCTGTTTAACTGTTAACAATGGTAGATAGGTAGTTATTTGTTTTTTAATTGCTACTGAAGTCATTGTTATAATTTATTTAAAGTAAATTTAATAATTAACTATTTAATTACTACCCATTAAAAATGTTTTTATTAACTCATCAATATTCCCATTTAAAACTCCTTCAGCATCTGTAATTTTTAACTCAGAGCGATGATCGTTTACCATTTTATATGGATGTAACACATAACTACGAATTTGAGATCCCCATTCAATTTTCATTTTACCATCTTCCACAGCATCACGTGCTTCGTTTTGTTTTCGCATTTCAATTTCATATAATTGAGAACGTAACATTTGCATAGCCATTGTTCTATTTCCTAATTGAGATCGATCTACTTGGCAAACAACTACAATGCCAGATGGTTTATGAGTAATTTGAACTTTTGATTCCACTTTATTCACATTTTGTCCACCAGCTCCACCGCTACGTGATGTATGAATTTCAATATCATTAGGGTGAATATTAATTTCAATCGTATCATCTACAACTGGGTACACATAAACAGAAGCAAATGAGGTGTGACGTTTAGCATTACTATCAAATGGAGAAATACGCACCAAACGATGTACGCCATTTTCTCCTTTTAAATTTCCATAGGCATAATCGCCTTCAATTTCTAAAGAAACGGACTTAATACCTGCGACATCACCATTATTTAAATCTAATTCTTTAATTTTAAAACCATGTTTTTCTGCCCACATGATATACATGCGCATAAGCATACTTGCCCAATCACAACTTTCGGTACCGCCAGCACCTGCGTTAATTTGAAGCACACAACTTAAAATATCATTAGGTTTATTAAGCATGTTTTTAAACTCAATAGCTTCAATAATCTTTTCAGTAATGGCTTGTTGCTCATCTACATCTTTTTCAGTAGCATCGGCCGATTTATAAAATTCGTAAATGGTATCTAAATCATCTAATGAATCAGCAAAAGTATCATAAGAAGAAACCCACATTTTGCGAGATTTCACTTCTTTTAAAACGGCTTCAGCTTTTTTAGAATCTGTCCAAAAATTTGGATCCAAAGTTTTTTCTTCGAGCTCTTTTAACTCATGTTGTTTTTTATCGTAGTCAAAGAAATCCCTTCAGAGCGGTTTTTCGATCGTGAAGGGCTTTAAGTTGTTCGGCTGTAATCATGTATTAAAAGTAATATTTAATTTCGAACAAATCTAAAAAATTAATTTCAATTCACTTAGCTCATTGATGGTATTGATATGCTTTTTTGATTCATCTAGTTGTCTGAAATTATTAAAATAAATAGCTTGCCAATTAGCATTTAAAGCGCCTTCAACATCTGATTCAAAACTATCGCCAATCATAACACATTCTTCATGCGATGCCTTTACACGGTTTTGTGCTATTTCAAAAATGCGTTTATTAGGTTTATGCACACCCAATTCTTCTGAAATCAAAATTTCAAAAAAATAAGGCTTCAAATTGCAACATTCAAACTTAATTTCTTGAGCTTCTTTAAAACCATTTGTTATGATATGTAGATCATAATTAGGTTTTAAATAGTCTAATATATCTATGGCTCCATGTATTAAATTGGTTTTTCTGGGAGAAATAAATACATATTTATCAGCCCAATACTTTGATAAATCTAAATTCTCAAAATTAAAATGCAAAAACGTTTTATGAAATCTTTGATAACGTAATTCTTCCTTTGTTACTTTATGTAAACCATACAAACGCCATAATTCTGCATTAATTTTTTTATATTCAACATGAAAGGTATTGAAATCAACACCACATTTTAAATTTATATCATCTTGATAAAACATTTCATGAAGTGCTTCTTGAGAATTTTTTTCAAAATCCCAAAGTGTGGCATCTAAATCAAAAAATATGTGTTTAATTTTTTTCATGCTTCTAGCTCAAAATAATTTAATTCCTTAGTTAGATTTAAAAATGGAAATTGGCTAACTAAATTTTTACATTTTAAAACCATATTTTGTTTAAAAGCTTTATGTGAAGGACTTTTAGTATTAAAGGCTCTATGATTGAATGCTAGATTTATTTCCGAAATCTGTTTTGTAATATTTTTGGTTTCTTCGTTAAAATAAACATCCATAAACTTGTGAAAAACATAATTAACAGCTTGAGAATTTGGATGAGCCATATCTGATTGATAAAAACGATAATCACGTAAATCGTCTAACACTAATTCATAAGCTGGAAAATAAAAACAATTTAAATGCTTAGATATTATTTCATGCGCACTTTGTATTAAAACAGCCTTACTCAAATTGTTTTCAATAAGGCCATCTCGTAGATGTTTTACAGGCGATACTGTAAAAATGAATTTTAAATTAGGATTAAATAATTGCAATTTTTCAATCAGTAAATTGTAATCTGATACGATATCTTGAGAAGTGATTAATTTCTTAGAAAATAAATGCGATGGCAATTTATGACAATTAGAAACAACTTCATTTGTTTGAATAAATTCGTAAACATAGGCAGAACCAAACGTAATAATTAACCAATCAGCCGATTTTAATTTTTGATGCCAATGAAAAAGATTATTTTTTAAAACACGTTGCAATTCATTTTTTTCTGAAGCATAAAAACTACTATGAGCATCTAAACAAAACCAGTTTGCGTCTCTTTCAAAATAACGTAAATCATCAACTTCAATATTATGTAAACAATGTAACAATGTTGAATAGATACTTTTTGGATTAAAAACAATGCCGAAAGGATTCGATTCTATCGAAAACTTTAAATCAATTAATTTATCACTGATATGCTCGCTGAAACAAGAACCGATAAATAAAACATCTTGCTGATAATTTATTTTTTCAATACTTAAAGGTGGGTTAAAGTTTAAATGAAACATATTAATTTTTACGGGGAATGGCTAAATGTTTAACAAATAAATTTTTAAAAAATGGAATTAATGCCACAGTATAAATGAAAGTGATCATATAAAAAGAAATCCTTACATAGAGATTAAATAAATACATACCATTATCATTAACTAACTTTAAATACAAATATTCTTTTGAATTAAAATAGGCCTCTTTATTCAATCCTTCCATATTCATGCCGTTTAATTCATGAACAGATTCTGTTACAACCGCCTCATTAAAATGACAATCATAAAACACATCAAAATAATGTTGTAGGAATATAATTGTTAATGTTGGAATGATCGGAAGCGTAATATAAACTAATTGTAAACACACATTTTTAAAGGCATTAAATTCTTTAGTGTTGTTTACACCCTTAATTGCAAAAAAAACGGCTAAGCCAAATGAGATTAATACCAAATTTAAAAATACGTCCTCTGTGTGATTCCTATATCCAAAAGGTAAAATCATAGAAATAATAAATAATAAAATTGGTAAAATAATTAGTGTGATAATTGTGACAATAAATTGCTTCCATTGAACCATTTTAAACAATGAAATTAGAAGCGAAATAAAAAATGTTGAATAAAATAAAAAATGTAAAAAGGAAGATTGCCACAAAAAAAGGCCTTTAAATTTAGCCTCCGCAATATTTTCAATACATTCTTTTAAATCATATTTATTAATACCAATAAGACCTTTAAAAGAATCAATTGTTTGTGGTGAATGTTCTACCAAATCTTTATAAAATTCTCCATATTGTTCCGCAGAATAATTAAAGTTAATTTGATATTTATTTGCCACATCTATGTAACGTTGGATTAAATAATTTATTTCAGAATAATTAGTTCTTCGTTTTTGATAAACTGATACTTGATTATAATAAGTCAATAAATTATAGTGCAACGAATCTTCACGGATGAAATATGGCGTGTATTCTTCAAACGTATTACATTCATTTACATAAAAATAATTTTGATCTTTAATAGAATCATATTTTGAATAGTAATGACCAATATCTGTTACAATAAATGGTTCTGCTTCATTTAAACTATTTATATCTTCAATTAATTCTGAATCTGTCACTGTATTTGCTACCCTACTATTATAGATAATAGAGAATGGAAAAGCAAAACTCATAAAAATAAAAACAGAGAAAAAGTTTAAAATGAAAATTTTGTACTCGTCTGACCAATGTCGATTCCCGAATTTTTTTTCAATATTAAAAATAACATTTCTGTATATCCAAAAACACAAAGCGATAATAGCTAAAATAGTATATAAAAAATACCAAAAACCTAAATCCTGACTTTGAAATAAACTGATAGGAATGATTATACCTATTAACGCAGAAAATAACCACATTAATAACCCAAAAAATAAAACGTAATGAATCTTACTAATCCAAATAATTGGTGCATTTAAAAGCAAATACGAATCTAAATTCTTTAAAAAATTCGGAATAAGTTTTTTCATAACTGATTTAACTAATTATTAATTAAATGTAAATAATTTTATGGATTATGAATCAATTTGTTTGCGTTTAATCGTTCTGTAAGAAAGTTAAAACTTATTTTCTTTTCGTAAAACTCTTTAATTTGTTTGTTTTGATTAGTTATTAATGTTGCCGGAATAGCCCCCGACCATAATTCGGAAACCTTATTGATGAAATCATTACCATTAGCTTCGTCCAGAATAATGCATTCAGTAGTAAATTTACGTTTAACAATAAATGGTTTAATCTTTGAATTTAAGTCTTCTTTGAAATCCAAACTGACTAATAGCACCTTAATTTTTTCTGTTTTATAAATAGAATCTATTTTTTCAAAATCTGGTAACTCAGCCACACAGGGTTTACACCAAGTAGCCCAAAAATTAACAATATAAGTTGTGTCGCTATTATTATGAATACGATTAAGCAGATTATCTATTTTATACACTTCAATTTTTTGAGAATAGATTTCACTCAAGATTAAAAAAAATGTGAAACTAAATAGAAACTTACTTTTTATTTTTGAATTCATATTCTTCCAATAAAAGTGTTATATCAATAATTAAACGCGAAACTTCGGCACTATCAGTACCATCATAAAAACCTCTTAAATGTTTATCAAAATCAACTAATGCAAAGTTTTGCGTGTGAATAAAATCCTCCTCATCACCATTTCCAATTTCATTATTTAGTAAATAACTCGTGCGAGCCATGGCGTATAAATCTTTTTTAGAACCCGTTAAAAACAGCCATTGTTTATTAGTTACGCCGTGAAATTTTGCATACTTTGATAAAACAGACACTGAATCCACTTCAGGCTCAACAGTATGCGATAAAATGAGAAAATTTGGATTGTTATAAAATGCCTTATAAATACGCTCCAATTCAGTGCTCATGATTGGACAAATTGATTGGCAGGTGGTAAAAAAAAAGTCGGTCACATATATTTTATTCGCTGTAGTTTGTTCTGTCACATTTTCGTTGTATTGATTTTTGAAACAAAATGGTTTTACTGTGTGATAGGAAGTATCAGAAAAGGTGACTTTATATTTTTTTTCACCAAAATAAGGTAATAACCTCAAAGGTTTTTGTTCTGATTTATTTATCAAAAACCAAACTAGAAAAAAAATTGGTAAAATAATGAGAAGCCAATTGAAAGAAACTTTGTTTTTCATAAAACAAAGGTAGAAACTTATGGATAATAATTTAATAGATAAATATTAATCTTTGCTATTAGCAAACAATTTCACCCGTGACTCTTGTCTTTTCAATAATCGAGAAATATTTTTCTTATGAGTAATCACCAAAAGAATAGAAACAAAAATTGAAAAAAGAAATAAGGTTTGGTTATCATTTTTTAAGATAAATTTTAGTAATATCGGGTAACTAATACCTGCCATTATAGAAGATAAGGAAACGTAACGAGTTAATATTAAAACAGTTAAAAAAACAATTATTCCTAATGCGCTTGTAGTTGGAGTTAAACAAATAATAACTCCTAAAATAGTTGCGACACCTTTGCCACCTCTAAATCCAGCGAAAACTGGAAAAACATGACCTACAACTGCTGCAATACCTAATGCTAACTGAAGATTAACAAATTGATCAGAATTAACATCGTAATAAGATAAAAAAGCTAATAAAACAGCCAAACTACCTTTTATAATATCACAAACCAAAACAACAATACCAGCTTTTTTACCTAAAACGCGGAAAGTATTAGTTGCACCAGCGTTACCACTTCCAAATTCACGAACATCAATTTTATGAAAACGTTTACCCCACCAAACAGCAGAAGGAATAGAGCCAATCAAATAAGCAAAAACGATTAACAAAAAAAATGAAATGTTTTCCATTTTATTAAACTTTAGTTAACACAAAGTTAATATTTAATTTAGATATAAAACAAAAGTGAAAATTAAAATAAACAAGATATAAACACCATGCAAACAAATATTAACTCATTTTTTTGATTTTTTATTCTGAATTTAAGATATTTTACCTAAATTCACGACTCTTTTATGATAAATTATGTAAACGGGCAAATTGCCGAATTAAACCCAGCTCAGGTAGTTATCGAATCAAACGGTGTTGGATACGGATTATTCATATCTCTTCATACTTATTCGCAACTTCAAAGTAAAACAACTGCAAAAGTATATGTTGAAAGCGTGTATATTAGGGATGATAATCCAAAATATTATGGGTTTGCCGAAACCGATGAGCGTGAATTATTTAGAAAATTAGTTTCCGTATCTGGGGTTGGTGGAAATAGTGCCTTATTAATGTTATCTTCCTTAAGTTCAATTGAAATAGCAGGAGCTATCAATACGGCAAATGTTGCTTTACTTAAAAGCGTCAAAGGCATTGGAGAGAAAACAGCTCAACGAATTGTTGTTGATTTAAAAGGAAAAATGGGTAAACATGAAGGAGGAATTTCTCAAATTTTAGGTACATCATACAATAAAAATAAAGATGAAGCGTTAATGGCTTTAGTTACCCTTGGTTTTCAAAAAATGGCTGCAGAAAAAGCCATTGAAAAAGCTGTAAAACAACAAGGAGTAAGTACTGAAAACGTTGAACAGCTGATAAAATCAGCTTTAAAAAATATGTAGTAGATAACTGTGGTTAAAGGTGTTGTAAAATTTTTTATTGTAAGCTCTACTTCATTAGCCTTAATGAGTGTTGTTGTTGGTTCCAAAGCTAATCACGCACCTTTAAGTAAACCACATTATAATCAAAAAAATATTCTCTTAACTCTTGATTCTCCAATAGTTACAAAAGATGACTTACACTATCCATTTAATGACAATAATGGTAGTCAACCAAATTATGATGATAAAAGTGGTTTATACCTTGGTAATCCGTCTAATATAAAAACGGAAACCACGTACAATACAACTACTGGGAATTATGATATTACTCAAAAGATTGGAGATATGGATTTCCGTCCAGAAACCTATGTTGAATTTTCTGATTACCAAGATCAATTATTTAAGCAAGCTGTAAAGGATCATTGGAAAACAAAAATTAAAGCTGAGGATTTACAAAATCAAACAAAAAAGGGCGTAATTCCTAAGCTTCAAATTAATAGCGAAATATTTGACCGCATCTTTGGTGGCAACACAGTAGACATAAAACCTACTGGTACTGCGGAATTAATTTTTGCTCTAAATAGGAATAAGACCTTAAACCCAATCATTCCTCAAAGGCAGCAAAAAGTTACCAATTTCGATTTTAACATGAGGATTCAGTTAAATTTAATAGGTAAGATTGGAGATAAATTAAGAATAACAACCAACTACAATACAGAGGCCTCATTTGATTGGGAAAATCAAATGAAATTAGAATATACGGGATATGAAGATGAAATTATAAAAAAAATTGAGGCTGGAAATGTTAGCATGCCTCTCAACAGTACTTTAATTACCGGTAGTCAAAGTTTGTTTGGTGTTAAAACACAATTACAATTTGGAAGATTAACTTCTACGATTTTATTTTCTCAACAAAGAGGAAAAAAACAAGAAGTTTCAGTCCAAGGAGGGGCACAAACACAGTACTTCAATGTAAGCGCAGATAATTATGAAGTTAATAAACATTATTTTTTAGGACATTATTTTAGAGATAATTATGACCAATGGATGCAATCGTTGCCAGTTGTAAATACACCCATTATTATTACTAAAATGGAAGTATATATTACAAACCAAACTGGAGGAACCGAACAAGTAAGAAGCATTGTAGGTTTTTCAGATTTAGGTGAAGATATTTCTCATGTAAACCCATCTTTAAGTTCGTCAACTTGTGCTCCAACGTATTACATTGTTGACAGCGCTGGAGTTCAACCACACAATGGAGCCAATAATTTATATCACACACTAACGGATACTTTAACTGGTTCCTCGATAATGCCTCCAAGAACCAATGCCAATGCATCAAATATCAATTCATCGTTGTCTAGCGCAGTTGGTAGTTTATATAATAGTTGCAATGATGGTGGAAAATTTATGCAATCAGCAAGAGATTTCGAATACATTTCAAATGCACGTCGTTTAAATGCTTCAGAATTTACATTTAATCCCCGTTTGGGATTTTTATCTATTAATCAAAGTATCAATAACGATCAAACTATTGCGGTAGCTTATCAATATACTTATAATGGAAAAGTTTATCAAGTAGGTGAATTTAGTGACCAATTTTCAAGTGGTCCACTTTATTTAAAGTTACTAAAAAGTGGTTCTATTACAAATCCTCGATTTTCAAATTGGGATTTAATGATGAAAAATGTTTACTCTTTAGGTGCCTATAATTTAAATCAAACAGATTTTAAATGTGATATTTATTATAATAATATCGAAACTGGTGTCGATATACCTTATATTCCTTTTGGTGATTTAAATGGACAATTATTAGTCCAAGTAATGAACTTAGATAAATTAAGTGTAAACGGAGATTTAAGAGCTGACGGCGTTTTTGACTTCATTAAAGATTATACCATCAATCCAAATAATGGACGAATTTACCTTTCTACAAAAGAACCATTTGGCGAAAATTTAAGATCAAAATTCAAATCATCTGATTTTCCAACGGCCAATAAATATATCTTTCAAGAATTATATGATTCCACAAGAACCATAGCGCAGCAGTTACCGGAAAAAAATAGATATAAAATTAAAGGTTCTTACAAATCAGCTGGTGGTTCTGAAATTTCGTTAAATGCATTAAACATACCTCAAGGAGCTGTGCAGGTTACTGCCAACGGACAGGCATTAACTGAAAACGTGGATTATACAGTTGATTATACTTTAGGAAGAGTAAAAATTATTAATGAAAGTATTTTAAACTCTGGAGCGAATATTAAAGTGAGTACGGAAAGTAATTCATTATTTATGGTTCAACAAAAAAATTTATATGGTACCCGATTAGATTTTAAAGTGAATAAAGATTTGACTTTAGGCGGAACCATTATGCACTTGAGTGAAAAACCAACCACTCAAAAAGTAACTATTGGAGACGAACCCGTTTCAAATACAATATGGGGATTAGATTATCAATACAGAACGGATGCACCATTTTTAACACGTATTATTGATAAAATTCCACTCATCAATACAAAGGAAATGAGCAGTATTACTACACAAGGAGAATTTGCACAACTCATTCCTGGGAATGCTAAAGCCATTGGTAAAAATGGAAACTCTTATGTTGATGATTTTGAAGGAAGTGTTTCTTTAATTGATTTAAAAAGTCCAAGTGCTTGGTCATTAGCCAGTATACCTCAAGGACAACCTTCTTTATTTCCTGAAGCAATTTATAACGATGATAAAAAAGCAGGGATCAATAGAGCTGTATTAAGTTGGTACAACATAGACCCCATTTTTTATGGCATACAAAACACAAGTTTAAAGCCAGCAAATATTCCAAAGGAAACATATAGTAATAACTTCATGCGCCAAGTATTAGAGCAAGAATTATTTCCAAGTAAACAACCTGTGAATGGACAAGCTGTTGTATTATCCGTTTTAGATTTAGCTTTTTATCCATCAGAAAGAGGTCCATATAATTACGATGTTGAACCAATTGGTGGTATATCGCAAGGTATTGTGAAGACAGGACCTAAAACGGGTAGGTTAGCAAGTCCTGAAACTCGTTGGGCTGGTATCATGCGAAGATTAGAAACGAATGACTTTCAATCAGCAAATATTGAATATGTTCAATTTTGGATGATGGATCCATTTAATAGCGATTATAAAAATACGACGTATCCTGATATGGATGCCGCTAATCCGCCTAGTGGTGAAATGTTCATCAATTTGGGAAATATTAGTGAAGATATTGTAAAAGATGGAAAATTGTGTTATGAAAATGGTTTACCTGGAGCGCCTGGTGGAGCAAACGCAGGCTTACCTGTTATTTCTTCAAATATTGGTGTGTCACCCTTATTACCTCCTGTTGTGAATGCTTTTGTAAATGATGTTAACGATAGACCATATCAAGATGCAGGTTATGACGGATTAACAAACGATGATGAAAAAATTAAATTTGCTCCCTTTATTACTGCGTTAAGTGCCTACTCTAGTTCAATAACCGCTGAAACAATTACAAATGATCCAAGTTCTGATAAATACCATTTCTTTAGAGGTAGCGATTACGATGCCTTAAGTAACCAAGAAGGAAACACATTATTTAGATATAAAAAATACAATAATCCAGAAGGAAACTCACCAACTGAAAGCCAATATCCAGATGCTGGTATTCCAAGTTCAGCTACAAATAATCCTAATATTGAAGATGTAAATAGAGATAATACATTGAACGAAACTGAAAATTATTACCAATATCGAATAAAAATTTCACCAAACGATTTGAATCCTTCTAACGTAGGAAATAATTTTATCGTTAATGTTTTGCAAGGAACGGCTGATGTTGGAGGCATTCAAAAATCTGTTAATTGGTATCAATTTAAAGTTCCAGTAACTCAATTTGAAGCTGCTTATGGATCAATTGAAGGATTTAATTCAATCCGATTTATGCGTGTATTTATGAAAGGTTTTGATAAACCTGTTGTTTGCCGCTTAGCACGTATGGAATTAGTAAGAAGCGATTGGAGAAGATATGCTTTTGATTTACAAAAACCCGGTGAATACATAGCAAATGACGATAACACAACAAGCTTTGATGTATCTGCGGTTAGCTTACAAGAAAATGGAGGAAAAACACCCATTAATTATGTTATACCGCCTACAATTAGTCAACAACAAAATATTCAATCTACCAATTTAGTTTTATTAAACGAACAAGCCCTTTCTTTACGAGCATGTAATTTAAAAGATGGAGATAGCAGAGCAATTGTAAAATCAACTGACCTAGATGTTCGTTCATTTGGAAAATTAAAACTTTACATGCACGCAGAAAAATTAAATAATGAGCCTTTGAATGACGGAGATGTATCGGTATTTGTAAGATTGGGATCAGATTACAATAACAATTATTATGAATATGAAATTCCTGTTAAATTAACACCTCCTGGTGTATATGATGGTAATAACGAAAATGACCAACTAACAGTTTGGCCTAATGACAATGAATTTGTTATTGATTTTGACGCTATTACAGGTGCTAAATCGCAAAGAAATGCAGCCGTTGGAAATGATTTAGTTTTAATGCAAAAACCATTTACCGTTGAAAACGGGAAAAATAAAATCACGGTAGTTGGGAATCCAAATTTAGCTACACTAAAAAATATCATGATTGGTATTAGAAATCCAAAAGATAATGGTTCATTACCAAAATGCGTAGAGGTATGGATAAATGAATTAAGGCTTACTGACTTTACAAACAAAGGAGGTTGGGCTGCAACAGGGAGAGTTCAAGCGAAATTAGCAGATTTAGGACAAGTCTCGATAGCATCTACTTACAGTAAACCATTTTTTGGAAGTATTGAGAAAAAAATTAGTGAACGAAGTAGAGAAACTAACTTTCAATGGGACGCAACAAGCACATTTCAATTAGGTAAATTTTTTCCTACAAAATGGAAACTTAATTTACCATTTTATTACGCTTACGGACAAACATTTATTACGCCACAATTCAATCCATACGATCCTGATATTAAGATAGACAATCCAAATATACCTGAAGCGCAGGCTAAACAAATTAAAAAAAATGCACAAGACTACACTGTTCGAAAAGGTTACAATTTTTCAAATATAAATATAGGTGGATTTAAAAAAGAGGGTGCAACACCAATGCCATGGGATGTAAAAAACTTCTCGGTTACCTACGCTTACAACGAAATATTTAGAAGAAACGTTAATATAGAACATAGTATCATTAAAACATACAGAGGTGCATTATCCTATAATTACAGTGTAAATGCAAAGGCATGGACGCCATTTAAAAAAACAAAATCTAAACTATTAAATAATAAATGGTTTGCTTTAATAAAAGACTTTAATATTACCCCATTACCAAGTCGTTTAGGATTTAATTCGGATATAAATCGTTCTTATAGCGAATTACTAAACCGAGATATTACAAGTTTTTATACAGGTAGTGATTTAAATTTAACTAAAACACAGTATAATAAAACCTTTACAATATCTAGAAATTATGACTTTCAATGGAATTTCACAAAGAATTTGAAATTTGATTTCACTGCAAATAATGATGGTAGAATTCTTGAGCCATATGATAAGATTGATACAAAAGAAGAACGTGATACTATTAAACAAAACATTTTAGCATTAGGTACTACAACAAGTTACAGACATCAATCAAATCTTAATTATCAAATTCCGATTAATAAAATACCATTATTTGATTTTGTAACAGCAAGTGTACGTTATAGTTCCACCTACACTTGGACTAGAAGACCATTTGCACAAGAATCAATTGGAAATACTATTCAAAATACAAATACAAAAAATTTAACGTCATCATTAAATATGACAACTTTTTATAATAAAATTCCCTATTTTAAAAAATTAAATACTGGGAATGGGGCAAAAGGAAATGCTTCAAAAGGAGGTGTTTCAAAAGTAGACAGTAAAGATTCAGTAAAAAATGCTGATGGAAATTTTAAAGATATTGGTGAGTTTTTGGCAAGAGCTATTATGATGATAAAAACAGTATCATTAACCTACCAGCAAGGTAATGGTACAGCATTACCGGGATTTAAGCCAAATTCACATGTGTTAGGTTTAGATAATGAAAATGGCATGGCACCAGGCTTTGGCTTTATTAATGGTGCCAATGATAGTATTTTAAGAAATGCTATTAACAACGGATGGCTTACCAAAAACCCAAATGCCAGTTTACCTTATACAACAACACAAACCAATAATATAACCTATCGAGCGAGTATAGAACCTCATGGTAGTTTAAAAATTGAATTAAATGGAAATAAATCGTATTCCGACAATCAATCATTATTTGTGAGATACGATGATACAAGTAGTACAGCGTCTCCGGAAAATAACTATTATAAATTTGGCACTCAAACGCAAACAGGTAACTATAGTATTAGCGTGTTTACTTTAGGGAAATCATTTAAGGATAAAAACAATGTGAAAGATGGGACTTCTGTTTTATTTAACGAGTTTTTGTTAGTAAGGCAAGATGTAGCGAGAGAATTAGCTTACAGTAATGATAAATCATTAAAAGAATTAACTGCTGTTGGTAGTGGCTTGTACTATGATGGTTATAACTCTACTCAACAAGATGTTTTACTGGGTGCTTTTTATCAAACCTACACAGGCGGAAAATTAAAAGGCATTGGAACAGAAAAAATGTTTAAACAATTACCAATGCCAAATTGGAATGTAAGTTGGGACGGATTAGGAAAAATAAAATTATTAAAGAAAGTATTTCAATCTATAACAGTTAGACATTCTTATAGGGCAACTTATACATTAGGAGGCTACACTAATAATTTATTATATGTAGAAGGCGGTGGAACACGCGTACCAGTATCTAATTCTGCCTTTGGACAAACAGCAAACTTTAATCCTAAATTTGTAATTTCTGGTGCAACTATTACTGAAAGTTTTAGTCCATTAATTAAATTTGATATGAAGTTTAATAAGCCTGGCTTATTAGGTAATTTCGAGATAAGAAAAGATAAAACGGTAAATTTAAATATTACAGGACCACAAATAATGGAAACGAAAGGTCAAGAATACATCATTGGAATTGGTTACCGATACCCTAAGTTAAAAATAAACGCTATTAAAATAAAAGGCAAACCTGTTGAAAGTGATTTGAATTTTAAACTAGATTTAAGTTACCGTCTGAATAAAACCATTGCTCGTCGAATTGTAGAAGAATATAGCACACCAACAAATGGACAAAATATCATTACGTTGAAAACAGCACTTGATTATCAATTAACACAAAATATTAATTTAAGATTGTTTTATGACTGGATTAAAACAACGCCTCAAACTTCGAATTCATTTCCAACAGCCAATGTTAATGCTGGATTTAGCTTAAGATTTAATTTACAATAAAAAAAAGTTATCAAATTGCTAACTTTTTTAAAATCTTTGTAATCAAATAAATTAAATTAACTTAAACGCCTATTTTATCATTTACAATATTCAAAATCTCAGTTTCTAAGGCAATGGTTTTTATTTCAATGTCTTTCCCTTTTACTAATATTTCCGTTACAAACGTTTTATCATCATAACCACTTGCATTGATGCGAACATTCATAAATGCACCCATGACTGCACTTCGAGCACATAATGCGCCTACTCCAGCATCACTCACCGAATTTGGATTTCCAATATCTGCCATTGCTTTTATTAAAGTCATACTATCAAAAGATAATTGCATCACTTTGAATGGAATTTCAATAGCAAATTTTGTAGCGTCTTGGATTGCTATTTTACGATTTGCTTTTTCTTCATCCGTTCCTTTTGGTAAACCAAAGGCTGTCATTATTTTATTAAAGGCCGCTGTATCTGCATCTACCAGCTTGGTTAATTCATCTTTATAATATTGCCCTTTTTCTGCCCATTGGCTAAACGTTTCCCACTGTTCATCCCAACCTTTTTTGTGAGACGATAAATTGGCTACCATGGTCGCTAAAGAAACACCTAATGCTCCCATATATGCAGAAATAGAACCTCCACCGGGTGCAGGACTTTCACTGGCTGTTTCGTCTGCAAAATCAGTTAAAGTCATATTAACTAATTTACTATCTGATTTATTTTTTAGTAAATATTCAATTATACGTTCTTCAGGGATAAATGGAGATAATTCATCTAAACCCATAGTTTTAACAGCAATTTTAATCAGTTCTTTTTCAGATACGCCAACCGAACGTTGTTGCTTTAATAAAAAATATTTCCCTGCATCAATTAACGATTTTAACGGAACCAATCCAACTAACTCAGAACCAGTTACACGAATGCCTCTTTCTGTAGCCTTTTTGCAAACTTCGTCAAATGCAATGTGTAAAGGTGTTATATTAATGTTCGTTAAGTTCATTGATATTTGAGCCACACCATATTCCTCAATAAACCAACCAATGGCTTTAACTGATTTTAAACTTCCTGGTATATTAACAGGATTTCCATTTTCATCAGTTACTATTTTTCCGTTTAAAGAATTTTCTTCACGTTTTACACGACCAGCTTCTCTTACATCAAAAGCGATTGAATTTGCACGGCGTGTAGATGTTGTATTTAAATTGATATTGTAAGCAACTAAAAAATCGCGAGCCCCAATAACCGTAGCACCACGTTTAGCATCGTATTCAGCAGGACCAAAATCCGGCTTCCATTCAGGTAATTTTATTTTTATAAAAAAACCTTCGTATTCTCCAGCTCTAATAACTGAAAGATTATTTCTACTTGCTTTTGGTTGAGCTGCTTCATACAAATAAGTGGGAATTGAAAGTTCTTGCCCTACTCTTTTTGCTAATTTCACGGCCCATTCGGCTGTTTCTTCCATACTAATATTAGCAATTGGAATTAATGGACACACATCCGTTGCCCCCATGCGTGGATGTTCACCTTTGTGTTTACTCATATCGATTAACTCACCAGCTTTTTTTATAGCTACAAAAGCAGCGTCGATAACAGCTTGTGGTGTGCCTACAAAAGTAACTACTGTGCGATTAGTAGCCTTCCCTGCATCTACGTTTAATAAACGAACGCCTTCAATTTTCTCAATTTCATTGGTGATTTGGGTAATGATTGATAAATCAATTCCTTCCGAAAAATTTGGAACACATTCTATTAGTTGCTGCATAATCAGTTTTTTTTGTGTATAAATTTAAGTAAAAATGAATGGATTAATAAGCACTTTTAATTAACAATACAGTATTAAATAACAATATTATTTAGTTTAAAACCGTTACTAAATTGGTCTTATATTTACTATGATTTGAATCCAAACGCTCACATATTTGTATATACTCACAAAATTACGCCAAGAGTGAGGTATATCTTTAATTTAATTTTTAAAGATTGTCTTGGGCTAACTTTTCAATTAACGACAAGTATTGATGATTTTAAAGCATTTGAAGGTTATAAATTTTCTTATACAAATCAAGATATAGATACAAACTTTCATGTCTCATCCCATCCGCTATTATTTGAATCAGGTATAAAAGAACAAACCATTCAAATTCAAAATCACGATCAATATCTTAAGTATTTTTTTAAAACCTACAAAAACGATTTACCATTTGATATTTTCGCCGCATCATTTTATTTAATAAGTCGGTATGAAGAGTATCTGCCATTTATACCCGACGCATTTAATCGCTATGAAGCAGAAAATAGTTTAGCCTATCAATATGATTTTTTAAAAATTCCTCTAGTCAATATTTGGTTAGAAGAGCTTGAGAAAGTCCTCAAAAAAAAATTCCCTAAATTGGAAATAACACATCGTCAATACAACTATATTTCAACAATAGATATTGATAATGCCTATAAGTACAAGCAAAAAGGCCTTATGAGACATATTGGTGGCTACATAAAAGGAATACTAAGCTTAAACAAAAACGATTTGATAGATAGAACATCTGTTCTATTGAAAAAAGTTAAAGACCCATTTGATTCGTATGAACACCAGTTAGAGATTCAAAAAAAATATGGACTTAACGTCATCTACTTTTTTTTATTAGGAGATTATGGTGTTAACGATAAAAATCACCCGTCAAATAATTTAAATTTTCAAAAGTTAATTAAACACTTATTTGATTATTCAGCTGGTGGTATTCATCCGTCTTTTGGATCAAATCAAAATGCAGATCAAGTTAAAATTGAAGTAAACCGATTAGCTAGAATTTCACACCGTGAAATTTATCAATCGCGTCAACATTTTTCAATGCTTAAATTTCCGGATACATATGCCAATTTACTTGAAATTGGTATTACCAATGATTATTCAATGGGTTACTCGAACCATAATGGATTTAGAGCAAGTTATTGTATGCCTTTTTACTGGTATGATTTAGATGATGAATTAGAAACCGGTTTAAAAATTCATCCTTTTTGCCTTTCAGAAACTTCACTAAGATATAAAGATGAGGCAAATCCTAAAACAATTGTCAATGTTGCAAAACCCTTAATTGACTGCGTGAAAAAATTTAATGGAGAATTAATTACTATTTTTCATAATGATACCATGGGATGTGATAAAGAATGGCTTGATTGGAATAATGCCTATGAAGATCTTGTAAAACAATGTATTGCTAAATAAAAATTGATTTTAGTTTACTCACATAACTTATCCAATCGTTTAAAATACGTAACTGATTTAATCTTTAAATCAGTTTTATCGATTGATTACGAATTAACGGATGACTTAACTTATTTTCAATCGACAGACATTCCTAAAATTGCTTATACAAAAAACACATTTCATTCACAGGTTTTTATTTTTTCAAATCCGATTTTATTTGAATCTAATGTCAATCAAAAATTACCGATTGCTGAAAAAAATTACACTGACTTTCCTAAATTTTTCGCCTCGAATACAGCTGATTTTTTAGGTTATGATTTGTTCGCAATGGTGTTTTATTTTGCTAGCCGATATGAAGAATATTTACCAACTGAACCGGATAATCACATGCGATTTCAGGCAGAAAACAGCATTTCATTTCAATTTAATTGTTTACATAAACCATTTTTGAATCAAGCTATTTTAGATTTTTCAATCAGACTAAATCAAATATTTCCAAATTTAGAATTCAAAAGACGTAACTTCAATTTCCTTTCAACCATTGATATTGATAATGCTTTTGCCTATGCTAATAAAGGTTTAGTACGAAATTTAGGTGGATTTATAAATGATACTTTTAAATTTCGTTTAACAGATTTAAAAGAAAGAATCATTAGTAATTTGAATGAAAAAAATGATCCTTATAATACGTTTGATATCATTAATCAAATGAGTGAAGAAACAAAAACAGCTTTACATTATTTCGTTTTAATTAGTGATTATAGTGATTACGATAAAAACCCAAAATTTACTAATTCAAATTTTCAACATTTACTAAAATCATTATCTGAAAAATTTTTTATTGGTCTACATCCTTCCTACTATTCGCTAACCAATTTAAAAAATATTGAAATTGAAAAAAAACGATTAAATAATATCACACATCAACCTATTAGTTCGGCTCGATGTCATTTTTTACGCATTAATTTCCCTGAAACATACCGAGCATTTATTAAAAATGGCATAACGGATGATTACACCATGATTTATGCATCTCAATGTGGATTTAGAACTGGATTATGCATGCCTTACAAATGGTTTGATTTGGAAAAAAATGAACAAACCGAATTAACCATACACACAAGTGTCATTATGGAAGGAACATTGAGAGATTATAACAAATTAAGCTTAAAAAATGCATTAAACACCTCTCTGCAATTATTGGCTGAAGTAAAAAAATATGGTGGAGAATTTATTTCTATATTTCATAACGATAGTTTTTCAAAAAATAATATAGAATGGATAGATTTATATAAATCTATTTTAAACGAAAGTAAAATTTAAAAGCATGTGCGGAATATCAGGCATTATTTATAAAAACAATAACGGTTCTATAAAAGAGTCTATTTTTAATATGAGTCAATCTATTAAACATAGAGGCCCTGATGGTGAAGGCTTTACTTTTTTCTCTGAATCGATTGAAATACCAGCATTTAGTAAAGACACGCCAATTGTAAACAAAGAAAGTAACCGTTTTTTATTTAATCCTAAAAAATCGTTAGAAGATGTAAGTTCTAATTATACTATGGCCTTTGCTCACCGTAGGCTATCTATTATTGATTTATCAGAAAGTGGGCACCAACCCATGTGTGATATATCTTCAAACTACTGGATTACATTTAATGGCGAAATTTTTAATTATTTAGAATTAAAAATTGAATTAAAAAGTAAAGGTCACGTTTTTTTAACACAAACAGATACGGAAGTTGTATTAGCTGCTTATAAAGAATGGGGAACAAATTGCCTAGAAAAATTTAATGGCATGTTTGGATTTGCATTGTACGACAAATTTAAACAAGAACTATTTTGTGCAAGAGACAGAGTTGGAGTAAAACCATTTTATTTCATTAACACACAATCAACCTTTGCTTTTGCTAGTGAACAAAAGTCATTTTTTAAATCCAAATTAATTCCCTTTGAAATTAATGAAACGCAACAAACTGATTTTTTGCTCAATGCAGAACTGGAAACAGAAGAACAAAGTTTATTTAAACATATTTACGAATTAAAACCCTCTCACTATTTCATTTTTAATTTAAAAACATTTGATTTAAATCTAAATAGGTATTACGATATTAATTTAAAAGTTAGTCATCACAAATCTGATTCTGAAATTATTGATACCATTGAGTCGAAACTCAAACACGCCATTGATATACGATTAAGAAGTGATGTAGAAATTGGTTCGTGTTTAAGCGGAGGTCTTGATAGTTCTATTATTGCAGGCATGATAAAGGAATTACAACCAACTAAAAAAACAAAATTATTTACCGCCATTTTTCCGAATGAAACTTTTGATGAAAGTAATTATGCTAAAGAAGTTGCAAACTTTGTGAATGGCAATTGGAACACCGTTAGTCCTACAGAAACAGAATTTTTTTGCGACATTGAAAAACTTAACTATTCTCAAGATTTACCAATTTGGAGTACTAGTACCTATTCTCAATACAGAGTCATGCAATTAGCCTCAGAGCACCATATTAAAGTATTATTAGACGGACAAGGTGCAGATGAACTATTTGGAGGATACACGCATCATTATTTTTCACTTTGGAAAGAATTACCATTGGCATCAAAATTTAAAAACATAAATAAATCAAGACTAAGTATTCATCAACCATTTTTAAATTTTGGAAAACAATTACTAAAGGAAAATTTACACATAGGAGTTGATTACTCTAATTACTTTAATTCTCCCTTAAATCAAATTGCAAAACCAAGAACTATTCATTTTAAAAACACCTTAAATGAACAATTAAAAGCGGATTATTTTGGAAATTTAAAATCTTTTTTAAAATGTGAAGACCGTTGCAGTATGGCGTTTGGTATTGAAAGCAGAGTACCCTTTGCTGACGATTTTGAATTAGTAGATTATATATTTTCTGTTGAAGGAACTAAAAAAATAAAAAGTGGTGTTTCTAAATTCTTATTAAGGGAAGCCACTAAAAACTATATACCTGAAAACATATATAAACGTACTGACAAAGTTGGATTTGAAACACCAATAGAAAAATGGTTAAAAAATTACCAAGAAGATATTTTAGACATAGTAAGGCAACAACTAGATTTTATCAATCACCAACAGTTAAAAGCAAATTTTACAAAACTATTAAGTGAAAAGCCATCATTTGTTTTAAGGCTATATTCACTAGCCATTTGGAAGAAAGTATTTTCTATTTATAATTAAATTTATCAAAAAAAAAGTCCGCAAATGCGGACTTTTTTAATGTTATAATAAATACTAGTATCTGTATGCTTCTCCTTTAAAAGGACCTTCAACTTTAACACCAATATAGTCAGCTTGATCATTATTTAATGTATCTAATTCCACACCAATTTTTTCCAAGTGCAAACGAGCAACTTTCTCATCTAAAATTTTTGGTAACACATACACTTTATTCTCATAAGCTGCTGTGTTTGTCCATAATTCTAATTGAGCCAATGTTTGGTTAGTAAATGAATTACTCATTACAAAACTTGGATGACCTGTAGCACAACCTAAATTTACTAAACGACCTTCAGCTAATACAATGATGTTTCTACCATTGATAGTATATTGATCAACTTGTGGTTTAATAGTATCCTTAGTACTGCCATACGTTTTGTTTAACCAAGCCATGTCAATTTCAGTGTCAAAATGTCCAATGTTACAAACAATAGCACCATGTTTCATTAATTCAAAATGACGTCCAACAATAATATCTTTATTTCCAGTGGTAGTTACTAAGATATCTGCAATTTTAGCTGCATTATCCATTTTCATTACTTGATAACCGTCCATTGCAGCTTGTAAAGCACAAATTGGGTCAATCTCAGTTACTATAACACGAACTCCTTGAGATGATAAAGATAAGGCAGAACCTTTTCCAACATCACCATAACCTGCTACAACTGCAACTTTTCCTGCCATCATAACGTCGGTAGCTCTACGAATAGCATCTACTAAAGATTCACGACAACCGTATTTGTTATCAAATTTAGATTTAGTAACTGAATCATTCACGTTGATAGCTGGTAACAATAATGTACCATTTTTCATACGCTCATATAAACGGTGAACACCCGTCGTTGTTTCTTCAGATAAACCTTTGATACCTTCTGCTAATTGAGGATAATGATCAAAAACTAAATTAGTTAAATCTCCACCATCATCTAAAATCATGTTTAATGGCTGACGCTCTTCGCCAAACCATAAAGTTTGCTCAATACACCAATCAAATTCCTCTGCACTCATACCTTTCCAAGCATACACTTGAATACCTGCTGCTGCAATAGCTGCTGCTGCGTGATCTTGAGTTGAAAAAATATTACAAGAACTCCAAGTAACCTCTGCACCTAAAGCTGTTAATGTTTCAATCAATACAGCTGTTTGGATGGTCATATGCAAACAACCAGCGATTCTTGCACCTTTTAATGGTTGAGATGCACCATATTCTTTACGAAGAGCCATTAATCCTGGCATTTCCTCTTCTGCTAATTTAATTTCTTTACGACCCCATTCTGCTAATGAAATGTCTTTTACTTTGTACGCTAAGTACTTTCCTGTTGCTACTGCTGACATGTAAGTTTTTATTTTAAGTTATTATTTTATTATATTTTTCAAAGATAAGATATATGTTTGTAACACTCAAATATTTAAATTGTTTACTCGTATTTTGATAAAAGTATTTAAAATAGCTAAAGGATTAAAAATTGGATTACTCAATTTGAAATTATTTGCAACAACACCTATAAATAACCTTAATAAAAGGGACATTGAAACTAAAGGCTCTCAATTTCTGCTCAATCATCTATTAAATAAAAATTGCCAATTAATATATGACGAAAACGGAAAGCCTCATTTATCAGATGATTCAAGACATATATCTATTTCGCATTCTCAGGATAAATTAGCTGTCATAATAAACGACCAGGAAGAAACAGGTATTGATATAGAAATAATAAGAGATAAAATATTGAATATTAAATCAAAATTTTTGTATGTCTCCGAACTAGAAGATGCTGAGGATGATGTTGAAAAACTAATGATTTATTGGGGAGCAAAAGAAAGTTTATACAAAATATATGGTGTTAAAATGTTAGACTACAGCCAAAACCTAAAGATACATCCATTTAATAAGAACGAATCAGGATCCTTAATTGGGACTATAAATTTAGATGGCATTATTAAAGACTTTGAAATCAACTATATAAAAATTGAAGAATACATGTTAGTGTATATTTCTAAAGAATTAAAAAAATGCTAAAAAAAACAGCTCACACAAAATTGATAGTACTTATTGATCCAGATAAATATAACCCTGAATTAATAGTATTGGCAAACATTTGCAAAGTACATTGTTTTTTTGTTGGAGGAAGTGAACTAAAATTTAATCTTTTTAATAAAACCATAAAATCAATCAAATCGTTAACTAAAAAGCCTGTTATTATTTTTCCTGGAGACGAAACACAAATTTCAAAATATGCAGATGCAATACTTATTTTATCGCTGCTATCTGGAAGAAATCCAGACTACCTTATTGGCAAACACGTCATCTCTGCCAGAAAAATAATAGCGTCCAAATTAAAGACAATACCTGTTGGCTATATATTAGTGAATGGGAACAAAGTTTCTACCACACAAAAAATAACTAAAACTAAACCTATTTCAGATACTTCTACACTTATAAATACTGCCATTGCTGCTGAATTATTAGGAAAAAAATTGATATATTTAGAAGCCGGAAGTGGTGCTAATGCTCCTATAAAAAATTCAATTATCAAGACAATAAAAAATGAAATTAATATCCCTATTATTGTTGGCGGAGGAATTAACACCATTCAAAAAGCAAACAACATATTAAAAGAAAACCCAGATTATATAGTAATTGGAAACGCTTTAGAAAAAACACCTGATTTTTTATTGGCCTTAAATAAACTAGTAAAATAAAGTATAAACATAAATACCATCGCATGAAGTTAACCGTTATTACACCTTCAAGGAAACATGAACATGAAATATCGTCTATTATCAGCATGTTTAACGCAGGATTGCAAACATTGCATGTTCGTAAAAACAAACTATCAACTTATGAGTTGGAAGAATATTTAAAAGAAATACCTGAAAAATTTCATAACCGTATTGTTATACATTCGCACCATAAGTTAGCCTTGAAATATAACTTAAAAGGATTTCATTTTACATCAACCCACTTAAAAAAAAGATTAAAATTATGGTGGAATACTAAAATGATTTATCTCCGAAAACCTTATTTAACTAAATCAATTTCTTATAAACGCATGCATGAAATTCAGTCCGAAGAAAAGGTTACTACAGATTATTGTTTTTTAGGCACAATGTTTAATAATATTTCTGGAGAATTATATTCAGGATTTTATAAAGAAACCATTCTGAACGCAACTCAAAAACAAAACAAAAAAATAATAGCTCGCGGCGGAATCAATACTAAAAGCATTGAATTAGCTTCTCAATTAGGCTTTTATGGTGTGGCACTCTATGGTAATCTTTGGAAAAGCACTCATCCATTTGATAAATACACAGAGTTTATAAACTATTGCAAAGAAAAAAACATTTCGTTGGATTAGTGAATTGGATTGATTGGATAGCATTACTATTTGGTATTTTAGGGGTTATCCTTACCATTTCTGAAACCATTTGGTGTTGGCCAATAGCATTAATTTCAGTCAGTATTCAGGCTTATGCATTTTATAACGCTCATTTATTTGGTGATTTTTCTCTTCAAATTTTTTACTTTTTTAGTGGGATTTATGGTTGGTTATATTGGAATAAAAATAAGCTAAAACCATTTGAAGTTTCAAATGCTCCCAAAAAAATATGGCTATTCATTGTTGCTATAGAAGTGGTATTGACTTTTATTTTATACCTAATTTTAAGCCATTTCAAATCCGATCAAGTTATCTTAGATTCTATATTAACTGCTGCAAGTTTAATTTGCACTTATTTAATGACCAAGAAATGGATCGAAAATTGGATTCTTTGGATTGTAATTGATTTGGCTTATGTATATTTATATGTTATTAAACAATTACCTACTTACGCTATCTTATATTTATTTTTTAGCATAATCGCTTGTTATGGTTTTTACACATGGAGAAAAAAAATAAAAAAATTGCCATATTAGGAGCTGAAAGTACAGGAAAAACAACCTTATGCCAACAGCTTGCTAAACACTATCAAACATTATTTGTTCCGGAATTTGCTAGAGACTATTTTAATAGTCATGATATTAAAAATTACACTATTAAGGATTTAGATATCATTGCAAAAAAACAAATTGAATTGGAAAATCAATATATAACCAAAGCAAACACTATTTTAATTTGCGATACAACCTTAATAACCATTAAATTATGGTCTTTACATAAATTTAATTCGGTGTCCGATTTTATTTCAAATTCGATAAACCAAATGAATTACGACTTATATCTAATTTCAAATAATGATGTTCCTTGGATTGAAGATAATCAAAGAAAAGATAAAAACATACGGGAACATATTTTTGAAATGAATCAATCTGAATTACAAAAAACAAACTCAAATTATTCCATTCTTAATGGTATTAATCAGAATCGATTAGATAATGCTATAGCTATCATTGATTTATTTTTGAATTCTCATTCAAAAAATTAATTACACAATTAAAAAATAATTCTGGTTGTTCGGCATGAATCCAATGACCACTATTTTCAATTGTTTTTAGCTTATAGTTTGTAAACCGATTTGAAATATCTATCTCATCTTCAGTATTTATATAATTTGATTTCTCGCCACGTATAAATAAAGTTTCTGTATCACATTTAAAAAAAGGTACTTCCACTCCAACTTCTTTATACTCTTTTGTCACCGTTTTTAAATTAAAACGCCAAGCCATTTGCTTTGATTCATCTTCTCTCCAATAAATATTTTTTAATAAAAATTGTTTTGTTCCAAAATCAGATATGTCATGATTTAAAATGGCTTCCGCATCTTTACGGGTATTAATTTCAGTAAAATCAACTGCATTTAATGCTTTCAAAACAGCATCATGATGGGGTTCATAAGCTCTAGGTGCAATATCAACAATTATTAATTTTTGAGCTACATTCGGAAATAATAATTGAAAAAAAAGGAGTGTTTTTCCGCCCATACTATGTCCCAATAAAATAGGATTCTGTAAATGATGGGTATCAATAAATTCTTTTAAATCATTCGCCATTGACTCATAATTCCAAACATCACTATGTGGAGATAACCCATGATTGCGCTGATCAATTGCAAAAACATGAAAACTCTTTTCAGCAAAACGCTTTGCTAAGGTATTCCAATTATCACTCTGTCCGAACAAACCATGCAGTATAATTAAAGGTTGTCCCTCTCCAAATTCTCTGTACGCTAACTTCATTATTTTTAATCTTCAATATTTAAAATTAATTTACGTAACATATTCATGGCTGTTATTGCGGCTGTTTCAATATTTCTCAACCTATCATCACCAAATACAAATTGTTTCGTTATTACCTTTTCGTTATAAGCTACAGCAATCCATGTTGTTCCAACAGGCTTTTCGGAAGTTCCACCATTTGGACCTGCAATTCCAGAAACAGCAATAGCAACATTTGCATTAAATTTTATCAACGTTTGTTTTACCATGGCAGTTACGCAATCTTTACTTACCGCGCCACTCGTTGTAAAAATTGATTGATCTACATTTAACAAACCATGCTTAAATTCATTATGATAAGGAACAACGCAACCATTGAAATATGATGAACTTCCAGATACACTTGTTATAAGGTGAGAAATATAACCTCCTGTGCAACTTTCTGCCAAACCTAATTTCAATTTTTTATCCAACAAAATTTTTCCTAAAATTTCCTCTAGCTTTGGTTGTTTCTCTCCATAATTTTCGTAACCATAAATAAATTTACTAATTAAAGGAGTTAGTTTTTCTACCTCTAAATCTATTTTATTTTTTAATTCACTTTCATCAAAACCCTTACTACTTAATCTTAGACGAACTAATCCTGGAGATGGTAAATAAGCTAAACCAATGTTTTTTTCAGCCAATCCATCTTCCCAATCACTTATTAATTCACACAAAACACTTTCGCCAATGCCTTGAGTTAAAATAGTTTTATGAATTATAAATGGTAATTGATACATTTTTTTAAATTCTGGTATGATATCATCTAACATCATACCCTTCATTTCATATGGCACTCCAGGCATCGAGATAAAATGAACATTATTTTTTTCCATCCATATGCCAGGTGCCGTACCATTTTTATTACGAATAACTTTACATCCAAATGGAACTTCTGCTTGTTTTCTATTAATAGCCGATACATCTTTATTTCGCTTACTAAAAAATTCAGTTACATCATTTAATATATTATGATCTTCAACTAAATACGTTTTAAAATAGTCACATAAAGTTGTTTTAGTTATATCATCCTTTGTTGGGCCTAATCCTCCAGTTATTAATACAACATCTGCCCTTTTACTTGCATCATCCAATGCGTTAATAATGGCTTGTTTTTTATCCGAAACAGAACTCATGTGTATCACACTGATACCAGCCATATTCAACTGTTGTGCCATCCACACCGAATTTGTATTCACTATTTGTCCTATTAATAATTCATCTCCAATTGTTAAAAGTTCCGCATTCATATTAAAATATTATTATATTAAGTGTATTCGCTCTATCTTTGACAAAGCATTTGTAAATCTACAGTTAAATTAAAAATTATCAATAAAAACAATTATGAAAATACATTCAATTTTACTTACCGCCTATATAATATGCGGAATGTCATCAAAATCACAAAATATAAACAGTCTTTTAAATAAAGCAAAAGACGCTGCAATCACAAACTCAACTTCAATTATAGATGCAGCAAAATCAAATACAACAACCTCCAATGTCATTAATAAAGCAGGAGGATTAATTGGACAAAATAAAGAATTAACAAATGATGATGTCATTAAAGGATTAAAAGAAGCTTTAACTATAGGTACCTCAAATTCGGCAAGTTTAGCGTCTAAAACCGATGGCTTTTTAAAAAATTCTAAAGTATTTATTCCTTGGCCAACAGAAGCTAAAGATATGCGTGCTAAATTAATAAAAATGGGTATGCAAAAAAAAGTAACTGAATTTGAAACTTCTTTAAACAGAGCTGCTGAAGAAGCTGCAAAAAAAGCAACGCCAGTTTTTTCAGATGCCATAACGAGCATGAGTATTAGCGATGGATTTGCGATATTAAACGGTTCTGATTCTGCAGCAACTCATTATTTGCGTGAAAAAACATTTTCACCTCTAAAGGAGAAATTTATGCCTGTTGTAAAAGAAGCTATTGCAACAACTAAAGTCACAAGTTATTGGAGTCCTTTAGCAACAGCTTATAATAAATTACCTGGTGTGAAAAAACAAAATCCTGATTTAAATGATTACGTATGCACAAAAGCCGTAAATGGACTAATGATTTTAATTTTAGACGAAGAAGCTAAAATAAGAAAAGACCCAGCTGCTCGTGTATCTGATATTTTGAAAAAAGTTTTTGGTTATAAAAAATAACTACGTAATTATGGTGATCAGAAAATCCTACTTAACAAGTAGGATTTTTTTTGACCAATTCTGTTATTCTTTTTTTTAACGAAATGATGGAATTATATTATAAATACTAAATTTGTGACTCAAAAAACAATACTATGTCAACAGCAGAAAACAAAGGACCAATTTCTAAATTTATAGCACACCATTATAAACACTTTAATGCAGCAGCTTTAGTTGATGCGGCTAAAGGTTATGAAACTCATATTACTGAGGGTGGAAAAATGATGGTAACACTTGCAGGAGCGATGAGTACTGCAGAATTAGGTAAATCGTTAGCAGAAATGATTCGTCAAGGAAAAATTGATATCATTTCTTGTACTGGAGCAAACCTTGAAGAAGATATTATGAATTTAGTAGCACACAGCCACTACAAGCGTGTTCCTAACTATAGAGATTTATCTCCACAAGATGAATGGGATTTATTAGAAAATCATTATAACCGTGTTACCGACACTTGTATTCCTGAAGAGGAAGCTTTCCGTCGTTTACAAAAACACATTCATAAAATTTGGAAAGATGCAGATGATAAAGGAGAGCGTTTCTTTCCTCATGAATTTATGTATAAAATTTTATTAAGTGGCGAATTAAAACAATATTACGAAATAGATCCAAAAGATAGTTGGATGCTTGCCGCTGCTGAACGCAACTTGCCAATGGTAGTTCCAGGATGGGAAGATAGTACAATGGGAAATATTTTTGCATCATACGTTATTAAGAACGAAATAAAAGCATCTACCATGAAAAGTGGTATTGAATACATGGTATGGCTTGCTGATTGGTATCCTAAAAACTCTGAAGGAAAAGGCCTTGGATTTTTTCAAATTGGTGGTGGTATTGCTGGAGATTTTCCAATTTGCGTAGTGCCCATGTTATACCAAGATATGGAAATGCCTGAAATTCCATTTTGGAGTTACTTCTGTCAAATTTCAGATTCTACAACAAGTTATGGTTCCTATTCAGGAGCAGTTCCTAATGAAAAAATTACTTGGGGTAAATTAGATGTAAACACTCCTAAATTTATTGTGGAAAGTGATGCAACGATTGTTGCTCCGCTTATTTTCTCTTGGATATTAGGCTGGTAAAATATAATTACAAATTAAATAAAAGTCGTTCATTTTAAATGGACGACTTTTTTATTACCTTTAATCCTAAAATTTAAAACTAATTTAAAAATGTGTCCTTACAAATTAATAAAGCTTTTTAGTTTTCTTACAATACTTTCTATTTCTGAATGTTCTATGGCACAAACGCCAACGAAATATTGGGTGAAATTTAAAAACAAAACAGGTTCCCCCTATTCTATTTCAACTCCAAGCGTCTATTTAACTGCAAAATCAATAACAAGAAGAGCAACTCAAGGCATTGCCATCGACTTAACTGACATTCCTGTAAATCAAACATATATTAATTTAGTAAACGCGACAGGTGCCACTGTTTTACAAAAATCTAAGTGGTTAAATGCAGCCATTGTTTTAATCAATTCACCCTCCCAATTATCTGCTATTAATAGTTTAACCTGTGTATTAAATTCATCTCCAGTAGGTAGATTTAAAAAAATAACGTCAGAAACATTTACTGAAAAATCAAATGATGCTAATCATAAATCAAACACGTCATCAGCAGCTTATAATTACGGTCCTTCATTCACACAAGCAAATCAAATTGGTGCAGATTGCATGCACAACCTTGGATATAGAGGACAAAACATAATGATTGCCGTTATTGATGATGGTTTTAATCAAGCGGATGTTAACCCTGTGTTTGATTCGTTAAGAAACGAAGGCCGACTTTTAGGAACAAGAGATATTGTGACTGGTAATACAGCAGTATATGAAGATGATTCGCATGGGGCTATGGTACTCTCATTAATGGCCGGAAACTCTCCAGGAAATTTAATTGGTACAGCTCCAAAAGCAAACTATTGGTTATTACGTTCTGAAGATGTATTTAGCGAAAAAATTATTGAAGAAGCTAATTGGGTTGTTGCTGCCGAATTAGCTGATAGCCTTGGCGCAGATATTACAACTACCTCTTTAGGTTATACCACATTTGATATTCCTACCGATGATCATATTTACGCGCACTTAAACGGGAAAACATCTTATGCATCAATTGCCGCAACCATGGCTTCTAGAAAAGGAATTTTTGTTTTAAATGCAGCTGGTAACGAAGGCAGTGGATCTTGGCTTTACATTGGCATTCCTGCTGATGCAGATAGTATTTTATCAATAGGTTCAGTAAACGGATCTGGAATTCATTCTAATTTTAGTTCTCAAGGACCAACCGCTGACGGCAGAATAAAACCTGATGTGAGCACAATGGGTGAAGGTTCTTATGTTTGTCAGCCAGGCTATAACTTTGCTGCTGGAAACGGAACATCATTTGCTTGCCCAATAATGGCTGGTGCTGTGGCGTGCTTAATGCAAGCGCATCCAACTAAAACAAATATGCAAGTATTACATGCCATTAAAGCAACCGCATCTAAAGCAACAGCTCCCGATAATTTATATGGTTGGGGAATTCCAAATGTATGTGCCGCTAATGCGTATTTACAAACCCTATCATTAAACGAAAAAAGATTTGAAAGTGATTTAAAATTATATCCAAATCCTGCCAAAAGCAACATTTCGTTTGAGTTAAACCAAAGCATAACTAAAGTGCAATTAACCGATGTATTTGGTAAACACATTGATTTTACATTAACAAGTAACGAAACTAAACATTACACACTAAACTTTAATGCGAGTTTAGTTAACGGTATTTATTTCATTTCTATACATACAGCAAACGGAATTGTCAATTCAAAATTTATTAAAGAGTAAAATTAATCTTTGCCATTTTTCCATTGTTGGTGCTATCACCACCAACATTTTTTTATTTTTTAATGTTGAATAGCTAATTTTAATATTGATGGTATTACAATATTATTTAAGGATTTTTTTTATAATATATCCTAATCCCATGCCAAGAATTGCTGAAAGAAATGTAATTCCGTAATTAAAAAATTCTTTTATCCTATAGTTAGTTTTTGTTTCTATACTAAATAACAAATGATAATTAGCCTCCAAAAACAACCAAATTATTGGCAACAAAATAGAAAGAAGAATAATCAATACTAACATGTTCGGCTTCTCTTTATTTTTCTTTCTATAAAGTAACTTAATGATGTTAGATAAAAAAAGGACTAAAAATATCAATAAAGAGAAAAAACCAACTACCAATAACCATAAAAACTCATTTGGAATTATTTTACCAGTATCTGCTTTTGCTGATGAAAAAATACAAGTGGATAAAAATGCCGTAGCAAAAAATTGAATGATATTTTTTTTCACAAAAATTTTCTTTTTATATTAGTTAAACACTTTTTTGCCATTGTTGGTGTTATAAAAAGTGAAATTTTACACAATTTAATTTATTTATCTTAAATAATATTAAATTTCTACATTATTGATAATACCAAAACGAACTTAAAATTTATCGTTTAGGATTGAAGTGAAAATCCTTTTTGAGGAACGAAAAAAGATTGCAACGCAAAGCCTGCCCTTCGACAAGCTCAGGGCTCGTCAATATACAAGTATAGAATTAGAGAAAACTTTAAACCATCATAGCCTTTAGCTTTTCAACGGTGTAATCCACTTCTTCTTTAGTATTGTATTTACAAAACGAAAAACGAATTGATGCTCTTGAAGTATCCGTTCCAATACCACGCAATACATGTGAGCCTTGGTTGCTACCACTGCTACACGCACTACCACCACTGGCTGCAATACCAGCAATGTCTAAATTAAACAACATCATTTCTGCATCTGGATGTGCTGGAAAACGGCAATTTAAAACAGTATATAAACTATTTTCATTTCCTGTTTCTCCATTAAATTCGATACCTGGGATGTTTTTTTCTAAAGAGGCTTTCATATAATTTTTGATACCTTGAATGTGAGTAATGTGCTCATTTATTTCTTCATTACAGATTTCGAGTGCTTTTGCTAAACCAATAATTCCTTGTGTGCATTCTGTTCCACCTCGCATATTGCGTTCTTGCGCGCCACCATGAATCATTGGTTTAATTTTTACATTATGTTTAATGTACAAAAAACCCACACCTTTTGGTCCATGAAATTTATGAGCGGCACAGGTTACAAAATGTACATTTATTTTTTGTAAATCCATTGGGTAATGCCCCATGGTTTGCACGGTATCGCTATGAAAGATTGCATCGTATTTTTCGCAAATTTCCCCTACTCTTTCTAATGGCAACAACGTTCCAATTTCGTTATTAGCATGCATCAACGAAACCAAACTGCGCTCGTTTGTTTTTAATAATTCTTCTAAATGATTTAAATCAACATTTCCTTTATCATCAACGTTTACCCAACTTAATTTCACTTTACCAGCCTTTTCTAACATTTGTAAGGTATGCTCAACAGCGTGATGCTCAATTTTACTTGTAATAGCGTGTGTTATACCAAGCGAATCAATGGTCTGGTTGATGGCCATATTATCTGCTTCTGTACCACCAGATGTAAAAAATATTTCAGCAGGACTTACGTTCAATAATTTAGCAACTGATTTACGAGCCACTTCAATAGCTGAGCGTGTTTTACGACCAAACGCATGAATAGACGATGGATTTCCATACTCTTCTTTCATAAATGGAACCATGGTGTCAAACACTTTTTCGTCTAATCGTGTTGTTGCTGCGTTATCTAAATAAACTTTCATTCTGCTTTATAATTTTAATGTATTTATATTTTATATAATATGCTTGTGTTTCTGAAATTACTTAATAATTTCTTTAATGTCTTCGATTATTTTTTTCGCTAAGGTATCTGCTGTGCTTAAACTTTGACTTTCGCTGTAAATACGAATAATTGGCTCAGTATTTGATTTTCGCAAATGAACCCATTCTTTATCAAACTCAATTTTCACACCATCAATTGTATTCACTGGTTGACTTTTGTATTTAGCATGTATGCTATCTAATACTTTATCAACGTCAATTTGTGGCGTTAACTCAATTTTATTTTTCGAAATAAAATAATTAGGATAAGATTTGCGAAGCATAGACGTTGTTTTGCCATACTTTGCTAAATGCGTCAAGAATATAGCAACTCCAACTAAGGCATCTCTACCGTAATGTATTTCTGGCAAAATAACACCACCATTTCCTTCTCCACCAATAATTGCATTGGTTTCTTTCATCATATTAACCACATTCACTTCTCCTACAGCACTTGCTGAATAAGAACCACCCATTTTTTCGGTAACATCTCGCAAAGCACGCGTTGATGATAAATTAGAAACGGTGTTTCCACCTTTATGGTATTGTAAAACAGCATCTGCAACAGCAACTAATGTGTATTCTTCGCCAAACATTTCACCATCTTCGCAAACTAAAGCTAAACGGTCAACATCAGGATCCACACTAATTCCTAAATCAGCATTTGTTTTCACAACTTCTTGCGACAAATCTCTTAAATGTTCGGGTAAAGGCTCTGGATTATGAGCAAAATGTCCTGTTGCATCACAATGTATTTTATGAATGGTTTGAATACCTAATGCCTCCAATAATTGAGGAATTACAAACCCACCAGTTGAATTAACTGCATCAACTACGACTTTAAAATTGGCCTGCTTTATGGCATCAACATCCACATAAGGTAATGCTAATACTTTTTGAATGTGTAAACTAATTAAATCATTACGTTGGCTATACACACCTAAGTCATTTACATCAGCATAATAAAAATCTTCTTTCTCAGCTAATTCTAAAATAAATTTACCTTCACTATCCGAAATAAATTCACCTTTATTATTCAATAATTTCAAGGCATTCCATTGTTTTGGATTATGGCTGGCGGTTAAAATAATTCCACCATCAGTTTGCAATTCAGTTACTGCAATTTCAACAGTTGGTGTTGTGCTAAGGCCCACATCTATTACGTCAATTCCTAATCCAACAAGTGTACCACAAACAATGTTATTAACCATTTCACCCGAAAGCCTTGCGTCTCTTCCAATAACAATACTTGGTTTTTTAGAACCATAGGTTTGTTTTATCCAAATTCCATAAGCTGAAGCAAATTTTACGATATCTAAAGGGCTTAATCCATCACCAGGACGGCCACCAATTGTTCCTCTAATGCCCGAAATACTTTTTATTAAACTCACAATTCAATATTTTAACAAATTACGATAGCAAATATACCATAACACAAAAGAAAATAACCATAAACTTTTCTACAATATACCATATTTATGTTCAAAATTAGTGACTGATTTTAGGTTTTTAAGGTTAAATTTGTAAAAAAGAAATAGAGAATAAAAATGAGTGAATTTGAAGGTGAAGGTCTTTCTAGCGAAGATTTTGAAAATAGTTTAAAACGGTTTGAAGAAATGATTGCTTCAAATACGTCTCAATTTTTCGATGCCGACGAATTAGAAGAAATTATTGAATACTACATGCAATGGTTTAATCTGGAATTAGCAAAAAAAGCCATCGATTATGCCACTAACCAATATCCCTATAACAGTTCACTAAAAATTAAAAAAGCACAATACTTATCTTCTCAACATAATACGCGTGATGCACTGCTTTTATTAAACGACATTGAAGAGGTAGAAAGCACAAATAGCGAGTTATACATGACTCGTGGATATATTTACAGTCAAATTGGATTAAGTGAGCAAGCCATAGAAAATTTTAAGTTTGCATTACCCTTATCTGAATTTAAAGACGAAGTGTATGTAGCAATAGGCGTTGAATTTTTAAATGATGAAAAAGCTGGAGATGCTTTATATTATTTAAAAAAGGCCATTAAATTTAATTCTGAAAACGAAATTGCGTTAAACGAACTTTCTCTTTGCTTTGAACTTACAGGTAAAAGTGAGGAAGCTATTACTTTTTATGAAAGTTACATCGATGAAAATCCATATAGCTACTACGCATGGTTTAACTTAGGTATTAGTTATAACCGATTAGGATTATATGAAAAAGCAGTTGATGCTTATGATTACGCCATTGCAATTAAAGACAATTTTTCATCTGCGTATTTTAATAAAGCAAACTCTTTAGCACAGCAAGAAAAATACTTAGAAGCCATTGCTGTTTATAAAGAAACCTTTAAACATGAAGAACCTGATGCCAATACCTATTATTACATAGGAGAATGTTACGAAAACTTAACGCAATATGATGAAGCGCTGGTAAATTACAATAGAGCTATTAAATTAGATCCAGCTGCGGCAGATGCTTGGCTCGGAGTTGGTATTGTGTTAGATTACCAAAATAGAATAACAGAAAGTATTCATTACATAAAAAAAGCAATAGAAATTAACCCACATATGCCCGAATATTGGTATGTATTTGCCGAAGTTCAGCATAAATTAGGTTTTTTAGAAGAAGCTGCAGCAGCCTATTTAAGAGTTATTGAATTAAATTATAACGAATTTGACGTGTATATTGATTACGCCAAACTATTATATGATGGTGAATATTATAAAGATTGCGAAAAAATTTTAGCAGAAGGCATAAAAAAATTCCCAAATACACCCGAACTAATTTATAGAATGAGTGGATTACAAATGGAGCTTGGAAGAAAACAAGATGGCTTATCTTTTTTAGAACACGCTTTGCAATTAGATTACGACAAGCATTCTGAATTGTTAGAATACTTGCCCATATTAGAAACAGATAACGCTGTAATGAACCTTATACAATCCTTTAAAAAATAATTAAATATTAAACTATATGTCAAACTATAATCTAACACTTCCGTTTTTACCAGAAAGAACATCAAAGCCAAGACATAGCGGTATAACAATGGTGATGGATAAAGGTATTTCGCTTAGGCAAACCGAAGACTTTGTTGAAAGCTATGCTGATTATGTAGACTTTGTAAAATTAGGATTTGGTACATCGGTTGTTTCGAAACATGTAAAAGAAAAAATAAAACTGTATAAAAAAGCAGGAATAAAAACCTATTTAGGTGGTACATTTTTTGAAGCATGTGTAGCAAGAGGAAAATTTGACGACTATCAAAAATTTATTGATGCCTTCGGATTAGATGCTGCTGAAGTGTCTGATGGAAGTATTGAAATGGCTCATGATAGCAAATGTAATTACATAAGAACACTTTCAAAAAATTTCACTGTTTTATCAGAAGTTGGTTCGAAAGAAGAAGGCATTATTATTCATCCAGCAAAATGGGTAAGCATGATGAAAGCTGAATTGGAAGCAGGTTCATTTAAAGTCATTGCAGAAGCTAGAGAAAGTGGAACGGTTGGTATATTTCATAAAAATGGAAGTGCTCATTCTATGCTCATTACACGCATTACAAATAAAATTAAAGTAGAAGACATTATTTGGGAAACACCTCAAAAATCTCAACAAGTCTATTTTATTAATTTATTTGGCGCAAACGTGAACGTAGGAAATATTAGTGTTGACGATGTTATACCTTTAGAGACTTTGCGTATTGGATTACGTGGCGATACGTTCTTTAATTATATGCCCGAAGGAACTAAAGGAAAAATATTTTAATTATTTATAGAAACAATTATATGAAAGAAATAACATCAGCCGAACTCAAACAATTAATTAACGATAAAAAAGATTTTCAATTAATTGATGTACGCGAAGAATATGAATTTGATGAAGCCAACATCAACGGAGAATTAATTCCGATGGGAGAAATTATGGATAACCTTGAAAAAATATCAAAAGATAAACAAGTTGTCATTCATTGCCGAAGTGGAAAACGCAGTGCAGGTGTTATAAATGCATTAGAGAGTCAACACGGTTTTACTAATTTGTATAACCTAACTGGTGGCATTTTAGCTTACTTAGAAGAATCAAACTAATTTTATTTCATAATACTTGTGGAATTATGCTAAGAATTTATATTCCATTTGTATTTCTTGTTCTATTTTTATATTGGGTATTATTCAGACTCATCGTAAAAAAAGATCTAAACAAAAATTATAATACTTTCTTTTTAGGACTATTTTTTATTGGTATTTGGACAATATTATATTTAGTAATTTTTAGAGCATAAAAATTGTTTAATCCTTTTCTTTTACACCTTTTATAAAATCACTTATTAAATAAGCAATAAGTTTTCCTGTTTTATTATCCGCCTTTATATGGGATAAAATGGGCGCCCCTTCTGCAATATGAAAATAGAGCGTATTAAGTTGTTTGGCAGACTGATAAACATATTGCCTTGCTTGTATTGGAGAAAGTCCGCTACTCGTTTTAGCACTTGATGGAACATTGGTAATGGCATCTAAATCTATTTCAATTCCACACAAATCATTTTTTACAAATCCAATAGTTTGATTTAATGTTTGTGTGTACGTTTTTTGCTCTCTAACAAAAACATCTTCATACGTACTATAATACAATTGCGAATTATTTTTTTGAAATGTTTTTAAAACATCAATAGTATTATATTGCTCATGAATACAAAATACCGAATACTTATTTATATAATTTTCATAAAAAGCATAACTAAATCCGTTACCACTATGCCTTCCTTCATTGGGTCTAAAATCAGTATGAGGATCGCAATTAATAACATTTATTTGTTTCGACAACACAACTGAACACGCTTTAATAATAGGATAAGCATTATTATGCCCGCCACCAATGATAATTGGTATTTTATGAGCTGAAATTATTTTTGAAATAATATCTGTTACACGTATATCTAATTCTGAAACTAACTGTCGTAATTCTAAAAAAGCTTGCTCTGTTTTTGAATTTAACTGATTAGCTTTCTCCATTAAGTCATCTACAAAAATGTGGCCAAGTAAACAACACTCTTTTCCAATTAAAAATTGATTACTTTGTTGATTTAAAAAACTATCAAGTGCTGGTTTCCAGGCTGTGTGAGCACCACCTCTTCCCAAATTGGCTCTAACACCAATATCTTCAGGTATTCCAATAATTACAAATTGCGCGTCGCTTTTTTTTAATTCATCATCCCAGTGAGTAGCATCTGAAATAACTATTACCTCTTCTCCTATTCTTCTTTCACCACGGCGCTTTCGCGTTATATCATCTATATGATTTTGAGAATAAACCTCTATAAAATTCATGTTACACGAGGGTTATCACTAATAAATTAAATTAAACTTAGTAGGATTAACTTCTAACATCAAATTATAAATCACGTCAAATACATCATCAGAACTTGGTTTACTAAAATAATCACCATCAGAACCGTATGAAGGCCTATGAGGTTTTGAAGCAAGTGTTATTGGTTTAGAATCCAAAAACGTATAAGCACCCTGCTCTTCTAAAACTTTTTGCATCATATAAGCTGTTCCACCACCTGGAACGTCTTCATCAAAAAACACCACTCTATTTGTTTTTTTAATTGAATTTAAAATAGAGTGATTTATATCAAAAGGAAGAAGCGTTTGCACATCTATTAATTCAACAGAAATACCATGTTCATGCAGTTGTTTGATAGCTTCTTGAGCAATTCTAATAGACGAGCCATAAGTTACTATAGTAACGTCTGAACCTTCAACGAGTGTTTCAGGTAAGCCCAACTGAACTTTATAAGTACCAATATTTGAAGGCAATTTTTCTTTTAAACGGTATCCATTTAAAGGTTCTATAACCAAAGCTGGTTCATCGGCTTCTAATAATAAATTATAAAAACCTGCTGCTTGGGTCATATTTCTAGGTACACAAATATTTATCCCACGACAGGCGCTCACAATCATTCCCATTGGAGAGCCGCTATGCCATACACCTTCTAATCGATGTCCACGTGTACGAATAATTACAGGCGATTTTTGACGGCCTTTAGTTCGCCATTGAAGCGTTGCTAAGTCATCACTAATTATTTGTAAGGCGTATAATAGATAATCTAAATATTGGATTTCAGCTATCGGACGAAGACCTCTCATGGCTAATCCAATGGCTTGTCCCATGATGGTTGCTTCTCGGATCCCTGTATCAAAAACACGATGTTCACCATATTTTAGTTGTAATCCTTCTAAGCCTTGATTTACTCCACCAATTTTACCTGAATCTTCACCAAAAATAAGAACTTCAGGATATTTATTTAAAATAAAATCAAAATTTTCTCTTAATAATTCTCGTCCATCAACTAATTTATCATCGTTATAAACGGCATCAACAGAAACAATATTAAATATTTTTTGATTGGATTGTGAGTATAAATGAGAACTGTATCTATCTTCATTAAGATTATTAGCATCACTTAACCAACTAATTAATTGTTGACGTATAGCTGATTTTTCTTCTTTAATTAATCGTAACACTTTTTTTACTGCAACTAAAATATCTTTTCTGATTGGCTCTTTAATGGCATTTAATTCTATTTTAATGGTATTAATTTTATCAGCATGAATACTTCCTGATAAATCATTAAATAAATTAATAACTTCTGTAAGTTCTGATTTTATTGGTTTTAAATATTCTGACCAAGCAGCTGTTTTTCCATCTCTTACAGCTATTTTAGACGTTTCTTCAATCTCAATCAATTCACTTTCTGTTGCAATGGCATTTTCTAAAATCCATTCGCGCATTTTTTTAATACAATCAAATTCTGCTTCAAACTGCAATCGTGACGCATCTTTATAACGCTCATGAGAACCAGAAGTACTGTGTCCTTGTGGTTGTGTAACTTCTTCTACATGAACTAAAACAGGCACATGTTGTTCTCTACAAATTGTAATGGCTTTTTCATATGTTTCACAAAGGTGAGCGTAATCCCAACCTTTGGTTTTTAAAATTTCAAATCCATTTCTACCTTCTTCACGCTGAAATCCTTTTAAAATATCAGAAATACTTTCTTTGGTTGTTTGGTATTTTTTCGGAACAGAAATACCATGGCCATCATCCCAAACACTCATCAACATAGGAACTTGTAAAACACCTGCAGCATTAATAGTTTCCCAGAATAAACCTTCTGATGTAGATGCGTCACCAATGGTTCCAAAAGCAACTTCGTTTCCTTTATCACTAAAATTTAAAAATTTACCTTGTTGTAAAGCTTCATTTTTTTTATAAAAATACGAAGCATAAGCCAAACCCAATAAACGAGGCATTTGACCGGCTGTAGGTGAAATATCTGAAGATGAATTTTTTTGATTCATTAAATTTTTAAAAGTACCATCTTCATTTAAGCTATGAGTTCCAAAGTGTCCTCCCATTTGTCTGCCTGCACTCATCGGGTCATGATTAATGTCCGAATGGCCATATAATCCAGCAAAATAGTTTTGAATTGACAGCTGACCAATCGCCATCATAAACGTTTGATCGCGATAATAACCACTTCTAAAATCACCATTTTTAAACACTTTTGCCATCGCAACTTGCGCTAACTCCTTGCCATCACCAAAAATACCAAATTTAGCTTTCCCAGTTAATACTTCTTTACGTCCTAATAAACTGGTTTGACGACTTTCATTGATTAATTTAAAATCATTTAAAACAATGTGTTTAAAATCATCAAAATTTAGGCCTCTAGTGGCTGATTTACTTTCTTGTTGCATAGCTTTACTGTAATTTACAAATATATATTTTTGGTCTGAATTACGAAACATATTTAATCTATATTTTGAAATTAAAAACCGTCAAAAAGCTCAAAAAAAACGGTACGAAAAGGATTAAAATACAAATGCTATATTTGTACAAGAATTTTTACACCAATTATGATAGACATATTTTTTACATTTTTATTAGTTTTATTGAATGGCTACTTTGTTGCAGCCGAATTTGCATTAGTAAAAGTTCGATCTTCACAAATTGATTTATTAGTTCAAAAGGGAAGCAAAAGAGCGAAATTTACGCAACAAATACTTCAAAAATTAGATGCTTATTTATCTGCATCTCAATTAGGCATAACATTAGCCAGTTTGGGATTAGGTGCTTACGGCGAGCATGTGATGAGTAAAATTGTAAGTAGAATATTTTTGGATTTAAACATGGTTGTAAACGAACATTTTGTGACAGTTCCAATAGCATTTACTTTAATTACTTTTTTGCATATTACTTTAGGTGAACAGGTCCCAAAAATGTTTGGAATAAAATTTCCGATTGAAACAGCACTTTTTATAGCTTGGCCTTTACGATTATTTTATTTTGTGTTTTCTCCATTTATATGGTTACTCAATAAATCTTCTAATTTAATTTTAAGAATATTGGGGATTAAGAAAGTTGGTGATGATGACGTGCATACCGAAGAAGAGCTTAGAATGATTTTAACTGAAAGTGAAGAAGGAGGTGCCATTAAACCAAGTGAAAATGAATTAATACAAAATGTGTTTGATTTTGACGACCGGATTGTAAAACAAATCATGGTGCCACAAAACCGAATATCCGCCTTAGATGTTGAATTGGGAAGAACAATTATGATTCAAAAAGTGATAGATGAAGGTTATTCCCGTTTACCGGTATATTTAGGGGATATTGATAATGTCATTGGAGTTGTACATTCCAAAGATATTTTAAAAGCAGTCATTGATAATAAATTTAAGACAATCAGAGATATTATGCGTCCTGCTCACTTTATCCCTGAAAGCATGCACGTCAACAATTTATTAAAAGACTTTCAGAAGCTACATGTTCAGATGGCCATTGTTACCAATGAATTTGGTGCAACGGCAGGCGTTGTTACAATGGAAGATATTATTGAAGAGTTAGTTGGAGAAATTCAAGATGAGCATGATGAAGAAAAACCGAATGTAGAAAAGAAAAGTGAAACTGAATATATTGTAAATGCTCATAGTAGTATTGGCGATGTAAACGAAGCTTTACCAATGGCTTTACCCGAAAATTCAAAATACGAAACTGTATCTGGTTTAATAAATTTTCTATGGGGAAGGATTCCAGCAGTTAATGAAAAACGAAAATATGAAGGCTATGAAATATCTATTCTGCAACGCAAAAAACAAACTGTAGAATTAGTTAAACTTCGTATTCTTGAAGCAAATAAAGTAGAATAGAAAAATTACGATTATTTTAAGCGAATTAATAAAATGATTACATTTAAACATGCTTAGTAAAATTATTGATTTTGGTATCTTCTCCATACTCTTTTTCAGCTCTTATGTATTGTTTACACAACCTTTTGAATTTTATGTAAACTACATCCCTCTTATCCTCCTTTTATTTATTTTTATTTTCAAATATAAGTTTCCCACAAAAATCCTTTATTTATTTATTCCATTATTAATTTTTGGTTTGATAAACATTTTTTATGATAACAATACATTTGGAAGTTTTAATAAAATTTTTAGTAATATATTAATAAGTGTAACTTTTTTTTATTATGTATTTGAATATTATGAAAAAGACATTAATAGATTCTTTGAAACGTATATGCAATGGTGTGTTGTAGTCTCAATTATTGGATTAATTCAGTTAGCTTCTTATTTGGTTGGTTTTAAATATGGTTATGATTTTAGTGTTTTTGGTCTAAATAAATGGGGGGTTATAAAAGGAGGTTTTGGCATTAGGGTGAACAGTATTTTTTGTGAACCTTCTTACTTTGCTTCAACAGTTGGACCAGCTTTTTTTATAAGTGTTTATAATTTATTTTTTAATAAATCATATTTTATAAATCGAAAAAAGGCTATCATTATTTCTTTCACCTATTTACTAACCTTTTCTTCATTAGCTTATTTAAGTATTTTAATAATAATCTTATTAATATTATATAATTATGGATTAGTTAGATATATCTTATTTAGTATTCCAATTTTTTTGGTAATATTTAGTTTTATTTACAGTAATGTATCTGAATTTAAAGAAAGATATGATGGTTTTACATCTTTATATGTTGATGGTATATTAGAAAAAAAAGGAACAAGTGAAACTAAAGGAGGATTTCTGAGTCAAAATAAATCTAAAATTAATATATTAGGTAAGGTGCATGGATCGAGCTTTGTTCAATACAATAACTTTGTGATCACTAAAACAAATTTTTATGAAAATCCTTTTTTTGGAACCGGATTAGGTTCTCATCAATTTGCATTCGAAAAGTACAACTTAAATGCTTTTATGGGAGATAAATACAGAAATAATAACACGGATGCTAATTCGATGTTATTACGTATTATATCAGAAACCGGACTATTCGGACTTATTTTTATTATTCTATTTATTAAAAATAATTATGTAAAACGAAATGAGGAAACTGAAAAAAATACAGAATCTATGCAAATTTGGTTAATTTCAAATGCCGTCCTAGTAATTATTTTACTTCAATTAATTAGACAAGGAAATTACACATTCGGTGGGTTTATGGCCTATATGTGGTTGTACTATTATGCCCATGAAGCCAATTCTTACCATAAATTGAAAAAATCAGAAACTGAATTAATTGTTTCTGAACATAAATAAAGTAATCATTTAAAATTAATTTCAATTTTAGTACCTTTGAAAAAAAAAACGATGAGCTCTCAATCTTTAACAAGTACAACTTTTAATTTTCCAAATCAAACTAAATTTTATAAAGGAAAAGTACGAGATGTTTATACTATTAGTAATGATATATTAGTTATGATTGCAAGCGATCGTATCAGTGCGTTTGATGTTGTATTACCTAAAGGAATTCCATATAAAGGTCAAGTTTTAAATCAAATAGCCGCTAAATTTTTAAATGCAACAAAAGACATTGTACCTAATTGGGTTTTAAATTCGCCGGATCCAGTTGTAACCATCGGAAAAATGTGTGAACCATTTAAAGTCGAAATGGTCATTAGAGGGTATTTAGCAGGGCACGCTGCTAGAACTTATAATAGTGGTATTCGAACTTTATGCGGCGTTATTTTACCAGAAGGATTAAAAGAAAATGACAAATTACCTGAACCAATCATTACACCCACAACAAAAGCCGCTGTGGGTCACGATGAAGATATTAGTCGTGAAGAAATATTAAAACAGGGCATCGTTAATGAAGAACATTATATTCAATTAGAAGATTATACTAGAAAATTATATGCTCGTGGACAAGAAATTGCTAAAAGTATGGGACTTATTTTAGTTGACACAAAATATGAATTTGGATTGTTTGATGGTAAAATATATTTAATGGATGAAATTCATACACCAGATTCTTCACGTTATTTTTATTTAGAAGGCTATCAAGACAGACAAGATAAAAATGAAGAACAAAAACAATTAAGCAAGGAATTCGTTCGACGCTGGTTGATTGAAAATGGATTTCAAGGTAAAGATGGGCAGCAAATACCAGAAATGAGTGATTCTTGGATTCAAGAAATATCAGAACGCTACATCGAACTTTACGAAAAAGTAACTGGTGATAAATTTATAAAACACCCAACGGACAATTTATCAAATCGAATTGAAGAAAATGTATTACAAGCTTTAGCTTCCATATAATATTTTGTCAGACATTCTAAATAACGACCAAAATTACGTTTGGCATCCATTTACGCATTTAAAATATGCTAACTTACCAATAGAATTGGTTAAAGGTGAAGGTGCTTTTTTTATAGATGCAAATGGCAATAAACTGTTAGATGGGATTTCATCTTGGTGGGTAAATTTACATGGACATTGTCATCCTTATATTTCCAAAAAAGTTTCAGAACAATTATTTCAACTAGAACATGCCATTTTTAGTTCATTTACGCACGCACCTGCAGTTGAATTAGCAAAACGTTTAATTGAACATTTACCAAATAATCAGTCAAAAATATTTTACTCAGACAATGGCTCAACAGCTGTAGAGGTGGCGCTTAAAATGACTCTACAGTATTGGCATAACAAAGGTGGCTCGAAAAAAAAATTCATTGCTCTTGAAAATGCTTATCATGGAGACACGTTTGGAGGAATGAGTGTTGGGGCTCGAAATGTATTTAATAATGCTTTTGAGAATTTATTGTTTGATGTTATTCATATACCTGTTCCAACTGCAGAAAACATTGAGCAAATAAAAGAAACTTTACAACTATGGTTTACAAATCATAATGATATTGCAGGTTTTATTTTTGAACCATTAGTGCAAGGTGCAGCTGGAATGATCATGTATGATACTACATATTTAGATGAATTAATTTCTATTTGTCAGAAAAATAATATCATAACAATTGCCGACGAAGTAATGACTGGGTTTGGAAGAACGGGTAAGTTTTTTGCAAATGATTATTTAACACACAAAGCTGATATTATCTGTTTATCGAAAGGATTAACTGGAGGCTATATGCCAATGGGGGTAACTAGTTGCGCAAAGTTTATTTATGATTCGTGTGTGAGCGATGATAAAACTAAAACATTTTTTCATGGCCATAGCTACACTGCCAATCCAACATCTTGTTCAGCAGCGTTAGCTAGTTTAGACTTATTGGAACTTGATGAAACTTGGAAACAAATTTCATTAATTTCAGATTTACATTTACAGTTTTTTAAAAAGCATATAGAACATTCAAAACTCATTAATATACGTTGCTTAGGAACTATTTTAGCATTAGAATTTAAAACGCCTGATCATACGCATTATCTTAATAATGCTTCAGAAAACATGGCAACTTTCTTCTTGGAACATAATATTATTGTTCGGCCTTTAGGGAATATTTTATACTTTATTCCTCCTTATTGTATTACAAAACAAGAACTAGAAAATGTTTACAACGTTACTGAACTGTTTTTAGACAAGTGGGATTAATGATATTTATTAAAAATAGTCCAACTCAAATCATAAGACTCTCTTAAGAATTCAGTAGTGAGATTTAAATTAATATTGTTTTTGATAAAATAGGCTTCTAAATCTTCTGTGGCTAAATTCCCTGTTAAATCATCTGCTGCCATCGGACAACCTCCAAAACCATGAATAGCAACATCAAATCGCTTACAACCACTTGTATAAGCGGCATGAATTTTTTCAGATGCTTTTTCTTTTGTGGAATGTAAGTGAGCTCCAATTTCTACATTTTTAAATTCCGGTATAATATTAGAAAACAAATAATTAATATTATCAGAGTTTGAAACACCGATTGTATCTGACAAGGCAATTATTTTTATTCCTAAATCACTCAATTTTTTAGTCCAATTAATAACAATATCACTATTCCAAATATCGCCATAAGGATTTCCAAATGCCATTGAAATATAAACAACCAACTCCTTATTATGAATTAAACATAAATTTTGTATTTCCTCTACTCTAATAAGAGACTCAGCAATACTCGAATTAGCATTGCGTTGTTGAAAGGTTTCTGAAATTGAAAATGGAAAACCTAAATAATTTATTTCTTGAAAATGACACGCTTCCTGCGCTCCTCTTTGATTTGCAACAATAGCTAGTAACTTACTTTTGGTAGTTGATAAATTTAATTGATTTAACACTTCTCCTGTATCAACTAATTGGGGAATAGCTTTAGGTGAAACAAAGCTACCAAAATCAATGGTATCAAAACCAACTTTCAATAAAGCATTTATATAAGTTGCTTTTATGTTACTTGGTATAAACTCTTTGATGCCTTGCATAGCATCGCGCGGACATTCTATTATTTTCATTTTCTTAATAAGATAGCTTTATTAATTTTTTTTATTAATGTTGGACCTTCATACACAAAACCAGTGTATAATTGCAATAAGTCTGCACCCGCATCTAATTTTTCCATAGCATCTTTAACTGAGTGAATACCACCTACTCCAATAACAGGAAAAGCATTATTAGATGTTGTCTTTAAATAAGCAATCACTTCTGTACTTCTTTTTGCTAATGGTTTTCCGCTCAAACCTCCCATACCTATTTGTTCAATAAATTCTTTTGAATAACTCAAAGGTTCGCGAGCAAGGGTAGTATTTGTCGCAATAATTCCATCAATTTTTGTAGTAGATACAATTTCAATGATGTCGTCTAACTGTGAATTCGTTAAATCGGGTGCAATCTTCAATAAAATAGGTTTTCGTTTTAACTTAGCATTATTGATGTTTTGAAGATGGTTTAATAGATGAGTTAATGGCTCCTTATCTTGTAAATCTCTCAAATTTGGGGTATTTGGTGAACTAACATTTACAACGAAATAATCAACTACATCAAATAATGCTAAAAAACAATATTCATAATCTTTAATGGCATCCTCATTTAAAGTGAGCTTATTTTTTCCGATATTTCCTCCAATAATGGTATTTGTTTTCCTGTTTTTTAATTTAATTACAGCTTCGTCAACGCCGATATTATTAAATCCCATTCTATTTATTAGTGCATTATCCTTTGGTAATCTAAATAATCGAGGTTTATCATTACCCGGCTGAGGTTTCGGTGTTAATGTCCCTATTTCAATAAATCCAAAACCAAGACAAGACAATTCATTAAAATGAGTGGCATTTTTATCTAAGCCAGCTGCTAAACCAACTGAGTTTTCAAAAGTTAAGCCAAATAACTGTTTTTTTAGTTTTTTGTTACTAAAATTATATAAACGGGAAGCAAAAAATCGACCAAAAGCATGTCCTATTGCCATTTTTAACAAGTCAAACGTTAAATAATGGGCTTTTTCAGGGCTAATTCTAAAAAGAATTGGTCTTAAAAATAGTTTGTAAATCATAGTGCAAATGTACGTTTTATAGGCTTTTTAAAACTATTAACAATGTGATTGTTAAAAAATAAAAAAATATTTTCTTTTTTTTTAACGTTAATTCAAAAAAACATGTAATTTTGCCATCGTATTAATAAACCTTAACAAAACTTAAAAAATGAAAAAAGTATTATCAATCGTTGCTGTAGCTGCTTTGTCAGTTGCATTTGTATCTTGTGGTCCTTCTAAAGAAGAATTAGCTGCTAAAGCTAAAGCTCAAGAAGATTCTATCGCTGCTGCTAACCAAGTTGCTGCTGATTCTTTAGCAAAAGTTGCTGAAATGGAAGCTGCTGCTACTGCTACTGCTGATTCTTTAGCAAAAGCTACTGCTACTGCAGATTCTTTAGCTAAAGCTGCTGAAGCTACTAAAGGTGGAAAAAAACACTAGTCTTTAACTAGTATAAAAAAAGGCTCAAACTAAGTTTGAGCCTTTTTTTTTGCTTTAAAATAAAAATCTAAATTTTCATACTTCGATAAAAATAATGATATTAAGGCTGAAAAACATTAAAAAAGTAATAATGAAATGTTATTCAAAGCTAAAATGATTAAAATAATTAAAAGCTAAAGCCTTTATTTTTCAAATTATTTCTCACTAAACTTCTGCATAGTTTATCTACTTCAATATTATAATTAATTTCAGCAGTTGGTTTTTGATGAGCTTTAATTTTCACAAAATCAATATTTAAATTACTTGTAAAATTAAAAAAAATTAAGACTAAGTCTTTGTTTCTTATATCGTTACCGGCTTTTGTTTTATAATCACTTAAAATAAATTTATAACGCCTATTTAATAATCCAACTACATACTGACTATCAGAAACAACTGTAATTTTAAGATTAGATTGATTAATTTTCTCTATAACAAATTCTAAGGCTTTTATAACCGCTAAAAGTTCCATCCGATTATGAGTTGTATTTTCAAGCACACCTGATAAATTTATAACATTTTCATTCTGTAAAATAATACTTGCCCAAGCTCCAACACATAACTGCGTATGACAACTTCCGTCTGTGTATATTTCAATAGATTGATATATTGTATCTTGCATATTATTTTGAAATTCAAAAATACATATATTAGCTTAAACAAAGATGCAAGATAAAGATATAATAGAACAGACAAAAAAATGGATTAAGCAGGTTGTTGTAGATTGTAATTTTTGCCCATTTGCAGCAAAAGCCTTATTAAAAAAAACAATTCATTATTCTGTTCAATCAAATCTTTCAGAAGCGGAAAGTATAGCAATACTAGAAAAAGAAATAAATTACTTAAATGAAAACAATCATATAGAAACCAGTTTTATTATTTTTGAAAATTGTTTTAAAGATTTTGATTCTTATTTAAAACTAGTAAATAAAGCTGAACGTTGGATCTCGAAAAACAAATACGACGGCATTTATCAATTAGCAAGTTTTCATCCTGATTATTGTTTTGAAGGTTCTGAAGAAATAGATCCAGCCAATTATACCAATCGTTCAATTTACCCGATGTTACATCTTTTAAGAGAAGATAGTATTACTAAAGTTTTAGAGTATTATAAAAATCCAGAAGCCATTCCACATAATAATATTGCTTTTACTCAATACAAAGGATTAGAATATATGCAAGCTTTACGATTAGCTTGTTTATAGTATGTTTTTAATAAAATAAACTAATAATATGATTAGCAATAAAATAAAGAATTTGATTGAAGCGGAAAATAAAGCGTTACAGTTATTTAATGAGATAGAAAATAAAGGTTTAATTTGTTCAAAAAAAACAGAGACAGAACTTAATAAAGAAATATTCGATCTTGCATACGAACTATTTGGAATAAAAAAATATTGGCATAAACGCATTGTAAGAGTTGGAAAAAACACATTATTGCCATATCGTGAAAATCCAGAAAACTTAACAATTAAAGAGGACGACATTTTATTTTTTGATTTTGGTCCTGTGTTTGAAGATTGGGAAGCTGATGTTGGCAGAACCTACGTTATGGGCAATAATCCCAAAAAACATAAATTAAAACAAGATGTAGAATTAGCTTGGAAAGATGCTAGAGATTTTTATTTCAATCATTCAAATTTAACTGGCGCACAATTTTATGATTATATTTCTAATTTAGCTCCAAAATATGGGTGGGAATGGGCAGGTCCAATTGGTGGGCATTTGATCGGCAACTTTCCTCATGATACAATACAAGGTGAAGAAATTGAAAATTACATTCATCCAGATAACTTAAAATTGATGAATGACACAGACATTAACGGATTAAATAGAGAATGGATTTTAGAAATTCATTTTATTGATAAGCAAGATGAAATTGGCGGCTTTTATGAGCAATTTTTAGTTTAGATTTCATAAAAAAGCCCTCAAATAGAGGGCTTTTTTATGTTTAAATTTTTATTTATTTAATAATACTTTTATGGTATCATCTAAAATATCAAAAGCTATTTCTTTCGTTGCAGCTTCAGCGTAAACTCTCAAAACAGGTTCAGTTCCACTCGGACGAATCATCATCCATGTATTTTCATCAAAAAAGAATTTATAACCATCTAAGTCATCTACACGTGAAACTGTGTATTTACCAAATTTAGAATACGAATTCGATTTACAATTATCTAAAACTTTTTGTTTGATTGTTTCATCAATTTTTAAATCATTACGTTCAAACCAAAAAGTACCTGTAATATCATATACTTCCTGAATTAATTCTTTTAATGATTTACCTGTTTTAGCCATAAATTCCCAAATAACTAATCCCATCCAAATACCATCACGCTCAGGAATATGACCTTTTATGGCAATTCCCCCACTCTCTTCTCCACCAACCAAAACGTCTTCAGTTACCATGATTCCACATATGTATTTAAAACCAATTTTAACAACATCTAATGGCAAACCATAATGCTTACACATGTTATTTATTTTTACCGTTGTACTAAACGCTGTGGCAACTTTACCAGTTTGTTTTTTGTATTTCACTAAATAATGAATTAGCAGTAAAATGATATGATGTGAATCCACAAAATTTCCTTCATTATCGTAAAGTCCTATTCTATCAGCATCTCCATCAGTTGCTAAACCGCAAGAAATGTTTCCATTCTCCTTAATAAAATTACTAAACTCTAATAAATTTTTATGGATAGGTTCTGGTGCTTGTCCGTGAAATCCAGGATTATCATCACCATGTAAGTGGTAGATTTCTGGAAATAAACGAGTCATCACATTTTTTCCAGCACCAAACATACTATCATAAGCAAGGTTCATTTTAGAATCCTTAATTGCTTTTAAGTCAAAATTATCTTCAACGTGTTTGATATACATGTCTTCTAAAGGTGCATCTAATAGAAGTCCATCAGCTTTTTCCTTATCAAAATTTACTGATTTAAAATCAACTTGACAGATTTCAGGAATGGCATCTTCAATTTCTTGAACTAATTCAGGGCCCAGTGGACCACCATAATGAGCTTTTATTTTATAACCATTATATGCTGGGGGATTATGACTAGCTGTAATAATAATGCCCAAACTAGTTTTATATTTTACAGCACCAAGTGATATCATTGGAGTTGATATAAAACCCTTTGCTAAATATACTTTTATACCGTGCGCTAAAAAAACTTTTGCTGTTGTGTGTGCAAATAACTCTCCCGCAAAACGACAATCATGGCCCACAACTACGCATGGATTTTCAAACTTTTTCTTTAACCATAAGGCAGTTGCCTCTGTTACTCTTGCTACATTTTCTTCAGTAAAATCTTGAGCAATAATTGCTCTCCATCCATCAGTACCAAATTTTATCTTTACCATATATCATTAATTTTTCTAGCTTTAAATATATTTATTATTTCTCACTTTAATAAAAGGAAATCCTGCAAATTAAGAATTTTTAAGAAAAAAGGTTATCATGTAAATAATCTGTTTAAAACGAAAAAGCTACAACGTAACTATTATATTATTCAAATCAATTCATAAGCGTTTTTAAATGCAATAACTCAGATTCATCTTTCCAATTTATATATCCTACTTTTTGATAAACGACTTCCCCTTTAGTATTCAATAAATAAACTGTTGGAATAGAAAATATTTTTAATTCATTGAATGATTTTGTCAATTTTAAAAATATAAAAGGAAATTGTTTTTTGTTTTTAAATGCATTTAATTTCTCAATCGTTTCGTCAGTAATAGCTAAAACATCCACGTCGTTTAATTTCTCATTTTTTATTTCATTCAACACATTAAGTTCTTTAATACAATCCGGACACCAAGATGCGTAGAATGACACGATTGTTTTTTTTCCTTTTAAGGAATGGATATCAAAAGGCTTTGAGGATGAATCAACCACCGATAAATTTACAATATCCATTTTTGGAGCAACTTTATATTTATTAAATAAATAAAGGCCTATTAGCCCTAAGACAGCAATAATAAGAATATTATAGGTTTGTTTTTTAGTCATGTTATTAAGAAAGAGATGTTGTTAAAATAAAAATACAAGGTACGCAAAAAATAAATTAAATAATATTTTTACACACAATTGAAAACCATTTTAGGTAAAATATTTAAAATCATTTGGAAAACAGGTTTACTGTTTGTTATACTTTCGATAACATTTGTTGTGATTTATAGATGGGTGCCAGTGCCAATAACCCCACTAATGATTATTAGGAGTGTAGAGCAAAAAATCGCAGGAAAAGAAATCATATTGAAACATGATTGGGTTTCACTTCAAAAAATTTCAGTACAACTACAATTAGCTGTTGTTTGCAGTGAAGATCAAAACTATTTAAAACATAGTGGTTTTGATTTTGGAGCGATTCAAAAAGCGATGAAAGAAAATGAAGAAGGAAAAAGAATGAGAGGTGGCAGCACAATTACGCAGCAAACAGCAAAAAATGTTTTTTTATGGCAAGGTAGAAGTTATTTGAGAAAGGGACTAGAGGCTTGGTTTACATTATTGATTGAATTATTCTGGAACAAAGAGCGTATCATGGAAGTATATCTCAACAGCATAGAAATGGGAAATGGAATTTATGGTGCTGAAACCGCCTCCAAATTTTGGTTTAAAAAATCAGCCGCAAATCTCTCAAAAGATGAATCAGCAGCCATTGCAGCAATTTTACCAAACCCCTTAAATTATAAAGCAAACCCAGCAAATAATTACATTCAAAAAAGAAAAGCCTGGGTTAAACAGCAAATGAATTATTGGAATAACAAATTGGATTACCAAAAATATAATACTGACATTTCTACAAAAACAAATTAATGAAATACATTATATCAATTATACTATTATCCTTCCTTATTGTAAATTGTAATCAACAAGAAACATCAGCAGGAATAATTAATTACAAATCTCCTGAAAAACCAATTATTTCAAGTGAAATTGATTCAATTAAATTTGAAAAAGAAATTTTCAGACTCGATACCTTGTTCAATAAAATGCATAAACAAAATCAATTTAATGCCAATGTATTAATAGCAAAAGGCAATCAAATTATCTATCAAAAGTCTTTTGGATATGCTGTAAAAGAAAAAAATAGAATTTTAACCGATTCTTCAATTTTTCAATTGGCATCTGTGTCAAAAGTTATCACTAGCATTGGCATACTTATTTTATACGAACAAGGTAAATTACATTTAGATAAAAGAGTATGTGACATCTTACCAGAATTCCCATATAAACAAATTACGATTAAACACTTACTCACACATCGTTCTGGATTACCAAACTACACTTATTTTTGTTGCGATTATTTAAAAGATGAAACAATACAATTGTGTAATAAAGATATTTGCGATTTAATGGCTACATATAAACCAAAACAATATCACAATCAAGATACCCGTTTTAATTATAGCAATACAAACTATGCCCTACTTGCTTTAATCATTGAGAGACTATCAGGGAAAACATATAGTGATTTTTTAACTCAAGAATTATTTATTCCACTAGGAATGACTCACACTCATACATTGATTAACCTTGATTTTTTTAATCCTAATCTGACTTTTGGTTATACTACAAACTTTAAGCAAATAGGCAATGATCGATTTGATGGCGTCGTTGGAGACAAAGGAATTTACACAACCACACATGATTTATTTTTATTAAGTGCTGCTTTGTATCAGCATAAATTATTAAAACCTGAAACGCAAGCATTAGCTTACAAGCCATATAGTTCAGAAAAAAAATTAAGTAATTATGGGTTCGGTTGGCGAATGAAAAACATGGACGATCCAAATAAAGAAGTTTTTCATAACGGCTGGTGGCATGGTTATCGGACCGCTTTTCACCGCAGGTTAAATGATAGTTTAACTATTATTGTTTTGAGCAATACATTAAATAAAAATGTTTATTCAACTTGGAGAATTTACGCGGCTATTGATGGTCCTATGGAAACTCCAATTGCTGCTAATAAAAATGAGGATGAATAATATTAAATTAATAATATGAATAGTATTAGCGTAACACATTATAAACTAAATCAAAATCCTAACGAACTCGATGAAGCTTTGAAGTTAGAAGATTATAGTTATGATTCTAAAATCCATCAACCATTTAATGATTTTCTGATAGATATCGAAGAGATGGAATTAAATCAAAAAACAATTCAAGTCTTTAAAACAGAAAAGGATTTCATGAAATACAAAGCTTTGTTTCAATCTGAAAACGACTTTCTTAATAATGATTATTACCGAATAATTGAAGAAAAATCAGATGATTTAGAAAAACTAACTAGTAAATACATTGAAACTAATAATCTCCATACATTTGAACGTATAGAATACAATCGAGGAATCAATGGGATAAGTGTAAGAATGATTACATTTGGTAAAAGGATTTTAAAAAAAGGTATTATCTGTGAAATAGTAAATCAACAAAAAATAGATTTTGAGCATATTGATGATCAAGTTATTTCCTGTAATTATTTATATACATCAATACAACCAATCGAATTAGTATTTTCTTTAATAGATGAAAGGAGCAAAGTAAGCTTCAAAAAAATGAACCTTGATAATTTTGAACTAGGAAAAAGCATATTTGTATTTCAACAGAGTTAAATTAAACCTGATTTATTCATATTTTTGAATACCTTAGCGTAATGAATAATAGATCGACTCTTTTAAAAAGTATTCGTCCAAAAATAGACGTAGACAATACAAAATCAACCGATTTAGAAATTTTTCAAAGTGTAAGCCTTCGTCCAATTTTAAAATTACAAAACGAAATAATTTTAGCACTCATTAATAATTTCTTATCTGAACACAAAGTCGTTGTAAAAAATCTAACTGAAACCAAAAAAATTGAACGGATTCACGACATATTTAAGAACAATATTCAGCAAAAACAAATGTTATTTGGCGTCATTATTGGTCATTTCACTCACGAAGAAATTATGTTTTACAATCAAAATAAAAAGGAAGTTACAAAGCGCATAATAACCATGTTACTTGAACGTGTTTGTAGTCAGTTAGAAAAAGTTGAATTTTAAAATAACAATTTAATAATTTTATTTTGTTTCGCTAATTTTTTTCGCTTCTGTTATGTCTATTCTTAAGCCTTCTTTAAAAGCAATTACAAAACAATCTTTAAAACCTATGTCTCTCAATTCTATTTGACGCTTCGTAGCCTCTTCAAACGTTTGAAATTGACCAGATGTGTATTTAAATAGTTGTCCGACTTTATAAAATGAAAGGTCTTTTATTTGAGCGTAAATAGTTTTATAATCCATTTCTTTTTCGCTACTTGCAAATTGAACTTTAAAAACGATTTGTTCTTTTTTAATAGGAATTTGAATCATTTCAATATTGGAAAACCCCCCATTTTTAATTATATTTTCAATAGAATCAAGACTTTTTATTCTCTTAGACGGATATAAGTCGTCGCTTATATTAAGGTTAATGGCCTGATTATAAAAAGATTTAGCATCACTATAATTTTTATTTCTAAAATTTAAATCAGCCAAAACTACTAATTGCCTGTATTTTTTTTGTTTATATGCTTCATCATCTAAGGCATTATTTAATTGATTAACAACCTCGTTAGAAAGTGTATTATCTGCAATTACTTTAACTTTTACTGTATTAGAATCATCCTTAATTATTTGATCATTTAATTCAGTGGTGACTGGAATCTGTTCCTTATAAGACCTATGAACTTCTTTTTCTAATGGTTTTTGATTTTCAAATTCGTCATCATAAATCAGTTTACGACCTTCCACTTCATCCTTATATTTTCTGAAAGCTCTTAATAAACAAGCAGCCATATAGGTTTGCCCTTTATCAGATCCTAAAAATAATTCTTCCTGTGGGTTGGTTAGATATCCTATTTCAGTTAAAACACTTGGCATGCCAGTTCTCCATAATACCCAAATACTTTGACGATGAACACCTTTATCAACTCTACTCGCTTTTTTGGAATATTCATCTTGGATTTTCATTGCTAAGCCAGCACTTTGTAATACGTAGGCAGACGTATAATTACTCATAATAATATAACTTTCCTCACTATCTGGATCAAAGCCTTGGTATTTTGATTCATAATTTTCTTCTAATAAAATAACAGAGTTTTCTCTTTGTGCAACCTTCATTTTCCCTTCCTCATTTTTCAAACCCATCACATACGTTTCTGAACCATAAGGCTCTGGATTAGAGGTTTCAACAACAACCATTTTGCCTTTTTTATTTTTATAGGTTTTAGGCCGCATTTTACCTGTAACCTTATCTTTAATCAATACTGGTTTACCTGCTGCATTGCAATGAATTGAAATAAATAAATCTGCATTATTATCATTGGCAATTTTTGCCCTATCCTCTAAATCAACAAAAATATCTGTTTTTCTAGTATAGATGACACGAACATCTGTAATATGTTCTTCTATGTATTTTCCTAGTTTTAATGCAACAGATAAGGCAACTGTTTTTTCATTATGAATATGACCACTGCAGCCTGGGTCTTTGCCACCATGACCTGCATCAATGACCACCGTTTTTACTTTATGTTTTGGTTCATCCTTAGCGCTCGCAAAAGAACTAAAAGAAATAAAAAAAAGGAAAACGGAGAAAAATAATTTATAATTTTTTAGCACTGAATATTTAAAAAATTTAGACATTTAATAACGATATTGTTAGCTTTACAGATTAGTAAATTTAAAACCTAGATTATATTATTTCACATAAACAGATATTTGTTTTACTGATGTTATTGTTAATAACTGACATGGCTTGTTTTTCACAAAACGATGGCAATAAAACGAAACAACAATTAATATCAAAGGAAGTTACTAATCAAACTACACAATTACCGAAAGATACTACAAAACGCGTAACCGTAGATTCTATTAATGATGATGAATCATTAGAACATCGAATAATTTATAATGCACGGGACTCAATTAGATACGAAACAGAAGGAAAAAAAATATTCTTATTTGGAGATGCCTATGTTAAATATGAAGAAACAGAATTAAAGGCTGAATTCTTTGAAATTGATAATACAAAAAACACAATTACTGCATTTGGAAGAAAAGACAGTTTAGGCAATGAAATTGGAAATCCAGTATTTAGTGATGGAGATAAGGAGTCTAGCTGCCGAAAAATGATTTATAATTTAAAAACTAAAAAAGGGAAAATATTCGATATCATAACAAAAGAAGGCGATCTCATTTTACGAGGTAAAGAAGTTAAGAAAGACAGTAACAATGTCACTTATTTTAGTAAATTGAGTTGCATTCCTTGTCAATTTGAAGATTCACGCACCATGTTTAAAACAAACAAGGCTAAAATAATTCCTGATGATAAAATTGTGACAGGTCCGTTATACCTCGAAATTGGGGGTGTTCCAACACCATTGGGTTTACCATTTGGATATATTCCTAATACTAAGAAAAGGCATTCAGGAATTATGATTCCATTTTATGGCAATAGTGATAATCTTGGTTTTTATTTAAAAGATGGAGGATTTTATTGGGGAATAAATGATAAAACAGATATGACAATTCGTGGCGATATATACAGTTATGGCAGCTGGGGATTAAGAACCATCAATAATTACAATATCAACTATAAATACAGTGGCGCTTTAACTTTGGGCTATTCTGAATTTAAATCAGGTGATAAAGAAATTCCAAGCTCATTATCAACGCAAAAAGATATGTCCATCAATTGGAGGCACATTCAAGATCAAAAAAGAAATCCAAACTTAAGATTTAGCAGTGATGTAAATATTCGGACTTCTAAATACAATACATTAAACTCTTTAAACACGGGCCAATATTTAACCAATACCTTTCAATCGAATATTAATTTTACACGTACATTTAAGTTATCCTCTATTAGTTTAAATGCAAGGCATAACCAAAATACAACAACCCGACAAATGGATATTTCGTTTCCTGAAGTCACATTTAACGTGAATCGATTTTATCCTTTTAAAAATGAAACTCGAATCAAACAAAATCCTTTAGATAAAATTGGAATTAGTTATCTATTAGAAGCCCGCAATAGCTTATCAGGAAAAGATTCTACAATTTTTAAAGGAAATATAGGCGATAGTTTAAAATACGGCATCAAACACACATTACCTATTTCAACCAATGTGACTTTATTTAAATATTTCACAGTAACTCCGGCAATCAATATAAGTGCCGTGATGTATACGAAGACAACTGAAAAAGATTTTAATTACACAACCAACTCAATTTCAAATACTATAAAAAAAGATTTTAAAACAGGTTACGACGCTAACTTTAGCACTTCGTTTACAACCAAACTATTTATGGATTATTTCTTTAAATCCAATAAAATAAAACAAATTAGACATCTATTAATCCCTACTCTAAATTATACGTATCGTCCTGACTTCGGAGATAAACAATTTGGATTTTGGAAAGATATTTTAACTGATACAACAACAAAAAAATATACAAAATATTCCATATTTGAAAACACTCTATTTAATGGACCGTCGCAAGGGAAGCAAAACAGCTTAGGTGTCAATTTAAATAATAATTTAGAAGCTAAAACACGAAAACAAACAGATACAGGTTATGTCAATAAGAAAGTCGTTATGCTCCAAAATTTAAGTCTTGCCAGCAATTATAATTTTGCTGCCGATAGTTTTAAAATGAGTCTCATAACTATAACAGGAAGAACGAAAGTATTCAAATATTTTGACATCGTTTTTAACTCAAATTTTGATCCTTACCATTATGACTATACCACAAAATATAGAAACAAACAATTTGAATATAATGAAACTGGTAAATTAGCTCGATTTACTAATGGAAATATTGCGGTTAATGTTAATTTAAATTCATCAACACTACAATCTATTGTAAAAAGGCCTGACTTAACCAATGGAGCAGAGCAAAATACATTGGCTAAAAAACCAGATCAAGCTCAACAACAACTACCTTGGACGTTAAATTTATATTACAATATTGGACTAACCAAATTAACTGCTAGCAATATTCAAAAAGTTCAAACACTAAATTTTAGTGGAGATATCAATATTACTAAGTTTTGGAAAGTTGGTGCAACAAGTGGATATGATTTTACAAATAAAAACCTGAGTTACACAAGTTTAAATATTTATAGAGATTTACATTGCTGGGAAGCCCGTATTGATTGGGTTCCATTCGGTTTTAGAAAAAGTTATAGTTTAACAATCAATTTAAAAACCAGTATGATGAGCGATATTAAAGTACCTCGCCAACGTCAATGGTACGACAATTTTTAAAAAATACGTCTCTAAAGAGTTACCAACATTTTACAATACTTCACAAATATTCAAACAGCTTTTTTTATTTTTACTCAAAATTAAATTATGTTCAGAAAAATTTCAAACAATATTTTAGAAACGATTGGTAATACGCCTATGGTTCGTATTAATAATATTACAAAGGATTTACCATGCACCGTTTTAGCAAAAATAGAAACGACAAATCCTGGAAATTCTATTAAAGATAGAATGGCATTAAAAATGATTGAAGACGCTGAAAAAGACGGTCGATTAAAACCAGGTGGAACTATTATTGAAGGAACAAGTGGAAATACAGGAATGGGATTAGCTATTGCGGCAATTATAAAAGGCTATAAATGTATTTTTACAACAACTGATAAACAAAGTAAAGAAAAAGTAGATGCTTTGCGTGCATTTGGTGCTGACGTAGTTGTTTGCCCTACTGATGTAGAACCAGAAGATCCTAGATCATACTACTCTGTTTCTTCACGATTAGAAAAAGAAGTTCCTAATTCATGGAAACCAAATCAATACGATAATAAGTCGAATTCTACTGCACATTACGAACAAACTGGACCTGAAATTTGGGAGCAAACAGAAGGTAAAATCACGCATTTAATCGTTGGAGTTGGAACTGGAGGCACCATCAGTGGAACAGGAAAATATTTAAAAGAAAAAAATCCAAATATTAAAATATTAGGAATTGATACCTATGGTTCAATCTTTAAAAAATTAAAAGAAACGGGAATCATTGATAAAAATGAAATTCATCCTTACATAACAGAAGGTATCGGTGAAGATTTTTTACCTGAAAATGTGGATATCGATTTAATTGACCATTTCGAAAAAGTAACAGACCGTGATGCAGCCATTATGACACGCCGAATCCCTCGCGAAGAAGGTATTTTCGCAGGAAATAGTGCTGGCTCAGCGATGGCAGGTTTATTACAAATGAAAAATATGTTTAAGGCCGGCGATGTAGTTGTGGTTATCTTTCATGATCATGGAACGCGTTATTTAGGTAAAATGTTTAATGATGATTGGATGCGTGATAGAGGTTTTCTTGAAATTAAAAAACCAAAAGCCATCGACTTAATTACTGGACATAAAAACCAAAAACTAGTTACAATTGATGCTTCGGCAAGTATTCATGAGGCTTTGTCATTAATGAATAAATTTGGAATTTCTCAAATACCAGTAAAAAACGGAAACAACTTTATTGGTTCTTTGAATGATAGTGTCTTATTTTCTAAATTATTTGAAGACAATTCATTAAAAACAAAAACAGTGGCGGAACTAATGGATGCGCCATTTCCAATGGTAAGCCCACAAGCACCGATGGAAGATGTTTCTAAATTAATTACAAAAGAAAATAATGCTGTATTAATGACTGATTTAGCTGGACATGTTCACATCATCACAAAACACGATTTGATACAAGGTATTTCTCAAATCTGTAGTTAACCGTTTAACATCGATTTATTTTATATCTCAACAAATTATTATTCTATTATAAAAAATTACCTTAAATTAGTTATACATAAAAACAACATCATGAAAAAAATAATAATCATAGCAGGTTTATTTTTTGCGTATTCTGCTCAATCTCAAAATGCAAAACGTCCAGATAATTGGTTCAACTTAGACATCACTCAAAATAAAGTAAACGGCGTTAGTACTGAACGAACGTATGAAGAACTATTAAAAGGAAAAAAAGCTACAACTATTATTGTTGGTGTTTTAGATAGCGGGGTGGATTACAATCACGAAGATTTAAAAGATGTGATGTGGACAAACCCAAATGAAATTGCTGGAAACGGAATTGATGATGATAAAAATGGATATATAGATGATATACATGGTTGGAATTTCATTGGTAATAAAGACGGTAGAAATATTGATGCTGATAATTTAGAGTTGACCCGAGTTTATAAAACATTAAGCGAAAAATACAAAGGTAAAACCGACAAAGATTTAGCTAATAAAGCTGAAAAAAAGGAATTTAAATATTATCAGATTGTAAAAGCTGATTATGATGCTGAAGTAGCTCAAAACGAAGCCCAAATCAATCAGTATAAATTTATTAAAGATGCAATTCAAACTGTTGTTGACCAAATTAAAAAGGCCAAAGGAAGCGATACGGTTACAGAAGAAGATTTAAAAAATTACGAAGCTAAAGAACAAAAAGAAAAGCAAGGCAAAATGATTGCGCTTACACAAGCTAAATCGGGTATGCAAGTTGATGCTTTATTATCTGAATTAAATCATGCTATTGAAAGTATGGAAAGTGGCCGTTTAGATTTAAATGGAGATACACGTGCTTTGGTTGGTGATAATTATGCTGATATGAATGAGCGTTATTATGGTAATGGAGATTGTAAAGGAAGTGGTGCTGATCACGGAACCCATGTAGCTGGTATTATTGCTGCAACTCGAAAAAATAATATTGGAATGGATGGTGTTGCTGATAATGTTCGTATTATGTCTGTGCGTTGCGTGCCTGATGGTGATGAGCGCGACAAAGACGTTGCTAATGCGATTAGATACGCTGTAGATAATGGAGCGGTCATTTTAAATATGAGTTTTGGAAAAAAATATTCTCCAAATAAAAAAGTAGTTGATGAGGCAGTAAAATATGCTGAAAGTAAAGGTGTATTATTAATTCATGCAGCAGGAAATTCAAGTGATAATATTGATGAAGTGGTTCATTATCCTTGTAAAAAAATGGAAAATGGAAAAGATGCTTCCAACTTTATGGATGTAGGTGCATTAAGCTGGAAAGACAAAGATGCAATGGTTGCCCCCTTTAGTAATTATGGAGAACGCACCGTTGATGTCTTTGCGCCTGGTGTAGATATTCATTCTACTACTCCAGAAAATAAATACCAAGATTTTAGTGGGACAAGTATGGCAGCTCCTGTAGTGGCTGGTGTGGCTGCAGTTTTAAAATCATACTTTCCTGAATTAACACCAAAACAAATCAAAAAGATTTTAATGAAGTCATCAGTTAAAAATTACAGCGACTCACAAGTTATTAAACCAGGAACGAAAGATGAGATGGTTGAATTTAAAGAATTATCTAAAACAGGTGGTGTTGTTAATCTTTACGAAGCCATTAAAATGGCTCAAGGAATGGTGAAAATTAAATCATAAATCACTATTTATAAAAATCACAAAAAGAGTTTCCTTTTATGAAGGAAACTCTTTTTGTTTTAAGTAACTTTACATAAAATACAACATTATGAAAAAAATAAATATAGCCATTAACGGTTTTGGAAGAATTGGAAGGGTTTTTTTTAGAATTGCATTTTTTAATCCTCATATTAATATTGTTGCCATAAACGATATCACAGATTCTAACACACTCGCTCATTTATTGAAATACGATTCCGTTCATCGTAGATTTGACGCAGATGTTAAACACGATGATAATCATATTTATGTAAATGATACTGAAATAAAAATATTTTCTGAAAAAGATCCTGATCATTTACCCTGGAAAGCATTAGACATAGACATTGTGATTGAATGCACCGGTTTATTTTTAGATAAATTATCAGCTACAAAACATTTGAATGCTGGTGCAAAAAAAATCATATTGTCTGCACCCGCCAAAGACGATGATATCAAAACAATCGTCATGGGTGTTAATGACGAATTATTAGATGCTAATGACTTGATTGTTTCAAACGCTTCATGTACGACTAATTGTGCTGCACCTATGTTGGCAGTGTTAAAACAATGGGGTATTGAAGAAGCTTATGTAACAACCGTTCATTCCTATACAGGAGATCAACGATTACATGATGCTCCTCATAAAGATTTAAGAAGAGCTCGTGCTGCTGCCATGAGTATCATTCCCACAAGTACAGGAGCTGCAAAGGCATTAGGTAAAATATTTCCAGAACTTGAATCAAAATTAGGAGGTTGTGGGATGCGCGTTCCTGTTCCTGATGGTTCGTTAACAGATATTACTTGCGTATTAACAAATTATCCTAGTGTTGAACAAATTAATGCGGCTTTTAAAATTGCTTCAGAAAATGAATTAAAACATGTTTTAGAATATACAGAAGATCCACTGGTTTCAACCGATGTTATTGGAAATTCACATTCTGTCGTTTTTGATGCTGATTTTACAAGTGTTGTAGGTAATCTTGTGAAAATAATAGGTTGGTATGATAATGAATACGGTTACAGTAGTAGGTTAGTTGATTTAGCTATTAAAATGAATGTTAAAAAGTAAACATTCCTCTAAACAGAAGTAACTTATTGATATATTGGTATTATAATTAGACAACATTGCTAGCAATCAATAATATATGAAGAAACTATTTCTATTTTTACTCTGTATAACAACGGTTTCTTCTTTTGCACAAAAGCTTAGTGTTTCCGGTAATTTACAAGATACGACTGCGAAAAAACCTTTAAAAGATGCCATCATTATGGCTGTTAAATTATCTGACTCTACTTTAGTGAAATTTAGTAGAACCGGTGATAACGGTATTTTCACAATTAAAGAGCTTCCCATTGACACCTATCAAGTCATTATTTCTCATCCAAAATTTTCAGATCAAGGCTTTTTTATTTTTGGTAATGCAAAAAATCTAGATTACGATTTTGGAAAAATAATTCTACAACCTAAAACACTTGGTTTAGAAGAAGTAACCATTTTTGCTTTTAGAAATACAATCTATTATAAAGGTGATACTTTAATTTATACAACTGATTCGTTCAAGGTAAAGGCAAATGCAACGGTTGAAGATTTACTAAAAAAATTACCTGGACTAAAAGTAGATAAGGATGGAAAAATTACATCGCAAGGAAAAAAAGTAGATAAGGTATTAGTAGATGGCGACGAATTTTTTGGAAGTGACCCGACAGTTGCTACAAAAAACTTAAATGCAAATGCAATCGAATCTATACAAGTGTATGATAAAAAAACGGAAGATCAAGCAGCATCAAGCACTGGCGAAGAAACTCAAAAAATTTTAAATCTAAAATTAAAAGATGAAGCGAAGAAAGGTTACTTTGGAAAATTAACAGGAGCAAGTGATTTTCAAAAATTTTATGAAGGAGAATTATTAGGAAATTACTTTAAGAAAAAATTAAAAGTATCTGTCTTTGGTTTAGGAAGTAACACACCAAGGTCAAGTTTTGGTTGGGGTGACGCATTTAAATATGGCTTAAATAGTGAATTTGATCAAACAGAAGGAGAAGATGGAGAAATGTTTTTTGGCAATATGAATTCTGCTGCACAAGGTATTCCACAAACATTAAAAACTGGTATTTATTATACAGATAAAATTTCAAAGAATACAAAGTTAAACTTCAACTATTCCTACAATAATAATCAATTAAAATCAAAAAAAAATACAAACTCACAATACTTTTTGACTGACACAACTTATACAACAGCTAACGAAATTAATGCCTTACAAAAAAATGAAACACAAGCTGTTAATATTGGCATCGAACAGAAAATAGACTCATTAACTGATTTAAATTTTAAATCTACCGTTAAAGTTTTAAATAACAGTATATCTAGTATAAACGAAACAATTTTTTTAACATCAAACTATATTAAAACAAGAAATACTGAAATTAATACACAAGGCAATAGCAATGGCATTGATTTAACAAACAATCTAAAACTATCAAGGCGGTTTAAAAAGAAAGACCGTCTTTTAGTGCTAGCTTATAGTAATAACATCATCTCAAACAATGAATCTGGTATTTTAAAAACAAACAACACCTTTTTTACTGATACCACTCATAATTTAAATTCAATAAATCAAAAAAAATCCAATTTAAACGCCAGTGGAAATCATTCGCTCGGTTTTACATTTTTGGAACCTTTATCAAAAAAAATAAAATTAGAGACATCGTATGATTTTCAATATTTAAAAAGTAATCAAGATAAAAAATCGCTTAATAATAGTGGTGGCGAATATACCCTACTCGATTCAACATTAACGAACAACTTTAAAAATACCAAGCAAACACACAGAGCTGGTTTAAAATTTATTTATGAAGTCAAAAAAACACGTTTTACTTTAGGTGCAAAAGTTCGGACTGTAAACATAGAGAATAACAATGTTTTTAAACAACAAATCATTACCCAGAAATTCACTAACATTTTACCATTTTCAACCTTTCGTTATAAATTTAACGACAGTAAACAGTTAGATGCAAACTATAAAATATCATCTTTAAACCCAACAATCAGTCAGTTACAACCAATAACAGATAATAGCAACCCCAATTTTGTTACCATTGGAAATCCAAAATTATTACCAACATTAAGTCATGAAGTAAATTTAAATTTCAATACATGGAAATCAATTACAGGAAGTTATACTTGGATGGGTATTAATACCATTTATACCAATAGCGATATTACAACATCTACTGTATTTGATAGTATTGGGCGTACGGTATCAAAAAGTGTAAATGTTGACGGAGATTATTTAATTAGTGGCTATATTGGAACAAGTAAACCGTTTTTTTCGAAAAAACTGGAAATTCAACCAAATCTAAACGCGTCTTATTTATGTAATAAAAACTATATAAATAATACACTTAATAATGCCATCGATATTCAATCAAGTTTTTCATTAGACATAAGATTAAATTTCGAAAAAGTGAATTTCAAAGTTAATCCTTGGGTTAATTATAGCTACGCCTACTCATCTCTTAATTCAACTAACACGCAACCATACAGTTCTAAAGGGATTGTAGGAGATATCAGTATCAAACTTCCAAAAAAAATTCAACTAGAATCAGATGTTGATTTCACGGTAAATTCAAAACGTGCAAATGGATATAATATAAATTATACCGTTTGGAATGCCTCTTTACAAAAAACATTTTTTAAACTCGAGAATTTTATGCTGGGTGTATATGCCTACGATATCTTAAATCAAAATATTAATGTGAATAGAAACATCACGACAAATATTATTACAGACACGAAAACAAACATTATCACACGCTATTTTTTATTAAAGGCGACATTTAAATTTAACAGCAGTAAAACAAAAGAAGAAGATGAAGAAATGTAATTTATTATTATTTATTTGTATTTTCTTTTTAAATGTAAATACAATTCAATCTCAAATTAAAAGTGGTAAAATCACTTATGAGCGTAAAACAAATCTATATAAAAAATTTAAAAACAATGGTGATGTAAAAGAATGGTTAAAAGAAGAAGATAAAAATAAAATAGATGTATTTGAATTATATTTCAATGATTCTTTATCAGTATTTAAACCACAGGAAACGGACTTAGTAGAAAAAATGAGTTGGAGTACTAATAAAAATTCAGTTTATCAAAATAGACATTCAAATAAACGACTAACAATAAAAACCATTTGGGGTGAACGTTTTTTGTTACATGATTCCATTCGAATATGTAAATGGAAAATTACCGAAAATAAAAGATCGATTTGTGGTTATCAATGCAGAAAAGCTATTTCAAATGTAAATGATAGCACTCGATTATACGCTTGGTTTTGTTCCGAATTAGATGCTAGTATTGGACCTGAAAGTCTTGGTGGACTTCCAGGCGTAATATTAGGATTAGCAACAGAAGACGGTGGCGTTATTTATTTTGCTAAAAGTGTAGAAATTATTAAACCAACCTTAGATGTATTAATAGCAAAAAAAACAAAAGAAAAAATATATCAAACTTCTGAATTAAAAGCTCAAATAAGTAAAGATTTTGGTAAAGAAAAATGGGGGAAAATGATGCTGTATAATCAATTCGAAATATGGTAATATACTATTGATTATTAAACCAGCTTATGCCATAATTAAGTTATCAATCAGTCTAATTTTACCAATAAAAACGGCAATGAGTAAAACTGTTGAAACCGCTGAATCATATTCTTTCAATTCATGTAATGATTCAGCATCACACACTTCAAAGTAATCGAAAGTCATCAATGATTCATTTTCTATTTGGTGTTTCATCCATTTTTTAGCCTCTTCAATGCCTAATATCTTAATCAAGTCTTTCACTTCATTCATTAATTTAGGAATTAATGCAGCCACTTTTCTTTCTTGAATATTTAAACGCATGTTACGAGAACTCATAGCTAATCCATCTGATTCTCTTAATATGGGACAAGAAACAATTTCAACTGATAAACTTAACTGTTTAACTAATGCTTTTACAACCATAACTTGCTGATAATCTTTACTACCAAAAAAAGCTTTATGAGGTTTAATGCCCTCAAGTAAAATACTAACAACCTGCCCTACACCATTAAAATGACCAACTCTTGAAGAACCTTCTAAAATAGTTTCTAAATAGCCAAAATGAAACGTTCGATTAAAATCTGAAGAATAAATATCCTCCACAGATGGCATATATAAGAAATCACAGCCCGCATTCGTTAGCAACAAAATATCGTTTTCAGGAGTTTTAGGATAGTGAGCTAAATCTTCTGAATTATTAAACTGAGTTGGATTTACAAAAATACTGCACACCGTTATATCACATTGTTTTTTTGAAAAATTAATCAAAGAAACGTGTCCGTCGTGCAAAGCACCCATTGTAGGAACAAAACCAATTGTTTTATCTAAAAAAGTATATTCTGCTAACTTTAACTTTAAATCATGAATGGTATAAAATACTTGCATTTATTAAGTGTTTAAACGTAATTAATTGGCTTCAAAGCTAAATAATACTTTGATATATGGTTTTTTTTTTATTACTTTTGTAGTGTCCTTATATAAATCGAATATTAAACCAATTTTATGAAAAAAGCAAGAGTTCTTTTTGTGTCGCAAGAAATTACACCCTATTTAGACGAAACCAATTTAGGGAAAATTGGAAGAAGATTACCTCAAGCCATTCAAGAAAAAGGTAAAGAAATTAGAACTTTTATGCCAAAATATGGCAATATCAATGAAAGACGCCATCAATTGCATGAAGTTATTCGTTTATCTGGAATGAATATTGTTATTAATAATGCCGATCATCCTTTAATTATAAAAGTAGCTTCTATCCCAACTGCTAGAATGCAAGTTTATTTTATTGATAATGACGATTATTTTAACAGAAAATCAATTTTAAAAGACAAAGCGACAAATAAATATTTTGATGATAATGATGAACGTTCTATCTTCTTTAATAGAGGCGTTATAGAAACCATTAAAAAGTTAGGATGGGCTCCCAATATCATTCACTGTCATGGTTGGTTCACAGCTTTGTTGCCATTATATGTAAAAAAAGGATTTATTGAAGATCCATTATTTGCCGAATCAAAAATAATTTACACGATTTATGATGAAGAGTTTACTAAATCATTAAATAAAAAAATTATTGAAAAAGCTATTATTGAAGGAATTAGCAAAAAAGATTTAAAGCACATTGAAGAAGCAAGTTATATCAATTTAATGAAGCTTGCTATTGATTTTTCTGATGGAATTGCATTTGGATGCGAAGTTACAAATCCGGAAATTCTTAAATACGCTAAAAAATCCGGTAAACCAATTTTAGAGTATAAAGGCGAAGCAGAATATGCAGATGCGTATAACGAATTTTACGATATGATATTAGAAGAATCAACCATTTTAACAGATTAATAACTAATTAAATTTTTGAACTTTTTAACTATTTAAAACGCATAATTTTAAGTAATTATGCGTTTTAAATTACATATTATGAGGAAATTAAATATCGGTCTGTTTTTTTTAAGCTTTACTATTATTCTATCTTGTAAAAAAAATTCGGCAGATAGTATTTTAGGATTGGATGTGCAGCCTGAAAATGATTTATTGGGTGTAACGATAAGTGATACATCTACAATAAAAATGTATACGCAAAAAGTTGAATACGTAAAAAGCTATAACGATCAATACAAATTTTTAGGTTCAACCTTAGATCCTGTTTTTGGGAGAAGCGATGCCAGTATTTACACGAATTTATCTATTGCCAATAATTTAACGAACGTAAGTTTCGGTGTTAATCCAATTTTAGACTCTGCCGAAATTGTATTACGTTGGTCAGGTCAATTTATTGGTGATACAAATACTGTGTTAACCTATGATGTGCATGTACTAAATGAAAAAATATTACCAACCAGTAGCATAAGTGGTCAAAGTAATTACTCAAGTTCTACACTTTCAAAATCAAATTCAACAATTTGCCACGTTAAAGCTAAATATGTTGTAAGAGGAACAGGCCTTTGTTTAGTACTTCCACTTGATTATAATATGGCTCAGTATATTTTACAAACGAATAGTAATTTAGTTAATAATACGGCATTTTTAGCTGCTAATAAGGGTTTCTATATTACAACCGAAACCAGTAATTTGAATGCGCCAAAGGAAGGCGCAATTAGGCGATTTGATTTAGATGATGCTTTGTCTGGCGCCAACTTTTATTACCATGAAAGTGGATCAATAAGTTCAAAAGGACAGATATTTCAATTTACATTTAAAGGGACTGACGCTGCCAGATTTAATCATATTAATCATAATTACAACATTGGAGCTTCAGTTAATTTATTTGATCAACTAAATGGCAATACACAAAGAGGCGAAACTAGCTTATATTTAAATTGCTTTGGTGGAACACGCACACGATTAACCATTCCTTATTTAAAAAACTTTTCTGATTCGCAAAATGTATCTATTAGCCGAGCTGAATTAATTATCAAAGTAGATGAATCTGTATTTGATTCAAAATATAACTACCCTGCTTCTTTAGCATTATTAGCAGATTCAATGGGTTCAGGCAGAGAAGAACTTGTTTATGACCAACTTGAAACAACTGACTTTTTAAAATATAGTGGTAATTATGACGCAACAAATAAGCAATATGTATTTAATATTGCCAGACAAGTACAGAAAATAATTACTAATAAAATTTCTAATTATGGTTTTTATATTGTAAACGCGCAACCCAACAGAGCCTACGTTGTAAGACGTGATGATCGATTAAATCGTGTTGTATTTGGAGGAACTTCTAACAGCGCCTTTAAACCAATTTTCAAAATAACCTATATAAAATATCCTTACGATAAATAATTTTTTATAATGGATGCAAAAAAAATATTAGTAGTTATTGGGACGAGACCAAACTTCATTAAAGTCACTCAATTTAAAAAAATAGTCTCTCAGTATAAAAACATTGATTTAAAAATTGTACATACAGGACAGCACTTCGACCATAAAATGGCGGACGTTTTTTTTACACAATTTAATTTAATCCCTGATTATTTTTTAAATATTACGACAACAGCCTCAGCAAATACACAAATTGCTGAAATTATGATAAAGCTTGAGCAGTTAATGATTACTGAATTTAAACCAGATTTAATCATGGTAGTTGGTGATGTTAATTCAACTGTTGCTGCTGCTATTACAGCTAATAAATTAAACATAAAAATAGCACATGTTGAAAGTGGGCTTAGAAGTTATGATAAAACAATGCCTGAAGAACACAATCGAATCATTACTGACAATATCACAAATTACTTTTTAGTGACTGAACAAAGTGGTTGGGACAATTTAATAAAGGATGGTGTTGATGAACGTCATCTGTTTTTTGTAGGAAATACAATGATTGACACAATGGTTGCCTTTGAAAAAGAAATTGAAGAATCTGATATTTTAAACACATTACAATTAGACCAAAAAAAATATGTACTCATAACCATGCATAGACCTGCAACGGTTGATACAAAAGACGGATTACAAAAATTATTAGATCTACTTTTGCATATTTCTAAATCGTATAAGATTGTTTTTCCTGTTCATCCTCGCACTTTAAAAAATATTGAAAATTTTAATTTGAAACACGAATTCGAAGCGATTGAGGAACTTATTTTTACTCAACCTTTAGACTATTTTGCATTTCAAAAATTAATTAAATACAGTAAATTTATTTTAACTGACAGTGGCGGTATTCAGGAGGAAAGTACATTTTTAAAAATCCCTTGCTTAACGTTGCGCCCTAATACAGAGCGTCCAATCACATGCACAGAAGGTACAAATACCTTAATTCCATTTGAGTTAGAAACAATTAAATCCTATTTAAAAGAGATTGAAAATGGAACTTATAAAAAAGGTAGTATTCCGAAATTTTGGGATGGCAAGGCCACTGAGCGTATTTTTGAACAGATATCTAACGTCATTTAATAACCATGCGTGTAGCATTAATCACCGATGGGATTTACCCTTACGTTATTGGAGGTATGCAAAAGCACTCATTTTATTTGGCTAAATATTTAGCAAAAAACAATATTCATGTTGACTTATTTCATTTTAATCAAAGCCAATTAGATATTAACTCATTAGAATGTTTTAATGCTGAAGAAAAGATATTTATTCATGCTATTGTCATTCCTTTTCCTAAATCAATTAAATTTCCTGGACATTATATTTACAATTCTTATCGGTATTCAAATCTAATTTTTGAAAAAATAAAACCATTATTAAGCAACTATGATTTCATTTACACCAAAGGTTTTACTGGATGGAAATTAATATCAGAAAAAGAAAAAGGATTACCGTGTCCTAACATTGGAATTAATTTTCATGGATATGAAATGTTTCAAAAAACAATTGGCATAAAATCTAAACTTCAACAGTTTTTACTAAAGCCATTTGTCAAAAACATAAATTTAAAATCTGATGTAGTTTTTTCATATGGCGGAAAAATAACGTCACTTATTCAATCTTTAGGTGTAAATAATAATCACATCATTGAATTAGAATCGGGCATTGAAAACGAATTAATTAGTGATTCCATATCAAAACAGACAAATCCTATCATGAGATTTGTATTTATGGGAAGAGCTGAGAAAAGAAAGGGAATAAAAGAATTAAATACAGCTATACGCTTTTTAATTGAAAAGAAAAGTGCATTTACTTTCGAATTTATTGGCCCTATTGCAACTAACGATAAAATTCAAGATTCTAGAATTACTTACCATGGAGAAGTAAGATCATTTGAAAAAATTCAACACCTACTTCGTCAAAATGATGTGCTGGTTTGTCCAAGTTATAGCGAAGGGTTTCCTAATGCCATTTTAGAAGCGATGGCCTGCGGTTTAGCAATTGTGGCTACAGATGTTGGTGCAGTGTCTAAACTTGTCGATAACAATAATGGTTGGCTAATAAAACCCCTTGAACAAAAAGAACTAACAGATGCTTTACTGCAAGTTATAGCTTGTAAAAATATAGACTCAAAAAAACAAGCCTCTTTAGATTTAATAAAAAATCAATTTAACTGGGAGATTATTTCAACTCATCTCATTACTATTCTAAATAAATTGGCGAAATAAAAATATTTTAGGTCATAAAATAAATGACATCACTCTTTTTGTTTTATTAAGGCTAAACAAAAAAAGAAGATCAACTAGAATTATTGAATAGACGGTTTCATTTAAATATAATAAAAATGTTAAAATTACCAAAATGGTAATTTTTATACCAAAACGGTAAATTATTTTGTATATTTGCAATTGAACGTATAATCTATGAATGTTTATAATAAGAGTTCTATAATAGAATTTTATAAAAAGCACGGAAATTCTAAAATACCATTACAAATTTGGTATGAAGAATTAGAAGGAAAAATATGGAAGTCGCCTAATCATTTAAAATTATATTTTGGAGGTAATGTAAGTATATTAAAAAATAGCAGAGCGGTTTTTGACATAAAAGGAAATGATTTTAGAGTAGTAACTGCAATTAACTATGACAACGCATGGGTTTTTATAAAATTCATTGGAACGCATACTGAGTATGATAAAATAGATGCCCATACTATCGACTTATTCAAACCAAAAAAAAGAAAATAAATATAATCACTTACAAAAATTAACATGGAAATAGAAATTATAAAAACAAAAAAACAATACGAGGCTTCTTTGCAGCGTTTTGAAGAACTATTTTTCGCAAAACCTAAAACAAAAGAAGGCAAAGAAGCACAGCTTCTTGCTCTTGTCTTAAAGGATTACGAAGACAAACATTATAAAATTGAAGCTCCAGACCCTGTAGAAGCAATTAAATATAAAATGGAACAAATGCATCTTTCTAAAAAAGATTTGGGTGAAATTTTAGGCTATACTAGTAGAGTAAGTGAAATTTTAAACAGAAAGAGAAAATTAACATTAGAAATGGTACGCAACTTACATGAAAAATTAAACATTCCATTGGAGTCACTAATTCAATCATATTAAATTTAGATTTTTTACCCACATGTTTGTAATTGTCAAAATACTTCCAACTAATCTGACACAAGCCTAACTAGAGATTAGAAAAGTTAGTGGAATTAAGTAATTATTTTTAATTAAAATTATCCACCTATATATCCACCTAAAAAATAAAAAAAGTCTTGTAAACAGTGTTTACAAGACTTTTAATTTCTACTTTCGTAGCCCGTACGGGAAGAAAAAATACTTATCTAACTTTTTTATTAACCATATTAACTTGATATAAAACATTGGTAATTAATACTATAACGTAAAGTTATGTATAGTTATGTTAAGAGGTATTAATAAAAAAGTGTCCCCCATAGTGTCCCCTATATTATATTTGATAATAAATACAAGAGTCAATGTCAAAAGTCAATTTCTATTTAAAAGATCCGTTCCAGAAGTTATACCAGTTCCATTAACACCCCAACCTGTTGAAGGCTGTTGAGCAAAAAGATTACAGTTAAGTAACACTAATGCAATCGTAATTATTTTTATTTTCATGTTTTTAATTTTTATCTATTTATTTCTACAAATCCTTTAAACTTTTTATCTTTTATTTCAATGAGGTAATAATAAGTCCCCATTACACAATCTTCGCCATCTTTATTTTTTCCATCCCAAAATTGACTTGGGTTTTTTGTTTCAAAAACAAGTTTACCCCATCTGTTGTAAATACTTGTTTGTATTAACTCTTCGCAAAGGCTAACTTTAAAAAAATCATTTATTCCATCATTGTTTGGCGTGAATATATTTGAAATATTAGGTTTGCAAGAACTAGTAGGGGTATCATCGGCTTTATACAACCTAACATCATCAATATAATAATAGGAAGAATAATCAGGAACATCAGGGTCTATGGGTATTATTCGTGCTGTATCACTTAATAAGGTATCTGTAAAATTGCCAATGGTAAAATAATTTTCAGTGCCAGTGGCTATAAATTCACCTTCTAATTTAGTCCAATTAAGCGTATCTTTAAAATAGTCTGTTGAAGTTAAAGTAATTGTTGGTATGTTATTTAGTGGTTTCCAAGACCCCATCAATGAAATTTTAGAATTTGTAAAAACAATATCTATGTTTTTTATGGAGATAGAAGAATAGGTAGCCAAGGATATTTGCATACTAAAATTGTATTTTTTTCCGGCCTGTAAGGCACTAGCAAGTGTACCTTGAATGTATTCTCTGTAATGGCCTTGTGTGATATCTCCTATAAAATAGAAATAACCACCTGTAAATGCATTACCATTATATGCATATTGATAGCCCGAGAAGTTTTTTGGAACACCTACTATATGTCCGATTGAAGCATTGTTACATACATTAAAATAATCACTTGTACCTTTCGATGCAACCGTCCATCCTAAACAATGTTCAATCTGTAAATCACCAGGGCCGGAAACATTTGTAGGACAAGTGTCATATAATTCAAAATCACCATTATATATCAAATTGGATTGTGTTTTAATATCATTACTTTTTATTAATAATGAAAAGAAAAGTAACAACCTATATATATTATTTTTTGATAATTTCATAAAGTTTTGTTTCTTTTTAATAATGCAGTTTATTTTATCTTAACCTAAGCTAATGCAAATTAATTACAATAGCAAATTAAAAAATTGAATACGTAAAAATTTAGCCTAAATTTTTATTGTGAATATTGAAATATATAAAATTTCGACTATTTGTTTTTCATCCAATTAACAGCAGGAATTTTAATTTGTATCTTTTATTTTTTTTAGAAAAAATGTCCGAAAATTAATTAAAATTAATTTTCTCAATAAATGAAAAAATAAAAATCAACGTAATTAAAGATTAAAAATGAAATGATAAAAATTAAATTGAGTAATAATAGTTAACTATAATAAAATTAAATTGTCCCCTCAAATGTCCCCTAAAAAACAAAAACCTCTGCAAATAATTAATTAGCAGAGGTTTACATTTTTAATTGGTAGCCCGTACGGAAGTTAATAACTCTTACTTAATCTGGGATTATCAGTTTATCAAACTCATTGATATTAAAGGTTTCAGGAGATTTTATACATTTTACTTTTTTGATAATCCACGATAAAAACTGATATCAAAAGAGAAAATTATCCACCTAATTATCCACCTGTTGTTAATTCCTAAATAACAGCTTTTTGTTTTGATTATTTCCAGAATTATTTTTTGTACCTCAATGTATAATCGTGAAGAAAAATTACAAATTTAAAATAGTATAAATATGAATTTAAATTTAGCAATTATCAAACTTGCAAACAAACCTAATATTTGCTAATTTTATATTATAGTTATAAAAAATGATCAAACTTGTTTACACCTTTATATTTTTAGAAATTACTCTATTTTGTTTTGCTCAACGTTTTGTAGAGCCCGATAAAATGAAATCTTTTAATATTACGGTTAATTATGAAAATTACACCGTTAAAACTCAAATGCTTAAAGATTCTAAAAAAATTACACCTAATGTAAATTTAACGTACCATTGGTATACTTCTCAAAAAATAATGGAAACCAAAGGCGGTTATGATGGTAAATTATTACATGGATATTACCATTCTTTCTATTTAAATAATCAATTGTTTGAAAGCGGAGAATTTAAATATGGTATAAAATCGAGTGAATGGAAAAATTGGTATCCTGATGGAAAATTAAAGGAAGTTACAAATTGGAGGGATGGAAAGAAAAATGGAAATTATAGTTTATATAACATAGATGGAGATTTAATTGCAACTGGTAAATTTAAAAATGATGTTTTAAATGGAAAATTTAAAACTTACGATAAAAATGGTAAAGTAATTTTAGTTCAAGAATACAAAAATGGAAATTTGATTATTAAAGAGCTTAAAAAAGTAAAAAAGACAGAATCTAGAGATAGTTCTAGTACAATAAAAAATAAAAAAGGACATACTATTTTTTTTAAAAAGAAAAAATCAAAAACACAAATTGAATCTAAACCAAAAGAAGATTCAACAACTCCAATAAAAGAAAAGAAGTCATTATTTAAACGTAAAGCTAAAAAAAGTGAAGCGGTTAAAAATGTTGAACAAAATACAATTAAGACATAATGATTGCGGTAAAGCTAAAAGGAGGAGCTTTATATGTTTCGATAATCATTTCCATTTTGGTTTCTATTATATTAAGTTTATTTATTTTAATAGCTTATTTTAATCTTAAATCGGTTCAATCTCAGGCTAGTTTAAGTCAACTACAACTAAGTTTAGAAAGTGGTTTTGAAATTGCCAAGTCCGAATACTTCAGTTTACTTAATGAAGGTTCTTGGCAAAAAATGTCTTATAATAACGATTCGGTCATAGTGCGTAAAACGCCTTGGGGTTGTTTTACGTTAATTGATGTTAAAGCAAAAAACACACATTTCAAAATTCAACAAACTGGTTTATTTGGATGCAATGCGTTTAGAGATACTGCTTTGATGATTGCAGATCAAAATAGACCTGTTAGTTTAGCTGGAAAAATTAAGTTTAATGGATATTGCTATTTACCCCAGGCTGGCGTACAATCAGCATATATTGAAGGGACTACTTTTTCTGATTTAAATTCAGTGAGAGAATATATAAAACCTTCGCCAAGTTACATTCCTAGCCTCGATCCTACTTATTTAAAAGATATTGAATTTATTCAAAATCAACTCAATACTTATTCGGATAGTTTATTATCTTTCATTCCTGATAATTTGAATCAATCTTTTAAACATAAAACAACTGTCATACAGCAAGGCTCAATACTGTTGAGTAATGTAAAACTATCAAACAACATTAAACTCATTGCTGCAAATAGTATTACTGTTGAAAACAATTGTGAACTAAATAATGTATTGCTAATTGCCCGAAAAATTATTTTTAAAACAAAATTTAAAGGTAATGTTCACGTCATTGCAAAAGACTCAATCATTACAGAAGACAATTGCGAGTTTAATTATCCCTCTTCTTTTTGTGTTTATTCAAATGCAGCAATTAAAACAGAAAACCCAAACATAAGAGGTATTTTTTTTGGCAAAGAATGTAAATTTAAAGGCGGTTTATTAGCAGCTAACGATAAATTAGAATTATCAAAAATGATGATTAAGGTAAATTCTAAATTTGAATTAATTGGAAATTTATATAGTTCAAATTATGCCGAAGTTCAAGGAAATTTATATGGTTCTATTTTTTGTCAAACTTTATTATTACAAACGCCTTCAGGCATTTATGAAAATCATTTACTAAACTGTAATATCAATCCAAAAAAATACAATACACACCTTGTTGTTCCTGATTGGTTTTTACAAAAAGAAAAAAAATACGTTTGCGCTCAATGGTTTTAAATAAAAAATATAATGGAAATACATTACCAGAAGTGTTAATTGCAATAGTAATTATTGTATTTACTTCTACTTTGGGTATTATCATTTACTTAAACATACAACAATCAACCCAGCCTTTTATAAAATTAAAAGCAAATGAAATAGCAAATGCATATTTATTAAAAAGTGATATTGAACATAATTATTTTGATGATAATTTTAAACAAGAAGAGTTTACTATAAAAAAAACAATTAAGCGTTATGAACTTTACCCCGACTGTGTGATTTTAAAAATTACTGTTTCTTCAATTCAAGAAAAAGAAATTTGTGTTATTCAAAAACTTATTTATGCTCATTAAACAAAAAATTAAAGCATTCACTATAATTGAATTACTTGTTAGTATGACACTATCAGGTATTTTAGTTGTGTTTTCGTTTTTAGGATATAATCAAATTCAAAAATTATTTGTAAATTATACTATTCAAAATAAATTTATTACCGATTATAATCAACTTAATAGTGCACTTTATTTTTTATCTAACCATGCTGATAATATAGAAAAAACAACTGACGACTGCATTAGATTTAATTCGGATTCGGTTACTGCTATTTTGCAAATAACTGATAAAAATATGGTTTTGAAATTTAAGTCACATACCGATACGTTTTATTTAGTTGCTAAAAAACAAGACTACCAACTTCTGAAATATAACGCAGAAACTAGCTCCAACTTAATTGAAAAATTTAACTGTCAGGTGTTTTTTCAGAATCAAAAATTTGATGTATCTTTCCATAAACAATATGATGCAACAAGCATTTTAACTAAAAATCTTGAAGAAGTACCTCCCGATGAGTTCAATTGATTTATCAAAATTTGAAACCAAGGCTCAACAAAAGAAAGTGCCAACTGATAAACCTTCAGAAAGTTTAGCCGATAAATTAACAACAATCTTAAATGTAGAAATTGCTTTTTTTGATAAAAAATTTGGACAAAATCAAAAAGAAGCATTTTATTCAGAATTAGGCTTGCTCCTATCTTCAGGTATTGATATTAAAACTGCTTTTGAAATTATTGAAGATCAACAAAAAGTAAAAAAACATAAAATAATTTTAGAACAAATTAAAAACGATATTATATCAGGGCTATCTATTTGGGAAGCCATGTATAAGCATCCAAAAACGTTTTCGGTTTATGAATATCAAAGTATAAAAATTGGAGAAGAGTCAGGTAAATTATCAGAAGTATTAATTGAATTAGGGAAATTTTATACAAGTGCAATTAAACTGCGTCGACAAATAATAGGAACACTCACCTACCCTGTTGTTGTTTTAACAATGAGCGTTTTAATTGTACAATTTATGCTCTCGTTTGTAGTGCCTATGTTTAGCGATATATTTAGACATACTAGAACAGAATTACCAATGTCAACTCAATTACTTATTAAAATTAGTTCAAAATCAGGACTCATATTTTACGGTTTGATATCTATTATAGTTTTAGGTATGATTTTTCATAAAACACAACATTTAAAATCATGGTATAGAAAATATACAGCTTGGTTATTCTTACGAATTCCAATTATTAATGAATTGATAAAAAAAATATACCTCGCTCGTTTTTGTCAATCCATGAAACTCCTATTGGGCTCAAAAGTTTTACTTATAGATGCATTAGATTTAGTTAAAAACATGATTAGCTATTACCCAATTGAATTTGCTTTAGATACGGTTATAAAAGATGTTTACGCTGGAAAACAACTACATGAAAGTCTATCAGAACATTCAATATTTCCTAAAAAATTAGTTTCCTTAATTAAAGTATCAGAAGAGGTAAATGCTCCAGAATTAATTTTTGATAAACTTAATACACAATATTCTGAAGAAATTGAACACCAACAAGCCATCATTGGCAAGGTAATAGAACCTTTATTTTTAATTATACTTGGTGGCTTAGTTGGATTTATTTTAATTGCCATGTATACACCTCTTTTTCAAATGAGTTCGGGATTAGAAGGTATGTAAAACAATTCTAAAATAACACCTAAATAAAAATGCCTAAAAAAATAGATGAATATCCACTGTTGCCATTATTTCATAAATTTATAAACGAAGCAAAAAAAGGTAAACACCTTCAAAAGAACGGAAAAAAAATAAAAACGGATAGTCTTAATAATTATGTTTATTTAGAAAATTTATTAATAAAGTTTAGTGAGGAAAAAGTATTTCATATCAGAATACTAAATTCTATTACACTAACTAAAAAACAATTTGATAACGAACAAAAATATTGGAAAAATTTTTATCATTTATTCACCTCTTATTTATATGACGAATTAGGGCATTTTGACAATTACGTTGGTAGGCTAATTAAATTATTAAGAAGTTTTTTTAATTATTTAATAAACGAAAAGGGATTAAATGTTGGAGCATTTCATAAAAAATTTTATGCTCCTCACGAGGAAATTGAAATCATTGTATTAACTCCCGAACGTTTAAATTATTTAATTCATGATAAAGAATTACATAAAAAATTAACACCCGATTTAAAAAAGGTAAAAGATGTTTTTGTATTTGGTTGTTCAGTTGCCCTTCGATATTCGGATTTAATTGCATTAAATAAAACAAATTTAGAAGTTATAAATCAGCGTGTTTACATTAAAGTACTATCTAAAAAAACACAAACTTTTACTAGAGTTAAAATACCCGAATACGCCATTCAAATCATAAAAAAATACGAGAAACTATATAGACATAAATTACTTCCAGAATTTAATAATGCTTTCTTTAATAAAAAAATAAAAAATATTATGCAGCATTATGGATTTACAGAACCTATTGGAAGAACCAGATTGAGGCGAGGAATACCAATAACTATATATAAGGATAAAAAATCTAAAAGTACATTTAGGTTTTGTGATTCAGTTACAACCCATACAATGAGAAGATCTGGAATTACAACGTTGTTAAGTCTTGGAATGAAAGAACAAATGGTTCGACAAATTAGTGGGCATTCGGCAAATAGTAAAGATTTTTTTAGATATGTTTCATTCGCTCAAACTTACATTGATAAAGAGATAGATGATGTGTACGAAAAATTTAACAAAAAAAGGCTAGAATTTGAGCCAGAATTAACGTAAAAACTGAATTTTTAGCATATATTTGAAAATCATTTATTCCTCAAACAATTGACTACAGGCTCAAATACGAAAACTAATTACTATGCCTTTGGTATGGCAATGCCCGGAAGAAGTTATCAAAGTTCAAATGGTTATAGATATGGGATGAACGGTCAGGAAAAAGACCTTGAAATTTTTGAAGGAGCTTATACCGCAGAGTATTGGGAGTATGATAGTAGATTGGGAAGAAGATGGAATTTGGATCCTAAACCAACAGTTGGAATAAGTGATTATGCTTGCTTTGGAAATAATCCTATTTATGCTACTGATGTAGCTGGGTCTAACACAAACACTCCAATAACTAATCCTGAAATTGGAGATGTTGACCCTAATACAGGTGGAACTTTCACTAAAGATATGGGATGGTTACTTCCTGAACCAAAAGTCACACCAAATTCAGCGGAGGATGCAACTAAAAGAGATGCTGAATTAAATTCCCCAGTAAGGAATGAATACGAGCCTAATGCACAACAAAAAGTTATTTATAATTCAATGGACCAATTTAAAAAAGGTATGGTCGTTGGCGCAGTTACAATTTTTTCCGCACCGGTTATAGCTGAAGCTGGAATTTTTGGTGGTCCATTAGCCGATGTTTTCAATCAAAAAGTAATTCAAGGTAAGTCTCAAGATGAATTTAATTACGCATCAACAGCAACAAGTTTGATATTTAGTGGAGGGAATATGTTTACTTCAACTGTCCTTGGAGCTAGCGGAAATTTAATAAATGGTACAAAAAAAGATTTTAAAGCAGGGACTATTTTGCAAATAAAAAATGAAAACTTTGTAAGCTTCGGAGCAGGAATTCTTGGTAATACTTTTAGTGGAGCTCATATGAAAGGGATTGGTTATGCTGGTTTTGCTCAGTCAAAAAACGCAAAAACAATATTTGATTTTGGAACTAGTGCACTAGGTGGTGCGGTATCTAACAGTATTGAATCAGAGTTTCCCTCCAAAAAGTAACTTCATATGAATTTCTTAAAAAAACACGGGTATCGTTTATTTGGTTTAATTATGTTGCTTATTGTAGCACTATTTAGTAATAGAATAATTAATGATGATAATAAAAGTTTAATAAAAAACAAAGCACTTACTACTTGTATTGTAACTAGTGTCGATTATTTTCCAAGAGGCTTGGGCTTCTATGTTTCATACGAATTAAAACTTAATAGTATTCTCCTAAAGAATAGAAAAACGCTTACTATTGAAAAGTCAGAATTAAATAAAGTAAATTCTATTTTATTAGGTCAGTCAATGCCATTAGTATATGATAAGACAGATAGTGATAATAATCAAATTATATTAAGTATGAAAGATTGTATTGAATACAATGTTGATGTTGATTACGAAACTGAAATTATTTTATTGCGTTTAGACAGTATGTTAGTCAAATAACCCCCGCTAGTTGGAGTTTAGGCTTTTTCAGCCGTAACTTCAACTATAATAATTATTTATTACTTGCCAGTTTATAACTGGCATTTATTAAAAAAAGTTAGTGTAAAAATAAGTAGCTTAAAAAGTGTAATGTTAAAAACATAAGAATAATCTCATCGACAACATTTTTAGTTTATATTTGAAAATCAAATTCTTTGGTATGTTTGTGCCAATATGAATATTTACAAGTTTTTTCAAAAGTCTTATTTATTGTACAATCATACAATTAATACAAGAATTGTTTTAATAATAAAGATAAACCAATGTTAACAAGAATTAACTAATGTTAATTTAGGTTTACGGGAGTTAATATATGATAACTATTGTTAACAAAGGTAATTTAACTTTGATAATGTTTTGTAGTAGAGGTAATAAGTAATTGCTGGTGATAACACATGCAATGGCTATACTATGAAAACACCAAAAATGGAAAAATAATTCGCAAACGTTACAAACGAGTATAAAATGGTTTTTTACTATTAGCTATTTATTTCTAATATTTTTGTTATAAAATTATATTGAAAAGAGATAATCAGAAAGCATTTCTGCTTTGGAAAATTTAAAAATAGGAACTTGTTCAAATTTTCGTTCAGCTACATTTTGCGTTTGTGCTACTATTTGAAGCATATTAATCACCTCTTCATTTGCATTTACTATTTGAATCTTTACATTTTGATTTTGCTCAAAATCAGATTTTAATTTATAAAACTGGTCGGCATAAGAGCGTGACATGAATTCAACATTTGCGAAATCGAATTCAATGTTATTTTGACTTCCATTTATATTACTAAATAAGGAAATTACCGCTTCTCTACTTATCAAAAAGTTTTTAGCATTTTCGGAAACAACTATTTTTTGAATTGAATTCATCTCTTTTGATTGTCAAAGTTAGTAATTAAATATGTTTTACGCAAATTAGTCATAAAGGTTACTCGGTATATTTATAAAAGTCAAAGTCATTATTAGGAATAGTAGGTATTCTGAGAGCTACAATACACCCTTTAAAACAAGCGTTCTCAGGCAGTGCTATAATGCCTTGTTTCTCAAAATTTTGATAAAACATAGCATTTCCTGAATATAGGAAGAACTTCCCTTTTAACCCTTCAGTAAGCATTTTTCTACTAGTCGAAATGCCAAATCCACGACTTACAGCTTGATTTTTTGTAGATTTACCTTTAATCGCAAACTCAATAGCCTCCTCATGAGAAGTTGGATTTGATTTACCACTATCGATATAAGTTTGCTTAATCCCTTTACCAAAATCTGCAATACAAATATCCATATAATTTTTTGTCGGATAAAATTGCGAAAATAATATTCCTTTTTCCGAACCTGAGTGGTCAGCAATATTATTGGTTAATTCATCGATTAAATAATAAATTGCTTGTAATAAATTACCCGTGAGTTTTAATTGTTTTCTCAATATGGTACTTATTGCAGATAAAACATTTTCTCTTAAAGTTGATTCAGTATTAGTTGCTTTAGTCGGAAAAAGAACCAACGGGATAAATGTTTTTAAATGATACTCATCTAATTTAGAATTCATTTCAACTGATGTCATTCCATCAAAGTTATAACCTTCAGGAAAATGAATTGCATTGAAATAGTTTGGTGTAGTAATGTTTTTATTGAAAATTAATTCAATCTTTTTACCTTGACTTTTTAAAGAATTTGAAATTGCAATTACACCTCCGATAACAAAAGGAGATATGAATTTAGATTCCGAAAAATCAAAACATATTTCAGATGGATTTGCTTCATCAATTTGAATAAGTAATCCAAACAAATAATTCAATGGCTCTCCAAAATTATCAGAAAATCTATTTTGTATTTTTATATTCAACTTTTTATTTTAAAAATGAACTCTAACAAGATGAATTAACTTATTAAATATACGTTTTTACTCACTATTCATCAATTTTTAAACTAAGCCAAAGGCATAAGTGTTTTTTTTAGTATTTAAGCCAGTTATCAATTGATTTATGAATAGATGTTTTTCAAATATAAACTAAAAATATTGTTGTTAAGATTATTCTTGTTTTTTTAACATTACACTTTTTAAGCTACTTATTTTTACACTAGCTTTTTTTAATATTGCAGGTGGTAACACCTGCAAAGGCTTGTATTTATGAGAAGACCAACAAGGGCGAAAAAAAGGTACTTTGCCTCCTGCCGACGCATTAGACCGCATGGCGACTGTTTTCGGTGTATCTATTGATTATATTGTAAGAGGTGATAAAGATAACTACGTTAACGCTACTTTAAATGATGTGGAGCTAGTTAACCAATACAAAGAGATTGCGACTTTACCCAAAGATGAAAAAAACGTGGTGCTTAAATTTATTGGTGCTTATATCAGGGATTTTAAAACTAAACAGGCTTACGCTAAGTAAATATTAAACGCAACAAAAAAAACGTAGCTGATTTAGTTACGGTTTTTGTTTTATTTGCAAGCTATAAACTGGTTAATACTTTTGATTTTACTTGTTGGTGAGAACACCAACAAGGGCGGAAAAATGCCAGACTAAAAGCGTCACATTCTTATTCTGTATCTCTATTATAGCTGATACCTATTTTTGATTAATCTTCTGTTCAATCAATTTAACTATTGTGTTCTTAAACTTCTTTATTTCTCTTCTGTTTTCCCAATAATCAAAATCATGGTTAATTTCTCTTCTACCTATTTGCATATCCTCAAGCGGCGTGGTTGCATCTATGTGCGGAAGCACAGCGACAAAAGCAAAAGTTGTAGATGAAGAATCTCGTTCTGACCGTGTCCAAGTTTGAACGTCTTGTTTTGTATCCGAATAATAGAAAAGGAAATCATACCAATAGCCATTCCTTCCTGAAGTAGGATATGTTACGTTTGGTGGCTCTAACTCTGAGTGTTCTTTTTTTATTTCGTTTATTATTTTTATCAATTGGCTTTCTTTTACCTTAAAAGTCCAAGTTTCAACGTGAGTATAGCTTCCAGCAATACTAGAACTAAATACTTTCCACAAATAGCCTGTCCAAAGGAAAAAAAATCCTACTGCTAATAAACCTAGTATTAAAATTGTTTTTTTCAATGTATATAAAATTATAGGCTCATTAATTATTAATGTGGAGACCTGTTATTTAATGAATTAACTCCTTCTGCTGTTTTACTTTTTACATTTTCTATAGCTTCCCCTACAGCTTTTGCAGCATTCCCAGGGGCATTTTTTACAGCTTTAACCGCCTCTGCAGCTTTAAAGCCGTCATGTATTTTCATTGCTCCTTCGAATTCCGACTGAGTAATGGGTTTTCCACTTACTTTATCAGTTGCAACTGTACCTTTTTGGTTGGCATTTTGATAACGGGTCATTACATTTCCAGCCTCATTTGCTGCATCTGTATTAGCTGAACCTGAAAGATCATCCATAATCCCATCAAATCCTTTTAATAGAAGTTTATCGTAAGCCAAATCATGTTTCTTTGCTGCTGCATCTACTTCATCAATAGGTTTTAAACTGTAATCGTCCTTAACTACATAAGGATTGCCTCCTATAGATGGTAATTGAGGATTTTCAGAACCCGCATATATTCCATAAATATTATTTTTTACGAACTTACTTGGCATACTACCAACTGTTTCACCATTGTCATTAATCACTCTATAATTATACTGGATGCCTGCACCTTTTGTTCCTTTTGCTTTTAATTCATAGTCCGTAGAAACTTTAATAGCCGCTACTTTACCATTGTGAACTAAAATATTGAAGGTGGCGTACTCTAAACCATCTTGATCTATTCCATCTATTGGTCTATTAGATGCAAATTGATATGGTGTTAGCATTGGATAAGATTTAGTTAATGGGTCAACACTAAAAAACTTCCCAAGTTCAGGGTCATAAATTCTCATTCCATAGTCCTGTGTTCCAGTTTCATCATCATTTTCTTTCCCATTAAACCCATACTTGTATGAATTGCTGTTAAAAGAACGATTCGGCATTTTTCCACCAAAGGAGTAATAATCATTTGCGCTTAAAATCTCACTGGTATAATGGCTAACAAGGGTTGGAGAGTCTGCTAAACTAACAGCTAGTTTGCGATCCGAGATAACAGTTAACACGTTTCCTAAGTGATTTGATAATTCGTAATTTTTGTCGCCAAGCGTTCTGTTGGTAGTAACTTCTTTGATTACAATATTATCAATATAAAAATCATATGAAGGATTTGCACTCGTTTCATTTTGAAACTTTATGATGTTGTTTGCTGATACTGCTGTAAACTTATAAGAATTAAAGCCATCTAAGGGCACTTCTGTATATAATTCCGCATATCCCATCGGCACGTCTAAGGTTACAGCTTTAATATTCATATTAGGTGCGGTAGATTTGTCAATTGAATAACTTACCTCATAGGTTTTGCCGGGTGTGAGAGAAGTTAAATTTAAATCAACTCCGCCATACATTACACCTCCTCCAACGGTTACTTTTAAACGTTGATTAGCATCACTATTAACTGAGCTTCCAGCACCCACAGCACCAAAACCACTTGCCCCCGAATTAAAATTGGTTTTAAATGTCGTTTCTGCATTCACATCTACTCGCTTATTGAATGCTGTTAAAAGTCCTAAACGCGATGACCCATAAATATGTTGTTCGGCCATTTGAAGTTCAATGCCGCCATCTGCAATCGAACTGTTGAGTTGCTCTTTATACACAGTCATTACATTGCCTTGGGCGTCTCGCACATAATATGTTTTTTTCCAATTGGTACTTGGCAATAATGCAAATGTACTAGCATCGCGTGTTTTTTCTATTTTTTGAATACGGTTGCCCTGAGCATCATACACAAATTCTAAGTCAGATTTTGCAGTTCCTGAACTTCTAATGATACTTTTAATTTTACCATACACCGTCCAATTGATAGTTTGAATTTTTTCACTAATATCCGACGTTAAATTTCCAATAGCATCATACGAATAATTTCCAGCTGTTTGGTCTTCAATGTCAGTAGTAGTTGCAGTAGTTCCCACGGCATCATCTACATACATTAATTTATTATTTGGTCTATACGTTCCAATGGGCGATGTAGCATTTGGAGTATAGTTATAGGTTATATTATCCAAAATTAAACTTGCGTTGTCATAACGTGTAGCGCGTTCAATATTACCATTAAAATCATACGTAAAACTTTCGTTGTATTTGTTAGCAAAACTAGCTAAGCCAGCCCATACATTAGAAGTAATGCTCTCATGCGTTTTAGCTGTTTTTATGCGGTTCAGCTGGTCGTATCTAAAAGCCTTAATTTGCGGGCTTTTTACCAAATTAGCACCACTTAATAAGTAAATAGATGTTGCCATATTAGCAATATTTCCATTATACAAGTCAGCACAAGCGTTAGAAACACTTGGCAAAGCACCACTGTATAATGCTGTATTGTTAGATACAAAACTATTAGCAATACTTGGGTTTTTGGCAACATAATCGTTATTAAAATAACCTAACGAAAAGCTGTATGGATCGTTAGCGAAAACAGAGTTTAAATTTTTTCCAACAGTTGGCACATAACCATCTTTACCAATATCATTGATATTATCTAAGGTAGTGCTATTAATCCCCTTTATCCACCCTTGTATGGTGTAAGCATAATCAGTTGCTTGCACTTGTTTATCTCCAGTTTCTACACGAGCTAATGGGCCATGTTTGTAATAAAAATACTTGGCTTCTTTTTCCCACAGTATACCGTTTCTGCTTGTGTAAGCCACTGTAAGTCTATTGTCAGCATCGTATTCATATTGATGATGAAATTGATCTATTTTACCCGCATTGTAATGTACTTCATTCACTTTTCCCGAAATTAAATCGTAATTATAATCTATACGATTTACATCATAATCATAGGCCGCTAAGTCAACATTTTCAACATACAAGGTTTTTACATTTCCATGTATATCATAGCTGTAGTGCGATGCGTTTTTATAATAGGGTGTTAAACTATTATACACGGTGTGAGGAAAATCATTTTCGATAAAGGTAACACAACTTACACGGTTTCGCAAATAACCCATCATATTTGAAGCGTAAAGTCCTTTAGTTTTTGGCGATGCAATTATATTGGTAGAAGAGGCAAATGTTTCTTGTGGCGCTTCATCGTAATAAGTGCGGGTAATTTGAGATTTAGTAGCGTTTTTGATTATTCTCGCTATGGTCGTATCAATTTTAGCCTCATCTTGAGTTATGGTTAAAACTGGTACCATTTCGCCAACCTCAGTAATACGCGATAAATCATCATGTAAAGTATATGAGTAAGCATTAGATACTTTTTGCTTTGCATTTTGAGATATTACTAAGCGACCAACTCTATCATAAAAAAATTGAGTTGTTCCACCATCAGGTGAAGTTTGCTGGGTTGGTTTATTAAGGGTGTTATATTGGTAATTGGTTATCATAGTATGACATGGCCAAACAAAAACCGTAGAAAGATTTGCTCTATAAAGAGCCGAATTTTTGGTATTAATTGTAGCCCCTGAACCCGCGATTAAAGAAATTGGCAAAAGGTGCACTCCTTCTGGTGGAACAGTTTTAATAAGGTTTCCAGCTTGATCGTAGTAATAAAGGGTATAATGGTATTCATTTAAAGTATAAGAGGCATTCATTTGTTCGTAGGTGTCTAATTTTTGTAAACACTTAGTGGTATAGTTATTTAAAACAATAGCTAATAAAGAATCTATAGCTCGATTCTCCGAAACTGCATTTTGGTAGGCCGCATCAGAATTACTTTGCGCTGTATTACAAGGATCATTTAGTGGAATTTCGTCCGAAATTGGACAAATAAATACAGGTGGATAGGCATGTGCAGACGGAGGAACTAAACTAGTTGTAGATGTTGGTGTAGAGGAATTAAAGCAAACCGAAATCCAGTAATTTACATCAGCTGCAGTTATCACATCGTCTAAATCTAAATTAGAATTTAAGGTTGTAACTAAAGCGTTAACAAAACTGGAAGAAGTGGGATTCCAAATTAAGCCATTTTCAATCGCAAACGTTTTTAAAGCATCGCAACTACAACCAACTTGAGAGTATTCAGGTGCAGGATGAACAATGGTAATGTTTGGAATTAAACTTGCACATGAATTGTAAGGTGCCACACTTAAATACGTGTTTATGACTGCGTTAAAATTAGAACCACTACTTGGAGCAGCAGGAACACCTGAGTAGGTAGTTGGAACAAAACTTTGCCCTTGCGGATGTGTATCATCGCATCCTGTCACGCAGATGGCAATTAAATCGTCTTTAATATTTTCTAAAACCGAAAGAGAAGCCGAAGCGGCAGCACCTAAATTACAGTTGGCAATTTTAGTTTTAATGTCATCCATCCAATTTACGGCCGCTCCTTCGCAAGCTGATTGGCAGGTGCTAGCTAAATTAGTTGTGTGAAATTAGCCAAAGCAGACATTGAAGGAGAAAAATTAGGACAGTTAGCTAACATCATTTCAAAGCCATCATTTTTAGGAAAACGAATTTGAGCGTGAGGAAAGGTATTTGAAGGAAAAAGTGTGCATGGTGTGAAGTTAGGTTCAGCGGGGTCTGCCGGTAAGGCAGTAGTTAGGATATATGAATTTGAAATTAAAGATTTTTCGCAATCAAAGCCATTAGAATATAAGCCATACAGAATAAATTTTTTGTAACTACTATAAAGCAATTTAAAGAGTTGATATTTTGAAGGTGCACTCGTTCCAGAAAGTAAGCCTGTTAATGGATCGTGAAAAGATTTAAAAAAATTAATGGTTGCATTATCTAAATACACACCAGCTAATAACGCTGACGAACTCGGCACTGGAGAACCATAAGTGATGCTGTGAATATTATCAGGGTTGTCTAACACATACCAAATACTCATAGGAATTGGTGTAGAACCAGTATTGGCTGTGTAAAATTTTTGTAATAAATTTTGCATTGTTACTCTTATACTAGCTGGGGCAGAAGGTGTTGCGCAATTGATACTCAAATTACACTCCATATCCGAAAACAAGGGATCGTAATAGGCAGATGTATTAATTGGTAACGCAGCTGTTACAATTGAGGACCCTGATGCTACTAAATTAGAAATATAATTATTAGGTGTACTTCCACTATTTGTTACACCCATCGGATTATGAAATAAATTAGCATTATCAGACGACATGTATTTATCATACAAGTTACTATGCTTCATTGTAATAGCGTTATATGTACCAGTTGTTGAACCTGATACGTTAGTAAAAGTGGTAACACCTGGTTCTAAATCTTTACAAAGTACTACATCACCACAGTAAAATTTATAATTACAGTATTCGGGGTGGTATTGCATTAAAAATTCTCCAAAACAATCGCTCCAATTATTACGTAACCAAGTCCAATTTTGATTAGCTGGAGCAATTACGGTAGTAAGGCAATTGCGTGGAGCAGTAGAAGAAAAAATAAATAAGTCGCTCCAAAAAGTTGGAGACGTTGGAACATTGGCATTTAGCCAACCGTTTATGCCTCCAACTGCCGCGGTAGGCGAACACGTATTAGGTTGATCAATTAAGTTATCAAAATATTGTCCACCAGGACTCATGTCTGTTTTTAATATTTGAGCTTTTAGTGCACATTCATCTAAAACTACAATTGGCGATTGACATTTTGCAAAACAGCTGTTGTAACGATTTATTGCATCCGTTTGTGCTGTAGGTGTTAAGGTACTTAGCAGTTGTCCAAATTGATTTGTAGTAACTGTAGGTGTTACAAGAGGAACAGGTGTTAGGTAGGTTGGACCATATACACCATATTCTTTATTACATAAATATTGGCAATCGTTGCACGGTGGTGGTATAATTGAATCCAACAAAGGACCACAAGGAGGATTTTTAACCGCATTGGTAAATGTACTGGTTGCATTTTGTACACCCATCTGACTTACTTTAATGATTTTTTCGATTTGGTACGAACCAATTACAGGAAAAACAACATTAAATGTATAAGCAGCAGTCGTAATATTACTGCATTTTAAGAGTGGTGAGGCAATAGATGTCGTATTTACTGAAAAATTAACAGGACTAGACCCAGCACCAGCTGTAGATGTAATAGCTGATAAAGGAATATTTTTACCTTCTTCATCCGTTATTTTAATTTCTAAATCAAAAATGCAATCATTACATAATTTACACACACCTGGCGAAGGAGTTTTTGTATTTAAGCTATAAGCATAGCAAGTACTATCAATATTTAATAAGTAGTTAAACGTGTATGGAGAGTTATTTTTAGTAGTTAAGATTGTTGTTTTTGCAATCCTTGAGTTACCTAAGATTAAATTTTTTCCAGTTAAAATATCCACAACAACACTTGTAGGTGCTGGCTTACCATCAATGTCCAATAAATTAGTTGGTGTTTCTCCTGATAATGCTGTTGCGATAGTTCTTCCTTCTTGATCAAGGTAACTCAAAGATACTTGTCCGTTAGCATCAACAACCATGTTTTTTTTGTAATGTAAAATATTACCTACCTCATTACCAAATAATCTATCTAATTCGGCCTGTCCGGTTGGTGTACCGTAATAGTATTTAGTATCATGATTTGTTGGACTATTTCCTAACATGTGATTGATGCCTACACCACTTTGTGAAACAATCCGTCCCGTGCCGTCAGCTTTAAACCTGGTTTGAGTATATGGAGCGCCTTGTGCATCAGGTATATACGCCTCTATACCTGAAGCGGTGGTGTTATTACCGTAATACTTTGCTGTGGCATTGGCCGATGATACTAAAGCGGTTGAGGAGCCTATTAGTGGGTAATTTGCATCGACGTCAAAATCTTCTTTATTAAACTCAGGATTAAAATTAGATGTAAAACGAATTCCTCTACTAGTAATTGGCGTTGGTAGCATTTGAACAGAAGCTCTTCCTTGATAATCATATTTACTTTCTGCCACTACTGCATTATCATCCGAATTTAAAATAGTTGTAGTTTGTCTGTTTCGCAAACTTCCATCAAAATAGCTAATTACTTCTTTTCGTTTACCATCTTCGGCAAATGATGCGGAATACTGCCAGTTATATTCTTTATCTAATCCTTCATAATATTTTATGTAAGATAAGCCAACTGTAGGTAAAATGTCTGTTGTTAAATTAAGATTTGCGCTCCACGCACCTTCTCTTCTTGCAACAAAGGGTGAATTAAAATCTTTTCCAACTGCTCTAACCCTATAAACAATAATACCTCGTGGATAAGCCATTGGTATTTCATAATGCTGTTGCCACACGTTAACTCGCGTTGCATTACTAAAATCAACAGGGTAGCTTGATGTAAATGGGGTGATAATTGCCAATCCAGTTGCAGAAATTGAGTTTGCAACATCTATAAACACCCATTCCACATCATAAGACTCTGCTCCTTCAATGTAATTCCACGCAATTGGTAATTGTAATTTACTATTTGATAAGTTTGTAGAATCTAATGTTAAAGCACTTACGGTTGTTGTTACAAGTGGCGCTGGTAAATTACCAGTTAAACAATTAGTTCCATTAAATGTCAAGTTATAATATCGGTCTGTTTCTTGAATCAAATCTAAAAAAACATCATTACTATATTTTAATGGCGGACTTGTCAAAACGGTGCCAACAGATGGAGTCCATTTTACATTTGTTATTTTTAATTCACCTTTTAAAGCCCCTTCATACGTTTTTAAAAATACATCTGTATAACTATTATTTGCACTTTTTTTATAATTTATAATAGCGTGCTGAGCTGTAAATGTTTTATAGGGAGTCGCACCAATTTTATATAATGTTATATCATAGGTAATATCAAGTACCCAATCTACATTATCAAAATTACGCTTAGTGTCATCAAATCTTAAAACTACAGATACTTTACTAGCCTTGTTATTAAATCTACAATTCCAATATGGATTTGTGAGCATAAATAAACGCTTCTGATCTTCAACAATTAGTGATGCTGGGCCAACAGAACTTTTAATGTTACTTCCTGATAAACTATTGATGACTTGCTCATTTCCAGCATACAATCTACTAAAACTTAAACATAATGCCGTAAACACAATTACAAAACGAATTGAGTTGCTTATTTTCAATATGTAATTACCTGCTACCATGACGCTGTACCTGTATTTAAAAGTTTGTAAGATTGAAATTGCTTCGTTGCCACTATGTGATTTGATTTTTTAGCGATGTATTTATTTTGAAAAAGCAATTCTGGGTTTTTTGTTTCTAATAAAAATTGAGTGTATTGAATCATTACTTTTGAGTTACCAGATAGTTTTACACTTTCTTTACTATACTTATATTCAACAGCTTTTAAAATATATGATTTAGGGTTTAAAGAAATAATAACATATTCAATGTCTTCATCTTTAGAATAAATCTCAATCTTTTTTTCAGTGGAATTATTTACCACATATTTTATAACCGATTTAGAACTTTTGATTAAGGAATCAATATTCATAACTTTTGTATATTCCATAGCATTCAATTGCTCCTTACTGATAACCGTATACATGAGTGATTTATTTTGATCATCAACCACTAACATTATATCATCATTAATAATTGTTTTTTTATTTAGCATACTTAAATAAAAATTATGACCACTTTTTATGGTTCTACCTTTTGAAGATAATGTTGGACTTGTTGAATTATCATTAAATACTTTAACATCAACAGAAATATCATAAGCAGTAAGTGAGCTTATTTTTTTATTCATGGTTATTAAATCACTAATTGCCGTTTGTCCATAAAAATGGAATGGTTTAAATAAACAAACCACAATTATTAAATATGTTAAAAATGCTATTTTCATTATTAACGTTTTAAATTACTTCGAGTAGTTTTTAAAGTTTGAACACCATTTACGGTTTCCTTTTTAACTTGAGTTAATACACCTTCTTCATCATAGTTATAGAATGTAGCATAATTTTGATTATCTAATTCAGCCACTAGCCATAAGGATGCTGGATCGTAAACAAAGGTTTTCATGGTACTTTTAAATGGTTGTATTCTAACATCATCTAAAAACCAATCTGAATCAGTACCGTCTACTTTTAATTTTAAAGTAACTGTTGTAGCAGTTGCATCTGTCATGAAATTTAAGTCAACTTTTTGCCAGCCTTCAATGATAATATTATCGGCAAATACTTCAGAAGATGCCGCCCCTGTAGCAGTAATTGTAGGTTTACCTGCACTAGTTTTAAACCAAGCGCTAATAGTATATTTTTTATTAGGTTGTATTTGGAAAGAATAATTATTAACTGATGGAGTTGTTGCCATTGCTGTAACACTCAATTGTTGCGCTCCAGTTCCTTTTATCGATTTTTTACCAGTATGTTTATTCGCATTATCAAATGCTATGGCTCCAGTATTTGAAGTAATATTTATATGCCCACTCTTTGATAAAATAGCAGGGTAATTAGTAACATTACCATAATCTTCAAAGCCATCAAACGCTGTTTCGTAATAAGAGGCATTATTTGAAATGGCTGTTTGCAAACTGTTGGCATAGCCATATAATGCCGAAGTACGAATACCGATAGCATTCTTATTTTCTAATTCAAAACCGTAAGGACTATATTTTGTAACGGTATTGACATTAGTCCAATTGTTATTTTTTGTAGGAACAGTTGATTTACTCCAATCAAATAATACAAACTTTTTAAAAGTACCGTCATCTTGTATTTTGGTATTAGCCGTATATCCTGTGATAGAGTTTTGTAACCGTTCGGTTTGAAAAGCCCATGATTTATCCATACGCCAAATACTTTTTGTACCAATACGGTAAGGATTTACAGTAGATGAACTTATTAATGAACTTAACTTTGCAGAAGAGGAGAAGTTAACATTAGGATCTCCAACATCAACGTAATCGTAATTCCAATCCTCATCTTTAAACTCTGCGGCAGAAGCATTTAGTACACCGTCTAAACATTCTGACAAGCCACAACTATCAAAAATATCACCTATTAAAACAACTGCATTCGTTGATGGATTAATTAAATACGCTTTATTTCCTACTTTTTTTAATTTGTAGGTATCTATTGCAGCTGGTGGAGTTGCCGGGAATTGAATTTTAACTTTACACATATAATTTACATGAAATACAATAGAATCACCTCCAGAAACAATAGCGTAATGAGTATTTATGTTTGTTCCACAATCAGTACTAAAAAAATTCGTTGCCCCAATTTCCCTATTATTATAATCTGTAAATAAATTATATTTCCTTTCAGTAACAGGGTTTGTTAATGAAACGATAGAACCATTAGATATACTTTGTTGATTTCTTCTTCCTGAACGAATAACTAAGCCAGTAGTTGCAGGAGTACCAGGTGGATTTGAATACGTAAAAGTAGAACCATCCTCTAAAATAGCCTGAAAAGATCCAAATCCATCAGGTTTAACCCAAGCTTTGGTATATGATCTTCCAGTTATAGTTCCCAAAATATATACACCACCATAAGTTACTAATAATTCATCGCCCGGAAATACATTTTCGGTTGATGCGATAGAACCACCAGAACCAATAGTAATAATTGCCCTATCATTTTTATAAGCACTTTGCATGCCTTCGTAAGCCCATTGCGCAGCATATTCATACTTATAAATAGGTTTATCAAAATTATTAGTCACTGTTGTTAAAAGCGGTTTACCAGTGTAGGCATCAAACATTAAATTTTTTGTTGAAACGCTACTTCCTTCATTAAATGCGCGTGTTTCCATCAAAATACCTGATTGACTTATTACCTTGACATTCACCATACTTTTATACATATCTTCAGCATAGTCTAAGGTTGGCATGAATGTAAAGATAAATGCAGGAGGAATAAATGAATAAACATTAAAATTAGTTTGTAATCCTATATTTGCGGATATACCAAACGTTTGCCTATTGTCAATGAATTTATCTTCTGTTACTCCCATTGTAGCCATCTTATTATACCCATCAGCAAATAATACATTTACTTTATTTTCGAGCCCTCCTGAGGCATTAATGTTATAGAGGTATTCAATTTTTGAAACTGGAATGCTTTCTGAATTATTCACATTAACCATTGCTGCGTATGTAGAAACGGATTTAGCTTTTCCATGCATATCATTGGTTGCAAAATCAAAGCCTTGAGTAAAACCGTGGTTTTCAAAACTTATAGAACCAATAAATGGAATTGGAATTTTTGGGTTAAAAGATGCAGGCGGATTTACCCTTCTTGGATTCATAGCATAAGGAAAATCTTTTGTCGTATAAAATTCATAAACGGTTATCCCTTCTTTGGTTTTAGTTACTTCCGTTGTGCTGGATGGTGTTTCCGTTTGTTTAATATTTTTAACAATAACTCTGCTATAGCCTACAGTTGCAGCAGGAAAATAGGATTCACCGATTGGTTCTTCCATATATAAATTTTCGTTGGCATTAATAAAGTATTGGCTGCTATACCTAATTGGTTTGCGATACGGAATTTCTTCTCCACCAATTAATGGTTCATAAGCCGCTACACCAGAACTTGAACCATCGGGCAAACGGTAACTATATTCTTGCCCATATTTAGATTCATACTCTTTTTTAGGATCATAAACCGAGGGATTTACATTGGTTTCTTTCCATGTATCAGTAATTACAATTTGTTTCACTCGGTTGCCTCCACCATATTTTACACCATCAATACAATTTACTTTTATAAAAGAAGGATAATACCCTCCAAGATGGTACTTTACCATTTCGTCACAAAATCCTTTTCTCGCGCAATGCATATAAAAACCTGTTATTAATTGACTAGCAGAAGTAAACACTCCCATTATAGCATTTACAAGTTGATTTAAATAAGCCACTCCGGTATTAGGACTATTAGCAAGGGCATCGCTAGAAGGAAATAATACATCTGGACGGTTTAGTTTTAAATACTGCCAACCTGCCTTGCGAAAAGGATGGGTTTTAATGGCACCATTTAAATCATTAACACTTACTCTTTTTATTTTTATATACCCAATTTTAATCCCCTTAGCAAAAATATGTGATCCGTCGGTATCATTAAAAGTGATAGGAAGTCCGACTGCATTTTTAAATACACCACAATCAGTAATATCAATTTCAGCATAACCAGTTACATAATCCATTTTAGAAATTCCAGCAATGCCGTTTTTCTTTAAATTCATAAACACTTTAAAATAAATATCTTTAATACCCGTAAAACATTTATTGACGTCAGCATCAGTAGATATTTCACTTTGATCGTTAATTTCAAAATACAAATATTCATTATATGAATTCATTAATTGTGATTGTGGAAAATCTGGTATTGAAGATCCTGTTGAAGATGCAGGGGTAAAAGTTTTAATAGACCCAAAACCGATAATTCTGGCCAGTTCCATGGCTTTTTTACCATGAACATACGCGTAATCATCTGCTTCAAAATCTACTTTGATTTTACCGCCTGATGGCAACGTAATTTCTTTTAAATTCCATGCTGAGGCATGTTGATTTCTTTTTATTTTATCTATATCTCCTCTAACTAAATCTCCATCATAATCTTCATTTTGAGAAGCATAAGGAAAAATAGTGTTATCGGTTCCGTAGGAATTCTCTTTGTAATTACCCCAACAATCTTCTTTTAAAATGGCATAATCAGGATTTTCATTTGGATTTGAGGCATGGTAATCAAAATAATAAGGAGATAAAGAACCTTTGGTATTACCCAAATGAGAAAAGGATATTTTTTTTAAGGTTAACTTTCCTGCATCAGGATTTTGAGCACTTACCCAACTATTTAAAGTTTGTTTACATAATTCGTAATTATACGCAAAATTCACCTCTTTTATTGGTGGTGCTGATAGTGGTGCGTTTTTGGAATACAAACTTATTTTATCCAATTTTTGCTGAACTGAACTTCTATTCATTGTTGATGGGACTGGAGTTAGATTAACGGAACAATTGGTATTTTCACTACTCGCACCATTTGCATCAAACCTGTCGCTGAGGGTAAATAAAGCAATGTGAGATTTGGTTTCAATTGAATTTAAAAACCACAATTCTTTTACTCCATAGGTATAGCCGGCTTTATCATCAGTAGTAGAACTTAAATAACCCTTTAGATAGTTAGCGCCATTAAAAGGCATACGCCATTGATAATCGTTGGCTGTTTTAGTATAATTAAATTTTACCCAATATCCAAAATCATCATCTGTTAATCCATCGTTTTTTAAATCAACATAATCAGGAGAAACGATTGCAGTAAGCATATAAGAATGAACGTATTGTGGTATTTCTGTGGATGAAAAAAAACGATCTGAGCCATTTAAGTTCGATACAGAATTATCAATACCATGAGCATAGTTGATGAGTTTTCCATTACCGGAAGGTTCATGGTTTACCGCAAACGAAACTTCTTTTTGCAATTTATTAATGGCAGGCAAAGCATAGATGTAACGATTTCCATCTGGATTAATTACCGACATTTCTGCAATTTGATCAGATGAAGATGGCCCAGAAGTATAACCTGAAGAAGCCGCAATTAATGGATTTGCATTTTTAGCGTAAACAGATTTTTTTGCAAAATTATCTTCATAAGTGGGAATATGATTTACTTCTGAAAAGGTTTTGTAAGACATTAACTGCGATCTCGTTTTAGGGTTATCTAAATGTGATTTGCCTGGAATTAAACCAGTACCTGCTCTTATTTCGATTAATGGGTTGGTTTGCTCTTCGAATAAATCATCAAATTCCCAATCCGCTAACACGGTCATATTAGGCGTTGTTCCAAAATAAAAATCAGCTTCCTCATCTTCATCGGCAACCATTTCGCCTGCCAATTTAAAGTAAGCGCTTCCTTTGTTTGTTTTGTTATACACTTCTTCGTAATATCTAGTATCATTCCAAGGACCAGAGTAATTCATCGAATAATTGATAGCAAGATTTACTCCAATGTGTGTAGGTGATCCTGCACCGTATTCAACTCCTAAACTGCCCCCTTTTGTATGTCCGTATATAGAAGGATCCATTAACAGTGAAATATCTGTTCGGTAAGGTCGAAAAACTCCACCTACACCCTGTCCTTTTACAATGTAGGTATCATAGGTATAAATAGGAACTGGTAAAGAGGGAATATCTTTGGATAAGGGCGTTTCTTTTTCTCTATTTACATCCATTATTTTGTACTCATCAGATGTAGGATGCGAAATTGTTCGATTATTCGAATATAAATAACCGTAAGCTTCAAAATTTTTGTTATCAACTGTATTTTTAGTTTGACTGTAACTTGCATTTACATCAAATTTTTTACTATAGAGACCACCGATGTTGCTCCCCCAATTAAACTCAGCATTAACATTAAAACCTGTAGTGGGAAATTCGGCATAAGGCGTAAAGGCAGAAGATGCAAAACTAGTTGAAGAACCAGCTGAAGTTGAAATTGATCGTGTGGTTGTTGAAGTTACGCCATCGGTAGTATTTTTTTTTGTTTTTGTCTTTGTCGCTTCTCTGTTCATTGAAAAATTTAAATCTTTCATACCTCTTAATGAAGAAATATTCATTGATAAACCATATGTGTAATCTGCATGTTTAGCCTTATCAGTAAAACTCATATTAGGTGTTAAACTCATTTCTCCTGATAAAGAATTAAAATTTAAATCGACTCCCGCTGTTCGTGTTTTATTTTTATTACTTATTGATGCTGATAAACCTCCATTCACTCCTATTCCTTTATAGTTATTCCACATTAAACTAATTCTTCCACCTAAACTTGATTCTTTAAATCCTAAAAGTTCCTTATTTTTAAAAGTTTTACCGAAACCAACTGAGGCGGTTCTATTGGGTCTGATGTTTAATTTTTTTGTAACTGCCTCACCGTTAAAATCATCTGGTAAGCCACGCATGTTACGAGAAATAACACCTGGGTTAATGTTCCAACCTAAACCTACCCAAGACGCCTCATCATCCATCCCTATACCAGCATGGTAAGCAATATTAATTGGGTATCCACCATTAGGGCCTGGAACAGTCATGAGTGGGATGTTATAATTAAAGTCACCCGTAAAAACATCAACCATTTCATTTGTACCAACAGGTTCAAAACTTGCCATTTCTGGCTGTCCAGGACCGCTAGTTAATGCTAAAGCTAAAGTTGGAGATACCACTTGAAACAAAATATTAATTGCCATAAAAAATGCAAAATACCTTTTGGTTTTACTGAGCTCCCTACTATTATTTTTTTTACGATGAGTCATATAATCTTATAATTTAATTCCAAACTAAATTGGGGATGTTGTTAATATCGTTACGTTTTAATTGAAATGTTACTTTACCTGTCCCTAATAGTTTATCTTCAAAAACAAAATATTTATCTGCATTATTTGATTTTGAAGGTGCAAATGCTAAAACAAAATTATTGTAAGGCGCTAGCCCATAGGTGCGCTCAAAGTGGTGTAGAGCACAAGGTATAGTATCATTGTTTTCTATTAATTTAATATCATCTTGCATAGGTCCCATAAAATATTCTAATCTTTGGTAATATTCATTTTCGCTGGAAATATTTGCATTTAATAATTCATTTGAATTTTTAGATTTAATACGCAACGTAAAATATTGCATGTTACTAAGTTCTTTTACACGATTTTTTATATCCTCTTTCTTAAGATTTCCATTTAAATATTCTTTCGCAACGATATAATCAATGGGTTTATATAAAATTTGAAAATTAACATCATTAAAATCTTTACTTAAACTTAAACCGTTGTTTTCATTTTCAACCCATTTCACATAATAATCAGGACTTAGGTTTTGTTTACCACAGGAGTAAAACAACAAAATAAATACAGCAAATTTTAAATTACTTAGTCCCACCTTTGTACATTTCATTTACGTAAGTACTTAATTCTTTAGTTACATCTTCAGCCTCATCACCATACAAAATCGAACTTTTATTTTCAAAGCCTAACATATAAGTAAATTTATTTTTGTTCCCAAACTGTTTTATATACTGGCTTAGTTGCTTCCATATTTGGTTTTTATATTGTTCATTAGTTTGTTCAGTGCTTTCGTTAAAACTTTGTTCTTTAAGCGCAAATTCTTGTCGTTTTAATTTAAATTCTTGGATTTTATCAGGATCACTTTTTGGCGATAATGATTTTGAAAGAATAGTTAATTCTAATTTCATACTATCCAAAATTTGTTGTCTTAATTGTGTTACGGTTTCAAATTTGGTTTCCAATTCTTTCTTCATTATAAACTCATCGTAAACAGTTTCTATATTAACAAAACCGATTTTTTGTCGCTGATTAAATTGTAATACTATACATGTGATTGAAAGAACTAATCCAATAATTCCTAATATTCCTATTATTTTGTTCATACTTTTTTTGCTTATTTTTTAAATCTTAAATACCATTTTTCATTCTTTTCATTAATTACCTCTAAAATATAATATTCATTAAATGGCATAGATGCACCAGTTAATAGTATTGTGGGTTGAGTCAAATCAATTGTATAGCGATTATCACCATAAACTACAGGTAATGTATTTGAAATGTTACTGATAATTATTTTATTATACTTATCATAAACATTATAAGTTAATAAATTGTCTTTGTCATCATATTCTTCATTGTATTTAAAAAATAATTTTCTATTTGGACACGTGTAATAACCTGAATTTAATTTTTTATACAACACTGCGTATTGCTCAAATTGTTTACATCCAAAAGATATTCTTGGTTTATTTATAAATTGATTTTTTTGATTGACTGAAATATCAGCAACCAGATCAGCAGAAATATTAGAACCAGTTGTTGAGGCTAATAATGAATTGTTTTTATAAAACTGAAAATTCATCGTAGATGATGTTGGGCAAATTTTACTTACTCTTAATACATCGGCTGAAGATGTAAAAAATGGAGTTCCTATGGTTGAACCAAAAGATGACATACTAGCTAAATAGGGGCCATATAAATAGGATGAACTCAATGCTAATCCTTGAGTAGCTGATGACAACTCCTTTTTCACATAAAAAAAATGGTCGTTATCAGCGGGACTTGTATTTAAATCAGTTGCGTTTAAGCCAAATACAATAGCTAAATTTCTAAAGCTTCCTAAAGGTGAGCCTTCAACTAATTTTGGTTTAAATTCAGCCCAACCTGAGTCGTTAGAGAACAGAACATTATTAGAGGATGCGCCACCTAACCAGGTGTATGGGCTTGATTGAAGGGAAGAAATATTAAACGAATTGTCAATAGGATCAACATTTGTAAATCCAATTGGAGCTTGATTTACCCAATCAGGCATATTTGCTACTTCAAATGTTCTTACTATACTTGAAACAGGACTTGTTGTACATGATCCAACGTAAATTGGAACAGTTATGACGTAAATACCAGCCTCAAGCCCGTATAAAAAATTGGTAGAAGACACCAATCCTGAATTTGTATATCCATTAGGCCCAGTAACGGAATAATTGCAAAATAAATCAAGTGAAAAATGAGAATAGGGTGAAAAATTGATAATACCAGAATTAGACGAACTACAATTAACATCTGTAATTGTAGCTTTTATATCTTGTATTGGAACAAAAGGACCTGCAACTAAAATATTAGATAAAGTAGATCCTAAAGACCTTAGAACAACCTTTAATTGCAAATCTTTAGAAAGTATAGATGTTGATGTTGTAGAAACTGTATAAACTATTGTAGCATTTTTAGAGTATGAAACAGATTGCGTAACAGGATCTAATAAAATGGAAATAACATCTCCACTAGAATAAGAAGAAGAATTTATTTGTAAACCATTAAAATAAATTTGCATCAAAGAAGGTGAGTCTTTATAACCAGTAAAATGAATGTATGTATTTTCAATCATATCATTTTCGGAATTTGAATTACTAGCACTAGCAGTTTTCAAACCAAAATCTATTACATCTGAATTACTATTTACTTTAAACTCAATATAAACAGGTAAATTTGAAGCTTTTAAGGCACAATTAGAAACGGCATAATTATTTGTTGAATTAGGTATATTTTGAGTAATTGAACTACCTAATCCATAAAATATTCTATAATTTGAATTTGAAAAAGTTGTTACTGAATTTGTATTTGTAGTCACTCCAAATGCACTCCAAGTAAAATCATTACCAATAATTGTAGTAAAGCTTATAGAATCATTTGTAGCGTCATAAATTTTATTGTTAAAAATTCCTGATTGTAAGTCGCTTAAAATAGGATATTGTTTTAGACTATCTAATTTAGTGTATAATTTGACACTGTCAATTGTGTTATTTGGAAAATTAACTAAATAATCAATATAATATTTGTGATTTTCAGGAAGCTTATAACCATTCCAAACAATTTTATAAGGTGAACAAACTCCAGCGAGATTTAATGAGATTATTCCTTTATTGTTTTCATCTGTGTAGTTAATAATTTCGGTAGTCACAAGGTTTGATAAATTATATTCGAAACTGCACCCAAAATTATTAATAAAAGAATTTGCTTCATAAAGACTGACTCTAGCAATTAAAGGTGATTGTGTTATATTTGTTGAAATAGAAGTTGTCCAAACGATATTATTATTTTTCTTATAATTAATAACATTGCCAACTCTCTCAATATTAAACACATCTCCAATTGTAAAACTTCCTATTACAGCAATAGAACCATTATTACAAGCACTGTATCTTGATCCATTCAGCATAATTCCATAATCAATATCACTCCAACTATTCCCTGAACCTAAATCTAGTAAACCAAAAAGTTTGTTTTGTATTGTATTTTCAGCTACATATTGTATCCATCCATCTGTAGAACCAGGTAATACATTTGCACTGGTTGCTGTATTTAACCAGGTCGTATGATTGCTACTATTAATAATATCTACAGATTGAGACATACCTGCATACAGAGATTGAAACTTTGTTTTGTATCCAATTTTATAATTACTTGTTGCTGTTATTGTTTCTGTTCCTTTAATTGTGACACTATAGCTTCCAGCAGATTTATTAATTATATTATTGCCAGAAATAGAGGTAGGTTGCCAAGTATAAGTGTATGGTGGAGACCCACCTGTAACATTACTTAAACTGATAGCTCCATTAGAATAAATTGAATTAGTTGCATGTGTTATGAGTGGAATAATTCTATTTGCAGAAATAGTTTTGGTTGAACTAGCAACACAGCCATAATATGGTTCAGTCACGATTATTGTGTATATGCCTTCGTCGCCAATTACAGTAGAAGAATTCGTAGGAGAACTTCCTCCGGGAGTCCATAAATAGGTTGCTTGAATTACATTTGTGGAAGCGTTTAAATTAACAACAGGCTCAAATGTTGTTAATAAAGTTTGTGTTGATGCTTCTATGGAAGCATTAACTGATTCAAAACTACAGCCTAAATTTTCTAATTTACTATATGCATCATAGATTGCTGCCCTTATAGTTAAACTCGAATTTACCATCGAATTTGTAATTGGGATCCTGTATATAACCTCATCATTTTTTTTATATAAAACTGTTTCTCCATCCCTTTCTATTCTTAAAACATCACCAATTGCATAGGTACCTAAAGCAGTTTGTATACCATTTTCACAACTATTAATTGTTGACCTAGAACTTAACATTAATGCAAAATCAATATCATTCCAACCTGATCCAGAAGTTGAATCTAATAAACCGAAAAGTTTGTTTTCATTAGTAGTTGTAACAACATATTCTACCCAACCATTTTTTGAACCTGATAATAAATTAGAACTATTTGCAGTTTTTAACCATGTAACTTTTGTATTACTTTTTAAAGTATCACCATTTTGAAACACGCCAGGTCCCATATTTTGCCATTTAATTTTATAACCAATATTATAAATGAAAGAAGAGTTCATTCCTGATCCCCCAATAATAGTTAAACTGTATGATCCAATTTGATTATTTGTAATTGAATCAACTTCCGCACCAGCGGGTTGCCACATAAAGTTGTATGGTGCATTATCTCCAGTAATATTTTTAATTACAATTGAACCATTTGTACCTCCTAGGCAAGAAACATGAGTAATTGCTGGAACACATTTAATTTGAGAAAACAAATGTGTTGAAATACTAAAAATAAAAAAAACTAGTATTGAAATTTTAATTTTCATAGAAATAAATTATTTATTCCATCTTAAGTATGGAGATATCTGACCGGTGAAATTTTCTGTAGCTACTTCATAATTTAAGTCAGCCATTTGTAATGAAGTAACAGTTAAAATAAATACAACATCTTTTTCACGCTTAAATAATATTTTGCCTAAACTATTTGTAACAAGTTTTGGATTTATACTATAATTAACCTGATAAACAGATCCATTAGTATTCAAACCATTACTAATTCTAACATGTATTTTATTAGTGTTGTTTGTATCTTTTAAAACCACCACATAATTGATATAAACCAATGAATCAATATTAGTTGAAACTTGAGTAGTATTTGCATCATCAAATTTTAATGCAAATGATTTAATTGTAGGATGTCCATTTGAAATTAGATTATTATTACTCTGCGCTTTTAGTAAAACAGGCAGAAATAAAATGTTTATAATAAATGCAATAAATAATTTCATGTTTTTTATAATTTGTTTGTTAGTTACGTAATAATATGAATATTTTTTTGAACAATACAAGTTGTTTATTAAAATATTTATTTTTTAAAGATTTATTAATGTTTTATATTCTCATCAGTTTACAAGTGCAGTTATTCAATTAATAACTGAGCATTAATCAATTCCTTTCATTGTAAGTGAAAACTCTAATAGTTTTGGTTTTAATCTTATCTCCGCTTTTTTAGTTCTTTTTATTGATAAAATCAAATTAATTAAAGTAGGTTTTTAAATTACAAATAACGTTTTCGGGCTAGGAGAAGTTGGCGAATTTTACAACAAATGTTGATGCGGAGAACCAAACTTTGATTAACCACAAATGTTTCTGCGGTGCACTGAACCGCCAATTTCTTTTAGGTGCTGTTACCGCCAGTAGTTCTGTGCTCCGATGCTTTGTCTGTCGTTAAAGTTTTTCTTTAGGCAATGAGTGGTCGCAAGATTTAATTTTTGCGAAACAGGGGATTCTCCTGTTTGTTTTGCGTGTGAAAATTTGCAAGCTCTTTTGCAGCCATAAAGTTTTTCTTCCGCTAAAAGAAAGCAGCAAATGTGCTTGCAAATGCGGGAGGATTAGTTTTGTTTTTGCTTCATCTTATTCCATAAATCTTTAGGAATTACTTTCCCCTTAGAATTTGAAAAATAGTCATCATATAGATATTTATATAAGTCCACATATAATCTCTTTTTAAAATTATCTGAACCCATGTAAATATTATTTAATTCTATTAAATCTTTTTGAAAATTTGTATTACCTAAAAAAATATATTTATCCTCCTTCACATTTTGAAATAAAATATAAATATGTGGTAAAGAGTTAATGCAGTCATAGCAAAACGTATAAACAGCCCAATACCCTTTTTGATACTTTATGTTTGAGTGTAAGCTATATAGCAATGTTGAATCTGTTTTATATTTTATATTTAACAAATCAATTGATTGGATATAATCTCGCATTTCTCTTTCGGCTAATTTATCATTTTGCGCAAACAAAAACGAAGCTTGTAGTAGCAAACAAAATATAATAAGGTGTTTTTTCATTTTATTTTTTCTTATCAATTACTTTATAACCTTCTGTATCGGATTGTTGATAGAATTTTAATTCGTTAGCATTAGGAGCTATTTCAGCCGTTTTAGCATCAACAAAATTTCTATTAGAATCCTTATCAGTAGCATGAGTCCCTTCATGTGTACCCGTTGCTCCAATAATAGCTTCTTTTGAAAATTCTGATTGATATACTGTTTTGTCTTGAATATCAATAGTCTTTATTTTGTCAGGAGGAGTTTCTTTTACCTTGTCAATAGTACCTTCAAAAATATAATTTTTAATTACCAACATCAAAACCATCATATTCTATTTTATAGTTAAATGCTATTGCATAAAGCTCTTCATTTCTTTTAAATAAACTGTCAACATTATGCTTTTCTTTTTTTTCAACATGCAAATAAAATTCATCGTCATCATCAATGTTGTCTTTTTCAGCGTCAAAAATATCAACAAAAATATACCCCAAAGTAATTAATTGCTTACATGTTTTTTCTAATTGATTTTTATTAGCGCTTAAAAAAAAGTAACCCCAAGTTAATTCTTTATTAAAATCAAATGATTGACAGTTGTCTATATCCTTAAAGAATTCTACTATTTTCTCTTTTGTAATCATAATACTATTCTTTTGGTTTATCTGAATTTGGTAGAGGACGACTTTGCCCATCAGGAGTTTTTCCTGTTTCGTTATAATGTTTATTTACTTCATTTTTTTCCCAATCTAGAATTTTTTCACGTCCTTTCACATCTTTTATTTTCACATCAGCTTCATATTTGTCAGTTCCAAGACTATTTAATTTATTTACTTGACTATTCGCTCTTCGAGATGAACCATCTTTATTTAATTTACCCCCACTAATACCAACTTTATGGCGATCACCTTTAGTTACATTTTTAATTTCATAACCATGCTGAGAATTTTGGCTTTTTATTGAATTACCATTTACACTTTTGATTTTAGAGTTATATTTCGGACTTCCGCCCTTTCCTCCTTTACCCCCACTTAAATTACCAATAACTGTAAAAGCAGCTTCAACCCTATCTCCTTTGCTTAGTTTATTTCCCTCCCAATCTTCTCCTGTAAAAACAGACATAGGTTTTTCGAAGAAAAGCTGAAGCGTTTGTATTCCTAACTCTGTTGTGCCAGAATATGGTGCACTACCCTCCATGTCGAATTGGTCTAAATTTTCGATTGAAACATCTCTTGTTAATCGACCATCACGAGCTGTTGAATATGTACCGTCTGGTTTTTGTATGGCTGGCTCTAATCCATCTAAATCAATTGCTCTAATAGGCATATTACCTGCAAATTGATATGGTGTTAGTTCCGGATATTGACTAGCTATTGGATCAACGCTCAAAAATCTAAACTTATCTTCTTCATTTTTTATAAGTTGTGCGATAATTTCGGGATGTTCTTCTTTAGAAAAAACGATGTCGCCAGTTTTCCTGCTGATAGCATCATTATTAATTAAAACTAAACTGTCTTTAATGAAAAATTCATCGTAAGCACCATTGGTTAAAGTTGCAACTTTAGGCGCAGGTTTTCCAATAGAAGCATAAGGATTAGGAATATTTTGAGATTTTAAGCTATAGCTTAAAACTAAAATTGTTAAGAGTGAAAATAGTTTTTTCATGTTGATTTATTACTTTTTAAAATTAGTATTTATTTGGGTATTATCATATTTAGATTTGTCTTTTTGATAAGAAGTGTACCATTTGTTGAAAGTTTCTTCGGAAACATCTTGATAACCTAATTTCATTAATTTTTTATTGGTTTCGATAAAAGCTTGTTTGTGAATGATTGCTAAATCGGATTTATTTTCTTTAGTGTATTTTGCGTACAAATAATTATGTATGCCATTTAACCGTAATAAACCACTCACATAATTAGGTTTAATTTCTAAAGATTTGTTGGCACATTTAATAATAAAACCATAATTAGATAAAGTATCTAATTTACGCATATAAGCATAACATAAATCCATTACGCAAGTAGCAATACTTTCTTTATAGCTTAACGTATCCATATATAATTTACTTACAATATTTTGATGACTAATATAGCCCGTTGACATTAAATAAGCATCTAAAGGAAAACTACCCGAAGTCAATTCAACATTATACCAACCTACTTTTTTATTAAATTGCTTTATATAAATATGCATCGGAGCTAGAGACAAATAAGATTTAGTCCCTAATTCTTCGGTTAAGATTTTATATAAGTAAGGTAATGAATGACAGTTTCCTTTTTTGGTAACTAATAAATTTGTTATGAATGTGCTTGAAAAATCTTTGTTTCCCAAAGCATCTTGAAAATTATATTGAAAAGGAGTTGATGCAATTTGATTATCTATTGTTTTTATTGTGTCGGTAAATATTTTAAATAGCGAAGCATTTAAGTTTTGTTTTAAACTGTCGGCGTATTTATAGCTTTGAAGTTTGTTTACTTTATTATAAGCCAATGCAACTTTCTTATAGTAATCAATTAATCCTAAATATAAATTATAATTAAGGCTATCATCGAAATAAGCATTTTCAACTAAATAAACGGCACGTTTAAAAGAAGCCTGTTGTTTTCCGTTAAGCATTGCTTCCAATTCATTATAAGCTTTATCAAAATTCTTTTGAATACTATCAACTCGATTATATTGTGCTTTGGCTTCGCAAAAGCACAATATAAAAAAGAATAAAATGAAGTATGTTTTAAAATTTAATTTCAATTAGTTTAATACTTTAACTTTTAATAATATGGTTTTCTTTATTTCTTCACTTTCCTTTTTAGCCTTTTCAAGATTAACAGAGTTGAGCCACTTTTTATAAACTTCATCTGACATTTGAGTGTAGCCCAACATATCAATATAGTCGTACATATTATTTCGTTTATCCATTTCGTTTTTTAAGTCAGGATAGTTTTCAATATTTTCAGGTTTAGGAAATCCTAAATAATAACCTGTTGCTTGAACTTTTGCTGTTTGATGATTTGAAATGGATTGTAAAGCCATAATGTTATTTGGGAATACCTCTAATGTGCGTTTAGCACATTGTAATTGAAAATCATCGGTTCCAAATGTCATTAAATGTTGAATGCCTAAATCATTTAATTGATTAGCTAATAATTGTTGGTCGGAAACAGGAACAGTATAAATTCCACTATTAATAGCATTAGAACTTACATAACCCGAACTCATAATAAAGGCATACGATGTAAAAGCACCAGAGGTGCATTCGAAATTATAGTAATAATTGTCATTATCAGGAAACGTTATATAACTGTGATTAGGCGAATAGGCAATGTTTGCCTTTGCTCCAATTTCGGTAGCTAATAACTTATAGGTTAATGGTAAGTTATGACATTGCCCTGTGTTGGCAATTAAAGATTTAAAAACAAATTGTTTAGAATAATCTTTGTCGCCCATCGGATTTTCAAAATCATATTTAAAAGGGTCGTGAAATTTTACAATACCGTTCTTGTCTTTATATTTTACTTTTTCTAAAAACAGTTTTTGAATAGCATAATTTAAAGAAAGATTATTATTGATGTCTAAGTTTTCATTTTTGATAATTTGTTTTAGAATATAAACGTAATTATCAATGAGGTCGGTAAACTGTTTGTATTTTCCCTTATTACCATAGTAAGCATTTTCAACTAAAAATATAGCTCGTTTTAAATTGTAAGGCTTCTTTCCTAAAAGCATATCATTAATGCTGTCATAAGCTGCTAAATAACATTGATGATTTAATTTGTATTCGGGAGAATTGGGATTGGCAAAACGAAAACCTTTTAATTGTAGTTCCCATAATTGTTTTTTGTATTTGCTTTCTTTTGTATTGAGTTCGGATTTTATGTCAGAATATTGATTGATTGCATTTTTAGTTTGAGCGTTTTGTTTTTCGTTTGGTAAAGGAGCTTTATAATTGGGTGTAAAAACGGTGTTATTATATTGAGTTGGATTATTATTTATTGGATTTGTATTGCCGTTATTAATATTTAGAGAATTAGTATTATTAAATGTTGGGGTTTGAGGTTGTTGAATGTTTTGAGAAAAACATTTTAATGAAACTAAAAAAATAAAAATTAAAATACCGAACGCCTGTGGCAAAGCGCTTTGACTGAACGGAGTGAGATGCGCAAAAACTTGCGAAGCAAAACCGATTTGTTTGGGTGGGAAATTTAGCTCTTTTGTTTTTTGCCTGTTCTTTGCGAAAAACAAATGTGCTAAATTAGAGATAGGAGTTACAGTTTTGTCAAAACTGAAAAAATAAGAAAAAGGAGAACCATTTTCTTTATTCAAACTATTTTCTTTAAACGCAAAACGCATTGAAATTTTCTACCTTATTAGTTGTCTAAATTATTAAATTTCAAGTTACTGTACTGGCTTTTTTGTCAACATTTAGTTGGTCAGTCGGCTGGTTGCAGGTAACTTGTCGCTAACCGCTAATTATTCGTTTTTAATTAATTGTAAACGATTAAAAACGTTTAAGCTTAAACAAAATATAAAAAAAATCCCTAACAATGATAATTGAAGATGCTAATTTAACATTATGTTTGTGCAAGATAATTTATAAAAAAAAAATTCTACACCATTAAGTGTGCCTTATAGTTTTTCGCTAATTGCTAAGGGACCAATGTTATCTAGAGTGGCTGTAAAAATTAAATCACTTACTTTAACCGTTACAAATTGTGCAACATAAGCAAATCATTTTGTCAATCGAAAATTGTAAATCGCTGGTATTTCCTTTTTGTCGCTGATTGTATTTGATGATGAGTTTAAAGATTAAGTTTTGCAAACTACTTTATTCTTTTTTCTTATTAAATTTTTTAATTAGAGCAGATTCATCAAACGATTTTACTTTTTCTCAAAACAAAACCATTTCCTAGCAATGCAATTTTAAATAAATGGTTGTAAAGTGAATCTACGAAAAAAAATTCTTCGTGTAATTTATGAGTAAATACTGCCTCTATGTTTTTTTTAAATTCTATGGATTTAAGACAACTTAAATTTCTTAATGCAAATCAATCGTGAATCCGAAAAATAAAAAGGTTAATAAAAAGTAAAATCAAATATGGTTTAAAAAAATAAAAAATTATCTTTTGATGATTAATTCCTTTTTGTCAAAAATTACAACCAATTCGGATGAAGAAATTTCTTTAAATAAAACATCATCAACGCTTTGACCTCTACTAACAATAATAGACTTTCCATTTATACTAACAAAAACAGTTTGTTTACCTTTTTCTATATTACTAATAAATCCTAAATACTTTATGTCAGGGATTATTGTTTGAGAAGGTGCAGGAACTTTAACATTACTGGTATTATTTGAATTATTATTATTTTTTTTATTACTATTATTTTGAAACGAATTGCTCTGATTTAATTCTGCCTTTGTTAAATGTAAATCCTTTAAAAAAGGATCTGGATAATTTAAATTTAATTTTGCGTCATATTTTTTTACTGTATTTACAGGTCTAATTTTATAATTATTATTTTCTAATATAAAATCATCTTTTGTTTTTAAAGCACCGTAAATCTTATATACAACATATCCCCATGCCAAAAAATTGACAACTACTAATAAATATAATTTAACTTTTTTATTCAAACGTCTAAAAAATTAGTAAATATAAAAACGTTTAGATAAACTTTGATTTGAAATATTACCTACTGAGTCAACAGAGTTTACCTTCCACCAATAAGGTGTTAGTGAACCAGAGTATGTTAAAATTGAATTAATTTGAACAGGAGCAACCGTTGAAATAGTTTGAGTAATTGGAGATGAAAATAGAGAATCATTTCCTAAAGTTAATATATCATATTTAACATCTGTACTCAAACTACTTCTACTATATTTTAATCGAAAAGTATCTCTTATACTATAACCATAAACTGTAGGCGTCAAAATAGATGGAACCATTGGTGCTTTTAAATCAATTTTAAATGTTCTAACTACATTTGTAAATGTTTGACTGAATGCATTATAAGCCTTTACTTGCCAGCTATATTTATCTTCTGATCCTGATAAAGTATTTAATGTTATTGAATAGGAAGTTGAATAAATATTTGAAATAGTTGTTATTGAATTTGTTGTTAAATTAACATACTTTAATTCGTAATATGAAGCGGAAGCTAAAGAATTCCAAGAAAGCAAAACATTATTACTTTGAGTAACAAAATTTACTGATGGGGAAATCAAATTAACCGAAACCAAGCCTAAATTGCTAGTTGTGTCAATAATTAAATTTCGAGTTACATAAGCAGTGCTTCCTGAAGTATTAGTAGCTTTAATGCGCCATTGATAAATACCAGGAATTAAAGTTTTATTAAATTTATTAGTGGAAATAACCGTATCGAGAACAAGTGAACTCACAGAATTAAAGTTAGGACTAACTATTTGTAAGTTATAAGTTTCCGCTCCGTCTAATTCCTCCCACCAAAATGTAATTGTATTGTTTGGTGTTTTGAAATTATCAATAGGTGAATATATTGAAAGTGTTTCTTTTTTAATATCTTTTACAATAAAATCTTTTGTGCACCTGCTCAATAAGATACTAATTATTAATATTGTTGCTATTTTGAAATGGGAATGTATTATTCTATTCATGTCACTGTTGTTTAAAGGATTGAGTTATAATGGTTAAATATAAATTAGTTTTTTTTGTTTGCATATCAACTATACTATTGAACTTTAACGAAACAACTTTCGCACTATAATTAAAATTAGTTTCTAATAATAATAATAATTTTAATAGTGAATTAAATGTTCCCCTAACTACAAATTTATTTGTTTGAACATTTAATTGCGAACCATTATATAAATTTTTCTCTGGTATTTCTGTTACCAAACAACTATTTTCTTCTGCATAATCAGAAATATATGAAGTGAGTTGGTCTCTAATAGAACTAGAATCAGCAGAACTATAAGCCTTGTTCAACAAATTGATTTGATTTTGAAGTTCAGGAATTTCCTTTTCTTTTTCTTTTAACCATTCAAGCTTTTCCTCTTTAATAGTTATATCCTTATACAGTTTAATCGTATTTGAAAAAACTATTTGGTATGCCAAAAATAAAAATACAGCAAAGCTACCCATTAGTAGGTACACTTTTTTTTGATATGTTAAGTTTTTAAACATGCTAATTAATTTCTATTTCCAATATGAAATTAGGTAAATGAGAACTCGAATTATAAATAAAATTTTTAAGGTTTACATTTTTTATAAAATTTTGATTTTTAAGAACGTTTATCCATTCATTAAGAATATAGCTTTTGTTACAATTACCCTTAATAAGAAGTTGGTTTTTATTAAAATTAACTAAACTATCTACTTCTGTTTCCCCTATTTCTGGATTGAAATACAACTCTTTTAAAACAATTTCATTAGGCAAAGAACTACCTATTTTGTCTGCGAATACTGATAGTTTTTTGTTTTCAAAAATACCAGCTTGTTCAATTAAACTTTTCTTTTTTTCGTAATTACTCAAGAGCTCTGTTATTTTTGCATTTTTTGATTCGTATAAATTTAATTCAACTTCAAGTTGATTATGCTCTTCGAAAATGTTGAAAAATAAAACTGAATTTAAAACACTAACTATGAAAATAAAAGCCACAAATGTGAATAATAAAATATTTAGTTTTAATTTTTGCTGATAATTTTGCATTAAAGAAGTTAACTCTATATTAGAACTAGTGTATGCGTTTTGTTTTGTTAAATATGAAAATGCAGATGAAAAAGGTATAATTTCTTGGGGTGAAATTTCTAAATTACCAATTGTATTGGTTTCATTATTTTCTTTAACATTTATTTTTTGAATATAACCCTCTGTTATTTCAAATTGATGAGAAATAGAATAAATGAAATTTAATTGTCTTGTGATTGAAGATAATGAATTGATAGAAAAAGCACCGATAAAAACATCTATTGGGCTATTTTTTGTATTTAAAAATTCCTTCATCAAATTATTAACCTGATCTTTTCTGCATAAGGATAAAAAACCTGTGTTATTTTTACTTTTAAAAAATTGGATATAAAAATTTTCAGGATCAATAGTTGGAAAATATTGTTTAACTAAATAATCAGTATTCAAATTTTCATTTTCTCTTAATAAAACATGTTTTGAAATAACTCCTTTTCCTGTAATACTTATAATTAATGGTGCGTTGTGTTTTTTTGCTAATTGCGAAATTTTTAAAAGATCAGAACTTGAAGTTTCTTTAATTATGGTTTCAATTTTATTCTTTTTTAAAGTAACAATAGAAAAATTAAATTTAATATCTGAATCTAAAAACAAGCATTCAACGGCACAAACAGTTGATTTGTATAAATAAGATTCTGGTATCCATTTTTCCCACCACATATCAATTAACTGTAAATTATAGTTGGTTTAATAAAAATGGTTAATTTATTTTCTGACTTACTTTTTGTTCTATTACCAAAAATCCATTTCAATATAGGTACTCGAGATATTAGAGGTAGTCCACTACCAGAATTACTATTAGAACTTTCTTCTAATCCTCCTAACATAATCATCTCACCATTTTTTACACGTATAAGCGACTGAAAATCTCTATTTAATTTTCCTGGAGGAGCAGTTTGTGAAATCCTTTCTGTAAATGAAGATTGAGTAACTCCAATTGACATTGTTATTTGTTCGTCACCTGAAACTTGAGGGTTAATTGTAATCAATAGGTCTGCGCTTAAATCTTTATATTGTTGACTTTGTGTTACCGTTGGATTCGTATTTCCTGAATTAATAACATTGTTTTGCACTTCTAAATAATAAACAGTACTCCCAACTTTTAATTTAGCCTCATGCCCGTTCAATGTTGCCATTTGTGGAGTTGAACGTAATTTTAAAGCACCTTGTTGTTCTAGAGCGGATAATGTTAAATAGAAATTTGGAGTCACATTTCCTAAATTTATAATACCAAGACCATTTATTCCACTAATTAAATTATTAATTGAATTTGCATTTAATGATAAATTTATTTGAGGTATAAGGGAACCAGTGGTTGCCGCAGCTGGCTTTGCGCCTATACCTGCTGAAATACCAGTAGATATGGAATTACTTTTTCTTACTTCTGCAATTATAACTTCAATATGAATCATTGGTACAACCAAATCAATTTGTCTTAAAAAAGTTTCGATTTCATTAATTCTAGGCTGAGAACCACTAACAATTAATCCATTTAAATCAACAAATGTTTTTATATCTACTCCTTTTTTTAAATCAAAAGGAATGAAATCAATTACTTTGTCTATGGTTCTATTTTTTAATATAATTAACTTACTCTGACGTAGTCCCTCTAAATTACGATCACCAAACAAATAAATCTCCCCTTCTTTTTTAAAAGTAAAGTCTGTTCCATTGAATAATAATTTTAAAAAATCATCATAACTTGCATCATTTAATTTAACTGTGGTATTACCTTTTAATTCCGAAAATAGAAAATAATTCTGATTTAAATCTTTTGAAACACTATTCAATAGATCTAAAATTGGCATGTTTTGAACATCTGCAGAAATCAATCCATCTCGAACTGTAATATTTCTATTTGGTGTGTTATTTGTTATCGAAATATTTGGATTATTTCTATCAGCTAGTAAAACTTTTTTTTCAAAAACATAAAATTTATCAGGTGTAATAGAAAGTTTCATATCATTAGAAAAGGCTAACTTTTCTAATGCTGAATTAAAGGAAGAGTTTTGAACAAAACAAGAAACTAATTTTCCAGTTAAATCAGGTGAAAAAATAATATTTTTACCACTCAATTTTGTAAGATACTTTGTTGCTGTTGATAAGGTATCGTTGTTAAAATCAAAACTTAATAAATCTGATGTTTTCTCGTAAGTAGCATTTATTTTTTTTTCGACTATTTTTGGAATAGTTAATGGTGGGGTATATTTTATAAATGATAAAATAGGACCTACAAAATTAATATCTAAATTGTATGTTTTACACAAAAATAAAAACACTTCTTGCGCACTTACTTTAGAAAATGAATTAACAATTTTAATATCAATGGCTGGATCAATATTTACATTTAAATTATTTTGAAAACCAACAGCCCTAATAAACTCTTGTATTGAAACACCGTTTATCGAAAGATCAACTTTATCATTAATTCCAGGACTCAATTTTCCAACTTCAATAAGCTTTTGTTCTAAAATATCGAAACGATCCTGAGCACTATATCTCAAGGAAAAAATAAATATTAAAAAAATGATGTATAATTTAGTTTTCATGTATTAAGTATGGATATATTTCTTCTAAACTTGTCTCGCCATTTATAAACAGAGTCAATAGGTTATTAGCTAATGTACTTATATTATTTAATTTACAATAGTCTGTTATATTGTTTTTTCTCTCTTTAACATATTCAGCTAATTCATCATCAATACTAATAACCTCATAAACTGCTTTTCTGCCTTTAAATCCGGTAAAATAACATGATTTACAGCCAGTTGATTTATACTGAGTAACTATTTTCAAATCTTGGTATTGTTTTGGTAATTCTTTAACCTCAAATGTTTTTTGTACTTTACAAATTGGACAAAGGATTCTTACCAATCTTTGTGCGACCGATAAATTAATTGTATTTGCTAATAAATAGGAAGGCACTCCCATATCAATTAATCGAGAAAGTGTACCCCACGCTGAATTTGTATGAATTGTAGACAATACTAAATGTCCTGTTAATGCTGCTCTTATTGCCATCTGAGCTGTTTCAGCGTCTCTAATTTCACCTAACATAATAATATCAGGATCTTGCCTTAAAAATGTACGTAATGCCTCAGAATAATTTAAGCCAATAGATTCTTTAAGTTGAACTTGATTTACACCTTCTAAGGTGTATTCAATTGGATCTTCTATAGTTAAAATATTAGACTTTGTTTTATTTAATAATTTTAATGTAGTATATAAAGTTGTTGTTTTACCACTTCCCGTAGGTCCAGATATCAAAATAATTCCATGCTTTTTTTGAATAGCTAATTGGTATTTTTTTAATTCGTCATCATTAAAACCTAATTTCAAAATATCCAAATTAGATGTATCATTTCCTAAAAGCCTAAGTACAACTTTCTCTCCATGTAAAGTTGGTAAAATTGAAACACGAATATCAATTTTCATATTATTGACATTATATCTAATTCTACCATCTTGCGGTAAACGCTTCTCAGCAATATCGCATTTAGCAGATATCTTAATCTTATTTATTATTGTAGGGTATTCTACTTTATTGATTTTATGTCTTTCAATTAACACGCCATCAACTCTAAATCGAATTCTACATTTGTCCTCGTATGTTTCTATATGTATATCACTACTTCTTAAATTTTTCGCTTCATTAACTAAACTTTCTAAGAAATTACTTTCATTAACGTTTAACTGTAAGTTTGCAACTTCATTTAAAATTTGTTTAGTATTTGGATAATTAAGATTCAAATATTTTTCTATTAAATCTGATGAGATTGGTTTCAATAGGATGTTCATACCAAAAACAATCTCTAACTCTGTTTTAATATCTTCGATTAATTGCTGTTCATCGATAAATAAATAGAAAATATTCTCAACGATTTGTTCTGGAATAATTTTATAAGTCCAAGCTTGGTCAATTGTAAGTAGATATTTTACATCTGGAGCTAAAAGAGATGAATCATTTGTCATATTAAAAAGCTACAATCAATTAGGTAATTAGGTTGAATAAAATTTAAAATTATCACATACAAAATATAAGAAATTACTAATAGTCCAGCTAAAGGAACATTTGTTTCATGAATTCCTTTTTTAAATAACACATAAATAAAAAAACTAATTAGTGCTACAGTAAATCCAAAACAAAAAAAGAAAATAAGTCCAATAGTATTGAAAGTGCACCCTAGACTTAACATAACAATAACATCTGCCATACCTAAAAATTGATTCATTATAATTTTAAACTTTTTGTATTTAAGAAACAAATAGAATTTTAAAACCAACCATATAAAGCTAAAATAAATTATTGCACCAATTAAATTGTATATCAAGGTTGTATAATCTCTAAAAAATACTACTGAACAAAAACAAGAAATAACTAAAATAATTAAGACCCATAATGACACTAGTCTTATTTTAAAATCTTGATAACAAATAATAATTGAGCTAATGAAAAATAGCGCACTAAATAAATAAAACAATAAATTCATTAGTCTTGGATAATTTCTTTCAACTTTTCATCAGCTGTTATTTGCCAAACGTTATATTGACCGTCTCCATCAAAATCTGAAACCGCTGTTGCTTTAGCTGTAAAATTATTAACAGAGGCATCTGTTATATCAATTTTATAGTTCGCTTGGCCATCAGCAGTTACTAATTTTGGTTGTTCAAAACCAATCGAATTTAGATCATCAGTATATTTTGAATTAACATAAAAATAATTTTTCTCTAGCATTATTATATGCTTCAATTGCAATTTTGCCTCTGTAGATTTCGCTCTACTAATTAAAGGTAGATATAAGGGAACTGATAGGCTAGCAAGTATACCTATTATAGCCATTGACAATAACAACTCAAACATTGTAAACGCTCCAAGTTTTATTGATTTTAACTGATGAATCATTTTATTTTTTTTTTTTTTTTAAATTAATTTTAATTAATTTGTAGTAATTTCAATAAGAATAGACCAAATATGTACTATCAACATATTTTGTGCCTGAATATTAAATTTTAAGGTATGTCCATCTATATTTTCTAACTACAATATACATTAGTTAACATACAAAAATGTTAATACCATTCATGTGTTGCAATTTCATTTTCAAGATTTTTAAAATCTTTGAGGGCGTCTTTTTTGGGAGTTCCATTTAAATGGGTTATTACAATTTCAATTAATTTTAATTTATTAGTGCATTTAACTTTACTTTCACCACATATTTTAGTACGGTAACTATTTTCACTAAATTTTATGTAGTCTTGATATAAACCTTCACCACTGGATGGACTATCATATTTATATTTAGAAGCAATATCATTACAATTTTTTCGATTTATTGGGTCTCCATTATAAAAATAAATAAGCGCAATAACTTTTACTTTAACTCTACTCTTTGTTTCATCTATTATTACTTTTTTTTTCTCTGTTTCAACTACTAAAGATTGTTTTAAATTGGTATAAAATTTCATTAACCAATTATAATAGTGAAATGTTGCTGCTGCATAAACAAAATCGTTAGTGTATTTTTCATAAGGATACTTAAATTTTGGACTATGCACAAATCCAAAATACTCATCGCCCTTAATCATTTGATTCTCTATGAAATCTCTCATATTTTCTATATCATCTGCTGAAATAGAAAATTTTCTATTTAAAAAAACTACATCCTTAATAGGAGTAGTAAACAATATTTTTCGATTGTCCTGTATTTCTCGGTTTAAAAATAAAACTTTGGCTTTAGACTTTTTATAACGCTCGTTAAATGTGTTCTTAAATTTTTCAAACAAATCTTTGAAACTTTTATTGAAAATTTCTTTTTGCTTGGATTGAATCTTTTTGAGGTTGTAGTCAGATAAATCTACTATGCTAACTTTTATTGGAACTTCTGTGCTGTTTTTAGGAATTTCTGAAGCACAAGTATCTAAATACACTTTTCCTAAGTACCAATCTGTATAATTAAATAGCGACTTCTTCATTTTTAACATCTCAAAAAATTAACAATTTCTAATTTACAAAATAATTATTGAGCTACAAAACAGTCTAAAATCAATAAAATTGAAAATTGTAACTTAAAATAACCGGTTACCTAAAAGAAAATAGAGTAACATTTGTTTAAAATTTAAACCAAAATACTATGAACATAGAAAAAATTGAAGAAGAAATCTTCGAAAATGGCAACAGAAAAATTAATATTGGTGTAAGAGCATATGCCGAATTAAAATTGAAACTAACTGATGAATCAAATTCACTTGGAATAACTCTTAGTGAACATTGTGAAAACATTCTTATTACCCATTCTAGTTTACTTGATAAAATTAAAACTTTAATGGATGAGGTGGAATCGTTAAAACAAATAAATACTTCAACTAAACCTTCTATTTCACAAATTGATTTAGTAAGATATAGTAAAAGTATACAAAAACTGCATCAAGAGAATTCTCTGCTTAAAAAAAGAATCATTGAATTAAACTCAAACCTACAAATTTATTCAGAACCCCAATTATTATATCTCTTTAATAAAGTTAAAGGCAAATCTGATAAAATTAAAACTGATAATGGTGAATTTAATATTATGTATAATTCGCCTATAGATGTTTTAACAGCACTAATCCATTCATATACAATTTAAAAATAAAACAATGATGTTTAAACAAATACATAATTTGCCAACTGGTCCTAATTGGGGAAAAATTATTCTAATTACGATAGCTGCTGCTAGTGTAGCCGCCATAATTATTTCTTTTAATAAAAGTAATTCAGAAATTAAAAATTTAAAGGATAGTAAACCTACGAATTAGCTAATGAAAATAACTGTTGATTTACCTGACCTACAGGAAACTGTTAGAGATGCGGTTGAAAACGCTCTAATCGATAAGCAAAAACAGCTTATCGATTGGAAATATTTTACCCTAAAGGAAACGGCAGATTTGTTACAAATAAAAACATCTACCCTACTAGATAAACGTATGCCTTATCTAAATGAAATTATCTACTCTCAAAGTGGAAAAATCTTTTGGTTCGTTAAACAGTCGGTAGAAGATTTCATTGCAAATAGACAAATAAATAAGTATAGTAGATAATATTATAATGATGTAACATCGTTCATTTTAGAATCCATTGAGTCATTATCTAAGCTTGCTAAATATACTTGTGTAATTTTGGCATTCGAATGTTTTAATGCATTTTGTACAAAGTTAATATCACCATTCGATTTTTTAATTGCAATAGAAGCAAAAGTGTGTCGAGCAATGTGTGTACTTATTTTTTTTTCTATCAGCGCATCTTCTCCAATTTTTTTTAAGAATTTATTGACTAATGATGTTTTACGACCAATCTCCTTTTTATATTTTTCATTTTCTGCTTCATCCTTACTTGATTTTAAATTGGCTATTTCCTCATTCATTATAGGTATAATCAATTTCGCACCATGTGATTTAATAGATTTAAAATAGTGAAGTATCAGTTTAATCTGAGGTGTAATTTGAAATGAATTAATTGCCCCTGTTTTCGACATAACATATTCTATTCTTTCTTTTTTAACATTTTCCCATTTAAGTGTTAAAACATCTTCAATTCTTACACCAGCTAAATTAAAAGCTAGTAAAAATAATTGTTGTGTTGTTTTAATCAATGAACCATCTTCATATTGTTGACTAATAAATAATTTTAGTTCCTCAATAGTTAATTTTTCTTTTTGAGTTGCTTTAACTTTAGGCATTGTATACGCTCTAAAAATATAATCCCCTACACTTATAATCTGTTCTTTAATAGCCATGTTAAAACAAGACCTTATTCTTTTTAAATTCCCATAAACTGTTCCACTACTCAATCCTTTTTTGAAAAGAAAATTTTCAAAACCTTTTAGAATTTGAACATCAATTTGTTTAAAATCTAAATTTCCTAATTTTTTCTCATAAGTGTAATTAAGCCAATTATTTAATACTTGAATGTAACCCTTACGCTGATTATATTCTAACATTTGACTTATCTTAATTTCAATATACTGTTTTATAGTCGGAATTTCAGTTGTTTTATTTGTTTTATAAATAACGTATTCTGGTGTTACCGATTTTTTTTGTGTTTCACTAATAAGTAAAACATCATTATACTCCTCTAATTGTAATTTTAAATCAGCATTAATTTTTTTTGCGTTTGGATGGTTTCTTACCCAATTAAAATTGTGATTCTTACTTTTGAATTGATTTTTGGTTATGGCGCAATTTGCTTTAATTCGCTTCTTTTTTCCAAGATTATCCTGAACGCGAATATAAATTTCATACAATCCATTACTGTTTTTTTTAGATGAGAGTTCAAGAGCTGCTTTCATACAAATAGATTTAAATTTTAATCTAAATTATAAATTATCCACCTATATATCCACCTGTAAAACAAAAAACCTCTGTAAACGCTTGATTTACAGAGGTTTAATAGTTATTAACTGTAGCCCGTACGGGAATCGAACCCGTGTTTCGTCCGTGAAAGGGACGCGTCCTAACCCCTAGACGAACGGGCCATTAATTTAATGGAGTGCAAATTTACATTAATTATTCTATTTAAAAAATTTATTTGGCAAATAATTGACCTAAAAATTAAAAAAAAGAAGTTTAGAACTTCCCATAAATAGTATTTTGAATAACTATCTGATAATCAATAATTAATCTTAAAATGTAATTAAACGGAACATAAATCATTTTAAGATAAAGATAAATGATATTAATCCTTTTCTACATCCGTTACTCCTCCCGAAACAACAAACTTCATAGCTTCAGATCCATCAGCATCTAAAAAACTAATTTGTTCCTTTGGTACAATGATCACTTTTCCAGAAAAAGAATATGATAATGGTAAATAAACCGCTATTTTATCTTTAATACCCCAATCACTTAAATCATCTTGAGTTATAAAACCAATTTCTTGAATATTTGATTGTGGATTAGTCAGCACTAAAACTGGTTTTTTAAAGCGTTTTTTATTTCCCATAAATGCATTCATAAAATCTTTAATAGGAGAATAAATGTGTTTTATGAGCGGCATACTTTCTAATTTATCTTCCAAAAGAGAAAATAATTTTTTGAAAATAAATGATGAGGCTAATAAGCCTAGAAATGTAATAAAAGCTATTAAAATAGAAAATGAAATCAACGTATTTAAAAATGAACTTCCTGTAAAACCGGCAAACGAAAATAACCCTTCAAAAAACTGAAATAATTTAAAAAACAATAAAACGGTTATTCCTATAGGAATAAAAATCAATAAGCCTTGTAAAAAATACTTTAAAAAATTTGTCATATTAAATCCAATTAATTCCTTTCTTTAATTTTTTCAATGTTAAATCCTCTTCGGAATTTTCAATTGTTTTAAAATCATATTGCCAACTAGCCTGCGCTGGCAAACTCATTAATATTGATTCGATGCGGCCATTTGTTTCTAAACCAAAACGCGTTCCTTTATCATAAACCAAATTAAATTCAACGTATCGTCCTCTGCGAATTAGCTGCCATTGTTTATTTTCAGCCGTGAATGATTTATGTTTATTTCTATTTATTAATTCAACATACGTTGGAGCAAATAATTTTCCCACATCCTGCCAAAATGCAAAATTTTGTTCGAAGCTAACATTTTCACTAGTATTTAATCGATCAAAAAATATCCCTCCTATTCCACGCGTTTCTTTTCGATGATTAATGTAAAAATAATCATCGGCCCAAGTTTTAAATTTAGAATAATAGGTTTGATTGTGTTTATCACAAACTGTTTTTAACTGTTTATGAAAATAGTGAGCGTCTGAATCAACTATATAATGAGGAGTTAAATCAATTCCCCCACCAAGCCATTTAGTTCCATTACTCATCTCGAAATAACGAATATTCATATGAATAATTGGCACCATAGGGTTTTGAGGATGGATAACAATTGAAACACCAGTTGCAAAAAATGTATCTTCTATTGTTGGTTTTTTATTATCTGAAATACTGTGAGCTTGTTCTTTCATTAAAAAATCGGGAATGTTACCATGCACGGCAGAAAACATAACGCCACCTTTTTCAATAACATGTCCATTTTCAATAACACAAGAAATTCCGCCTCCGCCCTCTTCTCTTTGCCAATCATCTTTCTTAAATTCTGATTTACCATCTGCACGTTCTAAAGCCTTACAAATTTCAGACTGCAATGTTTGTAACCACTCTGAAATGGTGGTTTTATTTATTTCCATCCTAATTTTTTCAATTTAAAATTTGAATACTTGTAAATAGAAATTGCTCTATTCTCATAACCAGAAGATATATCAGGTCTCGAAAATTTAAAACCAGAAGCAACGCCTAAATACGGTAACTGATCTAAATTTGTAAACATTTCAAAACCTTTCATTTTAAGATGACTTAAATAATACATGCCTATATCAAATCCTTCAAAATAAGATTCACTTGGATCGCTAAAATAAAATTGTTGATATTGCTTAGTTAATTCTATTGTATTTTTGTCAGTATAATCAATGTGATTCGCTGTGGCAAAATGAAAATTTAAATCATTTAAATAACCTTGATCTAAATTATCAATACTAGTTATTGATTCAAAACCTAAAACTATAATGTCTTTTTTATGAGAGAAAACGGCTAACTGAGTTATAAAATCTTGCAAATACACTGGATTATTAGTAAGCAACACAACCACATTATTTTTCCCAATCATTATAGCGTTTTTTACTGCTGACAAGCCTTTCAATTCAGTAATGCTATCTTTGCTTGACTTATTTATCTTTAAAATCCCATCGTTATATCTCTTTTTAAATGCCTTCACATAGGGTGCGTCTTTTTGAGTGGCACTTACGATACTTATTTTTGAATTAAGTCTTAATGAATCCAAACAAAAATCTGCTAAACTTTCAATAATTGTATACTGAGAAGGATTTACCTTACTGACTAATGTATTATTAAATAAAATTTTACTTTGTTGAGTAAGCGGGGATATACAAGGAATTTGAAGCGATTTAGCTTTGATTGAAATTTGTTTAAATACACTTGCATAAAGCGGCCCCACTATGATATCTAACTTTTTAAATTCTGATGTTTTAGAAATCGCCTCAACTTTTGCCGAATCATTTTCTTGAATATCAAATAAAGAAATGGAAACATCGAAATCTTTTGAAATTAAGGAATCAACTGCTTTTTTAAATCCAAAATAAAAATCTAAAGAAACATTTTGTGCATTTGGAAATGAACCCTTTGAACGAACTAAATCTTCAATTGTAATCGCTTCACTCTCCTCTAATTTAAAAGGTAAAAATAATCCAATTTGATAGACTGTTTTCTTATTTTTATTAAAACGAATTGTGTCGGTTGTTACGATCTCATTACCTAATAATAATGGTTTAGTAGAAGATACCACCTCTGATTTAATTTTTCCTATACTCAACACCTGTCCAACTTTAATGGCATCCTTTGCTTCAGGATTCCATTTAGTAATAGACTCCGTTGATACATTAATTTTTTTTGAAATACTATATAGAGTCTCTCCAGGTAAAACCGTATAAGTACTAACAATTGGATGATCATTAAATTTAAATGTTTCAGTGGAATTACTAAGTTTATTATTTTTCTTTTCTGCGATAATAATTTGTTCGCCTTCTTTTAAACCATAAACCAGAGATGAATTAAAACCCTTTATTGTTTTTTCATCTATGCCATAATAATGTGCTATTGCGTAAAGTGTTTCACCTTTTATAACTTTATGATACGCATACTTATTAGTATCTATTGTTGAAATTTGCTTTGGTAATAAACTTTCAATTGGAATTTTTAATGTTTGTCCATTCTTTAAGCCGTCAATTGCATCATCGTTTTCAGCTAAAACAGAATTAATATCAATACTATATGTTTTTGCAATGGCGTATAAACTTTGTCCTTTCTCAACAATATGCAAATAATATTTTTTACCATTTATGGTTTTAATATCTGTTGATTTTGTTTGAGCATAAGTTATAATGGACGACAAACAAAACGCAACAAGCATAGTAAAAATGAACTGATTGTTGTTTTTTTTATTCATTTATGGTTAACTATTAAACATGTAGCATTTACTATTTTTTATTCCCATTCAATTGTAGCAGGCGGTTTCGAGCTAATATCATATACAACCCTATTTACGCCCTTCACCTTATTAATAATATCGTTAGAAATTTTCGCTAAAAATTCGTAGGGTAAATGGCACCAATCTGCTGTCATCCCATCTGTTGAAGAAACGGCGCGCAAAGCAACTACTTTTTCATAAGTTCTTTCATCGCCCATCACACCTACACTCTGTATTGGTAATAATATAGCGCCTGCTTGCCAAACAGAATCATATAATCCAGCTGATTTTAAGCCTTCAATAAAAATAGCATCTACTTCTTGTAATAATTGTACTTTTTCAGGAGTAATATCTCCTAAAATACGAATAGCCAGGCCTGGGCCAGGAAAAGGATGACGTCCAATTAAAGACTTATCAATTCCTAACGCAGTTCCTACTCTTCTCACTTCATCTTTAAATAAACTGCGCAATGGTTCAACAACTTGTAATTTCATATAATCTGGTAAACCACCAACATTATGATGAGATTTAATCGTAGCAGAGGGTCCATTAACAGACAAGCTTTCAATCACATCAGGATAAATGGTACCTTGGCCTAACCATTTTGCATCTGTAATTAATTTTGATTCTTCGTCAAATACATCGATAAATGCTTTTCCAATAGCTTTACGTTTAGTTTCAGGATCTGAAATGTTTTTTAAGGCGTCATAAAATAAATGTTTAGCATTTACGCCTTTCACATTTAAGCCCATACCTTTATAGGATTCTAATACATGTTCAAATTCATCTTTGCGTAATAAACCATTATCAACAAATATGCAATGTAAATTTGCACCAATGGCTTTGTGTAATAATACGGCTGCAACACTGCTATCAACGCCACCAGATAAACCTAAAACAACTTTATCATTTCCTAATTTTTGTTTCAGTTCAGAAACTGTTGTATCGATAAATGAACTTGATGTCCAGTTTCCTTCACAACCACAAATACCTTTTACAAAATTTTGTAATAAGGTAGCGCCTTCCGTTGAATGAAACACTTCAGGATGAAATTGAATGCCCCAAGTTTGCTCATTATTGATTGCAAAACCTGCCACTTTTACATCATGTGTACTTGCTATAACATTATAATTTTCTGGAACATTTAAAATAGTATCAGCATGGCTCATCCACACTTGGCTTTCATTGCTAATCGAATTAAATAATGGATTGTTATCTTCAACAAAACTTAGATTTGCTCTTCCGTATTCGCGCGAATTAGACTTCCCAACTTCACCACCATAAAAATGAGCTAATAACTGAGCGCCATAACAAATTCCTAATAAAGGTAACCTACCTTTAATTGCAGATAAATCTGGATTTAATGGGTTTTCTTGTCTCACACTGTGCGGACTTCCTGATAAAATAACTCCTTTAATGTCAGGAGTTAGTTCAGGTATTTTATTAAATGGGTGTATTTCGCAATACACATTCATTTCTCTTAATCTACGTGCAATGAGTTGAGTAAATTGAGAACCGAAATCTAATATTAAAATTTGTTGTTGCATAATTATCAAAACGTAATAGCTAACAAAGATAGCTTTTTGTTTGGTATTGATAAGAAACGGAGTGAATTATATATAAAAAATAACTAATTAATCTTTACTTTTCATAAACCTAACAAGAGTATAGATTCCAAGCGCAAATATGCCTGCAACAAATAGGAGAATCAAATAATCACTTATGGTAAGATCTGTTTTCATTAGGCTTCTAATAAATTATTTTTAACAGCAAACATAACAATTCCAGCGGTATTTTGAATGTTTAATTTAGTCATTAAATTTTTACGATGGGTATTTACGGTATGTGTACTTAGGTCTAATTTGTCAGCTATAAGTTTATTTGATAAACCCTCTGCTATCAGACGAACAACTTCCATTTCTCTATCAGTAATACCAATTCCCTCGCAAGAAACTTTTACATTTGAATGAGAGCAAGCTGTATCGGATTGAGTTAAATAATGAGCAACTTGTCCACATAAAAAACGCTCACCGTTATAGGTGGCATGTAATGCTTCTATAATCTCGTCTTTACTGCACTCTTTTAATAAATAGCTACTAACACCAGCATTCAAAGCCGCTTGCATTTCTGCTCTAGGCAAGAAATTAGTTATAGCTAATATTTGTAATTTTTTGAATGTATTTAAAATAAAAACAATTTGCTTATTGGTAAATTGTAGGGATTGAAAATCAAGGACTAATATTTTAGGTTTATGCTGCTTTATTGAGGCTAATAATTGGTCGAAACTGCTCTCATCTGTATGATTAACCTCAAAATTTACAGATTCACTCAACAAAGTATATAAGCCATAACGACTTAAATAGTTTTTATCGGCTATTAAAACTGAAATCATGAAAAATTCCTTATTTAGATTAATTTTAAACAAAGATAGCTATCCAAATTGAACAACAAAATAAAAATTGAAAAAATTAATAACAAAGTTATTTTAGTAATTTAAAGCTATTTTTATAGTATGACACCCTTTTTAAGATTAGTTGCAGAATATATTCACAATCACCATCAATCGGCAACAGATTCACTTTGTATTATTTTACCAAATAAGCGTGGTGCGTTATATTTGAAACAACATTTAGCTGCTGTATTCCAAAAAACAATTTGGCTACCAACTATCATCAGTGCAGAAGAATTAGTGTCTCAATTATCTGAATTGGAACAAGCTGATAATGTAGATTTAATTTGTGATTTATATGTGGCATATGGCGCAGTGCTAAAAGAGAAAGCCGAACCCTTTGATGCCTTTACAAAATGGGGCAATTTAATGCTACAAGATTTTAATGAAGCCGACCGTTATTTAGTTGATACAAAAGCCTTATACCAAAATTTAAAAGAGATTAAAGAAATTGAAAATTGGAGTTTAAGTGCCAGTGAATTAACGTCAACCCAGCAAGACTACATTGAATTCATGCAACAAATGGGTTTAATTTATGATGAGTTTACAAAAAATTTAATTCATAAAAAACAAGGCTATCAAGGTTTAATGTATCGCAAAGCTTTCGAAAATTTTAATCAAAGTAATGCCATTAATAAATATTCTCATATTTTAATTGCCGGTTTTAACGCCCTCAATAAAGTTGAAACCATTATTTTTTCAGAATTAGCTAAGACAAAAAAAGCAACCCTACTTTGGGATATTGATAAGTATTACTTCGAAAATAATGAATATGAAGCTGGATTATTTTTAAGAAAAAACTTCACAAACCAATGGTTGAAATCAGATAGTTTTATTGGAAATAATTTTATAGATATTAATAAACAAATTGACATCATCGCTGTGCCTAATAAAGTTGGGCAAGCTCAAGTTGTTGCGCATCAATTAAGACAATGGATTAAAGAAGGAAAATCACTTCATAAAACAGCAGTTGTTTTAGCCGATGAGAGTTTATTATTTCCTATTATTAATCAACTGCCAAAAGAAATTGAACACGTTAACATCACAATGGAATATCCATTACGATTTACACCCATTTATGATTTAGTTGATAATCTTATTTCTATTCATCATTCTGTTTCGAAAAACAATAGTGGCAGTTTTTATTATTTAGATGTTTTTAAAATATTACAAAACCCTTTGTTTATTAACTACTATCAGAGTTTTAATCCTAGTATCACCTTACAAGCTGTCATTCAAAAAATCATTGATAAAAATTATGTGTGGCTTAGTATTCATACTTTAGAAGATTTATTTGAAACAAATTTAATTTCGATAAAACCATTATTTCTAAGTTGGAAATCCTCTATCGATGGTGTTTTTGCAATTTATGACATGCTAACTTATTTTAATGAAACTGACACAAAACAATTACAGTTAACAAACATAGATCAAGAATATATACATGTTTTTACAAAATATTTTAATCGTTTACATAGTTTAGTAAATAGTCATTCTTATTTACACTCTTTAACAACACTTAAAAGTTTGTTCAAACAAATTATTGGTATGGCTACAGTTCCATTTATAGGTGAGCCTTTAAAAGGATTACAAATAATGGGTGTATTAGAAACGCGAACCCTTGATTTTGAAAATATCATTTTATTAGGCATCAATGAAGGTGTTTTGCCTTCAGGCAAATCAATGAATTCGTTTATACCAAACGATTTAAAGAGACACTTCAATATGCCTTTATATGGAGATAAAGATGCTGTATATGCCTATCATTTTTATAGAATCTTACAAAAAGCATCGTCCGTTTTATTGACTTACAATACAGAACAAAGCTTATTAGGTACAGGTGAAAAAAGTCGATTTATTACTCAACTACAATTTGAATTGGAAAAGTACAACCCCCAGCATAAAATAACTGAAAAAATGCTGAGTGGAGATAAATTGCCTGCTAGCATTTCCAATCACATTTCAATTACAAAAACAGCTCAAAATTTAGATTTAATTGTAAAAAAACTAACCACAAACGACAAGTTTAGTGGTCTAAGTCCTTCCGCATTAAATACTTACAAAGATTGTTCGTTACGTTTCTTCTTCAGATATGGTGCTGGTATTAAGGAAACGAATGATGTAGAAGAAAATGCAGAAGCTAGTACGCAAGGTCAAATTTTACATAAAAGTCTTGAAAATTTATTAATGCCATTTAAGGGAACAATATTAAACGAAGCTGATATTATTTCCTGTCAAACTAAAACCGAAGAAACAATCAATTTAGTGTTTCAAGAATTTTTTAGTCAGAAAGAAAGTAATTTCGGGAAAAATTTCTTGCAAAAAAAAGTTACCAATGAGTATGTGAAAAAATTACTCTTGAATGATTTACAAAGTATTAAACAAAGTCGCTTAAGCAATCAATACTTAAGTTTAATTGATTTAGAAGTTTTACTTGAAACAACTGTAAATGTTATGATCAATGGGCAATCCACTCCCATTTACATAAAAGGATCAGCAGATAGAATTGATAAAATAGGAAACGTCATACGCATTATTGATTATAAATCATCCATTAAAAGTTCAGATAAATTTAACTTTGAAGGTTTCGAAAAATTATTTACGAATAGCGAGTACAATAAAATGCTGCAATTATTTATGTACGCGTGGTTATGTGTAAAAAAAGGAATGGCAAAACCTGAAGAATTAATGCCTTGCATCATTCCATTTAAAAAATTTGAAGAAAAGCCTCGTTTTATAAATGATAATTCAAAAGAAAAAGCTCCTTTAGTATTTACGCATGAATTATTAATGGAGTTTGAAATGCATTTAATTCAAGAAATAAATAATATGCTTGATACTCAATTAAAATTTAATCAAACCGATGATTTAAAAAACTGTGAATATTGTGCTTATAGTAGTATGTGTAATATAAATTAAATTCAAAAAAAACAAAAAGTAAATCATTGTTTTTATTGAACAAAAATAATTCTTCTTAATAAACTAACTCTAAATTTAATTAAGAAAACAGAATTATATAAAAAGAAAATGAAATTATTTCATTCCCCTCTGCTTTTTAATATTTTCGTAGGCTTCCTGTATTTTTTGAAATTTCTCTTTAGCACCTTTTTGATATTCCTCGCCTAACTGAGCAACTTTATCTGGATGATATCGCACAGCCATTTGTCGATATGCTTTTTTAATTTCTTCCTCAGTAGCTGTACTTTCTATTCCTAAAACTTTATAATCAGAATTGACATCACGGTAAAACATGTTTTTGATACTTTCCGAGTCAACCTTTGGAATATCTAACAAAGTAGCAATTCGATTTAACAATTGAATTTCAACATCGGCCACATGCCCATCAGCTTTAGCAATTCCAAATAAATAATGCAGTAATTGTATTCGAACTTCAACCTGTGTGCGCATTTTTATATCACTACAAATTTGTTCAAGTGGAATTTCACCGCCATTAACTAAATGCTTTAACGTTTGTAAATGAGAAACAGAAAATTGGGGACCAAATTGTTGAGCAAAAAAAGATTTCACGTAATCTAATTCTACTTTTAACACTTTTCCATCTGCTCTCATCACAGATGCCGAAAGGGCAATTAACATCGTTGCAAAATCACCATGAGAACGCGAAGAACGCTGTTGGTAATATTTAAAAACATCTTCGGTTGTTCCACCATTTGATGTTATTTGCTTTCTGATGGTTGAGAAATTTTCAATGACTGTTCCAATAAAGAAACCAATCATGGCTCCAAAAAAGTTTTTTCCTAAAAAAAAGTATCCTAAAATTGCACCAATAAATTTAAACACGCTATCTGATTTTAATATTTATAATATGGCATAAATATACTACTTAGCTTTCTTTATTTAATATTTATTGAAACTTAACTATTTAATAAACCTAACTTCAACAACCAAAATGTGTTAATAATAACTGTTTAACTGAACTACTTCAACTTTAAAGCTATAACCTATCAAAACAAATAGCGAGAAACGCACATTGATAAAGACATTATCTAGCACCTGATAGATGTTTTTAAACCAAAATAATTTTTTTCAAATATATATCGTCCATAATTAACAGTATACTTTAATTAAAATAAAAAAAGTTTAAATAATGTGATAATAATCATCTTTAAAATTATTTAGTAGAGAATATTATTAACCTACATTTACAATACTAAAATATATAAACATGAATCATATAGGAGACAATGTTATTTCGTTTTTAAAAAACGCAGCTCAAAAATTAGAACATCTACAAGTACAAACTTCACTCGGAAAGAATGAACTATCTGATAAATTAGAAGAAATAAAAGTAGAAACAAAGAAAAAGATTAATCATTTAAAATGGGATGCCAATTCAGTTTTGAAAGATGGTAAAGAAAACTTAAACCATATAAAAGCAAAGATGGAACATCTTAATTTGCAATTAGCTTTAGCAAGAGCTGAAAGCTCTGAAGAACTTGAGAACCAAAAAAAGAATATTTCAAATGCAATAAAGGATATAAAAAGGATTTTAAAGAACGACTAAAAATTCGGATTAAAATTTTGATAATAAAGGAGAAGACAGGAGAAAATCTAGAAAACGTATTTTAAAATATTTCAAAAATCAGTTATATACCAAAATTAAATTTATTATTCAGAAATTAATTTCGCAATAAGAAATGCTGATGCTGCGGCGATAATACCAATCAACGTAACTTTTAAAGCGCCTTTCAGTTTTGGCTGACCAGTTACTTTACTTTTAAAATAGCCGAATGTTAATAAACAAAAAATAGTAATGATGGCTGAAATAATTAAACCATCTTGTGGTGTTGACGAAAACACATATCCAGCTAAAGGAATTAATCCTCCAACCATATATGAAATACCAATAGTTAAAGCACTATGACGCGCTCTATTTGGATGTGGTTTTTCTAATCCCAATTCAAATTTCATCATAAAATCAACCCATTTATCTTTGTCTTTAGCAAGCTCACGAGCAATTAATTCTTGGTGTTCGTCACTCAAACCATATTCAGCAAATACTTCTTTCACTTCATGAATTTCTTTCTCAGGCATATGTTCAACTTCTTCATACTCCTTTTTTAACTCACTTTCATAATGTTCTTGCTCAGTCTTTCCAGCTAAATATCCACCTAAACCCATCGCTATGCTTCCAGCAACAATTTCAGCAATCCCAGCTGTAATAATAATACTATTTTCATGAACAGCACCACTTAAACCTGCAGCTAATGCAAATGGCACAGTTAATCCATCACTCATACCTATTACAATATCCGTTATGAATTCTGAACTTTTTAAATGTGTTTCTTGATGTTCCATGTTTTAATATAATATTTATTAATAAAGTTAAATTTACAAAATTAAAAATTGAGTTAAACTTAATTTATTTAAATTTACATAAAAAATCATGAAAAATTTAATCAGAATAACCTTCTCAATATGTTTCTTATTTCTTTTTAATACCTGCAAAAAAAAGAGCTCCTCAGTTTCTTACACACCAAGTTGTTTTGGAACAAAATCATATTCCACTCAGGTAGCACCATTAATTTCTGGTTATTGCGCTAGCTGTCACAGTACTTATAATGCCTATTCTCAAACTAAAGCATCTGCCTCTTCAATTAGGAATTCAATTATAAATGGTACTATGCCAAAAGGAACATCGCTTAGTGAAGATCAAAAAAACAATATTGTTTGTTGGATTGACGCAGGATGTCCAAATAATTAAATAAAAAAGGAGTTCAAATTGAACTCCTTTTTTATTTCAATAAATCTTATTCCTCTGATTTATTTTTCATTTGCATTAACAATGAATAAGAACCTTTCACCACAATTTTAGAATTCTTTAAATCTCTACCATCTGAAGCATTTACTTCCGTAAAATTATTTTCAGAATTACCTTTTTTAATTTCTACTAGCTCAAATTCTGTTTTAGATTTTGACAAGAAAACATAATCCTTTCCTTCGTGACTAACAATAGCATCTTCATTAATAGAAGCCACATTGTTCATCATAATCTCAACCTCTGCATTCATATACATGCCTGGTAGAAGTGTTTTGTCATAGGCTTCAAAATGACAATGAACATCAGCACTTCTATCTTCAGATAAATCTTGACTTACCAAAATAATTTCACATGGATACTTTTTGTCTGATTGATTATTATTAAAAGCTATTAATTTTTGTCCGATTGATAATTTATCTAAATCTTTTTCAAACACCTTTAAATTTAAATGAATATCGGAAGGGTTAATTAACTCAAACATAATATCAGATGGATTTACATATTTACCAATGTTAACATTCACCTTAGATACAAAACCATCAATAGATGAATAAATATTGATACTTCGAGATAAACTGCCTTCGCTTAATGTTTCCGGATTAATATGTATTAATCTTAATTTTTCGGACAAAGCGCTTAATGTAATGCGTTGATTTTTAAATTCCATCTCACTTTGCTGAAAAACTTTATCACTACTTGCTTTACTTACATTTAACTCTTTTTGACGACGATACTCATTCTCAGAATACGCAAGTTTTGATTTTTCCATCAAATATTCTTGTTGTAATTGAATGTATTGCTGATCTTCCATCGTAGCAATGACCTCGCCTTTTTTAATATGCATCCCCGGTAATAATTTCGTCGATTTTAAAAATCCACCTAAAGGCATACTGACTGAAATCATGTTTTGGGGTGGCACATCAATTTTTCCGTTCAACTTTAAGGTTGTTGAAATTTCTCGCTCTTCTATTTTCCCTAACTCAATGTTAGCAATTTTTATTTGTGCGTCTGTTAACGAAACGTTCGTTTCAATTGCAGGTTGTGTTGTTTCTTTTTCTTGTATTTTTTCTCCACCGCAAGATGCAAATCCAATAGTACATGTAATTAATATGATTAAATGTTTCATTTAGTTTATTTTATTTAGTTATTAAATAATTAATTTGAATAATAGTTTCGTTTAGATTTTTTACTGCATCCAGGTAGTTTGATTGAATACCAATTGCTTGATTTGTGAGCATAACCCATTCTAGGTAATTTAGTTCTCCGTTTAAAAATTGTTTATTAGCTGTTTCAAAAATTAACTTGGCATCTTTAAGCGCTGTTCTTTCAAAATAATTAACGGTTTCTAAATTTGTTTGATACTGTCCGATTACAGATTTATATCCTAACTGTAAATTATTACGTTCAATCACATAGTCATTTTCTGAAATGTGCTGATTTATTTTTGATGCATTTATTTTAGCTCTATGAGAACCAAAAAATAATGGAATTCCTAAACCAACTTGTACGGATTGAAACCTTGTAGATGAATTATAATAGTTGTTGTCTGCACCAGCGCCATTCATTGTCATATTGTAATAACCAATACTTAAATCAGGCATGAGTTTAGATTTTTCTAATTTAGAATTAAGCACTGACATCTTTTTTTGTTGCTCAATAATTTTTAAAAATGGATGTTGATTTACTAAATTGCTATCGTTAGTAAAATTAAAATCTATTTTTACACTTGTTTCAGTTGGAATAAAATGGGTTGTCGTATTGAGAAGTAACATGAATTGTAATTTAATCAATTCTATATCTTGTTCCAATTGATTTAATTGAATGGCAATAGCACCACGTTGTGTTTCAGCGGTAGTTTTCTCTAAAATATTACTTTCTCCATTTATAAATCTCAAATTAGCCTTGCTTAAAAAAGATGCATATATACTATCATTCTTAAACAACAATTTTTCTTTTTCTTTTAAATAAAGAAACGTGTAAAATACTTGCCGAACCATTTTTTTAGTATCAGCTTCTTTTAATGAAGTAGTTAATACAGCCGTTTTCCATTCTTCAGTCAATAGTTTTTTTTGATTGACATAAACTGTAGGAAAATTAAATGATTGAGAGACGGTAATACTATTATCATTAAAAAAACTATTTATTTGTCCGTATTGACCAACCACATTAGTTTGAGGAATAGAAGCGGCCGTTTTAATTAGTTTTTTTTGATACTCCGATTTAAGTTTTTCATTTTTCACTAAAATATTATTTTTAAATGCAGTATCCATTGCAGATTTCAAATCAATTGGAGTTTGAGCAATTAAAATTTGGCAATTCATAATTTGCAAAAGGCAAAAGCAAATGATTAAAAAATAATTAAACTGATATTTTAATTTTATTGTTTTGTTTATGTTAACTAATTTTTTCATTTTTAATATTTTTCAGGATTTTTTATAGCATGAGAGATAAGACTTCCAACTTCTTCATTTCTTTCAATTAAAATTTTATGAGAATCTTCGTTAATATAATGACAAGCTAAGGAGAAATCTATCCAAACTCCTGTTTCAGAATTTTCAGCGTCACAATCTGATAATTTTGAAACAAAATGTGCTGGATACTGACGTTTACGATAAGCTTCTGCTAAATTAGCACAAACACTTCTTGAAGACCTTCTTACTTGATCTGTAAGCGAATATTTTTCTTCTTTTGGAAATGATTGACTTACCGTAAATATTTCCATTGCCTGTGTAAAAGCTTTTTTATATAAAGTAGTTTGTTTAAAATTTTTAGTACTCATCGGTGGTGTTTTAATTTTTTTTATAATTGTCAATTGCTGATTTACCATTTGTTACATTATTTTTCTTTTCAAATAAAATATATAAAATAGGCAACACGAATAAAGTTAAAAACGTGGCAATCATTAAACCACCAATGACAACCGTTGCTAAAGGTCTTTGAACCTCTGCTCCTGCTCCATTGCTTAACGCCATTGGTAAAAATCCTAATGATGCTACAAAAGCAGTCATCAAAACTGGACGTAAACGAACTTTAGTACCCATCAAAACAATGCGCTCTAAATCATTCATACCCTCCTGTTTTAAACGATTAAATTCGGCAATTAAAACAATTCCATTTAAAACAGCAACACCAAATAAGGCAATAAATCCAACCCCTGCACTGATACTAAAAGGCATTCCACGCAAAGCAAGAAAGAAAATACCTCCAATAGCAGAGAGTGGAATCGCAGAATAAATTAATAATCCTTGTTTAACAGAATTGAATGCAAAAAATAATAATATAAAAATAAGAACTAAAGAAACTGGCACAGCAATCATCAAGCGTTGTTTGGCCGCATTCAAATTTTCGAAAGCTCCACCATACGTTACATAATAACCGGCTGGAAATTTTATTTGCGTTTCTACTTTTTGTTGCAGTTCATTTACAATGGTTTGAACATCTCTTCCTCGAATATTAAAACCAACTATAATTCTGCGCTTAGCATCTTCACGTTGTATTTGATTTGGACCATTTTTAATTTTAACTTGTGCTAACTGATACAAGGGAATCTGAGTGCCTTTTGATGTTGGTATTAAAAGATTTTTAACATCGTCTAAATTATTACGCATATCTGTATGTAAACGAACAACGATATCAAAACGCTTTTCTCCTTCAAAAAGTAAACCTGTACTTTGACCCGCGAACGCAGTATTAACAACTTTATTGACGTCTGAAATACTTAAGTTATATTGGGCAATAGCATCTCGATTATACTCAATTAATACTTCTGGCATGCCTGTTACAGCTTCAACATATAAATTTTTCGCTCCTTCAACACCACTAATTAGTTTGCCTAATTTTTCGGCGTAAGCGGAAAGTGTATCTAAATTCTCTCCAAATATTTTACATACGACATCTTGCTTTGCGCCTGTCATTAATTCGTTAAAACGCATTTGAACTGGGTATTGAAAGCTTGTCGTCAAGCCTGGTACTTCAGAAACTGCTTTTCCCATTTTTTCAGATAACTCATTAAATGTTTTTGCTGAAGTCCATTCTGATTTATCTTTCAATATGACCATCATATCCGCAGCTTCCATTGGCATTGGATCTGTTGGCACTTCACCACTTCCAATTTTTGTCACTACTTTTTCAACTTCAGGAAATTGAGTTTTTAAAATGTGGGCTGCTTTTTGTGTGTTTTCGATGGTTGTATTTAAATTGCTACCAGTTAAAACTCTTGTTTCCACTGCAAAATCTCCTTCTTCTAAAGCAGGAATAAATTCACCACCTAAAAAAGTTAAAGTAATCATTGCCGAAATAAACATCACAATAACTACCGATAAAATTAATTTAGGATACGCTAACACTTTACTTAAAGCATGCTGATAAACACGCTCCACATTATTCATCAATTTATCTGAGAAATTTGGTTTATGTTTCGTTTGTTTACTTAAAAACAAAGCACTCATCATTGGTATATAAGTTAATGATAAAATAAAAGCACCTAACAAAGCAAATGCAACCGTTTGTGCCATTGGCTTAAACATTTTCCCCTCAATACCTTGTAATGTAAAAATGGGCAAGTAAACCACTAAAATAATAACCTGTCCAAATACAGCGCTATTCATCATTTTACTAGCAGAAACTTTTACTTCATTATCCATCTGCTCTTGATTGAGCTGAGAAATATCTTTAAATTTTTTACTATGTGTTAATTGATGCATAACTGCCTCAACGATAATAACAGCACCATCTACAATCAAACCAAAATCCAATGCTCCCAAACTCATTAAGTTTCCGCAAACACCAAAAGCATTCATTAATATTATTGCAAACAACATGGCTAATGGAATAACAGAAGCCACTAATAAACCAGCTCTAAAATTCCCTAAAAATAAAACTAAAACAAAAATGACGATTAACGCTCCTTCCATTAAGTTTTTCTCAATCGTTCCAATGGCGTTATTTACCATTTTTGTTCTGTCTAAAAAAGGTTCAATCACAACACCTTCGGGTAAAGATTTTTGAATTTGAACTACACGCTCTTTTACATTCTTAATAACGTCGCTACTATTTGCTCCCTTCAACATCATGACAACTGCACCAGAAACTTCTCCTATATCATTATAACACATAGCACCGTATCGAGTAGCGTGACCTATTTTAACTTCTGCCACATCTCTCATAAATAGAGGCGTTCCATTTGCCGTAGCCTTGATTGAAATATTTTTAATATCGTCTTCACTTCTAATTAAACCTTCACTTCTAATAAATAAAACAGTAGGACCTTTTTCTATATAAGTTCCTCCCGTATTTTGATTATTTTTTTCTAATGCAGTAAAAACATCTTGTATAGTTATATTATACGATTGTAATTTATTGGGATTAACAGCAATTTCAAACTGTTTTAGTTTACCACCAAAACTGCTTACTTCAGCCACACCTTTAACACCTAATAATTGACGACGAACAATCCAATCCTGAATGGTTCTTAATTCCGTTTCATCGTATTTTTTTGAAGAACCTTCTTTTACTCGCAACACATATTGATATATTTCGCCCAAACCTGTTGATACTGGACCTAGTTCGGGATTACCTATACCTTGAGGAATTTGAGATTGTATTTTTTGTAAACGCTCACCCACTTGCTGACGTGCCCAATATATATCGGTTTCATCGTCAAACACAATGGTTACTAATGATAATCCAAAACGTGAGAAGCTACGAATCTCTTTAAGTCCAGAAATATTATTGTTAGCTTGTTCAATAGGAAATGTAATCAAACGTTCAATGTCTGTTGCTCCAAAAGATGGTGCAATAGTAATGACTTGAACTTGATTATTTGTAATATCTGGTACAGCATCAATTGGTAATTTAGTAACCTCATAAACACCATAACCCAAAAGGCCAATTACAAAAAGCCCGATGATTAATTTATTCTTAATAGAAAATTCAATGATTTTATTTAGCATAATTTATATTGTTAATTGTCAAAGTAAAGAAATCATAAACACGCATCGTATTCATGACATTCAAAAAAACTAAAAATTAATTAACAAGATTTTGGCGGCTGCCAGATAGAAGAAAGATAAGCAGAAGTTAAAAACTGTTCTGTATAATTTGAATAAGCATTGTTATGCGAGAATACAGGTTTGGAAGAGAAGAAATAAAAACTACTTGGAATAGATTCAGAAACAATAGTATTAATACAACCATCGTGAGATTTAAAAGGCAATTTCATATCTTTTTCGTAATCTGCATTATGTGTTGTGTTTTGAGCATAATGTATTGATAAAAATTTCCAAAAAGACATTCTTCCATCTTTCTGTTTATGTTCAGAGAAATGTTCTATCAATAAAGGTAATTTCATTAACTGACTTAATTCAGTTAATGAAATCAAATAAATTGATAATAAGGATATAGATATAAACTTTTTCAACTTATCAAATGTAGTAAATTATGACAAAAAACATTAAAAAAAATTATAAAATATCTAAAAACTCTGTGTAATATTGATTAATAAAATGAATGTAACAAAAGTAACTGTTACGTGGCTTTTATAATACTAAATTTGTAATAAAAACGTAAACATTAAAAAATTATAATGGAATTTATTGGTTACATCTCTTCTATTTTAATTGGAATCACATTAGGATTAATTGGAAGTGGTGGAAGTATTTTAACGGTTCCAGTTTTAGTATATCTTTTTAGAGTTGATGCTATTCTTGCTACATCATATTCACTTTTTATTGTTGGTTTTACAAGCGCAATTGGTTCAATTGCTTATTTTAGAAAAGGTTTAGTTAATATTAAAACAGCCATTATTTTTGGAACACCATCCGTAATTTCAATCTTTTTCACAAGGGCATATATTGTTCCTGCCATTCCAAATGAAGTTTTTACAATTGGTAATCTCATGGTAACTAAAAGTATTTTAATATTACTTTTATTTGCCATGTTAATGATAGCAGCTTCTTACAGCATGATTAAAAAAAATAAAAACGCTAAAGAAGGAAATTTAAGTTCAAAAAAAAATAACTATCATTTTATTTTAATTGAAGGTGCTATTGTAGGATTTATTGCAGGAATAGTTGGAGCTGGTGGCGGTTTTTTAATTATACCTGCACTTGTACTGCTTTCAAAAATTCCAATTAAGGAGGCAATCGGAACATCACTCGTCATTATTACAGCAAATTCATTAATCGGATTTTTTGGCGTAGGAAGTAACGTTTTTATCAATTGGAATTTATTAATAATGGTTGCTAGCTTCGCGACAATAGGAATTTTTATTGGTATGTACTTATCTAAAAAAATTGATGGAGCTAAATTAAAACCAATCTTTGGATGGTTTGTATTATTGATGGGAATTTATATTATCATCAAAGAAACTCTAATTAAATAAAAATAAAATTTAAATTTATTATAAAAATAATTATTATGAAAATAGAACAAATTTATACAGGATGTTTAGCGCAAGGTGCCTATTATATTGCGTCTAATGGCGAAGCAGCAATTATTGATCCTTTAAGAGAAGTAAAACCATACTTAGATCGTGCTAAAAAAGATCATGTAAAAATTAAATATGTGTTTGAAACACATTTTCACGCCGATTTTGTTTCAGGACATGTAGATTTAAGCAAAAGTACAGGGGCTCAAATAGTTTTTGGACCAACTGCAAATCCAGAATTTGAAGCAACAATTGCAACCGATGGCCAAGTATTTAAAATTGGAAATATCACCATTAAAGTGTTACACACACCTGGACATACCATGGAAAGTTCATGTTTCTTATTAATTGATGAACATGGAAAAAACCATTCATTATTTAGTGGCGACACGCTTTTTTTAGGTGATGTTGGTCGTCCTGATTTAGCTCAAAAAGCAGCTTCTATGACACAAGATCAATTAGCTGGTTTATTGTATGATTCTTTAACTACTAAAATTATGCCATTGGCTGATGATGTGATTGTTTATCCTGCTCATGGTGCTGGAAGTGCTTGTGGAAAAAACATGATGAAAGAAACAGTTGACACGTTAGGCAATCAGAAAAAAGTAAACTACGCTTTAAATCAACCAAACAAAGAAGAATTTGTAAAAGCTGTTACGGATGGTTTATTACCTCCTCCGGGTTATTTTGGTATGAATGTCGCTATGAATAAAAAAGGATACGAAAGCTTTGAAACCGTATTACATAATGGAATGAAAACATTAACAGTTGTTGAATTCGAAGCAGCAGCAGATACATTGGATGCAATTATTCTAGATACAAGAAATGCTAGTGAATTTTCGAAAGGATTTATTCCTCGTTCAATAAACATTGGAATTAACGGTGATTTTGCTCCTTGGGTGGGTTCATTAATAATAGATGTAAAACAACCTATTTTATTAATTACCGAATTAGGAAAAGAAGAAGAAACAGTAACACGATTAAGTCGTGTTGGGTTTGATCATGTTATCGGACATTTAAAAGGTAGCTTTGAAAGCTGGAAACTAGAAGGTAAAGAAATTGACACCGTAAATAGAATTACAGCAACTCAGTTTGCAAAAGAAGTAGATGTAAAAACAGATACTGTTATTGATGTGAGAAAAGAAAGTGAATACAGAGCTGAACATGTTGAAGAATCTTATAACAAACCTTTAGACCTCATTAACAGCTGGTTTGCTGAAATAAATGATGAAAAACCATTTTATATTCACTGTGCAGGTGGTTATAGAAGTATGATTGCTGCAAGTATCCTTAAAGCTCGCGGCATTCATAATTTTAAAGAAATTGAAGGCGGCTTCAAATCAATTTCAGAGGCTGGTGTTACTAAAACAGATTTTGTTTGTCAAAGTAAATTACAACAATCATAAAACTAAGAGCGACTTAAATGGTCGCTCTTAGAAAATAAATAAATCATTCATGAAATTATCTTTGATTTTCCTTTTAGTTTTAATCCATACGGGTTTTTCCTTTTCACAAACTAAAATAAACAATTTTGAAATTCCAGAATTTAAAAAAAACGATTGCATCATTCATCATGAAGGCTTTGTATTGTCTTATAATGAAAGGCATGAACAGGCCAATTGGGTGGCTTATGAATTAACCGATATTGAAACCGTACCCATCTTTAAACGTACGAATAAATTTATGACTGATCCTGCCATAAAAACAGAGTCGGCCAATACCGAAGATTATTTAAAAAGCGGTTACGACAGAGGTCATTTAGCGCCTGCGGGAGATATGGCTTGGTCACAAAACGCTATGGAAGAATCATTTTATTACAGCAATATGTCGCCACAAAAACCTAGTTTTAACAGGGGTATTTGGAAAAAATTGGAAGAACAAATGAGAGGTTGGGCCAATGAATATCATTCCATTTACATTGCTACTGGCCCTATTTTAGATTCTCATCTAGTTACCATTGGATTTAATAACGTATCTGTTCCAAATTATTATTACAAAGTCATACTGAATATACATGGTTCCAATGTGAAAGGAATTGGATTTATCTTACCTAATGAAACATCTACTCTACCCTTACAACATTATGCTGTAACCATTGATAGTGTTGAAAAAATGACTCATATTAATTTTTTTCCAAAACTTGATGATGACATTGAAAAGCAAATTGAACACCATTATAATTTAACTGATTGGAATTGGAACACTACATCTAAAAAACAAACTCAACCTGTTATTGATTTAGAAAATGATGATGAAGACACTTCCCCAACTCAGCATCAATCGCAAAGTACACAATGCACAGGTACTACAAAAAAAGGAACACGTTGTCACAAAATGACAACCAACAAAAATGGAAAATGCTATTTACATGAGTAAATTTGCAAGCCATTAATATAAAAAAATAAACCACATGGAAATTGGAATTGATAGTTTCGCCTCTGCTTCTGTAGGCAATGATGTTAACACAGCAACAAGAAGCATGGAAGCGCTAGAACTATTGCTACAACGTATAGAATGTGCTGACCAATCTGGGCTAGATATATTTGGTATTGGTGAACATCATAGAAGAGAATTTTTAGATTCTGCTCCAACTATGATATTATCTGCTGCTGCTGCAAGAACCAAACAGATTCGATTAACGAGCGCTGTAACAGTATTGAGCGCTGCTGACCCTGTGAGGGTTTTTCAAAATTTTGCTACACTTGATTTAATTTCAAAAGGACGGGCAGAAATAGTTGTGGGACGTGGTTCTTTTACCGAATCGTTTCCTTTGTTTGGTTATAAACTAAATGACTACAACGAATTATTTGCAGAAAAATTAAATCTCTTATTAGAAATTCGCAAACACGAAACGGTAACGTGGCATGGAAAATTTAGACCCGCCTTAACTAACCAATCTATCTATCCACGACCTTTACAAAACGAATTACCAATTTGGTTGGGAGTTGGCGGAACGCCTGAATCGTTTGTGCGTGCTGGTAAATTAGGTTTACCGTTAATGGTTGCTGTAATAGGTGGTGAAACACATCGCTTTCGTCCACTTGTTGATTTATACCGTGAAGCAGGCCTAAAAGCAGGACATGCTTTAGAAACTTTAAAAGTTGGATTGCATTCGCTTGGTTATGTAGCGAAAACAACACAAGCAGCAATTGAAGATTTTTATCCTGGATATGCAGAAACATTTACTCGCATAGGAAAAGAACGCGGTTGGCCGCCAGTTACTCGACAACATTTTGATGCTCAGAATGGTTTAAGAGGTGCTTTATTAATTGGTAGTGCCGAAGATGTGGCTGCTAAAATAATTCGACACAGCGAAGCTCTAGGCGGTATAGATCGCTTTACATTTCAAATGGATAATGCTGCCTTGCCACACCATAAATTAATACAATCCATTGAATTGATTGGAAAGTACGTTTCACCTATGGTGAATAAAAAATAAAAAAATTATAACGTAAAATCACACTCTGCTTCAAATGTGATTTGGTTTTGCGTTACTGGATGTTGAATAATCAGTTTGGCGGCGTGTAAGGCTATGGCATTTAAACGAAAGGTTACGGTTGAACCATACAAACTATCACCCAAAATGGGACAGCCTAAATTGGCTAACTGCACACGGATTTGATGATACTTACCTGTATGTAATTGAATGTTCCATAAAAAATAATTTTCATACGGCATGATAGCATACTCCAATTTTGCTTTTTCTGCAAAAGCAATTCCTTCAGAAACTAAAACAGCTTTCTTTTTTTCTTTACGATGCCAATCCTCTAATACGCCTAGTCTAGTCGCTGGGGCATTTGAGGTTAAAGCCATGTAGTATTTTGATACTTGACGTTGGGCAAATTGTTCACTCAAGTTTTTTAGATATTCTTTTTTTTTTGTAAATAACACAATGCCACTCGTTGGCCTATCTAAGCGATGTAAATGCTGAACATAAGGAGATTTTTCGCCTGTCGTTTCTTTTAAATAATTTCTAACATCTTTTAATAAATTAGGGAAATTGTTACGATCAGGTTCCACCATTAAACCAGCAGGCTTATTACAAACAAGTAATACATCATCTTCGTATATAATAGATAAAGACATGATATAAATGTAAAACAACTTCTTTACATGTAAATTTAAAAGAACATGATATTCAAACATTTATAAACAAATCAATTTTGATTACTTCCTAAAAAAAAAGAAATCTAAATTCAAACAAAAATTACTTTAGATATATAAAGGATTAATGATGACTCGTCGGCAAAATTATATTTGTATTATAGGTATAGCCTTATCTTTAGTGGCTTGTAAATCATCTCAAACGATTTCTAATAAAGAAAATTCTAAAACAAGTAACAGTGATACAAAGTCTATCAAAAAAAAATATGCCGAAGTACTGCATGTATCTGAATCCGAAATAAAAAATACAGCTCTTTATCAATTTATCAATCAATGGTATGGAGTACCCTATAAATACGCAGGAAAAGATAAAAACGGCATTGATTGTTCAGGATTAACGGCTATGCTATACCAACAGGTTTATCATGTTACCATTACTCCATCTACAAAAGCCCTTATCAATGAAGTGAAAAAAATTAAAACATCAGATTTGAAAGAAGGAGATTTAGTTTTTTTTAATATCAAATCTTCAACGGCTAGTCATGTAGGCGTTTATTTGCAAAACCAAAAGTTTGTGCATGCCTCATCTTCTAAAGGTGTTATGATTAGTGATTTGAATGAAACCTACTTTAAAAAATATTTTTTTGGCGCAGGAAGGGTAAAATAAATCATAAATAATATGTTATTGATTTCACTATTAAATATTTACTGTTAAAAACAATTTCTTAAATAAAACAACTGTTTTTTATTTCTAATTAACTTAACAACATGATTAAATTAATGTATAAACTTATTTTATTAAGTGTTTTTTTTAGTGTAACTGCATTTGTCATAAACACAAAACCCAAACCTGTTGAACCAGATTTTTTAAGAATGGAATCCCGTTGGGTTGATTCAGTTTACAATTCTTTAACTCCAGATCAACGTCTTGCACAATTATTTATGGTAGCAGCCTATAGTAATAAAGACATGAAGCATGTTCGTGATATAAGAGAACTGATTCAACATTATAATATAGGCGGACTTATTTTTATGCAAGGCGGACCACAACGCGAGGCAAAGCTGACTAATTATTACCAGGATTTATCTAAGACACCTTTATTGATTTCAATTGATGGCGAATGGGGATTAGCGATGCGATTGGATAGCACACCCAAATATCCTCGCCAAATGACTTTGGGTGCAATACAAAATGATTCCTTGATTTTTAAAATGGGAAAACAAATTGCTAAAGAGTGCAAACGAATGGGTATACATGTAAACTTTGCGCCTGTGGCTGATGTAAATAACAACGCCTTAAATCCAGTCATTGGAATGAGAAGTTTTGGAGAAAATAAATACAACGTTGCTGCAAAATCTTTGATGTATATGAAAGGATTACAATCTGAAGGTGTGATGGCTAATGGAAAACATTTTCCTGGCCACGGTGATACAGACACAGACTCTCATAAGGCATTACCAACTATAACAGCAAGTAAAGAAAGATTAGATTCCTTAGAATTATATCCATTTAAACGATTATTTGAAGAAGGTTTAAGTAGTATTATGGTAGCGCATTTATTTGTACCAAGTTATGATACGACTAAAAACACAGCCTCTACGCTATCACCAAAAATAGTAACTGACTTATTAAAACAAAAAATGAATTTTAAAGGGTTAGTGTTTACAGATGCACTAAACATGAAAGGTGTTGCTAGTTTTTATGAACCAGGTATGGTAGATGTAAAAGCACTATTAGCAGGAAATGACGTTTTACTATTTGCAGAAAATGTACCAAAAGCAATTGAACAAATAAAACTTGCTGTAAAACGTGGGGAAATTAGCGAAGAAGAAATTGGCTTACGTTGTAAGAAAATTTTAAAAGCTAAATTTTGGTGTGGATTAGATAAAAATCCATTTATTAATTCAAAACACCTTTATGAAGATTTAAATACAAAACAATCCGACGCCTTAAATAAAAAATTAGCAGAGGCTTCTGTTACACTATTGAAAAATGAAGCCAATATTATTCCATTAACAAAAATAGATAGCTTAAAGATACTGTGTGTAAGTGTTGGAGAGAAATCGGAAGACCAATTTACTCAAACAATAAAAAAATATACCTCTTTAGATTTTATTGGGATTAGTCATGATGCCAAACAAAAAGAAAGAGATTCGTTACTATCAAAACTTAAAAAATACGATCTAGTCTTACTTCAAATCAATAAAACATCATATTATCCAAAAAATGATTTTGGCTGTACGCCAGAAAGTATGCAATTAATTAGTCAAATTATAAAAGCTAAACCAACCATTACTTGTTTATATTCTAATCCCTATTTAATTAATAAATTAATTGATTTAGAAAAATCCAAAGCAGTCTTAGAAGTTTATGAAAATAATAAATTCAGTCAAAAAGCTGCAGCAGAAGCTATCATTGGTGCAATTGTAGTCAATGGAAAGTTACCTGTATCAACCAATTTATTTAAATTAGAAACGGGTATTGAACTTACTAAAAAAACAAGAATACAATATGTAAATCCCGAAGAAATAGGCATTTACTCACGTAAACTTGAAGAAATAGATTCATTGGCTTATTTAGGTATAAAAGAAAAAGCATTCCCTGGATGTCAAATAATAGCCTTAAAAGATGGAAAAGTGTTTTATCAAAAAAATTTCGGAAAACAAACGTATGATGTTAAATCTGAAAAAATAGACTATAACACTATTTATGATTTAGCGTCATTAACAAAGATACTTTCTTCATCCCTAGCCTTAATGAAATTGAACGAACAAAATCAATTTGATTATAACGCAAACTTAAGTTATTATTTTCCTGAGGTTTATAAAACTAATAAATCAGAATTAAACTATAAGGACATACTAACACATCAATCTGGCTTATCGCCATGGATACCATTTTGGCAAAAAACAGTAGACAAAAAACATAATTACAAAGAAGGTTATTACAGCGAGGTACAATCCGATAAATTTCCAACTCAAGTAGCAAAAAATTTATATGTTGTAAAAGATTTTAATGATTCAATTTACCAACAAATCATAACAAGTAAAATCGAAGAAACTGGTAAATATGTATACAGTGATATCGGCTATTATTTTTCAAAAATATTAATAGAACGCCTAACTAAAACATCATTAAACAACTACGTGCAAAATACATTTTACAAACCAATGCATTTAGGGCTTACCTATTTGCCACTTCAAACCTATCCATCAAACATCATCGCGCCAACAGAGTTAGATAAAAATTTTCGTAAGCAGCAAATTAGAGGTTATGTTCACGATCAAGGAGCTGCATTATTAGGCGGTGTTGCAGGACACGCAGGCTTGTTTGGAAACGCTACCGATGTAGCTATTATTATGCAAATGCTTTTAAATAAAGGAGAATATGGAGGCATTCGTTTTTTAAATGCAGATATAATCAATCAATATACAAGTTCGCAGAATGCAACAAATAGACGAGGATTATGTTTTGATAAGCCTGAGTTTGATGATAAAAAAGACAGTCCGGTGACAAAAGAATGTAGTTTAAAAAGTTTTGGTCATAGTGGATTTACAGGAACTTTTGCCTGGGCAGATCCAGAAAACGGATTAGTTTTCGTATTTTTATCTAATCGCGTTTATCCAAATGCGGACGAAAACAAATTAGCTAAACTGGGAATAAGAGGCAAAATGCATCGTTGCTTTTATGAAGCTTTACAAACATCTATTTATAAATAAACCAATGGATAACACATTAAAAAATCAAAAAGAAAAAATAGTAAAATTGTTAACTGAGAAATCAGTGATGAAACAAGATGTTTTTAAAAACACCATTTCCACCTTCGACTTATTAAAGGAATGTATTACAGAAATTTCAAACACATTAATTTCTGAAGTCAAAGAAATTGATAAACGTATTTCTGTTGAAGTATTAGGAACGAGTAGCTACACATCACAATTAAAAGTAGCTGGGGATATGCTTGAATTTTTCATGCATACCAATGTGTTTGAATTCGATAAATCTCATCCGATGTTTAAAACAAATTATATTAAACAAAATGAATATAATTCGTATTGTGGGATCATTAATGTATATAATTTTTTAGCAGATTCTTTTAAATATAATCGTTCGGAAGATTTAGGTTATTTAGTTTGTCGCATTTTTATCAATAGAGAGAATCACTTTTTTATTGAAACAAAGGGGCCTTTAGGCATAAAATACTCTATGTTCTCATTTGAACCTATTACTAAAGAACAGTTGATGGAAGTGGTTAATGAGTTGATTATTTTCGCCATTTCATTTGATTTATTTACACCTCCTTTGGATGCTGTAAAAGTAGTTACGGTTTCTGAAATCCAAGAAAAAATTAGTAGCATCAATTTAAGAACCGGTAAACGTTTAGGTTATAGCTCATCAGCAGGAGAAGACACAAACTTATATATTTAAATACATGAAGCTTAAACATACCATTTTTATCATTTCGTTTATCGAAGGGGCAACCGTTATGGCAATTGAAATTGGTAGTTCAAAATTATTGTCACCCATTTTTGGCAGTAGCTTATATGTATGGAGTTCTGTGTTAGCAATTACCTTATTAGGATTAGCTTGCGGTTATTTTATAGGAGGGAAATTAAGTGAAAAAGAACATCTAAAAAAAATACTTTCATATATTTTATTGTTAACCGTTGTACTTATTTTTTTGATGCCATATTGTGCAAAATACTTAAGCTTATTAGCAACAGTATTACCATTGTTACCAGCTGTTATAGCTAGCTCAAGCCTACTAATTTTACCAAGCATTGTATGGTTAAGTACTACCTCTCCTATTTTAATAGCATTATTAACAACAGATGCAAAATCAAGTGGGGCTAATAGTGGGAAAATTTATGCTGTATCAACTTTAGGCGGCATTGTAGCAACATTTATGTGTGGATTTTATTTTATACCTACCTATGGCGTAACCAACACCTTATATTTTTTTAGTATTATCTTAAGTTGGTCATTATTATTACTTCTCGGAAAAAAAAAAGATAAACTCTTTTATTTAATTGGCATTTCATTATTTACTTTATTTATTTTTTTTTCTAAAAAACCACCAATTCATTCACTTGTAAAATATAGTAGTGACGGTATGTTGGGTAAGATTGAGGTAATTGATAAAAGAATAGATTCGATTAATACAATAAGATTATTATTAGTCAATCATATTGTTCAATCAGAACAAAATTTAAAAACAAAAAGAAGTACCTCAGAGTATATTCATATTATTGAAAAAAATATAGATTCTTTGCCAAATAAAAAAGCACTTGTTTTAGGGCTTGGTGCAGGTTTATCTGCAAATATGTTGATAAAAAAAAATTACAAAACTACTGCTATTGAATTGGATGATAGAATTATTCAGGCATCTAAAACTTATTTTGATTTAGATTCTACCGTTAAAACAATTTGTAGTGATGCAAGAGTATATATTAACCAATGTCATGAAAAATATGACTTAATTATGTTTGATATTTATAAAGCAGAAGAACAACCATCACACGTTATTTCTAAAGAAAGCCTCCAGAAATTAAAACTTATGTTACATAAAAATGCGTTAATTGTAATTAATACACATGGCTATTTAAATGGAACGATTGGATTAGGCACTCAATGCCTATTAGCGACTTTAAAACTGGCTGGATTTAATTTAAAAATCTGTACAGCAAGTACTGACCCAAATTATAGAAATTTAATCATTTTTGCTACAGAGAAACCTTTAACATATAAATTATATGATGAAATAAATTTCTCAATAACAGATTCACTTTTAATCAATACGGATGATAAACCGGTATTAGAAAAATTAAATGCAGAGGCTAGTAAAACGTGGAGATTAAATTATATCAAAAATTCTACTTACATCCATTAGAATTTATAAACTGAATGATAATTCTATTTTAAATTCAGTTTAATAAAATTCATAGCGTTGTAAAACGCATCATCAGCAAAAGTTTTACTGTATTTTGGATTACTTGGATTAGCAAAAGCATGATCCGCTTCGTACGGTCTCACTTCTAACTGTTTCTGTACACTATTCATATTACTTTCAAATTTATCCAGCATTTCACGATTAATCCATTGATCTTGTGTTGGCCAAATAAAAAGAATTGGTGCATTCAACTTAGCAAGTTTAGCTGTATTTTCTTCTGGTGCACCATAATACATGACACAAGCCTTACTTTGTTTACCAGCTATTAAAGTAGCTTGCATACTCCAACCTCCTCCAAAACACCATCCAATCGTTGCAATCTTAGCATCTTTTCCAACATGCGACATAACACCTTTAATAATATATTCTGCTCTCTCTGTTTTAACCATCTGCATATATTTAGCAGCAGAATCTTTGTTAGTAGCAATACGTTGATCGTATAAATCGATAGCGATAACATTCACATTTGCTAATCTATTGTAAATTTCTTCCGATTCCTTTTTGATATAGTCATTTAATCCCCACCATTCATGTATAACAAAAACATAGAATGGAGAAGGCACTTTAGATTTAATTTCATAGGCGTGAGCAATTTTTCCGTCTAAACATTTGATAGAAATCATTGTACCAATAGGGTTTTCTAATTTAAAGGGAAGAGGATCTAAGTGTGTTTGAATAAAATTTTTATCGCTCGTTAACATAGCAAATAATTGAGTTGCATTTGGTTTTGAGCAACAACTAGATTGAGATGATGCGTTAAACGATAAAATTGAAATTAAACAGAATAAAGAAATTGATTTCATAAATAGTTTTTTTAGTGATAAATTGTAGTATCAAATATAATAAAGAAAACATAGCTCAAGGCTATTACATTGCATTTTAATAAATAATATAATAATCATTAAGATAACTAATTATCAGTTTATTAGTCTACCTTGATAAACGGTTTGTATAATCAAACTCTTAGCCCCATGGAAAAAGAATTTGAAATACTCATCCATAGTTTTATGAATGATAAAATAGGCATTTGCCATGACTTTTTAAGTAATGAATTATCAAATCAATTAAAAGGAAATTTACTGAAATTGCTTTCAAAACAATTACTTGTGGCAGCGGGCACTGGTAATGAAGAAATGACAAACCGTGACACATTGATTAGAAGTGATTCCATTTATTGGCTTGACAAAAAAAACAATAACATAGAGGAAACAAAATTCTTGAATTTAATAGAAGATTTTATATCCTATTTAAATATGAGTTGTTATACAGGAATAACAAGTTATGAGTTTCATTATTCATTATATGAGGCCGGTAGTTTCTATAAAAAACATAGGGATCAATTTAAAAATAATGAAAGTAGACAATACTCGATGATCAGTTATTTAAATGCTGATTGGCAAACAAGAGACGGTGGAGAATTAAAAATTCATCATTTAAATAGTCAACAACTGATTAGTCCATTACAAGGTAAAACAGTTTTTTTTAAAAGTAATGAAATCATACATGAAGTACTTGAAACAAATCAAAGACGCATGAGTGTAACAGGTTGGCTAAAAAAAGATTAAATTATATTAGCTTATCCATTTTGGATTTCTTCTATCTGTAGCAGCATCTTTTATTTTTATTTTATAAAAAGATTTTAATCTTTCAACCACAGAAAAAACATCTTCTTTGTTTTTACTTTCATGAATAATTAATTTTCTGTTTTTATTATAGACTAAACTCACTTGATATACCGCGCCACTTCCATCTTCAAAATCTTCGGGTACACAACCTTCACATTTTATATAAAGAGTTTTAAACACTAATATATAATCAAATTTCGGAGCCTTTTTCCATGAACCAGAAGTCATACCTAAAAAACTTTCATAGGCTTTGTACAAGCCGTTTTCCAAATCTAACGATGTTCCCATTTTTCTAAAAAAATTGGAACTCGCTCTTTTACCAATGATAATATCTGTTTTCATAATGAGGATTTTTATATAAAGATAATATGATAGATAAAGACTAGATTGTAACCTTTGTTACTTAAGTTAAAAATAGGCTTGTATTTTTTTTAATAAATGATTTTCATCAGTTTATTTTATTTTAATATAAACAAACTTTGTTTTGAAAAAAATAGAGGTACCATTTCCACTTTTATTTCCATTATTGTATTGATTCATTTAGCTGCAACATTTGAAAATCAATATCTAAGGAAGAAGCTTAAAGTTACAACGCATGAATTAAGATAATTAATTCAGTATCTTTAAATAAAAAAAATATAATAAAGATGGCTGATTTAAAAGAAAAATTTCAAAGTTTTTTCGAACCAAAACTAATAGATGAGATTATGTCTATTGGTAATATTATGAAATTTAAGGAAGGCGACGTTATAATGGATTATGGAAAAAAGATAAAATTCATGCCTTTAATTTTAAGTGGTACAATTCGCGTTATGCGAAAAGATGAAGAAGATAGAGAAATACTTTTATATTATTTAAGTTCAAACGAAAGTTGTGCTATGGCTTATACTTGTTGTATGGAAGCTCGTAAAAGCGAAATAAAAGCCATAGCAGAAGATTATGTTGAGTTAATTGGCATACCTCATGAAAAATTAGATGAATGGTTAGCAAAATATCCAAGTTGGAAAAGCTACATTTTTAATAGCTTCACACAACGATTTAACGAATTATTAAAATCAATAGAAAGCGTTGCCTTTCATAAATTAGATGAACGATTAGTTAAATACTTAAAAAATAAAACGAAGGTTTCGGGAAAATCATCTATTCAATTATCTCATCATCAAATTGCAGAGGAAATGGGAACAAGTAGAGTCGTAATATCTCGTTTATTGAAACAATTAGAAAATGATAAAAAACTCATTTTATATAGAAATGAAATAAAACTATTAAGTAGTTTTTAAATCAATCATTATAAAGCCTACTATTATCACATTTAAAAATGACAATTATCATGAAAATGATTTGAATTGGCATGTAGTTTTACAAATAATGAAATTCAATTAATAATCAACAATTGAAGTCTCAATAAATTTTAAAACTAATCTCATGATAATTACTATTAATGACCATCGCAAAATTTTCGCGATTCAAGAAGAATTTAAAACAAGATTTCCAAACTTAAAGCTAGAATTTTTTTCGAAACCACATCAAACAAATGGTGCATCAGAAAAAGAATTTATAAAACACAATAGTAAAACAATTGGCGAATGCAGAAACATTCATGAAAGTGGACATATTACAATTACACCTCACATGACTGTAAACTATTTAGAACAAACCTTTAGCAATACCTATGGTTTAGGCGTTCAAGTATTTAGAAAAGCAGGTCATAATTGGTTAGAAACTATAGAAACAGATGCTTTAACTCTAGAAGAGCAAAATAATCTTGGTGCAGAATACAAAATCTAAGTTATTTTATATTCATGTCATTTAATTTTATAAATAGTTTTTTAGAAGAAGTTGGTGATGTTTCTCGTTTTACCATCAGGTTCTTTATTGAACTTTTTAAAACACGTTTTGAATTCAAAGAATTTTTAAGGCAATGTTTTTATATTGGCAATAAATCAATCGGCTTAGTAATCATTACAGCCTTTATTATGGGATTAGTTATAACCATACAATCACGACCAACCCTAGTTGATTTTGGTGCAGAAGCTTGGCTACCAAAAATGGTATCAGTTTCGCTTATACGAGAAATTGCTCCAGTCATTACAGCATTAATTTGCGCTGGAAAAATTGGCTCTGGTATTGGTGCCGAATTAGGTTCAATGAAAGTTACAGAACAGATTGATGCGATGGATGTATCAGGGACAAATCCTTATAATTACTTAGTAGTAACAAGAGTTATGGCTACAACATTAATGATTCCCTTTCTAGTTATACTTGCTGATACTGTTTCTTTGTATGGAGCCTATTTAGGAGCTAATATTCATGGAGTTGTAAGTTGGGATTTATTTTGGAATCAAGTATTTGATACAATTGTTTATTCAGATATTACACCTTCGATTTTAAAAACTTATTTCTTCGGATTCTTCATCGGAATAATAGGATGTTATAAAGGTTTTAATTCCAAAAAAGGAACAGAAGGCGTTGGGCAATCGGCCAACTCTGCAGTGGTGATATCTTCTTTATTAGTTTTTATAATTGATTTGCTTGCTGTGCAAATTACCGATGTTTTAAATATAAATTAATGGATGCTACATTAGATAAAACGAAAAGTTTTGAATTAGTTAATGAAGCAAAAGCGGTTATAAAAATTAGAAAAATTCATAAATCATTTGGGGAAAATAAAGTACTTAAGGATTTTGATTTAAATTTATTTTCTGGTGAAAACTTAGTTGTATTAGGTAAATCAGGTTCTGGTAAATCTGTTTTAATAAAATGCATCATTGGATTAATGAAACCAGATGAAGGGACTATTAACGTTTTGGATAAAAATGTTACAACATTAAACTCATCTGAATTAGATAAATTAAGAATTAAAATTGGATTTTTATTTCAAAGCAATGCCTTATATGATTCAATGACTGTTCGTGAAAACTTAGAATTTCCATTAAGAAGACATTGGTTTAAGAAAAATAAAAATGAAGTCAATGATTTGGTAATGGAAGCACTAAATAATGTGGGTTTGGCTAATACAGTTGATATGATGCCAGCTGAATTATCGGGAGGAATGAGAAAACGAATTGCTTTAGCAAGAACACTAATTCTAAAACCTGAAATTATTTTATACGACGAACCAACAACAGGACTCGATCCTATAACTGGCAAAGAAATTAGTGTTTTAATGAATGACATTAAAGAAAAATATAAAACATCATCTATAATTATATCGCACGATATTAATTGCGTTAAAATTGTTGCTGATCGAATTATGATACTCATTGATGGAAATTGCTATGCCACAGGAACTTTAAAAGAATTACAACATTCATCAGATATAAAAATTAAACAATTTTTTGAGTAATAAAATATGGAAATTTCAAAAAATAGTAAAGTAGGTTTTTTTGTTTTAACAGGAACTGCCATCTTAATTTTAGCCTTGTATTTAATTGGTTCGAAACAAAATTTTTTTGGTTCAAACTTTGAGCTACATGCCAAATTTAAAACTATTAATGGCTTAATGCCCGGTAACAATATAAGATTTACAGGCATTGATATTGGAACAGTCAAAAAAGTAGAAATTGAAAATGACTCCACTGTAAATGTTGTTATGATTATAGAAGATGATGTAAGACAATTTATAAAACAAAATGCTATTGCAACTGTAGGTACAGATGGATTAATGGGAAATAAATTAATTAATATTTCATCTTCAGATGAAAATGCAATCTGTGTTAAAGATGGAGATATCATCAAAAGTATCAATCCTTTTGGAACGGATGTTATGATGAGAACATTAGAAGTATCTAATCAAAACATAAAAGACATAACAAATGACATGAAAATAATTGCTAATCGTTTAAATAAACCTAATACATTATGGAGCATTTTGATGGATACAACCATTTCAAAAAATTTAAAACAAGCTATCATTAACATTAACAAAACCAGTGAAAGCACTTACATCATGACAACTGATTTAAAAAATATAGTTAAAGGTGTAAAATCAGGAAATGGAACAGTAGGAAAACTAATGACAGATACATTATTTGCAAAAAAAATAAATCAGACCATGCTAAATATACAAATTATGAGTGATTCTATTTCAACGATTGCAAGTAATTTCAAATCCATTTCTGATAAAATAAACCATGGGCAAGGTACAATTGGAACTTTACTAAACGATACAGCAATAACTAATAATCTCAATCAAAGTTTAATAAACCTAAAATATGGTACTCTAGGTTTCAATGAAACTATGGAAGCCATAAAGGTAACTTGGCCTTTTAAAAAATATTTTAAAAATAAAGCTAAGGCATTAAAAAAATAAATACGGAAAAAATCAATTATTAATATGATTTAAATCATTCTGCCATGTTTTGAACTTATATACTTTAGATGTATGATTACATTAGATGTTAATATGAGTTTGGCAGAGTTGTTTGTAAGACTATTTTTAGGAATTATTTTAATTTTTCAAGGTTACGACAAACTGTTCGTTGTAAAAATTAAAAATGTAGTGAGTATGTTTAATGAAGCCTCGACCAAAAAAAATGTTCCCCATATATTGGTTGTATTTACATCGTATTTTACTTCCATTGTAGAATGTTTTGGCGGGTTATTGTTAATTACAGGATTATTTCACCAAGAAGTACTTATACTAATTAGCTTAAGTTTATTAATGGTTTCAATTGGTTTTTCTGTTTTAAATCCAATTTGGGACTTAAAACATGTCTTTCCAAGAGTTCTTTTGATTTTCCTATTATTTATTCTATCAAACCATTTTTACTTTGGTCTAGATACCATCCTTTAAAAATAACACATATGAAAACATTACTAGTAGGAGTAGATTTTACAAAATCGTCCATGAATGCAGTAAATTATACTATTGAATTAGCAAAAAAAACAAAGTCAAATGTTTTACTATTTCATGCTATAGCAACACCTTTAATTCATACAAATTCAGGATTATTTTTTATTTCACCTTCAGATTATTCGAATACCGAATCAAAAAAACTAGTAGACCTTCAAAAAAAACTTTCAATAAAAAATAAAGAAGTAACATTTGAAATTGAAATAACTTATAATGGTCTAAAAAATAAAATTGATAAATTATCTAAACAAAAAAAAATAAGCTTAGTAGTTATTGGACTTGAAACTAAAAGTAAATTATCCTTGTTTTTGAAAAGTACAACAAGTTTAGAATTAGTTGGAGAAATTAACTGTCCAATTATTACAATTTCAAAAAAATACAAACAACATTCAATCTCTAAAGTTTTAGTTGCTGTCGATCATGAGTCATCAATTAATTCAGGCTTATCAAGAAGAATCCATGCTATTATTAGCTTTTTAGAAGTAGACGTTGAATATGTTCATGTTATAACTGAACATGAATTAAATATAAAAAATGATACTAATAAAAATATTAAAATCACAACAATTCAAGCTGATACTTTTGAAGAAGGAATCAGTAAATACGTAAAAAAATCGCAGGCAGATTTAATCATGCTTATTAGTAATAACTACCATCCATTTAGAAATTTACTTATAGATAGGCACTCAAAAAAAATAATTTTAAGTTCACAAATTCCAGTTATATCCATTCAAAAATAAACTACTTATGATTAACTTAAAAACCAAAAAAATTCTTGTTCCATTTGATTTTTCAGAAACGGCTGAAAATGCTGTTAAACATGCCGTATTAATTGCTGCATTAACAAAAGGTGAACTTATTATTTTAAATGTTCAAAAGAAAAACGAACTTTTAAATATACTCTTACCAATTTTGAATATAAAAAAGCCTAGTGCTATTTCTGAATTTATAGCAGAAAAACTTTCTGCTGAAGCTATGAGAATTCAAAAAACATACGGCATAAAAACAAGTTCTATTTTTTCTACCGGAAGTATTTCAGGCGAAATTATATCAATTTGTGATGAAGTCAAGGTAGATTTAATAGTCATGGGAACAAAAGGAGGCGACTCTCATAATGATTTATTTATGGGAACACACACCTATCGAACCTTAACAAAAAGTAATTTACCGATTTTAACGGTAAGAATTAACCCCATCAATAAAGGCTATTCAACTATATTATTACCAATAGATTTGTCAATACATACACGGCAAAAAGTAAATGTAGCTATTCAGTTAGCTAAACTATTTAATGCGACCTTAAGCATACTAGGTATGTATAATCAATCTGAAACAACTCACAAATTTAAATTGGATGTGTATTTAAAACAAATTGAAAAAGAATGCGAAAAAAAGAACGTTTCAGTTCATTTTGATTTAGTTAAAACAGAACATAAAGTAAAAAAAATCTTACAATTTGCTAAAAAAATAAATGCCGATATTATAATTTCAATGACAGATCAAGACACAGAAATGAAAACTATTTTATTAAACAATTATATTCATCAACTGATTAATCATTCTAAAGTACCGATTTTATGCCTTAAACCAGAAGTAAATGAAATGATGGAAGGCGGTACTGCAGGAATTCCATTTTAATAAAATATTAATTCACGAAAAAAGGAACCAGTAATGATTCCTTTTTCTATTTATTTTTTTGTCATCTAAATTTGACTTAAATCTACGCCTTCTTGATTTTGTTTTTTTAATGTCCAAGCATCGGTAAAAGTTGTTTCTAACCATGACTTTCCTGATTTCCTGAATACTTGAACAGATAATTTTAATTTATCTTTAAATTGTTTTTCAAATTCAGAAACAGTAACATCCTCATTTATTAAATTAGCAAAATCCTCTGTAGAAAAAACAATAGGGAAGTCGTCTAAAATAAGATCTTTTTTTGCTGAACCACTTAAATTTTTATGTTTCTTCTTAAAAAATTCAATTTTCAAGAATGGAAATTTAGTATTAAACGTTTGTTTTAATTCAGAAACTTTAACCGACTCGGATATTTTCGTTTTACTCATTCTTTAATAGTTATCTTCTGCAAAGATCATTCTATTTAATGAGTTATAAACTGATTTGCATCACAGCAATAAATGATTTTTATCAAGGAAAAAACATAGACGCAAAAAAAAGCTACCTAATCATAGATAGCTTTTTGTCATATAAAAATAGGATCTTATTTAACTTGATCAACTACAGCTTTAAAAGCTTCTGGATGATTCATCGCTAAATCAGCTAAAACCTTACGATTTAAACCAATATTTTTCGAATTTACTTTTCCAATAAATTCGCTGTAACTCATACCGTATTGGCGAACACCTGCATTAATACGTTGTATCCACAATGAACGCATAGTACGTTTTTTGTTTTTACGATCGCGATAAGCGTAAGTTAAACCTTTTTCTAAGGTATTTTTGGCGATTGTCCAAACATTACCTCTTGCACCCCAATAACCTTTGGTTAAAGCTAGGATTTTCTTTCTGCGAGCTCTACTCGCAACGTGATTGACTGAACGTGGCATTTCTTTTTAATTTTTTGATTTTACGTGGCTAATTTTTAGCACTTTTAAAACGTAGTTTCTGGTTAATTTAATAACCGTTGTACTCGGGTTAATTAATGATTACATGCAAAGCATAAACTTTACGTTATTCATATCACGCTTATGTACTAAGCCTGTTTTTGATAACTCACGTTTACGTGTTGTTGCTTTTTTAGTCAAAATGTGACTTTTGAAAGCGTGTTTTCTTTTAATCTTGCCGGTCCCAGTTACAGAGAATCTCTTCTTTGCACTAGAGTTTGTTTTCATTTTTGGCATTTTACTTTATTTATTTTATTTGTTAGTACTCTCGGTTATTTTCCTGCTTTTTTAGGCGCAAGAACCATTAACATTTTTTTACCTTCCAAAACAGGTAATTGTTCTGCTTTACCCCACTCTTCTAATTCAGATGCAAATCGCAATAATAAAATCGTCCCTTGTTCCTTAAATACGATTTCACGTCCTCTAAAAAACACAAATGCTTTTACTTTGCAGCCATCCTGTAAAAACTTCATAGCATGATTCTTTTTAAATAAATAATCATGTTCATCAGTATGCGGTCCAAAACGAATATCTTTTACCACAACTTTTGAAGCTTTTGCTTTTACCTCCTTAGCCTTCTTTTTTAGTTCGTATAAATATTTTCCATAATCAATCAACTTACAAACAGGCGGATCAACGTTTGGAGCTATTTCAACTAAATCTACTTCCATATCACGAGCCATTTTAATAGCTTCTGCTATGGTATAAACTCCTGGTTCAATATCATCTCCTACTACACGTACATTAACAACATTACGAATGTTATTATTAATACGGTGTTGTTCTTCTCTCACTCCGGGGCGCTTAAATCCTTCTCTTAATCCGCGAGGACGCTTCGCAGGAACTGGCGTTGTTGGAGCAGAACCAGGTTTAATTGGTCCAGTGTTTTTATTGTTGTTGTTTATTGGTTTTTTAAATACGCTAATAATGACCTCCGCTTTTAGTTAATTATGATATACTTTTTTGTTTAAAATCGTTTTCAATAGTGGTTTGTATCAATTTAGTAAAGTCTTCAATAGTCATTGTTCCTATATCGCCTTTCCCATGTTCACGCACCGCAACAGTTCCTTCTTCCGCCTCTTTTTCGCCGACAATAAGCATAAACGGTATTTTGTTTACTTCATTATCACGAATTTTCTTCCCAATTTTCTCATTCCTTTCGTCAACAAGACCGCGAATATCGGAATTATTTAATAATTCTGAAACTTTTTTTGCATAATCGTTGTATTTTTCACTAATTGGCAAAATGGCAAACTGGCTTGGGGTTAACCAAAGTGGGAAATTACCACCACAATGCTCAATTAATACAGCAATAAAACGCTCTAAAGAACCAAATGGCGCTCGATGTATCATTACTGGCCTGTGTTTTTGATTATCTGAACCAGTATATTCTAACTCGAAACGTTCAGGTAAATTGTAATCCACCTGAATGGTTCCTAACTGCCATTTACGACCGATAGCGTCCTTAACCATAAAATCTAATTTTGGTCCGTAAAAAGCGGCTTCACCCGTTTCAATAACGGTACGTAATCCTTTTTTAGCAGATGAATCGATAATGGCTTTCTCTGCTAATTCCCAGTTTTCATCAGTTCCAATGTATTTTGTTTTGTTTTCAGGATCTCTTAATGAAATTTGCGCTGTGTAATCTTTAAAATCTAAAGCGTTAAATACATATAGCACTAAATCAATTACTTTCTCAAACTCTTCTTGAACTTGATCGGGTCTAACAAAGAGATGCGCATCATCTTGTGTAAATCCACGAACACGAGTTAATCCGTGTAATTCGCCTTTTTGCTCATAACGATAAACCGTTCCAAACTCGGCATAACGAACCGGTAAATCTTTGTAAGATTTTGGAGATGCTTTATAAATTTCGCAGTGATGCGGACAATTCATTGGTTTTAAGAAAAACTCCTCACCTTCATGTGGCGTTTTTATAGGTTGAAAAGAATCAGCGCCATATTTTTCGTAATGGCCAGAACAAACGTATAATTCTTTCTGACCAATATGTGGAGTGACTACCGGCAAATATCCCGCTTTTAATTGCGCTTTTTGTAAAAATTGAATAAGGCGTTCGCGCAACATAGCACCTTTTGGCAACCATAACGGTAAGCCTGCTCCTACTTTTTCGGAGAAACAAAATAATTCTAATTCCTTACCTAATTTACGGTGATCTCGTTTTTTTGCTTCTTCTAATAAAACTAAATATTCTTTTAATTCTTTGTCTTTTGGAAATGCGATACCATAAATACGGGTTAACATTTTATTTTTTTCATCGCCCTTCCAATAAGCACCTGCAATACTTAAAACCTTTACAGCCTTAATAAATCCAGTGTTTGGAATATGTGGACCACGACATAAATCAGTGAAATTACCTTGCGTGTACAAGCTAATATTTCCATCTTCTAAACGCTCTAATAAATCTAATTTATAAGAATCATCTTTATCACTAAAATATGTAATAGCTTCTGCTTTACTAATTTCTTTACGAATAAAAACACTATTTAAACGCGCTAGCTCTAACATCTTAGCCTCAATTTTTTCAAAATCGGCTGGTGTTAAAACTTCTCCGTTTAAATCAACATCATAATAAAAACCAGCTTCTAATGCCGGGCCAACCCAAAACTTTACGTTTGGATATAAAGCCTCTAAAGCTTCTGCTAATAAATGGGCTGAAGAATGCCATAAAGTGTTTTTACCATCATCATCATTCCAAGTTAATAAACTTAAGGTACAATTTTCATTGATAGTTGTATTTGCATCAACAACTACACTGTTTAATTTTGCGGCTAACACATTGCGGGCTAAACCTTCGCTAATGCTTGTTGCAACTTGCATGGCAGTAGTTCCTTTTTCGTATTCACGAACCGAACCATCGGGTAATGTAATTTTTATCATCATATGTTTCCCATTTACAACATGGGTTTTTAATTTAGGGTAGCAAAGATAAAAGAATTAGTGAAATACAAACAAATATCATAGGAATAATTTGAAGATGATTAAATCGTAAATTTGAAATTAATATGATAGATTATCATGAAGAAAAACAATTAATAAAATTCTAACTTCAACATTAGCAAAGATAATATGCTAAAAAGAATTTAATTTCGTTATATTTGAATAAACAAATTCAATGTATAATATAAAGAAATTAATCATTAGTTCTTTAGCACTTACAGCTTTTTTATTTAGCGGTTGTGAAAAGCAATATCATTGCAAATGCACAAATCCAGGTGGTCAATTTATTGTATTTTCCAAACGCAGTTCCAAAAGCCAAGCAAAACAAAAATGCAAAGATTATTATAATTCAAATTATGGTAATGTACCAATGAGTGAAACTTTTTGTGAGGTGAAATAGTATCATCAACTTTCAATTAAATCTTCAGCCAAAAAAAATACAGAAAGCCCCTATTTAGAAGGATTCTAATAAATAAAACATCCTATCTTCATTTTATATTTTTACATTTGGAAAAAATTATAAAATTTATTATGAAAAAAAGTTTATTTAATATAACACTATTGGTTCTTTGTTTTTCAGCAACTTTGAGAGCACAAACAGCAGGTAATTTAACATTCACATTTACTCCAGTTGCAAAATCACCATGCTATACAGGTTCAAGAAATGTAATAGCTGTTTGGATTCAGACAAATTCTGGAGCCTTTGTAAAAACAAAATTACGCAATGCAGGTAGTGGAACAAGTGATCATTTACCAACATTTGCTGTAAATTCTGGTGGAAGTTCTTCAAATTGTATATCAACTGCCTGTAACATAGTAAGTGCAACAACTGGAGCAACAAGAACATCTTTTTTAGCAACCACTATTATTTGGGATGGTACTGATGCAACCGGATCTTTAGTATCTGATGGAATATATAAAGTGACAATTGAGGAAACTTGGAATCATGGAACCTCAAGCACAGCAGTAACCTCATATACATTTACAAAAGGACCAGCAGCTGATAGTCAGTTACCTATTGCTAATGCTTATTATACTGGCGTTAAATTAGATTGGATTCCAGGTGTTGCGGGTTTAAATGAATCTAAAAATCAAATTCCAGAAGTAGTTATTTATCCAAATCCTACGAATGGCATTTTCAATATTGATTTTAAAAAAGTAAACGCTATCGCTATTTTTAATACAATGGGGATTAATATTTACAACGAAAAAAACGAAAATGAAACTAACGGAATTAAAAACATTGATTTATCAAGTTTTGCAAAAGGTGTCTATATCATACGTGTTTCAAATGAAAAGGGATCGTCTAACCATAAACTTATTTTAAATAAATAATTTTTAAAACTATATATTTAAAAAAGCATCCTTTAGAGGATGCTTTTTTTTATTCTTCAAATTCTGAAACAATGTTTTTAATGCCAGGAGTTTCATACATTTGATAATTTCCGTTTTCATCCGAGTAAATTAAATAAGCTTGTATTTCTGGGCGTGATGCTAAAAATAATTTTGATTTTTCGAGCCCCATAACTAAAATCCCCGTTGCATAAGCGTCGGATGTGATGCATTCTTTTGCAAAAATAGACGCACTTAATAAATTGTTTTTAGTTGGATAGCCTGTTTTTGGATCTAAATGATGGGCATATTTTACACCATCTTCAATAATAAAACGTCTATAATTACCAGATGTAGCCACTGCTAAATCTTCAAGTTTTACAATGGCCATTAATGGATTTTCTGTTTCTTTATTATCAATTGGTTTTTCAATTCCTATCTTCCAAAAATCATGATTAATGTTTTTTCCTTTTGCATAAACTTCGCCACCAATTTCAACAATATAAGACGTTATTCCTTTTGAATTTAAAAAATCAGAAACGACATCAACAGAATAACCTTGGGCAAAAGCATTAAAATCTAAAGCTACACGAGGATCTTTTTTTACAACATGGTTTCCTTTTAGTTTAATTAAATTAAAACCAACAAATTTAAGAATACTATCAATTTTTGATTTTTCAATTTTTTGTTTTTTTCCTGGCCCAAATCCCCAAGCATTAACTAATGGATAAACGGTTGGGTCAAAAGCGCCTTCTGTATTTTGCCAAACTTCTTTAGCCTTATTAAAGCAAGTAATAAAATAGTTGTCTACAACTACATTTTTTTGATTTGAGTTGATACGAGAAATTATTGAATTAGGAATATAAGTAGAAACAGAGTTATCAAAATCAACTAATATTTTTTCAATGTCAGGCTGAAAATCTCTGTTTTGCTTGTCAATATAAGTAATGTGATAGGTTGAACCTTGGGCATAACCTTCGATTTTAACTTCTTTATCTTGAGAAAATAATGAATATGATTTAAAAAAAAATAATACTAAAATGTATTTAAGTTTTATCATAATTACTTAATATCTATTTAAATATCAAAGATAAACTAATATATGTTTATTAATTTTTAATTTTAATCTAAAAATCAATTTTAGAAATTTTTTAAATAAATTATATCTTAGATATTTAAAATTAATTTTGATTCAAAAAATGAAAAAAATAAAAATAGCTATTCTCATTCTATTTATAATTTCAAACTGTTTTTCCCAAACAAAAGAAGATTTTAATAATTGTGCTGCTGAAAAATTTAATTTAAAAGATTATTTAGGAGCGATAGAAGAATTTAGTAAGATTATTGAAATATATCCCTACGATTCAATGGCCTATTTTGATAGAGGCTTTGTAAAAGAAACAATGCTAGATTATTTGGGAGCAATTGAAGATTATAGTCAACAAATTATAATTGATAAAAACCATATAGACAGTTATTTTTTGAGAGGTATACTAAAAAATAATTTGAAAGATTATAATGGAGCAATTCTAGATTTTAACGCTGTTATTAAACTTGAAACATCGAATGCTGATGCTTATTATTTTAGAGGCAATGCAAAGGAAGAGTTAAAACAATTTAAAAGTGCTCTTGACGATTACGGCAAAGCAATACTGGTAAACGCAACAATACCTAATTATTATTTACGAAGTGGTAATTTAAAAATTAGCACGGGCCTAACTGAAAGTGGATGTGAGGATTTAAAAAAATACAATGAAATAGCTACAGAAACTGAAAAGGTTAAAATAAAAAGCCCTTGTCAATAATGTAATTTCAGAAAAATTATCAAATTATGTTTTTAATAACTCTTAACATATGAGAGTATTTTTTGGTGTCGGAATTAAATATTCCATAATGGTCGAATTTATCTATCCGCACACAACCGCTAGCATGAATAATTTGTTGATTATCGATAACCATTCCAACATGAACAATATTACCTTCTTCATTATCAAAAAAAGCTAAATCACCACTTTGAGCTTCTTCCACAAAACTGAGTGGTGTTCCTAATTCTACCTGTTGGCTTGCATCGCGTGGAATTTGATAGCCATTTAATTTAAAAACCAATTGCGTAAATCCACTACAATCAATACCAAAAGGACTTTTACCACCCCATAAATAAGGAGCATTTAAAAATAAATAGGCTGTTTGTTTTAAATCTTGAATGCTTTTTTGAACTGAAGTGCTAGAAGTTGAACCTTCAAAAGTAAAAGTATGTTTACCAATTGTTAGATGGGAATTTTTAATATTTGGTAAAGTTGCTCCTATTGAAATTGGAAACACATGATTTGTAGCAGAATTACTAATTACTTGAACCAATTCAGAACTAACAATGCTTGAGTCTATATGATTAAACTCTTTTTCTGAAATCGAATTATGCTGTTTTAAGCTAATCCAACAAGGATAATGATCAAAGCTTGTGATAATCTTCAACCATTCTTCAGTTACTTCACTTATACTATACGTTTCACCAAAAAGTAATTGACTTACCATTTCGCTAGTGCTGGATGGTTCTTTACGGCAAGGAATAATGCTTAACAAACAAATACCAAAATTCATAAGGTGAAATTAATTGTAGTTTATTTTGTTTTTGAAAGTGATTTAATTAGTTATTCACTATTCAATATTAATAGTTTTAGTTTTAATAGATTTACACCACAAAAAAACGCTCTTTTATACTATTTCCAATAAACATGAAAATTCTATATTCTTACATTAAACACTATAAAGGCATCTTATTCTTAGCATTGATCTTAGCGGCAGTCAATCAATCATTTTCTCTATGTGATTCAATTATTACAGGGAAATTATTAAATAAACTAGGCGTTAATCTTAACGACTATAAACACGACAAGATTTGGTTTATGAAAGATTTAGCGTTTTTCTTATCACTTTCAGTTGGTGCAGCGATGTTATCTCGATTAGCTAAAAATTTCCAGGATTATTTCACAAATATTATTATTCAAAGAGTTGGTGCACAAATGTATACCGATGGTATAAAAAAAGCTTTAGATTTACCCTTTCAAGACTTTGAAGATCAGCGAAGTGGGGAAACTCTAGGTAAATTGCAGAAAGTAAAATTAGATTGTGAGAGATTCATTACGCTATCCATTTCTATGTTATTTCAATCTGTTGTTGGGATAATATTCGTCGTGGTTTATGCCATGCGTATTGACCCATTGCTTGGTCCTTTATTTTTAGCAACGGTGCCTGTAATTGGCGTATTAAGTTCAATTTTAGGAAAAAAAATAAAAGCCGTTTCAAAACAAATATTAGGAGAAACAACCGTTTTGGCTGGCGCAACAACCGAATCATTGCGGAATATTGAACTCGTAAAAAGTTTAGGTTTAACCAATCAAGAAGTCAATCGTTTAAATACAACCACCATAAAAATATTAGGACTTGAATTAAAAAAAGTTCGATTTGTAAGGAGTTTAAGCTTTATGCAAGGCACAACGGTGCATTTAATGCGGACGTGCTTGATTTTTGTTTTATACATGTATGTATTTAATGAAACCATTAAACCAGGCGATTTAATCACTTTGATGTTTTTTTCTTTTTTTATTTTTAATCCTTTACAAGAATTAGGAAACGTTATAACTACCTATAATGAAACCAAAGCTTCTATGGATAATTTTGAAAAATTATTACATTCAGAAAGTGAATTAAAACCAAGTAATCCCAAAAAAATTGGAATAATTAATAGTTTACAATTTTCTTCTATATCTTTTAAACATAAAACAGCTAAAAGTTATGCTGTTAAAAATATTTCATTCTCAGCTAATGCTGGTGAAACAATCGCTTTTGTTGGTCCCTCAGGTAGTGGTAAAACAACATTGGTTAAAATGCTCGTTGGATTATATACTCCAAAAGAAGGAACCATACTTTATAATGATATCAACGCATTAGATATTGATTTAACTGAATTAAGACAACAACTTGGCTTTGTAACTCAGGATGCCCAATTATTTTCGGGAACTATAAAAGATAATTTGTTATTTGTGAAACCAGATGCAACGGATGATGAAATACAAAGTGTTTTATCGAAAGCAGCATGTGGTAATTTACTAAAACGTGCTGAAAAAGGTATTAATACAACTATTGGCGAAGGAGGGATCAAAGTCTCAGGCGGGGAAAAACAACGATTATCAATTGCTAGAGCGTTATTAAGAAAACCTCATTTATTAATATTTGATGAAGCAACTTCAGCTTTAGACTCTATTACAGAAGAAGAAATTACAAGTACTATACGAGACATTTCTTCTGAAAAAAATCAGATAACCGTTTTAATTGCACATAGATTATCAACGATTATGCATGCTGATAAAATCTTTGTATTAGAGCAAGGGTCTATTATTGAGTCGGGCAAACACCAAGATTTATTAAACGAAAAAGGCTTGTATTATGCTATGTGGCGTCAACAAATTGGTGAAAGAAAATAAAGGGAAGGTTATAGAGGGATTACTATGATTTTAGAGACTCAAGGGATCAAAGGGATTATAAAAGTAATTAATATCAATCCATAATTTAAACTTAGTAACTAAATATAAGTTCGCGTTAAGGATTGCAGTGGAAATCCTTTTGTAAGCTGAGCCTGCCGAAGCTCAAAAGATTGAAACGGAAAGCCTGACCGAAGGTAACGCCCAAAATATTCTAATGGTTATGAATTCAAAAAACATGAAAGAAAAAAGCATCAGAAAATGTTTTTAAAAACCTATTAACAACGCTTTTAAACTCTCTAAATAATTCGCACTTTTGACATTTAGAAACATCATTCTAAAATTGATATGCAACTGAAATACCAAAGTAAACAAAAAGCCATTTTATTATTAGAAGACGGCAAAGTATTTGAAGGAAAAGCCGCTGGAAAAATCGGAACAACAACTGGAGAAATCTGCTTTAACACTGGGATGACAGGTTACCAAGAGATTTTCACTGACCCATCTTATTTTGGGCAAATTGTAGTTATGAATAATGTTCATGTTGGAAATTATGGTATTGAAGAATCAGAAGTAGAAAGCGACAGCATTAAGATTTCTGGGATGATTTGTAAAAAATTCAGTGATGGATTTTCTAGAAAAAGAGCCAGCGACTCATTACAGCATTATTTTGAGCAGGATAACATTGTTTCAATAAGTGATGTTGATACCAGATCAATTGTGAGATATGTGCGCGATAAAGGCGCAATGAATTGTATTATTTCATCAGAAATTACAGATATTGACGAATTAAAAGCATTATTAGCAAAAGTGCCATCTATGGATGGCTTAGAATTATCATCTAAAGTAGCTACACAAACAGCTTACGAGGTTGGAGAAAAAACAGCCAAATACAAAGTTGCTGTTTTAGATTTTGGGGTAAAGAAAAATATACTACGCTCCTTAACTCAACGCAATTGTTATTTAAAAGTATTTCCACTAAAAACGACATTAAAGGAATTGATAGACTTTAATGCGGATGGTTATATGTTGAGTAATGGGCCTGGCGATCCAAGTGTTATGAAAGATGAAATTTTACTCATTAAACAATTAGTTGAAACTGGGAAACCTATTTTCGGTATTTGTTTAGGACATCAATTGTTAGCACAATCTCAAGGAATTTCTACTTACAAAATGCATGCAGGACATAGAGGAATTAATCATCCTGTAAAAAATTTAATGACAGGTAAATGCGAGATAACCTCTCAAAACCACGGTTTTACAGTTAATGCAGATGATATTGCGAAAAATTCAGCAATTGAAATTACACATGTTAATTTAAATGATCATACAATTGAAGGCATTAGATTAAAAAACAAACCTGTCTTTTCTGTGCAATATCATCCTGAGGCTTGTCCAGGACCCCTAGATTCTCGTTACTTATTTGATGATTTTATTGGAAACTTAGCTAAATAAAAAAGGTTCTGTTTTTTAATTAAGGTAAACTAATTCTTAAAGTTTATGTTCTTCCTCAATATGGTTTTTATGATACACATCTATACAAACCAACATGGCTAAAAAGCCCCAAAATGGAACGGAGGCTTTATCAGTATCTAGAAAGTTATTTAAAAATCCATGCACAAAATAGGTGCTAATACCCATTAAAATGGCTATTGTCAATATTTTCAGTGACTTATCTTTTACTGTATAAACTAATCGGTAACCTAAAAACATCACTGCTAAAACCAATATAGAAACCAATATAATTCCCATAAATCCTTGTTCACTTAAAGGACCTAAATATTCACTATGCGCATTACCCTTATCGCCAAAATTTGTAGAAATAACGGTTTTCATACTACTTTTTTGAAATGGTGCATATAAAAACTGGTATGTTCCGGGGCCAAAACCTAAAAAAGGTTTTTCTTGAAACATCTCTATCGCACAATTCCAGCGATTTAATCGTTCAACATTCGAAACATCTGTAGAAATATTGGTCATTGATTCAATATTTTGCGTGAAATCTCCGTCAGAATCGGTATTATTTCTGCCTAATATCATGAGCACTTCGGATTGAAATGCTAAGAAAAACATAACGCCTCCAATTAAAGTAAATAATAGCGTTCTGAATTTTATTTTAAGTAAAAGCGTTAAAAGAACACCAATAGAAACTGCCAAACTAAGCCAGCCTGCACGGGCATAGGAAACAATGATAGCAATAAAAAACATAGTTAACAAAGCAATAGATAGTGTCTTTAAAAACGGATTTATATTTTTCATAAAAATAATGCCAACCAACACTGGTATAAACATTGCTAAGGCACAACCATAAGCTGTATGATCATTATAAAATGGGGACACAATCCAATCCGCTGTTTTTTCATCAAACCCAAACGCTGAATGCTTTACGGTAGTTATTACCGAGACTATGGCAAGAGCAATGGCATATAATAAAATGTGATTGATTATTTTTTTCTGATTTTTAAAAAGCAACGTTGCCATAAAATAACAAGAGGTTAAAAACCAGATGCGAGATAATATATACTTGACAGAAATTATTGGCAATTCACTGAAAATAGTCGTAATTACCATCCATAATAATTGAATCAATATGATAATAGTAATAGGATGCTTTAATATTCTCTTATCTGTAATACCTTGACTAATTTCATTTAAAATATAAATCATCGTCATACCAATCATCAATGGCTCTGAAGGTAAACTTAAATTGAGTCCATTAGACATCCCAAGTTCTTTCAAACTAATGGCGAGAGGTGCGGAAAACACCATTATGTACATGATTTTTTCAATATCTAATACCGCTAACAAAATAACAAATAACATTAACGGCAAAAGATTATAAATGTAAAACAGGCCTTTATCAAATAATAAAATATAGGCGTTAACCAATATGTAGGAAACTACAATAAAATAAAATACATAAGTATTTTTAGTCTTTTGCAAAATCGTTTTGTTTTTTATGCGTAAACAAAATAATAAAAAGAGATAATAATAAAGCGGAAATCGTGAATAAAACAACAATTACAGTTCTTTCAGGAGAATGTTTTTTATCCGGTAAATTTGCTTTAGAAACAATGGTTGTATAATTCAAGTTTGAATTTGAATTTAATCTATTTTTATCATATTCAAACTTCATACTTGTATAATTAGTGAGTTCTGCCTTTAATTGCGACTGAAGTATCAAATACTTTCCTCCCACTTCTTTTAATCCTTTTAAAATTAATTGCTCGTCATTAGTTAAACTACTTTTGCTTTGTTTTTTATTAATGATTTTTGATTGAGCTTTAAAATCTAAAATACCATAATTTAATCTGATTGATTTTAATTGGCTTTCAATTGAGTCAATATCTGTTGTTGCTATTTTTAACTGATTTTGGTATGATTTAATATATTCATCACTAATGGTCTTTTTTTGCAATCTTACAAATTTGTTTGTTTCATCAATAAGTGCATTTGCCATTTTTTGAGCAAGAAGTGGACTTTCATTTATTACACTAATAATAATTGACTCATACAAAGTGACACTGACTGAAATATTTTCATAATAATATTTATCAAATTTAGAATGTGACTTTTCTTCCAGTGAATCTATTCCAAATACAGTATAAAGATTAAAACGCTTCGTCATGGCATTTTTTATCTCTTCACTATTCATAAATTGCAATAATTGTTCCGTTGATGATTCTTCACTAAAAGCTTGCAAATTAACTGGAAAAATAACGGCAGTTGACTTAAACTTTGGTGCTATAAAAAGTGGAGAAGAAATTAAAGATGAAACAATAATTGCTGCAACTGCAATTACCATAAACTTAATACGATGTGCTTTTAATACATATAATATAAAAGCGGTGTTTAGGTTTTCCATTAAACTGGTTTTATTTATTAATTTTTGGATTGAGTTACTATTTTTTTTTTAATCTCAATAATTTTATCTGAAAACAACAAGTACAAAAGCGCTAATAAAAATGCAGAAATCGTTGGCACTAAAATGATGACAGATCGCATTGGCCTTGCTTTTTTCTCATTACGAACCGCTTTTTCTACCACAAATTTTGACGGTAAATGTCTTTCAAAATTGACGCGCGCCTCATCGTATTTCCCTTTAATAACAGGATATTTATATCTATACTTCTTTAATTTCTCAAATAAATCTTGATAAGCCATGCCATATTTTGAAAGGATGTCTAGTTTAGTTTGTAATTTCGACTTTGCACTTTCATCGCCTTTGGCAACAGCTTTCGCCATGGCTTTTGAATATGCTTCCATTTCGGATTTATAATCTAAGATTCCTAATTCTCGAATAGTTTGTAAACTATCTTCCAAACTTTCAATGTTTGATAAAGTGGTAGCGTATTCTTCTTCAATAATCATTAAAGCTTCTTTGGCAACAACTCTTGTCATTTTATTTTTAACTGAATCAGCATATGAAACAATGGAATTCGCTATTTTAGCGGCTCTCTCTGATTCATAATCGTAAACATTAATTTTTATAGAAACATAATCGGTTCTCAAAAATGAAACCATTTCTTCCCATTTCAATTTCAAATAATAATTAGAGTTTACATCCTCTTTATTAATTCTCCAATGTTTCCACAAATCATACTCATTGGCTGCCATTGTTCTAATATCAGCAGAATTTAATATTTGAAGTAGTTTTTCGCAATCATCTTCATCACCATACTGCATGTAATCTTCTTGACTTCCAACATTGAGTTCAATTAACAATTTGGAAACAGAGAATGTACGAGCAGGAAAAACTATGGCTGTACCTAAATATTGTGGAGAAATTATAAAAGAAATTGTAGTGGAAATAATCGCCGCAATAGTTGTCACAATTAGCAGTTGCTTTCGCCATTTATATATAACGGATAGCAATTTAATCGAGTCGTTAGTTGAATTTTCTTTATTCATTGTTCAAATATAATATTTATTTGTATTTAATAAATCTTAAAATAGATTTTACACTAATTAGGCCGGAAATAAAAGCCCATGCGAAACATGCAAAACATGCAATACCAAAGTTAATCATCCAATTTGAAGTGGCGTATTTTGAAAAATAGTAAAAGGCTACAATACCAATTATAAATGTAAAAAGTGCAACTAGTAATCGAACATTGACTTTAAATTTAAAAATTTTATAAGCAAAATAAACTTGAATTCCTGCTGTGAAAAACTGAGTTGCTAAACTTGAAATAGCACTGCCAAATGCTTGATAATGAGGAATTAAAATAAAATTAAGAACCAGGTTAATACATATACCAACAATAGCCATAGTGTTCAATTGTTTTAAATTTCCATTTGCAGTCAATAAGGTGCCAAATATATAAGTTGTTGAAACGGCGGTGAAGCATAACATTAAAATTCTAAATTCAGATGTAGAATCAATGGTACCATGATTAATAAGCGAAGTTAATTCGGCTGCATAGAAAAAACAACCTACTGAAACCACCAAAGCGGGCGTTATTAATAAAATGAAAGATAATTTTACAATATGCTCTACATTCTCTTTATGTTTAATCATTCTGCTAAAAACAGGAATAAGTTGAACTGAAAAAAGATAGGCAATCATGTTTCCTGCCTCCAATAACCTAAAAGCTTTTGCGTAAATCCCAGCTTGCTCGCTGCCAGTGTGCTCAGGTAATAATAAACCAAGCATAACACTATCCAACCTATTATAAAAAGTCATTAATAACACTAAAATAGCAAATGGAAAACTTTGTTTTAATATCATTAAGCTAAATGGCCAATTCCATTTTAGAGTAAAATGATGGGTTTTAAAATACACTGTAAAAAAGGCAATGGCTGCAGTAAGAACGTAACCAATGGTTTGAGCATAAACAAAGTTCATGATATCAATCTTTAATCCAAACCATTTTAATAGTAAGGCTATACAAATAATGATCATTAACACTCTATCAGCAACAGAAACAAAACTATCCGTTTTAAAAAGATGAAGCCCTAATAAATTTGACCTCAAATAAGCAATCATACTGATTAAAAACTGATTGACAGCAAGGATTGACAATAACTTCATTAATCTGAAATCATACCCCATGGTAAAACCAAGCAAAATTGTAACAATTAAATAAACAAAGCCTAATACCAATTTCAATGTAAATAAACTACTAAAATGCTTGGTCAATAAATGACTATTTTGAGCGATATTTTTATTATTAAACTGAGTTACTCCAAAATCAAGAATAATATTTAATAAAAATGAAAAACTAAATAAAATAGCATATTCGCCATAAGATGAATTCCCAACAGCATTTTGTACAGCTGTTTCGATACCTAAAGGCCAGTAGGGCTTAATTAATAAGTTAAGTATAATTAAAAAAGCAATATTTGTAACAAACTTCTTTTGTTGCATAAGTGGATAACAAATATATTGTTTTTTTTGGATTTTGACTTATAAAATCAACCTTCAAAGGTTTTTAATTCAAGTGTTTTTCCATCAAATTCGGCATATGTAAAATAATTAATCCAATCACCTAAATTTATGTATTTTGAGTTGTCTGTAATATCTAAATTTAATGGTAAATGGCGATGACCAAATATAAAATAATTAATGTCTTCCTTTTTTAACTCTTCTTTACAAAATGAAAATAACCATTCGTTTTCTGCTCCTAAAAAATACTTATCAGAATCGCCAGTAATAACCCTGCTTCTTTTACTGGACCGCCGCGCAATATAAAAACCGAAATTAGGATGCAACCTATTAAAACACCAAATTAAAAAAGGGTTTGTAAAGCATTTTTTTAAAAATTTATACCAACCGTCTCCTGGCCCAAGCCCATCGCCATGCCCTATAAAAAATGATTTTTTATTATACACGCGTTTTATGGGCTCCTTAAAAATTGTAACTCCGAGTTCTGAAATAAAATAATCTTTCATCCACAAATCATGATTTCCAGTAAAAAAGATAACGGGTATGCCTGAATCGGTTATTTCTGCTATTTTACCTAGCAAACGCGTTTGTCCTTTTGGAACAGTGTATTTATATTCCCACCAAAAATCAAATATATCTCCAACTAAATAAATTTCTTGTGCCGACTCTTTAATCGAATCTAACCAACGAATGATTTTTTTTTCACGCTGCAAACTGAGTTCTTGAGAAGGAACACCCAAATGAAAGTCAGAGGCAAAATATATTTTTTTTCCTGGTTGCATTAGAAAAAATTAGTTTCAATTATTTTTTTTGGCTTAATAGTATGCAAATTTAATGTAAATCTCATGGTATCAAAAAAACCACCTTTATTATTCGCATTTAAAGCATTTTTTATATCCTTACTATATATTATAGGAATATATATATCAAAAAAGTTTTTAAAAATAGACACATTGAATCCTGCAGCATATAGCATTCTTTCCTTAAATAAACTTTCATTAAACTCGCTTGTACCTAAATCCAAAAATAATTTAATTGGAATTTGACCTATTTTAGGCGATTTAATATTCATGGCCAAGAGCCATTTTGTGGTTTGTCCTAAAGGAGTCCATACTTTAAATGCACCTTCGTTTTCTGTGAATTGTGCAAATCCAACTCCATTTGTTTCATTTCTCCCAACGTAATTATAATCAAATAAATAATCCTGACTACCAGTCATTCCATTCATTCTAAATGCATACTTTAATTTATCTAGCTGAGTTCCGTATAGAAAAGCACCTGCAAACAAACGAACATCCAAACTATTTTTATTTTTTAATGTTACTTCATAATTAAATTCAACACTTGTTTTAGCAAATTTATCGTTATGATCAAAATTAAATATGAGATTATACGGATTAATAATTTGTTTATTTCGTAATGTATACTGAAATCTATTAATCATAGTGTAAGTGCTTTTTTTACCCAATGATGCAACAATCGAGTTTTTAGGAGCATCTAATTCATCAACCCATAAATGATTTGTCGAATAGGATACGAATTGTGACAATTTACTTCGTGGATTTTGTTTTTTTAATTCGAATTCAATAGTTGCTGATACTTTGTAATAATTTAAATTAAATGATGAAATGGAGGTATGATTAGCCTCATTAAAATTTTTAGTTTCAACCCAATCATTTGAAAATATTTTTGTTTTGCCAATAATATTAATTTCTTGAAACAACTTGTTTTGTTGCGTAAAATGCCTTGTGAAATCAGCATAGCCTACTGGTGTTTTGCTGCCAAAAGCGTACATTGGCACTATAGAAAATTCATAAGGTTTTTGTAATAAACTATAATTAAAGATGGCACAACCAAGCATGAATTTATTATACTGATTATAACCTAATACAGGTAAATAATTTAATTGTTTGTAATTTGGATCATCAATCTTTCCAATGAAATTAAATTGAAAAGGATGTGTTTTTTTAAAAACACCTTTAGTTTTAAGAAAATTATTTTTACGATTAATTTCGGGAATAATTTGCTTGGCATCAATCTTAAAATAATCAATAGCGCTTGGTGGAAATTCTAAAATGTGTTTGCCCTTAAATCCGTCACTCCATATCGTACCAATCAATTGATTATCCTTAAAACCTGAAACTGAAATTGGACTTACTAACGTATTATTGTTTTTTACAACGATTTGATGACTTTTATTAGGCAGAACCTTAGAACTTACAAGTTTATAATCAATTTTATGATTTGTAGATAATAGTTCATTTGTAAACCAATTCAAATCTGAATTAGAATGATATTTTAAACAATTAAATAAATCATTAGGGCTAGGATGTTTAAACTTCCATTGCTCAAAATAAAAACGCATCGCATTATCAAACTTGTCTTGTCCCATGTAATTCATTAAATAATCCATCGCTAAAGCTGTTTTTGAATAGACAATAGCTCCGTAATTAAACTCTGTAAATTTATCAGCCGAACTACTAATTGGTTGATCAGTGTTTTTTCTTGCTGCTAATAAATATAAAAATTCGTATTCGGCCTTATGCTTAAACGTATTTAAACCAAAAAAACGAAACGTGCTATCACGATCTATTAAGCTGGTTAATTTATTTTTCGGGTACTTTGATTGAAGATACCTCATTTCATAAAATGAATTTAATCCTTCATCTAACATTGGAAATTCTCTTTCGTTACTTCCTAATATACCATAAAACCAATTATGCCCAACTTCGTGCATAATAGTTGTTTCTAAAGTTAAATCAGAATGACTTTCACCAATGATTGTAATATTTGGATATTCCATTCCGCCACCTGCGCTGATAGTTCCGTCAATTGCTGTAACATGATTATAAGGATAATCACCATTAAGGGCTGAATAAAATGTAGTGGCATCATTTATATATTCAATGGATTTTGACCAAAGCTTAGGTTCATTATTCGTAAAATAAGCCCAAGTGGTTACTTTTCGTTTTGATTGTTTCAGATTTATTTCACCTTTTAATACATGAAATCTTTTATCTGCAAACCATGCAAAATCATGAACACGAGATTGCTTGAACGTAATGGTTTTTAATTCTAAATCTGAAGCAGGAAAGTTTAAATCCGTTTCAAACTTTTGATTGGCAATCATTCGGTTTGTTTTCTCAACGTTTTCATTCAACCAATATTCTTCCTCATCTTCGTTAATTCGATCACCCGTTGCAGCCAATACATAATTTTTAGGTAACGTAATATCAACTTCAAAATTTCCAAATTCACTAAAAAACTCCCCTTGATTTAAATAGGGCATTTGATGCCATCCTAGTTTATCAAAAACAGCTGGCTTTGGATACCATTGGGTAATGGCGTATGCTTGATTGATGTGTCCTATACGCGATATTTTAGCCGATGGTAGTTTAACATAAAATGGCGTTGAAATAACAATTGTATCGTTCGGAGCTAACGGTTTATTTAAAATCAGTTTACATATATCTATATATTCTTTATCATATTCCCATTTGATAGGTTCGTTATCAACCATAAAGTTTAAACTATCAATGTAACCCAAATCATCTGGTTTGGCAAAATACATGGTTGTAACACCATTGCTCAATAATTGCTTCGCTAAAGCGGTTTGGTTATTTTTATAGCCATTAGGCCATAAATGAAAATAAATAAAAGTTAAAGATGTCGTTGAATTATTAATATATTCAATCTTCTCAAAAGCTTTTAAACTATGAGAAACATCATTTAACGATACATTGATACGATAGTTTACTTCTTGCTGAAAATAATTTTCTTGAGAACATAAATTTAAACTCATCCACAAAAATGCGATAAGACATCTTAGCAAACATTTTTGTTTCATTATTTTTATTTTAAAACTTCTGCCAGTTTCTTATCTAATTCGGCACCGCGCAAATCGGTTGCAATGATTTTCCCAGCTCTATCAATTAAAACAGTATATGGAATTGATTGAACGGCATAAGTTTGCACAGCTTCACTTTGCCAAAACTTTAAATCACTTACTTGTGGCCATGTTAATCCATCTTTTGCAATGGCCTCTAACCATTCGTCTCTGTTTTTATCTAATGAAACACCTAGTATGACGAAACCATTATTTTTATACTTTTCATAACAACGTTTCACGTTGGGCATTTCTTTTCTACAAGGTCCACACCACCTTGCCCAGAAATCAATTAATACAATCTTCCCACGTAATGATGACAAGGCTATTTCTTTATCATTTGGAGATGGTAAAATTAACTCAGGAGCTTCAGTACCAATTTTGATGGATTGAGTGCGTACAACCATCATTTCTGTTTGTTGAACCATACCATGAAACGCTTTAATATCCTCGTTATTAGGGTATTTTTGACTCAAGCCCTTATCTAGAGCTTGATAAACATCTAAATATAATTCAGGTTTAATTTGTTGAATGGCCATAATTGAGGCAAATGAACTAGCGTTTTCTTTTATTTTTTTTGCAACCAAATCACTATATACAGCGACCATTTGCTCATATGGTTTTTGTAAAACTTTTGATAATGAATCAGCTTTTAAAGAATCTAATTTTTGAATAACTAAAGCATTATTAAAAACAGATTCTAATGAATCGGTTCTTACTTTTTGGTTTTTCGCTAACTCTTGAAATTCTAAAAATAATTTTGTATCAGGCGAACCGTCTGCTTTAAATGTATTACCTAAATCTCTTGCATCTCCAGATATCATTAATTTTTGAGCAGAATCTAAAACCAACATAGCAAAATTAGAATTTGTTAATCTTAATCGATAAAAACCTACACTAGGATTATAGTGATTCATTTCAAATTCACCTTTTTCGCTGATGATAGCACTATCCACAACAGCTGGTCCTTTTTGTGACAATTTCTCTAAATAAATGGTTTCAGATTTAGAATTTGACAAACTTCCTTTTATCTCGAATACTGAACTGTTTTTTGAATTTGAATTTGTGCAAGCATTAAACAATACTAAAATAAGCGATATAACAATTAATTTCTTCATTTTTAAAGGTTTTATGTATATAACAAATATCCAATTTATTTTCAAAATACCAAGTTGTTACTTTGTGTATTTATGCACATAACTTTGAATAAAAGAAAAATATCTAAACTGAAATTAATAGATATAAAACTAAAACTGTTTTTTAATATCTAAATATATACGATTTGTTGCGCCTGAATTATTCAATACATAACTCTTTGCCAGATGAGCCGTATGATCTAATAAAACATTATTATTTAAAAATACCTTGGTTTGTTCTGTTAAGTCTTCCTCACTCGAAATTTCAAAGCCAGCTTTTAACATAAGCATATCAGCCGCTTCATTAAATTTATGATGATTTACACCAAACAAAACAGGCAATCCAAAAACAGAAGGCTCTAATATATTATGAATACCATTATTAAAACCGCCTCCAACGAAAGCGATCGTGCCATATTGATAAACAGACGATAGTATTCCCATTGTATTTAGAATAAGAACTGAATGGGTAAACACTTTCTCTTGTTCAGAAAATAAATGGAAAGAGATTTCATTTTTAAAGAGCATTTTTTTTAGCCTTTCAATATTTGTCAAATCAATTTCATGTGGTGCAATAATAAGTTTGAGTTGAGGATATTTTGGTTTTAATTTTAAAAATGACTCTATAAGGTATGTTTCATCAGTTTGCCAAGAACTTCCTGCAATAATTACAAAGGCATTTTCAGCAAAATGAGCGATTGAATCAATTTTTTTAGGTAATTGGCAAACATCTAATACTCGATCGAAGCGCGTATCACCGGTTAATACGCCTGTATTTATGTGCATTACATTTAATAAAAGTAATGATTCTTTATCTTGAGTATATATTGTATGAAAGCTTGCTAAAGCAGTTCTAAATAATTTTCCGTACCATTTAAAAAACGGTTGATGCTTTTTAATAACCGTAGATATTAAAAAAGTAGGAATTTTATGGATTTGTAACTGAAACAAAAAATTTAACCAAAATTCATATTTTACAAAAATGGCTACTTTTGGTTGCAGAGCATCAATAAATCGTTTTGAATTTTTAACGCTATCTAAAGGCAAATAACAAACATAATCAACAGTCGGAAAATTCTTTTGTATTTCATAACCTGAAGGCGAAAAAAAAGTAAGCACAATTTTTTGCGAACTATTTTCTTGTCTGATTTTTTGTAAGAGTGGCCTCCCCTGCTCAAATTCTCCTAAAGAGGCGCAATGCATCCAGACCGCATGTTTTAAATCTAATTTTTTGATCGCATCGTTTAATTCGATTTCCCAATTTGTTCTACCACTAATCCATAATTTTGCTTTTGGTTTGAACATGGCGGCAAAGCGCATGGCTAAATAAAAAAGATGTATTACAAAATTATATAAAAACATAAATTGAACAACGCGTTAAAAAAAACGCATTAAATGAATTTAAAGTACGAATTAAAACTCAAAATTAATTTGCCCATCTTTATCTTTAAAATTTGATGGGTCTATTTTTTCCATAGCTCTTCGATGTAATTCCATTGGCGACATACCGTTTTCTCCAATACTTTCATCTTCTTCAATATCATCCATAGGAATTTCTTCAGATGCTCTTAAATTAATTTCTTTCACTTTATAAGAAGTTAATTTTTTTCCTTTCGCTTTCATATTAACGAATGGAGCAAATTCAACTAAATTAATAACTTCATCAGCAATATCTTTATCTTTTTCTTTACCAAACTTCATATCTATGATTGGTAAAATTTGGGAAGTAATTAATTCAATACGAGATTGTTCGTTCTCAGTAATGATTAAGGTTTTGGAAGCAATGTTTTCAGGTTTAAATCGTTTAGTAATATAAGATTTACTTTCACCATCAAAATAAATACATGACATGATTTGTTCTGGATAATATTTTTCAATTAAAACAGTGTCATCATCAAAATGATTCAAAATATCATAGCTATACAAGCGATAAAAACCTTTACTTGTTACTGTCACAATTTTATCATCGCCAGAAAATTTACCTAAATACGTTCCTTTGTTATCCTTGTTTAAGCGATTAACAGCGTCATCAAACCAATAATCCTCTGCAGCTAAAGTTGAAGCACCTTTTTGCTTTAACAATACTTTTTTAACCGCATATTTTGTCACGATATTACCTGTTGAACTTCTTCCTTTAACTGGAATTTCAGAAAAATCGGTATCAATTTCAAACTTACGTAAACCAGGTGTTGGCTTCAAAATTACTTGGATTTTTTCAGCTTCACCATTTGGATTAATCGTAAACCAATGTACATAGGAATTTGGTGTGCCTTTAGTTAAATCATATTCTTTTTCGCGTGTGATTCCAGTTACATTAAATCGTTTGATAAATGTAATACCTTTTGGTCCATCCGTATAAATCATATTATACGTTGTGCGCTCATCATTCTTCTTAAAGATTGCAATATATAATATATCTTTTCCAACAAATGTTTTATCAGAAACTTTGAATACTTTCATTTTGCCTTCTTTGGTAAATGCTATGATATCATCAATATCAGAACAATCACAAACAAACTCATCTTTTTTTAGACTTGTACCAACAAAGCCTTCGGCTCTATTCATAAACAATTTTTCGTTAGCCATCACAACTTGAGTTGCAATAATAGTTTCTAATTGTTTCGTTTCTGTTTTTCTTTCTCTTCCTGTTCCGTATTTCTTTTTAAGATTTTTAAAAAACTCAACCGCATAATCAACTAAATTTAATAAATGATTTTTTACTGTAGCAATTTTATCATCTAACTCTTTCATATGTTCCTCCGCTTTAATACTATCAAAACGAGTAATACGAATCATCGGAATTTGAGTTAAGCGTCCTAAATCCTCATCAGAAATCTCTCTTATTAATTTCTTTTTATGTGGTTTAAAACATTCATACAAATAGTCGAATAAGGTTTCTTTATTTGAATATTTTTTAAAATCAATATACATTTCTTCTTTAATGAAAATTTTCTCTAAAGAGGAAAAGTGCCATTTCTCTTCTAATTCACGTTGTTCAATTTCAAGTTCTCGTTTGATTAAAGCGAGCGTTTGATTCGTTGAAATTTTTAAAATTTCACTAACCCCAACAAATCTAGGTCTTTCATTTTCAATGATACAAGCATTTGGAGAAATACTTAATTCACAATTTGTAAATGCATAAAGAGCGTCTATGGTTTTATCTGGAGAAATTCCTGGTTGAAGATGAATTAAAATTTCAACATTTTCAGACGTATTATCTTCAACTTTTTTAATTTTAATTTTACCTTTATCATTAGCAGCAATAATAGAATCTATTAATGAACTTGTTGTTGTGCTAAATGGAATTTCAGAAATAATTAATGTTTTAGAATTAAGTTCCTTTACCCGCGCTCTAATTTTAATTTTACCCCCACGTAATCCATCCTTATATTCACTAAAATCTGCAATTCCACCAGTAATAAAATCAGGAAAAATAGATACTTTTCTTCCTCTTAATATTTGAATAGACGCGTCGATTAATTCACAAAAATTATGAGGTAATATTTTTGTTGCTAAACCAACTGCAATCCCCTCCACACCTTGAGCTAATACGAGCGGGAATTTAACAGGTAAGGTAATAGGTTCCTTATTTCGTCCATCATAACTCAATCCCCAATTTGTCGTTTTAGGATTAAATACAACTTCTTGACCAAATTTTGATAAGCGTGCTTCAATATATCGCGGTGCTGCTGCACTATCTCCAGTAAATATATTACCCCAGTTTCCTTGACAATCAATTAGTAAATCTTTTTGTCCTAAGGCAACCAATGCATCACCAATACTAGCATCACCATGTGGATGGTATTTCATGGTGTTACCTATTAAGTTTGCCACTTTATTGTAACGACCATCTTCTAATTCCCACATACTGTGCATGATTCTTCTCTGCACAGGTTTTAAACCATCTTCCATAGCAGGAACAGCGCGTTCCAAAATAACATAGGACGCGTAATCCACAAACCAATTTTTAAACATGCCCGATACATGTTTTATGGTACTTAATTCATTATGATTTTCTGTATTATTCTCTTCCATCATTATTTATTCAACTAAATAACAAATATACATTAAGCGTCGAGTATTTCTAAATGAATTTTAAGTAAAAAACGCATAGATATTCACAAATAAAGTTTTATAAATAATTGCTAATACACAATTAATTTACGCTTTAAAAAGAAAAGGCTTTCCTTCAACTTTGCTTTTAATTTATCTGATTGATACGCATTAAATCCAGCAATTTCAATAGAATTACCATATCCATAAATATCAGACAACTCACTTTCGTATACTAATTCAGCAGTTTGAGCGTACCTTAAAGAAAGCTTTATGGATAAATAGGAAAGTTGAACACTATAAGTGGCGTTTAAAATATCCGAACTGATATCTTTTTGAGTATTAGCATCTACATCAATTATGAAATCAGCTAATTCTTTTTGCTCAACCAATTTAATCTCGTCACCAACAAATTTTGACTTGATTATAGGTTCGATTATTTTTTGTTGATTAAGTTTATTGTTGTTTTTTTCACGACATGAAATATAGACTGAAATGACATTTACCCTTGCAAATGCTTTTAATTGTGCTGTTTCTATAAATTGTTTTAATAAAAATAAAGATGATTTACTAACACTATCATTTGCCATAAGGTTTTCTATATCAGGATTTAAGGCAAAATAAATTTCTTGATTGAGCGGTTTAACTTTCTTCACATTTATTTCAATGTCTCCATTCTTATTGGTAGACGACGTTTCTGAAACTTTTATATTTTCATTGTCAGATTTTACTTTAAACGGAAAATCAATTAAACTACCTTTACCTTTAACAATAACTTTATAAACTAACGGCTTATAACTTGGCTGATAAGGCTTTAGAACTGAAACTGTTTTTGATGGCACGATGGAAATACTTTGAATTTGAGTTTGAATACTATTTGACAATTCGAAGATATTTTTAACTTTATTCGTTGACTCAAAATTAACTTCCTCATTTAAATAAGGACTCAATATGCCAAAGGCTTGAATTCGTTTTTTTAAACTACCAGCAAAATTTCCGTTTTTTTCGTCTTCAAACGAAATATTTATAATGTTAACAGCTTTAGCAATGGCTTGTTGTTTTTTTTGAAGTTTTCTGTTTTCGTAATCTGCTTTATCTAATTCATAATACAACCAATATTGTTTGTCATTTTCGTAGCTATCAATCAATTTAAATCCTTCAATATTATCGTTGCTACTCAGTTTTATTAATGAATTATAATTTTCATTAAACTGATTATTATTTTGAACCGTATATAAAATAGAATTGGTTGAAATATCAACTTTTATTTCTGAGCTCAAATCAAACAACGCATTTTTTTTGGCTTCACTTTGATAATTAGCGTTGTTTGTTTTATCAGCAAAACCAACTCCTATAAATTTAAAAGAATTAACTGGTCGCTTGGTTACCCAATTTGGAGCAAAAACTTGAGTTTCGATTTGAGAAATAAGTAAATGACTTAATACCAAAAAGTAAAAAAACAAAAAGTACGTATATTTAATTACACTTTTCATTTCTATCTTAAAATATAATTTGTTAAGATGTTATAAAAAACATCTACTGCTTTATTATTGGCAGATGTTTTTAAATCTGAAAAAGATTTTAATTCTTTTCTATTATTAAAACCTGATCTCCAATTAGATGGATTGTATTGATTTATAGGCATGGTAATACCAGGATTATATGGAAAAAAATTATAAACATTAAAATTTACCATAGTTCCATTAGGAAGATTTTTACTACGAGTAAATTCATAATAATCAATATTATCAATGCCATCGCAGGTTTGACTTTGTGATGTAACTAATTGATTGCTATTTGCATCAATTAATTTATATTTAAAGTCAAATGAGTAAACTCTTCTACCCTTTACTTGATTATATGGTTGTGGTCTAAATTCGGTCACTAAAATGGTATCTCGTCGTGTCACAATTTTTTCGTAGCAAATAGATGAAGATCTAGTTATAGGTGTTTCCATTTCTTTTTTACTTGTTACATCAAACACATAAAAATAATCTGCGCCAGTTGCTTTTTTAATCGCTTGAACTAAATCAATATTTCCAATGTTTGAAATATCGTTAACCGCTGGCATAAATAAAAACGGCGTGTTATTGATTAATTTTACCTTATCGTTATTTTGATAAGATAACTCGATAAAGCTATTTAAGAGTTGATCTTCAATGTCTTTTTCGGATGAATTTTTGGGTTCAAAAATGATAAAAGTTTTCTTTTGTAAATCAATCGTTAAATCCAAAAGTTCTTTCGCATCTTTATAATTAACTGATATAGAGTTTATTTTTATTAAATTAGTTTGCGCTGATTTATAATTTTTAAATTCCATTTCTCTAATAGCCATTAGGTAAAGTGGTTCGCAGTTCGCAATAATTTCTAATTCTTTCGTGTTTTTATAATTTGAGTCGTATTTTTTAATTTTACTAATACTTTTTAATGCCAAATCAAATTTATTTTGATTCACACACTCAACTAATTCAGTGTAATTTTTAGATAGGTAAAATTCTAAGGCCTTGTTATAATCATCTTGATACGCATTTGGATAATTTAAGGTTACATTTAAATTAACCGCTTTTTGCGTGAAGTTTTTTAATTTATCAAATGTTTCAATGGATTGTTCAAACTGTTGTGTATTAAACTCTCTAAAAAATTCAGACGATAAATTATTGATATGCTTTTGACCAACTTCCTTCAATTTAATGCGAGCGTCGGTATTACTTTTTTTTCTTTCTAATGATTCAAAATAATACTCAGCAGCTTCACTTACAAGCCCTTGTTTCTCTAACCTTTCGGCAGCTTTAAAATACTTTTTGGAGCCTGTGCAAGACACAAGCCAAAAACTAATTGCTACCAGTATGTATACGAGTGATTTTATAATGTGTTGTATTAAAGGAAAAGCATCTAATTAGATGCTTTTCCTTATTTTATTTATTTTCCTTCTTCGCCTAATTTTTTCATTTCAGCGTCAAATATTTGTTGAAATTTTTGTTTATCGTAGTCTAATTTTAATTTTGAATCGTTAGAAATTTTTTGATCCATTTTATCAAAAACTTCTTTTTTACCTGCTTCAATGGCCATCCAATATGTATAAGAACCATCTGACTCTTTAAATATTTTCTCTCCGATTTCTTTTACGTTTGATAATTGCATGTTTACAACCTCACGAGCTAACTCTTCAAATTTATTTTCAAATTCTTGAGCAGCGCCAACCGTTCTTTGATTCGTGTATTGATCTGTTACTCGTTTAATGGTAGCCTGGATGTTTCCAGCCATTTCAGCTCTTGCATTTTGAAATGCAATTTTCTTAGCAGTTGCTAAATCAGGAGATTTACCTAATTGTTTAGCTCTGAAATAATTTTCATCGCTACGGTATTCTTTACCACTAAATGGCACAGAAATCTCAACAGCACCTGTTTCTTTTTGTACTGGTAATGCTTTTTTTGATTTACAACTTACCGTTGCCATCAATACAAAAGCTGGTATTACTAAATAATTAATTGTTTTCATGGTTTTTGTTTTTTGATTGTTAGTTATGTTATTCTAATTTACATCAATTGGTATTCCAAAAAATAAAAATACATTTTTTTTAACCAATTTTAACCAATTCTTCTTCTACGTCTTTTTCAACACGTAAATTTTGAATAATAAATTCTTGGCGTTCTTGCGTGTTTTTACCCATATAGTAATTCAATAACTCATGGATAGATGCTTTTTGATCGAGTAAAACTGGTTCTAAGCGAATGTCTTTGCCAATAAAATGCTTGAACTCATCTGGAGAAATTTCTCCTAAACCCTTAAATCGCGTTATTTCAGGCTTTGGTCCAAGCTTTGAAATAGCAGCCATTCGTTCTACATCACTATAACAATACGCTGTTTCTTTTTTATTTCTAACGCGAAATAAAGGCGTTTGTAGAATAAAAACATGTCCATTTTTTACCAAATCAGGAAAAAATTGTAAAAAGAAGGTGAGCAATAATAATCGAATGTGCATACCGTCTACATCTGCATCGGTTGCAATAATGACATTATTATATCTTAATTCATCTAAACCATCTTCAATATTTAGTGCTGCCTGAAGTAAATTAAATTCTTCATTCTCATACACTACTTTTTTTCCTAATCCAAATGAGTTTAAAGGTTTTCCTTTTAAACTAAAAACAGCCTGAGTATTGACGTCACGCGTTTTAGTAATTGATCCACTTGCTGAATCTCCCTCACAAATAAAAAGCATGGAATCTAAACTTCTAGGATCTTTACTATCAGTAAAATGAACTCTACAATCTCTCAACTTTTTATTATGAAGATTAGATTTTTTCGCCCTATCTCTAGCTAATTTTTGGATGCCTGATAATTCCTTTCGCTCACGTTCGTTTGCGATTATTTTAGCTTCTATATTTTTAGCAACATCTGGATTTTTATGTAAATAATTATCTAAATGCTGTTTTATAAAATCATGTACAAAAGAACGCATAGATTGGCCACCTGGCGATACATCATTCGAGCCTAATTTTGTTTTGGTTTGTGATTCAAAAACAGGTTCTTGGACACGAACTGAAATAGCGGCCACAATAGATTTTCGGACATCTGATGGATCAAAATCTTTTTTATAAAATTCGCGAATGGTTTTAACCACGGCTTCACGAAAAGCGGCTTGGTGCGTACCTCCTTGCGTTGTATATTGACCATTAACATAACTATAATATTCTTCTGAATAATGCTCGTTACTATGCGTCATGGCCAATTCGATATCATCACCTTTTAAATGAATAATTGGATAAATGATTTCGCCAGTTATATTTTTTTCTAATAAATCTTTTAATCCATTGTCTGATTTATAAATTTGACCATTAAAATGTAATGTTAAACCAGTATTGAGGAAGGCATAATTCCAAAGCATTTTATCAATGTACTCATGCACATAGTGGTATTTTTTGAATATAGTGTCATCTGGTCTAAATTCAACATAAGTTCCGTTAGCTTCTGTAGTCTTTTCGAGTTTAGATTCTTTAACTAAATTACCACACGAAAATTCAGCTGTTTTTGTTTGTCCATCTCTGAAGGCAGTAACAGTGAAATTGATAGAAAGGGCATTAACCGCCTTTGTACCAACCCCATTTAAACCAATTGATTTTTTAAATGCTTCGCTATCATATTTTCCCCCAGTATTCATTTTAGAAACCACTTCAACCACTTTACCTAAAGGAATACCACGTCCATAATCTCTAACTGAAACGGCTCCATCTTTTACAGCCACATTAATGCGCTTCCCAGCACCCATCATAAATTCGTCAATGGAATTATCCATAACTTCTTTAATAAGCACGTAAATACCATCATCAAATGCTGAACCATCGCCTAATTTACCAATATACATTCCTGGTCGCATACGAATATGTTCCTGCCACTCAAGCGATTTGATACTATCTTCGTTATAACTTGCTATTTCTTTTGCCATTTTTTATTCTTCTTAATTCACTTAAAAAAATTAATTCGCGAAACTTAATTATACATTAAATCGAAAGTGCATGACATCACCATCATTAACAATATACTCTTTACCTTCCACTTTTAATTTTCCAACTTCTTTACAAGCAGCTTCCGAACCATAATGAATATAATCATTGTATGCAATTACTTCAGCTCTAATAAATCCTTTTTCAAAATCGGTATGTATAACTCCTGCAGCTTGCGGGGCAGTCATTCCTTTTTCAATAGTCCACGCTCTCACTTCTTTTACACCTGCGGTAAAATAAGTTTGAAGTTTTAATAACGTATAAGCTTGTTTAATTAATTTGTTTACACCTGGTTCATCCAAACCCATTTCTCCTAAAAAAAGTTGTTTTTCTTCGTAAGTTTCTAAGGATGAAATTTCACTTTCCATAGCTGCTGTAATCACTAATATTTCAGCACCTTCATTTTTCACAGCTTCTCTTACTGCATCCACGTATTTATTTCCTGATTTTGCAGAGGCCTCATCCACATTACACACATACATCACTGGTTTAATAGTTAACATGTGTAAATCTTCAATATAAGGGAACTCACTTTGCTCCAATACACAAGCACGAGCTGAATTCCCACTTTCTAAGGTTTCTTTAACTTTCAAAAGCGTATTGTAAGTTCTTACAGCTTCTTTATCATTACCTAATTTTCCAGCCTTTTCAAACTTTTTAATTTTAGCTTCTACTGATTCTAAATCTTTTAATTGCAATTCTGTATCAATAATTTCTTTATCACGAACAGGATTTACATTGCCATCAACGTGGATGATATTATCATCATCAAAACAACGTAACACGTGCAAAATGGCATTACATTCGCGGATATTAGCTAAAAATTTATTTCCTAATCCTTCACCTTTACTTGCTCCCTTTACTAGACCAGCAATATCAACAATTTCTACTGTTGTAGGTTGGATGGCTTGTGGTTTAACAAGCTCTGATAATTTAGTTAAACGTTCATCGGGTACAGTAATAACACCAACATTAGGCTCTATTGTACAAAACGGAAAATTTGCTGCTTGCGCTTTAGCATTACTTAAACAATTAAAAAGAGTTGATTTACCTACATTTGGTAACCCAACGATACCACACTTTAAAGCCATTTTTTAAAAATTATTAGTTACTGTGTTTAGAAAATATTCATCCTTTACATTTTATCTAAACTTAGGTGCAAATATATTAAAATCAGTAGGTAAGCATTGCTATTATTTGTAGTAATGCCAAACAGTTTTTAACAATTTAAAAAAAATCATTGTGCAAAACAATTTTATTTTTTACTTTTAAACATCCTGTTATTCTTATTAACATTGACTCTATAACGATAAATCAAATACTATTTTTGCACAAAACAATATTTTATGATTGATATTTCCAACTTAGAAAAAATAGCCACTCAAACTCGCAGAGACATTGTACGTATGGTTCACGCCGTAAATTCAGGCCATCCAGGTGGTTCTTTAGGTTGTACAGATTATTTAGTTGCGCTATATAACGGTGTTATGAATCATAATCCCGAGCATTTCACCATGGACGGTACAGGTGAAGATTTGTTTTTCTTAAGTAATGGACATATAAGCCCAGTATTTTACAGTGTATTAGCTCGTTGTGGGTATTTTCCTGTTGAAGAATTAAAAACCTTTAGAAAATTAAATAGTCGTTTACAAGGACATCCAACTACACACGATCATTTACCAGGCGTGCGCATAGCAAGTGGTTCGTTAGGACAAGGTATGAGTGTTGCCATTGGTGCCGCATTAGCAAAAAAATTAAATAAGGATCATTCGATTATTTACAGCCTTCACGGCGATGGCGAATTACAAGAAGGACAAATTTGGGAAGCTGTTTTGTATGCCTCTGCCTATAAAGTAGATAATTATATTGCTACCATTGATTACAACGGAAGACAAATTGATGGCGATGTTGAAAATGTACTATCATTAGGTAATTTAAAGGCTAAATTTGAAGCATTTGGATGGGAAGTTGTTGAAACTGAAAAAGGAAATGACCTAGCGTCAGTAATTGATGGATTAAATAAAGCAAAAACATACATCGGAAAAGGAAAGCCTATTGTTAACATTATGAAAACAGAAATGGGCTCAGGTATTGATTTCATGATGGGAACTCATAAATGGCATGGATCTGCGCCAAATGATGAACAACTTGCAAAATCGTTAGCTCAATTAGAAGAAACTTTAGGAGACTATTAAGTTAGTGTTGAATTTTTAATTATTAGTTTTTAATAAATTGACTTAATGAATATATTAAAGCGCAAAAACATATTAAAAACTAAAAACTCAACGCTAAAAACTTTTGTATTTTTTTTAATACTTAATACTTCATATTCTGTAATTAATTCTCAAACTACAAACCGTATTCTATTTATTTTTGACGACTCTTACAGTATGTATGCGCAGTGGAATAGCGACATTAAAATTGAAGTTGCAAAGAAAATAATGGGCGAGTTTTTGGATAGCTTAAAAACTTTACCTGATTTAGAGCTTGCCTTACGTTGTTATGGTCATACCACTTTTATCAAACCAACTCGGAACTGTAAAGATTCAAAGTTAGAAGTACCATTTGCAAGTGCAAAAGAAAATGCCGCAAAAATAAAGCAACGCATTCAAAAATTAGAACCTCTTGGAACCACGCCCATAGCCTACTCATTAGGAGAATGTGCTTCGGATTTTACACCTTGTAATAATTGTAGAAATATTGTTATTTTAATAACCGACGGTATTGAAGAGTGTGATGGATATCCTTGTGAAGTTTCTAGCGATCTTCAAAAAAAAGGCATCTTTTTAAGGCCCTTTGTTATTGGTGTTGGGTTGGATGTGAAATTTGCTGATGTATTTGGATGCATTGGTAAATTTTATGATGTAAGTAATGAGGCAAATTTTAAAGATATTTTAAACTTAGTGTTAACAGAAGCTATTACTCAAACGACTGTTGAAGTAGATTTATTAGACATGTCTAAAAAACCAACAGAAACAAATGTAAACATGACTTTTTTTGATCATGAAACTAAACAAATTAAGTACAACTATTTGCACACCATTAATATAGCTGGACATCCAGATACATTAATATTGAGCCCTTTTAGAACTTATGATATATTAGTACATACCATTCCCAAAATAGAAAAACAAAACATTCAAATCATACAAGGAAAACATAATACCATTCCTTTGGATGCTGGACAAGGTATTTTAAGTTTAAACATAGAAGGCAATATATCAAAATACTATCCAAACTGTATCATCAGAAAAAAAGGAGAGTCCACTACCCTTCATGTGCAAGAATTTGGAACAACCGAAAAATATCTAAATGGTAGATACGACCTAGAAATACTGACTTTACCGCGTATTAAAATGTATGATATTGAGATTAAACAAAGTGAATCAACGAAAATTTACGTTGAAAATTCGGGCAATGCTTATATTAAAAAAGGAGGTATGGGATTTGGTAGCCTTTATTTAGATGATGGTAAAAAAGTAACTTGGGTTTGTAATCTAAACTCAAATCTCAATACTGAAATCATTTATTTACAACCCGGTAATTATAAGATGGAATTTAGATATGAATCGATTAAACAAACAATTAAAACAATAGAAAGAAAATTCACCATTAAATCTGAAACTACAACAAACATAACAATCAATTAACATTGCTGTATCCATATTAACAATCAAAAATTATTTGGCTAACGTATTGATAAATGATATATTTAACTTTCAAAAAAAAACTATGATAAAAAAATTACTACTTACCGGCTTAATTATTACATCGTCAATAATGGCAATAGCTCAAAAAGAAGAAGTTAAAGACTTAAATTGTTATAATAAATGGTCGATTAAATTTGACGAAAGAGGTGCAGAGGAAATAACAGATGGCGTATATACTGACGTTATCATTACATCTCGTGTTGGAGCTGTAGCGAAATGTTACAGTGGTAAAGCTGAAGTAGTAGGTAAAAAGCTAATTAAATTTTATATAACACTGGAAGATGGCAGTTTTGAAGAAGTTAAAAGAACTTGGAAAGATAAATCAAATGCTGATGTTTATATCATCAATGGTATCAGTAAGTCAATGATAACTGTTCATAATGAATTAGTTAATGTACTTTGGCCAAAAAAAATTAAGCCAAAAAAAGCTGCTATGAAATTAGCTCCAGAACCTACAGACGACTAATTTCCCGTTTTTAAGATTTTAATTAATTATCTAAGTAAATCCGACCTTGGCGCCACGCATCAACAGCTTGATACCAAGGTAATTTAAGTGATTCACTCCTTTCTAAACTAAAATCGTTATCGGTAAATGGGTTTACAACTTTACTAAATGCAAAAATGGTTGATTTTTGATTGTTAAGTTCACCATAGGTCCAAACTTCTCCATTAATAAGTTTTGTAACGGAATTTGGTGCGCCAAAAACCACATAAATCATTCCTCTATCGGTTTTCCAACCTTCTTGATAACTAGAAAATAATTTATTAGCTTCTAGAATTCTCCCATAATATTTTTTCAAAAGTTCAACAGCTCTTTCTTTGCTGCCTCCAATACTCGTCCAAAATTTATCAATGGAAGCTTTCTTATCTATTGAATTCATACAATTCTCAAATTCTTGTTTTGCCATAATAAAACGTGTGGCAAGTATCATCTGCTCTGCATCTTTTATTTTAGGAAAAGAAGGTTCATAAACATAAAAGGTAACGCCATCTTTAGAATCATCATTTGTTTGAAGGTGATAAAATCCTTTATTAGGGAGGATTATTTCAATTTCATCGCTATTTGCATAAACACTAAAACTTGAATCAGGTTGATAATTAAACTTTGAAACCTGATCAAAAGAAAAAGGAGGCAATGCCAATTTAAACGATTTATTGTAGTAGTCAACGTTAAAAAATTTTTCAGTATTTCTGCGAGAAGTTACATAAATCAAGTCATTTGGTTTAAAATAATGGGTATAACAAACCTCATGATTTAAATTTTTGATTAAAAAATTTTCGCGATTAAAAGAACTCGTTTTACTTGAATAAAAAGATTGAGTGTAACTGACTTTTTTATTTCTATCATAAACACGCATGTTAATGAAATAATCAAAGCCCTTTTTTAATTTAAAAAAAACGGAGCCATTTAAATCTTTCACTTTAACGCTAGCTTGCTTATCTATTAAATCAAATGAAACTGTATCAATGATTTTTTGGAGATTATCTTGTAAACTAATTTCTAATGTAACATTTACCGCAGTTGAAAACCATTGGGTTGTATCAAGTCGCTTATAAATCAACACTTCATTATTTATTTTATAAAATAATTGACTTACACTATCGTTTAAATGATAAACTAAATTTTGCCATTGCAACTCATTGTTAGTTTTTTTATACAAATTAGTGTTACTAATCTGATTTGTCTTTTGCGTTGTACATTTAAAAAATGAAAACAAACTCAAAACAACAATGGCTATTTTAACACGTAAACTGATAAGCTGTTTGTTTAAATAAATTAAATTAAAATTACATCATTTTTGCCAAACTCATGTTACAAAAATAACATTGATTGTTTTTACAAAATCTTTTTTAATTCTGAAATCGCTTGAAGTTGTCCCCAATTAGGATGATAAATCGTTTCTGGCACAAATTTTTTATACTTTTCGACCGCCACTTCAAAAATTGGCTTGGCTTTTTTTGCGCCACCTCCAAACAATACAGGAGTATTCAAAATCAATCTTGCTTTCTGTAAGTATACTCTTGGATTTTGAGGATTATATATAGCTGCCTGCTCATTTAATTTAGTTGAAAGTGTGCTATATTTTTGGCCTCTTCGCAAAACACTCACATTAATTCTTACCGCAGCAATGATAGATTTAACGACAAATACTTCAGAGTTATTTCTACTCAGCGAATCTGCTTTTGTTGCAAATTTATCTGCTTTATCGCAATATAGATCAATTTGTTCTCCAGTCTTAGAAAAGGCAATTAGGACATTACAAAGTGACGCATAATAATAAACTAACCAATTGTTTGATTCTTTAATCGCTAATTTTTCGAAGCTTGTTGCGGGTAAATAATAGTTATGCGTATAATGAGCAGAATCTAAAGCTAAAATACATCTTCTGAATTCGGATGTAACTTTTACTGTTTGAGAATTCAAATTAAATGAACTCATAAAAAGTACTAAACAAATTATCTTAAATTTCATAATGTAAACATAAATCACATATAGATATGAAACAACTATTTATAAAAAAAATGAGATTATGTTTTAAACTCCTACAGAGGAGCTTGTATTTTTTTAAGAAATAATCGGTACTTTTATTACCTTTAAGTGCTGATAAATCAAACACTTATAGCAACTATAATTGCAAGCTAATATCAGTTATATTCAAAAATACAGCCTATGAAATTATTATTATTTATTTTACTTTTCGTTTCAAGTTTTAATCAAAAGTTAAAATCACAAACAGAGTTCATTGAATACCGTTCTGAATCAAATCCATTATATTGGAAAAACAGAAAACCATTTAGCGATTATTGGCAACAAGATGTCCATTATACTATTTCAGCTCAATTAAATGACAGTACTGATATCATTACTGGACACGAAGAATTAATTTACTTTAACAACTCTCCTAAAGATTTAAATGTTGTATTTTTTCATTTATATAATAATGCGCAAACCAAAAATTCATATTTATCAGATTTATATAAAAACAATAATTATCATCTAAAATATAGTAAATACCGTGATAATGATAAAGGTACTAACATCGAAAAACTAACTGTTAATGGAAAAACACTTCAGTTAGAATTAGATAATACTGTTTTAAAAGTATACCTTGAAAAACCTTTAAAATCAGGAGAATCCATCACCTTCGACATTGATTTTAAAACTTACTACGATAAAGAAGTGATCAGAAATCGCATGAAACAGTTTCATGCATTTGGTTACAAACATTATGATGTAACACATTGGTATCCTCGAATTTCAGTCTATGATAGAAAATTAGGTTGGGACACAGACCAACATATGGATCATGAATTTTACGGCGATTTCGGTTCATTTCACGTTGAGTTCACACTTCCAAATAATTACGTGTTAGATGCTACAGGTAATTTATTAAATCAAAAAGACGTTTTACCAGATACATTGCGCCAAAAATTAGATTTATCAAACTTTGCTAAGAAACCATGGAATTCAAAACCAAGCGTTATCATTAAAAAAGATGGCACCACTAAAACGTGGAAATTTTCTGCTCTAAACGTTCATGATTTTGCATTAACCGCTGATCCAACCTATCGCATTGGCGAATATAATTGGAATAATATCAAATGCGTGGCACTTGTTCAGGAACCACATGCAGCAGGCTGGCAAAACACACCACAATTTATTGCCAAAGTATTAGATGTAAATACTTACAATATTGGCACGTATCATTACCCTAAAATGATTTGTGCGGATGCTCAAGATGGCGTTGAATACCCTATGCTAACTTTAGATGGTGGTTTTGATCCAGAAAACAGAGATTTACTTATTCATGAAATGACTCATAATTGGTTTTTTGGAATGGTTGGAAACAACGAAACATACCGCGCTTTTTTAGACGAAGGATTTACACAATTTTACACAGCTGATACTTACCAATTTATTGATGGACCTAATAAAATTTCGCAACAACCCAAAAGTAAATATATTAGAAGATTTACTGAACAAAACCGAATTTTAGATGACCAAGTATATAATGGGTATATGAATGCTGTAACTTTGCGTGGAGAAGAAGTTACTTTAAATACGCATAGCGACGATTTTAATGGCGGTATCAGACATGGAGGTGGATATGGAGCTGTTTATACAAAAACAGCTACTATGCTTAAAAATTTAGAATATGTTTTAGGCCGTTATTTATTTGATAAATCCATGCAACATTATTTTAATCAATGGAAATTTTGCCATCCTTACCCAGAAGATTTTCGTAATTCTATTATCCAATATAGCAATGTTGACTTAAATTGGTTTTTTGATCAATGGCTAGAAACCACAAAAAAAATTGATTATAAAATTGGTCGCATAAAAAATACTAAAGAAAAAAACGAATACTTGATTACGTTTAAACGCAAGGGCGATATGCAAATGCCCATTGACTTTACTGTATTAGACATCAATGATTCAGCCTACCATTATTATATTCCAAATACCTGGTTTGAAAAACCCTCAAAATCAAAGGTTTTACCGCGTTGGATTGGCTGGGGAAAAGTAAAACCCACTTATGTTGCTAAAGTGCAATTAACAGAACATATCAAAAATGTCATCATCGACCCATCAAGAAGATTAGCCGATGTTGATATGACAAACAATGTGAAACATCATAAAGTAAATATTACGTTTGACTCTAAGGTTTATAATCCATTAGATTGGAAACATTATGAATTAAGAGCAAGGCCTAGCATTTGGTATAATGGTTATGACGGTGTGAAAGTTGGAGCACATTTAAACGGCGGATATATGAATACAAAACATGTTTTTGATGCAACACTTTGGTTTAGCACTGGAGCATTACATAATTATATCGATAGCAACCAAGTAAAAAGTAATTATAATATTGTTTCATTTCTATTTAATTACAAAACATCAACAGCTCGATTCATAAAAAAATCAAATGTATACGCTACTTTAAAATCATTAGATGGATTAGAAAGTGGTTTATTGGGTTTTGAGAAAAAAAGTAATAACGATAAAAATAAAATTTATATTCAAGTTAAAGCCATGGTCAGAGATTTACAAAGAGATTTGGTATATCTGATTAATCAAAATGAATGGCAAATTCAAAAATTAAACAGTTACATCAATGTTGGAATAGATCATAATTACGCTTATAATCACGGCATCGGTTCTATGAATTTAAATGCAAGAGCAAATGCCTTTACAAACGATTATGATTTTTCATCTTTGCAATACACCGCTTTAAATAAAAACGAATTTAGAAAAATAACACTAAACACAAGGATTTTTGCGCAACTAGGTTACGGTAATAAATTAGCCAATGAATCTATGTTATTTGCATCAGGTGCAAACCCAGAGGAATTAATGGAAAATAAATATACTCGTTCGATGGGATTAATTCCACCTGACTGGGGAAAATATGGAAATACGACCAATCATTTCAATGCTGGAGGAGGTTTAAACTTAAGAGGTTATTCTGGCTATTTATTAGCACAAACAGACGCAACCGGAAGTATGATTTATAATTACAAAGGCACAACAGGCGCTTCAGCAAGTGTTGAATTAGAATTTGGTAAAATATTTAAATTCATGACAATTAAAAAATTAAATAACAGTGTAAAAATAAATCCTTACTTATTTGCTGATGCAGGTTCCATTAACGTTAATCAACCAGGTAAAGCAATAGTGATGAGTAATGTGATGGCTGACGCAGGTATCGGCGCAACATTAAGCATTCAGAAATGGGGAAATTTAAACGGACTTAAGCCATTCGTTTTACGATTTGATATGCCCCTATTTCTAAATCGATTACCATTTGCAGAAAAAGATTACGTACAAGTGAGATGGGTTGTTGGAATAAATAGAGCTTTTTAAACCATGATTTCGATTAAGCCATTAGTTAATGATGTTATAAAAAAAATAGGTGTCATATTTTTAATTTATACTATTTGTAGATTTTTATTCTTCATCATTAATAAAAATAGTTTTCAAGACTTACCTACAACTGAGATGGTGGGTTTATTTTTTTATGGATTACGTTTTGACGCTTTCAGCATCTGTGCAACCAATTCATTATTTATTTTATTAGCCATTTTACCTTTTAATTTTCAGCAAAAAAAATCTTACAGGCATTTCATTTTCTATTTGTTTGTTTTCATCAATGCTTTTTCAATCCTATTAAATTTCATTGATTTTTCTTATTTTCCTTATACAAAGAAAAGAACAACGTATGAGGTAACACATCTTATCTTTGGCGGACAAACAGAATTCATAAAACTTATCCCTCATTTTTTAATTCAAAGTTGGTATTTGATTATCATTTATATTCTACTTATTTACTTGATAATAAAATCATATAATTACTTCGATAAAGCAAAACTTCTCGTTTCAACTCCAGTGGGTTTAAAATCTGGTACAATTAATTTATTTATTTTTTTATTGGCAGTTAGCTTTACTGTTTTAGGAATTAGAGGAGGATTACAACGAGTTCCTATCATGTTAATTGATGCGGCTATGTACACAAATCAAAAAAACATACCTATTATTATTAATACACCCTTTTCTCTAATTAAATCAGGTGAATTAAATCAAATTGAACCATTAACTTTTTATAAAGATAAAGAACTAAAAAACTATTCTTGTCAAATTATTCCTGCTGATACGGGAGAATTTAAAAAATTAAATGTCTGTATTATCATATTAGAAAGTTTTTCTAAAGAATTCACGAAGGCTGGAAATCATAAAAGCTATACCCCATTTTTAGATAGTTTAATGACAAAATCAACGTATTTTTCAAATGCTTTCGCCAACGGTAAAACATCTTTAAATGGAATGGCATCAATTGTCTCATCCATGCCTACTTATATGATTGACCCATATATTAATTCACCTTATGCCAATAATAAATTAGAATCACTTCCCATGTTATTAAAAGAAAAAGGATACCATACATCTTTTTTTCATGGCGCAACAAATGGGTCAATGAACTTCAACTCCTTTGCCAAATGTGTAGGTTACGATGTTTATTACGGTAGAACCGAATTTAATAACGATACTGATTATGATGGACAATGGGGTATTTTTGATGAACCATTTTTAATCAATATGGTTTCTGAAATTTCTAAATATAAAACACCATTTTTAACGACGGTATTTACACTCTCATCTCACAACCCATATAAAATACCAAGTCAATACCGTCATAAATTTCCAAAAGGAAATTTAGAAAACCTTGAAGCACTTGGTTATGCTGATTATAGTTTGAGAAAATTTTTTGACGAAGCCAAAAAGAAAGATTGGTTTACAAATACCTTGTTTGTATTAACGGCTGATCACACAGCTATTTCTAATGATGCCTTTTATAATAATGCCGTTGGTCAATATGCAATTCCAATATTGTTCTATCAGCCAAATCAAGAACCTACTGTAATCGCTAAAACAATGCAACAAATAAATATCATGCCCTCTATTTTGGATATTTTAAATTATGATAAACCATATTACGCGTTTGGGAAAAGTATTTATTCAAACAAAACAGAACCTGTTGTTTATTTTAACGGCCCTTTTTACCATTTAATTAATGATAGTATAACCTATATTTTTAACGATTTTGAAATCATAGAAGCTTATCATTATAAGAAGGATAGTCTTTTAAGCCAATCTATAAAAGGAAAATACAAACAAGAAGAAATTGCTAATACAAACTATTTAAAAGCATATATACAGAGTTATAACAACGATTTGATTACGAATAACACGTACTACAAAAAATAAATTAAGGAAATGGAACATTACGATTTAGTAATTATAGGAGGAGGCCCAAGCGGATATGCTGGTGCTATGAGAGCCGTTGATTTTAAGAAAAAAGTTTTATTAATAGAAAAAAAACGTTTAGGAGGTGCTGGCATTTACGACGGCGTTCTCACATCAAAAACGTTATGGGAATATTCACTAAAAATTTCATCCATTAGAGAAATGATTCCTAATTATGAAGTAGACTATAATGATATTGTGAAAACACTTAAAGAATCCGTGTTTGAAAGAAAAACACAAATGTCGGTTCACATGCAACTATTACAAAAACAAACGGATGATTTACTAAGTTACGAAAAAGGGTTAGCGTCATTTATTGATAAACATACTATTTCTATAAAAAAAGAAGATGGATCAACAAAATTAATTACAACTGAAAACGTACTCATCGCATCAGGAAGTAGACCTCGATATTTACCAAACATTGCGATAGATGAACAAATCATCATGACGAGTAATGGCGTGAAAAATTTGACTGAATTACCAAAAAGTATGGTTGTGCTTGGTGCGGGTGTGATTGGCTGCGAGTTCGCAACTATTTTTTCAAACTTAGGAAAAACAAAAGTATACCTGATTGATAAAGCCGATCGTATTTTACCCTTTGAAGATGAAGATGTAGCAGATGTAGTTAGTGAAAATTTAGAAAAACATGGTGCTGTTATTCATCACGGTGCATCATTAAATCGTATGGAAATAAAAGATGGAGAAGTTGAATATGAATTGCAATACAAGGATGGTAAGACTGAAATTTTTAGAGTAGAAAAAGCGCTCGTTTCAGTTGGAAGAGTTCCTAATATTGAAGATTTAAACTTAGAACGTGTTGGCGTAAAATTAAATGAAAAAGGAAGTATTTGGGATGATGATACCCAAACTCATACTAGTAATATTTATGTGGCAGGAGATGTAACAACTGATATAGCCTTAGTAAATGTTGGAGAGCGAGAAGCCAGGCATGCCGTGGTTCGTATGTTTGGCCCTACTATCAAGCCCTTATCCTATCAAAATATTTCTACCATCATGTTCTTAAATCCAGAAGTAGCAAGTGTTGGAATGAGCGAGCAAGACTGTGTAAAAAAAGGATTAGCTCATAAAGTTGTTAAACTAGATTATAGTACAAATGCAAGAGCTATTGCCATGCGAAAAACAAAAGGATTTTTTAAAATTATTGTAACTAATGATAATGGTATGAGAATACTTGGCATGCGTTGCGTTGGAGAACATGCTAGTTCGGCCATACAAGCAGTTGCTTATTTAATTCACACAAACCAAGGTATCAGAGAATTAGCAGATATGATGCATCCACACCCTAGTATTATTGAAGGAATTCAAGAATGCTTGCGTATGCTATTAGGAAAATCCATTTACAAATCTTCGGTATTTAAGGATAAACTAAAATGTTATGTGTGTGAAAATGGAACGTGTACTAACGTAGAAACGTTAGTTTAACAGTTGACTTAAAGTTCTATCCCGTTGATGTCCGTTGTTAAAACTTCGGTCATATAATCAAAAAAAGGTCTCATATTTTTAAAGGTTTGATTTGCTTCTTTTAAAAAGTTTTTATCTAACACTTCTTTATCGGTGAAATTTCTAATGAGTAAAAACTGTTTGTATCGTAATAAATCAATCGCTGAATTTTCAGCATCAAAACCTTTTGGTGTTGTTTTTAATTGTTCACCTTGCATTTCTCCAAATGTAGAAATAAACGATTTACTTTTTAAAATTTTACGCAATGGCCTATCATCAAAAGCAAGATCTTCTCTGATACGTTTTAAATCATCAGGGTTTGGAGCCCAAAAGCCACCAGCAATAAAACAATTTCCTTTTTCAATATGAAAATAACAACCGCCTCGCGACTTACCTGCTCTTTTAAAACTTCCACTCCAATTTGTTTTATAGGGTATTTTTTCCTTTGAAAAACGAATATCTCTATATATACGATGCAGACATTTTTTTCCTGTTGGAGTTTCAATCGCATCATGTGTATTAAGCTCATGTAACAAAGCGTCGGCAAATAATTCAATATCATATTGTTCTTTTAAGAACTCGACTTTATGATCATTAAACCAATCCCGATTGTTATTTTTCTTCAATTGACTTAAAAAATCGAAACTAGATGATGGAATACAAACCGTTTGTTTTGTCATAGGATAAAGATAATGGAATTAAAATTAAGAAAACTGCGTTCATAAAAAAAGAACGCCTCTGCGTTCTTTTTAAATTTTAGTTGAAACTACATACTAACCTGGCATTCGGTTAATTTGTTTTTCCATTTGCTTCAATTGATTCAATATTTCGTCATTTTTAGGTTTTAAATCTTTTGCTTTCTTAAAGTATTGTTTGGCTATTTTATATTGCATACGCTGAGCTTCCAGATTACACAATTGTAAATAGGCAGCTGCTAGGTTTTCTTTATCGGGAATACCTGCTTTAACAGCTTCCACTAAATGTAACCGTCCTTGTTTGGTATTTCCTTTTTTTAGTTCGATAAACCCTAATTGCATTAAATTCGCCCCTTCCATGTCTCCTACAATTTTTGATTTTATTTTCAAACTTTCTCGAATATTAGCCTCTGCTTTAACCAAATCATTACTTGCCATTGATAAATTACTTTGTAACATGTAAAATCCAGCACGAATGGGTTTAAACAATAAGCGTGGAAATTTTATCTTACTCATGTAAGTCATCGCTAAATCAACATCTCCATCACTAACAGCTTCTTGTACAACACGCATTGTTCCCATCATAAAATATAACAATAATGAAATAAATGCTAATACATAACAAATCCAAGCTGTAACTGCATCCATGTATAAATGAGATAAAACACCTAAGGCAACTAGTAAAACGATGATTTGTAAACGGTATAAAATGTAAAAACGTAAAAATTTCATAAAAATTAGTATTTTAAATGCTGGGTAAATATAACAAAAAAAACGCTACTATTTATTCTAATAATTGAGCCTATTTTTTAAATAAAAAAAATGACGTTTAAAAAAGCAAATGCATATTTTGATTTTCATGATATATCATTGGCTCTATTTGATACACATTTTTTATATTTTCTTTAGTTAATACTTGTTCTTTATCTCCTTTCGAAATTATTTTTCCTTCATTCATTAAAACAATATAATCTCCAAATTTGGCGCAAAAATTTAAATCATGAATTACGCCAATTACAATTAAATCAGGCATTTTTAAGAGTTGTTTAATTTTATTCATAAACTCAATTTGATAATGAATGTCTAAAAATGTAAGTGGCTCATCTAAAATTAAATATCTATAACTGCTTTCATTTGGATACCATAATTGGGCTAGTACACGTGCGAAATGAACTCTTTGTTTTTCTCCTCCACTCAGAGTCATATAATTTCTATCAGATAAATCACTGATATCAAATAATCGCATCGATTCTTCACAAGCTAATTTATCTTTTTGTTCGGGTATAGAATTGAAATGAGGATAACGTCCCATCATTACAACTTCCGATACTTTAAGTGGAAATGCTAATTCTATATTTTGAGATAAAACAGCTCTCATTTTAGCCAATTGAATAATAGGAATTTTTTTTACATCTAACCCATCAAAAAATATGGCACCACTTTGAGCTTGAATTTGATTACACAAAACTTTCAACAATGTTGTTTTACCCGCCCCATTAGGCCCAATAATAAGATTAAACTTTCCTGCATGAAATTCTAAATCTATTTGATTTAATAATAGTTTATTATCAATTTGATAAGATATATTTTTAGCAACAATCATAAATACCTTAAAAAAAATAATTTTTCTTACTTAATAATACAATAAATACAGGAACACCTACAACTGAAGTAATAATACCAATAGGTAATTCGGCAGGAGCAATTAATAATCGTGATAAAAGATCTGCAATACTCAAAATTAAAGCTCCCAACACGGCACTATTAATAATTAAAAAACGATTATCAGAACCATTAATCATTCTTAATAAGTGAGGAACAATTAAACCTACAAAACTAATAACACCTACAAACGAAGTTGATACAGCAATTAAAACAACATTAACTAATAAAATTTTTATTTTTAATTGTTTAATATTTACACCTAAAAAGCTAGCTTCTTCTTCTCCTATCATCAATGCATTGAGCTGTTTTGAATACGTTAAGGCAATTGAAATACAACAAATTGATACCACACCTACAATGATGCATGAATTCCAATTTGCACCAGATAATGTTCCTAAATTCCAAAAGGTAATAGAACGAGCTTGAGGATCTCTAGCTATATAAGAAAGAAAACCTACAGCACTTAAAAAAAGAGCGTTAATTGCTATACCTGTAAGTAATAATTTGGTGATAGAACTTTTATTATTTTGATTAGATTGAGATAAAATAAAAACCAGAAATGTAGAGAGAATAGCTCCTAAACAAGCTGCAAATGGAAGAGTCCATTCGTTAGCATTAAAACTAAAAGTTGAACCTAATACAAAATAAAGTGACGCTCCAAATGCAGCGCCACTTGATGTGCCAATTAAACCAGGCTCAATAATAGGATTACGAAATAAAGCTTGCATGAGTGTTCCTCCAACTGCTAAACTTGCTCCAACAAAAATACAAAGTACCGATCGAGGCAAACGAATGTCTATAAAAATACGTTCATTCAATGGCATATTATCAGAATCTCGAAGACTGTGTTTAATAGAATTAACGATATCGTCAATACTAATATTTACAGCACCGTATATCATAGATAATACTGTAACAATACCTAATACAAGTAATAAAATAAAAAATAAACTATATTGTTTTTTATTTTGAAACATTTTTTTGATGAATTAATTTTTGAATAAGCAATACGTTTTGCCCAGTTCGTGGGCCTAAGTATACCAAGTCATGTTCTTCGATTCGATACATTCGATTATTCTTAAAAGCTTTGGTTGATGAAATGCCCGGTAAATCTTTTATTTTTTCTGCCGAACCTCCTAATTTATCATATCCAAAATCAGTTAATAAAATAACATCAGGATTTGATTTTGCTACAATTTCAGCTGATAATTGCTTCATGCCTTTTTCATCATCAATAGCCATAACACCTCCAGCCCATTTTACCATTTTAGCGGCAGTGCTTTTTTTTGTCATCACCATATAATGATTTGATGCTTGTCCGTAATGAATTACTAAAACTCTAACAGAATCTTTAAATTGCTTAGTTAGCTCTAAAGCGTTTTGCATATCACTTGCTAATTTTTTACATAATGAATCTGCATTTTTTTCTTGATGAAAATAAATACCCATTTCTCTTATTAACGAATCTGTGCCTTCGATTGTTCCTTTATATTTATGAAATTGTTTCATCGGAATTTTCAAATCTTTGATTTGTTTTACAACATGTTCTGGACCAATATTATCATCTTCCAAAATTAACGTGGGTTTCATTGCTAATATAGCCTCAGCGCTTAAAGCTCTGTGATAGCCAACAGTTGGTAATTGTTTAGCAATTTCAGGATAAGTACTTGAAACATCAACGGCAACAATATTTTGTTGTGCATTTAAAGCAAATATTATTTCAGTATACTGTTTTGATATACAAACAATTCGTTCTTCAATATTTTGTTTTTTATCTTCATTAGAAAAACGACCGCAACCAACAAGAAAAAAAACGAATGTTATTATTAAACTATTTTTTATCATTAATTATAATTTTTAATTAAAAAGAGGCGACTTTTAGTCGCCTCTTTTTAATGATTTATGAAATTTAAAATGTGTATTTTACATTAACTCCTCCAAAATAATTTATTTTATTAGGTGCAGGTAAATACGCATCAGGTAATTGATTTAGGAATACCATATAATAATATTGAGTGCTCATCATATTATTTGCTCCAAAGAATGCATCAACATCAAAATGTTTTAATAATGTTTTATGAATTCCTATTTTACTGTTGAGCAGACTATAGCTGGTAGTTTTATACTTATTATCAGAGGTATAATACATACCATCGCGATAATTATAATTTACATTTAAATAGATACCATATTTTGTTTGCAAATCTACCCCTGCATTAGCAACAATTGGTGGAACACCAGCTACCCAATTTTTACTGTAATCTACTTCTACTATAGCGGTTTTAGATGCATTTAAAGATTGATACTTATAATCAACATATTTAAATTGAGAGTAAGTGAAATTTACGAAAGGTTTAACTGAACGTAAAAATCCTTTTTCTGTTTCAAGTAAGGTATATTTTAATAATACTTCTAAACCTTTGTTATCTTGACTTCCTCCATTAGCAACATACGAATAAGCTGTTCCAACAGCTGGTAAATTTAAAGGAACTGCAACAGTTGTCATTTTATTTGAGAAAATAGCATCAAATAAAGCAATTTGATACGTTAATTTATCTTTAAATAAAGAGCCTTTAGTTCCAATTTCAAATTGATTACCAATTTCAGGTTTCAAATTAGTATTTACTTGACCTGTTGTTGGAATATAAAAATAGGAACTAACTGGTGCTTTATAACCTTTACTATAAGATGCATAAACAGATAATTGTTTACTAAACACTTTATTTACTGCTAAAGTAGGTGAAAACATATCTCCATAAAAAGCACTATATTTTGTTGGAGCGGCTACCGTTGCAGTATTAGTTGGATTTTGTGCTGCTGAATAAAAACGGTCATACAAATCAATGCTCATCGTACTCATTCCTAAACCAGCAGTTAAAGATATATCATGTGGCATTTTTAAAACCCATTGAGAAAAAACAGACGATGTACTTGTTTCACTGTATTTATTGCTTGTAGCTGATCCAATCATATTATAACCTAAAGGATCTGAATTATTTACAACCATACCATAGCCAATAGTTTGAGAGTTTTGTTTTTGTAATTCAACTCCAACTAAACCGGATAAATTAAAACCTTTTTTTAAAGGGAATAACATGTCGATAGTTGAACGTAATCCATAATTAACTGGAAGTTTATCTGTCCACCCACCAGCTGAACTAACATTACTTGCAATTCCAGATCCAAAAACAGAGATTGTATTTGAAAAATGTTTATTTATTTCATACACATGACTTACTCCTGCTCTATAGCTAATTATATTTGAATGAGCATTATTTTTAATGTATGCAGGATTTCCAGAATAATTTAATGTATCATATTGTCCCGTTGTTTGTTCGCCATTTCTTTCTTCGTAACTATTACTATAACCAAAATACGTATTTATAGTTTGTTTTTTATTAGGTTGAAATTCCCCAACAATATTTACAAAGTTTTTCCGAGAAGCCGTATGATCCATATAACCAGTAAAACGTTGATCTCCATAATTGATCAATAATGATGAACGCTCTCCTCCAATTTGAACACGTGTTGTTGTTCTTTGTAATCCATAACTACCAGACAAATAATCTTGACCTATGGATACTTTTCCCTTTTCTGCTTTAGTCGTTTTTAAATTAACTGCCCCAGCAATTGCTAAGCCATACAAAGAACCGGCTGGACCTTTAACAACTTCAACATTTGATACTGAACCAAAATCAATATCATCCATCAACGTAATTCCTTCTGCATCTGTAATTGGAATACCATTTAAATAAACCTTAGATCCTTGTCCATCAAAATTACTATTAACTCCATTAGTACCTCTAACGCCATTGCCATAACCTCTGATGTTAAATTGTTGCCCGGCAGATATTGTTCTCTTTTCCATAAATACACCTGGAACATTGGTATTAATAGCATCATCTAAATATAAACCAGTTCCTCTTTTTAATTCAACTTCAGTAAGTTTTACGTTTGCTGCAGGAATGTATAATACTGCTTTTTTTAAATTTAAAGAATCTTCGATGTTTATATCATCTAATTTCAAAGTCTTGCTCAAAGTATCTGATACTGTTATTTGAGCCGACATATTGATAGTAAAACATACTACCATTACTAGTATTAATATTAATTTATTCATAAAATGTTTAATTATATTTTTTATTAAAAATTGTTGATTAAAATTATTGTAATCGATAAAATAAAATTCGAATACAAATAATAGCTCATCTCTATATAATAGAGAATAAAGCAATTTAAATTATTTTTACAAACAAAAATAAATGAAACATCATTATACAACGAGGTTATTTATTAATGCTTTTGAGTGTAAAAACAAAAAGGAATTAATAAAATATGGGTGGAGGAGTTTCTTGAGATAAAAACATTTTTATTGTTTTGTATTCATTATCAATAAAAGTTTTTTTAGTTAAGTTGTCTTTTAAAAGTTTCAGTTCTACATTTGAAGTATTTATACATTTTAAAGCTAAAAACTGCTTTAATAATTTAGAAGATTGATTTGTGTTTTTAAAATCATTCTCATTATAAATAGAAGCAAACTGTTTTTTCAAATTCATTTCTTGTGTATCGGACACAACTGTTAAAACAACTTTTTCATTTACCACTTGAATATCTACAATATCATATAAATGGCCTTTAAAAACAATCTCTTTATTTTCCTCTTCCCAAACTAACTGTTTAGAATTTTTATACAATTGATTTTTATTAATTTCAATTTTAGTAAGTGCAATAATTGTTTTGTTTTTAAAAATATAGGCTTTAAAATCTTTTTTATAGGAGTCTAAATATAATTTTGACACAACAAAAGTACCTGTGCTCAAAACAGTAATCAAAAACAAAGTAATTATAATCGTGATTTTTTTCAATGTAATGATGTAAATATAAGACTTTATTTTATTCTTTTATAAATTTTTGTTTAGCAAGAAGTTTTCCATTTTCATTGATAGTAATGAAATAAAGTCCAGAATTTAATTGACCAATTTGAATGTTTTTAGAATGCTGATTTTCACTTAATACAATTTTTCCGCAAATATCAACAATTTCAATACTTAACAATTGTTGATTGTATCCATCAAATTTAATTTGCAATTGATTATTAGCAGGGTTTGGAAACAAACTAAAATTTAAGTTTTGTTTATCAACCTCCATTGTATTCACTAATACATTTAATTTAAAAGGCCTAAAGAATCTCCAAATTTCTTTTGATGCACTGAAATCTTGATTAGTCACTCCAATTGGAAATGGCGCTCCTGGCCAAGTATGAGCGCCTGCATTCACTCGATATAGCTCTACCGTACTTCCTGATGTTCCGGCAGAATAAACAAAATGATCAGCCGTGCATCCATCTGTTACACTACTATTTGGCACAGCAATCGTTGTAGGAATAATGTTACAATTGTTTTTTCTCACCCAATAATTTACAACACTATCAATCGGTTGCATGGTTGAATTACCCAAATAAGGTACAGTAGCATCGGCTGTTCCATGAATTTGCATTACTGGAACTGGACGACTTGGATGACAATTTGTGCCATATTGCGTAATAAAAATACTTCCTGTTACCGAAGCAATAGCAGCAATACGATTACTTAACTCACAGGCCAATGTGTGGCTCATAAATCCACCATTACTCATGCCTGTAGAATACACTCGATTTAAATCAATATTATAGTGTGCTTTTAATGAGTCAATTAGGTTTGATAAAAAACTGATATCATTTACTGCTAAAGGAGAAATGCCAGCATTCCAAAATCTACTCGTGCCCGAATAGGTTCCGTTTGGATAAACCATTAAAAAGTTAGCTGTATCTGCAATAGGCTCAAAATGACTATACAATTGTTGTTGAATGGCATTACTTGTATAACCATGCATATTTATAATTAAAGGTCGCGCCGTTGTTCCTGTGTAAATAGCAGGAATATATAAACGATAACTTCTATATACACCGCCAGTAAATATACTATCCTCAATAGTTGTTTGAGATAATGAAATGAATGATGTGAAAAATAAAAAAATAAATAATTGTTTTTTCATAAGCGAAATAGTTTGGTAAAACTTTAATAAAAATACAAAAGAAATTAAGACCTTTTTTATTATTAAAATTCCTTTAAAAAATGTACATTCGTTCTCTTAAATTAAAAACATTATGTCAAAATCTTTAAAACAAGATGCCCTTGATTATCACTCTCAAGGAAGACCTGGAAAAATTGAAGTTATTCCAACTAAACCCTATACAACACAGCGTGATTTAACACTTGCTTACTCCCCTGGCGTTGCAGAGCCCTGCCTTGAAATTGAAAAAAATCAGGATGACGCTTACAAATATACGGCTAAAGGAAATTTAGTGGCTGTTATTTCGAATGGAACGGCCGTTTTAGGCTTAGGTGACATTGGTGCACTAGCCTCAAAACCAGTTATGGAAGGAAAAGGCTTGCTATTTAAAATTTTTGCAGATATTGATGTATTTGACATTGAAGTTGACACCAAAAACATTGATGAATTTGTAAATACAGTAAAAAATATTGCCTGTACATTTGGAGGTATTAACCTTGAAGATATTAAAGCACCAGAATGTTTTGAAATAGAACGTCGATTAAAAGAAGAATTAAATATTCCTTTAATGCACGATGATCAGCATGGTACGGCCATCATTTCTTCTGCTGGATTATTAAATGCGGTGGAACTTTCTGGAAAAAAAATGGGTGATGTCAAATTAGTCATCAATGGTGCTGGTGCTTCGGCTAACTCTTGCGCTAAAATGTATATTGCCGTTGGGGTTAAAAAAGAAAACATTTTAATGCTCGACAGTAAAGGTGTTATTAATAAAAACAGAAAAGATTTAGACCAATACAAAACGTTTTTTGCCTCAGATAATGTTAGCGTGAACACATTAGAAGAAGCCATTAAAGGTGCTGACGTATTTGTTGGTTTATCAAAAGGTAATATTTTAAAGCAAGATATGATTCGTTCTATGGCACCAAATTGTATTGTTTTTGCCTTAGCCAATCCAACGCCGGAAATTTCATATGAAGAAGCCATTGCAGCTCGACCGGATATTATTATGGCAACAGGCCGCAGTGATCATCCTAATCAAGTAAATAATGTATTAGGATTTCCATTTATTTTCAGAGGAGCTTTAGATGTAAGAGCAACGTGTATTAATGAAGAAATGAAATTAGCAGCTGCTTTAGCGATTGCTGACCTCGCAAAAGAAAGTGTGCCTGATTATGTAAACTTAGCTTACGGTTCTAAAAACTTAAGCTTTGGTACAGAATACATTATTCCGAAACCAATTGATAACCGTTTAATTTCTACAGTAAGTTCAGCGGTAGCAAAAGCGGCTATTGAAAGCGGTGTAGCTAAACGTATTATTAAAGATTGGGATGCTTATCGGATCGAATTAGACAACCGATTAGGTAAGGATAACAAATTAATGAGAAGCCTTGCCAACAAAGCTAAATCAAATCCAAAGCGTGTTGTATTTACGGAAGCGGATACGTATAAAATTTTAAAAGCCGCACAAGTTGCGAAAGATGAAGGTATTGCCAAGCCAATTTTACTTGGAAACAAAGAAAAAATTCTAGCTTTATTAGAAGAACATCAAATTGATTTAGGTGATACACCTATTATTGATACCTGGTTAGCTGAAGAGGAAGCACGGAGAGCTGAATTTGGTGATATTTTATGGAAGAAACAACAGCGTCGTGGTTTAACACAATATGATGCTCGTAAATTAATGCGTGATCGTAATTATTTTGGAGCCATGATGGTTGAACAAAATTTAGCTGACGCTATGATTTCTGGATTAACTAGAAAATATGGTGCACCTATTAAACCAGCCTTAGATGTGATTGGAGTGCAAGATGGCGTTTCGAGGGTAGCAGGATTATACATGATGATTACAAAAAAAGGTCCTTACTTTTTTGCTGATACAACCATGAATACAGATCCTACTGCTCAGCAATTAGTTGACATTGCAGTGTTAACAGCTAATACTGTTAAGCAGTTTAATATTACACCGCGTATTGCGATGTTATCGTATTCAAACTTTGGATCAGCAAAAGGTGATGTTCCCAAAAAAGTCAGTGAAGCTGTCAAACTATTACACAAAAATTACCCTGGTTTAATTGTTGATGGAGACATTCAAGCCAACTTTGCTATAAATAATGATTTATTAAAAGAACAATTTCCATTTAGTACCTTAGTAGATAAAGATGTAAATACCTTTATCTTCCCTAACTTAGCATCTGGTAATATTGCTTATAAGCTTCTGCAAGAATTAGCTGGTGCTGAAGCCATTGGACCAGTATTAATGGGATTAAAAAAACCAGTCCACGTCTTACAATTAGGTAGTTCGGTTCGTGAAATTTTAAATATGATTACGATTGCCGTTGTAGACGCTCAAAATAAAAAATAAATTAAATAATCAATTGTTAAAAATCTCGGTAGTTTCTATCGGGATTTTTTTGTGAACTTAAATACGAAAGAGAAAAAAATGATTATATCGATTACTTATAAAACAAATCAATCATTCAGTTGTTCAGTAATCGGTTTCACTAGATAAACCAAACAATCTATAAGATAATTTAACGATTACATAAATAAACAATTAAATAATTTTATAAATTTGCAACCTAAAAAAGCATTACAACATCATTATGAAAAAAACTTTTCTTTTTATTATCACTATTCTATTTATAACACATGTTTCTTTTGCCCAAACCAAGCACACCATCAGTGGGTACATTAAGGATGCTAAAAACGGTGAAGCACTTATTGGTGTAACCATTTATAAAAAAAATTCGCAACTAGGAACTGTGACTAATCCGTATGGATTTTATTCGTTAACACTGCCTCAAGGAAAAGACACAATTGTTTTTTCGTTTGTTGGTTATAAAACCATCTTAAAACCAGTTAATTTAACAGGAAATCAAACCATTAGTGTTGAACTATCAGATGAAGGAACAGAAACAGAAGAAGTAATTATTACGGCAGAAAAAGCAGATGCAAATGTAAAAAGCATGGAAATGAGTGTGGCTAAATTAGACATTAAACAAATTCAAAAAATGCCTGCCTTACTTGGCGAAGTAGATATTATCAAAAGCATTCAATTATTACCAGGTGTAACTACTGTAGGTGAAGGCGCTAGTGGATTTAATGTGCGTGGAGGAAACATAGATCAAAATTTAGTATTGATGGATGAGGCACCCGTTTATAATTCATCGCACTTATTTGGTTTCTTTTCTATTTTTAATCCTGATGCGGTTAAAGATGTAAAACTCATCAAAGGCGGAATTCCTGCACAATACGGAGGAAGAGCCTCTTCGGTTTTAGATATTAGAATGAAAGAAGGAAACAGTAAAAAATTAGAAGTGAATGGCGGCGTAGGAACTATATTTAGTCGTTTTTCTATTGAAGCGCCCATCTTAAAAGATAAGGCTTCGTTTATTGTTGCAGGAAGAAGAAGTTACATTGATGTATTAGCCAAACCATTTTTGAAAGGTGATTTAAAATCAGCCAAATTTTATTTTTATGATTTAACATCCAAATTTAATTGGCGCATTAATGACAAAAATACCGTGTTTGCTAGTGGCTATTTTGGTAGAGATGTATTTGGTGCTGGCTTTAAATTTAACTGGGGAAATAGCACAGCAACCGTTCGTTGGAATCATATCTTCAACAGCAAATTATTTATGAACTTAACCTCATTTTATAGTAATTACCAATACAGCTTAGGTTTTAAAACCGAAGGAACAAGTCAAGCCTTTGATTGGAATTCGAATATTATTAATTATAGTTTTAAACCTGATTTTACGTATTACCTCAATGCAAAAAACACCATCAAATTTGGCGCGCAAGCCATTTTATTTACATTTAAACCTGGCGATGCTGTTGTAACTGGTGAAGATGGAGTAAAATCAAAATTATTATTAGCAAATCAATATGGCACGGAATATGCCGCTTACATCGATAATGAACAAAAAATAACACCACGCTTAACCGTTCAATATGGCATCAGATGGTCGTTGTTTAACTACACAGGTAAAGGTACTAAATACACCTATCGTGATACGATTCCAAATGAAAGTAAACCATTAGAAAAAGAAGAAGCTATTGCCGCTGGTAATGTGATTAAATCTTACAACAACCCAGAGCCACGCTTAGCTATTAATTACACCATCAATGATAAAAGTTCCATTAAATTTGGATACAATCGTATGTCGCAATATTTACATATCGTTTCAAATACGGCTGCCTCTACTCCACTCGACATTTACACACCAGCAACCAACAATGTAAAACCACTTATTGCTGATCAAATTACATTGGGTTACTTCAGAAACTTAAAAGACAACATGTTTGAAACCTCTGCTGAAGTGTATTACAAAAACTTACAAAATCAATTAGATTACGTTGACAACTCTAATCTTTTATTAAACAGATACCTTGAAGCGGATTTAATTCAAGGGAAAGGCAGAGCCTATGGTTTAGAATTGTACGTAAAAAAAACTAGAGGAAAATTAAATGGTTGGGTAAGTTATACCTTATCAAAAACAGAACGTAAAGTAACTGGTATTAGTAATAACGATTGGTTTTTATCTAAATACGACCGAACGCATAATATCAACACGGTTTTAATTTATGATTTAAATAAGCGTTTGAGTTTTTCTGCTAATTTCTTATTTCAAACAGGAACACCCGCTACATTTCCAAACGTGAAAATAGAATTACAAGGTTATAGCATTCCTTACAATACAGAAGGTACTCGTAATAACTATCGCAATACGCCTTATCATAGAGCAGACATTGGTGTTACTTATCATTTTAAAAAGAATGAAACGCGCCGTTATAAGCAAACCTTGGTGCTTAGTGTATACAATGTATACAACCGAAGAAATGCATTTTCTATTTACTTCAGAGAAAATAAAGATATACCAGGAACAACGGAAGCCGTCAGATATTCAGTCATAGGAAGTATTGTACCAGCTATTACTTACAATTTTAAATTTTAATACCATGAAATCTTATATTCAAACACTTATTGCATTAGTTACCATTGTAGTATTTACATCTTGCGAAGATGTGATTCAAGTAAAACTAGATAAAGGATTGCCATTAATTACGATTGATGCTTTTATAAACGATATGCGTTCTCAACAAAAAATAAGAGTAACGTATGCCAGTGATTATTTTTCGGCATCTAAAAATAGTCCGGTTACCGGAGCCGTTGTTAAAATTAAAAATACAACGAATGGACAAGAGTTTAATTTTACAGATGCCAACAATGGTGACTATTATTTAAATTTAACTTCAAGCGATACATTGGGAAGATTAAACAACGATTATCAACTAACGGTTAGTTACGATGGCGTTACTTACACGGCTACAAGTAAAATAAATAGAACCGTAAAAATTGATAGCCTAGATGTAAAGTTTAACGAAGCTGGACCTTTTGGCGGCAAAGAAGGTTATGTATTTAAATTTTTAGCGTATGATTTGCCTGGTACTACACCCGATTTGTATTGGATAAAATCATTTAAAAATGGTAATTATTTAAAAGGCAATGGTTTTAATTTAGCTTATAATAGCGCCTATGGAGATGGTTCTGATGGCTATCCATTTATTCCACCTATCGCAGAAGCAATTACACCAGGAAGTGAAGTGTTTCAAAAAAACGATGTGTGTAGAGTAGAAATACACTCCATTAATTTACCCACTTACAATTTATTATTACAAGCACAAGCGCAAATTACGAATGCAGGTTTATTTGCAACCACACCCGAAAACATTAAAACAAACATCACATCTAGCAACGATAAAATAAAAGTGGTTGGTTGGTTTTGCATGAGTGCCGTGAGTGTGAAAGAAAAAGTAGCTCAGTAGTTTTTAGATTATTCTTAAAAAACATCGTGTTAAAAAAGCCTCTTCAATCCACATTGAAGAGGCTTTTTATTATATTTGATATTTGCGTTACGATTTGGCTATTGAAAATAATATGAAGTATAAAAACATCAGAGAAGAGGAATTAAAAAATAAAGTAGGTGCAGATTGGTTTAAACAATTTGATACTACTGAAATTTTAGGAAATATTGATTTTACAGTGTTTCCAAAAAAAGAAGATTTGTTTGGAAGAACGCCTTTGCTTTGGGCAGAAGCCAAAACTGGAAATTTTGATGTAACCACGATGTTTGTGCAATTGATACTTACCATTGGCAAAGCACGCACCTTTGATAAAACTTTGCCACCTGCTTTTTTAGGTGCTTTTGATTTTAAAAAAATAGCATTTGTGCCGTACATAAACATTTCGGATATTTTTTATCTCAACGATTTTAATTGGAACGTAACACCAAGTAACCACGAAACCAAAGAGTTTCAGCTTATTAAACAACGTGTAGAACATGCGCTTAAAGAAAACACCTACGTTTACGATTACGAAAAAGATGAAAAAGAATTACACGCTTTCATAAAAAATAATGTAGCAAAAGCAACATCTGCTAATAAATTAAAAATTGATAAAAATAATTTCATTCCCATTTATTTGCGTTGGTTAGAGATTGTAAAACCAAACATAGACGTTAATTGGGACGAACTCAAAAAAGCAAATATACTTGATAGCGATTTTTATTTGGCTGATTTATTTGTAGACGATAAAGACACGCAACAAATTGACGACGACCTTTCTATCAGAGATAATTTATTTGTTGTATTTAATAACCAAGGTTATAAAATTGCCAAAGAAAACATTAAACAAATGTTTGATGCCACCATTAATTTAAAAAATAAAGAAAGCTATTTACATTTTTGGAAACGCTACAAACGCCCACCGCTGAAAGAGTTTCAAGATTATATTATAGAACGCCGCGATTTATTAGTACCACAAGATATTAGAGAACGCAAAGGTGCTTTTTTTACACCGCGTATTTGGGTTGAATTATCACAAAAATACCTCACCGATTATTTGGGCGAAAACTGGCAAGATGATTATTACATTTGGGATTGCGCAGCAGGTACAGGAAACTTATTAGCTGGATTAACCAACAAATACAACATTTACGCGAGTACCTTAGACCAAGCCGATGTAAGCGTGATACACGAACGCATTGACCACGGTGCCAACTTGCTAAAAAATAATGTGTTTCAGTTTGATTTTTTGAATGATGAATTTACCAAACTACCACAAAGTTTGCAAGACATTATTAACGACGAAGAAAAAAGAAAGAAGTTGGTGGTGTATATTAATCCACCATATGCAGAAACTGGGAGCACAAAACATAAAGAATCAAAATCAGGAGTTTCCAATGAAACAATGATACATAGGAAACTATTCGATAAAATGAGTACTTTTTCAAAAAGAGAACTATATGTGCAATTTTTGATGAGAATTTATTTTGAAATTCCTAACTGCAAGATTGCAAATTTTTCAAAGTTGAAAAATTTGCAATCTTCATATTTCATAGAATTTCGCGAAATGTTTCGAGCGAAGCTCGAAAAAATTTTTGTGGTTCCAGCTGATACGTTTGATAATGTAAAAGGAAAATTTCCAATTGGTTTTTTTATTTGGAATTCTGAAAAATTTGAAAAATTTGAAGAAATATTATCTGATGTTTATAATTCAAAAGGTGAATTTGTTGACGAAAAAAAAATATTTAGTTATAATAATGAAAAATATTTAAATGATTGGTTAAGACCAACTTGGAATATAATTAAGAATGAGATAGGATTTTTAGCTTGTAATGGCAATGATTTTCAAAATCAAAATGGAATATTTATAGAAATTATTAAGAAAAATAATACATCTACGTATTTTAAACCTATCGCTTCTTCTAATTTAAAAGAATCAACAATATATTTTGCAGTACGTAAATGTATTCCGGCAAACTGGCTCAATGACCGTGATCAATTTTTATATCCTAATGATGGTTGGCAAAAAGATATTGAATTTCAGAACAATTGTTTAACATTTACACTTTTTAATAATGATATTCAAAGTCAATTCGGCACCAACCATTGGATTCCATTCACGGAGCAGGAAGTAAATGCGCAGGCAAAGTTTGCGAGTTCGTTTATGACGGATTTTATGAAAGGCAAACTAAAGCAAGAGCCTACTGCCACTAATTTATTTGAAACAGAGGCTCATAATGGCGTTCAAGGACAAACGCCACTTCAATTTTCGGCAGAAGCCTCGGATGTGTTTGATGCAGGCCGCGCATTATGGAAATACTACCACGAACACCCTTCGACAAGCTCAGGGTACGTTGGTGAATTGAAAACCTACAACGTAAATGCCAGTTTATATGATATTAGAGAATATTTTCAAGGCAGAAACGATGCGGGCCGCATGAATAGCAAAAGCGATGATACTACTTACATGGCTTTAATTGGCGACTTGCGCAGCAAACTATCTGTGCTAGCTGATGCCATCAAACCAAAAGTGTATGAGTATGGTTTTTTGAAGGAGTAAGTGTTGCCTTCGAGAAACGTTGCCTTCGAGAACCTCAGGCAACGGTTGGTGGCTGTGAACCGTTGCCTTCGAGAGCCTCAGTCAACGGTTGGTGTCTGAGGCTCTCGATGGTGGCTGAGGCTCTCGAAGCCACCATAAAAAAAGAGCGAAGCTGAAACCTCAACTTCGCTCTTTTTATTTCTCATTAATTTTTAATTGACTGAAATAGGCATGTTTTTAGGCGCTTTAATTTGGTAAACAAGGCTAACTTTTTTGGTGTCTTTGGCTTGCACATTCAATCGCCATTTTAAAATACCCGTTAACTCATCGTACTTAGCACCTGATAATTCTTTGCGTTCGATGCTTACATTTTTATCATTGGTTAATGGTAATTGATCTTCGATATCAATTTCTATTTTAGAAGAACGTGCATTTTTTATCGTGATTTCATACGTGTATTGATGTAAGATATTTTCTTCCAATAATTTTTGCGAACATTTGTCTTTTATTTTTTGTCGCTTAATGGCTATGTTTTTATCAATACCTAATGATAATTGAATGGTATCTTCTGTTCCACCTGGCGATAAACTGGTACGGCCAACATACGAACCATCATAATAAATAGAGGCTTCGCCACCCATCGTAATCGCGTCTTCCCAATCGGGCAACACAGCCGTTAAATACACGTTGTTGTTTAATTTTGGAATGGCTTTGTAACGGTACAATGTTTTTAAGTCTTTCACTAAGATGGCAGCAAAATGTGTTTTACCATCACTTGGAATGGTGTAGTTTAATTTAATTTCGTATTCTGTTTCAATCACATTTTCACTTACGGTTGTGTAACTCGATGCGTCTTTAGCTTCATCTAATTCGGCACGACCATTTAATGAATAACTATCATAATTTACTTGTGCTTTTTCGCCCATTGCAGTTGGTTGAGCGTAAGCGCTATTTAATTTTTTGATGTTAGTATTTTTGTATTGGTAAGCATAACCCAAATACCAAGGCGATAAATTAGGAATGTTGTAAGAACGATTTGGATTAGCTGTTGATAGTACTAATTTCACGCCATTCCAATCGATGCCAGATTGTTGATAGATTTGTGCTTTATAGGTTAACTTCACACTTTGTTCGTTAGAGATAGCGCGTAAATCGTAAGAAGGAGTCCAGCCTGCATTGGTGATGTAATAATTTACATTAACCGAAGCCACCGTTGGTTGATCAGCAATCACATTAACAATAATGCGGTAATCAACAACCTCAACCTCTCCGTTTTGATTTTGATTAGACAGCTCGTTATTAATGGCTGTGATGCGGTCATTCAATGTTTGGATTTTAGTTTCCATTCTTTCTTTTTCACGTTTCAGCTTCAAGTATTCCGAATTAATATTAAATAGCTTTTCTCTTAAAAAAGATAAGCCTTCTTTGAGATAAGGCATGCTATCTTTTTTGGTTTGTCCTTTGTATAAGCCATAACTCATTAACACGTTTTTTTCGGTTACCAAGGCATCTGATTTGGCACGAACTTCTTCAATCACATACGTTATTTCTTGTATGCTATCTGTAATGCTTTTAATGGCTTTTTTATAACGCACATCTCCATTTATTTTTGCTTTCACCACTTCAGGATAATAAACCAAATGCTGAATGTCGGCAATGATGAAATTACCATTTCCAGAAGCTTGTATGGCTGCTGCGTTGATGCAATTTTCTAATCCAGTAAACACAATGGTGTTTTGTCCCGCTACTAAATTGACACTGGCTGTGCGATGCACTTGTGCACCTTGCGTGTAAACCACAATTTTATCGGGTTTAGATTTAATTAATTTTTCAGTTTCTGCGGCATTTGCATTTAATAGAGTGATGCAAAAAGCCATGATGATCATACGTTTCATAAGTTTGAGTGTTAAGGTTTTCTATTTAGATGCAGGAATTGGATTTATTCCATAATTTTTTTTTATTTATTTTATAATTTTAGATTTAATGAAGGATTTTACTTTTTCTTTTCTTTCTTGAAAAAGAAAAGAAACAAAAGAATTCAAGGCGAAATACCAAATCCAATTCTTTTTTCGCGCGAAAAGCCTTCGTTGTGCCGCCAAAAAAATTGTATTTCGCACTATTTCGCCAAAGCCAACCGCACCATTACTAACGTATGCATTTGGTAAAATGCTAAGCACGTAAAAAAATAAAACTGTGTAGTTGTTCAACTTTTAAATTTTATAATCTTAGATTTAATGAAGGATTTTACGTTTTCTTTTCTTTCTTGAAAAAAAATTAACCCATAAAAAAAAGTCGAACCATGTAGTTGTTCGACTTTTAAATAATAAAAATAAAATGGATATTACTTTGCGCTTAGTGTAATGTAAGGGATAATCATTTCTTCTAAACTAATGCCTCCATGCTGAAACGTGTTTTTATAATAATGAACGTAATGGTTAAAATTATTCGGGTAAGCAAAAAACTTATCTTCACGTGCAAATATAAATCGCGAACTCACATTTTGTTTGGGTAAAAAAGCATCAGCCGGATTTTTCACTTCAAATACTTCTTTGGCATTGTAATCTAAAGCCCTACCCTGCTTGTAACGTAAATTAGTATTAACCGATTTATCACCAACTACTTTGGTTGGTTCTTTTACATGCACCGTTCCATGATCTGTTGTAATAACTAACTTAGCATGTTTGGAAGCAATGAATTTAATCATCTCTAATAACGGAGAATGTTCAAACCACGAAACCGTTAAACTTCTGTATGCTGGTTCATCATCAGCTAACTCTCTTATCATTTCTAATTCGGTACGCGCATGACTGAGAATATCTACAAAATTATACACTATCACATTGAGTTTGTTATTCATTAAATTACTCATGTTTTCAGATAATTTTTTTCCAGCTGCAAAATTGGTTATCTTATTGTAACTCGTTTTCACCTCTTTGCCTAAACGTTTTAATTGTGCGTTTAAGAAATCTTCTTCGTGCATATTTTTTCCACCTTCATCCTCATCGTTCAACCACCAATCTGGATGACGCTTTTCCATTTCGCTTGGCAAAAGCCCAGAAAATATAGCATTACGAGCGTATTGCGTAGCTGAAGGTAAAATACTGAAAAATAATTCTTCGTTATCTACTTTAAAATAGTTTTGAATAATGGGTTGAATCATTTTCCATTGATCGTAACGCAAATTATCAATCACAATTAAAAATGTGCATGGGTTCGAATCTAAATTGGAGAAGAATTTATTTTTCAATAACGTGTGACTCATCACAGGTGGATTTTTATCTGACCCATTTAACCAATTGATATAATGCTTATCAATGAATTTAAAAAATTGTTGGTTGGCTTCTTGCTTCTGCATTTTCAATACTTCAAGCATGCCTTTATCTTGGTTTTGATCAATTTCAAGTTCCCAATACACAATTTTTTTATAGACCTCTTGCCACTCTTGCCAATTTAAATGATCGGATAAGGTCATACCAATTTGACTGAATTCTTTTCGGTATTCGGTATTCGTTTTTTCAGAAACCAATCGTTTATTGTCTAATGCTTTTTTGAGTGACAGTAAAATTTGATTTGGATTAACTGGTTTAATCAAGTAATCCGCTATTTTACTTCCAATGGCATCTTCCATGATATATTCCTCTTCGCTTTTTGTAATCATAATGACAGGCAAATCCGATTTGAGTTGTTTAATTTTGGTAAGTGCTTCCAACCCCGAAATACCGGGCATATTTTCGTCTAACAAAACAGCAGAGAGTGTATTGTTTTCTTTGACAATATCAATGGCTTCGTCGCCGCTTAATGCGGTAATGATATCGTAACCTTTGCTATTTAAAAATAAAATATGCGGTTTTAGTAAATCAATTTCATCGTCGGCCCAAAGGATATGTATTTTTTCCATAAAACGTATTTTACTACATACGGCTGTATGCGTTTTTTATTGTGTTAAATTTTGCTAATTAGTCTAATAATACAGCCAATGCGTTACAAACAAATACGCCAGCTGTTTCAGTTCTTAATCTTGAATTTCCTAAACTTGTTGGTGTATAATTTAAAGTCAAGGCAGCTTTTATTTCTTGCGAATTAAAATCGCCTTCGGGTCCAATTAAAATAGTGTAGGATTTATTTGGCGCTAAAAATTGTTTGAGGTGTTGTTTGGTTTCCTTTTCGCAATGCGCTATTAGTTTAATATCAGAGGTGTTTGTTTTAATAAATTCTTTGTACTCTCGTATTTCGTTTATTTTTGGTAAAAAGGCTTGTTGACTTTGTTTTAAAGCACTTTCAGCCACTTTCATAATTCTATCAATTTTTACAACGGTGCGTTCGGAATTTTTACATTTTAAAAATGATATTTCATCCACGCCTATTTCAGTTGCTTTTTCGGTAAACCATTCTATCCTGTCCATGTTTTTAGTTGGAGCAATAGCGATGTGTAAATAATACGGTCGAGTTTGCTTAACTGTTTCTTTTTCAATTAAACTAACGGCGCATTGTTTGGCATGTGCGGCTTCAATTTTTCCAATTGCACGAATTCCTTTACCATCAATCACCTGAATCATATCCCCAACTTTATGACGCAGTACTTTTACGCAATGAAGCGATTCATCTTCATTTAAAATAGCAACGTTATTTTGTATAATTCCGAAAAAGGTATTCATTACTTATTATATTTAAACGTAAAGTTAAGGATAAAAATAGGTTTTCGTGCTTGGTTTATCTGAATAAATAATTGGATATTAAGTATATTCGTCGTTAAATTAAACACGTTGAATTATTTAGCACATCAATTTTTATCCTTTCATAATCCTGATTTAATGATTGGGAATTTCATTGCAGATTCTATACAAGGCAATCGATTTGAAGGATTGAGTGATGACACGATTAAAGGTATTACGCTTCATCGAAAAATCGATTCATTTACTGACTCACATCCCATTTATTTAACTAGTAAACATCGATTCAGTAAAGACTTTGGTAAATACAGCGGTGTTTTGATGGACATGATTTATGACCATTACTTGGCTAAAAATTTTGAAAACTATTCTGATAGTTCCTTACAAGAATTTTGTAATCATACCTACCATGTTCTAAATCAGAATATCTCAATTTTTCCGGAACCCGCTAAACGTTTTCATGGTTATATGCTTGAACACAATGTATTATTTAATTACTCTACTCTACCAGGTTTAGAAACCGTGTTAACGCATTTAAATCATCGCATTAGGCATCGTTATCAACTACAACATTCATTAACATTGATTAAAGAGCAAAATGCTGAAATCGAAGAAGAGTTCTTTATTTTTTTTGATGAATTGCATCGCTTTTGTTTAGAACAAGAAGAAGTCATTTCATTGTTATAATTTTTTCAAAAATTAAACTTCATTATTTTAATCCTTTTTATAATTTTACAAAACTATGACAGACATCAAAATTAATATTCAAAACAGCGATAACAGCATTACAACATTAGAAGCCCCAACGGATATGGGATTAAGTTTAATGGAGTTTTTAAAAGGAAACGATTATGATGTGTTAGCAACTTGCGGAGGCATGGCACTTTGCGCAACTTGTCATGTTGAAGTTGTAACTGGTTTTGAAAACTTACATGAAATTACCGATGATGAATATGCGATGTTGGATACTTTACCAAATATAACCGACACATCACGTTTAGCCTGTCAATTAAAATTAGCTGATAATATGGATAATATTACGGTTAAAATAATGGGCGACGGACATTAATCAAATTAAGATGTCCGAACAAAAAAATAATCCATTACACGGCAAAACACTTCAAGTTATTTTAGAACATTTAGTTCATCATTACCGTTGGGATGGTTTAGCGCATCACATTGAAATAAATTGTTTTAAAAAAGATCCAAGTATTAAATCGAGCTTAACCTTTTTACGCAAAACACCTTGGGCTCGCAAAAAAGTAGAAGATTTATATCTTGATTTATTTTTATAATATCTGATTATTTAGGATTACTATTTACTTGTTTTTTATTTTGCCTTCTAAAGTTAAAATTCAGATTAGATATTTTGAAAAACACTTTTTTTCATTAGCTTTACGATACAACCATTTATCAATTTTAACTATGAAAAAAATTACTACTATTGCATTAGGATGTTTAGTTGCCATTACTTCATTAAAGGCTCAAACATTTTCAGATTCTTTCGAAACCTATACAGTAACGACTCCCTTATTAGGTGTGCAATCACCAAACTGGAGAACTTGGTCATCAACAGTAGGCGGCGGAACAGAAGACGTTGCTGTTACAACAACAGATAATCATACTGCAGCTGGTTCAAAATCAATCTATTTTACCTCAACTTCCGCTACAGGTGGACCATCAGATGTGATTTTACCTTTTACAACCTCAACGCCCTTGAGTACTGGCCAATTTACATTCACCAGTTGGTTTAAAATTCCAACTGGAAAAAATGGTTACTTTAATTTTCAAGGTAATGCAACGATGGGTAATCTATATACCTTAGATTGCTTTATGACCTCGACAGGAGCTGTTAATATTCAAAATTCTGGGGCTATTGTTGCAACAGGCACCCATCCATTTGGTGCTTGGTTTGAATTAACTATTAAAGCCAACTTAAATACCAATACTTGGGAATTATTAATAAATGGCGTTTCACAAAGTGTTTGGTCGAATACTGCCAATCAAATTTGGGGCATTGATATTTACCCAACAGATGCTAGCTCTAGTTATTGGGTGGATGATGTAAGTTACAATATCGCTCCATACACATTACCAGCATTAAATGGTGCATTAAATTTAATTGGAGTTTCAAATGGTTTAGTAGGCCAAATAAGAAATCCTTCCATTACACTAAGAAATTTAGGCGTTGGTTCAATTAATTCTTGTACGTTAGCAATCTCTCGTAATGGCGGTACTCCAGTTGTTCAGCCAATTTCAGGATTAACCTTAGCATCATTGAGTTCAACGGTAATTAATATTGCAACGCCATTTACATTAACGGCTGGTTCAAATGTATTTACTGCAACCGTGACAAATGTGAATGGATTAGGTTCTGATGGAGATGCTACCGATAATACCATTAGCAAAACAGTTAATCCTGTTACACCAGCATTAGGAAAGGTAGTTGTAGCAGAAGAAGGAACAGGAACATGGTGCCAATGGTGCCCAAGAGGTGCTGTCTATATGGATGCGATGGATACTAAATATGCAGGATACTTTGCACCTATTGCCGTACATAATGCCGATCCAATGGTAGTAACAGCATATGACGCTGCAATTGGAGCGTTAATTGGTGGTTATCCGAGTGCATTAGTGGATAGATTACCAGATATTGATCCAAGTGGTCTTGAAACAGATTTTTTAACTCGCATCGTGGTTGCGCCAAAAGCGTTTATCGTAAATGGAGCAACATATAATTCAAGTACACGTATTTTAAATGTATCAGTTAAAAGTACCATTCAAACAGCCATTACTGGTAACTACAAAGTAGCTTGCGTATTAACCGAAGATAGCGTAAAAGGAACAGGAAGTACTTATAATCAATCTAATGCATACGCAGGTGGTGCAGCAGGTGTAATGGGTGGATTTGAATTATTAGCTAACCCAGTTCCAGCTGCACTAATGAAATATGATCATGTGGCACGTTTTATCCTTCCTAATTTTGGTGGATTTCCAGCGACTGGCGCAAGTGCAGCGGCAGGTGCTATATTCACACATACCTTCACATTTACTCTACCAACAAATTTCAATACCTCAAAAATTCATATTGTTGGTTTATTTATTGATCCAACAGGTAAAATCGACAATGCAGGAACTTCTACTATTGCTCAAGCTGTATCAAATGGCTTTGTAAATGGCCCTGCTGGTTTTGATGTTGGCGTAGCAGAAACACCTTTTGCTCCAGATGCTCAAGTGCGTATCTTCCCTAATCCAACTATGAATCATTCATCAATTAATTTAAATCTTACTAAATCTTCAAACGTAAAAGTTTCTATTTATTCAGTAAATGGTGTATTAGTTGGTAGTAAAGAATATGGTGAGTTAAATGGTCAATTAACTTTGCCAGTTGATTTAACAGCCTTTAGTTCAGGAATGTATATGGTAAATGTGACTATTAATGGAACCACAACCTTACATAAATTAATTAAAGAATAAGATTTGATTCTTTAAAAACTAAAAATGCCCTCCTCAATGAGTAGGGCATTTTTTTTATCTTACTTTTTTTACTTCAACAACTCAATTAACTTCTCTAACGTAACTTCTTCTTTATGACCCGTTTGAATGTTTTTTAAAGTTAATTGAAGTGTTCCGTTTTCATTCACATCCGTGGATAAAACAAAAGGGATTTGTTTTTTTTCTGCATAATCAAATTGTTTTCCAATTTTTACTGCATCAGGATAAACCTCGCAATTGATCTGATGATTTCTTAATGTTTCTGAAATAGAAACAGCAATCGCTTGTTGCTCGTGGCTATTATTCGTTATTAAAACTTTAGTGGTAGAAACACCATTTACCGTTTCAGGAAATAAATGTAATTCTTCCATCACATCGTAAATTCTATCTACTCCAAATGAAACGCCAACCCCCGACATATTTTTTAACCCAAAAATACCCGTTAAATCATCGTATCGACCGCCACCTAAAATACTAGGTGTAAATGTTCCTGCATTAGCTTTTACCTCAAAAATAGTTCCAGTATAATAATTTAAACCTCGTGCCAACGTAATGTCCAATTCAATGGTGAGGTGTTTTGGAGTTACGCTTTTCATTTGGTCTAACAAAAATTCTACTTCCACAATTCCTTTTTTGCCAATGTCACTTGTTTCTAAAAATGCTTTTAAAACCTGCACTTTATTGTCATTAGAGCCCACTAAATCAATTAATGGTTCTAATTGTTTAATAGCAACATCCGAAATTCCTTTTTCTGATAATTCTTTTATAACGCCGTCTTTGCCAATTTTATCGAGCTTATCAATAGCAACTGTGATGTCAATTATTTTTTCGCTCGCATTTAAAATTTCTGCAATACCACTTAATATTTTACGATTATTAAATTTTAAAATAACTGGAATATTTAACTGATGAAATGATTTATCCATCATGGCAATTAATTCTAATTCATTGATCAATGAATTGGAACCAATCACATCAGCATCACATTGGTAAAATTCTCTGTAACGCCCTTTTTGAGGTTTATCAGCACGCCAAACTGGTTGAATTTGATAACGTTTAAATGGAAACGTTATTGCATTTTGATTCATAACTACATAACGAGCAAATGGCACCGTTAAATCATATCGCAAGGCTTTTTCAGTTAGTAGGTCTGTATTATATGATTTCTCCAAAGAGGTATTAAATTCTTTTTTAAGAAGTTCTTTTTTATCGTCTTTACTTTCGTGAATACGAGAATTCAATACTTTATAAATCAATTGATCACCCTCTTCACCATATTTTCCAGTTAAAGTACCAATATTTTCCATACTTGGTGTTTCTATTGGCGAATAACCATATAATTGGAAATTAGTTTTTAGAATATTAAATATATAGTGGCGTTTTTGCATTTCTGCAGGACCAAAATCTCTTGTGCCACGTGGTATAGATGGTTTCATTATTAATATTGTTCTGAACTATTAGGAAAATCTTTACTTTTTACATCTTTGATATACTGTTGAAAAGCGCCAGTCATACTTTCAAAAAGATTTAAATAGCGTCTCAAAAAACGTGGACTAAATTCGTGAGTCATCCCAAGCATATCGTGCGTAACGAGCACTTGTCCATCAACACCAGAGCCCGCCCCTATTCCAATAATTGGCACTTCTGTAACCTTTGAGACTTGTTCGGCTAACTTGGCGGGTATTTTTTCGACAACGATAGCAAAACATCCCGATTGCTCCAACAATTTAGCATCTTCTAATAAGCGGTTGGCCTCTTCTTCTTCTTTTGCTCTTACAGTATACGTTCCAAATTTATAAATAGATTGGGGCGTTAATCCTAAATGTCCCATAACAGGAATACCAGCAGATAAAATACGTTCAATCGAATCTTTTATTTCGCGACCACCTTCCATTTTAACGGCATGTGCGCCACTTTCTTTCATAATCTTGATAGCTGAAGTTAATGCTTCTTTGGAATTTCCTTGGTAAGAACCAAATGGTAAATCAACAACTACTAAAGCTCTATCAACTCCTCTCACAACAGATGAAGCGTGATAAATCATTTGATCTAATGTGATGGGAAGGGTTGTTTCGTGTCCAGCCATGACGTTGCTGGCGCTATCACCAACTAAAATCACGTCGATGCCAGCATGGTCAATAATTTTGGCCATCGTAAAATCATAAGCCGTTAACATCGCTATTTTTTCACCACGACGTTTCATTTCTTGCAACTGATGCGTGGTTACTTTCTTTACTTCTTTGTGAATTGACATAGATTTATATCGTTGTTAAAATACTTAAAACAAATTTTCACGTAAAATTAATTAATATATTTGGAAGTCTCTTAAAAATTGTAACTTAGCTTTCTATTACTCTTGTACTAATCATGAAAAAAATAATCAAAACCTTTATTAGCCTTTTTGTTCTTTTAACAGTTACACAATCATGTAAAAATGATTTAGAAGTTTTAGCTCCTGGAAAAGAAATGGTATCAGTTTATGGAATCTTAGACCCTACCCAAGACATTCAAAATATTAAAATAAACAAAGTGTATGTGAATGATCAAGATGCCTTAGTTTCAGCTCAGGATGCCAATGCCATAAATTATGGTGCAGGAGAGTTAACAGTAACCCTACAACGCTTTTATACCAATAATACAACCCCCCAATTAACTACAAAAGGAAATTCATCTAAAAAAGAAATCGTTTTAACAGAAACGGTTGTTGCAACTCAAAGCGGAGTATTTAGTCAAACACAACGTATTTGGCAAACAACAGACAAACTTTTTCATGATGGCGAATATAAACTCATTATAAAAAAAACAGCAACTGGTGAACAAATTGCATCAGCTCAAAATGTTATTATTGATAGTTTAAGTGTTTCTGCAGCCAATGCCATGCCTTTTATGCATATTCCAACCAATATTACAGCGTATCCAAATCACGGGCAATACATTACTTCAGGTTCTGGATTAACGCCAAGCAGTCGATATATTGATTACTCAATAACTATTGCCACTCAAAAAATAAAATTTATTTCCATAAAAAATGCTAAGCTTTATGACGTAGTAATGCGTTTTCATTATGCAGATTCATTAACAACATCTTCAACTCCGATCCTACGTTATGTTGATTTTAATTTTAATACCGTAAAAGGCAATTTATTAAAAACAGGTGAAGCCTTGTATGTAGATTTTTTAGCCAATGAATTTTATACTAATTTGGCTCGTGAAATCAATAAACAAACTGTTCCAAACTTAAAAAACAGAAAAGCATTGTACATGGAATACATCGTGTATGCTGGAGCAGAATCATTATCTGACTTTTTAGAAGTTAATGCACCTTCTACAACCATTGCACAAGACAAACCTTACTACACAAATATTACAGGTGGTGTAGGTGTTTTTTCAAGTAGAAGTTCATGTTCCGTAACGAAAGATTTGATTTCAAACTTCGTTGACAGGATAGCCTGCCATCCAAGTACATTTCCATTGTTGTTTTGTGATTATACAACAGGAAAGCCAAGAGCAGTTACTTGCCCTTAACTATTTTTTCTGACAATTATAATATTAAATCCCTTTAAATATGACATCTTTAAAGGGATTAATTGTTTTTTTATGTCAGCATGACATAAAAAGGATGCATTATAAGAATGGCACAAACATTGACAACTTAGCCAATATAAAAATTAATATAAACTAAAAAAACATAAATAAAATGGGAAAAATTATAGGAATAGATTTAGGAACAACCAATAGCTGTGTATCAGTTATGGAAGGAAATGAGCCTGTTGTAATTGCAAATAATGAAGGAAAACGTACAACACCTTCGGTTGTAGCTTTTGTAGAAGGTGGCGAGCGTAAAGTTGGAGATCCAGCTAAACGTCAAGCCATTACTAACCCTACAAAAACGATTTCTTCAATTAAACGTTTCATGGGTTCTTCTTTTGACGAAGCTCAAAAAGAAATACCTCGTATGACATACAAAGTGGTAAAAGGTGATAATAACACCCCACGTGTTGTAATTGACGATAGAAACTACACTGCTCAAGAAATTTCGGCTATCATTTTACAAAAAATGAAAAAAACGGCTGAAGATTACCTAGGAACGACTGTTGATGAAGCAGTTATTACTGTTCCTGCTTACTTTAACGATGCGCAACGTCAAGCGACTAAAGAAGCTGGTGAAATTGCTGGTTTAAAAGTAAAACGAATTATCAACGAACCAACGGCTGCTGCCCTTGCTTATGGCATGGACAAAAAAGGAAAAGACATGAAAATTGTTGTTTTTGACTGCGGTGGTGGAACACATGACGTGTCTGTTTTAGAATTAGGCGATGGCGTATTTGAAGTAAAATCAACAGATGGAGATACTCACTTAGGTGGTGATGACTTTGACCATATTATCATTGATTGGTTAGCTGACGAATTTAAAAAAGACGAAGGTATTGACTTACGTTTAGATCCAATGGCTTTGCAACGTTTGAAAGAAGCTGCAGAAAAAGCGAAAATTGAATTATCAAGTACAACTACTTCTGAAATTAACTTGCCATACATTATGCCTGTTAACGGAATTCCTAAGCATTTAGTGAAACAATTAACGCGTGCTAAGTTTGAACAAATGGCTGACAGTTTAATTCAACGTACGATTGACCCTTGTAAAACAGCATTAAAAAATGCAGGTTTATCAACGGGTGATATTGACGAAATTATTTTAGTTGGTGGATCAACTCGTATTCCTGCTATACAAGCAGCTGTTGAGAAATTCTTTGGAAAAGCGCCAAGCAAAGGTGTTAACCCTGATGAAGTTGTTGCTATTGGCGCAGCCATTCAAGGTGGTGTATTAACTGGAGAAGTACAAGATGTTTTATTATTAGATGTTACACCTTTATCATTAGGTATCGAAACATTTGGTGGTGTATTCACTAAATTAATTGAATCGAATACAACCATTCCTTCTAAAAAATCAGAAACATTTAGTACGGCAAGCGATAACCAACCAAGTGTACAATTACATGTATTACAAGGTGAGCGCCCAATGGCTAAAGATAACCGCACGATTGGACAATTTAACTTAGATGGTATTATGCCAGCACCACGCGGTGTTCCTCAAGTTGAAGTAACCTTTGATATTGATGCGAATGGTATTTTATCAGTATCTGCAAAAGATAAAGCAACTGGTAAAGTTCAAAACATTCGTATTGAAGCTTCTTCTGGATTAAGCAAAGAAGAAATTGAAAAAATGAAACGCGAAGCAGAATTAAACGCTGATGCTGATAAAAAAGCAAAAGAAGAAGCTGAAAAAATCAATGCAGCGGACGGTTTAATTTTCACTTCAGAAAAACAAATTAAAGATTACGGTGATAAAATTCCAGCTGAGAAAAAAGCAACCATCGAAAGTGCTTTAGCAACGCTTAAAACAGCTTACGAAGCAAAAGACTTAAGTGCTATTGATTCTGCTGCAACTTCATTAAACGCCGCATGGGAAGCAGCTTCTCAAGAAATGCACGCAGCAATGAACGATCAAGGTGGTGCAAATGCTCAGCCAGGTGCTGAACAAGCAAACCCTGAAGCTGGAAAAAGCGAAAATGTAACCGATGTAGATTACGAAGAAGTAAAATAATTTACTGAAACTAATATTTTAAAAAAGCCTCTTCAATGTGTATTGAAGAGGCTTTTTATTTTTAATCACTAAATTAAAAAAAGAACTTTTTAAATTTAAAAATACATTATTGAACAATATTATAACGTATAACTTCGTATGAATTTAGCAAGTTTGTTGTGCTATAAGTTCTCCTTTTCAAAATTCCTATATTTTTTTTCCAATAGTTTTTCTCAATAACCCAAGCAAATGGACTTTGGCTCGCATACTGGTAAGCGAAATAAACATACCTGAGATTTGAATAAATATTAGGTAATATGCTTAAAGTCGAAATAGAATTATTTTGTTTAATTGTCCCACTCCACTTCGAAGTATCTTCATCGAATATTGTTTCATAATGTAAATTCGACAAAATATAACTTTCTGGTGCAATCATTATAAAACTATATAACTGAGCATTAAAATTCACTCTGATATGTTCTTTAATATATGATGTGTCACCGACAACTTGCTTAATACTAGATGTTACAACTGACGTCACATAAATACTATCAATATTATTTGAAATACTATCTCTGTATATCCAGTATGTGCCAGCTTTAAAAAGTGCCCATTCCTTAAGAGATGAGCTAACTTTTACTTCCTTTTCAATAAGTACTTTTGGAGAAATGTCCTTTACACATGATGAACAAATTATTATAACGCTTGAAATTAATATGACTAAGAAATTTTTCATTTATTAAATTTAATAATTAATTGTTAATATTACAAAACAACACTAAATAACAAAACCACACTTACAAAAAAATATTAGATGGAAAAATTACAATTCAACATCAGCATTCATGCACCTGTGAGTGCGGTATACAATATAATGCTTGGCATAAACAGTAAATCAACGTATGAGCAATGGACCGCTATGTTTAACCCAACATCTACCTATGAAGGGAATTGGGAAAAAGGAAGTAAAATGTTATTTATTGGCGTGGATGAAAAGGGAGAAAAAGGTGGCATTGTTTCTAAAATCTCTGAAAACATTCCCAATCAATTTGTTTCCATTCAACATTATGGTTTGCTTAATGGTGGCAACGAAATAACAGAAGGTGCTGAGGTAGAAAAATGGGCCAATGGATTTGAAAATTATTCGTTTGAAGAAAACAATGAAGAAACTACAGTTAAAGTTGAAATAGACGCAACTGAAGAATTTATAAATTTTATGAATGAAACTTACCCCAAAGCACTTAATAAGTTAAAAGAACAGTGTGAGAACTAATTTTTTCAAGGAATTAACGAAGTTATAATTTTAAAAAAAAGCGCTAAAATTTTAAAACAGAAAAACGCAAAGCGAGAATGGATTAGATAAAATAGTTAATGTTTCTTCTTAGTATGATTAAAGCTTGGGCAAGTGTCGCATTTATTTTTGGGTTTAAACATAAAACAACTTGACAATAATACACTTAAAGAAAAAGTAAATAGAATTAAAATATAAAATGATTTAAGTCGCATAAACATTAAAATTTAACTAACTCTTCATATAATTCTTTAACAGGCAAACCCATCACGTTGTAAAAGCTACCTTCAATTTTATCAATGCCAATATAACCCAACCAATCCTGAACACCATAGCTTCCGGCTTTATCGTAAGGACTAAAGTTCATTAAATAATACTCTATTTCTTCTGGCTTCAATTTTTTAAAATACACTTTACTGACGTCATAAAACGTAGTTTGTTTATTTCCACTTTTCAAACATACGCCTGTAAACACCTCATGCATTTTACCACTCAATGCTTCTAACATGGCTTTGCCTTCCACAAAATTAGCAGGTTTATTATACACCTTTCCTTCGCACCATACGATGGTATCAGCCGTTATTAAAATATCAGTATCTTTTAACTCTTCCTCGAAGGCATCTGCTTTTTTCTCAGCCAAATACAATGGAATTTCTTCAGCCACTAAATCAATAGGAAATGATTCATCTGCATGAATGGGTTTGTTCAAAAATTTAAATCCTAAACTCGTTAATAATTCGTGTCGACGAGGCGAATTAGACCCTAAAATAAGTTGGTAAGGAAAATCCTTAATAATTTCTTCAATATTGTTCATGTGTAATTAAATGAAATAAGTAAATGCAATGCCAAATAACATCACAAATTTAAGCAATAAGCTTGCCATTTTAAAATCCTTACTCGACTTGGCAGATACGGTCATTAAAACAATACTGATTAATGGCAAAATAAGTAATCCTAAAATATAATACAAAGGCACAAAGTTTTGACTCTTAAAATAATGTAAACAAACTAACAATAAACATCCAATGGTAATGATTAAAACAAAAAATGCAACAACTTTACTAGTTACCAGCCCCCAAACAATAGGCATAGTTTTACAACCAGTTTGAACATCACCTTTATAATCTTCCATATCTTTAATAACCTCGCGAGTAAATGATGTTAAAAAAGCAAATAAACTATAACCTAATACACTATAAAATAATGGTTTGATAATAGGTTTAAAAACTTCCATAAGAAATGGATTTACTTCGGCCATAAAATAAAAATCATAAATAAAAGGCAACATAGGAATAGTAGCTGTTAATATAGAAACAACCAAATTACCAACTAATAATTGCTTTTTAAAATGGGTTGAATAAAACCACAGCAATACAATACTTAGTAATTGAAACATAACAATTTTTATATGATGACATTTTAATGCTAAGTACAATCCTAATACCAAACCTACTGCACTGAAAATGATATGTAATAACATTGCCCACCTTCGTTTTATTGTAACATCTAACACCACTGTTTCTGGCCGGTTAATTTTATCTGTTTTTACATCAAAATAATCATTGATTATATAACCAGCAGCAGCAATTAAGGTGGTGCTGAGTAAGGAAATAAAAAACAAATTTAAATTAAATGCCGTGTAATAGATAAAATCGTTTAACACAACATATTGGATACAGCATTGTGTTAAAATCATAATCACTAGATTTTCAATTCTAATTAATTTAAGGAAAGCTATGACAGGGTTTGTTAACACAAAACAGATTTTATTTTTTAAAGTTAATCATAATATTAATAAATTTAACTGTCCGATAAATTAAAAAAATAAAGATGCTCTTAGATTCAGAATACTGGAATAATCGATACATTTCCCAAGAATTTAAATGGGATTTAGGAGAAGTTTCAGAACCTTTAAAACAGTATTTCGATCAGCTTACTGATACCAACTTACACATTTTAATTCCAGGTGCAGGAAATGCGCACGAAGCCGAATACCTTTTTAATAAAGGTTTTACAAACATCTATGTGTTAGATTATGCAAAAGAACCGATTAAATTATTTAAAAAACGAAATCCACTTTTCAATGCAAATCATTTAATATGTGAAAACTTTTTTAATCATGTAGGGCATTATGATTTAATTATTGAACAAACATTTTTTTGTGCTATCAATCCAGAGCTAAGACAAAAATATGCAGAACATATGCACCACTTATTAAAACCAAAAGGTAAATTAGTTGGGTTACTATTCAACGATGAACTAAATAAAAACCATCCACCATTCGGAGGCAATCAAACAGAATACCTACCCTACTTCGAAAACCTATTTAAAATAAAGATGTTTGAAACTGCTTATAATTCAGTAAAACCAAGAGCGAACCGAGAATTATTTATTAACTTTGAAAAAGCTTAATTTCCTTGGACAACGACACAATCATATTTGAAGAAAAACAATACATGGGTCATAACAGATTGAGTATGATTTGGAGAACGATTATTACTGTATTTTGTTTCGTTGGTTATTATTGGAGTGAAAATCCAAAACCAATTCAAGTTTCAGTTTTTGAAATTGGTCATTACCCTGCCATGGATTTTCCTAACTCGGGTAATATTTTTTTTGCGTTAGGCTTACTAAGTTTATCATTTTCCGCTATGCTTACCTATATTTTGCACACTCACATCAGTGTTTATCGATCATACATTGTTATTGATGGATTTTGGACTGCACGACGAGTGAAAATAAATTTAGAAAGTATTACTAATATTAGAAAAAGTAAATATAAGAAAAATATTTTTAGACGAGCCGTATACAACTTACATAGCAGAGGCATTATCCGTTTTTTCACGAGCGGTAATGAATTTATTGAATTAAAAGATAATTCAGGATTCACGTATCGAATTGGTTCACAAAAAGCAACAGAACTTTTTCAAATAGTAAGAAAATTGAGAAAAGAATTACACTATTCTTAAACTAAATATACCGCTTCTTTACCTTTTTTTGAAAAATCAGTATCGATGCGTTCTTGTAATGTAGTAGATAGTGAAAGTCCAACAAAATCAGCCTTTACAGGAAATCGGGTGTGACTTCTATCAACTAAAATTAATGTATTTAATTGTTTAACTGGTTTATTTAAAAAAAGTTTAACAGCGTACATCAATGTCTTTCCACTATTTAAAACGTCATCTACCAAAATAATAGATTTATTTTCAAAATCTTTTTCAGTAAAATCAATGGACGGTTCTTTTAACCAAGGCTTATCTTTATCCAATTTAACTTTACCAATTTTAATTTTCATGTTAGAAATAGTTTCTAAAATAACTACAATTCGTTGAGCTAATTTATATCCGTTTCCGTCAATGCCAACAATTAGTAATTGTTTTTCCTTAAAGTTAGATTCGTAAATCTGATAAGCCATACGGTTTAACTTCTGATCAATTTGTTGCGAATCTAAAATTTTAATTTTTTTCATATACGAATTTAGTAAAACAATTGCATTAGTAATAACATGAATAGAAGTTTACTAAGATTTAAACTTCTACTAACGTACCCACTTTTTCTCCATAAATCAAGTTTTGTAAATTACCTTTCTTATTCATATCAAAAACAATCAGCGGTAAATTATTTTCTTTACATAAGGTAAATGCTGTCATATCCATAACTTCAAGCCCTTTAGAATAAACTTCTTCAAAAGAAATGGTTTCATATTTAGTGGCAGATGCATCTTTTTCAGGATCAGAAGTGTAAATTCCATCCACTCGTGTCCCCTTTAAAATAACATTGGCTTCAATTTCAATAGCGCGTAATGTAGCTGCTGTATCAGTTGTAAAATAAGGATTTCCTGTACCAGCGCCAAAAATAACAACACGCCCTTTTTCTAAATGACGAACGGCTTTTCTTCTTATAAATGGTTCGCAAATTTGCTCCATTTTAATGGCACTTTGTAACCGCGTTTGAACGCCTAAACCCTCTAATGCAGATTGAACGGCCATAGAATTAATAACTGTAGCCAACATACCCATGTAATCACCATGTACGCGATCCATGCCACCTTTTTCGGCTTGAATGCCTCTAAAAATATTTCCACCACCAATTACAATGGCAATTTGACAACCAGCATCATATGCTAATTTAATTTCTTTAGCATATTCTAATAATCGTTCGTGATCAATCCCGAAACCCTTTTTTCCCATTAAAGCCTCACCAGATAACTTTAATAATATTCTTTTATATTTCATGTTATTTATAAACTAAATTATTAATCAAAATTGATGCGTCAAAATATGTTTCTAATTTACATTAAAATAATTGACAAAAAAAAACCCGAATAAATCGGGTTTTTAATAAATTAAGATAATGCGTAACGCTTAAAGGCTGTTGCCGTTAATCCTTTTTCAACACTTTGTAAATATTGGGCTACGGTCATTTTATTGTCTTTAATATACTCTTGGTTTAATAACGTAGATTCTTTATAAAATTTAGCAATTTTACCAGTTGCGATTTTTTCTACCATATCTTCTGGTTTACCTTCAGCACGAATTACTTCACGAGCAATTTCTAATTCTCTTTCTAACATTTCTGGAGTAACCCCTTCTTTATCTAAAGCTACTGGAGCCATAGCTGCTGCTTGCATCGCCACGTTGCGACCAACTTCATCATTAGTAACTTGATTAAAACCAACAATTACAGAAACTCTATTCCCTGGATGAATGTAAGCAGAAACTTTTTCAGCTGAAATTGCCTCAAAATAGCCGATTTCAATTTTTTCTCCAATTTTTCCAACTTGTTCCATAAACTTATCAGCTACTGTAATATCGCTGTTGTATGGTAAAGTTAAAATTTCTTCTTTTGTTTTTGCGTTTTTGTCCAATGCAATCGTTGCAATAGAATCAGCAAAAGCTATAAAATCAGCATTAATAGCAACGAAATCTGTTTCGCAGTTAATCCAAATTAAAATACCCGTTTTTCCATCTGTAGATGTTTTTGCTAAAACAACTCCTTCTTTAGAATCTCTGTCGCCACGGTTAGCGGCTACTTTTGCACCTTTTTTACGAAGATAATCAACAGCTTGTTCAAAATCACCATTGTTTTCTTCTAATGCTTTTTTACAATCCATCATACCTGCTCCGGTTTGCTGACGTAATTTGTTTACTTCTTGTGCTGTAATTGCCATTTTTATTTTTTTTAATTAATTAATAGATATGTTTAAAAAAAGGCCCTTCCTTTAACAAGAACGGCCTTTAAAATTATGTTTTAATAAAATTATTTTTTGGCTACTGTTCTTTTACGAGGCGCTGTCTTACGAGCAGCTTCATCTTCAACAGCTTTAGCACCTTTTACAGTAACTCCTTCTGCTAATTCTTCAGCTTCTTCCTTAGAGTTTTTATTCTCTTTTTCTTCAACTAAACCAGCTTCTTTATCCATTTTACGATCACCTAAACCTTCGTTGATAGCTTTACAGATTAAATCAATAATGTAAGCAACAGAACTAGATGAGTCATCATTTGCAGGAATTGCATAATCCACAAAATTTGGATTTGAATTCGTATCTACAATGGCAAAAGTAGGAATATTTAAACGTTTTGCTTCAGCAACAGCAATATGCTCTTTGCTAATATCTACAATAAATAAAGCAGATGGTAAACGAGTTAAATCAGCTACAGAACCTAAGTTAGTTTCTAATTTTGCACGCTCACGAGTAATTTGTAATTTTTCTTTTTTAGAAATATTTTCAAATGTACCATCAGTTGCCATTTTATCGATTTGTCCCATTTTACGAACTGCCTTACGGATAGTTGCAAAATTAGTTAACATACCACCTGGCCAACGTTCAGTTACGTAAGGCATACCTACTTCTTTAACTTTAGCAGCAACGATGTCTTTTGCTTGTTTTTTCGTAGCTACAAATAATATTTTTTTACCTGAACGAGCAATTTGCTTAATAGCAGTTGCTGCTTCATCTATTTTAACAACTGTTTTGTTTAAGTCGATAATATGGATGCCGTTTTTTTCAGCATAAATATAAGGAGCCATTGCTGGATTCCATTTTCTTTTCAAGTGACCAAAATGAGCACCAGATTCTAATAATTCGTTGAATGTTTTTGTTGACATGTGTAGTATATATAAAATATAATAATTTGAATTCTAACGTTTGCTGAATTGGAAACGAGCACGAGCTTTCTTTTGACCGAATTTCTTACGTTCAACCATACGAGGGTCGCGAGTAACTAAACCTTCAGCACGTAATTCTTTTTTCAATTCTGGATTAATTTCTACTAATGCTTTCGCAATTGCTAACCTAACTGCTTGAGCTTGACCAGTAGTTCCGCCACCATTTACATTAATTTTTACATCATATTCTCCAACAGATTTAGCGTTAGTTAATGACTGCAAAACATAATATTGTAAAGTTGGTGTTTTGAAATACTCTTTATAATCTCTTTTGTTAATAGTAATTACTCCTGTACCCTTAGATACATAAGCACGTGCTACTGAACATTTTCTGCGACCTGATGTGTTTACTACTTCCATTTCGTTATGCAATAATTGTGGTTAAATCTACTTTTTTTGGTTGTTGTGCTGCATGATCATGATCAGGACCAGCGAATACAAATAAATTTGTATTTAACGTTCTTCCTAAACGACCTTTTGGTAACATACCATGAACAGCATGTTTTAATACTTCAGTTGGTTTTTTAGCAAGCATTTCTTTAGGAGTTGCAAAACGTTGTCCACCTGGATGACCTGTGTAACGAACGTATTCTTTATCTTCTAATTTTGCTCCTGTAAAACGAACTTTTTCAGCATTAATAACAACAATATTAGAACCACAATCCGTGTGTGGTGTGTAATTTGTTTTGTGCTTACCGCGTATCATGTATGCGATTTTAGAGGCTAAACGACCTACTACTTCGTTCTCTGCGTCAACTAATAACCAGTCTTTTTCAGATGCTGCTTTGTTGACAAATTTGGTTTTATAACTTAATGCGTCCACTTTTTTATTTTTAAATTTTCTAAATTGGGATACAAATGTAAGTCTTTTTTTGGATGCAGCAAAGAATTAAGCTGTAATTTTAAATTATTTTATATTTTTGCACTATAAACGCAAAAATAATAAATTTTATAATAAAAAATTGAGTGTAAATCAAACGATTTAATTTTTATAAATATACAAAATAAATTCAATGGAACATTTTATTTTAATGGCTGAAGTCATACAAAGCAAGGATTTAAACAAGGACGTCGTTGATTCTGATTTAAAAAATGTAACATCCGTTATTAATAAAATTCATAAAAATAAATTCATTACGACTTTAGATATTTTATTTGATTATGAATTTCAAGGAATAACAAATAGTTTGCAACATGCCATTGAAATTATCTTTGACATTGAAGAATGTTTAATTGAGAACGGCTTAGATTTTAAATTAAAATACGTGTTATACCACGACTATATCAAAACCATTCATAGCAAACATTCGGCATACGAACGATTGGGATTAGGCTTGATTGACGCTAGAGACAGACTTAAACTGATTAAAAAAACAGAAAGTAGATTTTTGATTGCAACCAATAACGAAAAAACTAGCTTGTATTTAAATAATCTCTTTTTAATTTATGGTGATTACGTTGATTCGTGGAAAAAAAATGACTTTGAATTAGTCACTGCTTTTTTAAATAACAAGAATTATAAAGAAGTGGCCTCCTTATTTAAACTCAACATGTCAAGTGGTTGGCGAAGAGAAAAAAGTCTAAAGCTCAAAAAATATTACACTATTAAAGAAATGATTTTATCTGCTTTTTAATTTTAAGTCATTTATATTATTTACATAACAACACATTTCAAATAGCCTTATATTTGAGTTCTTTGGAAAATAATAATTCATATTCAATCACCTTATCTGATCTTGCTTCTGCAGAGACATTAGCTCATCACGCTTGGTTAGTCGTTTTACATGCCTCTCGCAAGCCACCGCATATTGGAATCTTAATAGATGGGCTGTATCACTCATTAACCATCAAAGGGCATGAAACAAATGTTACATTGCCTGTTTTATTAAAAACCATTCAGCAAAAAAAAATAGAAACTGTTTTTGTGAAATTAAAAAAACATCCTGTTTTTAGTTATGATTATCAAAATGAAATTTTTCAATGGCAGATAAAACAGTTCAAAAAAGTAAATCCAAATGAATCAAGTTGTTTAAGTCCTGTCAAATTATTTTTATCAGAATTTTATGCGATTAATCGTATTGAAAATGAATTACTTTTTGAATTAATAGAGAGACTCAAACAAAATGATTACATTGATGATGCATTAGCTTTAAATATCAATAAATTTAATCAAGGTCAACCATTTTATTTTCCTATATACTCGTATTCAGAATTACAAGATGTCATACTATACGAACAACTTAAATTCAACAAATCATAGATGTTTATTCAATCAAATCATATTTATTTAAGGGCTTTAGAAAAAGCGGATGCTGATTTATTATATAACATTGAAAACAATCAAGCTGTATGGCAAATTAGCAACACTTTAACTCCAATTAGTAAAGATGTTTTATTACACTATTTAGAAAGCGCTTACCAAGATATATATACAACCAAGCAGCTACGATTAATGATCTGTAAATGTGAAACAAATGAAATCATCGGTACCATTGATTTATTTGATTTTGAACCACTACATCAACGCCTTGGATTAGGTGTACTTATTTTTGAAGAATATAGAAAAAAAGGCTATGCTTTTGAATCCATTGAATTGATAAAAGAATACGCTTTTAAAACCTTATTAATAAATCAACTTTATTGCAATATAGGAGCATTGAATATAAGCAGTCAATTACTCTTTAAAAAATGTGGGTTTACTGAAATAGGGGTAAAAAAACAATGGAATAAAATTTCCTCTACTGAATTTGAAGACGAAATTTTATTCCAATGCTTTCATTAATTTTATTTTTTCTTGGCAATCACAATCATCTCTTCGCCAATATTTAAAATAGAAAGTGTATTGTAAATGATGTTATGCAATTTCATATACAATTTTAATTTCCACATAGGTTTTTGAGTCAAGGTGTTAAAATACTGTTGTCTTTCTGATGATTTTATTGGGGTTTTAACTTCTTTTTTTTTGCCTTTCCATTTTGTAATAAAAGGAAGCAAAGTATACATAATAAATAATTTGATTTCAAATGAAGATTTGATACACTCCACTTCATAACCATGTTTATTTAATAATTGTGTGATGGTTTTTTTACCAAAATAATTCACATGATCCAAGCTCATCATTTTCCATTTATCTTTATATTTTTTTGCAAAATAGGAATCTATCTGAGGGACTTGAATAACAATGTAACCACCTTTAGTATTTACTCTTGCGCATTTTTCAATAAATGTATCTGCTTTATCAATATGTTCTAAAACATCCCACATAGTAATAATGTCAAACGTTTTTTCCTCTTTCATTTCAAAAAAATCAATATGATCAACTGGTAATTTCAAATCATTTTTTGAGTACAAGTAAGGTTGCTCCGATATTTCTATCCCATAAACGTCATATCCATATTGCTGACCCGTTAACATAAAATGTCCCCAACCTGCTCCTAAATCAAATAATGACCCACTTGGTTTGTACTTTTTAATTAATTGATATCTTAATTTATGACGTTCAATTTTTACAAAATTATTTCCATTTCTAACGGCATTAGCTACATGCTCATCCTTATAGTTTTCGTAAGAAATTTGCTTTCTATAATGAGGCGGAATAAAAACAAACGAACAGGTATTACATTCGCAAACAGCGTAATCTTCCTTCTGATATTTAACTTTAAATTTATTAGGATCAGTATTGCTGCAAACACAACAAATAGCTTCTTCAAAAATGGTAGACATAAGTGTTTAAGGTTTTGTTTCTTGTTCAAAAATAGGTTCTGTTATTGGAGTAGCGTCTCGTAAAAATGTAATTCCTCCCCAACTAAACATCTTTTTTTGATAAACATACGCCGAATATTTTGTAACAACAACTCTTTGAATAACAGTAACTCCAGGACCTTCAATTGTTTCTTCAGTTACGCCTAATGGATATTTAGTCATTAGCGCTTTCATTTTAGCATCTAAATCAGCTAAATTAGCCATATCAGAATTTAAAATCTTTTCCAATTCAACCAATTTATTTTTAGCATACGTATCATTTACTTTACTTATTAATGCTTCTTGATACGCTTTTTTCGCATCTAAATAACGCTTAGTTTTAAAATAATTATCTCCATTTGTAATTGCGTTTTTGTAAGGATCAAAACCTAGTACAGGAGCAATTGTATTAGAAGATTTAATTTTTTCGGCCGCTAATTTATCAGCCGCTTGTTTTTCTGCTAGTGCCTTCTCGGATGCTATCTTATCTGCCAACGCTTTATCTGCTTGTAATTTCTCTGCAGCCAGTTTTGCTGCTAATTTATCAGCCGCTTGTTTTTCTGCAAGTACTTTCTCGGATGCTAACTTATCTGCCAACGCTTTATCCGCTTGCAATTTCTCTGCAGCCAGTTTTAACGCTAATTTGTCAGCTGCTTGTTTTTCTGCAAGTACTTTCTCGGATGCTAACTTATCTGCCAACGCTTTATCCGCTTGCAATTTCTCTGCAGCCAATTTTGCTGCTAATTTATCAGCTGCTTGTTTTTCTGCAAGTACTTTCTCGGATGCTAACTTATCTGCCAACGCTTTATCCGCTTGCAATTTCTCTGCAGCCAATTTTGCTGCTAATTTATCAGCTGCTTGTTTTTCTGCAAGTA